>Ga0209257_1000023_pt1 | contig 753019 bp, 649 predicted proteins | sample AraplaCvi_mCL_r2_FD_184277 | JGI IMG/M metagenome (GOLD analysis project Ga0209257, IMG submission 184277) | Arabidopsis root microbial communities from North Carolina, USA - plate scrape MF_Cvi_mCL_r2 (SPAdes) (version 2) | ecosystem: Host-associated > Plants > Roots > Endosphere | place... | reverse complement strand
CGCAGCTGGCGGCTTTGATACGTCCTTTGTAAATGATCACGGCCCCATCGTGAAGCGGGCTGTTTTTATTGAAGATCGACAGCAGTAATCTTTTATTCACCTGCGCATCGAGGGCATCGCCCGTCTCTATATAAAATTTCAATTCGGTGTCGCGGGAAAAAACGATCAGTGCGCCTGTATGAGTTGCTTTCAAAGTTTTCAGGGCCTCGATCACCTGGCTCACGTCGAAGTCCTCGTGATGATCCTGGCGCCATGAAGCGAATGACCTGATGATGCCGTCGCGGTTGAATTCAGCGGTGCGGCCGATCAATAAAAGGAATTTTCTTAACTCCGGTTGAAAGAGGATGATCATCGCTATCACTCCGACACCCATGAACTGACCGAGGATCGTTGTGAGCAATTCCATCCCCGCTGCACGCACGATGAGATAAATAAGATAGATCGCGAGGATACCGAGGAAGATATTTACTGCAAGGCTTCCGCGAATAAGTTTATAGACGTGATATAATAAAATCGACACCAGGATGATGTCGGCAATATCGACCCAGGTGATTTCAAGGAATCCAATATTTAGCGCGAGAATCACCTTCAAAGTTAAACAATCCGCGTGTATAGTTTAACGCATTCCGCAGCTTCCTTTACGTCGTGAACCCTCAGGATATTTGCTCCTCTGAATAATGCTACCATATTTAGAGCCGTTGTCCCGTTTAAAGCCTCGCGGGGCTCGACTTCCAGCGTCCTCCAGATCATCGACTTTCGTGAAATGCCCACGAGCAGGGGTTTGCCGATCATCTTAAAAGCTTCAAGGTTTCGAAACATCTCGAAGTTCTGATCCACATTTTTGGCAAATCCGAAGCCCGGGTCTACAGCAACGTCTACAACTCCTTCCTGATTGAATTGATGGACTTTCTTTTGAAGAACTGTGAGCACTTCTTTCGTCACGTCATCATAGCGGGCGAGGTGGTTCATGTCTTTGGGAGTTCCACGCATATGCATGATGACGTATGGCGCGTGATTTTCAATAGCCAGCCTTCGAAGATGCTGATCGTGATCTCCACCGGTGATATCGTTGATGATCCCGGCGCCGGCATCTAACGCTTTGGCGGCGACCTCGCTTCGAAAGGTGTCGATGGAAACCAGGACGTGAGGGAATTCTTTTGTGATCGATTTAATGATGTTAATCACCCGGTTTGCTTCTTCGGCCGGCGAGATGTCGTCGGCGCCGGGCCTTGAAGAATATCCTCCGACGTCAATAATGTGGGCGCCTTCGGAAACCATTTTCTCTGCTTGCTTTACCGCCGCAGAAATGTCGTTGTAACGATTGCCATCATAAAAACTATCGGGTGTAACATTGAGGATGCCCATGATTTTCGGAGTAGAAAAGTCGACGATGCGACCTCTCACATTCCATGTATTGTTCGTTGAAAATCCATTATTTTGCATCGCTCTATGAACCAAAAAACGGCTGTCGAATATAAGGAGGTGCTAGCCACCTGCAAAAGTCTCTTCGAGAAGAAAACAAAAGACTACGGAACGGCATGGAGAATCCTCAGAATTCCGTCAATCACCGACCAGATCTGGATCAAAGCCCAGAGAATTCGCAGTATCCAGGAGAAGGGCACTCAAAAAGTCGATGATCCCATTAAAGATGAATTTATCGGGATCATCAACTATTGCATCATCGCAATACTTCAATTGAGTGATTCTTTCGGTTCGAAAATGGAGGTGAAATGGGAAGAGATTCAGCCAGCCTACGATCAGGTAGTTGCGGAGACCTTCGATCTTCTTCAAAATAAGAATCATGACTACGACGAGGCCTGGCGTGAGATGCGGGTGAGTTCTATGACCGACATTATTCTTATGAAGTTGTTAAGAGTGAAACAAATTGAGAACAACGCCGGTAAAACTCTTGTTAGCGAAGGGGTAAAGGCTAACTACCAGGACATGATAAACTACTCCGTGTTCTGCATGATTAAACTGAAATGAGATACATCGACCAATTCTGCAGATTTTTTGTAGGCGGACTCTTCATCTTCTCCGGCCTCATCAAGCTCAACGATCCGATAGGCACCGAAATTAAAATGGAAGAATACTTCGAAGTATTTGCCAAAGACTTCGGATCATTCTTCGAGATCTTCATTCCATGGTCGTTAGAGATCGCGATGATCATGATCGTTCTCGAGATCATGCTTGGCGTCGCAGTTCTTCTTTATTATAGAATGAACATCACGGCCTGGGTCCTCCTGCTGTTAATGGTATTCTTCACGTTCCTCACCGGGTATTCCGCAATACTTAACAAAGTTACAGACTGCGGGTGCTTTGGCGATTTCATCAAGCTTACCCCATGGCAATCTTTCTGGAAAGACATTGTGTTAATGGCATTCGTTCTTCACCTGTTCTGGCATCGTAAACGGTTTGTGCCGGCATTGCGATCACGTGAAGGACATTTTGCGATCGGAATTACGACCATTCTCGCAACATACATCGGCATTCATGCCATCAATCACCTTCCTTACCTCGATTGGAGAGCATATAAAGTTGGCAACAACATTCCGCGCGAAATGCAGCCGCCCGTTGCAGCAATCGGCGAGTACACATTCAAAAAGGATGGCAAAGAAGTAAAGTCAGAGAAGTATTTAACTCCCGACCAGGGCTATGAATACGTTTCTTATCGCATCGTTAACGAAGACGAGATCAAGCCGAAGATCACAGACTACGCAGTCACCGACGTGAATGGAAACGATAGCACACAGTATACTTTTAAAGGTGTAAAACTGATCTTTGTAATGACGGATGTCAATAAGGCTTCTACAAAGAACATAGATGCGATCCGTGAATTGATCCAGGGAACTGAAAATGTTGCGGACGCTTATATTCTTACAGCATCATCTGCGGAGGACACCGAACGTTTTCGACATGAAAATCAGATCCCTGTTCCTTATTACTTCGTTGATGCCACCGTGTTGAAGACCATCATTCGTTCTAACCCCGGCATCGCGCTCTGGAAAGACGGAACTGTTCTTGGCAACTGGCATCACAACGATACACCAACAGCCGCTGAAGTGCTCTCGCTCGTAAAATGAAAATATTCCTTCTTGGATTGCCCGGCTCCGGAAAGACCACGCTAGGAAAGAAACTCGCGACAACTCTTCAATTGCCCTTCGTAGATCTCGATAAGGAGATTGAAAAAACTGAAGGCAAACAGATCCGCGAGATCTTCGCTGAAAAGAAGGAAGACTACTTCAGGCAACTCGAGTCATCCGAATTAAAAAAATGGTGCGCCAGGCCCGACGATTTCGTAATGGCCACGGGTGGAGGTGCTCCGTGTTTCTTCGACAACATCGATGTCATCAACCGTTCCGGTAAAAGCATCTTTCTTGATGTACCAGCTTCGGAGATCGTGCGGCGTATGTCGATCGGCCCCATCGAAAAAAGGCCGCTACTCGCCGCTGGCGGTAAAGACGGTCTTAAAGACAGTATTGAATTTCTTCGAACGAACCGGTTGCCCTACTACAAAAAGGCGGCTATTACATTGACAGGAATTGTTATCTCCGTCGAAGAGATGACGGACGCTCTTAAAAAGTAAATCCTATCGTAGCAACCACGTTCGTGGCGTTGGAAGTGTAGTTCAACAAAGGACTCGCATCCGGAAGCGTATAAGGTCTGTAGCCATTCTTCGACCAGGAATTGATGTAGGCAACGTCGAAAGAGAACTTGCCTGACTTATATCCGGCGCCAACCGACGCAGCCATCCTTGCTGTGTTGATATCATTCTGGATGTGTTTGTAAGGATCGGACATATAATTGAAACCTCCGCGAAGCCGGAATGACTTGATGCGGTATTCACCACCAAGGCGAACATTGGTTGTAGACGCGTATGTCGTCTTGATCTCCGTATTATCAGAATTGTATGATACCCCCTGCGTTTGGGAATTATAGCGAGCGCCGCCGTAGTTAAGCTGTTCGATGTCCACCGAGATCAAACCACTTTTTCCAAAGATGTAAGACGCGCCGGCGCTGAATTTCCATGGCGTTGTCAGATTGTAGCTCGATGTAACCACGTCGGTCTGGGCGCTTTCATTATTAAGCATCACACTCTGGTCGCCATAGTAATCGTAATTATTCCAATGTGAATTCATAGAAGCTCCATAGTTGTCAGTAAGAGCATAACGGGTCGGGGTTGCGATAGCAGCTCCAAGCTGAAGTCCATCCATAGGTCTGAAGATTCCACCAACTGTTAAATTGATACCAGTACCTTTAATTGTGAGATCTTCTGTAAGGGAATAGCTGAGGATTGGCTGATCGGTAAACGTTTCACTGAAAACTTTATGTGATTGATAGTTCAGCGCCACAATGCCGACGGTTGCTCCAAGAAAAAATTTGTCGTTGAAGTTGGCTCCGTAAGCAATATTCCACTGGTTCTGTGCGCCTTTTGTCTGGATACTCTCCTGTTGATCTACATTCGGATTGATCGACGGATCGAAGTCGGTAAAATATTGGTCGTTCGGAAAGCTTGGATCGATTATAGAAGCCTCGCCGATCACGTAGTTATCGTAAGCCAGCTCCGTCACCGTGTTGTACATATCTCCATCCGAACCAAATTGTGATGAAGGATATCCGTTTGCCTGGTTGATGAAATAATCAGTTAACGAGTTCCTGTTGTTTGTTCCCCTGTAGCGAATGTTGCTGTTAAAATCGTTGATCTTGGTCATAGTCACGGCAAACGAGCCATGAATAAAACCGCCCTCGCCATCCTGTGGTTGTGAGAACACTATACCAAAATTGGGAATATTAAGTACTGATTGTGTGTCGCTGTTGTTGTTGCTGAATGTGTTGCCTCCCGCTCCGTACGATCCGCTGTTCTTAAGAGTCATATAACCAGGTGTGATGGAAAACTCCGAGCGGTTGTACATGCCGAGACCGGCTGGGTTTGAATACGCCGAGCTCATGTCACCACCCAGGCTGATGTTTGCCCCGCCCATTCCCAGGATCCTGGCGGTTCCGGTTGGCTTGGTGCGACTAAACAATAGTGCTGTCTCTGAATAACTTTGTGCCATCAAACTGCTCGCAGTAAGCATGAGTGTAGCTGCGAGCAAGAGCCCCTGAATTTTTTTCATACCTGAAAAGGTTTGGTTGTTTTTAAAACCGGCTGTTAGTGTCTGCCACCACGTCCGCCACCGCCACCACCTGTGTGACCGCCGCCACCAACACTACCGCCGCCGAATGATCCATGGCTACCGCCACCGCCAAAAGAGCTGTTGCTGTTGCCGTTCGACCAGCTGCTTCTCGAATGTGAACCGCCCCAGTTAGAGCTTTCATTGTTGAAGCCACCGTTACCCGAATTATTCCATGAGCTGCGGCTGTTGCTGTTCGAGCTGCCGGATCCGCTGTTGTTCCAGCCGCTATTGGTCCATGACGACCTGCTGTGTGAAGCGACGCCGGTGTTAGAGTTTGAGTTTCTTCTCCATCCCGAGTTGTAGTAGTTGTCTGATTGTGCAGATGAAGAGCTTACGCGACCCGATGAGGTTGACGTTCTGCCGATCTCACGTCCATTGCGGGTTGTTGAAGTAGTGCTGCGCGAAGAGTTGTTGGCAATGTCGCTGCCGGTTACACTGCTGCGGCTGCTGCGACGCTGGTAAGAAAGCTGGCGGCCTGAATCACCACCTGCAACCGTGCCGGGATAACCATAATATCCGGAATATCCGCCGTAGTAGCTGTAAGGATTGTAGAATCCATATGACCAGGGGCTATACATTCCGTACATGCCGCCGAAGCCATACATGCTGCTGTAGAAAGGGTCGTAGAAGTATGCTGACGGCATCATCATGCCGTAGCCCATTCCATAGCCCATGCCTCCATACATTCCATTATAGAATGAACCCATTCCGTAACCGAGGCTCATCGACCAGCCGGAGCCCATCATACCGTAAGGGCTGTACATCATTGGGCTGTAACCCATTGAGTAGGGACTCATGCCGTAACCGTAGTTGTTGAACCCGTTGTAAGCATAGTTATTACCGTAGTAACCGCTATTGTAGGAGTTCGAATAGTTGTTGTAAAGATTTTTGTTAACTCCGGTAGGAGAGTAAGCGCTGCTGAAATATCCGGAGTCGTCTGCATTTTCGTCGTCGGCGTCAGTTGATGACTTCAACCTCGAGTTGTACTCGGGATTAATGTTTCGTGACGAATAGCTATCAGTAGGATTTACTGAAGTGTTAGAAAGGCGATCGTCTATAACATCCGTTTTCTCCTTGCTAACCCGCTCGCTTCGTGAGGCGAGGTCCTGCTTCGCCCTGTCTTTCGAAGTGAAGTACATATCATCAACCTCCTGCGAGAAAGCCTGAAGGCTTGCGGCAAGAAGAACAACAAATGTGAACACGGCTTTCATACTATTTCTTTGGTTTACAGACACTCAACAAATGTACCGAATCTATAACAGAATAACGTGGAAAAGCATTCAATGTGACACGCGGCGGGGTGGTAGTTTGGCCACTATTTCAGCCTATATTTGCGGTTCCTCAAGATTAAACTGACATTAAAAATCATGGGTAAAGAGATCACTTCACGGAAAGAAGATTACTCGCAATGGTACCTGGACCTTGTAAAAAAGGCTGATTTGGCCGAAAACTCCGACGTGCGCGGTTGTATGGTTATTAAACCGTATGGTTATAGCATTTGGGAGAAGATGCAGCAAGGCCTTGACAAGATGTTCAAAGATACCGGACACGTTAACGCATACTTTCCTCTCTTCGTACCTAAAAGCATGTTCGAAGCAGAAGAAAAAAATGCAGAAGGTTTTGCTAAGGAGTGCGCCATTGTGACACACTATCGCCTCAAAACCGATCCAAATAATAAAGGAAAGTTGATCGTCGATCCGCAAGCCGAGCTCGAAGAGCCCCTTGTTGTTCGCCCTACGAGCGAGGCGATCATCTGGAGTACTTATAAGAAGTGGATCCAATCGTATCGCGACCTGCCCATACTTATAAATCAGTGGGCTAACGTGGTAAGATGGGAAATGCGAACGCGTTTATTTTTGAGAACTGCGGAGTTCCTCTGGCAGGAAGGTCACACAGCACACGCAACACAAAAGGAAGCTGTCGCTGAAGCGGCACAGATGCTCGACGTTTATGCACAATTCGCCGAAGAATTTATGGCACTCCCTGTTTTGAAAGGAAGGAAGACCGATGGCGAAAGATTTCCGGGCGCAGTAGACACGTTGTGTATCGAGGCATTGATGCAGGACGGCAAAGCGCTGCAGGCGGGAACATCACACTTCCTCGGGCAGAACTTCGCGAAAGCATTCAACGTTACTTTCACAAATAAAGAAGGAAAGATCGAATCGGTTTGGGGAACGTCGTGGGGAGTAAGTACGCGACTGATGGGTGCGTTGATAATGGCACACTCCGACGACGATGGACTGATCATTCCTCCGAAGCTTGCTCCGATCCACGTCGTGATCGTTCCAATTTTCAAGAACGAGGACGAACTGGCAAGAATTACTGAGAAAGCCGATGTGATCGTGAAAGGTCTCCGCGCTCTCGGCCTGTCGGTGAAATTCGACAACCGCGATACCCATAAGCCAGGATTTAAGTTCGCCGAATACGAAATGCGCGGTGTGCCCGTTCGTATTGCAATAGGTCCACGGGATATCGAAAATGGAACGGTTGAGCTGGCACGACGCGATACAAAGGAGAAAAAAGTTGTAGCAATGGATTCAGTTGTAAAAGACATGCCTGCATTGCTCGACGATATTCAAAAAACGATCTACCATCGTGCATTGAAGTTCCGCACGGAGAACACCCACAAGGTTGATACTTACGATGAGATGAAGAAGATCCTCGATTCGGAAAACGGTGGGTTTGTACTCGCGCATTGGGACGGAACTGCAGAGACGGAAGCTGCCATCAAAGAAGAAACGAAAGCTACGATCCGTTGCATTCCCTTCGACGCTCCGGAAGAAAATGGCAAATGTATTTATTCAGGTAAGCCTTCGAATAAGCGTGTTGTGTTTGCGAGAGCATATTAAGATGAGGTTACTGTTTATTTTTTTATTCATAAGCACAGTCGCTTTTTCCCAGGACGATAAGCTTCTGAACATTTTGCAAGCAGAACTGAACCGCGAGGTAACAGAGTTTACGAGGGTTTCTCAGCCGCCGTACTTTATAGATTATCGCGTAAACGACAGCGAGTCGGCGTTAATCGCCTCGTCGTTTGGCAGCCTGGTGCAATCGAACGTGAGCCGTGATCGTAATATGAGCGCCGATGTTCGCGTTGGTGATTATGTTATTGACAATACACATCCCAGCGATCGCGCGCCGATGCCCGGGATGTACTATATCTCTTCACCTCTTCCGATCGACGACAACGAAGATGCAATTCGTTACGAGCTGTGGCAGACCACGCAGAACAAATACCGGTCGGCATTAGAGAGCATCAACGCAGTCCGCACGGAGCTCACCATGAAGAAAGAGGAGAAGGTGCCTCCTGATTTCAGCAAGGAAGAATCTCCTTCCAAATATTATGAAGAGCCTGGAATAAAGCTGAAAGACATTTTTCAGAAAGAAGTCTGGGAAGACAAGACCCGGCGCTATTCGAAGTTGTTTTTAGTGGACGGAAGCATCGTAAATGCACAGGTTCAATTTAATGTTATCTGCGAGAGGCGATATTACGTGTCGTCGGAAGGGTCCTCGGTAGTTCAGAATTTCAACAGCGCTTATATAAATGTGACGGCAAGCATTCGCGCGACAGATGGTGAGATCGTGCCGCTTCACCAGAGCTATTATGCGCCAACGCCCAATCAGCTTCCCGGCGACCAGGTTATAGAAAACGACATCCGGACGATGATCAACACGTTGCAGAAACTTAAGGTAGCCCCGCTCGCCGATCCATACACCGGTCCTGCACTGCTCGACGGTCCCGTGGCCGGCGTTTTCTTTCATGAGATCTTCGGACACCGCGTAGAGGGACACAGGCTTCGTAGTGATATGGATGGACAAACCTTCAAGGCGAAGATCGGGCAGAAGATCCTTCCTGAATCCATCAGCGTTTATTGCGACCCTACAGTCAGCCGGTTTGCCGACGTGTATTTAAATGGTGTTTATCATTTCGATGATGAGGGAGTGAAAGCCGAAAAAGTGAATATCGTTGAAAGAGGCACACTGAAAAATTTCCTGATGTCACGTACACCACTCGAAAATTTTACGAAGTCGAATGGTCATGGCAGGGCTACGGACGGGTTGGAACCAGTGTCAAGACAGTCGAATCTTTTTGTGACTGCAGACAAGACGAAGTCGTCGAATGAATTAAGGCAGATGTTGATCAAGGAATGTAAGAGGCAAAACAAAGAGTACGGTTATTTATTTAAGAGTGTGGTTGGCGGCTTTACCACAACGGACCGTTATCGGCCCAATGCATTCAATATTTTTCCTACGGAAGTTTATCGTGTTTATGTAGATGGTCGCGCCGATGAATTAGTTCGCGGCGTGGATCTCATTGGAACACCACTTGCGATGTTCGCAGAGATAGCTGGCGTCGGGAACACGCCGGGAGTGTTTACCGGATTTTGCGGAGCCGAGTCCGGTTATGTTCCTGTAAGCGCTATTTCACCTTCGTTGTTCGTGCGCAGGATCGAAACGCAAAAGAAAATGAAGACACGGGTTGAAACTCCAATTCTTCCTGCACCAACGATCAACAAATGAGAAAAGCGATTTTTTTTGGTGCACTATTGATCTCTTTCACTTCGTATTCGCAGCAGAAGACAGACGTGATCCAGCAAGCGATGCGCGACGAACTGGATCGCAATATGAGAGATCTGAAAGCCGACGGCTTCGACAAACCTTTCTTCATCAACTATGCCATTGTTGATCAAACGGTAACAGATATCATCGCTGTTCTCGGCGCTTTGGTTAGCTCAAGCGAATTTCATTTACGCGACCCCGAGTCGACGCGCATTCTTGTCGGTGATTATGAATTCAATGATGAGAGCCTCGAGGACAATCTCTTCTCAAGACCCACTGGTGCGGATATCAGTATGCCGATCGACGACGATTACATGGGCATTCGCAGATCGTTGTGGGTAAGCACAGACAATCTTTATCGAACTGCTTCACAGCAATTTTCCAAGAACAAGGACATCCTGAAAGAACAAAACAGGCCGCTTTCGGAAATTCCACATCGCAGGTTTGCCAAAGTCCCTCCATCGCATGTGATGATCGATGCTCCCGAAATGAAATTCGATAAGGCTGCAACTGAGCAATATATCCGGAAGTTGTCGGCAGTGTTTGCTGCTTATACCGATCTCGAAGCTTCGGGTGTTTCATTTTCTTACCGGAGAGGTTATCGGTACCAGGCCAACTCGGAAGGTGCGATGAATAAGATCCCTTTCAATCTTGTGATCATAAATGTGTTCGCTTCCTTCAGAACATCTGACGGCGAGTTTATCACTGAAAACAAAAATTATTATTTACCGACGACGGAGCTACCTCCATTTGAAAAGATACAACAAGACATTAAAGCTGTAGCCGAAACAATCATAGCAGCCTCGAAAGCGTCGAAGTTACAGGAAGAGTATATCGGACCTGTACTTTTCCTGGATGCAGATGTGGCGGCCACATTCTGGAATCAATTTCTTTCGTTCGAATCGGGATTGAGACACGACAACAACATTCCTCCTTTGAAAGGATTCAGCTTCGAGCCGCAGTCAGGTATTGAGACGAAGATCGGCAAATCGATCTTTGCAGAAGGAATGACTGTAAAAGCGCTTCCGAAGCTGAAGAAGTACAACGACAAGCTTTTGCTCGGATCATATGAAGTGGATCGTGAAGGAGTGATCCCTGAAGATGAGATCGTTCTCATCGAAAACGGAGTTCTTAGATCTTTGATGAATGACCGTACTCTCACAAAGCCAAATCAAACTGCCAACGGCCTTTCTACCGGTCCGGGAGTTCTGTCGATCGCGTTCAAGACAACAACGCCGCGCGCTGATATGAAGGCGAAACTCATCGCCGAGGCAAAAAAACAGGGACTCGACTATGCCCTTATGACAAGGAATATCGGCGACGGGATGAGGGGAGGAACGATCAATGTATATAGAGTGTACGTTGACGACGGCCGCGAAGAACTGGTACGACAGGCAACTATGGATGTGCTTTCGCGACGTGATTTCAGGAAGATCCTCGCAGCGTCGAAAGAGACAATGGTGCATAATTTTCTTGCGAATGAGCGCGAATACACCACTATTATCTGCCCTGAGGCTATTCTTGTCGAGGAGGTCGAATTCAAGCCTTCCGAGTTCCCCACTTATAAGGAGGAGGTGTACGTGCCCAGCCCTCTGAAAAAATAACTACTTTTAAACCCCCTTATGGCTGAATGGACAATCATACTCCTGCTGATCCTGTTTGGATTGGCGCTGATCATCGTTGAAGTGATCTTCATTCCGGGCACAACCTTCGTGGGCGTTCTCGGGCTCGTGAGTATGATCATCGGCATCATCCTCTCATTTTCGAAATTCGGATCGGAAGCCGGCTGGCTAACCCTGGCCGCGTCGACTGTTGCTTCGGGCGTTTTGCTCTACGTTTCATTCCGGACTAACACGTGGCGGCGTTTTGCACTCAACTCGACTATCGACAGCAAGATGAATGAAATAGAGCTTCTCAAGTTCAGCGTCGGAATGGAAGGAGTTGCTTTATCGGCATTGAGACCGATCGGAAAGGGAGAATTTGACGATGAAATATTGGAAGTACGGACCAATGGAGAATATGTGGAGGCTGGAAGTAAAATTCGTATCGTTCGTGTTACAACGAACCAGGTCTTAGTTGAAATCATTAACTGAATTATATGTTTGAATCGTCCATCCTCTTAATTGCCTTTGTTGCCCTCATTGGCTTTTTTATCCTGATGTATTTTGTTCCGGTTGGTCTATGGATCAGCGCGAACGTTTCAGGAGTAAGGGTTACTATTCTCGAGCTCATCGGTATGCGCATACGAAGAATTCCTGTAAGCGTGATCGTGAACTCGTTGGTAACTGCACGCAAAGCAGGCCTTTCGGTAACCAGCAACGATCTTCAAACACACTTTATGGCGGGCGGTAATGTGCCCAATGTTATTCGTGCATTGATCTCTGCCGATAAAGCGAACATCAGCCTCAGCTTTAAGCAGGCAACTGCGATCGACCTTGCAGGACGCGATGTATTTGAAGCGGTGCAGATCTCTGTAAACCCGAAAGTTATCAACACACCTAAGGTTGCGGCCGTTGCAGCAGATGGTATCCAGCTGATCGCTATTGCGCGCGTTACTGTTCGCGCAAGCATCGCACAGTTGGTTGGCGGTGCGGGCGAAGAAACTATTCTTGCCCGTGTAGGCGAAGGCATCGTCACATCGATCGGTTCGGCGAAATCGCATAAGGAAGTACTCGAAAATCCTGATAAGATCTCCAAGCTCGTTCTCTCACGCGGATTGGATGCAGGCACCGCATTCGAGATCCTTTCAATTGATATTGCAGACGTTGATGTAGGCGCAAACATTGGTGCGAAGCTTCAGATCGACCAGGCAACTGCCGATCTTAAGGTTGCGGAAGCGAAAGCGGAAGAGCGTCGTGCGATGGCCGTTGCTCACGAGCAGGAGATGAAAGCGAAAGCACAGGAAGCCCGCGCGAAGGTTATTGAAGCGGAAGCGGAGATCCCCAGATCAATCGCTACAGCTTTCGTTAATGGAAATCTTGGAATTATGGATTATTACAAGATGCAGAACGTGCAGGCTGATACCGATATGAGAAATACCATTTCCGGCGGTGGCGGTAAGAGCACAGGAAATACCCCTAAGACTTAGAAAGAACCTTCCAGTCGGATTTTCGATTGGCAAGAAACTGATTCGTAGCCGGATTATATTTTATAAAACTGTAGACCAACGGTATCACCGGCATACCCTCTACAGTTAATACTCCCCACTTCTCGCGGTCGCGAATGATCACAAGATTGTTAGGCAACAGTTCAAGATGATCGAAATGCGGTTCGATCAACACATTGCCTTTATAATCGGCAACGCCGAATTGATTTTGCTGATGGATGACGAGAAGCTTGCCCACTCGTTTGATCGAATCGTATCGAAGGGGTAAAAGCAGCTGGCCCGTTTTATCGATAACTCCCGTCTTTCCGTTTCTTCTAACGATAGCAATTCCATTATTGAATTCGGTTGGTCCGTCGAAGGCCGGGTTAACGACGATCCTGTCTTCATGGTTTACAAATCCCCATTTACCAAGGATCATGACCGGCGCAACACCTTCATGAAATCTTCCAATATTCTGATAGCGGTTTGCAATACGAAGCCGCCCGCGCGCGTCGACAAACCCGTACTGCCCGTTGCGACGAATGCCACGAAGACCTTCGCTTTCCTCGAAGACAATCTCGGTGTTGTCGACTTTTGTCGGTCCAACAACTGTTGAGCTGACGCCAGCCAATGTTACTGTCCGCACAGCTCCGTCGGCCGATGTTTCTTCGAGAGCGCCGTCTTTGAGCTTCAGGTTGCCGGTAGTGAAATAGACGATCTCACCGCTGAATTTTTTCAGGAACAGGATCGAATCCTGTCTTTCGATGTAATGTTCGTCATCGATCAGCTTGAGCTTATTTTTTTGTGGATACACCTTCCATTTTTCATCGTAGCCGATGATCCCATACAATCCTTTGAATTTAACGTTAGCGGCCTCGTAACCGAGATCAATCAATGAATCGTACACACATGTGAGAACTTCTTTTCCATAACGATCGATAGCTCCCCAGAAATTTCTGCTTGCCGCCGGGAATACGCGGCCCGAGTAGGGCAGAAGGAGGTCATAGGAACGTTCTGCTTTCTTAACGTTGAAAGTGTCGTACAACATCCAGCGATTCTTTGATTTTGCACGAACAAAATTTCCCTCGAGTACCAGCGAATCGTATTCGAACGGGATCACCACTTTATTCGATATAGAAATTACTCCATATCTGTCGTCCTTTTTCGCAACCGAAAGATTGTTTGTGAAACGATTAAGGTAGTCGTACTGAAGATCGATCTTCTTGCTGAGATCTTCTGCTACAACACCATATTTTCCGGAGAGACTTATGAGGTAATGAGATCCGTCGGCAAGCAATTCGTCCGCATCGATAGAGATCCGCTCTTTGTTCTCAGAATCGATGATGTTCCATGTATCGTTCGTGCGGCCCTCAACTCCCTGATCTGTTATTCTCAACTCCCGGTAAACGGGTTGTATCTGGATCAAACCTTCACGGTCGATCAATCCTTGTTTGAAATCCTGGTATATGATCGCCGTTCCCTGTTTGAATGCGGAGATACTGTCGATGACAAAATCCGTTAACTGGATCCCATTTTCAGTATACAGGGCGGTATGCTTATCGAAATTCTGGATAGCAAACCGAAGACTTCCGATGGGGCGTATATCGCGGAACTTCACGGGAAGGATACTCTTATCGTTAAGGTCCACCAGGCCATGTTCGTACTTCGTTCCGTTCTTGATGAACACGATCGCCCTTAGCCCATGTATCGAAATTCCATCATACATGAATGGAACGGTGACCTTACCGGCAAGATCGATACAACCGAATTTTGTTGTATAGGGGTTGATCTGCCGTGAGGCAACAACGCGATCGCCACCCGACGATGTAACACTTTCGTATTCCGCCCTGGTAATGAACTCTTTCTTGAGATTGATGAGACCCCATTTGCCCTTCTGGCGGAAACCGGTGACCTGGTTGATGACTGAGAAACTTCCATCAGCCCAGCCCAATGCGTCGAAAGCCGCGGGAAGGATCACCTTACCGGATTCGTCGCGCAAACCGGCTTTACCATTTTCATAAAATAGCTGATACTCAGCGAATGATGAGGAATACGCTGCTACGCAAAAAAGCAGGCAAAAAATCGTTCTCATGATTGTGCAAGGTGCAAAGTTCAATGTGCAAGGCCCTTATTGATGTTTCGGGGCTCGTTGCACATTGCACGTTGCACAAACCTCGGGAATTTTTGGCAACTTTGCCGTGTTTTTACCACTAACCGCGTTAAAACACCGCTAACCTGAGTCCAAGTTTTATGTATATAGAGCAGTTGTACACAAATTGTCTTGCAGAAGCAGCTTATTATATTGAATCTAATGGCGAAGCAGCCATCATAGATCCGCTCCGTGAGACAGAGCCCTACGTAGATCTGGCGGCAAAACGCGGTGCCCGCATCAAATATGTGTTCGAAACACATTTTCATGCAGACTTTGTTTCCGGTCACATCGATCTCGCCCGTAAAGTGAACGCCCCTATCGTTTACGGTCCGCTTGCCAACACAAACTACGAGGTCATCAATGCGAAAGACGGGCAGGAATTCAAAATAGGCAAGATCATCATCCGGGTTCTCCATACACCGGGACATACTCCTGAATCTTCTTGTTTCCTCCTTATAGATGAAGCTGGTAAAGAGCATGCGATCTTCACCGGCGACACATTGTTCGTGGGAGATGTAGGTCGACCCGACCTTCTCGATGGATTCATGAGCCGCGAAGAGCTTGCGGGCATGCTGTACGATTCTCTCCAGAACAAGATCAAGACACTTCCCGACAGCACTATTGTTTATCCTGCACACGGCCCCGGTTCAGCCTGCGGAAAGAACATAGGTAAAGAAACATTCTCCACGATCGGAGAACAAAAGAAATTCAACTACGCTTTGAAAGATCAAACAAGAGAAGCGTTTGTTAAAGAACTTACCAGCGGCATTCTTCCTCCTCCACAATATTTCTTCGAGGATGCACGCATCAACAAAGAAGGCTACGAGGCTATCGACACGGTTATCGATCGCAACAGCAAACCGCTTTCTGCATCAGCGGTTCAGCAACTTATCGATAAAGGCATTACTGTGCTCGATACACGTTCTGCCGATGAATTCGAAAAAGGATTTATTCCCGGAAGTATCAACATCGGTCTCAATGGACAATTCGCAGTTTGGGTTGGAACATTGATCCAGATCGATCAGCCGTTAGTGCTCGTAACATCAGTCGGTAAAGAGAAGGAGTCTGTACTTCGTCTCGCCCGCGTCGGATACGAGAAGATCGAAGGATTTCTCGATGGCGGAATTGCTTCGTGGAAAGGCGACCTCGACAAAGTGAAGTCTATCAAGGCTGAGGCAATGAAGGACTTCGATCATAAAGTCGAAGTTCTCGATGTTCGTAAACCTGGCGAATGGAATACGAGTCACCTCAAAGACGCGAAGTTTATTCCTCTGGCTGACATGCCCGGCAATCTCGAAGGACTTGACAGGAACGCCTCATACATTGTTCATTGCGGTGGCGGCTATCGCTCTATGACAGCGATCTCTTTGATGAAACGTGAAGGATTTTCGGATCTTATCAATGTGTACGGTGGCTTCAGCGCGATGGTGAATGCAGGACTGAAGATCGTGACAGAAGAAGCGGTTATACAATAGTAATTTCACATTGACCATTTCACATTGGCCATTTGCATTTTGGAGCTCAATGATTCGTTGGCTCCGCAAATGTGAAATGGCACCGTAAAATGTGAAATGTGAAATGGTCAATCTTCACCGGTCCTCGTAATGGGCAAAGTACCTGATATGAAACGTCTGCCCCTCGTACTTCTTGTACTTCAGCTTCCCTCCAACCTTTAGTTTCTCATAATGTTCCTTGGTGCAATGCACCTGGAAATGGTCTCCATCGTCATTCTTTACGATAGCGATGTATTGCTCATCTTTTGCAACAACGATCGCATGATCTCCGATCTTTCTTCCCTGGTAAGGAGTGTATGTGGCAACATTATGACCCTTAATATTCAGCAGCTCCGTTATCGTGCCCTCCTGTGTTGTGGGTGGAGAAAAAAGAATATCCCAGCAGATCCAAATTAAAAGTCCGGCGGCGCAAAAAAGCAGTGCGCCATAGGTGACGGTTTTCATGTGATGAATGTAATGCAAAAACTTATAACTGGTCTTCGCGTCTACCCCCGAAATTGTATATTAAATGATGAAATTACTGGTTACCCTTGCTTGCCTTGTCTTCGCCTCTACAGCGTCCCTGGCGCAGCTGGAGATCACCATAAAGAACATCCAAAACGACAAAGGGAACGTGCGGGTAGGCATTTTTAAAGACAAAGAGACCTTCCTCAAGAATGCCGCCTATGGCAAGGTTGTTAAAGCCCGTAAAAATGAACTCAAGGTAATATTCGATGACCTGCCTTCCGGGACATATGCGGTAAGTGTGATCCACGACGAAAACGAAAACGGCAAACTCGATTCGAATATGATCGGAATACCGAAAGAAGGTTTTGGTTTTGCAAACGACGCCATGGGTACCTTCGGACCTCCCGGCTTCGAAAAAGCCAGTATCACCGTCGAAACCCAAAAAGTATCGATCACCATTACGATGAAGTATTTATAAAATATTCTTCGTTTATTGTGTATTACTAACACAATGAAATCCAATCATATGAAACGAATGATAACCGCCGCCCTTCTGTGGATGGCGATCATGCCACTGGCGTTTGCGCAGAAATCTGCGCTGCCGCTGGTAAATGGCGAAAACATAGCTGTTGTTTCTACCAACTCAGGGAAGGTGCGAGGCTACATTCACAACGGGGTCTATACCTACAAAGGAATTCCTTATGCGCAGGCAAAGCGCTTCCAGGCTCCGGAGAAACCGGCAGCGTGGGAAGGAGTTCGTAGCTCCATGACATACGGCCCGGTAAGTCCGCTCATGACGCCAACAACACAAGTGTCCGACGAAATAGAATTTGTATTTCACCACGACTGGGGTTATACCAACGAGGATTGCCTCCGTCTTAACATTTGGACTCCCGGCGTTAACGACGGAAAGAAGAGACCCGTAATGTTTTGGATCCATGGCGGCGGATACACTGCCGGTTCATCGCAGGAACTTCCGTCGTATGATGGTGAAGCGATCGCAAAGAAGGGCGATGTTATTCTCGTATCTGTTAACCATCGTTTGAACGTTCTTGGATTTCTCGATCTGTCGGAGTACGGCGATAAATATAAAGGTAGCGCCAATGCAAGCTTTCTCGACCTGGTTATGGCATTGCAATGGGTACGCGACAATATTTCAAACTTCGGTGGAGATCCTGGTAACGTAACGATTTTCGGCCAGTCGGGTGGCGGCGGAAAAGTAAGCACCCTGATGAGTTCTCCGATGGCCAAAGGTCTTTTTCATAAAGCCATTGTTCAAAGCGGGATCTGGGCCGATTTCCAGGACCAGGAGATATCCAAGCGAATCGGATCTGCAGTGTTGAACGAGCTTGGAATTATTCCATCGAAAGTAGACTCGATCCAAAAAGTACCCTACGAGAAATTAGTGGCTGCAAGTAATAAGGCCCTCGCGAAAGTAAGAGAACAGTTGAAAGCTGAAGGAAAGAACGTCGATGGCTTCGGACTCCGTTTTGGCTGGACTCCAACAATCGATGGTTCGTTCATAACGCATCATATGAAAGATCCGCAGGCTCTTGCGTTGAGCTCCAATATCCCATTCATGATCGGTTCCACGAAAAATGAATTCATGAATTCGTTGAGGGATCCGAAACTTAAGAAAGCAAATTCCGATGAGGTGAAAACGTTCCTGCAAAAACAATGGGGCGATAAAACCGATGCTTACATCGCAGCTGTCAAGAAAACATATCCGAACGATACGAAGCCGAGTGATATCGCCGATATCGATGGATTCTTCCGTCCGGGCACCGTCGCACAATCAAACGCGCGATCTGCTGCAGGCAACCCTGTTTACGTTTATTTATTCACATGGCAGTCGCCAGTGATGGACGGAGCATACAAAGCCATCCATTGTATCGAAATTCCGTTCGCGATGAACAACATTGCCCGCTGTGAAGAGATGACCGGCGGTGGTAAAGAAGCATACGCTCTTGCCGATAAGATGAGTACTGCGTGGATCAACTTTGCGAAAACAGGTGATCCGAATCATAAGGGCTTGCCAGCATGGCCGAAGTATACGGAAGCAGGCGGTGCAACAATGTTGTTCGATAACGTATCGACTGTCAAAAATCATCCTGACAAGGCGATATTGGACGTTATAGCCGGAACAACACCACGTTTATAAAATATGAAAACAAGCCGTAGAAAATTTATTCAGAATGCCGGGCTGAGCGCTGCTGCTCTCGGGATCGGTGCTACTGCTAACGCTTCTACAAGTAAAGAATCGAAAGAACCTACAGAGAAAGACGGGCAGGTTCTTTTCATTGGTGACAACATTGCTGTCGCTAACACCTCTTACGGAAAGGTTAGAGGTTTCGTCCTACGGGGGATCAACACATTCCTCGGAATTCCTTACGGTGCGGATACATCGACGTACCGGTTCATGCCTCCGCAAAAACCGAAGTCATGGACCGAGGTGTATCCCGCCGTTTGGTGGGGCAACACCGCTCCGCAGAATATGGAGCGCCGTTATTCAAATTTGTACGCTTCGTTCGTAGATCACTGGAACTATGATGATGTAAGTGAAGACTGCCTTAAACTTAATGTCTGGACTCAGGCAATTGCCGACGGTAAGAAAAGACCGGTAATGGTTTGGTTGCACGGTGGTGGTTATGCTAATGGCAACGCGATAGAGCAAGACGGATACAACGGCGAGAATCTTGCCCGTAAGGGCGATATTGTTTTTGTTTCTATCAACCATCGTCTTGGACCACTCGGCTACGCACACTTTGGCGCAGCCGGCGAAAAGTTTGCTGCGTCGGGTAATGTGGGTATGCTCGATTGTGTAGCTGCCCTCGAATGGGTTCGCGACAACATTGCGAATTTCGGCGGCGACCCGGGCAATGTTACGATCATGGGTCAGTCTGGCGGTGGTGCAAAAGTTTGTGTCCTCGCGGCGATGCCTTCTGCAAAAGGATTATTTCATAAAGCAGTTGCGCTTAGCGGCTCTTCATTGAAGGCTGTCGAGAAAGACAACGCAGAGAAGCTCGCTTCGTATGTCTTGAAAGAAGCCGGCCTTACTTACAACGACATGGATAAGCTTCAGCAGATGCCATGGAAACAGTACTATGAGTTTGCAATGCGGGGACTTCAAAAGTACCGTGAAGACAATAGGCTGCCCGCATTTGGAGGCGGTGGAGGATTTGCTCCGGTTGTCGATGGCACGTACCTGCCACAACATCCGTTCGACAAAGAGCCGGCGCCCTCGGCAGCAGAAGTTCCGTTTTTGATCTGCACAACATTCAACGAACAATCACCGAGTCGTGTGGATTCTTCATTGGAGAAAATTGATCTCAACGGTGTTAAAGATAAATTGAAAGATCGTTTTGGCGATAAGACCTCTTCTATCGTTGATGCCTATGCAAAAACGTTTCCTGATAAACGTCCCATCGAGATCTGGTCGATGGTCGCGAGCAACAGGCAAAATGCTGTGGCCCTTGCAGATTCTAAATCGAAACAGAAAGCTCCGGTATATCTTGCATGGTTTGGCTGGCAGCCCCCGATGTTCGATAACAGGATGAGAGCATTTCATTGTGTTGATATTTGCTTCTGGTACTACAATACCGACCTCATGTTGACGCACACCGGTGGCGGAGCAAGGCCCAGGAAACTTTCAGCAAAAATGGCCGACTCGTTGGTTAATTTTATGAAGACAGGAAATCCTAATGGCGGTGGCTTACCGACGTGGCCTCAGTATACACCGGCAAACGGGGAGACCATGATCCTTGACGATATACAGGTAGTGAAGAATGATCCTGATCGCGACGCGAGAAAAGCATTCGTTTAAACCGAACGAAAACTGTCCCTGAATTTTTTCGGGGACAGTTTCTTAAATTTTGAAAACTGCCTGTAAAAAAAGGGAAGTGTTTCAAACCCCGATTCCATGGCTACATCAGAAACGGGTTTGTCTGTTTCAATCAACATCTGGCACGCTGCGTTTATCCTGTATTCGTTCAGGAAAGTGAAGAAAGGTTTATTCATCAGTTTGCTGAAGAATCTCGAGAACGCTTCTTCACTCATGTGCACTTCGGAAGCTATCTGTGCCAAAGTAACTTTATCCTGGTAGTTCTTCCTCACGAACTGGTAGACCGCATTCATTCGCTGGTGATCATAATTACGAACAGACGCATCGACAGCAGTTGTTGTCAACACTTGCCCTTTACCTGAGGTTGCAAGCTCGTTGAGGATAGAAAGGAATAACAGCAACCTTTCGAACGGGGAGGAATTCAACATAAGCAGAAATTTTTCTTTGAGCCTCCTGCTTACCTCGGGACGATATTTGATACCGTATTGTGCTTTCGAAAAAAGCTCTGCTATCGCACGGTACTCTTTATTGTCTCCTAAAAAACTGTTGTCCCAGTGAATAACGATTGCACCGGATTTGCCTTGTTGTTTCCCGTTGTTCTTCCAGCAGTGCGGAAGATTGGGACCAAGTAAAACGAGATCGTCTTCCTCGAAATATTCGAAGCCATTTCCGACATATCTGATCCCGCGCCCTGAAGTGATGTACGTGAGCTCGAATTCAGGGTGATAGTGCCATGGCGTGTCGAACTCTTTCTTTTCATAGGAGTAAGCACCGAATGACTGGAAGTCCGTGCGTTCTATCCGTTCGTATTGGGCTTTCATACTGCTATTTATACCTTTTTATGTGCAGAATATTGCTGTATGGGACACATATGAGAGCAAAATAGGTTAATTATTCAACAATATTGGCGAAAGAGTCACGTATCCTGATTTGGTTACTTTGAACTATGAGAATATCATTGATCGCCCTTGCTTTGATTGTTGCATTGGGATGCAGCGACAAAAAATCTTTCGATGCTTCGAAGCTCACAGTAGAGTGGGAGTTTGTTAAAAACAATTATGACGGACAGAATAACTTTTTGGCTGCGCTGAATTTCACGAACGGTTCCGAAGCAGAAATTCCTGCTGATGGCAAAGTATTCTTTAATCTTCGCTATCATGGAAAAGATCTGAAGAGTAAAGACGCTACAATAGAACATATCAATGGAGAGATGTTCGCTATCGCCGGGTTGACTCTCTCGCCAAATTCCTCCAAACGGATCGAGTTCTTCGGGCAGCGCAGGGTCGCCAACTTCCAGGATGTGCCCTCCGGATTCTTTTATGTCGGGAATGATGGTGTTGCCGTTGAGATCACACGGACCATCAAGAAACCAACGGCAGAACAGATGGAATTGCCAGGCAATATTGTCCCGGCCATTGCCGCGGTCAGCGATGAGATAAAGATTGTACCAACTCCCGTTTCATATAAGGCTGGAAAGGGATCGTTCACTATCAATAGCAAGACGACGATCGTTTCCGATTTTGAAATGGAAGGAACGTATCTGGTTAATGAAATTGAGAAATTGACCGGTCACAAATTAGAAATACGTGAGGACGGGAATATTCAAATTAAAAAAACGTCCGGACCGCCGGAGAGTTATTCCCTGATCGTATCGCCAAACGCGATAACTATTAACTCTTCCGATGCGGCAGGGGCGTTCTATGCAATTCAATCTTTAAAACAATTATTTCCTGTCGATTCATGGGATCCAAAAAAAGATAGGATCGAAAAAATAGAGATCGAAGCCGTTGAGATTAGGGACACTCCTCGTTTTCCGATAAGAGAATTCATGCTCGACGTCGGTCGCAACTTCGAATCGAAAGACAACGTCCTCCGGCTCCTCGAAGTGATGTCACTTTATAAATTAAACAAATTCCATTTTCATTTTAATGATGATGAAGGGTGGCGCCTCGAGATTCCCGGTTTGCCGGAACTCACCGATATCGGCGCAACACGCGGGTATCCATATGAAAACAACGAGCGCCTTCAACCGTCATACGGGTCCGGGCCAACGGAGAAGAATCACTTCGGAACCGGATTCTATTCACGAAACGATTTCATCGAGATCTTAAAGTTTGCCACTGAACGTCACATCGAAGTTATTCCGGAAATAGAATCACCAGGTCATGCACGCGCCGCCATCAAATCCATGGAGGCACGATACAACAGGCTCATGCATGAAGGAAAGAAGGACGAAGCCGAAGAATACCTTCTCCACGACGTGAATGATCAATCGGTTTATACAAGCGCACAGCTTTTCAAGGACAATGCAATGAATCCGGCGCTTCCGTCTGTTTATGCGTTTATAGAAAAGGTCATCGTTGAACTTAAAAAGATGTACGCCGAGGCAGGCGCACCTCTAACTACAATTCACATGGGCGGCGACGAAGTAGGCAAAGGAGCTTGGGAGAAGTCTCCTCTACTTCAGGGAAGATCTTCCAAAGCCATCTATGCTGATTTTTTTGTGAAGACGAACGATATACTCGTCAGGCATGGACTTAAGCTTACGGGCTGGGAAGAAATGATCATGGACAATCCTGACGTTGAAGCGACGGCCCGAAGGGTTATCGACAATAAGAAATATAAAGATGCCGCTCTCACATTCGACGCATGGTGGGACATCTATGGGAAACAGGATATGAGTTATCCCATCGCCAATTCAGGTTACGGTGTCGTACTTACTGCGTTCGATTACTATTACTTCGACCTTGCACAGGCGCCGGGATTTGATGAGCCAGGCGATGCCTGGATCGGATATCTCGGTTTGCAAAAAACATTTTCTTTCGCGCCATATGATATCTATAACAGTTATCCTCTCGATATGCAGTTCAGGAAGATCGAACCAGATCGTTTTAAGGATAAGGAACGACTGACGGAGCGAGGGAAGAAGAACATCCGCGGTTTGCAGGGCGCCCTTTGGGCCGAGAATATGACATATGATGGATATATGGAATACCAGGTTCTGCCGCGGATGCTCGCCCTTGCTGAAAGGGCCTGGGCACCGCAGCGCAACTGGGAATCCGAAACCGGTGGTAAGCGGGAAGAAGACTTCACTGCCGATTGGTCATCGTTTGCTAACCGGTTGCGTACGCGCGAGCTTCCGCGGTTAGATCACTACAACGGCGGCTACAAGTATCGGCCGCTGGACTGAAAACGTTTGCGGGAGCAGGCCCACGTTTAAACATCAAATTCGTAATGCATTTTCGGAGTTCTTTGTAGCTTGCGGGTTCTTTAAAGAGAGAAACCTGACTGAACTGATGATCAAGCACGAAGAGATTTTCCCCTACACGTTCAATAAGAAATACACGAAGTCGGTAGCTTACTTTTCGATGGAGTTTGCAATCGATCAACCGCTGAAAATTTACAGCGGTGGCCTTGGATTCCTTGCCGGCTCACACCTTCGCAGCGCCTACGAGCTCCAACAGAACATGATCGGCATCGGTATACTCTGGAAGAAAGGCTACTACGACCAGGAAAGAAACCAGGATCAAACACTGAAAGTAAGCTTCCGCGATAAAGACTACTGGTTCCTTACCGATACAGGCATCACTTATCCGATCACAATCCACGGTGCGCGTGTCTTTGTGAAGGCTTACCTGCTGAAGCCTGAAGTATTCAAGAGTGCGCCCCTGTTCCTTTTATCGACGGATATTCCTGAGAACGATTACCTCGCACAAACCATCAGCCATCGTTTATATGATCCCAACGAAACCACTCGTATCGCCCAGTCGATACTGTTGGGCGTTGGTGGTGCGAAGCTGATCGATATTCTTGGACGCTCTACGGATATCTATCACATGAACGAAGGTCATGCGTTGCCACTCTGTTTCTATTTACTCGACAAGTATAAGAATCTCGAGGAAGTGAAGAAGCGTGTTGTTTTCACGACACACACGCCGGAGAAAGCAGGAAACGAAGAGCACAGCATGCCATTGCTCAATAATATGAGCTTCTTTAATGGCATCAGCGCAAAGCAGGTCGAGGAAGTTGTTCAGCCGGAGAATGGTATGTTGAACTATACCCTCACGGCATTAAGGATGGCTAAACGGGCTAACGGAGTTTCACAGCTCCACGGTGAAGTTGCGAGAAAGATGTGGAACGGTTATGCGAACATTTGCGACATCACTGCAATCACCAACGCGCAAAACCAGGCCTATTGGATCGATCCTGATCTTTCAATGTCGCTGATCAAGAACAACGACAAAGGTATCATTAACAGGAAGAAGGAACTTAAACAAAAGCTGTTCAGGACAATCGCGAACCAGACCGGTAAGCTTTTCAATGAGAATGTTCTGACCATCGTTTGGGCACGTCGCTTTGCCGGCTATAAGCGCGCCAATCTCTTGCTTTATGATTTCGAGCGGTTCCTGAAAATCGCAACGAACCCGAAGTATCCGATCCAGGTGATTTGGGCAGGTAAACCATATCCTGAAGATTACAGTGCCATCAACATCTTCAACGAGATCTACTGGAAGACGAAAGAACTTCCGAACTGTACGGTAGTCACCGGTTACGAGCTCTGGCTGTCGGGACACCTCAAACGTGGATCCGACGTATGGCTGAACAACCCCCGCCTATACCACGAAGCATCCGGTACATCGGGTATGACCGCCGCGATGAACGGATCCGTGAACCTTTCAATCCCCGACGGCTGGGTGCCTGAGTTCGCGAAAAATGGTGAGAACGCTTTCATCATTGAGACCGCGGCAGATTCTCTCAGTACCGAAGAGAAAGACAAGATAGAAGGCAAAAACCTGCTCGATCTTCTCGAACACACCGTTATTCCTACGTACTACGACAGCCCTGAAAAGTGGCTGCAGATCATGAAGACCAGCATGCGCGAAGTGGTTCCACAGTTCGATGCCGCACGTATGGCTAATGAGTACTACGAAAAGATGTATATACCGGACTAGTCGTTACCTTTACGGTCAGAATGGCCGCTCTTAAGGTTTCCCAGATCAATATCTATCCCGTAAAGTCGCTGGGAGGCATTGCTATGCAGTCGGCGCAGGTAATGAAAAAGGGTCTGCAATACGACCGCCGCTGGATGCTGACGGACGAGAATAATATCTTCCTCACACAACGTATTCACACCCGGATGGCATTGTTCCGGATGAGCTTCGCCGATAACGGTTTTACCGTGACTTACGACGGGCAACAGTTACACATTCCACATACTTTCGAGGGTAGTCCTGTGCGCGCGAAGATCTGGGACGACGAAGTAACTGTCCAGGAAGTCAGCTCTCATCACAGTGAATGGTTTACGAAACACCTTGGCATCAATTGTAAGCTCGTCGCATTTCCCGAGAATAATGACAGGCCGGTTAACGAGAAATACCGTGTAGCTGAAGATCATGTAAGTCTCGCCGATGCCTATCCGTTGTTGATCGTTGGACAGAGTTCTCTCGATGATCTGAATACGCGAATGAAATCTGCTGTTCCCATGAACCGATTCAGGCCCAACATCGTGTTCACCGGCGGCGATCCATTCGAAGAAGATACGTGGAGAGATTTTACTTTGGGTGAAATGAAATTCACAGGGGTGAAGCCAAGCGAGCGTTGTGTGCTGATCACTGTAGACCAGGAAACAGCCAGGAAAGGGGCGGAGCCGTTAGCAACATTATCTAAATTTCGCCGAAGGAATAACGGCGTTTATTTTGGTCAAAATATTATCCCGACAGGGACAGGAAAAATTTCAATAGGAGATGAGATCACTATTCTTAGTAGCGTTAACGCTCATAGTTTTCAGTAGCTGTAAACCCAAAGAAACGACACTTCCGATTTTTGGTGAACGCGAGTTCAACGGCACGGATACGACATATCACACCATCGCTCCTTTTGCATTCCTCGACCAGGACAGCACCTTGATCACGAATGCTACATTTAAGGATAAGATCTACGTTGCTGACTTCTTTTTTACATCGTGCCGGACCATTTGCCCGATCATGAAAACGCAAATGAAAAGGGTATACGATGCAACCGCGAAAGACCCGGACGTTTTAATTCTGAGTCATACAATAGATCCTCTGTATGATGATGTTCCCCGCTTACACAATTATGCACGGATGCTCGATGTTTCCAGCGACCGATGGCATTTTGTAACTGGCGTCCAGGATTCGATCTATAAGATTGCACAGACCAGCTATTTTGCCACTGCCCGGGAAGAAAAGGCGGAACCCGACGGTTTCATCCACAGCGGCGCCTTCCTGTTGATCGACAAACATCAGCGCATTCGCGGCAAATACGATGGTACCCGCGAAGCGGACGTCGATCGTTTACTGAAAGACATTGAAAAGTTGCGCAATGAAGGCGAGTAGTCTCCTGATTATCGCTTTCGTGATCGTTTCGTGCTCTTCGAGATCGGATATAGAATTTCAACAGTACTACAACCAGGGCGAAGTTCTTTATGCAAAGAACTGCAGCAACTGCCATCAAAAAGATGGTAAAGGTCTGGCATTGCTTTATCCGCCTTTAGACAAATCAGATTTTGTAGACAATAACTTCGAACAGGTCCTTTGCATCATGAGGAAAGGTAAGTCAACGCCTACGATCGTTAATGGCAAGACCTTCGAACAACCGATGAAAGGAATTTCATCGCTTACCGACCTGGATATCGCCGAGATCGCCACGTACATCTATAATACGTGGGATCGTCAGCGTGGTATTGTTTCTGTTAATGAAGTAACGGAGAAGATGGAAAAATGTAACTGACGGTTACTCGTTTTTTCCAGGCTCAAATCTTCGCTTGTAATCCCCGAAATACTGATCACGGAGCGCACGGTATTTTACCGCATCTTTTTCTTTGATGGCGTGCCCATTAATAGTGAGATTGCCATTATCATCGTTGATGCTGAAACTATCGAGGTTATCATTTTTGTCAATGTAACCATCTTCTGTCAACATCTTTACAAGTGCTTCTTTATAAGCCTCTGTCTGTCGCTGTATCTTGTCGACTATGACGTGTTGCTCGCGGATCTTATCCTGGAGTACGTCTAATTGAACTTTTTGAAGCTGATGGATAGCCAGTTCCTGTTGTACTTTTGCCTCTTTCATCATATCCTCAGCGGCGATCGCCTGCAGTTCGGCCATCTCTTTTCGCACCTCGGCCAGGTGTTCGAATTCATCGAGATCTACAACTTCCATTGCTTCTCTTCTACTCCACTGGTCACGTTTTGCTTCGTCAAACATCTTTTGAAATTCGAACTCATTCTTCTTATAGAACTCTCCGAATTGTGATTTGAATTTTTCCGTGAACTCTCTCTCGAATTCTTCGAAGTCGATGGGTTCGCGCATTTTAAATTTCATTCCAGGGATACTGTCAGGTAGATAGAAGTCTTCGTGTATCTCGGGAATTGCGGGAATTGGCGGCACATCAAATATTATCCTGCTCACTTCTATTTCCGACGGCTCCGGTTCTATAGGATCGATCACCGGCCATCCGTGGTCGCTATTGTCTTTAATAACTATGAAACCATTCTCTTTCAATGTATCGGCAACTACCGCATCAGCTTCAACATCTGTTTTTACTTCGATCGCTTTCTCTGAATTGATCGACAGCCACGACGCACACACAAGTCCGAGGAACAGCAGCGCTACTGGCACGAACCTGCTTTTTCCCCAATCATTTTTCGCAGAATTTTCCATGATTCTTTTAATTCGGTTCAACAACTGATTTTGATTTCCGGTGAAGCCCAACGTCAATGTGGATGAAGTTCGTGCAGCTTCAAGCTGCGCAAGCGTCTTCACATAGCTGATCGGGCTTATACCCTTCGCGATTACCATATCGTCGCAGCAATTCTCACGCTCTTCGCGTATCATCGACGACATTAGCAAAGTGAATGGATTAAAGAAGAAGATTGTTTCAACTATGGATTGCACCAGGTTGATGATGTAATCCTGGCGACGAATATGTGATAGCTCGTGAACGAGGATGGTTTCAACTTGCTCTGCCGTGAGCCCTGATAATAGTCCTATCGGGAAAAGTATCACCGGTTTCATAAATCCAACCACCATAGGAGCTGAAATATTCGCTTCAGCCATGGCAACAATGCGATCAATATTCAGGCTTTCTGAGAGATCACGCACCATCTGGATCCATTCATCGTGCACCGGGATGGAGCTACGGCGAAGACGATTTATATAATAAAGTCCTGCTGCTATTCTTAGCAGGCCAACAAAAAAACCGATCATCCAGAACCGAATGAACCAGATGATGTTCTGATTTATGAAATCAAGGATTGACGAAGCTTGTGTAGAAGAGGTGGCTTGCGCTGCATTGAGCATCATCTGGAAGTTACCGCCCGTTGCCTTTGCACTCAAAACAAAAAAGGTAATCACCGAAGCAATTACCATCAACGCCATTGCGGCCACGCCCATGAAATATCTTACGCCGGAATTTCTTACGGCACGGACGGTGATCTTAAGAACGATAAAGATTGCAAACCCCTGCCAGAGGGAGTGGATCAAAGTCCAGCCGATGTTTTGTACGAGGTTTTGTGAAATCATTTTTCTCCTTTTTCGAGTTGATCCAAATATTCGCGTATTGCTTTGAGCTCTCCTTTGGATGACTTACGTGCTCCGAGAGCGCTCATTACCAGGTCGGCAGCCGACCCGCTAAACACTGTGTCGATCATCTTGTCGATCATTTGTGCCTGGGTATTCTCCTGCGATACGATGGCTTTATATAGATGCAGCTTGCCACTCTTTTGTCTTGCCAGGTGACCCTTTTCGTGCATGATCTGCATGAGTTTTAATATGGTGGTATAGCCATTGGTATCGTCGCCACCCATTTTCTCGTGCACATCTTTTACGCTGATAGGTCCCTTTTCCCAGACAATCCTCAGGATTTCCAGCTCCTTGTCGGTCGGTCTCCCTGCCTTGTAGGCGGGCTTTGGCGTATTTTTCTGACTCATTGATACGAATTATTTCGTAAGACAATATAGGACGTCTAACGATCGCGCCAAAGAATTGTTACGAAAATATTCGTATGATGATGGAAAGCCCCCTAATAGCTATATTTCCCAATATTTTCTGCCCGACGGGAATACATGAAGCGCCCTAACTACCGCAATTTCCTCATCACCGTAATTGCGATCCTTGTTTTTTATGGCATAATGCTTATCATCCTACTCAACTTTGAGGAGGCGTCCCCGGATTCCAAGATCAAGTCGTTCCAGGATGGTATGTGGTATTTGCTCGAGACGCTGACAACCGTCGGGTACGGCGATACACTTCCTGTTACCTACTGGGGACGAATGATTGGTTTCGTATTCCTGTTGTCCAGCTTCGGTGTGTATGGTTTTATCATTGGCCAGATCTCTAATTTTATGAGTACGTTGAAAGAACAAAAAGACCTCGGATTGAACGGCACCAACTTTGAAGACCACGTGGTCATGATCGGTTGGAACGACTTCGGTCACTCAGTGATCGGTCACCTCATCGGCGCCGGCCGAAAAGTTGGTGTAGTAACCAAAGATCGTTCGAGCATTGATATCATACGGGAGTATTATACGGCAGACGAGGTTTATACACTTTTCTCTGACTACAATAACTTCGATCTTTTAGAGAAGGCGGCAAAGATCAGCAAGGCATCGATCGTTTTCATCAACCTTAATGATGATACCGAAAAGCTCGTCTATATCATAAACATCAAAAAGCATTTTGCAAACCTGAATTACGTTGTAACGCTCGAAAATGGAAACCTGAAAAACACTTTTCAGAATGCAGGGGTTACTTACGCGATCTCAAAAAATGAAATTTCATCGAAGCTTCTTGCCAGCTACATCTATGAGCCGGATGTTGCATTGTTCAGTGAAGAGATTATTGCCTTTGCGCACGAGCAGGATGAATATGATATGAAACAGTTTTACATCACCAACGACAACCCGTTGAGGGGGATGTATTATGAAACTGCATTCTTCGACCTGAAGAAACAATGTAATGTGATCCTCATCGGAATTGTAAAAGTTAAAGATGGTCAGCATCAATTGATGAAGAACCCGGAAAGCAACGTGACCATTGAGTCAGGAGATTATTTATTGATGCTGATGAATGGTAAGGGCCAGGAAAAACTGAAGCGCGTATTCCATATTGAGGAAGGAAGATGAAAGTTTGATCAAAGGAAAAAAGAGTTTTGCTCACGGATCACACAGATCACACAGATCAAAATCAGAACTATCTAATCAAAATCCGATCTATCTAATCAAAATCAGAGCTATCTATTCACATACTCAATCTGTGCTATCAGTGTGATCTGTGAGCAAATTTCATCTCTATAAACAAAAAAGTCTCGATAACTTTCGCCATCGAGACTTTTATACCCCAAAAACCAAACCCCTGTGGTCGGTTCCTGATCATTAAACGCAAATCGTTTCCGCATTATTGCCGACTGCGTGCACTCTAATTAATTTCCAATAAGTTCTTTTCCTTGTGACACGTTTTCAAAAGTAAAGTCGGTTTCATTTCGGAGATCAACGAATATCACCGAATCTTTCGTCACTGTTCCTGCAAGGATCTGCTTCGAAAGCTCATTGAGGATTTCGCGCTGCAACACACGCTTCAAAGGACGTGCACCGTATTGCGGATCAAAACCAAGCTTCGCGAGACGATCACGAGCAGAATCGGAAATATCCAGGCTCACGCCGGATTCCTTCAGACGTTTAATAACAAGATCGACCTGTATATCCACTATCTTACGGATATCAGCACGGTTCAATGGTCTGAACATGATGATCTCGTCGATACGGTTAATGAATTCGGGACGAACCGATTTCCTCAGCATATCCAACACCTGGTCGCGGGTCTCTTCCAGAATTTCGAAGTAGTTATCGTCGTTGATCTTCTGGAAATTTTCCTGGATGATCGTCGAACCGATGTTAGTGGTCATGATGATGATCGTGTTCTTGAAATTCGCAACGCGTCCTTTATTGTCGGTCAGCCGGCCATCATCCAATACCTGCAGGAGAATATTGAATACGTCGGGATGCGCCTTTTCAATTTCATCCAGCAACACCACTGAATATGGCCTGCGACGAATAGCTTCAGTTAACTGACCGCCTTCATCGTAGCCAACGTATCCGGGGGGCGCTCCAATCAACCTGCTAACGCTGTGGCGTTCCTGGTATTCGCTCATATCGATGCGAACCATTGCATGCTCGTCGTTGAACAGGTAATCGGCAAGAGCCTTTGATAACTCTGTTTTACCGACACCGGTTGTGCCCATGAAGATAAATGAACCGATAGGACGTTTTGGATCCTGCAAGCCTGCACGGCTCCGACGAACGGCGTCGCTCAACGCAGTAATCGCTTCTTCCTGGCCCGCAACACGCTTCGAAAGTTCAGTTTCGAGATGGAGAAGTTTTTCACGTTCGCTCTGAAGCATTTTTGAAACGGGAATACCGGTCCACCGTGCAACAACCTCTGCAATATCTTCGCTATCGACTTCTTCTTTCAAAAGAGGAGATTGACCGCTCATCTCTTTCATCTGTTCCTGAAACTTCTTCAGATTTTTCTCGGCTTCGGTAATCTTTCCATAGCGGATCTCCGCTACTTTACCGTAGTCGCCCGCTTTCTCTGCTTGTTCTGCTTCGAACTTCAGCTTGTCTATATTTTCTTTTTCCGTTTGAATCCCCAGCACGATAGATTTCTCGTTGTCCCATTTCGCTTTGAGAGAATTACGTTGTTCGGCAAATTCAGCGATTTCGCGGCTGAGCTCACTTTCTTTGTCTTTATCTTTTTCACGACGGATGGCTTCTCGCTCGATCTCGAGCATCATGATCTTACGATTTAGTTCATCGAGTTCTTCAGGAAGAGAATCCATCTCCAAACGAAGTTTCGCGGCGGCTTCATCCATCAGGTCGATTGCCTTGTCGGGAAGGAATCGATCAGAGATGTAGCGACTCGAAAGTTCAACAGATGCAATCACAGCGTCGTCTTTGATACGAACGCCGTGGTGCAATTCATATTTATCTTTAATGCCCCGCAGAATGGAAATAGAATCTTCAATTGAAGGCTCGTCCACCATAACGGACTGGAAGCGGCGTTCCAAAGCTTTATCTTTTTCTACATACTTCTGATATTCTTTAAGAGTAGTGGCGCCAATAGTATGGAGCTCACCACGGGCAAGGGCTGGTTTAAGGAGGTTGGCAGCATCCATGGCGCCTTCTCCGCCACCGGCCCCTATCAGTGTATGGATCTCATCGATGAAAAGAATGATCTCGCCATCAGAGTCTGTTACTTCCTTGATAACTGCTTTGAGACGTTCTTCAAACTCGCCTTTATATTTCGCGCCTGCAACGAGCAAACCCATGTCGAGAGATACGAGGACCTTCGACTTAAGATTTTCGGGAACATCGCCATCAACTATGCGTTGTGCCATACCTTCGACGATGGCAGTCTTACCAACGCCGGGTTCACCTAACAATATCGGGTTGTTCTTGGTACGACGCGAAAGGATCTGGAGCACGCGACGGATCTCCTCGTCGCGACCGATCACCGGGTCGATCTTGCCCGCTTTTGCCAACTCATTAAGATTTTTTGAATAACGCTCGAGTGACTTGTATTTCGCCTCCGCATTTTGGTCGGTGACTTTCGAACCACCACGCAGCTCATTCACTGCTTTGACGAGCGTTTTTCTTTCGAAGCCCACGTCCTTTAATAGCGTCGATACTTTGTCTTTCGAAGCCAGTAGTGCAAGGAAGAGGTGTTCAACGGCAATGTATTCGTCTTTGAATTCTCTCAGCTCTTTATCGGCGTTCTGGAGTACAGTGTTGCTCGCACCCGATAAGTAAGGTTGCTGGCCTGTGACAACAGGATAAGAGGCGAGTAGCTCGTCTAGTTTTGTATTGAGATGTGCCGGGTTTATGTTCAGTTTCTTGAACAGGTAGTCCGACACGTTTTCGTCTGTTTCGAGGATTGCCTTTAAAATGTGCGCAGGTTCGATCGACTGGTGCTGTCGGGCCATCGCGATCTCCGCAGATTTTTGAAGAGCCTCCTGAGATTTAATGGTAAATTTTTCAAAGTTCATAACCGGTTGCAATCAAATTATAAACCACCGACCACACGGGCTTGTTTTCAGCAAATTTGACGCTAAATTGAGGGTAAAGCATTGTTTTTCAGACAATTTGACTTAAAGCGTGGCAAAAAGGCAATCAAAGAAGAAAGCAGCACCTCATCCGGAGTTACTCATTGAAACGGCGTGGGAGGTATGCAACCAGGTGGGGGGTATTTATACCGTGATCCGGTCGAAGGCGCCATGCACCATGAAGACCTATGGAGGCCAGTACTGTATGGTTGGTCCGTATGTTTCGAAAGGTATACAGGCGGAACTCGAGATCATCGATCCGCCAAATGATATTTTTGGTTTGGCTGCGGCGAATCTTCGCAAGAGGGGATATGACGTATATGATGCCGTTTGGCTCATTACAGGTAAACCGCGTGTTGTGCTTTTGAATCCAAACGTGGTTGAAGAGAAAGCTCTTAATGTTGTGAAATATTTGTTGTGGAAAAATCACAGCATCAGTATCCCCGCAGGTAATCCGTTGATCAGCCAGGTCGTTGCTTTCGGCTATCTCACGAGATTGTTTTTTGACGAAGTTTTAAAGCTTATTTCACCGGGCCAGCCCGTGATCGGCCACTTCCATGAATGGATGGCCGGACTTCCCATACTGGACATTAAGAGAGACAAGCTTCCGGTGAAAACTGTTTTCACAACTCATGCAACGCAGCTTGGACGACATCTCGCTATAAATTCGCCGTTATTCTATGCTCATCTCCCATTTTTCAAGCACGATGAGGAGGCAAAGAAGTTCGGCGTGCAAACAGAAGAGGCTATCGAATACGCATGTGCCCATGCCTGCGATTCGTTCACAACAGTGAGTGATGTTACAGCGCGCGAATGTAAACACCTGTTGAAGAGAACACCCGAAGCTATACTTCCCAATGGATTGAATATTCAGCGCTTCGAAGTATTGCATGAGTTTCAGAATCTTCACGAGACGTACAAGGAACGAATTCATGAATTCGTAATCGGGCATTTTTTTCCATCGTATTCATTCGACCTCGATAAAACAATCTATTTCTTCACGTCAGGACGATATGAGTACAAGAACAAAGGATTTGATCTGACGCTTGAAGCTCTTGCTCATCTGAATGAGCAATTAAAGCGCGAGAAATCTGATGTTACTGTGGTCATGTTCTTTGTAACGAAGAAGGATTTTTACGGCATCAACGCCGACACACTTCATTATCGGGCCATGATGGAAGAGATCAGGCAGGTGTGCAATGAGATCCTGAAGCAGGCGGGCAGAAAGTTATTCTATGAAGCCACGCGCCGTCTTGAGAATAGATTACCCGAACTCAACGAATTTATCGACGAATACTGGAAGCTTCGCTATCGGAGAACAGTCCAGTCATGGAAAAACAGCAAGCTGCCGGCAACGGTGACCCACAGGTTGGTCGACGAAGAAACAGATGAGATCGTACAGTTTCTAAAAAGAAGAAATATTCAGAATGGCCCGGATGACAAGGTGAAGATCATTTATCATCCCGATTTCATTAACTCGACGAATCCACTTTTCAGTCTCGACTATAGCCAGTTCGTTCGTGGATGTCACCTGGGTGTTTTTCCAAGTTATTACGAACCGTGGGGTTATACTCCCCTGGAATGTATGGCCAGCGGTGTTCCAAGCGTAACAAGCGATCTAAGCGGATTCGGAGATTATTTACTGAAGCACTTTCCCGATCACAATAAGCATGGAATGTATGTTGTGGAACGCGGTAAACGTACATTCGACTGGAGTGCGCGGCAGCTCTCGGGATTTCTATACCAGTTTCTTACACAATCGCGGCGCGAGCGTATCACGCAGCGAAATCATGTCGAAAACTATTCGTCGTCTTTCGATTGGGAGAATCTTATCGTACACTATCTCAACGTGTACGAGAATGTTCTGAAGCTATAGTTTCACCATTAAGAAGATCACAGCCGGGAGCGTAAAGGAAAACTGCTGAAGGCTTGGGTTCGGCTCGCTGCTGGGTGTGGTGGGAAATCCTGACCCGCTGATCTTCTGTGTTTGTTTGATCCACTTGAAGTAATAGCTCGCTTCGGTGCCCAGTAATATCCTGTCGTGAAGGTGAAATGCAAGCGAAACACGTGGGCCGAAACCATAGCGTTTGGATGTAGACGTAACCGTTGGATTCGTTGTGCTTCCACTTTTCGATTCGGTCACCGACTTGTTTGTTTCAATGAGAATATCACCGCCCCACCCAACCAACCATCGCTTTGACAAGTATGATTTTTTCTCGACCCCAACACGCCATACGAAATCAGTAACGGTAGTAGTCGAAGTCAGGAAGTTGTCGCTGGTTTTGGTTTGTATCTTTGAACCGCCAAGACCTGTGGAAAAGCCGAAGCCGTTCTTTTTCGAATTCACCGAATAGGTCAGAAGATATGGGTTGGTTACGGCAGATGATGTTCCGCCGAAGTTTAACAACTGCCTGATCAATTGATTGCCCTGGAGGCCGATATAATGATAAGCTTTACGATCTGCGCGCTCAGGAACGTAATCGTCTTCGGGTTGTTGTTGTGCAAATGTATTGTGTGCAACAAGGATTATTATCAGGCCGAATAATTTGCCAGGGATTCGCGGAAACTTCATTTGATCTTAAATGGATTAGAAAACTTTGGATCAGTGATGATCGATCGATCACTCAACGCGTGAAGGAATGCGATAATAGCTTCTTTCTCATGTTGCGAGATATTCATCGCTTTTGCGTGGCCGCTGGCATCTTTCAATTTGACATCCAGGTTGGGATGATCAGCTATGCCGTGACTATAGTGTTCAACCACCTCATCCAAAGTTTGGAACCGGCCATCGTGCATATAGGGTGCTGTATATTCTACATTTCGAAGTGACGGGATCTTGAACTTGCCGGCATCAGCAGGATTTTTTGTTGTCCGGAATAAACCCGGGTCTGGAGAGTCTTCATCTAATCCAATGTTGGCAAATGATCCGGCCATGATATAACCGTTTGGACTCTGAACTTGGTGACACGCATTGCAATCGTATTTGTCTTTGAATAACCGCATTCCTTCAATTTCGATTGCAGTAAGCACAGAGGAATTTTGTTGTGAATTGACCAATGCTATCTGCGAAGCCTGGTCACGATTGAACTGGTCGAACTTGGTGTTGAACGTTGTAATGAAGGTAAGGAACGTCGATACTGCGTTGGAGATCCTTTCACCTGTTATTTCTTCCGACCCATAAGCGTCCTTGAATAAAGGAGCATAATATGGCAACGCAGAAAGTTTCCTGGTAAGCTGATCGAGGTCTGTGATGCCCATCTCGATATGGTTCCCGACAGGCTGGAGGATTAACTTTTCGAGATTTTGTTCACGACCATCCCAGAAGAGGTGATTTGAAAATGGAGTGAATGGCATCTCAGGAACTTCCTCTTTTGAGTCAAATTCGAAAGAGTTGAAAAATAGATTTTGAAGAGGCATCGAGTTTCGTGACGTGAGTCGTCCTTCGAAGCCGCGACTTGATATTTGATTGTCTGAAAATGAGTATTCCTGTTTGTGGCACGATGCGCACGCAACAGTGTTGTTGATCGACATCTGGCGATCGTAGAACAGCACACGGCCCAACGTTGCCGTCTCATTAACGGGCAGGAACTTTTCGGGGCTGTACTGATATTTATCAGCGGGAAGATCGAGGTAGATCTCCCCATTGCCTGTCAATTCGGTCGAGTCGCAGGAGCCTGCTATCAGACCAATAGAAATGCAGCAGCAGAGTAGGGTTCCGGCACGCATAATTGCAAGGGTTTAGTACCTGTTTGACCCTACAATCTCGGCAAAGGTTGTAAGAAAGTACGCAGGTTTCTACCCCCCCAAATTGCTCCCTATCTTTCCAGGATCGCGGTAACACCCATTCCGCCCGCGGTGCAGACTGAAAGAAGTCCCCGTCCTTTGCCCTTTTGCGCCAATTGTTTGGCAAGGTTCATTGTGACCCGGGCGCCTGTTGCGCCGAAAGGATGGCCAATGGCAACACTGCCGCCTTTCACGTTCAGCTTATTTCTGTCGATCGAACCCATAGCCTTATCAAGGCCAAGCACGTTGCGACAATAGTCTTCGCTTTCCCATGCTTTGAGTGTACATAAGACCTGTCCTGCGAACGCTTCATGGATCTCGTAGAAATCGAAGTCCTGTAAAGTGAGATTATTTCGTTTCAGCAATCGTGCAACCGCCAATGTTGGAGCCATCAAAAGGCCGGCGCCATGAACGTGATCGACAGCGGCGGCTTCGCCATCAACGAAGTATGCCTGGATGTCGAGATTATTTTTTAAAGCGAAATCTTCCGAGGCGAGAAGAATAGACGCTGCACCATCGGTGAATATCGTGCTGTTGCCGGCAGTCAAGGTGCCGGCGGGAGTTTTATCAAATGCTGTCCGCAGTTTGCCAAGTTTCTCGATCGTAGTATCGGGACGAACGATGGTATCTTTCTTCACCCCTTTGAATTCAACAAGCATATCATCGTAGAACCCTTCGCTGTATGCTTTTGCTGCGTTCATGTGACTTAAGTATGCAAGCTCATCCTGTTCGCGGCGACTGATTTTCCATTCTTTCACCATGATCTCGGTGTGTTGTCCCATCGTTTTACCCGTACGCGGTTCGAGAATTCCAGGAATAACCGGTTTGAAATCACCGGGACGGAAACTCAGGATCTTTCCGAGACGCTGACCGAAGGTTTTTGCATTTTGTAAGTCGATTAGTTTCCAACCCAACCTGCGCGGACCGGTTACGGGAAGGTCGCTGTTGGTATCGCTGCCGCCGGCGATACCGGATTCGATCTGGCCTGCAGCAATTTTAAGTGCAATGAGATTAACATTTTCCAGGCTTGTTCCGCAGGCACGTTGCAGGTTGAAGCCGGGTGTGCGATGATCGAGATCGGTGCCGAGAACAACTTCTCGCGCGAGATTCCAATCGGAGGGAAAAGTCAGGATAGCGCCCAACGCTACGTCGCCCAATAATTTCCCATTGAGCTTAAATCGGGAAACAGTTCCCTGCACGGAGGCCGTAAGCATCTCCTGGTTAGAGATGCGGCTGTATTCTTTGAATGATTTCACAAAAGGAATACGGGCGCCACCGATGACGGCAACTTTGCGAAGGGGTTTCATAGGAGAATATTTTAGCTTACTTATTTGTGTAACATCGGAAATAGCTTCCGAAGTTCATCTTCTTTTGGTTGTTTGCCGTATTCGCAGACTTCGAAAGCTTCGGCGTGTTTTACCAACGCAGCTTTCTCTTTTCCATACCACTTTTCCAACGATACGCGAACTTCTGGCGTTATAGTAACTGCACGATTTGCAGCAAGCCATTTTTCCCGGTCTGCAACATTCTTCGGAACCTGGTCTGCATAGCCGCCGATCCATGGGAGCCATTCGTAAAACTGCGATTGATGAGCATCGAGCGCATGGACTTTCTGCTCGAATACAGATGTGATATCAATTGCTACGTCGGGCCTGAACGGATTGGGGCGTTGAAAGAAATCCTGGAAGTAGAAGAACACGGGATTCTTTTTCAACGGAGGTGTTTCTGGCGCAACGTTGGGGACTGCAACCATGTAAGCGGCATCCTGCACGAGCACGCCGGTGTACCTGTGATCGGGATGATAATCGTTCGGCCTTGGAGCGAGAACGATATCGGCATTCCACTCACGTATCTTCCGGATGATCTGCAGACGTACATCCAGGCTTGGAACTAGTTCGCCGTCGTGATTATCGAGCACATCATAAGTCACACCGAAGCGCTTGCCTGCTTCCTGTGCTTCGAGATACCTGCGCTTTGCGAGCATACCACCACCTTCCGATTGATGACCAGCGTCACCATTGGTAACAGAAACGAATTTTACAGCATAACCAAGTTTCGAAAGCATGATGGCGGTGCCGCCCGTTTTCTGATCGCAATCATCGGGATGAGCTCCGATCATGATAACCCTGATCTGTTCCGTTTGAGCGGATGCTGAGATTGTAAGAGTTATCGCGGCAAGGAATAATACCAATAACCTCATATCCCAATGGTTAATGTATAATGTTTAGTGAATAATGTATAATGAAGTTAAGAGGCTTTCGCCATCTCCCAACCAATCATACTCTTTTTTCTTACGGGGCTCCATCGATATTCTCCCAAAATTCCGTCTTTGCGTATTACACGATGACAAGGAATGAGGTAAGCGATGTGATTTGAGCCAACTGCCGAGCCGACAGCCTGTAAAGCATTTGGATTTTCGATCGAGCGTGCGATGTCCTGGTAAGTTGTAACTGATCCGATCGGTAAACGCAAAAGTGCTTCCCAAACTTTCACCTGGAAATTTGTTCCCTTCACGAGGACATGAAGTTTCTTTTCCTTGTTCTGCACAGGACCGAAAATTTGTGTCGCGAACGGTTCTGTGATCTTCTCGTCCATGTGAAATACCGAGTTGTGCCAATGCTGTTTCATTTTTTCGAGCTCGGCACCCGGTTGTTCATCTGTGTTTACAAACGACAGCCAGCAAATTCCCCTTTCAGTAATTCCAATCAATGCAACACCAAATGGAGTTTCATGAAACCCGTACTCAATCCGGAGACCGCCACCTTTTTGTTTATACTCTTGTGGTGTAACCGCCTCAAGTGTTGTGAAGAGATCATACACACGTGACTGCGAACTCAACCCAGCTTCTTCCGCGGCTTCTACAATGTTTCGACTTTCAAGAAGTTTAGTCTTCAAAAAATCGACAGTGAGATACTGTAAAAACCGTTTGGGACTGATACCCGCCCATTCAGCAAAGATGCGTTGAAAATGGAACGGTGAAAGATGTACCTTCTCTGCAACCTCGTCCAATTCGGGCTGACGCTGGAAGTGAGTCTCGAGGTAATGAATAGCTTCCTCGATGCGCTTGTAATTGATATGTTCTTCTTTGATCACCATCATAAAATTATCGCTTTTTTGTTGACACAAAGATGAATTTGATGCGGACGGTTCTCAACCTGATTCTTGCTACCTTTAAATTGCCTGCGCTTAAACCGGCAGGTAAGCCAAATTCTATTCTATGAAGCGTTTTTACACATTAATTTTCGCCCTGGCTTCGATAGCCGGCTATTCCCAAACAAATTTCGATACAGTACAGATCCGCCCTTTGAAGATCACTGACAAGATCTATATGCTGAAGGGCGCTGGTGGAAATATCGGGTTGCTCACCGGCGGCGATGGCCTGCTGATGATAGACGACCAGTTTGCTCCACTTTCTGATAAGATCGCGGCAGCCATAAAGTCGATCGATCCAGGCCAGATCCGTTTTCTTTTGAATACGCATATTCATGGCGACCACACCGGTGGAAATGAAAATTTCAAGAAGCTTGGCGTGACCATCGTAGCGCATGATGTTGTTCGCGATCGTATGTCGAAAGAATCCGTTGATCCGCGAACACAGGCGAACGTTCCTGCGAAGCCAAAAGCTGCGTTACCTGAAGTCACCTTTGTCGACAGGATGAATTTTCATTTGAATGATGAGGACATAGAATTGTATCACTTCACAAATGGACACACGGATGGCGATGTTGTTATTCGTTTTGTGAAGTCGAATGTGTACCATGTCGGCGATCTTTTTAACAGGACCAGCTTTCCGTTTATCGATGGAAACAACGGCGGTAAGTTTGATGGGCTCCTTGCAAATTTCGATAAGATCCTTGCCCTGATTGATGACAACGCGAAGATTATTCCTGGTCACGGCAATCTTGCCACCAAGGCAGATGTGAAAGCCTATCGTGATATGCTCTACGAGTTGAACGAAGGCGTAAAAAAGGCATTGAGATCTGGTAAGAAAATAGAGGATATCCCGGCCTTAAATCTTACCGCAAAGTATGATGATACATTCGGTAAAGGATTTATTAAAGGAAAGGATTTTATAATCATCGTGGCACAGAGTCAGGCATCCTCTAAGTAGATTTCCTTCCTCTTAAGCAATTACCACAGGGGCGGTAGCCCAATGCTATCGCTTCGTGTTCAGTTTCAAAGAACACGCGGTTGACCCTCTTCATTCTTTTACCGCTGCCACAATGAAGTGTTCCATAAACTTTCAGGTTTTTGTTGCCGGCATACAGGATCATTTTAGTCCTAACCAGGTGTTTAAATTCTGTTGGCGATAAAGCTTCGTGCAACCACATATGAAATTTAAAATTAAGACTCCGGCTGAATTTAACTATGATTTCGCCCTGGAGTATCTGACGCGTTCAATAAAAGAGCCGATGCATGTCGTGCACGGAAGGATTATTAAAAAATTGATCAAAGTCGACGATGAGAAAGTTCTGTTTTTCGTGTCTGAAGGAGACAATGCTCTTGAAGTAGAAATTGTTGGAAATGTTTCCACGCAGATCAAATCCATCGTCGAAAACTATGTGCACGAGTGGTTCGATCTTTCTACCGATCTCACTCCATTTTATTCTCTAGCCAAAAAAGACGAGGTCCTGAGGCCGGTGGTCAAAAAATTTCATGGATACCGTATCATGGGCCAACCCGACCTTTTTGAATCGTTGATCTGGGCAGTTCTCGGTCAACAGATCAACCTCGCTTTCGCGTATTCGATCAAACAAAGATTTGTAGAAAAGTATGGCGAGAAAGTCGAGCACGACGGTCATACATATTGGTTGTTCCCGACTCCCGAAGTCGTTTCCAGGCTTACTCCTGAAGAGCTTCTTCCGCTTCAGTTTTCACGGCAGAAAAGCAATTATACGATAGGAATTGCCCGGGCTTTTGTGAACAAACAATTGTCGCGTGAGATGTTCCACGGAAGGTCACTTCTCGAAACAAAGGAAGAGCTCATGAAAATTAAAGGCATCGGTAACTGGACGGCCAATTATGCCATCATGAGAACATTCCGTTATCCCGATGCTTTTCCATTGGAGGACGTGGCCTTGCACAAGGCGCTATTCATACAAATGAATATGCGTAAGCGTCCCTCGCTCGATCGTGTGAAGAAGATCTTCAAAAAATATAAGGGCTGGGAGGCTTACGCTACGTTATACCTTTGGAAGACCCTTTAGCTAAGGCTCTTTAGATTTTCAAGCTTCACGTTGAACGATCCTGCATCGATAGAAACGACGTCACTGAAGTCTCCCAATACTTCGTCGATAATTCCGTAAGCCTTGGCTTCAGGAGCGCTCATATATTTATCGCGGAGGAAGAATTCTTCGATCTCCTTCCATGAATGACCGGTATTTTGCCCGATGAGATGAAATAACTGCGTTTGAACTCTTTCCTGTTCGCGGGTAGCTATTCTGACATCTTCGGTGTAGCCTTGTGAGCCACTCGTAGTTGGATGCATATGAATGGTGGCGTGAGGAAGTGCATATCGTTTTCCTTTTGCACCCGAGCATAATAGTGCCGTCGCCATACTTGCAGTAACACCGACGGCAACGGTGGATACTGGAGCCTGTATCAATCGCATGGCATCGTAGATCGCCAGGCCGGCATACACGCTTCCGCCGGGACTGTTGATATACAAGCTGATCGTTTGTTTGGTATCCTGGCTGTTGAGATAAAGCAACTGGGCTACGACCAGGTTTGCACTTACATCGTCCACTTTTGTGCCGAGGAAAATGATCCTTTCTTTTAAAAGCAGGCTAAAAATGTCATAGGCCCGCTCTCCACGGTTGTCGAGAACCATGGGAACTAAATTGGATTGTGGTATCATAATGTTATTGAAAGAGTCTTAAGATCTTCTCTTTGAAAGATTGTTTTGCAAACAACTCGTTATGAATTGTCTCGAGACGGACACGAAGTTTTTTACGACCGTATTGTTTTACGATCGCGTGCGTGATGTCATTCAACGAAGCTTTCATAATCGAGTGATTTTGTTTTTACGAAGCCCCTGACTTTTTGAAGACACTTATGTTTTTGAACTGAAGCCGAGTGGGCGTCAGAATAGTGGAATTCCGACGCAATGCTTTCGGCGGAACGTTTTTCGTAATAGAATGCCTGAAGGAGTTCAAGACAACTTTTGCCGGCAGACTCGAGGAGTTTTAAAAGTCGCCTGACGACCGGCGAAGAATCTTCTTCATCGAGTTCGACATCGAAGTCGAGTTTGACCAGATGAGCGTCTCTCTTATACTTCCTCACCCACAGGTGTTTTGCGATGCCGACGATGTACCCGGGATTGACGTTTTCTTTTTCGAAGGATATGATCAAGGCATCATGAAAGATGTCTTTGGCGTCGTCTGCCGAACCGCCCATTTTGGCCACAAAGGATGCTACCGCAGGAAATACCTCTTCGTAAATTCCGGAAAGATCGGCGTCGGATCTAAGCTCGGGCTTGGAAAGCGTTTGTGTTGCTACCATGTTTTACATCGTTTAGAGGAGGTGACTCGTCATCTCGTCCCATCGTCATTTCGTCCCCTCGTCTTATATGTGCCGGGAGAAAGCAATATATCACCTTCTCCCGACAAATATTTTTTATTCAGCAACGAGGACCGGTTGCTCCTTTTTGGCAGGAGCGCCGGTTGCGTTTTTACCACGCGGAGGGGGGAGTTGATTTTTCACCAGGTTGTACACGCGGTAAACTACGTAGATCGAAGTCAGGGTGATACCGGCCACTACGAAGCCAACCGTGTCTATACCCTGCAGTACACTTTTCGGAGTTTCCTGTACTACGATATATCCTGCGATGATTGATGCAACACCACCGGCCATTTGCTGCAATGAAGAGTTAACCGACATAAAGGCGCCACGATCTTTCATTTCGGGCATCGCGGAGATAAGGATCGTTGAAGGAACTATTCGTCCCATGATACCTGCAAACATCAGGATGTTTGATACAAGCACGAGCCACAAAGGGATCTGGTACAAATGAGTGTGAAAAATCACCATCACGATAGACCACGCAGATGCGATCGCGAAGATCGTTACCTTGTTATACTTGTCACTCAAACGTCCGAGTATCGGGAAAACGGCCATAGATGCAATTCCGGTTGCAAGGAAAATGAGCGGCAACTGCGATTCCTGGACGCCGAGATTATATTCTGCGAACGCGCTACCGAAAGGCATCAGCATAAAGCCACCCAATGGCAACAACGCTGTAGCAATGTAAGCCGTGATGTATTTCTTTTTCTTCAATGTGTTCCACAAGTGCGGAAGTGCATTGCTTCCTTCGCCTTTTTGTAAAGCAAGGTGCCCGGTAACGGGTTGTAGCTTTACCAACATGAGTACACCCATAAGCGCCGCAAGAACTACAATTAGATAGAAGGGTGAATTCCAGCTCCACCTGCTTGCAAGCCATAAAGCGATCGGGATACCGAGCACCTGACTTGCGCTGAAACCCATCTGTGTAAAACCAAACACACGGCCACGCTGATTGATCTCGAAAAGGTCGGTAATGATCGCCATACCAATAGCTCCGATAACACCACCAAACAAACCAGTAACGATTCGCGCCGCCAATAACCATTCATACGTTGGTGCAATGGCGCAGAAAAGTGTTCCGATAACGAAACCTGCGTAGAATACGAGGAGGAATTTTTTGCGATCGTATTTATCTGCAATACCTGCAGTAAGGATACCTGAGATCGCCGCACTGAAAGCATATGCCGCTACCACGAATCCAAATTGGGTAGGGTTTATAGTCAGCGCTTCCATAACCATGGGACTCAACGGCGACATCACCATGAAATCGAGGACCACTGTAAATTGTATCAACGCGATGATCGCGATAACAAACTTTTGATAAGATGTAAACGGTTTTAGTTCTTGATTTTGTTGTTGCATGTATAAAAGTTGGGTGGTTTTCTTAAATGCTTATTCTAGTTCGGAACATTGGTATCCGTTGCTTTTCACGAGCTCTTCGATATCGGCAACAGTCAAAGAAGGCGTTACGATCCTGATCACGTGATCACAATCGTCGAGATCAACGTTCCATTTTACAATCCCCGGATGATGGTCAAATGGATGTTGGATCTGCAATAAATCAGAATAGGTAGCTATGTTTGATTTAAGCACCAGAATTCTCTCGGTTTGGGTAGTCATGGTTTTAGTGCTTTTAAGACCAGTTCTAGAGTATCATACATTATTTTATCCGTCAGTTCAAATGGCTGAGTTTTGAACGACCGCTTTTCCAAATGAAATTTCAGTAACGTGTAAAGAGGTCCGTATGTGATGCTCCAATAAATTTCGAGCGGCATCGGCCTCAGCTCACCGTTGGCAATCGCATTGTGAGCAAACTCCGACATTACAGGACTGATTAAATCCGTTGTGGCTTTGAGGACGCTATTGCCTGCCGGCGAATGCCGGATCACTTCATAAGCGCTTGCCTCCAGAGGGTGATTGATCAGAAATTTCGCCCGGTTCTCCCACTGCTTCTTTAAGCCATCCCTCAACGACATTTTTCCTGAAAACCCATCCATCATCGCCTCAAAAAACCTCATGCCGAGCTCGGTGCCCAATTTATAGATCAGTTCGTCCTTGTCGGTGTAATATATATATAGAGTAGCGGGGGAGACCTTTGCCTCTTTTGCCAGTTTCTGCATGGAAAACCCTTCGAAACCGTGTTTTACCAGCAATTCGATGGCTTTTTCCTTTACCAGGGCCTCTTTTTGTTCATCTCTTGTCCGCATTTCTGGGAGTTGAACGGCAAAGATAAATGAATGTTTATTTACTTATGAGAAATTTTTGTTAAGAAAATGATCGACGATCGACGACTGACGATTGACGACGGACGACTGACGAGGTGACGACTGACGAGGTGACGACTGACGAGGTGACGACTGACGAGGTGACGACTGACGAGGTGACGACTGACGAGGTGACGATAGACGACAAATGAGTACCTGAACGGTTCAAAGCAAAAGCTCGTCTATCGTCTATCGTCCATCGTCTATCGTCTATCGTCGTTCGTCTATCATCGTTCGTCTTAGCTGGCTGCTGCAAGGTATTGGCGGGGCGAAACGCCAACTGCTTTCCGGAACGCATTGCTGAAATGTGACTGATCGCTGAAATTCAGCTGGTAAGCAATTTCACTGATCGGCCCCTGGTTTTTTCTGATCAGCTTTTTCGCAGCCTCGATCTTCAACTGTAGTATAAACTGGTACGGACTCTTACCAACTGTTTGTTTAAACAATCTTCCAAAATGATATGGGCTGAGATGCACTTGTCCGGCCATTTCGTGAAGGCCAATGTTGAATTGCATATAGGAATGGGCGAAGTCAACCACCTGTTTTAACTGATATGGATTGAGACGGCCCTTGGGGAAATAGACGTTGTCGGAATTGTATTGCCTGGCGAGATGAACAACACAGGCAACACCGAGACTTTCCGCATAGATCCGTTCAGCGAATGCGTCGTCGCAAACTGAAATAAGCTTTGTGGCGATCTCAGCGAGAAATTGATCCTGGATATTTGATTGCGGAACAAAAGAGAAATTTTCTATCTCGAGGACTTCTTTCAGGAAAGATGTCTCGAAGTATATGCCCAGGATGTGTTGAGGTTCTATTGTGAGTGAATTGCCCGCGGGGGATATGGCCACAATTGACTCGCGATTGTTCCAGTCGAAAATCACGGAGTGTTTATCTGCCGGCAGTGTCGTTCTTTCTGAAAGTACGCTCTCTTCTACGGTAAATCCTTTTAAGATCGATTTCATATTACTAATTCAATAAATCATTATGTTATTCGGTACTGTCGTGCGGCGTAAGGATTTCTTCGTATGACGGATAACGCTTTATCCCCCATCGCACGGCATCTCTTTATAGACAATCGGAAGTGTGAGTTCCAGACATCGAAATGTAAATGATCTCTACGCCTTGAAATAGGATAAAATCGTCTTGTAGTTCCGGCCGACAGGAATGGCAATGTCGCCGATCAGTAGACGGGTGGCTTCACAGGTCGTTACTTTTCGAATAGCGACGATGAATGACCGATGGACTCTCACGAAAAGCTGCGCGGGCAGAAATTCTTCGTAGTATGAAATTGTTTGCCGCGTAATAACATCCGTGTTTCCTGCGAGACGGATCTTCACATAATCACGCTGGCTTTCAATGTACAGGATATCGTCGATATAAACTTTCTGAAGTTGTTTGTTGCCTTTAACGAACAGGAATGGCTTTTCCGGAGCGGGTTCTGATTTCGCTTCCCGTGACTGAATGGAATCGGGTCGGACCTTATTGACTGCTTTCAGGAAACGATCGAATGCAATTGGTTTGAGGAGATAATCTACGACATCAAGATCAAACGCATCGATGGCGTAATCGCGATAAGCAGAAGTAATGATGGCTTTTGGTTTTATGTGCAGCGATCTCAATAATTCGAGGCCGCTCATCCGTGGCATTTTGATGTCGAGGAAGAGAATGTCTACGGGATTGGCCTGAAGCCAGGCAAATGCTTCGAGAGCATTCTTAAATTGGCCACGAAGTTCGAGAAAATCGACACGATCGATATACGATCTTATGATCTCCTGGCCGATCGGCTCGTCTTCAACGATGAGGCAACTGAGCTTCATTTTATTTCTGTTGCATTCGTGAAAGTCTGATCTTGAGGACAACGAGAAAGGTATCGTGACCGTCGAGGATCTGCAGAGAATGATCTTCACCATAGATCAATTCGAGCCTGCGACGTACGTTATTCAATCCGATTCCACCTGTCGGCATATCCGATTTAATTGAAGTTCGTCCGTTCTCAATCTTGAAAACGAAGTCGTCTTTGTAGGTGGAACAGTCGATATTGATGAAAGCGGAGTCGATAGTCTCTGAAGCTCCATGTTTGAAACTATTCTCGACAAACGGAAAGATCACCAGGGGGACGATATTCAGAGATTCGATCTTTTGTTCTTCATTGATGGAAACAGACAGATTTCCCGGGTAGCGGACCTTTTCGAGCTCGATATAATCGCGAACGCAATTCATTTCCTTGCGTATGGGAACGAATGAGTGATTACTCTCGTGAAGCATGTAGTGCAGGATTCTCGACAATCCAAGGATCATCTCCTGTGCACGCTTTGGATTTCGTTCGATGAGTCCATATAGATTGTTCAGGGTGTTGAACATGAAATGTGGATTCAACTGGTCTTTCAACATCTTGAGTTCAGACTCCAGTCTTACGCTCTGCATCTCGCGAAGGCGTGATTCATTTTGATACCACATTTTCGCGAGTTTGATGATCACGGCTATCGCGGCGTTGGCGAACAGATAGAATCCCCGGACGAGTAATTTCGGGACGCTGAAAAGGCTGACGTCGGGTTTGTAATAATCACTTAAAAAATAAATGAACGCGTGAGCGCTGAAGGCGGTGAGACCGAAAGCGAAAACGAATAATGCTGCTAACCCGATATATTTTCTTTTCAGATACAGTGGTATGCAGGCATACATCATTATATATGCGAGCGCCATTTGACCGGGCATCTCGAAGAGTACCATCTTAAAGAACAGACGGTAATTTTGAGTATCCCAACCAAACACCCAGACGTCGAAGAAATAAATGCATATCCAAAAGAGCGCATGCTGGAATATGCGGTTTTGAGACAGGGTTACGGACGGCTTGGATGCGGAGGTCATCATACAAAAATAGTATATTACGGTTATGTCAATTTCAAAAGAAAAGATCGTTGAGGTAATGAGGTCGACCGGTGTTGTACCTTTGTTTACCTGTGAAAGTACAGAAGAAGCGACGGCGGTAGTTCAGACGGCTTACGATGCCGGTGTCCGCACATTTGAGTTTACCAACAGACGCCCGAATTCATTCGAAGTTTTTTCATACCTGGCTTCTCATAGACAAAAATTTCCCGATCTGTTATTGGGTATCGGAACGGTGATGGACGGCGCAACTACGAAGAAGTTTATTGATGCAGGAGCTGATTTTATTATATCGCCGATACTAAAATTGGAAATGGGAGACGTTTGTAAAACCTATGACAAACTTTGGATACCTGGATGTGCGACGTTGACGGAAGCAGTGACGGCGAAAGAGCATGGAGCAGGAGTGATCAAGATTTTTCCGGGATCGGTGCTGGGCCCGGAGTTTGTGAAATCAATAATGCCCGTTGTGCCCGACCTGGTTTTGATGATTACGGGTGGTGTAGAGCCGACGCGCGAGAGTTTGTCGGCCTGGTTTAAAGCGGGAGCAGCTTGTGTTGGAATGGGATCGGCATTGTTTTCAAAGGAAATTCTCGCAACGAAGGACTGGCCACTGCTGAAAAAACGGATCGAAGAGTCGTTGGCGATAGCGAAGGAGGTTAGGAAATAGTTTCGGGTTTCTAGTTTAGAGTTTAGAGTTGATGTCTCAGTTAATTCATTTTGGTAAGCTCTCACTTCTTTATGAAGATGGTTTTGTACGGTACATTCGTGCCGGCGGAATAGAGATCGTTCGTAAGATATATTTTGCTTTGCGCGACAGCAATTGGGCTACAGCGGATATTGTGAGAAGTGATGAAAGAATCTCTGTAACGACGAAAGGATTTGACATATCGTACACGGCCACCAATGTCGTTGAAGGAAAAGAAGTTTTCAGATGGCTTGTAAAGATATCTGGAAATGAAACGTGTGAGATCGACTTTTCCGTTGCTGGTGAAGCGTTAGCAGGTTACAATAGAAATCGTGCCGGCATTTGTGTGTTGCACCCGATCAGAGAGACAAGAGATAAGGTTGCGAAAATAACGCGACCCGATGGATCGGCATATGAAGAGAAGTTCCCGTCAGCGATCAAGCCGCATCAGCCATTTTTAGATATCCGGAAAATGAGCTGGCCGTTGTATGGCGAGGTCACAGCCAGTCTCGAATTTGAAGGAGACGTTTTTGAAACGGAGGATCAGCGTAACTGGTCGGATACTTCTTTTAAGACTTATAGTACACCGCTGTCGGTTCCTTACCCGGTTATGTTGAAAGCGGGTGATACGGTGAATCAGAAAGTGAAGTTGAAAATAATAAATGCGGACAAACTTCCCGGATCTGATCTAAGCGAGGATATCGAAGTTACGATTCATGAAGATCATTTGAACGCATTTCCAAAAATCGGGACTGATTTCGCAGGAGGAAGTACTTCGGCTGAAGCCATCAAGCTGTTACGTGCGTTGGAGTTTGATCATCTGAGGATAGACCTCGTGCTGTCGTCTCCTTCGTGGAAGGAAAAATTGAAGTCGGGTCTTGTGTTGGCGAATGAGGCTGGATTAAAAGTTTTCATTCATCTTACGATAAACCAGGCGGAGGAATGGAATGACTTCGCTTCGGAGAAGATCCAGTCCGTTTCGAAACTTGCCATTTCGCCGCTGGATCGAAAAGCGGACGTTGATGAGTTGCTGAATTATATTATTCGTAAAGCACGTAAGCAATATCCAGATGCGCTGATAGGTGCGGGTTTCAGAAGCTATTTCACCGAACTCAACCGGAATCGCTTCGACACGAGCTTGCTGGATTTCGTAATTTATCCCGTTACTCCGCAAGCGCATGCAACCGATAGCCTAACTATTATTGAAAATCTTCCGGCGCAGGAAGATGCTGTTGACAGCGCAAAATTAGTGGCGCCTGGAAAGAAGATTCACGTAGGGCTGGTAACCATCAAGCAACGGTTCAATCCCGATGCAAAGCCCGGAACCAAAGTAGATCCAAATGCAGGTTACGATGAAAGGCAACAGACCGCACTGGCAGCAGGTTGGATGATTGGAAGCATAAAATATTTATCCGAAGGGGGCGCCGACAGCATCACATTATTTGAATCACACGGACTCGCGGGATATTTTTCCAATTCAAAGATTTTTCCGGTCTACGACGCATTTCTAGCGCTCCGGAAATTAGAACCTGTCAGGGTCATAAGATCTTCGTGCAATGAGCCGCTCGTTATTTCCAGTTTGATCGTCGAAAGTGCAAACCGTGATCGTCACATGATTCTCGTGAATCATACGGCCACAAGGAAATCTGTTGCATTTGATTCAAGATCTTATTCACTCAACGATCATGAAATTCAATTCATAGCCGTTAAATGAAGCTTGCTGGCATCGAGATTGGTGGAACTAAATTACAGGTGGTGCTGGGAAGCGCAGACGGAACAATATTCGAACGACGTTCACACATTATCGATGCAAGGCAAGGAGCGACTGTTATCAGGCAGATGATCGAAGAAGATCTGAAATCTTTTGGGCGGATCGATGGCGTTGGAGCCGGTTTTGGCGGACCGGTCAACCGGATCGACGGGACAATATGGACCTCATATCACGTAGAAGGATGGACAGGTTTCAATTTGAAAAACTGGTTGGAGGAGCTGACGGGTGCCCCGGCGGTTGTCGACAATGATGCGAATGTGGCAGCACTCGCCGAAGCAATGGGTGAACCTTACGACATTGTGTTTTATACAACGATAGGAAGTGGTGTGGGTGCAGGTGTTACGATCAATAAAAAGATCTATCACGGCCAGGTTGGCGGTGAATTGGAATTTGGTCATGTGCGCCTCGATCCGTCGGGACTGACCGTTCAACAAAGTTGTTCTGGTTGGGCAGTGAATTCGAAGGTGCTGGAAGCAGCCTCAGGCAATCCTTCCGGAAAGCTTGGTGAGTTGGCGAAACAATTTCGTCATGCGGAAGCAAAGGCACTGTTGCCGGCAATACAAGCGGGCGATGCGCAGGCGATGGAAATACTTAACGCCCTGGTAACCGACTTTGCTTTTGGATTGTCGCACATTGTACATCTCTTTCATCCCGACACTATTATAATAGGAGGAGGGATATCGCAGATCGGGGAGACCTTAAGAAAGGGTATCGAAGAAAAGCTGAAGGATTTTACGATGGATGCTTTTCAGCCGGGACCCGTTATACAATTGTCAAAACTGGGAACCGACGTTGTGCCGGTGGGGGCATTGATCCTTGCGGGGCAACAGATAAAAACTCAAAACTGAATTTTATGCAGGATTTCGTAGAACAATACATAAACGGCCAGGTTTCTGCCTTGCGTTCAATTAAAAAAGAAGAAGTAGAAAAGATCATCTCATTATTCCGGAAGGCTCTTGATGAAGATCGACAGATATTTGTTTGCGGTAACGGTGGAAGCGCGGCCAATGCATCTCATTTTATTACAGACCTCGGTAAAGGTTCTTCAGATAAAACTTACAGAAGATTCCGCTGCCAGTCGCTGAATGACAATGTTGCCTGGATGACTGCGTTAGGAAACGACTATGACTACTCGGAAGTGTTTTCGCGCCAGCTGATGAACCTGGCTCGCCGCCACGACATCCTGATGGTGATGAGCGTGAGCGGCAGCTCGCCAAATCTTGTGAAAGCAGTGGAATGGGCGAAGTCGAATGGTATTGTAACGATCGCGCTCTTGGGTGGAAAAAAGGGAACTCTTGCCGGTATTGCCGATCATATCCTCGTTATTGACGACCTGCATTATGGCAGGGTGGAAGACGCTCATATGGGCATTTGTCATATGATCGCTTACGCGTTCATGGAAATAGAAGCATTGCAAAAACCTACAAAGGTCTGATCAGACCATGTGTTTGCGCGGTCTGAAGTTATCTATAGCCAACAGTTTATGTCTGCCCCTGCTGCTTGGTTACTTGTATTGCTGTCAACATTTTTCAATGTTGCGCCTGTAGGTCTGACAGGCAATCCTGAGGATGGTCACATCCGCTGGAATTTCTCATCGGTAAAAAAATCTAGATCTGAATGGACTCTTACTTTCACCGCAAGGGTAGATAAGGGCTGGCATTTATATTCTCAAAATTTGGGAGATGGCGGACCAATGCCTACGGTGTTTAGCTTTTCCGGGGATGATAAATTTAGATTGTTGGGAAAAGTGAATGAAGCAGGTATTGCGAAGACGGTATACGATTCAACTTTTATGATGAATGTGACCTGGTATGAAAATGAAATAGTGTTTACGCAGCGCGTCAGGGTGAAATCGGATGTGCGTGTGATGGGTGAGATCAATTACTCTGTTTGTTCGGAGGAACGATGTATTCCGGGCAGGGTTCAATTTAATATTGAAGTGGGTCGTTAAACAATTAGGTGCGCCGTGACGTAACGGCGAAAAACAGCGCCGGGGCGAATTCTCAACTTATATCTGCACAGGTTTAGGTTAAGGTTTAAGCTCGGAATCGCTACCGGTTGCTGTTGTATTAATGAATGATTTAAATCTAAACATCTGAGCCAGGATTTTAACACGGAGTTTCTGAACAGGATGGTTAACAAGAAACTCGAGGAACGGATGATCTCTTTGATCAAGACTTTGGATTCGATGCCGTTTGATATAGTGACGAATCGCGAGGTCGATAAATTCTATTATATGCAGAAGCTGGCTGAGCTTCGGTTGATCGATGACAAGTTATATGAGGCGTTGGAGCGTGTGAGGGTGATGATGGCGGCGAGATACGATATGCGAAGGGAGGTGACGTCGAAGTGGAAGAGGGATATGCGGTGGCTGACGTTGCGGACTAAAGAGATGACACAGTGATTATTTCTCCAGCTCTTTGATGATAGAGGAAGGACTTACGCCGAGTGCTTTGGCGATTTTGAAGAGTGTGGAGATGGTTGGTTGACGTTCGCCGCGTTCGAGTAATGAAATGAAGGTCCTGTCGAGATCGCAATCAATCCCGAGCTGTGCCTGAGAAAGATTTTTTTCTTTTCTCAGCTCCACGAGGAGATTACCAAATCTCTCTGGAAGAGTCTTCATGCTCAACGTGGAGTGAAGCTGAGGAAGTTTAGAAAAAAGAGTCGACGACTATAGTCGGAATATTCGTGTATGTCTTTATCTTTGAAATGTCAGTTCACGATGACGCATTGGTTCACGACCAATGATGGAACTGCAAGGCAATTAAAACATGATAGAACAAAGCATGCCTTGTTGCTGAAAATCAAAAAGTGAAATGATAAAATGATCTACTTGTTCGGATCGAAATCAAAGTTGAACAGCTCCTTTGGGTGCACCTTCAACATCTTAGCAAGTTTGATTATAGTAGACAGCCGGAGATCACGTTTCCCGTGCTCGTACTTTGAAATGTTGCTTTCGTTCAATTCCGATTGATAGTCAGATTCCAGGAGTGACATCTTACGCTGGTCACGCAGTTTCCTGAGATTTTCTCCAAACAACTTCTTGTAATTCTTTTCAGGCATTTTTAGACGTGATGTCTTTAAAATTCCTGCGTTTCTGGGCATCGGTCACGGTCTAATTAGACCGTGAATGGACGGGCATCTCTTCAAGGCCGGAAAAAACCGGAGACACTATGGACGCATACACATCAAAAGCCGACAACGAGCTGGTTGCTTTGCTGCAAGCGGACGACCAACGTGCGTTTGAGGAAATGTATCGTCGTTATGCAACACTTCTTTTCAGGTTCGTGGCCGACAAGCTTTATGATCGGGAAGATTGTGAGGAAATTATCCAGGAAACCTTCGTCTGGCTTTGGTCGCATCGGACTTCGTTGAGTCATGTGACTGAGCTTCGTCCATATTTGTACGGTATCGTCAAGCATAAAGTCTTCAATCATATCAGGCATAATGTGATTCGTCGCGAATACGTCGAGCACTTTTTGAAGTTCGGAGCGTCTGTTGATAACTCGAATGAAGAGATGACTAATTTATCGGATGTGCTAAGTGTGCTGGATCACGCCATAGCGCAGTTGCCCGACCGGTGCCAGACGGCTTTCAAGCTCAGTCGTATCGAAAATATGCCGATAGCGGCAATTGCCGACCAGATGAAAATTTCTACGCGCACCGTCGAGAATTATATCACCCAGGCTCTCAAACACCTGAGGGACGCTGTCAGCGGCTTTTACAGGAATGATAACAACTGATTGAAGAACCCCACATTCTTTTCCTTACCTCTGCCGATGTCAGGTTTTCCGTACAACTATATTTGTTCTAATCACTATGTGTTTCGGCTTGTCGGAGTTACATTTTAATGAGCTGGCCTGAAAAAACATGAAAAAAGACGACCTGGAGAATGAGTTCAAAAAACGGCTCGACCTTTATAACAAGGGCCGCCTTCCCGCCCGTGAAAAAGCTCGGCTTGACGCGCAGCTCGACGACTTCAGGAAACAAGATGCCATCCCGCTCGAATTTACCCCGAAGCACTCCGACGAGCTTTGGAAAAAGATCTCGGCCCAAACGATCAATAAGAAATCCAGCCGCGGGCGCATTTGGCTTTCCGTTGCCGCGGCGATCGTCTTTGCGAGCGTTGCAGCTTTATTGATGTTATCGTGGAATCACGACACCGCGCAGCTTTCGAATAAATTGATCCTGAAAGACGGCACGATCGTATGGCTGAAAGACAATGCGGTGCTCGAGCACTCCCAATTCACCGTCGACAATCGCCAGGTAACTTTGTCGGGCGAAGCTTTGTTTGAAGTGGCCAGCTCAAAAGAACATCCATTCATTATACATTGCGGTGACTATGAAGCCAGGGTAGTTGGAACGAGTTTCAATATCAGCGCCGGCAAGAATTCCGTGGAAGTCACCGTGCTTACCGGCGTCGTAAAGATATCTTCAATAAAAACCGATACGAGTGTCTTTGTCAACCCACGCGAGCATGTTGTCTTCTCAGAAAATCTCAATGTTAAGAAGACAAGCCCGGGTCTGCAGGAGCTGACCGCGATAACTGCAAATACTCAATACGACATGCATTTCGAGGACACCCGAATGGCCGATGTTGTAAAAAGGATCGAATCTAAATTCGACGTGACGATCAACCTGGAGAATACAGATATCGGCAACTGCATGATATCAGCAGATTTCACGGATCAATCACTTCCTCTCACGCTGTCTATGATCTCCGAAGCGCTCGGCTTTCAATATGAGATCGATGAAAACAATGTGATCATAAGCGGCGCCGGCTGCAGAGAATAACCGACATCACAGGTCGTCACAAATTATTTTTTCCTCCCTTATGTGTTACCTCAGGATTAAGTGACTTATAGTCACCTAACCTCTCAATTTATGGTAATGATTTTACGGCATTTAAGAACGTGCTGCATGTTGCTTGTTGTGCTTTTCAGTACAACATTGATGGCGCAGGGTGCGGCGCGGCAGGAGATCCTCGATACGGAAGTAACGATCTCTTTGAAGGATGTAACATTGAAGCAGGCATTGCAGGAGATCGAAGCGATCGCCAAAGTGAAATTTGTTTACAGCAGAAGCTATCTGAATCTTGACGAGAAAGTAACGATCGATGCAACGAGCAAGAAGCTCGGGCAATTACTTGACGAGCTTCTCACGCCGCGTGAGATCAGATTCTCAGTACATGCAAAAGAAAATTTCGTTGTGCTAACACAGGCACGCATGCGCGGTGAGCTGCAGATGGATCCTGTCGGGAAAACGGATGGGGAAGCAAAGTTTGCGTTTCGGGTATCGGGCAAAGTAATCGACGAAACAAACAATCCAATGATTGGTGTGAACGTCGTTGAGAAAGGCACGACCAATGGAACAAGCACCGATGTCGATGGAAGATACACTATCGATGTAGCTGAACAATCGACGCTTGTGTTTTCATTTATCGGATTTAAGTCGGCGGAAGAGATCGTCGGCAATCGTTCTGTCATTGACATAACGATGCATGAGGATCAGTCGTTGCTCGACCCCGTTCTCGTTAACGCCGGCTACTGGAAGGTAAGTGAGCGTGAGCAAACGGGAAGCATTGCGCGTGTAACTGCTGATGAGATCAAGCAGCAGCCGGTGGGCAACCCGATGGCGGCGCTGATCGGAAGGATGCCGGGTGTGAATATCCAGCAAGTGAGCGGCATGGCCGGAAGCGGCTTCTCGATACAGATCAGGGGCCAGAATAGTTTACGGGATGATGGCAATGCGCCTCTTTATATCATCGACGGTATTCCGTTCCCTTCGAACTCACTTTCGCTTGATAGCTCTCCGCTGGGAAATCCCAGTCCCCTTAACTCAATTAATCCCGCCGATATAGAGAGTATCGAGGTTTTGAAAGATGCTGATGCGACTGCGATCTACGGAACCCGGGGAGCCAATGGGGTGGTGCTGATCACGACGAAGAAAGGAGGTCCAGGAAAGACGAAGGTGGACCTTAACGTTTATACAGGAATAGGCAGGGTTGGACACTTTATGAACCTTTTGACCACCGATCAATATCTGACGATGCGTCACGAGGCCCATAAGAATGATGGTTACCCTATCGATCCATATTTTGAGGCCGATCTTACGCAATGGGATTCTACGCGCTACACCGACTGGCAAAAGGCATTGATTGGCGGAACCTCAAAGATCACGAATGCCCAATTATCGTTTTCGGGAGGCAATGCGAATACGCAATTCCAGGTGGGTACAGGATTCTATACTGAGGGCTCGGTGTTCCCGGGAAGTTTTGGTGACAGGAAGTTGAGTACCCATATAAGCTTATCCCATCAGTCTGCAAACAAGAAGTTTACGCTTGGGTTTCACAACAGTATGGTTATTGACAACAACAGTTTGCCAATGACCGATCTGACTACCACGGCGTTGTCGTTGCCTCCGAATGCGCCGGCGGTATACAACGACGATGGTAGTCTGAATTGGGCGAATAGTACGTGGCCGTTGTTCGCCAATCCGATGGCTTATACGCTCATTAAGTACACATACAATTCTCAAAATCTTATTACCAATTTCAATATGGCTTATGAGATTTTGCCGGGACTGAAAATAAAGTCAAGCGTTGGATACAACACCCTTGCTTCTAGAGATCTGCAGGTGGTGCCAATAGCGGTAAACGATCCTGCGTTCAATATTACTACAGGGTTCAGCGATCATATAACAGGCCGGAATCAAACGTGGATAGCTGAGCCGCAGGCGGAGTATCAGCACAAAATCGGTGGTGGAGATTTCCTGGTTCTGGTGGGTTCAACGTTTCAACAGACAACGCAGGCGATGGATGCAATCCGGGCGTTCGGAAATAACGATGCTCTTCTGGAGAATGTCGGGTCCGCTTCCAGAATTATGTCTTTAAGATCCAATTTCAGTGACTATAAATACTCGGCAGTATTCGGCAGAGTTAATTACAATTTGAAGGGTAAATATATCCTTAACGCTACTGCCCGTCGTGATGGCTCGAGCAGGTTCGGACCCTCTCACAGGTTCTCCAACTTTGGTGCTCTTGGAGCTGCATGGATCTTCTCGGAGGAATTTTTTAAAGGGTCATCTGTTTTTTCGTTTGGAAAGATCCGGGGAAGTTTCGGGTTGACCGGCAGTGATCAAATTCCGAACTACGGCTATTTGGATTCATATTCTTCAGGACGCTATCCCTACGAAGGACAAAGTGTCCTGATCCCGTCGAGGCTCTCGAACCCGGACTACAGCTGGGAGAAAACAACCAAAGCGGAGGCGGCTGTTGACCTGGCATTCTTTAATGATCGACTCGGGCTGTCGGCAGCATTTTACAGGAATCAGTCGTCGAATCAATTGGTTGGATATGCTCTTCCTTTGATGACGGGCTTTTCGTCGGTCCAGTATAATCTTCCGGCAACGGTAAGAAACTCCGGAGTTGAAATGATGATAAGGACCACAAATATCAATGCTTCGGGTTTCTTATGGACGACATCGGTGAGCCTGACGATACCGAAGAATAAACTCGTGTCTTATCCGGATCTCGAAAGTTCACCCACGGCTGCGGCATGGACTGTCGGTAAATCGATATATGAGACAAGGACGTTTCACTCCACTGGTGTCGACCCGGCAACAGGTCTTTACAGTTTTCAGGACTTCAATAATAACGGCAAGGGAACAGATTTTCCTGAAGATATGAAAGTCTCAAAAAAGCTAGGTCAGAACTACTATGGTGCGATTACAAACAGCATCCAATATCATGGCTTTGATCTCACTTTTATGTTTCAGTATGTGAATCAGACGAGCCGTAATTTTCTTGCTTCACTTTCGGCCTTCGGTATTCCTGGAAATCCAACAAACCAGCCGGTAGAAGTAATGTCGAGATGGCAGAAACCTGGTGATGTCACCAGCATACAGAAATTCACGATGGACGCGCCGGGATACTTGTCATATCTGAATGCAAGCTATAGTGATAAGCTTATTGTTGACGCCTCCTTTGTGAAACTCAAGAATGTTTCTTTTTCATATACAATTCCAAAGAGCCTGGCCGACGATCTTAAGATCAGCAATCTAAAGGTTTATGTCCAGGGTCAGAATCTCTTAACGTTTACGAAGTTCAAGGGACTTGACCCGGAGTTTCCGATCCCAACGAACTTACCTCCTTTGAGAATATTGACGGCGGGAATAGAAGTATCAATCTGAAATGCTAACGACGATGAAAAGAATATTTACAATACTTATCGTGGGTGTATGCCTTGCGTCATGCGAAAGTTTTCTTGAGCTGGATGCACCAAAGACGCAGATTATAACGGCAAAGGTCTTTGAAAACGATGCGGGCGCACGCGCGGCCCTAGCAGGAGTATACTCTCAGTTGATGTCAGGGACGACATTTGCAAGTGGGGGCGCGATTGGCATAACAACTATCGCTGCCCTCTCCGCAGATGAGTTAGACAATCATTCCACCTCTGCCGACCGGACAGCTATTTATGACAACAGTCTCACACCTGTGAACAGCGTTTCGTCACTCTGGAGTGATATGTATTTTACAATTTATCAAGCCAACGCAATTCTTGAAGGTATGCAGGCGTCTTCGGCTATCACAGCCGATGTCAAAGAACAAATCGTTGGTCAGGCATTATTTATCAGGGCGTTTGCATACTTCTACCTGGTAAATCTGTACGGAGACGTGCCATTACTTTTATCGACCGACTACCGGATAAATAGTAAGATGCCCAGGACGTCGATAGTTGAGGTATATGAACAAATTGAAGGAGATCTCCGAAAGTCCCAAAGCATGTTAATTGCCGACTACTCGTTTTCGAAAGGCGAGAAAGTTGAACCGAACCGCTCCGCAGCGACAGCCCTGCTTGCAAGAGCATATTTGTATCAACAAAAGTGGGCGGATGCCGAGATGCAGGCATCGTCGATCATAGAGGATCCGCAATTTTCACTGGTGCCGGATTTGAACTCGGTCTTCCTTGCCAATTCGAGTGAAGCTATATGGCAATTAATGCCTGTGTTGCCAGGACATAACACGTTTGACGGACCATATTTCTACGGCGAGTACGAAGTGGTAGACGTAAGTGTTACCTCGTCTCTCCTGGAGGACTTTGAGCCGGGCGATAACCGTCTCTCATCGTGGATAGCCAATGCTGTAGTTGGCGATCTTAATTACAACTATGCGAATAAGTACAAGGTAATTTTTTCCGATATGCCTCTCACGGAATACCAGATGGTGTTCCGTTTGGCAGAGCAATATCTGATTCGTGCGGAAGCGAGAGCAATGCAGGGAAATCTCAGTGAGGCTATTGATGACATAAATGTCATCCGTTCACGCGCGGGCCTAGGTCCAATTGATGCAACAGGCTTATCTCAGCAGCAAGTCATCGACGCTATTCAAAAAGAAAGAAGGTCGGAGTTATTTATTGAATGGGGACATCGATGGTTTGACCTTAAGCGTTGGGGTAAGATCGATGAAGTGCTTAGTGCTGTGAAACCGGGCTGGCAATCAAAAGATGCTGTTTTTCCAATCCCTCAATCTGAAATTAATGCCAATCCAAATCTCAAGCAAAATCCTTAACTGTTATTGAATATGAAATCTGTGGTTACACTGTTGTTGACTGTTTTCTTTTTTCATGCCGTGGCTCAAGAGTGGGCGAAAGTAGATCAAAAGGCAACAAAAGAAGGGGCATATAGAGTTGGGGATAACATTTCATCGGTGCAACTCGGAAATATGATCAACTATGGGAAGAATACTTATCGGGTCTCGGACCACAGAGTGAAGCTGACAATACTTGATTTCTGGGCGACCAACTGCGGCCCTTGTATTAAATTCTGGCCGACGGCATTAAGGTTTAAGAAGCAATTCGGTGACGATCTGGAGATCATTACCGTGAACAGCTACGAGAACAGCAAGAAAGTCAAAGACTTCATTGCCAGGAGATCCAGGATTGATGGATTTGAAATGACTTTGCCGGTGTCGTGCAACGATTCCACTTTATGGAGAAAATTTCCTGGCGTTAGTCTTCCCCGATATGTCTGGATTGATGAGAGGGGAGTGATAGGGGCGATCACAGGTGGAAATGAAATGACCTACGATAATCTGAAACGGTGGATTGAAAATGGACCATTTAAGATGAAAAATCTTGATGAAAAAAAGTATTATCCGATCGTTCCGCACAAACCGATTTTTGTTGACGGGAATGGAGGAGAGAAGCCTGCCGAAGTTTTTATTTGGAGTTCCTCACTTACAAAAGGTCAGGAAGACAATACAGCCAATCCATTTATTTTCTATGATTCACTTACCGGGTATGGAATTAGTGTGACCAACACGCCAATCGTGTACTTATATGGTCACGCATACAACTACCGCCTGAGAGAATTTGATTTTTTCGACTACCTGCCGATCAGTAGAATCGAGTTGATAGCAAAAGACACGATGAAATATTACGGAGATGGTACAGTTAGCGGTGGTGCTTATAACTATCAGCTACTATCGGGTAAACCAAGGTCAAGAGAACAATTAATGAACATGATGCAGGAGGATCTTAATCGTTATTTTGGACTAAAGGTCTCCTGGGAAAAGCGACGTAAAAAATGCATTGTTCTCACGATGTTCGATTCAACGTTGGCTACTAAAAGGCCAAGTTTGGGAGGCGAGGCCAAGATGAGGGAAAATAAAATCGTACTCGATAGCGCGACGATCAAGGATGTAACAACGGTTATGGAAATGTCCACGTGGAACTACAGGAGTTGGAAATATCCGATTATCGATGAAACACATTTCAACGGCAGGATTACTGGATTGCGGGAAGACGGAAACGGTGAAAATCCTGTCATACTCGACAAAATCCTTACCAAATACGGAATGCGGTTGAAATTTGAAATGAGAGAGATTGATGTACTGGTATTGCGAGAACCGGATTAATCTGGCAGATACTTGTTCTGAAGCTCATAGATGAGCAGCGCGTCGTCGAACAATACCACTAACATTGAACCCTTCACCTTGAATTCTTGCATTTTGGAATCACCGTAGTTTTCAATATAAAAGCTGAACATGTATGAGGCGTCTGAGAGGTTGTAAACATCGATAACACTCTTCCCTTCAACCCTTTCTTGTAATTCATTTTTGGCAACCAGATTGGATTGTACAAAAAGATATCTCCCACCTATACACGCATCATTGTTTACTACGAACGGCGGTTTTGACATCACAAGCTTGCCATCAGATTCGGCAACGGAAATTTTTGCAACGGATGTTGTATCAATCGTGTTCCCGTAACCGACGGCATTCAGACCCGTGTCAAGGTATATGAATTGATTTCTATATCGGTATAAATAGATTAGTTGATTAAGGGGCTCACTGAACATCAATAAGCCATCTGTGCACAATAATCCATCAACCTGCTTTTGGAGTACTTTCTTTCTTACACCCTCAATATCTGTCAGGATGTTTTGGCGTTTGCTGATGTTCATTGTCCGAACTATGGGACTGGTTGGCGAAATCATCTGAACCGCCGTGAAAGCACTTATTTTACTGAACACTGAGTCGATTTGCCACGTCGCGCTGCTTCCGCGTTCTAACAGCCCTTTAGAGCCATGATGGATAATGAAATATCCGTCGTTGACAGAGACTTCTCCACCAAATGGTATATCCAAACAGATCCTGGTTGTATCGCCTGAATTAAGGTTCAACTCCAGGACACCTTGCCTGTCACGAAGGTAAATATCCTCTGCCGACAGTCCAGCCAAGTTGACCCGGTCAGGTGCAATCGTAATGACCGAATTTATATCAGCCGCGTGGGGAGGAAAGATCCGGACAAAGTCGTTATGAAATTTAGACTTATCGATTGTCACGATCCCGGCAAAGATAACACTGGCTGCGGCACCGATAGAGATTAGCGTCAAAGTGTATAGTCGCTTCATAACTGAGTAAGTTTTAAAGAGGGGTCGGTAACCCAACCCCTCCTACATTTACTATTAAGGAATGTAACGCAGCACGTCGTTGCAACCATTGTCGGCAAACGCCTGTGGGTGACCGGAAATGTTAACCGTACAAACGGGCCTTGTGGATGGAAGGGTCGTTGAACAATTTGACTGGTCAAGGTTCTGCGGAGTTTGCACACAGCTGCCGAACGCCTTATAATATCCCTGATTAATCGGCGGCAGGAAATTTCCCGCAACTGCGCCCACAACGGCGAATACGAAAGCTACCATCGGCAGCATCATTCTGAACTTTTTCATGATTTTGAAATTGAATGTTAAACATCTTGCCTACTCTCTTCCAGGTTTTCGGCATTCCCCTGTTTCCATTGCAATAGAATATTTTGCGGATACAACAGTATCGCGGTCGCACCAAGTACTACGAAGCCGATATTAAACACCAGGTGTTGATTCCATGTCAGCTTCTCCAGCACGCCACCGCAGGAACACGGCACATAATCGGAGAAACGCGTAATCACCACGATGTAGGCTGTAAACATCACCATCAACGTAAACGACGCGTATAAACCAAGCAATCGAAATCGCGTGACCGACAACAACAATGCAATCATAACTTCAATCACCGGGACGAGCCAGACCACTACTCCGGCAAACTGTGTGAGCACCGGAGACTGTCCCAGCTGCAGACGTGACTTATCATAATCAAGAAGTTTCGTCGAAGCCGCATACACGAACAGTATGATGAATGCTGCTGTGATGAGTTCAATGATCAATGCTTTCTTATTATTCATTGTTTTTTATTTCGAGCCTCTCCGGAAGCGTGCCGGCGTCTCACCAAAGGCTGATGAGAACGCAGCAGTGAACGCCGGTACGCTGCTATAACCTGCCTCCGCTGAAATCGTCTTGATATTCATTGCCGTTACCTCAAGCTGCTTTTGCGCGCGCACCAACCGCTCGATCCGGATGTAGGCAAACACACTTATGCCGTAAGAGTCATGAAACAATCGCTGCATCTTAGAGACACTCATTCCTGCATGCGCCGCAAGCTTTCGTAACGAATGATGGTCATCCAAATGATTGAGGATCCAAATCCGCAACTCTTCGATACATCGTGAATTCTCTGTGGTTAATTCTTCAAGATGGTGCTCTTGTTGTCGCATCGATGGTGAATGTAGACGACAATGAGACTGGTAATGGACGATTATAGTCGACAGACCGCGTTCGGATAGAAGATTGTCTTTTCGGAAATGAAATCGGTGTGTTCGGAAAAGCTTGCTCAGCGTCGGATCTTGAGGCGTGTCATCACTTCCGTGCGATGCTGGTCGCTTACAGGAAGCTTATGACCCGATACTGTTATTTCGTTTCCGCTGAATTCGGAAACCTTGCGGATGTTTACGATGTATGATCGATGGATCTTCATAAAACGGCTTGCGCTTAACTGGTTAGCGACAGCGGCCATGCTCATCGATAGCGCATGCTGATCGTAGGTCGTATAGATCTTGCAATACGCACGATCGGCTTCGACGTAAATGATATCGTTGTATGAAAATTTTGAATAAACCTTTTCCGTTTTCAGGAAAGTGAATTCATCATCGTTGCCGGCCTTCGATTTCAAGTCGATTGCATTGGCTATTGCAATTTCGATTGCGCGCAACAGGTCTGACTCGGTGAATGGCTTGGCCAGATAATTTGCAGGATGGGTACCCTTTGCCTTTCGGACGGTTGCTTTGTCGGTATAGTCGGATAGATAAATGATGGGCGTCGCTTGTATTTCCTGGATGGCGTCGGCGGTTTGGATGCCGGTCATCTTACCCTGCAGTTTGATATCCATAATAACCACGTCTGGAATATTTCGCCCGGCAACCTGGAGGGCTTCTTCGCCACTCTTGCATATCGCGATCACTTCCATTTCGTGATCAACGATCATCGCTTCGATACTCTTAGCAGTTATCGCCTGGTCTTCAACTATGAGAACACGGGCTTTCTCCATAACGATGTTGCCGGAAACCGGATCATGAACGTCGTTCCACGATTATTGTCGACATGCATTTCACCATCCAGTTGAGAAACGAGGGCGTCGACAAGGTTCAAACCCTGGGATGTTTCGAAGGTGTTTCCATTGATACCAACTCCGTTGTCATGGATCATTACGTTTACATAGTCATGTTTCGCATGTATGTCGATTAGCAACTCCGGATGTGGCTCGTGATCGAAGGCGTACTTGAATGCATTGCACACAAGCTCCTGGATGATCAGGCTCAGGGCGAACGCTCTGTCAACGTCTAATTCAACGTCGTCGATTTCCAGCGAAAGCCTGAGATCTTTTGTATGGGATCCATAAATATCAACGAGCTTATGGACGAGATCGGAAATATAGTCGCGCGCATTGATCACTTGGTCGATCTCATTAGTGAAGAATTTGTCGTGTAATAATGACATTGTATGAACGCGACTTTCGGAACTCCTCGCTTCGAGCACCATTTCATGATTTGTATAATGGCGGGTTTGAAGATGGAATATACTCGCGAGCGTCTGGAGATGATTTTTCATGCGATGCCGTGTTTCGGACAGCAACAGTTGTATCCGGTCTTTGGCGGCTTTTGCATTTTTGAAATTAGAGTAGATCAGCAGTCCGATCGCAGCTACGAGAGTCAACCCTGCGATAAGGGCGGCGATCATCAGACGATTGCTTTCGATCTTTGCCTGGTTGATTTCCTCACGTTGCTGGAGGAGGGCGATCTCTTGTTCCTTCTTTTGACTTTCATAACGGATCTGCATTGCCTGGAGGCTTTTCGTCTTTTCCTCGTTTAACAGGCTGTCGCGTACGATCGATAGCTCGTCCTGGAGATTCATCCCCATGAAGAAATCCTTTTGCTTCCTGGCCAGGGTAATACGTAGTTCCAGATTTTGCCGGAGGTAGTCGGGTGTGCCGGAAGTGCGGACGATGGTATTGGCTTCGAGGAGGGTTTTATTGGCTTCGGCAAGGCGGTTGGTAATGAGATAGAGCTCTCCGAGATTGTTGAGTGTTTCGATCATTCCCACGAAGTCGTTGATCCGGCGTTGGGTATTAAGGCTTTCGAGGAGCTGTCGTTCGGCATCCGTTGTTTCACTGGTTAGTATCAGGGCTTTCCCGAGGCGCGTCAAGGTGCGGGCCAGGCCCTGTGTGTCGCCGAGTTCGCGTTTGAGATTAGCGGAAACTGTTAGGTAGTGTTTGGCACTGTCGTACTGGTGGGTAAGAATAAAGAGCTCTCCAAGGTTGTTATAAGATTTCGCGACCTCAAGGGGTTGATTGATTTTGAGACGTATGGAGAGAGCTTTTCTACAATAGATATCTGCGTCCCCGTAATTTTTCATCGCTTTATAAATTGACGAAATCAAATTGTATCTGGATGCTAGATTGACTGAGGGAGCTTGCCTTTCCAATGTAATTAATGTCTGAAGGGCCGAGGCGAGCGCCTCATTATAAAGATTCTTGTAATAATACAAAATGGCTAAGTTGCTGTCCGCGATTGAGAGATTACTTGAGTCATTTATTGACTTAAATAGTATAGTTGATTTTTTAAGATGAATAATTGAAGAATCCAATTGATCGAGATATAAGTAAGTCACACCTATCCCAAGATGAACATGACCTAACCAATCCGCTTGCGACTCATTTGCGGGAAAAGTCAGAGCCTTATGATAGAAAAGCAAGGAACTATCAAACTGCCGGTTGGCTTGAAAAAGCCAACCAAGCTTTGCTGTCACATTACTTAACTCTCGAGAATTCTCGGTGGTCTGGTATAGGCGAATCAAAGAATCAATTTCTCCCCGGTATTGCGAGACAGAGTTCGTATTGAAGTAAAGAGTCACCAATATCAACAATAGTGTTTTCACGAGGAGATTGTAACGACTGTAACAATTTAAATAAAAACGGTGAGCTATTTTTAGTCTCACCGTTTCTCGTAATAGATTATTTAGGACCGTTTGGAGGTGGCGGGGGTGGAGGAACTGGTGATTGATCATCTCTCAACACCGGCCCTACATTCTCATCAACACAACCTGCCGCGCTGAAAGCGATGATCGCTATCAGCACATATTTCAATAATTTCATTCTTCATGGATTTTGTGGTGGAACATGACCAGCACCAAACCCACAGAAGTCAAAGCGATCCCTATCAACGACTTTCATCATCGACACCAAGGCTCTCACCTCAGCTTGAATCATCAGATAATCTTAATGGTGTGCTGGCTTTTTTCAGACCACGGGTGTTGGCTATCATACAATCCATCACCATCCCACTACCCGTGCAAGCAGTCTGATGATCAAATCGCACTCAAGCCCATCGATCGAATTATAGACTAGTAACTCAGACTATAGTCTACGCACACCACACAACGAAATATTTATTTGAAAAAAGAAAAGAAGGCAAGTGAGGAAGCTCAGCACGGGCCAGAATCAAGTAAACCAGCCCAGTCAAAAAGTATAAAACAGAAAAGGGGAGACGTTACGGCGTCCCCCCTTTTTCAATCATCTATCAGCCAACCCTGCTACAGGATTCCCTTCACCGTCGTCGAGATCGAAACCGATGCTCCCGCCTCAACCTTAATCCTGTTACCTACAGTTCCATCCACACTGGTCTCGGCATGCAACATCTCACTGAACGTCGTACGTCCTGATGAAGCCTGCTCATACGAAGCAAAGTATAGCTCATAGTCCCCCTCTTCCAAAAATGCGATCGTAAACTCCCGACCATTAACACCTTGCTTCACCTCAGCGCTTCCCATTGCATTCTTAAAGTAGATCTGCGTGTCGCCCTGAGCCTGCGTTTCCGTCGACGCACTAAAAGTTCCTTTCTTATAAGCGTATGCTACAATTTTCCTTTCACTAAGCGGATCCTCATCATCGTACAAGCCCCTGATCATTCCCGACTTTCCCTTTTCCATCAGTCGGACAGCCGCACTTAGCTCCTCCTTGCCCACGAACCTGTAACGAATATTGTCGTTCGCATCATAGGCAATCGCTTTACGAACATCGAAGTCCAATACCAGCTTTGTCGTTGCACTATTTCCTACTTCGAAACCTTTGTTCACCACAACTTCCATCGTTCCGTCAACAGTGTTGTTCAGTTTGTAACGGGTTCCGTCAATCATTTGCACGAAGCAACCAGGTCCAGCTCCATTCTCGTCCATGTTGAGATCAAAGACAAGCGAGACATTATTGTATGCCTTCGCATCCAGCTGGCTCGCCATGGCGATCACTTTTGTTTCACCATCTGTATAAGCCTTTAGATCAATGGTGGTCTTCGCCACACCTCCGATAGACTTGCCATCTATCTTGATGTCGGTCACGGTAACAAACACATGTTTTACATTTGCATCGTCCACAGGAGCATCCGTCAGTTCAAACTGCACGTTGCCCTTGCCCCCGGGCTCGTTCGCGTCGTCGCATGATATAAACAAGATCACAGCACACCCTAACGCCAACGCCCTCATCCACTTCACAAATATCGTTTTCATATACGTTCTTGATTGTGTGTCTGCAGTTGGTCTTCTTTTTTTTATCCCTCCCGCAGTTGTGTCGGTGGATTGCAAATAGCGCGCACGAACGGCAAAGCCTCCGAATTTGCTTCAAAAACTAAATAAGCGTTATAAACTAAACCCGGGTTTGTGGAGGCCAATACTCAGGCGATGTGGAACGGTGCCTTACTTTAAGTTAATGATCTATGTCTCGGTAAATGATGATCTATGTTTTGTAGCACTTTTGATTGGATATACCAAATGTTGATGTGCCTATCGATCAGGAAAACCTGACAAGAATCAAGTTAACTTGGTTTTTGTTGACAAGGGCTCTTGGACGTCGTTGCTTTGCTTCATGCTAAACAAAAATTGAATGCATATGAAAACGTTTGGTGAAACAGTCAAGCAACTAAGAATCGACAAAAGAATGTTGCTGCGTGAACTTGCAGCAAAGATGAATGTCGACTCTTCCCTGCTTAGTCGGGTCGAGAATGGTGTCAAAAGACTTTCTCGCGAACAAGTCGTTGCACTGGCAAGAGCTCTGCAGGAAGATGAGGAGAAACTGCTCGTGCTATACCTCGGCGAACGTGTCGTGTACGAACTCAAGGATGAGGAGAACCTTGCGATCGAAGCGATCATGGTTGCCGAGAAAAGAATCAGGTACCGCGTCAGTAACTCTAAAGGGGTTAGCGAAGGAGGCGCAGCCAGCATCTGATCCAACTATCGTTAATCAAAAAATTCAGGGGCAGTCTGTGTGCTATGGGACGGATGTGTTCCTCTTTAACTAAACATTCACTGTTAACTGAATTTGATTATGGAAAAGAGAAAGGGCTTTGATCAGGATCAAGGCGATGATACAGCCGTTCAAGAAGCAAAAGACACCGAAAATGCTCCCCGGGCAATCGTCAGCCACGAGCTTCTCGAACAATTTGAAAGGTTTTACGAATACCACCCCGCAAGACGCCTGAGCCGCAACCTGCGGTCTCTCTTGCTTGAATTTCTCATGTACGATGGTTCCGCCGAAGCGGAATATCTTCGCGACCTCGTAATCGATCTTGATGGTCTTTTCGCCCTCCTTGACGCCATGGAGGAAGAGGCGGAACGGCCGGTTGGCAAACTATAAATGCCGTCATTTAATCGAATTATTCGTCTTCTAATGGGGATTTAACCCCTCGTGTAGAGTTTTTTCAACATTTATGGTGCAACATTTGTATCGGAAAACGTTATCCCATACGATTTGCAGTGTGGCACAAAAATTTACTTGGAGTTCAAGAATTTATAGGAAGTAGTTCAATCTCTAAAACATTAAGAAAGATGATTTCACGTTCGTCACGATTATTTGTCACCTTTTTCATTTGTCTTCTCCTCATAGCATCCGGCTGTAAGAGTAAGAAAAAGGCAATGGAGGCAAAGGCAGCTGCCGAAAAAGCCCGCATGGAACAAGAGGCAGCCGATAAAAAGAAACGCGAAGAGGAAGAAGCACGTCGTAAACGCGAGGAAGAGGAAAAATCAAGGGCCGCAGCCGACGAAGAAGCTCGTCGCAAAGCCGCAGCATCAACTCCTGCCGCCAAACTCGACCAGTACTTCAACTCGATCGCGGGCTCCGGAAACACCGCTTCTGCAAACAGCAGCATCAGTGAAGCCCTGAGCCTATTCTCAACACCACAAACTCCCGTGTTGATCGTCATCGCCGAAGAAGGAGGAGTGAAGGACTACGATAAACCAACCACAATCCAGGACTACCTCAATTATTTAAAAGATCAGAAAAAGAATCTCAATGCAATTACCGATTTGAAATTCGACGGTTCGGGAAAGATCACGGAAGTAGAATTAACAAGAAAGAAGTAATCAATTACAAACAGAATAAACAATTGAACATGTTTCGTTTAAAATATTTCCTCAGCTTGTTGTTCGTAGGTCTTGTGGCCACAACATTGTCAGCACAAAACGCTGATATCTCTCCGCAGAGAAAACAAGCGATCGATTCACTCGCGCTCGAGAAAGTTCGGGACCTTAGCAAGTACATTAGCATCATCGGCAACAAGAAAACTCCATACTCGGAAGCTACCCGGGTTATGGACCGCGCCGAAGAGTTATTCATCCCCGGCAGCGAAATGGGCGTGTCATCGCTCACCAGCAAAGAGGTGAACTACTACAAAGTGCGTAAATATTTCGAAAGACTGATGGCGCTCAACTACGACCGCGTGAACATCAAATGGTATGATATCCACTACATCAGCGATCTCGAGCGCCAGCCCGACGGCCGCTATGTCGGCGTGGTAACAATCTACCAGCGCTTCGAAGGTGAGTCTGACGATGGTCTGAAATACAAGGACACAACCAAGAAAGACATCACTATTTACGTTGAGCGTAAAAAGACCCAAATCTCCGGAAGGACCATAGAATTCTGGGACGTATTGCTCGGCGATATCCGCGTGACAGAAACCGGCGCATGAGATTTCTGAAGGTTTTAACAATCCCCGTACTGATTCTCGTTTTGTCGCCCGCATTCGGCCAGCTGGCCAACGACATGCAGGACGACGAGACTAAGTTCTACGCGCAGACAAAGCAGGTTAACCAGTTTTTTCGGCGATTTAATGGTGAAGAAGACGAGAAGGGCGACCGTTACTACCCCGGCGACAAGCAATATAGAAGCTCAAAGCTTCGTAAAAAGTATATTGGAATGTTGTTCGATGGTGGTAACGCCAGCTTTTCGAATGACCTCAAAGTCCAGTTCGCCAAAGATATTCTCGATAAAGACAAAGGACTGTTCCTCGATTTCCATGCAGCAGGCCTGACAGCCGAGGTCCAAACGATTATCAACGTTGCCGGAAAGGATCAACCATTCACCTTATATATGGAGCTCGAACCCGATCATCTCGGTTACAAATGGGTGATCAGTCACGTCTATTCAGATGTGTTTTCCAGCTATTTTAAAAGAGATACAACCAAAGTCGGTCAGTTCCTTCATCCAATGAGTCACGAGCTGGCTTTCATGAACCTCCGCAAAGCGTTCGTGAATCCCGATAGTGTCGCGCAGTTCGCGTCGAAGAAATATACTCCCGATTATCTTACTTTATTCCTTTATGAAATGAAGAAAGGAACATGGAAGTTTAAGTATGTGAGTGATGTGAAATTTCACTTCTTCCAGATCCCAGGCTGGTATTTCGAGTTGGCCGAATTCAACAGACCCGGGTATAATACAGGCTGGCTGATATCGAACCTCGTAAAGATCAATACCGATAAGGATAAAGAAGCACTCCGAAAGTTCATCTACCATGAAAATCCGTAAGTTTTTCCTGATAGGTATCGCAATTTTAATGCTTGCTGGCTTTTCCGCAGAAGGACAGACCAAGAAGAAAACCCCTGCGAAACAGCCTGCCAGGACCAACACCACAAAGAAGACGCCTGCGAAAACACAATCCAAAACGCCGTCTTCGACAACAAAGAAAGAGACAGCCAAAAAGAAACTGGAGAATGAACCCGGGATCGACAATGCTTCAGGTGAAGAGAAGCGGGTTCGCGACATTATCGCATTCCTCGAGTTCGTCTTAAACACGCTCGGCAGCGAATCTACGCCCGCCCGCGACAAGGAAGTTGTAATCACCCAAAGCTATGAGAAGATCTTCCGTGACGCGAAAGTTCAGATCGAAGACGATCTCGACGCTACCCGGAATGTGATCACTAACAAGGACGTGCCGGCATATTTGAAAGACGTCGATTTCTTCTTCAAAGATGTGAAGTTTACATTCGACGTCGAGCGCATCCAGGCGGAGGACATCGACGGCAAAAAATTTTATAAAGTATCAGCCACCAGGAATCTTTCGGGAACTACTGCCGAAGGTGAAACAATCAACAATAACTCACCGAGATTTGTAGAGCTGAACTACGATCCCGCCACCCAGGATCTCAAGATCGTAAGCATTTACACTAAAGGCTTCGACGAGAAGCAGGCAATGGTTAACTGGTGGAATGAGATGTCATACGAATGGCAGACTCTATTCAGGAAAATTACCAACAAGGCAGATAGCGTCGGCCTGTCTGATATTCGCCAGATGAATGCAATTACTGAGATCGATCTCAGCAACAACACAATGATCCAAAACATTGAACCATTGACGCGACTTACCAATCTTCAGAAACTGAACATCAGCGGTACAAAGATCAATGACCTCGCCCCGATACGAAACCTTACTGAGCTGCAGGAAGTGGACGCATCACGTTCAGGTATCACCGATATCTCCGTTCTCAAATACGCAAGCAAGATCACCCGACTCGAGATCGAGAACACCGGAGTCTCGGATATTTCAGTCGTTAAAAAAATGCCTGGCCTCCAGATCTTGAATGCAAGCGGTACGAAACCCACCGATTTCACCGCCCTTACTGATCTTACTTCGCTGACGAGTCTGAACCTCAGTGGAACACCACTTCAATCTTTGATACCACTTCAAAACCTCACAGCTCTGCAGGTACTCGATATTTCATCTACGTCGGTAGCCGACCTGGCACCGATCTCAAACCTGAAGTCCGTTGTTGACCTGAGCATCGATAGTACCAGTGTTGCGAATATCACACCCGTTGGGCAGATGACTGCAGTCCAGGTGTTGAGCATGAACTACACGAAGATCAATACACTTGAACCGTTGAAGTCTCTCACGAAGCTTCAGAAAGTTTATTGTGATCATACTGCGATCAGGCAGGAAGCTGCAGATGCTTTCATGGCTGCCCGTAAGGGAACGCTCGTCGTGTTCGATTCGAAAGATCTTAAGTCGTGGTGGGAAACGCTGCCGAAGGATTGGCAGGCAATATTATATAAAGACAGTCGCGAGGGTCGCGTGCCTTCGAAAGACGAGTTGGCCATCCTTGCGAACAAAGATTCGATCAATCTCAAAGAGAGTCATTACATCACCGACCTCGAACCTCTTCGCCGTTTGGTAAAATTGAAAGTTATCGTTGCCAATAAAACCGGCATCCAGGATGTGCAGGCATTAAAGGATCTCCGCGATGTGGAATATATCGACATTAGCGATACTGAGGTGAGCGATATATCGGTATTGAACAAGTTTCCAAAATTGAAGACCCTTAAGGCCGACAGAACTAAAGTACAGGACCTTGATCCGCTCGCATCCCTGAAATCGTTGACTTCATTATATGTAGACGATACGGGCATTCATGATATCCACGCCTCGGATTTCCTTGCCAAGAATTCCAAGTGTCTTTTGGTTTACAAGACCTATCACGTGGAACGTTGGTGGGGAAGACTGCCAGCGGAATGGAAGGCCGCACTGGAAAAGACGATGAAAGTCGGAGATAATCCGACGAGAGAAGTGTTACATCAGCTTGTTGAGCAGAAATCGTTGAACATTGGTGAAGCAAACGTCAATGAGCTTTCATCCCTTGGTGAATTCGTCAGGCTCGAAGAACTCAATATCTCCGGAACATCGATCCAGAACTTGTCGACACTTTCGAATTTGTCGGTCAAATCTCTTCACATAACAAACTCCCCGTTGCAAACCCTGGAAGGTATTGCCGCAATTCCCGATCTCATCGACCTCGATATTTCGAATACTCCCATCAGCGACCTGAGACCGATGGCGAAGCTGAATAATCTTGCAAGGTTTAGCTGTGCAGGAACACAGGTCCGTAAGCTGGATCCACTGGAGATCCTGGGTTTCCTTGAATACCTGGATTGTTCGAATACCGGGGTTGGAAGACTGGACGGTGTTTTCAATCTGCCGTTGAAAACTTTGAAGTGTTACAACACGAATCTTTCAAACAGGCAGGTGGAGAAGTTCAGGCAGGCACACTCAGATTGCCAGGTGGTGTACTACTAGATCACCATTGCTTCTTTCTGAAGTCAAGAAAATCGTAGTTCATGTTCCCGTTCGTTTGAGTTCTCAAAGTGAGGATATGTCTTCCCTTTTTCATCTTGATCTCACCGAGCTCGACGTTATTCCAATGATGCCATTGGCGCCACGCTATTGTATCGGCAGCATCGTAAGTTGATGGAACGTTTCCGAACAGAGCAGCTTTACCGTCGATGTCGAGAATGATCTGGCCATTGTCGTGAGCCGTGTACATCAAAGAGACGACATACGTCCCCGACTCTCTCGCTTCCACATTGTACATAGTCCACTCACCGGGAACTGTCCAACCCACATATAGACTTCCCATCTTGGGCTGAACCTTGTTATAAACTGTATTGTCGATGTTCTTCTCTTTGGTGTAGGATATGTCGACACCTTCCTCCATCCTGAATTCGTTGAGAAATGTTCCGTCGGCGGGATTCAGCTTGCCGCTGCCGTTATTGATCGAATCCGAATCATGATAAGATGAATAATATTCGCATTCAATCCTTCCGGGAATTGAATGCGTTTTATTGTTGATTGGGTCGGTTGTCTGGGTGAAAGCTAAGAGGGCGATTATCAGGACCGCAATTTTCATTCTTTGGCTATTTGGTACGCCCGCCGGTAGAAGGTGTAATACACGATCGGGAATACAAGCAAGGTAAACAAAGTTGCTGTAACAAGTCCACCGATAATCACCACGGCCAACGGTTTCTGCGACTCGCTTCCGATGCCGGTAGATACTGCGGCGGGGATCAGACCGATTGCGGCCATCATCGCCGTCATTACAACAGGACGGGTTCTTACTTTCACAGCCTCGTAGATCGAATCTGGTAACGACATTTTGTGTCGCAGGTTCTTATTGAATTCGAGGATCAGGATCACACCGTTTTGGATACATATACCGAACAAGGCTATGAACCCGACGCCAGCCGATATTCCGAAGTTGATACCTGTGATGTGAAGTGCAATGATGCCACCGACGATTGCAAAAGGAACATTGACAAGTACCAGCCCGGAATCTTTTACGTTGCCCAGCAAAATGAAGAGCAAAATGAAAATACCAATGAGACAAACGGGGACAACCTGTGCAAGGCGTTTTGTTGCGCGAACCTGATTTTCAAATTCGCCCGTCCAGCCGATACGATAACCTTCCGGGAATTGCACAGCTTTAGCTACTTTCTGCTGTGCTTCTGCGATAGTGCTTCCAAGGTCACGTTCGCGAACGGAAAATTTGACACCGATAAAACGCTTGGTGTTGTCGCGATAAATGAAAGCAGGACCGGTGAGTTTCTCGATCTTGCCAATTTCACGAAGAGGAATTTTTTCTCCACGCATCGTCGGAACCATAAGATTGCCGATGTCGGTCTCGTCTTTGCGGTACTCCTGCTGGTATCTTACGCGTACGTCAAACTTGCGCTCATTCTCATATTTCACGGTTGCAGTTTTACCGCCGATCGCCATCTCCAAAACTGCTTGCGCATCCATTTTAGTGATACCATAGATCGCCATCTTCTCTTCGTCGAGTAGCACGCTGATCTCGGGCTGACCCATATTCCTTAGAATACCGACATCTTTGATGCCGTCTACATCTTGAACGGCCTTGATCACTTCGTTAGCGAGCTTATCGAGCGTATTGAGATCGTCGCCAAATATCTTGATCGCATTCGAAGCATTGATCCCGGCAACAGCTTCTGCTACGTTGTCGATGATCGGCTGTGAATAGTTATAGACGATACCCTGGTAATGCTTGAGCTTCGTATCCATTTCACCAACGAGATCATCTATTGAAAGGCGGCGTTGCCATTCTTCTTTTGGTTTCAGGTTCACCTGCATCTGCACGTAATAAAAGCCACTTGGGTCGGTACCGTCGTTCGAACGGCCCGTTTGTGAGAGGACGCCGTTCACTTCCGGGAACGTCATTAACTCGGCCCTGAGAGTTCTCACGGTTTTTACTGTTTCCGCCAACGAGCTGCTCATTGGAAGTTTCGCTTCTACCCAAAGAGCGCCCTCGTTGAGCTGCGGTAGGAATTCGGTCCCCATCCAGGTTGTAGAGATCAGTGTTGCTGCGAGAAGGCCGCCTGCAAATAACAAGCTGATCATTTTATGTCTGAACGTCCAGCTAAACCCCCTGGCAACTCCCCGGTTAATGGAATCGACAAACACATTATGTTTCTCGTGCACGTTCTTTCGTAAGAGAATAGAGCTCATCACGGGAACGAGGGTGAGCGTGAATAACAACGCGCCGAGCAAAGCAAAACCTAATGTGTAAGCCAGGGGAGAGAACATTTTACCTTCAACTTTCTGGAAGGAGAAGATCGGCAACAACGCCGTGATAATGATAAGCTTCGAGAAGAAGACGGCCTTACCCATCTGTACGCCGGTTTCACGGATGAGGCCAAGCTTCGCCAGCTTATTGAATTTCTCCATACCGTTTCGCTGCGCCATATGATCCAGACTCACGAATAATCCCTCGACCATCACTACGGCACCATCTATGATGATCCCGAAGTCAACCGCGCCCAGTGAAAGCAGGTTTGCACTCATGCCTTTCAACTTCAGGCACATGAAAGCGAATAACAGCGCAAGGGGTATGATGATTGAGACAATAACGGTGGTACGCCAGTCGGCCATGAAGATCAGCACGATCACAGTTACGAGAATGATACCTTCGAAGAGATTGTGTGTAACCGTTCTTGTACAATAGCTGATCAGGTTATCGCGATCGTAGAATGTTTCCATCTTCACATCGGAAGGAAGGATGCCGTTCTGAAGTTCGGCGATCTTATCTTTTAAGCGGGCCAGGACTTCGCTTGGATTCTCACCTTTTCGTTGAACAACAATCCCTTCGACAACGTCGTCGTTGTCGTTCATGCCAACCTGGCCCACGCGCGGTGCGCTACCTTCTTTCACGTGAGCAACATTTGAAACCAGGACGGGGTTACCATTGTATTCGGCAACAATAATGTTTTCGATATCTGAAATAGAATTAAGCAAACCGATACCCCGGACAACATAAGCTTGCCCGTTCTTTTCGATCACATCGCCACCAACGTTAAGGTTACTTCGCGAAACGGCTTCGTAAACTTCCAGGGGTGTGAGCTCGAACTTCTGTAGCTTCGAAGGATCGACGCTGATCTCATAGATCTTACTCTGACCTCCGAATGCGACGACGTCGGCAATACCCGGAACTGCTCTAAGCTGCCGGTCTATGATCCAGTTCTGGATTGTGAGCAGATCGCGTGTATCTCTCTTTTTACTCTTGAGTGTGTATCGGAAAATTTCACCGGTAGGACCGTAAGGTGGTTGCACTTCGGGTTCCACGCCGTCGGGAAACTGAACGAGCCGTAACTGGTTGTTCACTTGCTGTCGTGCAAAGAAATCCTCAACATCATCATCGAAAATGATCTTGATAACCGAAAGACCGAACATCGTGATGGAGCGAACGTTGGTCTTTCGTTGCACGGGACTCATCGACACCTCGATGGGCATGGTAACAAACCGTTCGACCTCTTCGGCGCTGCGGCCATCCCATTCGGTTACGATAATGATCTGCGTGTTCGTTACATCAGGAAATGCTTCGAGGGGAATAGTTAAGTAACTATAGATCCCGGAAATAACGAGAAGTCCAACGACGAAGAAGGTGAAGAAGCGATTCTTCAGCGAGAAGGAGATAATGCCCCGGATAAACTTATTCATTCTTTAGTCGTTTATCGCGTCGTAGATCAACAGCTGGTTCTTAACAAAAACTCTTTCACCTGGCTCAACACCGGTGAGGTAGGTGATGCCGCCGAGCTCGCGGAAGATCTCCACTTGTCGTGTTTCTATGTTGTCTTTGTCCTTATACACCATCACCCAATACTTGCTTTTATCGAATACGACGGCAGCTGAAGGGACGGACGGAAGCGTGAAAGTTTCGTCATACTTCAATTTCACCGTAGCGCTCATTTCAGGTTTCAGGGCGTAATCGGCGTTCGGCATCCTGATGCGAACCTTCATGGCTTTTGTTGATGGATCGAGGATATTGAACGTCCGATCGACCTTTCCTTTAAAGGTCCTGTCGGGATAAGTGATGGTAAGAATTTCCGCATCGACGCCCGGATTAATGAGACCGATCTCGGATTCATTTACGTTGGCAAGCACCCAAACTTCGTCGATCTGCGCAATAGAGAAAACGTTGTCGCCTTCGTCGCTGCGGATGAGCTCGTTTTGGTTAATATTTTTTTCGATGATGAACCCGCTGATCGGGGCGGTGATATTATAGAGTGCACCGCTTTGAAGATTGTAGATCGCATAGATCTCGTTGATGCGCTTCAGTTCCGCTTTTGCCTTTTCAAGCTCACGTTCCGCAGCAAGCACATCTTTTTCAGAAGCAAGCTTCCCTGCCAACAAATCTTTGGATACCTGGAGATTTTTTTCGGCAAGGGCAACATCATTCAATGCATCCATGCGCTCGCGCTCGTATTCGGCCACCTCGCTGCTTCGCACAGTTGCCAGGATCTGACCTTGTTTTACCTGGTCTCCAAGCTCAACGTAGATTTTGACAACGTTACCGCTCACGATCGGGAATACGTGGGCAAGACGATTATTATCTGCCGCGATCTTACCGAATAATTTGATCTCGTTGCGAACGGGTCGAACCTTCACGGTGTCGAACTTACTTTCTTCCAGCATCTTTGGGGTTATCGTGAAGCCGGTTTTTTCTTCGACGGCTTCTTTGTGATGACATCCGGCCAGGGTTATGGAGAAGACCACTAATAAAATCTTGTTGTTCATGCTGGATCAGTATAAAGGAAAAGCAACACTATAGTTCAATTGTTCGGCAGAGAGGGCAACCTGCAGTTCGATGTTGTTCATCTTCATCAGGGTCTCGTTATACGATTCGAAGAAATCGACAAACTCGAGGAGAGTAATATTTCTTCTGCGGAAGTTGTCGGACACGCCGGTAAACACTGTTGTAAAATCGACGTTGTACATTGTACGTGCCTTTGTATATTCCTGTACACTTCTATTTAAAGCGAGCCAGGAGCTCGTTACGTCGGCGGCAACAGTACTCCTGGCTTGTTGTTCGATTACGTTGACCGATTTCACCTGACTTTCGGCAAATCTTATGTTTCCCTGGTTTCTATTGGCAATGGGCAATGGCATCGACAAAGTCAATCCCACCTGGTTGAGGAATGCGCCGCCACGCTGATCATACCCGGCGCCGAGGTTTATATCGGGAATAGCCAGACGCTTTTGATATTGAAGATTAAGACTGGCGTAGCTGATGTTCGCCTTCGATATTTTATAATCGGGCCTTAGATCATAGGCCATATTTATGAGACTGTCGAGCTGATGTTGCAACTGGAACTTCGACCATGTGCTGGTATCCAGTTCAGGAGAGACATAATCGGTAGTTTGCAATAATACCTGCAGCTTTTGTTGCTGAGTGAGAATGTTATTCATGAATTCCGTCTTCTCGTTATTGATCCGGATGTAGATCGACTTGAGTCGAACAACCTCTTTGTAGGAGATATTTCCCTTTTTAGCCTGGGTATCGTATGCTACTATAATGCTGTCGAGAAGGCCAAGCTGCTGATCGAATTTTCCGATCGCCTGTTGATTGAAATAGACGCCGTAGATAGTACCGTGAAGTTCCAGCTTTAGATTGCGTAGAAGATCTTCGAACTCGAGTTGAGCGATCATAGAGTTCATGCGGCTCAGCTCGATCTCTTTATGGCGTTTACCGCCCAGGAGGATCAGCTGTTCAACAGCCAGCGTTTTCTGGCCGGTCTTACCTACGTGAAAGTACTTTTCGTTTTGGGGGTCGATGAGGTTGAGCTCACCGGATACTATCGGGTTGGGATATAGACGCGCCTGGATTTCGAGGGCTTTCGTTGCTTCGACCTGGTAGCTTTGCGCCAGGGCCAGAAGATTTTTCTCGGCAAACATCTTTTCAGCAGTTTCCATCGATACTTTCAAAGTATCAGCAGGCGCCACCAGAAGAGCGAGTGAACAGTAAATTTCCGCGATCATCAATGAGAACTAATGGTGGTTCAATCAACGGCTTTGTTCTAAACCTCAGATTAACCTCGGCTTAAAACCACCTTAAATAAGTGTTCTCAGCGGCTCGGTGGGCGATGTGGTTGGCAGCAAAATAGTGAGTATGGTGCCCTTATTGACCCTGGACTGGATCTTTATATCACCGAAATGACTTTTTACAATGCGGTAAACGAGCGATAGCCCGATACCATTTCCTTTATAGTTTTCCGTATTCTTGCCGCGATAGAATGGCTCGAACAAATGCGGAAGATCATCTTCCGGTATGCCGATGCCGTGATCTTTAACGTGCAGTATGGTTTTTCCGGCAGAGCTTTTTAAAAGCACCGAAACATTGTTGTTAGCCGAATACTTACACCCATTATCCAAAACGTTCACGATGGCTGCTTTCAACAACTGCTCATCACCGTTTACACGAAGTTTTGCCTCATCGTCGATAGATGAATCGACGTCGATTGAAATGGTATATTCCGGGTGAAGCTTATTGAGCTCTGACTTGGCGTCCCATAAGAGCTGGTCGAGCCGGAGCACAGTAAATCTTTTTTCTACATCTTCAACACTGGCCTGGGCAAGGAGCAACAAGCGATTGGATACATTTTTAAGGTTGGTGATGTCTTCGCGAACGGATTGCATCACCTTAATGTATTCTTCTTTGCTTCGCTCCGTAAGCAGGCTCACATCGAGCTGACCTAGAATAGCAGTGAGTGGAGTCCTGATCTCGTGAGAAGCGTTGGCAATGAAATTTTTCTGGGTTGTAAATGCCTGCTCAAGTCGTTCGAGCATGTTGTTGAATGTGCTCGAGAGCTTCGACATCTCATCTTTTCCATTGCCGGCATTTACACGGCGATGTAAACTTGTAACAGAAATGTCATCTACCTCGCGGATGACTTTTGCAATGGGTTGCAGCATTCTGCCCACATAGAAATAGCCTGAAATAAGAATGATGAAGATCGATGCTCCGAATACCACGAATAAGATTGTTCGCAGATTCGCCATCTTTTGAATCCCGTATATATCGACGGCAGCTACAATGACCACAAAGTGGCCGAATTCATCAGTGAATAAATATCCGAGACATTCGTATTCGCCACGGGTAAAACGGACTTCGCCACGCTTACGAACTTCTTCAAGAAGCTTGTTATCGACCTCGATGAAATCCTCTTCATCGGAAGTGTAGAGAACTTTGTTATTCGAATCGTAGACACGAACTTCCTCCATGGTCAGGTTCATAGGGTTGTCGTTCTCGATTTTTATAAGGACTTCGTGCGTAACTTCTTTTACTTCGATAGCGAGTCGTGCAACGGCCTTGGCTTTGTTTGTCAGGCGGGTATAAAATTCATCCTTCCTGTAATCGGCCGAAAAGAAATACACGGCAATCGAGCTAGCGACCAGGATGAGCGCAACGATAGAAATGAAAAGAAGGATCAGTTTGTTCCGAATGTTCATGGTGCTTCCGCGAGCAGGTAGCCCAGACCAATGCGCGTGTGGAGGAGTTTCACGGCAAAGTCTTTGTCGATTTTTTTCCTGAGAATGTTGATGTAAACTTCAACGACATTGGTACCGGTATCGAAATTGATTCCCCATACTTTTTCGGAGAGCTCCGCTTTCGAGATCACACGACGGGGGTTTCTCATGAAATATTCGAGAAGATCGAATTCTTTCGCGGTGAGAGAAATTGTTTTGCCTTCGCGAAGAGCGGTCTTCTTACCAAGATCCAACGAAAGATCTGCTACTTGCAGGGTCTCGCTGGTTTGAACATTATATTCAGATCGTTTTGTAAGCGCACGGATACGTGCAACCAGCTCGACAAACTCGAATGGTTTCACGAGATAATCATCGGCACCAGAATCGAAACCATGCACTTTATCGGAAGTGGTTCCGAGAGCAGTGAGCATCAATACGGGCAGATGAGGTTTCTGAGCTTTGATCTTCTTGCAGAGATCGATACCGTTTATCGAAGGAATGATGATGTCGAGAAGCACGATGTTATAGTTACGCGAGAGCGCCAACTTTTCACCGATAAAGCCATCGTAAGCAAGATCAACTTCGTATTGATTTTGTTCCAGCCCGCTTTTGATAAAGGCCGCCACCTTTTGTTCGTCTTCTATTACCAGGATCTTCATGCGTGGTGTAACGAATTTAGGTTACAAAACTGGCAATTGGAAACGGTAAAATATGCCTCAAATCACCCGATTTAACGTCGATTTAAGGTTTTAAACGTTTTTCACGCAAAGAACGCAGAGGTTTTTGCAAAGAGCACGAAGAAAATTCGCACTCTTTGCTGAAAATCCTTACTCGTTCCTCAGGGAATTTACAGGGTTGCTGTTGGCGGCTTTGAGTGCCTGCGTGCTCACTATTAATAGAGCGAAGATCAACGCAATTGAGCCTGTGAGCGGGAATATCCACCACGCAATGCTCGTGCGGATCGCATAACGTTCGAGATACATATTCATGAGCCACCACGAAAGAGGAGCGAATATCACGAACGATATGATCACGATGATCGAAAAATCTTTCGACACGAGGTTTACAAGGCTTGTAACGGAAGCACCAAGTACCTTGCGGATACCAATCTCTTTTGTGCGTTGTTCTGCAGTAAAGGCGGCGAGTCCGAATAAACCGAGACCTGTGATGATAATGGCGAGTATCGCGAACAAACTGGCGAGCTTGCTGGTGAGATTTATCTGTGTGAATTTCTTCTGGAACTCTACATCCACGAAAGTGTATTCGAATGGATACGCCGGACCGTACTTTTTGAAGACGCTTTCGACAGTTTTCAATGAAGCCTGGAGGTCCTGTCCTTTCTTTAACCGGATAGTGATAGAACCCCACCAGTCGTCTAGGACGAGGAACATCGGCCTGACTTCTTCATAAGGTGACGACATAAGAACATCGTCGGTTACGCCGATGAGCTTGCGTTTCTTTCCCCACAGATCCAGCTCGGTTCCGATCGGATCTTTGAGGCCCATGATCTTGACGGCGGCTTTGTTGACGATGATCGCATTCGAATCGCTTTTGAAGTCTTCGGAGAAATCGCGGCCTTCGATCATCTTAACACCCATGGTCTTCGCCCAGTCGTAGTCTGTAACGATGGTTGAGAAGATCACGCGAAGATCTTCGGGTTTACCGGGCCATCCAACGAAGTTGTTTGAATTGATCTCGGTGATAGCACTATTGACGCGCACCATCGATTCGATAGCGCCCGATTGAATGAGCTCCTCTTTGATCGACTTAATCTTATCGTGATAATCGCCGTTGAGCGGAACAGTAATAAGATTCTCCTGGTCATATCCGAGGTTACGGCCTTTTACAAGCTGGATCTGGTTATAGATCACGAACATGGAAACAATCAGCACGATGGAGAAACCGAATTGAAGTGTAACGAGAATTTTTCTCGGAAGACTTCCGCCTTTGCCGATGTTGGGTTTGCCTTTGAGGACTTTCACCGGTTTGAAGCCTGAGAGATAGAATGCAGGATAACTTCCTGCGATCACGCCCGTAATGAAGATCAGGCTTAATGAGAAGATCCAGAATGTAGAGCTTGTGTAGTCGATGAATAATTTCTTTTCGACGAGACTATTGTACGAAGGCAGGAGTAATTGAGCGGCGATGACAGCGATCACAAAAGAGATGAATGCGATGATGATCGATTCGCCGATGAATTGAAAGATGAGTTCCCAACGCCGTGAGCCGACACTTTTCCTGATACCGACTTCACGGGCGCGACGTTCACTTCGTGCTGTGGCGAGGTTCATGAAGTTGATACATGCAATTGCGATGATGAAAACAGCAATGATGGTAAAGAGCTGAACGTAGTCACTTAAGCCGCCTTTCTCGGCTCCATCTTCGAAGTTTGAATAAAGTCTCCAGCGGAGCAACGGATAAAGGAAGAATTCGTGCTTGATCTCTTTGTCTTCACCATGATCGGCGAGCATATTCTTGATATGACTTTCGACAGCCGCCGCATTCTTGGGATCGTTGAGCTCTATATAGATAGGGAAAGAGTAATTGCCCCAGTTGGTTTCATTGCGGCGAAGCCAGTCGCTTTCCTGGCGCCAGAATTTATACGGGATGAGGTAATCGAATTGCCACGATGAGTTGCTTGGGATGTCTTTGAGGAGGCCGGCGACTTTCAATTCTTTCCCGTTATCGACGCGGATCATTTTGCCCATGGGATCTTCGGCGCCGAAGAGCGCTTTGGCGGTTGACTCGGTGATGACGATGTTGGTGGGGTCATCGAGCACAGTTTCGGGATTGCCGGCGATCATCGGGAACTGGAACATTTCGAGGAACTCTTCGCTGACGTAGTGCCCCCGTTTGTTCATACGTTTTTCTTCGGACACGGTGAGAAGGTGTTCGCCGCCCCAGTCGGTGACGAGGGCTCTGACGATGCTGGCGTCGGCGGATTTGAGTGCTTCGTAGGTGGGGAGGGGGAGGGAGGTCCACGAGTTTATTTTTCCGTCGAAGTGGGCGTTGACCCAAACCTGGTAGAGGCGGTCGGCTTTGGGGTGGAATTTATCGAATGAGGTTTCGTCGGCTACCCAGAGGACGATGAGTATGGAGCAGGTGATGCCGATGGCGAGGCCTGAGATGTTGATGAATGAGTAGAAGCCGTTTTTGAAGAGGTTTCTGAAGGTTACGAGCAGATAGTTTCTGAGCATGGCCGGGAAGTTTTGAGTCTCTGGTTCGGTACTATTGGTCGGTTCGAGTAAGGTATACCTGACTTTTCTGAAAAGGTATCAGGTTAGTTGTCATTATTTGTCATTAGACCGTGAAGTGATGTCAGGGGTTGCATGATTTGGGGGATGAAATGAGGGAGGGGAGGTGAAGAGGTGAAGAGGTGAGGAGGTGAAGAGGTGAGGAAGGGGACGAGGGGACGAGTTGGTGTCTGGTTTTCCTCACGATATGACTAACAATCAAGACGATCCTCTTGATCCTGCTTTTATCCCTGGGAGCTTGTCGCGTTTGTTTTGTGGTTTGTAGTATGAATTGATTTGGCTATTCTGAACCATATTTCTTACTATCCTGTAGAACAAATGAAATTTGTAATTATATTTGTTCTACAACCTGGTAACAAATGATCGAAACAAAACTCGGCGAATTCGAAGAAGTACTTCTCCTGTTAACCGGAATCCTCGGCGAAGACGCATACGCATTCCGAATCGCCGAAGAATTCGAAACCCAAACCGGCAGAGCCGTCTCCATCGGAGCCGTACACTCCACCCTCGACCGCCTCGAAACAAAAGGATTCCTCACCTCCAAAATGGGAAACGCCACCGCCGAACGAGGCGGCAGAAGAAAACGGATCTTCACCATCACCGCCATCGGCAAGCGCGCACTCAAAACATCGTACGAGTTCAAAGTGTCACTGTGGAAACAGTATCCCGACTTCGCCGGAAAATTTAACTTCTCTGCATAATGCAAGTGTCGCGGAGGATACGCGGAGGGCGCGCAGAGGATTCGCAGAGGAATGCACGTCCTCCGAAATTAGCCCATCGCATTCTTAACTCGCTTCTCCGCGACGATCTCAAAGAAGATGTCCTCGGCGATCTCGATGAGAAGTTTTATACGACAATAGAAAAGAAATCAATCTTCCGCGCCAGGATCAACTACTGGTTTCAAACATTTAACTACATCCGTCCCTTTGCTATAAAACGCAGATCAACACAAATAAAAACTTACGATATGTTCAGCAACAACGTAAAGATCGGCTGGCGACAAATGACCCGCCAGAAAATGTACTCAGCCATTAAGATCGGCGGCTTCGCCCTCGGCATCACCGCAAGCCTCCTCATCACTCTATATATAATTGATGAGCTGAGCTTCGATTCGCAACCAACCCAACGCGATCGTATCTATCGCATTTATCAAACCTATACCGACAAAGACAACAAGGTCTACAAATGGGTTTGGTTCCAGGCACCCTTCGCGAAGACGATCAAACAAATGTTCCCCGAGATCGAGCTCGTCGGCCGTTATAATTCCAGCGAACTATTTGGAGTCGGCAGCGCACAGATCCGTCGCGAGGATCAACCCGACAATACTTACGAAGAAGGTATCACGTACTTCGACGGCGAGCTCCTCGAATTGCTGGAAATTCCTTTGATCTATGGTGACCTGAAAACCTGTCTCGATGAACGCAACGAGATGGTGATCACCAGGAAGAAAGCGGAAAAATACTGGCCCGGCGAAAACCCCGTCGGTAAGCTGATCATTTATAACAACGAAACGGCCACGCCCATAAAGATCGGGGGTGTCATTGAAGACCTGCCCGCAAATTCCAGTTTGCAGTTCGATTTCCTCGTGAGCCTGGCCAATCGCGAGATGTGGGAAGGAGAATCCACCAACTGGGGAGCAACAAATTATCCGACATATGTAAGGCTCCGTGAAGGCGCCAACCCCAACGACCTCGCTCAGAAGTTGATGAAAGTTGCCGAAATCAATATCGCCCCCCTCGAAGACAAGGCCTGGCTCGGCCGAACCACGTTCGGACTTCAACCCTTGAAAGACATTCACCTGAGGTCAAATACCGATGAAATTCAAAGTCCACTCACAAACACCGGCGACATTCGTTTCGTATGGTTGTTCGGAGCCGTCGCCGTCTTCATTGTATTGATAGCCTGCGTGAACTTCATCAATCTCTCCACAGCAAAATCGGCAAGTCGGGCCAAAGAAGTCGGCCTTCGTAAAACCGTTGGATCGTACCGGAGCTCATTGATCAGGCAATTCCTTGTTGAATCACTCATCTTCAGCGTGCTCAGTTTCGTAATCGGAATTTTCCTCGCGTGGATCTTTCTTCCGAATTTCAATGACCTCGCCGGAAAAGCAATAGTCTTCCCGTGGAAAGAGGTTTGGTTCGTACCCGGTGTGATCGTCGCTTCGCTCGTCATCGGGCTGCTTGCCGGAATTTATCCTTCATTTTACCTGTCATCTTTCAAACCTGCTGAAGTTCTGAAAGGAAGTTTTGCAAGAAGCAGCAAGAATGCTCGTCTGCGAAGTGTGCTTGTGATCTTCCAGTTCACCACTTCTATCGTTCTCATTATTGCCACGGTCGTCATCTATCGCCAGATGAACCATGTTCTCAAAGCAGATCTTGGTTTTAATAAAGATCAGTTGTTAATGATCAAAGGAACACAAACACTCGACAAGGAAGTCTGGACGTTAAAGGACGAGTTGCTCAATCTTTCTGCTGTAAAGAGCGCGACGGTAAGCGATTATCTGCCTGTTCGCGGCACAAAACGGAATGGTAACAGTTTCAGGAAAGAGGGGGATGAGAAAAAGCAAAATGCAAATGTTGGAGCACAATTCTGGAAGGCCGATCCTGACTATGTGAAAACCATGGGTCTGAAAATAGTCGAAGGAAGATTTTTAGATAAAGACATTGCCTCCGATTCGAGTGCGATTGTTGTTAATAGGGAGATGGTGAAGCAACTGGGTCTCGAAAATCCTATCGGTGCACGCATCGTGAATTATCGTCCATGGACAATTGTAGGTGTGGTAGACGATTTTTATTACGAAAGCGTTCGACAGAAAATTGAACCATTAGCTATTGTCCTGTGGGGATCGACAAATACAATGACCGTGAAGTTATCGACAGCGGATATGGCCGGCACTCTTGCACAGATCGAAGAGATCTGGAAAAAATTCTCGCCCCATCAGCCATTGCGTTATGCCTTTATGGATGAAACATTCGCGCGCATGTACGACGATGTGTTTCGTATGGGACAGATATTTACCGTGTTCGCCACTTTCGCGATCATCGTTGCATGTCTCGGGTTATTTGCACTTTCCGCTTTCATGGTGGAGCAACGAGGAAAGGAAATTTCAGTGAGATTGGTATTGGGTGCTTCAGTGCAAAGCATCTTCCGTCTTCTCACCGTGAACTTTGTCAAGCTCGTGTTGATATCAATAGTTTTTGCAATACCGATTGCATGGTACTTAATGGACAACTGGCTGAAGGGATTTAATTACAAAACCAACGTTGGTTGGGATGTGTTTGCACTAGCTGGAGGAATCGCAATAGTGATCGCTGTGGCCACCATCAGCTATCAATCGATAAAAGCGGGGTTGATAAATCCGGTGAATAGTCTTCGTTCAGAATAATCTCAAACAATCCTTTCCTGCAAGGCTTTTGCAACTGCCTCCGTCATACTATTCACATGAAGCTTTTCATAAATGTTCTTCATGTGGAATCTCACGGTAACGTATGAGATGTCGAGATCGGAAGCGATCATCTTATAGCTCTTGCCCTGCACTAACTTTTGAAGCACTTCTTTTTCGCGTGGTGAGAGACCGGTTTCCTGATCGGTCTTCACTGCATCGAACTTTGTCTGGAACAACGCAAGCACCTTTGCCGCTATCGAGCCCGTCATTGGTGCACCACCATGAAATGCATCTTCAACGGCCTCTATGAATTTCTGCGGCGGACTGTTCTTCAGGAGGTATCCCGATGCTCCCGCACATATTGCCGCCGTAACGCGCTCGTCGTCTTCATACACGGTCTGCATAATGACTTTCGTTGTGGGGAATTTTGATTTGATGATTTGAACGGCTTCAATACCTGTTATTCCTGGCATCCTGATATCCATCAGCACCACGTCGGGCCTCAGCATCGACAAGTTTTCAACCATTTCGCTGCAATCGGGAAAGGCTCCCAGTAATTCGAATTGCGGAGAAAGACGAATGAGGTCCGCCAACCCATCGCGGAAGTTTTTTGAGTCCTCGAAAATGCAAACGCGGATTTTCATGTCACTAAAATTAGGGAAAACTATAAACTCCCGGCTGTCAACCTATCACTTTCGATAGGCGGAACTATCACATCAACCAGTATCGTCGCGCGAAGCAGTCGATGATCTTCGTTGCATGAAACACACCATCACCCTTGCCCTCGTTGTTTTTGCATTTGCCGCAAAAGCACAGGTCGCAGAAATAATATCGTCGGGGGGCGGCGCACAGTCTGCCTCTTCACTTAGTATAGATTATACGGTTGGGGATATCGCAGTGGAACCCTTTGACCAGGGTTCGCTGCGTTTATTCCAGGGATTCCAGGCCGTGAATTATGCGATTGGACTGATCACAGGACTGGAATCGGAAGTCGCATTCTCATTCTACCCGAACCCGACACAAAAATTTCTCACGATCGAAGCCGACTTCGCGCCGGGAAGTCGCTTTCGCGTAACAGATCTCTCAGGAAAAATGCTCGAGGTGCCTGCAGAGATGACTCCACATAAGGCAGTGATCGATGTATCGTCGCTGCCATCATCATTGTATGTGCTCACCATACAGGAAACAACTGGCGTCTCATACCAGGTGAAATTCATAAAAGCTTTATAAACACAAACCCATGAAACCGATTCGATTCATTTTACTCTTTATCTCGATCGCTGCCGCGACCTCTGCAATAGCACAGTCACCACAGCGATTCAATTACCAGGCTGTTGCACGCGATGCATCGGGAAATCCACTCAGTGAAAAAACACTCGGTGTTCGTATTTCTATCCTCGACAATACAGAGGCCGGTACAACTCTTTACAGTGAAACGTTCAATCCAAAAACCAACAAGCAGGGATTGTTCTCAGTACAGGTCGGAGGCGGCGACGGTGTTTCCGGATCCTTCAATACAATCGTCTGGGGGGCATCTGCTAAGTTTTTAAAAGTAGAGATCGATCCTTCCGGCGGAAGCTCTTATGAATTGCTGGGCACATCACAGCTGTTGAGCGTTCCTTACGCACTGGCAGCCGACAGGTTATCGTCGCAACTTTCAACAACTGACTTGAAAGACATATCTCCCGTGGTTCCAATGACAGACCAGGTATTGCAATGGGATGGAACTCAATGGACTCCCGGAAGTGGACCGGCATTAACAACAACAAGCGAATTTTCCGGCGCAGGAACATCTGCAAGTCCCCTGAAGATCGCACCACAGGGGGCGACGAACGGACAAGTGATGCAATGGAACGGAACCAGCTGGTCTCCCGCAACAGTAAGTGGTGGAGTTGGTGACAACTGGGGAACACAAACAGTTATATCATCATCAGTATTACAGGGAACAGGTACAGCCGCAAGTCCGTTGACGATCGCACAGCAGGCTGCATCAACAGGAATGGTTTTAAAATGGGATGGAAGCAAGTGGGCACCCGGTAACGACAACGGTCCCGATAACTGGGGAACGGCGAAAGTGAATACATCAACACAATTTTCGGGCGATGGTACACCTGGCGCGCCTTTAAAACTTGCTGCAAACGGGGCAACTTCCGGGCAAGTGTTGAAGTTCGACGGAACAAACTGGATCGCCGGTGATGATGGAGGTGGATCACTAACACTGCCTGCATCAAGTAACATAAGTGATCCCGGTGCCGCATTGCAAATTCAGAATAATTCAGGAACGGGTGTGGTGGGTATCAACGCAAGTGCAGCGGGTAATAACGTTTATGGATTACAAGGCCGCATACTGAATTCGACAGGAACCAATACATACGGTGTATATGGACTTCACGGCTCTACCGGATCGAATGGTTACGGCGTGTATGGATTACATGCAGGCACAGGCTCCGGCGTTACCGGTGAAGCAACGGGACCCGGTATCGGTGTTAACGGAAAAGCCGGTAGCAATGGCATCGGCGTATACGGCAGCGCTAACGGTTCTACAAGTTATGGCGTAGTGGGTCTTGGCAACACCGGCGTTTCCGGAACAACGAACACCGCCGGCGGTAAAGGTATTTACGGTACAGCAACTTCCGGTGGTTTTGCCGGATGGTTCGATGGCAGAACGGTGATAATGTCTAATTCAACAAGTACAGAGCCGAACCTCTACATCCAGGAAAATGATCTTACCGATAAAACGCGAGTTCGTTTCAACAATACCGTTGCAAATGAATTCTGGGATATCAGCGCGATCACGCCAGCTTCGGGTGGACTTGGTGCTGACAGGTTTGCAGTAACACATTTCTCGGGTGGCGACATCCTCACCGTAACCGGCGACAAGAAAGTTGGTATCAATCTTTCGAATCCGGAAACGGAACTCGATATCAACGGATCGATGAAACTTTTCGGCGGACTTAAAGCGAACGGCTCATTCGGTACCAGCGGACAGGTGTTGCAATCCACGGGAAGTATTGCGCAATGGGCATCGGGTACAAACGCAATGTTTAATAATACATACTACTACGATCAGACATCTACACTTGCTGTTACCACATCTCCGGCGCCACCGGTGGGACTTAACAATATGTCGTTTACAATCACTGGCCCGGCGAAAGTTGATTTTACATTCAGTCATAGCCAGTTTGTGAGTACCGGAGCCGAGGTGGAGTACCAGGTTGAGATCGGCTTCATGAACGCAGCGAATGGGTCGATCGTGAATCGCACTTTTTGCGGTGGGGTGGTTCATGCCAACAAAAAGGATACGTTTTCATACACACATCATTGTCAATTCAACAGCGCCGGAACTTACTGGCCTTACATTTACATCACGACGGTAAGCGGCACATTCAATGTCGTTGGTGGTAGCTCAAATGGACAAGTAGTGGTTCGTGTAGCTCAACAATAAGCATATGTTGAAGAGAATATTGTTTGTAGTTGCGATCGGTATGATGGTTTTTACATTAATCGATTGCAAGAAAGATGATGCAGTGGAGCCCGATCCGTTGGCGCCGCTCGTCGGTTTGTGGAATTGTACGAAGGCAACGAGAGGTGGTGTTGCACAGGACGGTTACGATAGTTTTAAGCTTACGTTGAGCGGCACGAGCGGTGCATCAACTTTCGGTTACGTAGCTGCAGGCAGACCCGCTTTGAGCCCATGGCCGGCAAGTGGCTCCTGGGGTTTTGGGACAAATACCTCGACAGACATCGTTCGCGATAGTGATCTGCCGGTGAGCTATTCGGTAACAGACACGCAGCTTGAATTGACTTTTACCTATTCAGGAAGTGGGTTTGCGAGAGTAAACGAAGTGAGCGGCACATGGGTGTTCACATTCACTAAATAAAAACAATTTCTTTATCCGCCGTAGCTTTAGCGGAGACGGATTTGTAATATCGGTGGTGATTCGTTCGCTGCCGATATTATTTTTTTTTCTGGTCGCTCTTTTTGGATGTCATAAAGATGCGATCAAAGAACCGCGCCCTGTGGATGTTGTATTGGAGAGGATCAAGGGGACATGGAGGACTGATGCTGTATTACTCAACGGTGTTGAAAAGCCCGCTTACAACGATTTCACCGTTACGTTTTCCGGAAAAGACACCGACGACCTGATCTATTTTACCACAACGGGCCGACCTGATGGTTGTGATTTCCCGGAGTCGGGAAGTTTAAAATTGGGATCAAATATTGAAACTCAGTTGTTAGGGCAACCTGATGGATGGCCGATCTCGTATTGGGCTCACGATACTCACCTGGAGTTGTATTTTACAAGCAGTACGAGTAACGGTTGGGATCCTTCAACCTGGCATTACCTTCTTAAGAGATGATGAGGTCGGGAGCCATCGTCTCCCCTCTCACAAGGGAAACTATACAGTAAGTGTGATCACCGTTCCGCTATCCGAGGAATTGATCGTAAGAATACCGTTCATCTCTTCGGCACGGCGCTTCATATTACGAAGCCCGTTACCCATTGTCGACGAACTCATATCGAATCCTTTTCCATCATCGGTGATCTCCATCTCGTATTGCCGGCCTTCTTTCGACAGGACAACGTTCACATTCTTCGCACCGGAATATTTCGCTGCATTGTTGATTGCTTCCTTATAGATCAAATAGATATTCTTTCGTTTCGCCATATCGAATGTTGTTTTTTCGATACCATTTTCCACGTCGAAATTAAAGTTGATCCCGAGGCTACCCATTAACTGATCTCCGAAATAATTCATTTTCTTCAATACATTATCAAAGCGATCATTTGCAGGTTCAATGCTCCACACGATGTCGCCCATCTTGTCGACCGTTTCACGACTTGTATTTTCGATCTTCGCCATGATCCCGTCGCTCTCACTGGATTTCATTTTAGCGATGCCGGCAAATAATGAAATACTGCTGATTGCTGAACCAACTTCGTCGTGAAGGTCGCTTGCAATCCTGTTACGTAACTGGAGCTCTTTCATTTGCTGCTTCACGCGGAAGCGATAGAACGCAAACGCAGCCAGCGTGACTCCAAGAATAATGGCAGCTGTGAGCGCGTACCTTTGCGATTTCTCCTGGCTGAGCTGTGCACTCAACACCTGCTTTTCACCGAGAGCGCGAATACTGTCGGCTGTAGCCTTGATCTCGTATTCATACTTGTATTGGGATTTAAAGGTAGCCTTACGGTTTTCTTCATTCGTGACACTGTCACGCATTGCAACGTGCATTTCATAATATTCAAGAGCCTTGGCGGGGTTGCCTTTAAGTTTGTAAGCTTCCGATAAATTTTTTGCAGCACGGCTGATACCGGTTGCATGGCCTACGGTTTTGCTGAGGTCCAGTGATTGTTGAAGATTTGCGATCGCCTCATCATACTTTTTAAATTTCATGTAGGTCTCACCCAGTGAATTCAAAGATCCAACCACATCAAGTTTGTTGTCCATGTTCTTCCTGATCTGGAGAGCTTCTTTTTCGTACCTCACAGCCTCGGCAAAGTTGCCCGTGGCGCGGTTTACAACCGATAAATCTGAAAGGGCTGTCGCCAGCAATGCCTGGTCACTGAAATCTTTTGCGATCTCATATACCCGATTCGATCCTTCGAGGGCCCTGTCGTATTCTTTGGTTTTAATGAGCTCAACGACAAGGTTACTCAGTATTCCGGCTTCACCCCTTTTTTCACCGGCTTCCACGGCCAGCGCCAGCGCTTTCTCGAGGTAATCGCGATAAAGTTTCGTCTCTTTTTGTGCAGAATAAACTCCGGCTATGTTGTTATAGATCCTTGCCTGCCTGCGCTTATCGCCCATTTCCTCAGCAATCTTCAATGCTTCGAAATAACTGACCAACGCTTTCTTAACTTCACCAAGAGTATTGAAGGACACACCAAGATTATTGAGTGAGGCATAAAGACCGGCTTTGTTATTGACCTCCCGGTTAACGACAATCGCTTCCTCGTAATATTTCACAGCGCCGGAAAGATCTCCAGTCTTCTTCGAAACGAAACCAAGATTCGTTAATACCATTGCTTCGCCCGCCTTATCGTTCGTTTCTTTAAAAATGCTCAGGGCGTTTTTATACATTTCAACTGCTGCAGGACTATTGGATTTATTCTCCTCAACGTAGGCGAGATTGTTGAGAGCAGTAGCGTAGTAATGAAGATAGATTTCTTTCAGCTTGCCAGAAGACTTATCAGCATTAGACTTACTGAGGTCCTGCATTTGCAGGCTGTATTTTTCAAGTGCAGTGTAGTCCGACGATTCACTTTCCAGGACCAGGTCGAGAATGTGCAGCCGGGTTGTATCGTGCCGGGCGTTCTTAAAGGCGTTGAGAAGAGAATCCGTTTTTTGCCCAAACGAAAAGAAGGTAACTAAAACGAGTAGGGGTAGGAAACGCATTAGTCTGTAGTTTGTAGCTGGAAGATAATAAAACTACAAACTACAGACGATAAACTTTAAACTGTTTCCAGGGCCTTGCGGCAATATTCGAGGCATTTTTGTACTTCCTTCACCGGCGTCGAATCGGCAGGGATCTCGTATTCCAGCTCGATAGTTCCGGGGAATTTGTACTTGTTCTTTCTCATGGTCTGAAGAATTTGAACAATTGGCGTGTCACCTGAGCCCCAAACAAGATTTGCTTTTCCATGCTCAGGATTCTGACGGTCTTTCAGGTGAGCGCTGGCAATACGATCGTGTTTCGCCTGGATCAACTCGACCGCATTGTACCCTGCTGCAGTGTAATGACCAAGATCGCAGTTCATGGCATTGAATTTAGATTCAGCTAGAGCAGCATCCCAGACTGTGGGCGTTTGTTGTTCGTGGCCGTGATACGCAACCAGTATGTTATGCTTTGACGCGATGCCAGATAACCTCTTCGTCTGTGCGGCTTCTTGTGGGATCTCCAGCGTTACGTGTGATGCTCCGAGAGCCTTTGCAGCGCGCATGCCATAGTCGATCTCCGCATCGGTGTTGTTTACTCCGAAAGCATTAGGCTTATAGGCATAGACCGAGATGCCCGCGTCTTTAAACATTTTTCGAAGCTGCTCAAACTTCGTGAGAGATGCAGACGCTCGCCAGTCTGCAACTTCTTTTGCCTTCTTTGCGCGCTCAGTTTTCTGTTCTTCGGTGAGTTCCGGGCGAGGGCCAGGCACAAATGGTTTCATCGGTTCTGTCGATGCATTGGGTGCACCTGCAAATGCTTCAGCTGTCGTGCCCATGAGCTCGATGGCGCTGATGCCTGCTTCGACACAATATTTGATCACCGATTCCGCATCCGTTGGCAAGCTTCGGAATGAGTAAGTGATCGTGCCTATCTGCACACCGGCGATCTTTGAGTTAGGCTTTCCGAAATTTTTGATGATCGCGGGGAAACCGAAACTATCGCTTTGCGCGACAACGAGTCCGGTTGCTGCGAGCGCTGACTTTGCAAGGAAGTTGCGGCGGGAAAATGTATTGTGTTTTTCGCTCATAAAGCATTTGTTTGGAAATATAATGTAACGCGTTTTTTTGACATTAGCGTTGGAGATTCCATGAGTGGCCATCGATTATGATACTGTCTGTTAAGGTAAAGCCGAATAGTCGTGACAACCGTATATCGAAAGAGAACGGTGTGTTAACAATTCGTATTCATGCTCCGGCGCATGAAGGCAAAGCCAACAAGGCGATTGTCGAATTTTTGTCGGAGTCAATGGATATTCCGAAGTCGTTTATCGGGATTGTTGGTGGTGCTACCTCTCAGCACAAAAGAATCAGTATTGCAGATGAGTATAAAATGAAGGTGGAAAGCTTCGTGGCGAATCTTTAGGAGGCAAAATTTATCTGACTCTGCCTGTTAACTCTCGGTTGAATCCACCAGACGCCTAAGGGGCTGATCAGAAAGGCAAATAAAACGAGAATTACTTTGCCAGCGGATGGTCGCTTCTGTCCTTCAAAAGCAACCAGGACGCTTGCAGCCACCCAATGTGTGTAAGCAAGGCAACAAATCGCAGCGATAAAACCATTGTGATGAAAATATGTCCGCTGCCGTTCAAACTAAATACCGTGATCATGAGGAATTGATACAGCAAGTAGAATATCAAACAGCTTTTGAAAAGCGAGATATTGACCGACATGTCGACGGGGAGCATACTTTTGAAAATGTTGACTATGGAGTAGATCCACATCCCCACAAAGAGATAGTATCCAAAAGCAATGATTGTGAAAAAACGTACCACCGGTGTGGAGACGTCACTATTCATCTTGAAGATGGCCCTCGCAAAAGTCCCCGCAACTATATACAGTCCAGATGTAAGGAGAAATAACTGCCAATGTTTTATCCTCAGAAAAAAACTCATAGTGTGTCTTTAACATGTTGATCCAATGGCATATCCGGGTCATATGAAACCACGTCATCATCAAAGATCCTGTTGATCCTGGGTTGAAGCCACCAAATACCCACGACATCAAACAAAAATAAAAAGAAGTCGCCCGACCCGTCGTTTGGACTTTCTTCCGCCGCCCTCAATAGGGTTGAAAGGAAGTGAGAAGAATAGATCGCGAACACCAGCGAAATTAAAACGATCACAAGGTTCGTTGCTGTCGATTGATAGTTCATGATCGGAAAGACGATATTCTGCAGGATCGAATACCCAAGTTGATATCCGATAGCAACCTTAAACCACGTCTCATTAAGCCTGTTGTCTGGTACCTTTCGGGTCAACCCCATCCCAACAGCATACATCCAGGAGCAATGCACGACGACAGATCCTACGGTTAGTAGTTGAACCGCGCTGCTTACTACTTCAATTCCCGGAATAGATTCGAGAATAATTACGAGTTGTGTAATGTAGGCGACGAAAGGAATTCCAAAGACCAGCATAAAGATTTGCCAGTGTTTGAGTCGGAGAAGTGCTTCCATACTTTGAAATTTGAATCTACAACCTTTTTTCTGAACCTTTGCTTATGAAAATTCTCACCTGCACATCACCGGGTTCATTTCAATATTCCGACCAGAACAAACCCGACCTGTCGAAGGATCACGCCATTATAAAGATCAAACGTATTGGCATTTGTGGAACCGATCTTCATGCGTTTGAAGGAACTCAACCATATTTCAATTACCCGCGGATTCTTGGTCACGAGCTTTCAGGCGAGCTCATCGACGCCGACAATGCAAATGATTTTCAAAAGGGAGAAACAGTAACACTCATTCCATATTTCAACTGCGGTCATTGTGTTGCATGCCGCAACGGAATTCCAAACTGTTGCGTTAATCTAAAAGTCTTTGGAGTTCATATCGACGGTGGGATGAGAGAATTCATTTCAGTTCCCTCATCATCGCTGGTTCATGGAGAACAACTTTCTCCGGAGGCATTGGCCCTTGTTGAACCGCTTGCCGTGGGTGCTCATGGTGTTCGAAGAGCTGCCGTAAAGCCGGGAGAGTTCGTCCTGGTTGTCGGCGCCGGACCAATCGGCCTCGGCGTCATGGAGTTTGCCCGGATTGCCGGTGGCAATGTGATCGCTCTCGACATCAATGAAGGACGACTCGAATTTTGTCGTGCGCGATTGAATGTCCGGCATACCATAAATGCCGCTTCGGCCGACGTTACCAGGTCATTGATGGATATTACGAATGGCGATATGCCTACGGTCGTTATCGATGCTACAGGAAGTCTGAAAGCGATCAACAACTCGTTTCGATATATGGCGCACGGCGCCCGTTACGTGCTCGTAGGTTTACAGAAAGGTGAGATATCTTTCAGCCATCCTGAATTTCATAAAAGAGAAGGCACGTTGATGAGCAGCCGAAATGCAACACGCGCAGACTTCGAACACGTGATCAGTGCATTGAAATCGGGAAAGGTGGATCCGGTAACATATATCACACATCGCGTCGACTTCGGACAAGTTGCTGGTCAGTTCCAGGGATGGCTCGACCCGGTCAACGGTGTTATAAAAGCTATGGTGGAGCTGGTATAAATCGATGCAGTGGGTGGTCTCCCTCGATTATTCGCAGGATGTAAGGTCGAACGTGGCAGCTTTTGTCAGGTACTATAAAAACACGCTCAGGATGTATGAGTGGGGTTGCTACGTGGTTATATTAATTGCACTTGTCTTGTTGTATACAGATCAATCGTTTTTGTCGGCACATAATCATATCAGGTATAGGGTTTTGATCTATCTCGTGATCGTAGTATTGATAACGCGGCCTTACGTTTACCTGGTTTATGGAAAAAAGATCACCGTCTTCGAAGATTTTCTGAAAGACTGACACTAAAAATCGCCGATTCCTTCCGGCATTGGCCGTCCTTTTCATTTTAAGGTCATTTTAACGCGACGTTAAGTAAGTCTTCATTTGAATGGCGTTAATTGGTCATATGATCGACGGCGATAGTTTGCCAATCCCGATGAAGTTACCTGCGCGTTAGGTATGGTTGCGGAAGAGGGGCGCTGTCGATACCAGATTTTTGGCCCGGTCGGTTAAAAGTTGCGTGTGATGGATGGTATATTCTGGTGAGGGTGGCCACCCAAAGCACACAAGTCGTATCGAATCTGTTGGGGTAACAGATCGGTGCGCCGCCGGGCCCGAATTCTGAGTAGGCATTAAGAAAGCATTTAAAATATCTCATTGGGTTGAGATGCTTGTCACTACCGGTGGGGATCGGTAAACAGGCACAAATGAGGTCAAGGTAGAGTTAGGTTTCTTTACCTTCGTAATTAAGGTTAAACCCGGTCTTGAACAGTGGCCGGGTTTCCTTTTTTATAGCACTACCAGTCGGAGGGCCGTTGCCTTGTCGCGGGAACGGATAATGATCACGTGAACCCCTGAACTTTGGAAATGGGGCGCAAATTCAAACAGGTTCACTCCTTGCTTTGCATTCACCATCTGGCCTTCAGAGCTTCTTCCGGCCGGGTCTATCACAGAGATTTTAACAGGTCCGTCTTCCTCCGCGAAATAATCGACGTGCAGAACGGCGTCTTTGGAAACGGGGTTGGGATACAGCCTCGTGACTTCGTAGAACGTTTCGATCTTCACGCTTATCACACGGAAATATTCCATCGATCCGTCATAATCTGTTTGCGATAAACGATAGTATGATGTTCCGTGATATGGATCAGGATCTGTGGCCTGGTACTTCATTGCTGTTGTTGTGGTACCCGATCCATCAACTTTCGTGAGTCTTTCAAATGTCTTTCCATCCTTCGAACGTTCTACCAGGAAGAAGTCGTTTTCAAACTCCGACGATGTTTCCCATGTCAGCTTAACAACATTATTCTCTACTTCAGCATTGAACGATACCAATGCAACAGGCAAAGGAATATTCGAGACGGTTGTTACAGAGAAGCCGTCATTGTTACCGCCTGCGTAGAAGACACAGCTACCACCCGTTACCGGCAACGTCACATTGATTGTCTGGCACTCGTTCGAGACCGCGACCGCAATGTTCCCGCTCGTGTTACCGAACGAAACGAGAATTGTTGTTGTGCCCTGGCCGCTAACGATCGATGCGCCGGAAGGCACAGACCATAGATAAGCTGTTGTTGCCGTAGCGCCGGCAACAGTTATCGAATAAGATTCCGATGAGAAACTACAAAACGAGCTGGATCCTGCGATAGCCCCGGGAATGAATGCAGATCCGCCGTCCAGGTTCTGAGTACAGATCGGTGTCATGCTGAAACCGTCGTTGTTACCACCAGCGTAGAAAATACAGCTCGCTACGGTGATCGGCAGGTTTACCGTTTTTGTCGTACAATCATTTGAAACCTGTACAGATACATTTCCACTTGTATTACTAAAAGCAACGAGCACTGAAGTAGTACCCTGTCCACTTATGATCGAGGCTCCTGTGGGAACAGACCACACGTACGTTGTATTGATCGGGGCATTTGCTACTGTGATGGAATAAGTTTCGGTTGCAAACTCGCACGAAGAACTCGAGCCCACGATCGGACCTGGAATAAATGCATCGCCGCCATCCAGATCCTGAACACATGATGGTGTCATGCTGAAACCATCGTTGTTGCCACCTGCGTAGAACTGGCAGTTCGTGGTACTAACAGCGAGCGTTTTCGAAACCGTTCCACAGAGATTTGTTACGTCAACGGAAACATTGCCACCTGTATTGGAGAAGGCAATTAATACTGTTGTTGTTCCCTGACCCGATACGATCGATGCGCCTGCAGGGACAGTCCATGTGAATGATGTTTCGGGGCTCGCTCCCTGGATCGGAATAGTATATGACTCGGTAGCGAAATCGCAGAACGTTGTAGAACCCGTGATCGGCGAAACGATCAATGCATTTGTACCATCGAGCTTCGAGGCACAATTCAATGCAGAGCTGAAACCATCGTTGTCGCCGCCAGCATAAAAACTGCAGACGGTTGATGTTACAGCGAACGGCGCCGGTGATTGAGTAGAACAGTCAGTGACGAGATCTACGCTCACGGTCCCGCTCGTATTGCCGAACAGAACTGTGATGTTTGCAGTTCCTTGTCCCGTTACGATCGTTGCATCGGCAGGGACAGTCCAATTATAATAAGTATCGGCAGGAGCGTTGATCGTAGCTACCGTATAACCTTCAGTGCCGAATTCACAGAACGTTGATGATCCCTGGATACCGACAACACTAAACTGCGAAGCACCATCAAGTGTTATTGAACATGAAGGGCTCTTCGAGAAACCATCGTTGTCGCCGCCGGCATACATGGTACAGTTCATCGGTGTTACTGCAAATGATCTCGTTGTCGTTCCGCAGAACGTGATGACATCGACAGTTACGTTGCCGGGAGCTGACCCGAAAAATATAACAGCAGTGCCCGTTCCTTGTCCGTTTTGTATCACAGATCCGGGAGGGCCACTCCAGCTGTAATAGATGTCTGCCGGTGCATTATCAACCTGGAGGCTATAACCTTCTGTGGAACCCTCGCAGAAATTTGTCGATCCGACGATCGACGGTGCAATTGAAACCAGGGGTGCTCCATCCAATGTTGTCGTACACAAAGCCATCTGTGAGAAACCATCGCCGGTATCTCCCTGGTACATCGAGCACGCACCATTCGCTACGGCCATATTGAAAGTCTGACTGACACAAGGAGTGATCACTGTGACAGAAACAGTTCCGGAAGTATTACCAAACGCCACAGTGACATTCGGTGTGCCGTTTCCAGACAGGATTGTAGCGTCTGACGGGATTGACCAAATGTATTGGATATCCTGTGGGGGATTGTTGATGCCGATACTATAACCTTCCGTTGAGAAATCGCAGAACGTCGAAGAGCCAGTCAGTGTTCCAAAGGAAAACTGATCAACACCATCGAGTGTGTTGACACATATAGCTGCAACAGAGCTACCATCATTGTCGTCACCTGTGTATTGCGCAAACGCAGGCGAAACAGCAATGGTGAGCAGGAAGCTAAATAGTAAAAGCCCTTTAAAGCTCACAAAGAGTGATTAGCTGTTAAGGAGCAGTACGTGCGCCACGTCCACCGTTACGGGAATCCCTGTTTGCGAGACCTGGCCAACCAGGATGCGATCTATCGGATAACCTCATATATGCTGTTTCGGTAAATGACCCACCACGGAACATCATACCAGCACTGTTCGTAGAACCGGCATTTGGCGTTGTGTTTGGCGTTGAAGAGGTGTTATTACCATTGGAGCCTGGCCAAAAATCAACATCCGCATAACCAGCTGTTGTTAAAGCTCCGTTACCGTGAACACCAGTATACGTTCTGCCCGCCGTGTGGCCTATGTTCGCGACAAGTTCCCATACATTGCCCGTGAGCTCCATAATGCCATAATAACCCGCTCCTGCTGTGACTCTTGATGATGTTGCCGTAGCAAAAATTCCTACACGAAGCGGACCTGAAATACCTGATACGGTTGTCAAATACACTGAATTGCCCAAAGAGGTGCTTGGGTTTGTCGGAAGCTCGCTGCCTGTACCGCTGTTTATCAGGGGAGAATAGCTTGTTGCATAGAGCGTAGAATTACCCCAGGCATATTCGCCGGACACAGATGGCAATGTTCCGCGACCTGCTTTCTCATATTCCAGCTCTGTCATTACTCTCAGGCCAGCCCAGTCGAGGTAGGCCATGAAGTCCATCGCAGAAAATCCTTGCATCGCTATATTCTGACCATCGCCAGATTCATTCACGACACCGTTGGCATTGAGATCGCAGGCATAGATACCGGGTGTAGATCCGGCAGGGAATGTTACACACTTGACGCCGTTACGGTTAGTTACCGATGTGGTGTTAGACCAGAATCGGCCTGCTGCCCCGGCGTTGGATCGCGCCAACTGTTGTGTTACGGTGAGCACATTCAGGAATTCCACGTACTGTTCCTGACTGATCTCATATTTCATTGAATAAAAAGGAGCAAAGCCTTTTGGAAAAGCTGCCGGAAGCGTAACAGGAGTTGTATTGTCGAATTCATCCTGCGGCACCGACTCACCGGCCTTATTGTTGTTACCTACGGAGCCCGCTGCACCGCCACCTAGCGTAAGTGCTCCTTCGCTTGTGATCTGGAATGCCCCCGTGGTTGTATTTGCAGAGAAACGTCCATTCGTGATACCTGCACTTGAACCGTCGCCGATAAAGAATGCTGCTTGTGGTACATAAACCATTTCAACTGCATAGACTTTCACCGACACATTACATGCATCAAGCACGCCGTCTGCACCGTAGTTCCAGCGAAGCAATACCTGTTGCCAGTTAATGCTTCCTGTTCCGTTACCAGTACGATAAATGAATACACCCTTGCCATCGGCGGTTGGCATAAATGTTCCGGGCGTACCATTATCGGTCGTGATAGAATGGTTGGCTGCAGTTGTGTTCAATGTTGCGTGCTGCCAGTTGGAAGCTGTACATCCTGTACCACCTTCAATCCTGTACTTTACAAAGATCCAGGCTGCATCCCAGTTTGACGGACCTGTGCTCACGCGCCATGAGTTCGCCCATGATAGATTGAATCGTACCTGTGTGTAGTTAGCAATGTTGTTTGTTCCCGCTGCTACGTTTTGTCCGACGAGCGTTGCTGAACTCACAAGAATGTCATTGGCAAAGAGCCACGTGGGGAGGAGCATCGCGATCACGACGACGCCGAGTTTGGAGGTTCTCATTTAAGGTTTATTTCGGATTTAGGTCCTGAAACCTGAGTTTCAGGATTCGTAATTCACTAAAATAAGATAAATACAGCGTAAAAAGATGTACTGAAGTAACGTTATTCGAGCGATGCGGATTACCAGGAACTGCTCGATCCGCCGCCACCGGAGTGACCCCCACCCCAACTGCCTCCCGATGAAGAGGAGGAAAACGAACTGCCCGAACTACTGGAAGATGATGACGATGAATGAGTTTTCACCGCTATTGTGTACGTAGATCTGTCTTTCTTTTTACAGGCTTTGCATTCATGAACATCTTCGCCCTTTCCCTCACTTGTATATGTTGCAGACTTTATAGTGCGACTGCTTGCGAGGTAGTATGCCTTTGCTTTGCACGAAGGACATTCCGAATACGTAGAGAAGCGATTGGGGAATCGCCAGAACTCGGTTGACTCGCATGATTTACATTGCCATACGTCATAGTCGACAGACTTGATTTGTTCTTCCACAATCTGTCCTTGCGACAGATAATGATCGTCGGTAACCTCGTCGAGCTTCTTCATTTCACCATCACAGTTCTTACACTTTCGTGAATGATTTCGGAAGAATCTTTTCCGGATAACATGAACGGGAAAGAGAAGCAGAAATGGAAGCGGGAAGATGAGTCCCATGACGAACCAGTAAAATGTGCTTTTACGATAGTACTCGGTGATCTCGTAAAACTTCTGTTTCTCCATGAAGGCCCCGATCATCTTTCTTTCGCGGTACATGCGATGGAAAACGGTTAGCATCAGGTAGAGATACATCGTCGAGAATCCGTTGCCCGCAGGGTCGGCAGTTGGAACAACCCACCAGAGAACAACAATCAACAATGGAATTAATCCGAATTCTATCAACCATGTAGTACGTTTCAATCGCATCTGCGGATAGTCGGTCGGATCGGCAGGCTTGGAGTCCGCAAACTTTCCGCTCTTAACGGCCCAGGCGATCAGGAACATTGGTAACAGAAATATTCCCGCGAATGAAAGGAACCCTGTGTATGGATCAGATTCGTTATCGGTGTTAACTGCGGAAGCTTGCAGCTCGTTGGCGTAAGCGGGGTCGGTGAGGATCTTCACGACTTCGTCGACTCCATGGATCATACCGGTGTCGAAGTCACCCTCTTTGAAAGAAGGAACCATCTGGCTTGTCTGGATGTGTTTGCAAACCGCATCGGGAAGCGTTCCTTCCAACCCAACGCCAGTATGAAAACGGACGGTGTGCTGATCTTTCACCAGGAGTATGAGTAATCCGTTGCTGTTCGATTGCCCGATGCCCCACAGGTTATAAAGCTCCTGCGCGAAATTGAAAATGTCGGCATCACCGATCGATGCTAGGATCACTACGGCAACTTGTGCTGATGTCTGGCTTTCGAGATTTGTCAAGCTTGAATTGATCTGGGCAACAGCATTTCCACTGATGATGTTGTCAGGATTAGAGACGTAGCTGTTGTCGACAAGCTTTTGGTTGGGGACAGTAGACGGCGTGTATTGGATATTCTGTGCGAATACAATTACACAATGAACGATAAAAAGTGCGGCCAGGGAGAGTTTGCGCACAGGATGTTATTTGGTAAACTTCAAGTTCTTAAAATCTTTCATTTTATCCGAGAGAGTATTGACAGGATTTGTGGCGATGATTCGAAGTATATTTCTCAATTCGCGATAATCTGATGGTTTCGTGAAAAAACAGAATGCGCCGCTTTCGAGTGCGAGGTCTATGTCGCGCTGATAAGACGACGTGCTATACATAATAACAGGGATATCCTTGTTGTCGGGCTGCTCTTTTAGCTTTCCAAGACATTGCCATCCATCCATCACTGGCATGTTTATATCGAGGAAAATTATATTGGGTTTGTTGATCTGTTTCTCTGCAAGAATGGCCAGCGCCTCTTTACCATCGCTGGCGGTATGGCAGACGATGGCCGGATCTATTTCTGAAAGCGCTTCACAAAAAAGCGTTTTATCGTCGGCATCGTCATCGGCAAGCAGAAACGTTACTCCAGTTAGCTTAGATGACATTTGTTCGGCTTCAAATTAAGGCAGTGAATTTAGTAAAAGATGGAACGAGAAAACACAACTGCAGGATCATGATTTCTAATAGAAGAGTCCACGGGCCATTGCGGTTGCCATAGCAACAATTGGGATTAAGAGAACCAGTTCCATGTAGCTTATCCTCGCGAGCGAAGGAGCAATGGAAATATCTATCGGCTGTTTTTTGCTTTGCGATATTCTCCAGCGTATGAATGTGATCATCGGCTTTAGTTCGAGAGCAAATACGAGTATGAACAAACTCATCTTTATAAGAAACGCAGTGTTGTGGAGATAGTACTCCGAACCTTTCTCCAATCCACCGAAAGCACGCCACAGGCCGGTGAGCAACCAAAGCGCTGCAGCAATACCCCAAAGATTATCGGCTGCGAGTACACTCGCGATGCCGCTTTCATCTTTAAGTTTTTTCAATGCTGCTGCTCGCGCCCAGCACGAATAAAAACCTAATCCGAACGTAAGAAGATGAATTGTTGCAATAATGTACCTGACGTCCATGTTACTGAAGTTTTAATACACTATTTGTTCTTTGTCGCGTAGCTTTAACAAGCTCGGGGGATTTAGCAAGCGATTCGTTCAATGAAGGAGCCATCTCTTTCATTTTCTTTTGCCATGCGTCACTCGCACTTTGTTTTTTGAAACACTTCTGTATCAGACCAAACATAATCGCGGCTGCAGTGGATGCACCCGGTGAAGCACCAAGCAATGCAGCTACCGTTCCATCTTCGGAGACAACTACTTCGGTGCCGAACTCGAGAATACCGCCTTCTTTTTTGTCTTTCTTGATTACCTGTACCCGCTGACCGGCTTCTTTCAACTCCCAATCTTCGAGCTTTGCTCCGGGAACGTATTGTTTCAATTCTTCGATGCGGTCTTCAGGCTTGAGCCTCAACTGTTCGATGAGATATTTCGTGAGGGGAATGTTTTTGATGCCGGCGAAGATCATCGGCAATGCATTGTCGAATTTGATCGAGCTCGGAAGATCGAGTAACGATCCGTTCTTCAGAAACTTCGTCGAAAATCCGGCGAACGGTCCGAACAACAATTCTTTCTTGCCATTGATCACGCGTGTGTCGATATGGGGCACCGACATCGGCGGAGCGCCAACGGTAGCCTTACCATAAACTTTCGCCTGGTGATCTTTGATAAGATCTTCATTCAAACATTTCAGCCAGAGGCCGCTTACTGGAAATCCGCCGTAGCCCTTTCTTTCTTTGATCTCGGCACGTTTCAATAAATGAAGGGTCGCGCCGCCGGCTCCAATAAAACAGAATTTCGTGTTTACTTTCCCTTTTTCTTCACTCAAAAGATTTTGAACAAAGACATTCCAGCCGCCGTCTCCATCAGGATCCAGATCGAGACATTCAACATTGTAATGGATCGTAACTCCGGGCATCGCCTTTAGTTTTGCAAACATCTGTCGTGTAAGGGAACCGAAGTCGACGTCAGTGCCTACGTCCATACGCGTGGCGGCAACAGGTGTTTTAGTATCGCGGCCACGCATAACGATTGGTGTCCACTGTGTGATCTCTTCGCGGCTTTCAGACCACTTCATGTCGCTGAAAAGAGGACAGGAATGCAGCGCATCATAACGGGCTTTGAGATATTTCACGTTGGCGTCGCCCCACACGAAGCTCATGTGAGGTATGGGAGATATAAAGTTTTTCGGGTCGGAGAGATATTTTTTTTCGACGAGGTATGCCCAGAACTCACGCGAGATCTCGAATTGCTCGGAGATCTTCACGGCCTTGGAAATATCGATTGTGCCTTTTTTTTCGGGAGTATAGTTGAGCTCGCAGAAGGCGGCGTGGCCGGTGCCGGCGTTATTCCATGCATCGGAGCTTTCCCTGCCGGCCTGGTCGAGGCGCTCGAATACCTGGATGGTAATGTTAGGGTCGAGTTCTTTGAGGATCATTCCGAGCGTGGCGCTCATGATGCCTGCCCCCATTAAAACTACGTCGGTCTTTTCGACGAGAGGGAGAATCGATTTTGTCATGTCGATGAAATAAGAGAGCGAATATAGCTATTTCATGGAGTTGGAGGGATAACCGCAGTCACGGCTGGCCATCATTGCCCGAACCCTTCACGACGCCGAAGCCGTCATCGCCCCGAAGGGGCAATCTCCCGATGATACACTACGACCAGCAAAGCAGCCACGAACAGACTTTCAAAAACTGCGATCCACTCGTTCAAACTAGCTGTATCCCCGAAGCCTCTTGGAATATGTAAGATCAGGAACCAAATAAATACCATATATGCCGCCACCATCGCCGCAAGCTTTCGCTTAAAGCCGGTGATCAGCGCGATCCCCGAAAGGATCAATCCCACTCCTGCGAGGTATGACCAAAACATTGAACCCGGTATCCACTGCGGCACCAGCGTCTTCACAAAATCGATGAAGATAAAATGTTGGATGCCGCCGATAATAAAGAAGATGCCTGTGCAGACTGAAGCGAAAATTAACAGCGAACGCTTCTGAGCATTCGCTACCAGGAGGAGTCCGGACCCGATTGTTATAGCTTTTCCAAAACTCGTAAGCGTGCCACCATAATCAAGATTCGATAGCACGATCCAAAGGTTCCGGCCACCCGCCCAGGCAAGAATGACGATGCCGAGGCAGGTGACGAGCAACCCGGTTTTTTGGTTTGGTAAAAAGACGATCAGAACAGCGGAGATGATGAGTAACGCTCCCGAGAGATATGCTACCGGTAATTTACCGGGAATGTTCTCCGGCCACGACGGAGCTCTTCCCACGATAAAATCCCCAGCCAGGAAATGAATTACACCCCAACCTATAAGGGCGATCGCAATAAACACCGTGGCAGTCCTGGCACTCAATAGCATCTGCCAAAAGTACTTTCGACGTGAAGAAAGGAATAGGATAAATTCGTCACACGTTCTCCGGCGAATCTTTCGCGAGGACGAGATCCCTTAAGATCTTTCCTTCCGCAGAAGATTCTCCAACGAGCTTGAAGAAATGATTTGCCTGCATTCCCGAGAATTCTTTGAACTCACGGATGAAATGCGATTGATCGTAGTAGTCGCACGCATGTGAAAGCTCCGACAGCGTTTTGAATTTCCCCGACGCATATTTTCTCTTCGTTGCCTGGAATCGTGTGATGCGCGAATAATATTTCGGTGGAAATCCGGCTACGGCCTTAAACCTTCTTTCGAATTGTTTTACCGACAAACCGGTAAGGTCTCTCAGCTTATCGAGATCGACATTGCCTTCGTGCAAAAGCATTAACCGGATACATTCATTGATCGGATCTTTCGAAGATGCCTGCTTCCAAAGCTCCACAAGAAAATCGCTCGCAACTTTGATCTTCAAATCCATCGAGCTTGCTTCAAGCACTTGTTCATTTACATAATTGTACTTGTTCCCGAACACGTGCGTCAGTTCGAAAGAACCGTTCACCAGCTCGCTATTAGGAATTCCCAACAACTGACGGATCGCATGAGGATAAAGACGTATAGCAAACAATCCCATTTGTTCGCCGAGATGTAACACCCTGGAACCGGACCGCGGAGCACGTAGATACGAGATGAAATTCTTGTTCTCGGTAAATCCGCCGTTGTACTGGAAGATGATCTCGGGGCAACCGTCGGCCATTGCCTGGTGCTCCGACGGAAGCGGGTCACCCGCTTTGAATTCGAAGTTCCAGAAGTATCTGACGAGGCCGCGAAGATGTTGCGGAGCCGCGTATAGTCCGTAGTTCATACTATAAATTTAAACCGTTACCTTAGAATTCAACCAAAAAAATCGACAATGAAACGCAGAAGCTTTATGAAGAGAGCGGCAATGCTGTCGGGCGTTGCAATAGTGCCGCGATTTGTGGTAGGCGGAAGCGGATTTACAGCTCCGAGCGATCTCATTTCATTAGGATTTATTGGTGCAGGGAAGCAGGCGCAGGGACTCAAGAACTCATTCCTGAAAACTGAAAAAGTGCGGATCACTGCGGTGAGTGAAGTATATAAAGAGAAGGCACAGTCGTTCATCGGTGAATTGGGTGCGAAGTTTTATGAAGACTTTCGTGAGCTGCTTGATCAAAAAGATATCGATGCTGTTGTGATCGCAACTCCAGATCACTGGCATGGTGTTCAGGCCGTGAAAGCTGCCGAAGCAGGAAAAGACATCTATTGTGAGAAGCCATTATCGCTTACCGTGAAAGAGGGCCGCGCGATGGTTGAAGCAACCCGCAAACACAAACGCATATTTCAAACCGGAAGCATGCAGCGTTCATGGCCGGAGTTCCGGCAAACTGCCGAACTCATTCGAAATGGATACATCGGCGATATTCAGCAGGTAAAAGTAAGTGTTGGAGGTCCGCCCGTTCCTTATAACCTTCCGCCACAGGAAATACCTGCCGGTCTCAATTGGAATCTTTGGCTTGGTCCAAATTCATATTCGGGATACAATATGGATCTCGCTCCTCCATTAACTGCCGACTTCTGGGCGAAGTGGAGGAATTACAAGGAGTTTGGCGGCGGAGGTATGACCGATTGGGGAGCGCATATGTTTGACATCGTTCAATGGGCACTGGACAAAGACAACAGCGGCCCGGTGGAGATCATCCCGCCTGACGGGAAGGAGATACAGTTCCTGACATATCGTTATGATAATGGCGTCACCATGACGCACGAGAATTTTGGCGTTAACAATGCAATTAGATTTATCGGCAGCATTGGAACCATCGATGTACAACGGCGAAAGCTGGAAACTTCCGATCCCTTGTTAAAAGATAAAGTAATAGGCGATTCCGAAAAGAAAGTCTATTTCAGTGATAACCACTATCTGGATTTCCTGAACGCGATCACCACGAGGAAGGATCCTATCTGCGACGTAGAAATTGGACACCGGACTGCAACCGTGTGTAACATCGGTAATATCGCGTACGACCTGAAGCGTCCTTTGAATTGGGATCCAAAAAAAGAGAAGTTTAAGAAAGATCCAGAGGCGAATGAGAAGCTGTCACGACCAATCCGCAAAGAATGGTCGATCCAGTTCTAACCCTTTTTTGTGCTCAATCTTCTCGAAAGTTTTTGCAATTCGCCTTCGTCGGGCAAGGCCTGGTAGATGACCACCGGCGTGTCGTTCGTATTCACGCTTTCGCGGATACTCTTCACGACAGAAATGTGGCTCTCGTCGTTCACGGTGAGATATACAAGGATGTATTCTGGCAATTGCCGCTCGATTTGGGTGAGCAAGGCGCCAATATCGGACGTGGTTTTTACCTCAACGTCGGGGTACAATTGAAGCATAAGCTTGATCACGCCAGCCAGCAGTTCGCACTTGTCGCAATAAAATATCGCGTACTTACTACTCGTTTTCATGATTATTATATCAACTCAATTTTCCTAAAATAAATCTTAAGTTTACTGAACCCGGGGAAAGCTGCCGACGAACGTGAGGCTCAAAAATCATGCACTCCACATTCTGAGGAATCTTTTCCACAAGATTCAAATTTTAATGAGACAACGTTTTGATCCTAATAGCATTCGGTGCTTAATTGCTTATTGTTTTTTAAGCATTTGCCATTAAAGTCGGTGAATGCAGATCAACAATTATACCCGAGTCAACCAATATGAGCCTGACAGAAATTAAGCCCACCAACGTGTTGATTGCTGAAGATGACGATGACGACTTCTTCATTTTTTCAGTGGCGATTTCGGAGACTGCATTCACAGTGATCTTAAGAAGAGCGGAGGATGGAGAACTTTTAATGAAGCTGCTCCAGGAACAAATACCGGATATCCTTTTTCTCGACATGCTGATGCCATGTAAAGATGGCAAGCAGTGCTTACTCGAGATACGTTCAGACCGTCGCTATGATAGTCTTCCCGTGATCGTATACACGTCTATGGAGGATCTGGAGACCGTTGAATATGCATATCGCCAGGGATCCAACCTGTTTACGATAAAGCCTAATTCTATCGAAGATCTGAAAGAGGCATTGCAGCGCATTCTTTCGATCGATTGGAAAAAGACGATGTATTTTCCGCCCAAGTCGGAATTTATTATCGGGAGGAGATCGCCTAAAGGGTGGCTTTAAGGGCTCCTTCGAGATCTTCGAGTAAATCGTTCACGTTCTCGATACCTACAGAATAGCGGACTAAACCTTCCGGTATACCAAGGAGCGCACGTTGCTGCTCCGTGAGTTCTACGTGACTCGTGGTGCGCGGAGGACCTGCCAGTGTACTTATAGATCCTAGGCTGGCGGCGAGATGTACGAATCTCAGTTTTGGGAGAAATTTCTTAACCGGATCGAATCCTCCTTTTATAGAGAAACTCATGATGCCTCCGAAACCGGCGGTCATCTGCGACTTCGCAATAGCATGTCCCTTGTGCGATTCGAGCCCAGGGTAAAATACACTTTCGATCTTCGGATGCTTCTCGAGATATCGCGCTATCTGCAAAGCCGAATTATTCTGCCGTTCTATTCTAAGCTCAAGTGTTTTCATACCACGGGCGATCATATAGGCCGGCGTCGATTGAAGACTGCCACCGTTGATCTCGCGGAAACTGTATACTTTCTTAACGAGATCTTTCTTGCCGGCGAGCAATCCACCCATAGCATCAGAATGTCCACACAAAAATTTTGTAGCACTATGTACCACCAGGTCTGCACCCAGCGCTAATGGATTCTGATTGATCGGTGTAGCAAATGTATTGTCGACAATCGTGACAGCTCCAACCTTCTTTGCTGCATCCGAAAGCCGTTTTATGTCGACGATCTTTAATGTGGGATTCGTTGGCGTTTCCAGGTACAGGACGTTACAACCTTTCGCGATCTCGGCTTCCAGTTGCTCGTGATCCGTTGTGTCGCAAAGTTTAACGTCGATGTTGTAAGCCGGCAGAAAATCAAGAAAGATCTTGCTTGTACCGCCGTAAGTGTCTTTCAATGAAACAACACGGCTTCCGGCTTTTAAAAAAGTAAATAATGTATTACTGATAGCGGCCATTCCCGTAGCGAACGATGTAGCAGCTTCAGCACCTTCGAGTACACGGATTTTTTCTTCGAGAGCGGCAACGGTTGGATTCGTGTTGCGGCTATAGATATAACCATCACGCTGGCCAAGAGCCACCTCCTGCCATGTATCTACGTCGGGATAAGAAAATGCTACGGCGTTAACGATGGGAGTAGTAACAGCTCCATAAATGTTGTGATCGGTTTCTCCGGCCCAAACAGCTTGCGTGCCTTTTTCCATTTTAGTTTAGAGTTTCTAGTTTCTGGTTTCGAGTTTAGGAGTTTGAAGTTAATTGAAAACTCGAACATCGAACCAGAAACCAGAAACTAGAAACTAAGTCTATTTCCCGTTAAACGCATCTTCGAATTTCTTCAAATCGAGTTTCGTCATCTTCATCATCGCCGCCATAGCGCGACCGACTTTCACTTTATCTTTGTCTTCAAGAAGCTCGAACATTTTCTTTGGTGCGATCTGCCACGACACGCCGAATTTATCCTTCAGCCATCCGCATACAGATTCTTGTCCGCCATTAGATGAAAGCGCCGACCAATAATAATCTACTTCCTCCTGGCTGTCGCAGTTTACGTAGAACGAAATGCTTTCATTGAATCGAAAAGGCACTTCACCTTCAAGCGCTCTAAACTGCTGACCAAACAAAGTGATCTCTCCAACCAGCGTTTCACCACCAGTTCCACCAGCAACGCGTGTCAGTTTAACTTTCGCATCTTTCTTGAAAACGGACGCGTAAAATTTGAAAGCTTCTTCCATGTTATTATTAAAGAAGAGGCATGGTGTTATCTTTTGCATATCCTTTTGTTTAAAATTTGATAGTACAAACATAGGAGTGCAAAGATCGACTTACGGGGTGCAATGACGACAGAAATCGGGTTGTTCGCGACAATCTAACTCTCCAGTTCTTTCTTAAAACAGACACTGTTTTCCACACCTTTGTATTGTCCGTAGTTAGGTATTTCCACGAAGCCCAGCTTCTTATATAAAGAGATCGCCCAGGGTTGCCTTTTACCGGTTTCGAGCACACAACTTTTGTAACCTAATTCCGATGCCCAGGTTTCCAACTCGGAAACAATAGCCGATGCAATTCCTTTTCCGCGATGTTCCTCGAGCGTATACATTCGTTTGATCTCCATCGAATCTCCGGCGGGCCTGATGGCACCTGTTCCAACGGGTTGTCCGTCGATATAAGCAACAACGGCATCTATGTCGTATGTCTTATTGAGCTGCGCATAGAACACGTGATCATCACCATCAAGTATTCTTAACTCTTCATCAAGCATCGAAACGAGCTTTTTGAAATCGGGATTGTCCGAGTTGGTGCGTTTTATCGAAATCATCCGGACAATGTACGATTTCGGGATAACGATTTGATCACGATACTATGACAATTTGTGACAACGCTTTACCTCTTCGTGACATCCCTGATCCGTTAGTGGCGTTAGTTGTATTGTGAATCAGACACCAGAAACAGAAACGAAGAGAGTTATGAAAACAAAATCAACAATCGTAGCAGGCTTAATAGTTATGCTTTCGACAGTCTTCTTTGCAAGTAATGCACAGTCGACTAACCCGGCGATAAAAGTATTGCCAACAACCAAAGATGGTATCGTAAAGTTGCTCGTAGTGGGCACAACCGATGAACAGGTAGACGTAAAAATTTACAGCGACGAAGGCCTTGCGGCATCCGATGCGATCCAAGCAACCGGACTGGGCTTCAACAAAAAATATGATGTGCGCCAAATCATGAACCGCGGCTTCTTAATGGAAGTAACAACAGCTGGCACCAGCGTCACTTACAAGCTTGCAACGTCGAAAGGCAAGCTGATCCCTTATCTCGTAAAAACAACTTATACATATCCGCTTGTAGCGTCGAACGACTAGTGATCATGGGTTCCTTCCGCTCACGCGGAGGGGCAGTTTGGGTGATCACAAAACCCCCGGTTTGAGTTTCCGGGGTAGCCCGGGTAGGTGAGTGCCCGGGTTTTTTATTTTCATTTATTTAAATGGTGATTTCGCGGGTGGGCGATTTGTTATTTTCAGTTCATGAAAAACCTACCTTACCTGCTCCTCCTCGTGGTTTTCTTCGCATGCAGTAAAAAAGAAGAAGCCCCGAAAACGATTTCACTCGACAGTCTCATGCACAATTATCATGAGGACTATCTGAAACTGTATCCATTTACGGCAACCAGCGCCGGCGACGACCGCTACAACGATATCCTTCCGAACAACATCAGTGTCGGCTATCGAAACCAGGTCAGAGACTTTTATTCCCGCTACCAGGATAAACTGAAGGCTATCGATAAATCTGCTCTGTCCCAGGACGATGCATTGAGCTACGACCTCATGATGTATCAATGCCAGGTCAACCTTGAAGGTCTCAAGTTCAATGATCATCTGATGCCCATCAGCCAGATCCAATCGATGCCTTTGCAGATGGCTCAGCTGGCCGCAGGCACCGGCAATCAACCGTTCAAAACCGTTAAAGATTACGACAACTGGTTGTCGCGCCTGGAAGGCTTTGTGGTATGGTGCGATACTGCTATCGTTAATATGAAAAAAGGGATGGCTACAGGCTATGTGATCCCGAAAGCGCTGGCCGTAAAAGTTGTTCCTCAACTGGCAAGCTTCGATCATGGACCGGTTAAGGATCACCTTTATTACCGCCCTGTCTTAAACCTGCCAAAGGATTTTAATGACGAAGACAGTGTACGTCTTACAACAGCCTTCACAGAAATAATTGAGAAAAAGATCATTCCCACCCATCAAAAGCTCAAAGAGTTTTTTGAGAAGGAATATATCCCCGCTTGCCGCGAAACTTCCGGTATCGACGCAATTCCTGATGGAAAGGAATATTACAACTTCGCCATAAAGAGATACACAACAACCGATCTCACCGCCGATTCAATCTTTGCTCTCGGCAAAGCCGAGGTCGAAAGAATTTCAAAAGAGATGGAAGCAGTTAAGACACAGGTTGGATTTAAAGGCGACCTCAAAGCATTCCTCGAAAATCTCCGTACAGATAAAAAGCTTCGTCCGTTTAAGACGGGCGATGACATCGTGGCCTACTATAACTCGATCCACGAAAAGATGAAACCGAATCTTCTTAAGCTTTTTGACAAAGCACCGAAGACTGCATTTGAAGTGAGAAGAATTGAGGCGTATCGCGAGAAGACCACAGCCGCGAACTATAACGCAGGCTCCGAAGACGGATCGCGCCCGGGAATTTTCTATTTCCCTTCGCCCGAACCGACAGACTACAGTATCGTAGGTACCGAAGATCTTTTCCTCCACGAAGCGATTCCCGGTCACCATTACCAGATCATGCTTAAGATCGAGAACAAATCGTTACCCGATTTCCGCCGTTTTTTAAACTATGGCTCTTACACCGAGGGATGGGGTCTGTATACCGAATCGCTGGGTAAAGAGCTCGGCTTATATACCGACCCATACCAGTACTTTGGAATGTTGACTGCCGAAATGCACCGTGCTATTCGTTTAGTGGTCGACGCCGGGATGCATTCGCAAGGATGGACCCGTGAGCAGGCCATCCAGTATTCCAAAGATCATGAGGCTGCGAGCGAGCAGAACATTATTTCCGAAATCGAACGGTACATGGGCAATCCGGGGCAGGCATTGTCGTATAAGGTCGGTCAGCTGAAAATACTCGGACTTCGTGCGAAAGCGGAGAAAGAGCTCGGAGACAAGTTCAACATTAAAGAGTTCCACAACCAGGTGCTGGATTCGGGTTCGTTGCCTTTGTCGACCCTCGAAGCCAAGATAGATTTCTGGATTTCGAAAATGAAAGGGATGTGAGGAGTGAGGAGGTGAGGAGATGACGAGGTGAGGAGGTGAAGAGGTGACGAACGTGGCTGCCGGATTCATCACCTCTTCACCCTCGTCACTTCGTCCCCTCGTAACTTCGTCTGTCGTCCCCTCGTCCCCTCCTTTGAACCGGGAATGAACCGCTTTTGACGAGAGAAAAAATTGGGTCGGCCGTTCTTTCGAAGAACATTTGACTCATGAATCTACTCAAGCACTACCTTACCGTTGCTCTCCGCCATCTCTGGAGACACCGCTCGTTTTCAGCAATCAACACCGTAGGTCTTACCCTTGGTCTCACCTGCTGTATGTTCATCTACCTGTGGGTTGCCGACGAGAAATCGATCGATAACTTTCATGCGAATGGCGACCGCCTCTACAACGTTTACATGCGTACAGAGTCGCCAAACGGCGTAACAGGAGCACTCAACACGCCGCGTACTTTTGCTCCGAAACGGCTGCAGATAACGATCGAAGACGCACAGCGTACGATTCCGGATATCGAAGCCGTTGCCCTGTATCATGCAGGTTACACGCCACCTTGGGGTAAAGCAGAAACTTTCAAGCTGGGCGACAAAGTCTACAAACTGAAGGGTTCACGTGCGAACCAAAGCTTCTTAACGATGTTCAGCTTTCCAGTAATTGCCGGTGATGCACGTACGGCGCTGGCGCCCGGCTATAACATTGCGATCACCCGAAAGATGTCGGACCTATTCTTCGACAGTCCGGAGGAAGCGATCGGAAAAAGCCTTCGATATGAAAATAAGTTTGATCTGCAGGTTACTGCCGTACTCGAAGATCTTCAGCCGAGTACTTCCATGCAATTCGATTTCCTGGCAAGCTATGAGCTTCACGCAACAGGACAGATGGATTGGGCTTCGGGTATCGTGAATGGAACTTTGCTTCTGAAGGAGGGCGCCGATGTCGAAAAAGTAACCGGGCAGTTGAATGCTTTAATAGCTCCGCTGATCGAAAAGGTTGATGGCGTTACAACAACTATCGGACTTCAGAAATACGGAGATCAATACCTGGTTGCAAATTTTGAAAACGGAAGACCTTCTGGTGGGCGTATCGCCTACGTGAAGATATTCAGCGGAGTCGCTGTTTTCATTTTGGTGATCGCATGTTTGAACTTCATGAACCTCGCGACGGCAAGGTCGGTGAAACGCGCGAAGGAGGTCGGTGTGAGAAAAGCCATCGGTTCTTCAAGGGGATATCTGATCGGCCAGTTCTTCGGCGAATCATTATTGCTGTCATTCCTTGCAATGACAATATCTATACTATTAATCGTTTTGTTGCTTCCCGCTTTCAATGATTTCACAGGAAAGCACATTGCTAATCCGTTTGGAACGATCAGCGCATGGCTCGTAATGTTGGGACTCGCAACACTTACGGGAATCGTTGCCGGAACTTACCCAGCTCTCTTCATGTCGTCGATGAAGCCTGTGAAGGTCTTGAAGGGAGTTGTGAGTTTCACAAGCGGCGCAGTGTGGGTGCGACGAGGGATGGCAGTATTTCAATTCGGTCTTTCGATCTTATTGCTGATTGCAACCATCGTGATGTCGCAGCAAACCCGCTATATGCAGAACGTGAATCTGGGTTACAACAAAGAGAATTTGTTATACCTGCAAACCGAGGGTACGCTTGGCAAATACGACGGCTACATGGCTTTCAAACAGGCTGCCGAAAAAATGCCGGGTGTGTTAACGGTCGACAAAAGCAGCGAGGCACCGCATGCCATGGCATTTCTCGTAGACGAGGACGATGGCATCAAAGAAACGCAGAACGCCGACGATTCTGCGATCAAGTGGGAGGGAAAAGAAAAAGGAGTGAAGGTCGGGTTCAAACCCACTTCGGTAGGTTTCGATTTTCTCAAGCTTATGGACCTCCAGGTTGTTGAAGGAAGAGGATTCTCAAGAGATAACCCCACCGACTCCGCCGACGCATTCATGATCAATGAACAGGCGGTGAAAGAAATGGGTATCAAAGACCCGATCGGAAAATGGGTTTCTGCATGGGCGAAGAAAGGACATATCATCGGCATACTGAAAAATTATAATATCAACTCGTTGCACGAACGAATCCGTCCATTGATCATCGATGTAAAGGAGTACGAGAACTTTGGTGTTGTGATGATACGTACCGAAGCCGGAAAGACAAAAGAAGCACTCGAAGGCCTCGAGAAAGTTTATCGCGCTGTCAATCCCGACTATCCATTTTCCGTTCGGTTCGTGGAGGAAGATCAGAACCGTATGTATCAAAGCGAAAGAATGGTAACACGACTGTCGAACGTGTTTGCCGTGCTGGCGATTGCTATCTCATGTCTCGGACTACTCGGTTTGATCATGTTCTCTGCGGAACAGAGAACAAGGGAGATTGGAATTCGTAAAGCCATGGGAGCAACCGTGTCGAGTATCGTCGGATTGCTGTCGAGAGATTTTGTGAAGATCGTATTGATCTCCTTTATAGTCGCTTCGCCGGTTGCTGCGTGGGCAATGAATTCGTGGCTAAACGGTTTTGCTTACCGGATAGCATTATCGCTGTGGATCTTTGCGAGCGCGGGCATGGCAGCGTTGGCAATAGCATTATTGACGATATCGTTCCAGGCCGTTCAATCTGCGAGGGCAAACCCGGTTGAATCGCTTAGATCGGAATAGAATTTTGCTCACAGATCACACAGATTCTATCCGTGTTATCTGTGCGATCTGCCTGCCCGCAGGCACGGTTTGTGAGCAAATTTTTTTTATTGCCCTGCTGCCTGCTTCAATGGCGGGGGACCATCAGGGATCAAAGCTTTATAAGGCGCATCACCACGGTGCTCCTTATAATCTTTTTTCACGGCCTCTACCTTCGCCGGATCTTCATATAGATCTACCATCGTCATCGCGAGGGTTTTTGACGCCTGCAGCATTCCTTTATGTCCGATAGACATGCCGCCACAAGCCACGACTGCCCACGAATGCCATGGCGTTCCGATGGGTGCCGTTGCTGCGCTCAATCTTATCGTTGGAACGATCCAGCTCACGTCGCCTACATCGGTTGAGCCACCGCCTGCGTTGGGATCGGTGTCTTCCAGCGGCTCTATCTTATCGTGCAAACCAACCTGTGGCTTGCCGGTAGATTCCTGGATCTTCTTCGCATAAGCGATCTCTTCCTCGGTATATTTATTTGGTCCCAGCAACTCAAGATTTTTCTGAACATAACCGGCACCCGTGCGGTTTACCAACACCTCATAGATCCCTGAAACCAACTGGATCTTATAGCTCACATTCGCCATCATAGCAGCACCTTCGGCTATCTTCTGAAGTCTTGCATAAACTTCATCAACGCCTTCACGCTTGGTATCGCGTGCACGCACCCAGATGCGTGAATAATCGGGAACAACGTTTACTACTTTTCCCGCGTCCTGTATCTGGTAGTGAATACGAACTGTCGGCTTGATGTGTTCGCGGTAATAGTTGATCCCGTTCGCATACAGTTCAGATGCATCCGAAGCGCTGCGTCCATTCCATGGATCGGCAGAAGCATGCGCAGCCTGGCCAGTGAATTCAACGGTGAAGTCGACAAGTGCGAGTCCGGTTTGAACGGCTGCTTTCGTTTCAGCACCCGGATGCCAGTCCATACATACGTCGAGATCGTTGAAGAGGCCTGCGCGGGCCATCCAGAGTTTACCGAAGAATTTTTCTTCTGCTGGTGTTCCGAAGAACTTAATAGTGCCTTTCAATTTTCCGGCAGCGATCTGTTCCTTAATGGCGATAGCTGCGCCAAGGCTGGCGGTACCGAAAAGATTGTGTCCACAGCCGTGACCGGGAGCTCCTTCGTGCAACGGACTTTTCGTCGGGACCTTATTTTGTGAGAGACCGGGAAGAGCATCGAACTCACCGAGGATCCCGATAACTGGTTTACCGGATCCATACGTTGCCACGAAAGCGGTTGGCGTTTCGGCAACACCACGCTCCACTTTAAATCCGTTGGCTTCGGCATAGTCTGCAAGCAGCTTGGACGACTGTGTTTCATTGAATGCGGTTTCTTCGGCAGCCCATATCTTATCACTGATGGTCGTCATCTCCGTGGCATGAGAGTCAATAGATTGGATGACGGACTTTTTATTGGCAGTGATGGTTGCCGGTTTTTCTTTCTTTTGTGCGATGCCTGCGGTAATTGACAGAGCGAGCGCAAGGGTTAGGGTAGGTTTCATATCTAAATCAAGAAAGAAACAATCGCAATTCAAACAGAAAATTTGTCGGAAATTGCCTCGCTGTTTGTCGGATTTGCCCATAGCGGGAACAAACGTTGTATATTAGGTTTGTATCCATAAAACAACACAAACCTCGTTTATATGAAAGCAATTAAAATTACATATTGGGTAGTAACGGTATTGTTCGCCCTTATGATGCTGTTCTCAGGAATCCAGAATGCAATGAACACACCAGACTCCATTGCGTTGATCTCGACACAACTGGGCTTCCCGGCCTACTTTGTACCGATGATCGGTTTTGCAAAAATTCTAGGAGCTATCGCGATCCTCGTTCCCGGTTTTCCCAGAATTAAGGAATGGGCCTATGCGGGTCTTTTCTTCGATCTTGCCGGCGCTACTTATGCAAGTATCGCAGCGTTCGGATTCTTTCCACAAACATCATTCATGTTTGTCTTTATCGCGTTCTGCCTCGGATCATACTTTTTGTATCACAAGGTGAACAAAGGAAATACGGTGGGTACTACTGCTGCGGCTTAATCAAAGAAGATGTTTGTAGTAGATCTCAATTATATCGCCCCGCTTGAAAAGATCGATGCGATCATGGGCGATCACATGAAGTTCCTTAATAAACACTACAAGCTGAACACATTTCTTGCATCTGGACGGAAGGTGCCGCGAACCGGCGGCATCATTCTCGTTCAGGCAAGCTCAAAAGAAGAGGTGGAGTCTATTATCAACGAAGACCCCTTCATAAAGAATAAACTTGCTGAATACTCGATTACAGAATTCCGGGCCTCGCAAGTACACCCGGAACTAAAGCACTTTATAAAGTAGCAGGGAAAGTTCTCTTCGACATCTCTGCGTTCAAAGAATCTTCAACATACTTCATCGCCTTTGCGGCCGCCGGCTCCTTCGAGCGGATGATCATATCATCGGGATTCATTGCGGTTGTATCTTCAACGCGTTCCTGCAACCACCAGATATTACCGAATGGATCTGCAACACGACCGACCTTATCGCCAAACGACAACATGGTTGGTTTGGTAACGACGCGACCTCCCGCTTTCAAAGCTTTTTGATAAGACTTCTCAGCATCATCAACAAACAGGCGAATGAAAGATGGTGTTGCGGGCCACGAGTGCGCTGCATCGAATAACATGACTACCGCGTCGTCGATCCTGACCTCAACGTGTGCTATCTTCCCTTCGGGAGTTAACATCCTGCTTCCCGCAACTTCTTCTGCGCCAAAAGCATTTGTGAGAAACGTGATCAAACGAGCTGAATCAGGAGAAACGATCCATGGTGTTACGACAGAATAACCCTCCGGCACCTTGTTCACTGCTTTCTTTTCTGCGACTACCATAATTTTTCCGTTTAAAGGGAAATCAGCGCAAAACGGGTGCCGGAGTGCCATTCAGGCCGGCAAGCCTCGCACCTCTGCGGAATGCTGTCTCATGCTTATAATCGTACCACTTCTGAGTAAAGTTCTTCTTCATGAAATCGTCCACCTTACGCATAACGAGCAGGTTATAAAGTCCCTGCACCTTGGTTGTAACCGGCGTCTGCATCGAGCGGAGGCTCAGGGCAAAGCCGCCCTCCAGGTAATTCATGTAATGCCAGATACCTGAAGGCATAAATAAGGTCTCGCCATTTTCGATGATGGTCTCGTAACCCTCAACTCCGCGCAGGGCCGGATATTTATCGTAATCCGGTTTTTCAGGATCGATATAGCTCTGCACCATGAACGGGAGTTTATAAAGAGCTTCAGAATATTTATTGTCGAAAAGTATCACACGCTTCTTACCGTTGAACTGGGTAATGAAAACGTGTGAAAGGTCCATATCGAAATGCAGGAACACTTTCGAGCCGGCGCCTCCAAAAAACATCATGGGGTATTTTTTCAGGAAGCCTCCGCAGATCTCGTCGAAGTATGTGAAATCGTTGACGAGACCAGGGATGTGATCGAAAATGTTAAATAGAAAAATTCGCAGTTCGGTGGGGCCGGCCGCAATGCGATCGAGGTACTCAGAGAACTTCATTTCGCCGTCGGGTTTGTTCACTGCCGAATTGGCTGTCGGGATCGAGTTGTCGTATACCGGAACAATCTTGTCGCCAGCGAGCGATTTGAAATAATCGTAATTCCACTTTTGTTTGGCTGCCCAGTTGTTGGTGAGGCTTTTTATTACAACGGGCTTCGAGTGTTTAACGTAGTTTTCCTGGAAATCTTTTTTTGAGATGGAATCGACTACGTCGACGGGTTTTAAGATCATATATATTATAAAAAGCTTAAAACCTCACGATCAAAAAATCGGCCAATGCTTTACACGAGTGCTTCTTTTAGGTACAAGAAATTTCGTTGTGGAGGGAGTTCCACATGGCATTCCACGGTTGTTGCCCTATGTTGTTACAGTATAACCGTCGAACTTAATTTTGCCTTAAATTTTCCACCGGATTTGCGACGGCAGCTTTTATCGACTGCCACGTGACAGTTGTCAAAGCAATGAAACCGACGATCATTCCGGAGATGATCAGGACGTAAGAACTGATCGGTTCACGATAGCTGAAACCATCGAGCCATTCATTCATCGCATACCATGCAATGGGAGTTCCGATGATCCACGAGATAAATACGAGCTTCATGAAGTTGCCGGTAAGCAGTCCGAAGATGCTTTGCACGGAAGCGCCCATAACACGACGCACGCTGATCTCTTTAGCACGTTGTTCTGTTACGAAAGCAGACAGGGCAAGTAGTCCGAGACACGCAACGATCACTGCCAACGTCGTGAAGATCACAAAGATCCTTCCCATACGAATAATGTCGTCGTACATCAATTCAAATCGTTCGTCCATGAATGAATAACGGAATGGCTGGTTGGGAATAATCTTACGCCACGTACTCTCGACCGACTGAATTGCTGTTGCAAGGTCGTTCGATTTAACACGGACGGCCATGGCTCCTTCGCCACCTGGTTCTATCGTAAGCCCCATTGGCCGTATCGGCGCGCGCAATATTCTTGTGTTGAAATTCTGGATGACCCCGATTACATTATAAACACGAACTCCGTCGCTGACGCGAGTTCCGATTGGATCTTTGAGCGCGAGATCATGCACCATGGCTTCGTTGATGATCATCGCCATCGAATCTGATTTCATCGAACGAACAAAGTTGCGCCCAGCAATTAATTTGATGCGCATCGTTTCAATGTAATCGGGATCCACACGGTATTTACTTCCACTCACGCCGGCATCGATTTTCTCGCGACCTGCCTGGAACCATCCGTATCCTTCACTCATGCCGCCTTCAACAGGGAGATAGCTGCTTACAGATACATTCTCGACGTCGGCCAGCCGGAGCAATTCATTTTTAAAAGTCTGCCGTCTATCGTCGCCGATCGGTCCCGTGCCTTCAATAATGACCACCTGTTCTTTGTTGAAGCCGACATCGTGATTCATTATATAGTCCATCTGTCTTTGTATCACCAACGTTCCTACGATCAGTATGATGGATGTGGTGAACTGAAACACAACCATTGCACTTCTGAGGCGGCCTCCTTTCATTCCTTTTGCGATGCTTCCTTTGAGGATATTGATCGGCCGGAAGGACGATAAATAAAATGATGGGTATAGTCCCGCGATGACGCCGATCATCAATGCAGAAGAGATCAGCACAGGAAACAGCCACCATTCCGTCCACGGAATTGTGATCGAACGGCTGGCGACAGTGTTGAAACCCGGTAACGTTATTAAAACAATTCCGAATGCCACCACGAACGAAATTAAACTATATAGAGTCGATTCAGAAAGGAATTGAGTGATCAACGATCTTCGCATAGATCCAACCACTTTCCGGATGCCGACCTCCTTCGAACGATTGGCTGACTTCGCAGTCGACAGGTTTATAAAATTGATACACGCAAGGATCAGGATCACTATCGCGATGCCGCTAAACATCCAGACGTATGTGATGTCGCCATACTGTGCGCTGCCGCTGATCTCGGGGTGAAGATAGATATCTCCGACCGGCTGAAGTTTGAAGAAGTGATATTTGATGAAATCGTCCACACGTTGATCACCCTTCCTCCGCATATAAGCAACGGAATATTTGTCCCTGATACGGACGAGCTTTTCTTCGAAGTCCGCCGGATCAACATTTTTCTTCAGCTTAATATAAACGCTATAATTCCAGCAGCACCAATCGGTTTGCTCACCAGGCCAGAATTCAAAGTCTTTTAATGTTATGATGAAATCAAATTGAAAATGAGAGTTCTTCCTGGAATCTTCCGTCACACCGCCGACGGTGAAAGGATGCGACACATCGTCGCCGAGGATCAGGACCTTTCCGACAGGATCAATATCGCCGAAGTGTCTTTTAGCCATGCTTCGGCTAATGACTACAGTATATGGTTTATCGAGGGCCTTCGTATTGCCGAATATCATCGGGATCTCCAGGATGTCGAGTATGTCCGGGTCGGCGTAAGTAAACCTGTCTTCGAAAAGATTTTCGGCAACACCGTCACGGCGAACGTAGCTATAGCCGGATCTGCCGATCCCATACGGCATTATTCTCGCAATCTTTTCAATATCCGGGAGATCTTGACGCAGCACACCGGCAAGCGGTGTTTGCACGTTGGCCCACCTGTCTGCGTCGGCGGGATTCGTGTCGCGATTATATAAGAGGAAGATCCGGTCCTGGTCTTTGTAGAACTTGTCGAAGCTCACTTCATTTTTCACGAAGAGAAAGATCATCATACAAGTTGCCAACCCCAATGCAAAGCCGCCGATGGTTATACCGGAGTATAATTTTTGACGTGACATATTTCGCCACGCGATGGTGATGTAATTTTTCAGCATGTCGTACTTATTTAGCGGGTAAGCCGGGTTCTTTTTTCTGATGGCAAATGGTTGGATAAATTGAATGACGTTGGCGACGAAGAGCAGGTCGGCTTTGAGCTTTCCCATCTTCAATCTTCTTCGGTCATACATCTCGAGGAGATCGCCTAATACGGCATCGCACAAATGATCGTCGCAGAACCACCTGAACAATGCGATCGACCATCGGGGAGGGTTTTCCTGTTTCATAATTTTCCGCCTTCCCAGACGATCTTCGGAACCTGCTTCCACATGGCGTTTCGCATGTCGCGCGACTGGTTCACGGCTTTGCTGCCGGCGTCGGTGAGCTTGTAAAGGCGCTTTTCGCGGCCGCCGCGGCTTTCGGTGGCGCCGCCCATTCGCGAGGAGAGATATCCTTTTTCTTCGAGACGCACCAGGGCTTTGTGCACGGCGCTGATCATAATGGCGCGGCCGGACTGTTTTTCAAGCTCGTCGACGATAGCGAGGCCGTAGGCGTTGTCGTAAAGAATACCGACGGTGAGGAGAACAAGTTCTTCGAATTCTCCGAGATAGGTTCCTTTCATATGATTAAATATACGAAGATGAAAACCATTTGTTTCACCTTTGCCTACTAACCATAGAAAAAAATATTCGGTGTTCGGTCTTCAGTGTTCGGTATAGCACCGTCTACTGACTACCCATCACCGAATACCGAATACTGTTTACTGAATACCGAATACTGTTTACTGAATACCGTTTACTTCTCAGCGGGTTCACCGTGCATAATTTTCTCACGGTGTATCATTCCCCAGTTCACGATCTCTGTGATCAAAGCGATCAGCGTTTTACCATATTCCGTGATCTCATATTCTACCGTAATCGGTTTCGTTTGCTTCACGGTTCTTGTAAGAAGGCGATTTGCTTCCAGGTCCTGGAGCTCTTTGGAGAGCATTTTGGCACCTATGCCGTGAACGGAGCGGAGGATTTCTGTAAACCTCATTTTTCCTTTGAAAGACAGGATTGCAACAATCGGAAGTCTCCATTTTCCACCCAAAACGTCCATAGCGTCACGCATGGCGAGCATACGGTGGTTGTGATCTTCGCAGAGTTTCTCGAATGCAACATTGTCTTTTACGCCAGCTTTATCGGTTGCAGAAGTCAGTACATCTGTTTTATCAATGAGAGATGAAGTTGTCATGATTGTGTGATTTTTATGTTCTGAAATTATTCTTATGACCTTCTAACATACTAAAGCCCTGTTTAGTTTCCTTGCTGGAAGTGGTTTCCTCAATGAAACCCATATCAATTGCTGCCGCGCAGCCGGTCATTTTTGTGGAAACAACACAGAAATGAAAAAGGACAAAATTATTTATTGGATCACCACCGGTTTACTGGCGGCCTTTATGACAATGAGCGCGACTATGTATTTCACAAGAAATCCTGACGTGATGAAAGGTTTCCAGATCCTGGGATTCCCCCTGTTTTTTATAAACATACTCGGGTTGGCGAAGTTGCTTGGCGCAATAGCATTGGTTGCCCCGGTCGGTCACAGGATCAAAGAGTGGGCTTACGCAGGGTTTTTATTCACGTTCATCGGTGCGATCTGGGCTCACGTGGTTACGTCGACGTCATTCGTGGGACCGTTGGTAGCGCTGGCATTGCTTGCTACATCATATCTCTTTTGGAACCGGCTTGCTGTTAAAACAATCTGATGTGTTAAGCAATATCGATTATTGATTATTGGACACTGGATACCGGGTATTGGATATTGAATACCGACCACTGATTTTCAGATAACATTCTTTTAAATTCTTATCGATCTCTTTATTGCCTGGCATCCTTCGTAGTGCTCGTTCGAAATTGCGGGCGGCATCTTCATACTGCTGTTTTGAATATTGACTGATGGCAGTAAAAAACTCGAGCGGGTATTTTCTCTGAAGACTTGCTAACCGAAGGGAATAGCCATCGGTAAAAACGGAAGTGTTATCATAAGTGGCGATCGGATCGGGCCATGGAACAAGATTGATGACAAGGTCTAATACTGACACGCCGAAGAAGACGAGTGCTACAAACTTTGAATAGTCACCGAAGTGAAAGAAGATCGCTGCGTCGGCTATGATTGCAGAAACGGCGACGGGTAAGACTGGTCCTGCAAGGAAATATGAAGAGCGAAGCCTGACGTTGGTGATTGGGAACGATGGAACACAAAGTCCCCATTGCCATAAGAATGGGTTGCCGGTGAACCAGATCTTCCATGAGCGGAAGGTGATGCTGGCACTGGCATCTTTGTTACCGTATGAGCCGAGGAATATCTCGATCTTTTGATGCGCAAAGATCGTGGCCATGAAGGCGTGGCCCGCCTGGTGCAGCAGGATGACGATTGGTCTTATCGAGAGACCGATAATGATTATGGATAACAGTGGGTATGACTCGATCACGGGAGATGCGATTGGTCATATAAATATCGATTGGAAGTGGCGCCGAATATTTTCATTCGACGCCTCATTTCAGCGCTTCGTCGAATGGCTGGACGCGGAGGATACGCAGAGGGAAGAAAGGATACGCGAAAAAATCGTTTTTGCGCGTCCTTGGCTACTTCACGTATCCTCTGCGTACAACCTTAATCGCGGAGAGATTTCACCGGGTTTTCTATGGCCGCCCGCACCGACTGAAATCCTATCGTCACGAATGCAATCACGATGGTGGCCACGCACGAGGCGGCGTAAACCCACCACGGCACCGGCGTACGGTATGCAAAATTCGCCAGCCAGTTATTCATCATGTACCACGATACGGGAATAGCAATTGAAACAGAGATCGCTATCAGCAACAGGAAATTTTTTGAAAGCAACACAACGATATTCGATACACTTGCGCCTAATACTTTCCTTATTCCAATTTCCTTTACTTTCAGCTGCGCTGTGTACGTGATCAATCCGAGTAATCCCAGGCATGATATTACGATGGCAACGATCGTGAAGAGCTGAAACAAGTTGCTGGTCCTTTGATCCGAAGCATAATGTTTCGAGTACGCTTCATCTACAAACGTAAATGAGAACGGAGCTCCGGGATTATAAGTGCTCCAGGTCTTGTTTACCGCAGAAACTGCTTCAGCCATATTTTTATTGTCGGCCCTTACATAAAGTATTTCTGCCGACGGGCCATAGGCAAAGACGAAAGGCTGGATAGTATTCTGCAACGGCGTAAAATGAAAATCTTTAACTACACCAATCACCGTTCCCTCTGTGCTATGCCAGCGAAATCTTTTTCCAACGGGATCTTTCAGGCCCATTTGGCTGACGGCGGTTTCATTTAAAATGAAATGAGATGAATCGGCCGTTGTGCCACTGAAATTTTTCCCTTCGGCCATTTCCATTTTGAAAAGAGGAATGAAATCCTTGTCAACGATCATATCGTGAATGAAGAAAGTAAGATCGGGAGCCTTACCTTCCCAATCGACGTCCAGGGTGGCACCATAACGCCCGACAATATTTCCATTGCCGGCACTTACAGAAGTGACGGCGGGGTTTGCCTCGAGTTCCGCTTTAGCACTTTCATAGTGAGATAACATTCCATCCATCTGAACACTGAAAACGTTGGCTTTGTCGAGACCCAGGTCGCTGTCGAGCATGAATTTCAGTTGCTGGCTGATGATCGTTGTACAGATGATCAGCCCGATGGAGAATGCGAACTGACCGACAACAAGAACTTTCCGGAACATCACGCTACCGCCACCGGATGAAAATCGACTCTTTAATGTTTGAACCGGGTTGAATGACGATAACAACAGAGCGGGGTAAATACTGGAAGCGATCAGTACAGAGAACAATGTAATACCGATGACTTTCCAGATATCGGGATCGAGCGGGTTGAATTCAAGTTCCTTGCCTGCGATGTTGTTATAAACAGGCATAGATAAGCCCATAACAACGAATGCAAGAATAACGGCGATGAAAAAGAACAGACAGGTGTGAACAATAAACTGTACAAGCAACTGCCTGCGTGTTGCGCCGATCACCTTTCGAACACTTACTTCTTTCGAACGAACCAGGGCGCGGGCAGTAGTAAGATTTACATAGTTAATGGCCGCGATCACCAGGATCAAAATGGCGACGAGAGAAAATACGCGAACCGTTTTAATCAAAGTGGGCTTGCCATCCGGACCGTATAAATGCATTTGTGTTAATGGCTGCAGGCTGTATGAACCGACGTCTCTCGGATTGAGATTAGGCTGATTCTTCTGATTGATCTTCGATAGTTGTTCTGCAATGGACACAGGGGAAGCTCCTGCCTCCAGTTCGATAAATGTTCTGAACCCGTAGTTCCACCATTGCTCATCCAGGTTGCCACGCCCGGATTCCTGGTCCATTTGGTTCAGCAGGTCGGTCGAAAAGATCATGTCGGTTCCGATACTGCTATCGCCGCCGAAATCTTTGACAACGCCGCTGACAACGAAGCTGATCTTGTTATCGGCAATGAGGGTTTTACCCAACGGATCTTCGTCGCCGAAAAATCTTGTGGCTTCCGATTGAGTTAAGATGATGGAGTGAATGGCGGGAAACGGATTGTTCCTGTTGCCTTCGACCAATTGATAATCAAAGGTCGTGAAAAATGAAGGGTCGACGTACATTTCTCCTTTAGCTCTGAGCGCCGGGTTCTTGTCATACTTGAAGACGGACCATCGGTCGTGATCCATAAGTCGTACAACACTTTTCACGCCCGTTACTTCTTTCATTGCGCGGGCACCGATGGAAGGCTGCGTAACGCCTACTGCGAATTTTTCTCCGTTCGATTCAAGATGTGTATTTAAAATGTAGATGTTGTCTGCTTTCGCGTGAAAAGAATCATAACTCATTTCGTTGTTTACCCAAATGAGAATGAGGAGGCCGACGGAGAGGCCCAACGTGAGGCCGAGAAGATTCAGGCTGCTATAAAATTTACTGCCGGCGATGTTGCGCCATGCGATGCGCAGATAATACGGTATCATAAAAGTGCTGATTGATGACAGTGAAAATTTGTTGCGCAGGATGATGCCGCCGCGGATGAAACGGACCACGTTCCAGATCATTTTTCTGCGGGCAACATGATAGCCGTGCAATGCCTGGTCGCGCCAGAATTTTTGGACAACGTCGCCCTCGATCTCTTCGATGAGTTCGGCGGGGCAGATCAATTTAAGGATCTGCAGGGGCCAGCGCGGCGGATTGCGAAGGTCGATCATGAAAGCAATATACTATATTGAAATATATGCTTATATTTTGTTAAGGAAATAAATGTAAAAAGAAGTCCCGCCGGCTTCGTAGTTAAACGAGCGCGCTGCAGAATGGGCGGGATGATACTATTTGAAGAGTTTTTGGTCGACGGACCATTTCACGGGGCCGGTGAAGAAGAAGATTGCCCCGATGACGGCAAAGAGGAATGGATGCTGATCCTGGTACCAGAATATTCCATTGCCGATAAAGAATGTAATGAACACCATATTGATCGCCATGGCGAGTGCGGCGATACGAGTGAGGAATCCGAAAGTGAGGAGAAGACCGGTGACCAGCTCGGCACCTTTTCCAAGATATGCCATGAATTCGGCGGGTAATGGTAACGCTTTGATCTGATCCCAGGCAAAGTAAGGTTCCATGGTGGCGCGATCGAAAACTTCCCAGCCGTGGTAGGTCATCATGAGTCCAACGAAGATGCGGATGAGGGCCATCCCCGTTTCATAGAACAGCGGACGAGGGGAGAGGAGGGATTTGAACATCCATAAAGATATGAAGAAGAGGTGAGGATGGAAAGATGGGAAGAGGTGAAGAAGAGGTGAGGATGGAAAGATGGGAGGAGGTGAAATGAGAAGAGGTGAAGAGCCTGGCAGCCAGATTCCTCACCTCTTCATCTCCTCACCTCCTCACTCATTAATTGCGGCGTGCTTTGTCACCGGATGCGTGATGGAATTCTTCAAAGATATCGTGGACTGCTTCTTTGAGTTTCACTTCATCGGTAATGAACGCATTGTTCTGATTCAGGTTTCTGGTGAAGCCATTCCAAACCATCTGTGATGTTTTAGCATCGATCAGGGAGACGATCAATGAGCCTGGTTCGAGAACGAACGTAGCGGTGTCGGATGGAGTACGAACCTGCTGGCCACCGGCAACGGTTGGATCGTCGTTGTTATAGCCATGAAGTTGTGCTTTCCGGTCGAGAACCTGGTAAGAGACAATGAGGTCTCCGCCGGTACTGCTTTCGGCATAACCGCGGCCTTCCATTTCGTTGGAGATGGCATCTTTGATAACACTGTTGGCGTTCACATCGCGAGCGGGAATGATCACGCTATAAGAATAAACGTACGGTGTTTGAGTTTGCTTTGCAGATTTGTTCTTTGCTTTCTTATCGTTTTTGTAAACGGGCTCGTATTCATAATAGTAGATGTCGTAGCCGTCGGGTCCCACTTCGGTAGCGTCAGATTGGGCCCATGTAAAAGATTTGTATTTGCTGAAGTCGGTGTTCACCTGTGAATTTCCGACTGCTTCCTGGGCCCATGCCGATACGGTTGCCATGAGCGCGAAGCATATAGTTGATAAGGTTTTCATAAGATTCGTTTCTATTTTGTATCGGGTATTATTCAAAAAATGATGCCATGCTTCGGACTATACTTCGGTTAAACGAATCGCGAGTTCAGATTCTACTTTGCTGAGGATTTCTGCTGAAAGTTCGGTCTCTCCTTTTAAGAGTTTTTTAATTTCCGATGGACGTTTGCCGATCCTCGATGCGAGCTCTTTGTGTGTGATTCCCCTCATATCGATGGCATTGTTTATCCGGTTCAGGATGTTGGTGCGCCGGTCGATTTTTCGTTGATCTTCGACGATGTATTTTTTTAGGATCTTGCAGACTGTGCGGCTAACATAGATGCGGCCGATGTTGGTTTTAGTCATAATGGTTGATGTTTAAGGGTTGAAAAATGCCGGCCCGGGCCGGTGATCCAATGTAGACTATAGTCTCTCTAATCGTTGATAATGAAGCCGAAACGACAGAAAATGATCAGGAAAACCGTACACTAATCCACATCCTGAGCAAAAAATTCCACGTGCATTTTCTGGTGATTGCCTAGTCAAATACCGACTTTTGGCGTTTGAAACAGACCTGACGGAAACGAATGAGATTTAAAAACCTGTTGTTAATTGATGACGACGAGGATGACCAGGAACTTTTCATTGAGGCGACCAGAGAGATCTCCAATGAAATCAACATAACTGTTGTGCCCGACGCAGCGATCGCCCTCGATAAGCTTGTCAGGAAACAGGTGACGGCAGATGTGATCTTCTCAGATCTTAACATGCCGAAGATGAACGGCCAGCAATTTCTTCTCGAGATAAAGAAACACGCGGATCTCAAAGACATCCCGGTGATCATATTCTCCACATCATCACATTCTCATACGATTCAGCTTGTAAAAGAATTCGGCGCACACGAATTCATTACCAAGCCCGGACTATTCAACGAGCTCGTTAGCACACTTCGGAGATTGCTCACGTAGCATGAAATCCTCTGAAGCAATTATTCACCTGGCAAGCGCACGCGTATGTGTTCAGGATGATAATTACAGGAGATATCAATCTTTAAAGCAACCTTTTCGCAATCTCGCCGCAGTGAACGATGAAACACTTGCTGCCGGAACATCTGTTTCACACAGAGCACCTATCGTTATCATACCATTGGTCGGCGATGTCGTTACAGACCGAAGGATAAGTCCGGGCCAAATCCAGATCATCACGAATCCAACGATCACGAATCCCTATAATGAAGAGTTGGTCAATTACCTGGTTATTGGCCTCGAAGGTGAAACTGCTGTTGCGGATTTTGAAATGGTGAATAACAATATCCAATCTCCAGCACCGAATATCTGGCTAGGAAAGTTTGATGGACGTAAAGATGCCGTCCACAAGTTATCTGAAGGTGCCTACGGAGTTTTTGTATTCGTGATCGAAGGAGTATTTGAAGTGCAGGACCGGTTACTTCATTCCCGCGACGCACTTGAGTTATGGAAAATCGATGAAGTTGAATTCGAAGCGCTTTCGAATGAAGCGATCATCCTATTGATCGAAGTTAACTAGCTTCCGATCCGGTGAACTAGAGCTTCACCTCCAACACCTGGTTTTCTTTCAGGTAAGCGTAACCATCGCGCCACTTCACTTTTACCCACACGTCTGTCTTACCTCTTAAAGGCAAGCGGTTTCCGGCGTTAACGATGCCGATAACCTGGGAGCCGGGTGATGGTCCGCTCATTAAATAAGCGGGAGCATTTTGGATGATGCCGTTTGACGGCGAGAGATTACGGTTGGCAAAAGCCAGCAGCAGGATGACGGTGAGGATGAAGAACGAGAAGGAGATATATGGTTTGATCTTCTTTCGACGGATCGTATAGATCATTAAAGAGAAGAGGACGAGGCAGATGGCGCCGAGTACGGTGATGATCGCTGTTTTATATTCGGCGATGCGTGCGAGCGCGTAGTCGTTCTTGTTGGCGTCGTAGCCGACGAGGTTATACCTGGTGGCCATGTCTTCCATTTTGGAGAGAGCGCTTTGATCGTGTGTCGCTTCGTAATACAGGTTTATATAATAGAGGGCCATGGCGTTTTGTCCGAGACCTTCTTCGATGTACGCCATGCGGAGGAGCATAGCGGGGGAGTACGTTTTTTCCTTGAAGATGCCGCGGTAGATCTCGAGCGACTGTGTGTATTGTTTTTTCGCGTAGAGCGAGTCAGCCATTTTGAGCCGGTAGTTGTACACCTGCGCGTTGACCGCGGAGCAGGCAACGAGCAGTACGACCAGGATCCTGAAGATGGCTTTCATTGGGCCTAAAATAACGGTTTTCCGGACAGTAAGTGGCAATTTTGGTTCCCGCGGGCTTCATAGCCCCATGAACCCGCTGTAGTTGGGGGCGGGATGACGTGGCTGGGCAAAACGAGCAGGCTGTTGGGGACATTTTTAAATCTCTTAATTTTTCAAAATCGCATTTTTGGTAATGTTCCAGTTTGGGTTACCTTTGTGGCCTCGTTTACGGAAAATCCTTCAAAATCGATGATTTTGAAAGCTTTTTGAAGTGAAGGGGAGATGGTAATTCACCCGTTTGCCTCACGGTAAATGGAGGGATAAAAGATCTCGTAGCTCAGTTGGTAGAGCAATACACTTTTAATGTATGGGTCCTGGGTTCGAGTCCCAGCGGGATCACAACAAATGGCCAAGAAGTATCTTCTTGGCCATTTTTGTTTTTAAGCGTCCAGGAGCGGTATAGGCAGTAAGTGAATCCGACCCATCTTTAAGTATCCGCTTTGCCTAAGCAAATTCTGTAACGAATATTGAAAGAGATTCCACTTGTAAAACAATGCTTCCTGGATCAGCGCCCATGGTACAACAATTGTTCAGCGCGTCTTATGAGATCATCGACTGAGATTTTGTACAGGCGGCTTATTGATGCGTGGAATGCAAGAGATGCCGCCGCCTTTGCGATTTGTTTTTCCGGGGAAACGACCTGTGTCGGGTTTGATGGAAGTGAAATGCACAGTCCGTCCGATATTAAAAATCAACTCACCGAAATCTTCAGCAATCATCCAACTGCACGATATGTGACGATCGTTCGCGAGATCAAGACGATCTCCTCCGATGTCCAGCTGTTGCGAGCTCACGTCGGAATGATCCAGCCGGGAGAAAAGAAAGTTGATGAATCGAAAAATGCGGTCCAGGTGATGGTTGCCGTCAATGATAAGATCATGCTTTTTCAGAACACACCTTGTCGTTATGATGGAAGAGACGAAGCCCGTCACAAGTTGACGGAGGAACTGCAGAGAAGCGCTGACAGCTATTGAATACGTTTGACTTGCGTAGACGATTTTTACGCACTAATCCTCAAGTCCGAAGGGGCACGCCCAAATTTCTTCTTGAATGAGCTGGAGAAATGAGATAGACTCTCAAATCCCAGGTCAAGATAAATGGCGGATGGTTTTTGGTGACGATTTTCTATCAGATTCTTTGCCTCAGTCAGACGTTTTTCCAATAACCACTGACGTGGCGACATCGCAAAAGCTTTTTGAAAGTCACGTTTAAATGACGCCAGACTTCTGCCCGTTAATTCAGCAAACTCCGTAATAGGAATATTATAGTGGAAGTGGCTTTCCATAAACTTCTCGAGATCAATTTTATGGGCTTCCGAAAAATCGAACAAAACACTGCTCAGTTCCGGCATGGTATGCATCAGCAACTTCACAGCCTCCCTGACTTTCAGCATGCCCATGTCACTATTTAGTTTTTCATTTGGATTGCGAATGTACGGCAGTATAGATTGAAAGTAGCCATTCAGGAACTGGTTTGCAGGAATAACGATATTGGGCGCACCAGTATATTTTTCTTTTACTTCCACACGTTCGTCCAAAGCAATCTTTCTTAACAACTCCTCTTGAAGAGATATTACGACCGTTTCATAGTGTGCGTCCGGCGCCGGATTTTTTGTAATCTGGCCGAGTTGATTTTTACGGATCAATAACATTTCCCCTTTGCCTATTGAAACCTTCTGTAACGAAGTTTCCAATGTAAACTTCCCTGATATCAGCAACACAAGCTTGTGGTTTTCCAGGAAGCAGACTTTATCCTTTTTACTTAGAGAATTGTAGGAATAAAAGACGACTCCTGGAATGATTTCAGTTGGATTTACCATAACACAAAGATAAAGCTCAAGGTTTAAAGATCCTGGGCCGTATCCGCCCTTACGGAATTACGACATCGGGACTTCTTTGTGACGTTCTATTATCGTTGCAAGTAGGTTCCACCGACAATAGACCCGGTGGCAAAGTTGGTATTGAGTGTTTTCATTTCTTCAGGGGAAAATTTGATTTGCATAGCTTCAATATTTTCATGCACTCGCGCCTTTCGTCCCATGCTTACCAAAGGCATAATGTATTTACCCTGGGCATTCACCCAGGCAATCGCAAGCTGTGCAGGCGAAACACCCTTATCCTTCGCCATTTTCTTCAGGACTTCAACCTTCTCTAAGTTTCTTACCAAATTGTTTCCCTGAAATCTTGTGAAGTGGTTCTGGTAGGCAGTTTTCGGAAGAGGAGCGGTCAATTGACCGGTAAGAAGACCCTCGGCGGTGTTTGCGAAGGCAACGACTGTAATACCCAGTTCACGAGCCGCTGGAAGAAGGTCAGATTCTATCTGGCGATCGGCAAGTGAATAGCCGATTTCTAAAGCACTGATAGGATGAATGCTGTTGGCTTTTCGTAGTTGTTCAGCTGTAATCTCTGAAACCCCAATAAACCGGACTTTCCCTTCTTTAATCAGGTCCGCGATTGTTCCAATAACATCTTCAATTGGAACGCTGTCATTCAAACGGCAAGGCTGGTAGAGATCGATGGTGTCTACTCCAAGTCGCGTTAAAGAGTAGTTTATGAAATTTTTAATTGCGACGGGACGCAGATCCAGGCCTAGCATTTGACCTCCGTAAAAGATCGCACCGAATTTGACGCTTATAAATGCATCGTCTCTTCTGCCTTTAATGGCTTTCCCGACCAGCATTTCATTATGCCCCGCTCCATAAAAGTCTCCGGTGTTCAAGAAGTTAATGCCACTATCCAACGCTTCGTGGATAGTTGCAATACCTTCATGCTCATCCGGCGCTTGACTTCCCCAAACCGAGGACATGCGCATGCATCCAAGTCCAAGCTTTGATACAAGAGGTCCGTTCTTACCGAGATTGATTCTTTCCATGGTTGTGCTCATGCTCCTTTTTTCATTTAGTAGAACAAAGTTCAGTCTTTGGGTGGCGCATAGCTTTCGTGCACGGCTCAATTTATTTGCCCCGGCGGCTCACAGCCGTGAAAATCGAACAATAACTTAATATCTTGACGACTACATTAATCTCCATGAGAAAAACTTCAATCACCGCTTTGTTCTCCGTAGTTATTGTATTGTCCTGCACAGATGAAAAAGAGCAAACAGGAATTCATTTTGACAAGGTGTCGAATCCTGTGTGGGAAGGGGCATTGACGGCTGCCGATCCGGATGTGATCCGGGACGGTGATACCCTTAGAATGTATTACTCAAGCCTGGTCATCGATGCCGGGGAGAAACTTCTTCTCGCCGGCACCAAATCGGTCGATGGAAAGCAGTGGATTCCATCAGATAATAATCACTCAGGGAAAGAAAGCATTGCGCTCGATGCAAATCCCGGTAAATGGGACAATCATCTTGAAGCCAATGCCGTGATCCTTGATGGTGATAAAGTGAAGATGTTTTACTGTGGCTATGAGGAGGAAGCGGATGTTACTGGAACTATTGTCGCAGAAGGACAAATCGGGTTGGCAACTTCTTCGGATAAGATCCACTTCACGCGAAGTTCATCAGAACCTATACTGGAATTGGGCAGCAACAACGCAAAAGATGCTAACGCCTTGTTCTCTCCGACGGTATTGAAAGAAGGTGATACGTATTACATGTTGTATGTCGGATACTGTATTGAAAATTGTTCGCCAGCATTCATTGGAATCCTGGGAGCCACTTCTCCCGATGGAATAAACTGGACGAAGCTTCCCAATCCCGTCCTGGCAGGTACGGATAAGAATCTCCCGTGGGCAGAAGTCATTAAAGAACCTGAGTTGGTGAAAGGACCTGATGGACGATTCTATTTATTCATTTCCGGCGATCACAGCATTGGTGTTGCCAGAAGTGAAAACATACTCGGTCCCTATGAGGTATATCCTGAACCGGTCATTCAGCCTACTTTAAGCTGGGAGGGTAGCGACGTAATTGCTCCTTCAGTGATCATCGAAAACAATAAAGTCCGCGTCTGGTATATGGGTGTAAAGTCAGACGGGAATGGTGCAGACTTTTCCATCGGGTATGCGGAAGCTGATTTTCCTTTGAGGTGGTGAAGATTTAAAACGTCAGTTCATCTCGGCTTCACTCTTACCTCAATCCCCACTTACTCGCCAGCTCCGCGTTGAAACCTTCTTTGTCTTTTGGATTGGGATTTCCTTTGCCTGTTTCGATAAAGTTCTTTAAGCTGTTGCCGATGTAACCGTTCCATGCATCGTTGCAAACCTGGAAGCATTCATAGTCGGGAACAAGCCCTTCGTGAGTAAAGATTATTTTCGTCGCCTTACCTTCCGGAAAGATATCGAAGACGAGTTTCGTGCCGACCCATTCAGATAAGTCGTCGATGAAATTGAATTTGTTTTCTACAACTTCATAGACCAGCTTATTACCTGGTGTTGCCTGGATCAACTTTATCTTACACAGATGAATATCTTTATAATGATAAAAGAATACCTCGTTAAGTTCACCGGTATCGCCTTCGATCTCTTCGCTCCACCATCCCCTGAAATTCTTAATGGAATCAAATGCCTTCGACGCGGTCGCGTTAACAGTGATCGTTCTTGAATAACTATTGATCCTCAACAGCAGTTTTTCTTCCAGGTACATACTCCACGCAGACGTACACGAATCGTAACATTCTATTTCCGGAACGAGACCCTCATGAGTAAACGTAAGCTCCGTTTTGTCTCCCTGTTTTGAGATATCGAAGATCAGGCTGGTTCCTTTCCATTCTTCTGTGTCTTTGAGGAATGAAAGATCACTTTGCGTCACCAGCCAAACCACCTTTTTGTCGGGGATCACTTCGATCAGCTTTTGCGTTGTATTGTGCATGCCTCCGCCGGCGCGGAACGTAAATTCATCGTTCACCTGGCCGAACTTACCGGTAAATTCTTCTTCGTAGAAACCCTGCCACCAGCCACGAACGTTCATAACTGTTTCGAATACCTGCCTTGGCGACTGGTCGACCAAAAATGTTTTTGTGAAGCTGTTTTTCATGATTGAAAATTTTCGTGATACAAAATTATTGACCAGATCCCCTTTTGAGGGATGGCTAAATGGACATTATGACGGGTGTATTTGGACACTTCGATTTATTACCTTTGAGTCAAAGGATTACTTATGAAACGTCTTACAATTCTCGTCCCCAGCGGTGAGGGTAATAACCTTAGCAGCATCGTGGGAGCATACAAGATCTTTTCGCGGGCTAACGAGTATTGGAGGGAACAGCGCAAGAGCGAGATCTTCAAGATCGAGCTCGCCGGTGTCGACAGGAAAGTTGAATACTACGATGGCCTGTTCGCCGTGAAGCCACACAGGAATATTTTCGAGATCAGGAAAACGGACCTTATTATTATCCCTTCCCTTAATCACAATTATATAAAGACAGTCGGGTCGAACGCTGAAATGGCGGACTGGATCAAAAAGCAGTACAGCAAAGGTGCAGAGGTCGCAAGTATCTGCACAGGCGCGTTTCTCCTGGCTTCTTCCGGCTTGCTCGACGGTAAAACATGTTCAACACATTGGGCGGCGGCTGACACATTCAAAAAATTATTTCCTGGCATCACAGTGAAGATGGATAAGCTGATCACTGAAGAGAACGGCATATACACCAATGGAGGCGCATATTCTTTCCTGAATCTCATCATCTATCTCGTCGAGAAATTCTATGACAGGCAGACTGCCACTTTCTGTGCAAAGGTTTTTCAAATAGACATCGACAGGCAGAGCCAAATGTCTTTCATGATCTTCAAAGGTCAGAAACAACACGCCGACGACCTCGTGAAAAGAGCCCAGGATTATATTGAGAAACATCCCGAAGAGAAGATATCGATACCGCAGTTGTCTTCGAGGCTGGCTGTTAATCGAAGGAGCTTTGACAGAAGATTTATCAAAGCTACAGGCAACACTCCCCTGGAATATTCTCAGAAGGTTAAGATCGAATCCGCCAAACGTGCTTTTGAAAATAGTCTTAAAACCGTGAACGAGGTGATGTACGATGTGGGATACTCCGATGCAAAAGCTTTCAGGGAATTGTTCAGGAAGATGACGGGATTTTCACCGCTCGAGTACAAGAGTAAGTATCAAAAGCCCGCACTCCTTCGGTCATGATGGTCAGCGAACCAGGGGCATTACTTTCGATCCGATCAATTCAATAGACATGGAGAGTTGTTCGTGGGTCAGACCTGCGTTGTCCATTTGGAAGGTAAACCGGTCCACTCCGCCGAGTGCTTCGCTATGACGTAATAATTTTTCAGCAACCCGCTCGGGGCTTCCAACGATAAGCGCTCCACGGTCGGCTATCAACATATCGAAACCCTGTCGTGTAACCGGAGGCCATCCTCTTTCTTTACCTGCCCTGGTCCACAATTCTTTATAACCGGGATAATAGGCATCGATGGCTGCCTCGGTGGTTTCGCCAACATAACCGGGAGAATGCAGCCCGACTTTCAATTTATCGGGACCGTAACCTGCTTTAGTGCCGGCTTCACGATACAAGTCGATCAATGGCCTGAACCTGTGTGTTTCACCGCCAATGATAGCGACCATCAATGGTAGTCCGAGGGCACCCGCTCTTGCGAATGATGAAGGAGTTCCGCCCACACCAAGCCATACCGGAAGCGGATCCTGCAGTGCACGCGGATACACTGGTAAATTCCTTAGCGCAGGCCGAAATCTGCCGGACCACGTTACAAATTCTTCGCTCCGTATTTTCAGCAAGAGCTCGAGTTTCTCCTGGAACAGTTCGTCATAGTCGTCGAGGCTATAGCCAAACAGCGGGAACGCTTCGATAGATGAGCCTCTTCCGGCCACGATCTCTGCGCGTCCTTTTGAAATAATGTCGAGCGTAGCGTAGGCCTGGTAGACACGAACCGGGTCTGCGGCGCTCAACACAGATACAGCACTGCTAAGCATGATGCGCTTTGTGCGCGCCGCCGCGGCAGCAAGTATAACGTGGGTTGCCGAATCGAGAAACCCTTTCTTATGATGCTCGCCAATACCGAATACATCCAATCCCGCCTGGTCGGCAAGTGCGATCCGGTCGAGCAGCTGTTCCATGGCGTCTACACTGCTTAACTCGTTGTTGCCGTACATCGCTGAAGCGAAACTATCGATACCTATTTCCATAATTTGATAAAGATTGGATATCTGTTCAATGAAAGAAAGATTTGATTGAACTATTGTCTGTATACCTGGGGAAAGTAACTATCGGGGCTAACTGCGCCTGATCCTTCGCCTGTGATTTTCGCCCCATTTTACCATTTCATCGACGACGGGCTTAAGAGTATGGCTATAGCGGGATAGTGTGTACTCTACAGACACAGGGGAAGTGTCGTAGACGGTTCGAACAATGAGTTTATTTGCTTCAAGATCTTTCAATTCTTTTGAAAGGACCCTGGTGGTGATCTTTGGAATACCCCGTTGGATCTCCCGAAACCGGCATTTGCCATCGTACATCGTCATTAAGATCGGGAGCTTCCATTTTCCGCTCATCACGTATAACGTGTCTTGAACGTACTTGATCTTCTCGATCATGTGCATCTGTTTACTCATGCTGGTATCCTTTAGGTTACTGGTATTAAATGTATACCATTTGCCGATTACTTTTGAACCGTCAAAACAAATTCATCATAAATTATGAAACTTCATCACGTAGGACTTTCTGTCGGCGACCTGGATGCGTCGAGAAAATGGTACGAAGAAAACTTTGATCTCATCGAGGAGCAGTATTTTGAGATGAAACAGCCCGAAGTAAGGGCAGTGATCCTTGCCGGTAAAAATGGTTTGAGAGTCGAACTCATCGGCATGGACAACTCAAAAAGAGAACGGGAGTATACAGATCCTTTGGACGCTTCGTCAGTGCATGGATATGGACATCTTGCAATCGAGGTGGACGACCTGGAAGAGGTGTTCGGGAGCCTGATCGAACACGGTGCACGAATGGTCTCTAAACCTTCCCCCGCCGTGCAGCAAGGTGCATTCTTTGCCTACGTGAAAGACCCGGAGGGAAATCTGATCGAGCTGATTCAGGCACCGGGGAAGTAAACTTTTTTCAATTGAACGAACGCCTGAATTCCAGCGGCGATAAATTCGTCTTCGTCTTGAAAAGCTTACTGAATGATGCCAGGTGTTCGAAACCCAACTCGTATGCGATCTCACTTACCGATAAGTTGGTCGTAGAAAGTTTCTCCTTCGCCAGCTCGATCAATTTATCGTGCAGGTGTTGTTGCGTGCTTTGACCCGTCAGCGATTTCAGTAAGTCGCCCAGGTAGTTAGGAGATACATTTAACGAGTCGGCAATGAAAGTCACGGATGGAAGGCCCTGTTGCACCAATGCTCCACTATTGAAATATTGATTCAAAAGGTCTTCGAAACGATTCAGGATCTCGTGATTCGAGATCTTTCTTGTAATGAATTGCCGTTGATAGAAACGTTCTGCATATGTGAGCAGCAGTTCTATCTGCGCAACAATCACACTCTGGCTGAATTTATCGATGTTGGAGTAATATTCCTGCTCGATATTCTTAGCGATGCCGGTGATGATGCCTTCCTCTTTATCCGAAAGATGAAGTGCTTCGTTCACATCGTAGTTGAAAAATTCGTAGCGCTTGATGGTTTTTGCAAGGGACGTGTTCCACAATAAGTCGGGGTGGAATAATATCATCCATCCCGACGGATTGTGTACATGATCCTTTTCATATTCGATGGTAAGAACCTGCCCCGGCGCCATGAAATGAAGCGCTCCGTCATTGAAGTCATGAGGTTGCCGACCGTATCTCATTTTAATATGAAAATTCTTTTTCATCGAGATCGAATAGAAGTCGAAGATCCGCGTAACGATGCCCTCTGCCATCGGCGGCTGGAGGTTACCAATATCGATCACAGTTATAAGCGGATGCTGCGGCCTGGGCAAATTGGCCATCTCGTGAAAGTCACTGATAGTTTTTACGCGGATCATCTGCTTATCCATAACAACAAGTTAAACAGAACTATTTGAAGTAAACATTGCCGGACATATCTTCCAGAAGACCAGGATGTATCGGGCGCCAGTTCAGAGTCTTCTGTGTGATCGCACTCGAAGCGGGGCAATCGAGCGCCGCAAAATTTGCGAACCAGTTGAAATGACCAGGTGCTTCTGAAGAAGTTACCGATCGGGAAGGAATATTAAGTTTTGCACCGATCTTTTCGGCAACAACTTTCACAGTGATCGCCTCGTCACCGACAGCGTGGTAATAAGAACCTGTTTCACCATGTTCCAAAGCCAGGCGATACAACTTCGCGGCATCGAGACGGTGGACGGCATTCCAACGATTAGCACCGTCATGAATGTATGCCGAGATCCCTTTCTCACGTGCAATGTTGATCATCATCGGTATAAATCCATGATGATCACCTTCGCCATGTACTGATGGAGCGAGCCGCAGCATAGAGACGCGAACTCCTTTCTCTTTACAGGCAAGTGCAGCGGCCTCTGACATCCGTGGGAATTTTTCGGGATCACTATGACTGGCCATATCTTCAGTGGCCAGTACACCGGGGCGCACTAACGCAGTACCCGAGGTAACAACAAAAGGACGATTCGATCCTGCCAATACAGAACCTATCGTTTCAATTGCCACGCGATCGATCTCGCAGACCTCTTTGAACCTGGTGAAGTCGTGAACGAAACCGGCGTGGATCACACCTTCTGCGTTCACCGCTCCGGCGCGCAAACTTTCAAGATTTTCTAGATCGCCGCGATGAACTTGCGCGCCGGCGGCGGTCAGAGCTCTGGCTGATGCTTCGGAGCGGGCTAACCCAGTTACCTGGTGGCCGGCACTAATTAATTCTTTCACAACAGCAGTGCCGACAAACCCTGTGGCTCCCGTAACAAATACTTTCATAAGACGCTTAATTTATTTTGACAGAACAAAGGACGGCTTTGCGTGGACGCACGTTTTTGCCGGATCTCGGATTTGTTTAGCCTTTTTACTGATTTCCTGTAACGCGATGAAGCTGTTAGAAGTCTAAGCCGGAAAACGACAGATGAATAGTAACAAACTCAAACTTTCTGATGTGTGCCTCATTGCTCTTGCACTCTTCTACCTGATCATGCTCGGAGGAGGAAATTATGAGCAACTCACGATAACACGACTCGTGACAAGCGAACCACCGAAGTCGTTGTATATTTTACAGGGCCCATATGGTTTCAGACCGATGGCGTTCTGGGCGACCTTCAGACCGATCACGATATTCCTTTTTATTGTCACGCTGATCACAAACTGGAAGCATGCCGGTGCGAGAAGAAATCTTCTGATCATCGCGTTTTGTATTGATGTCGCGACGACGATAGCGACGTACACATACTTCGCGCCGGAAACAGGAGCGATCGCCAATGCAGCATATGATCCGTCAATCGTGGATGCAGGTCAATTGCAGAGAGCGCAGCTTTGGAAAAATATGAATTGGATCAGGTTGGGAGCATTCTACGTGAACGCACTCGTGGTACTGCTGGCTTTAAGAATCCCAACGAACAACGTCAAACTCAATCAGCCAGCTATTATCCAGTAACTATTATCTAATAACTAATAACTAATAACTATTTCTGATACTCGATCTTAGTGAGCTTCCACACAAACTTACCAGCAACAGTTTGAACGACAACTTCGTCGCCAACAACTTTATTTACCAGTGCCTGCGCCATGGGTGAGTCGACAGAGATGTAGTCTTTGGTGTCGAAGATCTCGTCGTAGCCAACTATGCGCAGGCGTTTTTTCATCCCTTTGTCATTTTCAATTTCAACCCAGGCGCCAAACATTACTTTGCCTTCCTGGAATGGCGTATAATGAACGACTTTCAGATCATCGATACGTTTGCGTAAGTAGAGAATGCGGCGGTCTATTTCCCGCAGGCGTTTTTTGTTATAATGATAGTCTGCATTTTCAGAGCGATCGCCGAGGCTCGCAGCCCAGGCAACTTTTTGTGTGGTGTCGGGACGTTCCACCCGCCACAGGTGATCTAACTCAGCTTTTAATTTATCGAGGCCTTCGGGAGTGATCAGAAGCGTTTTCATGCAGTAGAAATAGCCGCAAAATTACCCTTCTTTCAGATGTAATTCGACTTAGCATGCAAATTTGTGTGCCACAATCTCCCGTATCGCATCTATTATAAAGTTTACTTCCTCGTCGGTCATCGTCGGATGCAACGAGATTCGAACCCATCCCGGCTTCGCACGCATATTGCCGGAACGAATAGCGTTAAGGATCTGAAAAGATCTCTCTTTACCGACATTCAACAAGCGATGTCCATACGGGCCAGCACAGGAGCAACCTCCGCGTGATTGAATTCCATAGTTATCGTTCAGACATTGCACGATGTCGTCGTGGTGCGCGTCATCGATAATAAACGATAGTATTCCCAGTCTTTTGCGTGCACGATGCTCAAGGATGGTTAACCCTTCGACGCCTGACAGGTTTTCCAAAAACAGGTTGACAAGTTCATGCTCCCTTTTCCGGATTTTATCCGGGTCCATCTTTTCCTTCAATTCAAAACATAGTCCTGCTTTGATGGTCTGAAGCAGGGGAGGAGTGCCACCATCTTCACGGGTTTCAATGTCGTTAACATATTCGCGACCATTCCACGGATTGGTGTAGAACACGGTGCCGCCGCCAGGATGATCCGGAGCTTTGTGCAGGCAGAGTTTTTTATTGAACACAAGCACTCCTGGTGTACCAGGACCGCCAAGAAATTTATGACACGAAAAATAGATGGCATCGAGATGAGTGCCCGGAATACGTGGATGCATATCGATCGACACATACGGTGCGGAACTGGCGAAATCAACAAAGCAGAATCCATCTGCCTCGTGCATCATCTTCGCTATCTCGTGATAAGGTGTCTCTATACCGGTAACGTTAGAGCAGGCAGTGATGGCAGCAATCTTTTTCTTCCTGTCTTTGAATTCATTCAACAACTGCTCCAGGTGACCGAGATCTACATTGCCATCGTCACCACATTTTACGATCTCAACCGTAGCGATAGTTTCAAGCCAGCTGATATGATTGCTGTGATGTTCCAGTTCAGTAACGAATACAACAGGGCGATCGCTTTCTTTTGCCGGTGGATCAACGTATCGCAGTCCGATCATACGTTGCAGCTTGTTAACCGCCGCCGTCATCCCGCTGCCACACATTAGTACAGCATCTTCACTTGATGCATTAACATGTTTCTTGATTATTCCCTTTGCATTTTCATACGCGTTCGTCATCTCTGTTCCCGTCGCAGTTCCCCCTGAGTGCGTGTTGGCCCAGAATGGCAAAATATGTTCATAGAGATGTTTTTCGATCGGTGCATATGCGCGCCCGCTGGCGGTCCAGTCGGCATACACCATTTTCAAAGGCCCCCGTTGCGTGTGGATCTGTTGATCGATGCCGATGATATTTTTTCTGAATCCCGAAAACCAGCTCTCGAGGCAAACGGCGGAGCTCATCGGAAAAGCGCGTGCGGTTTTTCTAAAAGAATATCGTTGAAGTAAATGCTGAACAAGACAACGCTTGAAAGGAAGAGAACGACGATGATCAACTGGACACCGGAGGTTTTCTGAATAGGCTGCCTTGAGTTAACGTCGCAGATCTCGCCTGGGCAATACTGTGCTTTCTGACCGTAGATTGCGCCGTATAGTTTACAGGCAAGGCAGATGCCGAATGCCGATTCGAAGAAAAGGAAAATGAGACACGCCAGGCAAATAAGTCCCGTGATTGGTCCGTAAGTGTTCATGGCCACCATCAGCACGAACATTGTACCAGACAACGCTATGCCGACAGTCCACGCGATCTTCTTTTGCTTTGCGCCTACATACTCGGGCTGTTGATTGCTTACGATCAATCTGCCGATGATCAACGATGGTGAGTACCTGGGGTTGACGACGACGCGAATAATGAAGTCGGTGAGGAAGAAAATGATCGAATATTTTGCGAGAAGAAAGTTTCCCGAAAAAAGTATGTACATCAACGCCGTGTAAATGAAGAGGAAGAGGATACCCGCAGCAGCGCGAATCTCGCGTTCATTGAGGACCGCGATGTTGTAGCCGTCTACTTGTTCTCCGAATTGGAAGATTTTGTTCATTTGCCGTTTGGTTTTCTGGAAAAGTAGGAGATCACACACATGACGCTGAAATTTTTGTGACGGTTGTACGCCTCTGCGTTATAATCCGGCATTTTCACCGGAAATCAGGAAATGCCGTTTTTTTAACGATCCAACGAAGGTATTTCACGTATATATTTGTTCCATGTTCGTGAGCAAAAGGATCAGTTACCTGCTTTTTCTAATCGGTTGTGTGGGTGCCCTGCTCATTGAACGCCCGGTGTACAATGGAGATACAGTGCTCACATGCTTTACCTGGCTCGCCACCGTCTTCGCCCTGCTCGTGCTGTTTTACCTGCAGATCATCGCGAACACTAAGCTACTCATTCCATGGTTACTCGATCGCCAGCTTTTTAGTTTTTATACAGCCGGACTTTTCGCATCCACATGGGTGTATGCGTCGTTGCTACGACACTATAATGAATTTCTTCACTACACGATCTTTCACGATGCGATCGTAGAGACCAGGGGCGGATATTGGGATCATTTCATCTATGGCTTATGCTGTACCGTGATCACATCGCTGATGTATCTCACTAAGAAATGGGCGGAGCAGGAAGATCAAATGAAGAACACCAGGATCAACCAGTTGCAGACTGAATTGAAATATCTCCGTTCACAGATCAACCCGCATTTCTTATTCAATGGCCTCAACACCGTTTATGGTCATATCAGTCCCGACAACAGCCAGGCGCGTGATATGATGGTGCAGTTTTCCGATCTCCTCCGTTATAATTTGTACGAAGCCGATGTTGACCTGATCTCCCTGCAAAAGGAGATAAAGTACCTTCGCAATTATGCAGATCTCGAGAAAGCGCGCAGTAACGAAAATGTAAAAGTTCTCCTGAACATAGATATCGAGAATGGAGATTCGAAAATAGCGCCGCTGATATTTATGGCGTTCGTCGAGAATGCATTCAAGCATGCTTCACGTGGTGATAATATCGAGAACAGGATTATTATCGACGTCGTCGAGAAGAAGAACCGTATCAGTTTTAATTGTCAGAATACCTTCGAAGACGGTGAGAGCGGAAAAGGAGGGATAGGATTGGCAAATGCCATCAGGAGATTGGATCTGTTGTATAAAGACAAGTACAAGCTCGATATAGATAAGAGCAACGGATTGTATAACGTTCACCTGGATCTTACTCTATGAAAAAGCTCAGTTGCATAATTGTAGATGATGAGCCCGTAGCGCGGAAGATATTGGATGAGTTTACGGCACAGGTGAGTTTCCTTGAGTTGCTCGGAAAGTTCGAGAACGCCGATAAAGCGGCGGCTTTCCTGAAACAAAACACAGTAGACCTTATCTTCCTGGATATTGAGATGCCGAAGATGTCCGGACTTCAATTTCTCCAGAAGATGGACGTTGATGCGATGGTGATCATCACAACAGCATTTCCTCAATACGCCCTCGAGGGATATGAACTCGATATCATCGATTATCTTCTAAAGCCGTTCGCCCTGGCTCGTTTCCTGAAGGCAGTCCACAAAGCGAAAGATTTTCAGCAAATGAAGTCGAGGCCTGGTGCTCCGGTGGATTCGTTTATTTTTATCAAGAGCGATAAAAGAATTGAAAAAGTGATGCTTAATGATATCCTGTATGCCGAAAGCACCGGGAACTATGTAAGCATCTACACACCCGAGAAAAGAATTATCGCGTATCTAACGATGAAGAGCCTCGAGAGCCAGTTGCCGCGCGACCAGTTCGTTAAAATTCACCAGTCGTATATGGCAAATGTTTCCAAGATACTATCCATCGAAGGTAACGAGGTTAAGATCGGGGCAAAGTCACTTGCTATGAGCAGGAGTTGTCGCGACGATGTGATGAGATTAGTGAATCAGCGAATGTTGAGACGATAGCTTTTCCAGTTGAAGTTTGGCATTCGCGTGCTGCGGATCCAATTCCAGTACACGTTCATAACACGCCTTCGATTTATCATACAGCCCGGCTGCCATGTATGCTTCCCCGAGGCTGTCGAAGCAATTGGGCGATTGAGGAAAGAGGGTCGTATTCATCCTGAAGACAGTGATCGCTTCTTTGACGTCGTTGCGTTTGAGAAGGACATAACCGCAGGTGTTCAGTTCAGCCTCGCGCGACACATCGTTACGAATTTGATGTGCAAGCCCGCGCGGATCGATGTTTACATCACTCAGCAGACCTTCCGCCAGCCATTTGTTGATTTGCGGATAGCTTCTGTAATTCGGTGAATACGGCTGACCGGTCAGAATTTTCAAAAGGTCGCGTTCAACGGATTCGACAGGATACTCGACTATTCGCCCTACTTCTTTATTGTTTTTATAGAATATGAAAGTACCAACCCGGTAAATGTTCAATCCCTTTTCTTCGCGATTTGGCGACTGTTTATAAACATCCATGGAATCGTATACACCGATAAGCTGGATGTTGTTAGCGGGAAAACCGATGGTATTCAGTACTTTCATCAGCTTTGGAAGCTCGCGCTTGCTATCGCCACACCAGGAGCCGAAAACAACTTTCAGCGTGATCTTTTCAGTACGGACCTTTTTGAGTTGATCAACAATATCTGCGGATGGATTATAACTTTCATAGTTGACTCTGTACCATGCAGCATAGGGTTGTTGTTCCAGGTCTTTAACCGAACACGCGCCGAGCAAGCGTGGTTCTTTTTGAGCCAGAACACTGAATGTTAATAGAACATAGGATGCAATCAGGGCAAGTCGTTTCATGGGATAAGTTTGTGATCCAAAACTACCGGCTGCAATGACGAATCACTGTTAACTGGTTCATAAGAATTTCTAATAGAGTTGTTAAAAGATTTTATAAATTTTGTGCCAGGATGAAGAACGTCGCTAAAGGTTCGATAATTTTTCTGTTGCTTTCGTTTTTAACGTCGTGTGTTGACATTGTTGACAACGACCAGGTAGCGAAGGATACGCTGGAGAAACTTAAGGAGAAGTACAACGAAGATTTTTCTGTTGTAAGTGTAAGCAATAGTACACAAGGCCATGGAAAAGGTGCGATCTGGCCGACGGGAAATGCTTTCACCATCGAATTGAATTCTCAGCCGGATTCAACAGGCCAGTTGGCTACGTGGTTTCTTGCCTATGCTGCCTACGACAGCAATAAACAGTTTGTTTACTATGGGGATACGTATATCCAACGATTGATCAGCGATCAAATAGAAAAAGATTTTTCTGAAATTTTGAAATCGGGATATCCGGGTCGCATAGCGTGCAATATGTATTTTGAAACGAATGATGACTATTCATTGACGCCGTCTGGACCAGTCGATGTTGATTATAAAAATATACTGCCCAAACACCCTTATTCGATCTCTATCAGCAGCGGAACGATCTATTTTTTTACGCCATACCCCGCATCGGAGAAGGAGACCACCGAATATCTGCGAAAATATTTTACCGGACTTCAGAGATATAAACCAGCCAGCATCGATTTGTTCGTCTATTATTGGGATGAAGATCACCTTAAAGAAAAGTCCATCGATTCGTTACGCTTTGCTTTTGCTTACGAGTATCATGATGGGTACTTTGAGACAGGTAAAACTCCACTTCGGAGATATCGCCTGAAATTGGGCAAGGACGAATTAGATCACCTGGACACCCTGAATTTATATCGCTATATGAAGGATTTTTGAATTCTTCGAAAAGGGGGCCGGCTTCAGCGACAAAAAATATTCGGCATCCCCGGGTGACAAATCCGAAATCCGGGAATTACCTATTTTCGACCCAATCCTATGACCGACTACGAATTACTTTCCGGCCTGCTTCTAAAGGAAGAAAAGGCTATTTACGAAGTATATCTCCAGTATTTTCCTTCGGTGGAGAAGTATGTCCTGATGAACAGCGGGAATTCACAAGATGCCGAAGATATTTTCCAGGACGCTTTAATGGTACTGCTCACCTATATAGCGAAGGAAGATTTCAAGCTGACGTGCACAATCAAAACTTTACTTTTTGCAATTGCACGACGGCTTTGGCTTAAGCAACTGAGAAACCGTTCGATCCGGGAAACGCTTGTCGAGCTGGAAGTGGAGCAACAGGATTTTATCACGCAATGGGAAGAAGTGGAAAAGAGCGAGCGTAAGTATGATTCGATCCCGCAGGTATTGAGCAGGATCTCGGTGCATTGTTCCGGTTTGTTGAAAGAACTTTTTCTTACCGGCACTATACCCGATCACTATAAGAACAATCATTCGATGCGCAACCAGAAATACAAGTGCCTGGAGCAAGCACGAAAAATGATGAATAAATTGTCGGTGGCATAGGGTGACAGAAATCGAAAAGTGGAATTGATCTATAAACAATATGAAGATCATTTTCACACTACTATTTCTTACTATGATGACACTGCAATCAACAGCGCAGAAATCTCCTGCAACAGATTTCACGGCGACAACTATCGATGGAAAGATGTTTCGTCTTTCCGACCTGAAAGGAAAGAAAGTATTCCTGGCGTTCTACCGAAACGGAGCCTGCGCGCTCTGCAATTTACGCGTACACGAGCTTTCTCTCAGGCAAAAGGACTTCGACAAAGCCGGGATCGTGATGGTGGCTGTGTTCGAATCGTCGATCGAGGACATGAAACCATATGTTGGTAAGCAAAAGCTGGGCTTTACTTTATTATCCGATCCCGACGGAAAGCTGTACGAAATGTACGGCGTGAAGAATTCACCGGAGCTGATCAACCAGGTGATGGCGTCGGGCAGTGCCAACGAACGAGCAGCTGAGGCGGCCAAGGCGGGTTTCAATCTAACCCCACAAGAAGGTGCGAACTTTTTCCGGATACCGGCCGATGTTCTTATCGACAAGGATTTTAACATCGTGAAGATCCATCATTGCGATCAGCTCACGAATCACCTGCCGATTGATGAGGTGTTGAAATTCTAGTCAGGCTCTCGATGGTGCCTTTCCAAATTCTTTCTTGAACGCGTACGAGAAATGCGACAGATCCTCGAAACCAAGGTCGAGATAAATATCTGACGCATTCTTGTGACGTTCGGTGATGAGGAAATGGGCCGCCTGAAGACGTTTGTGTAAAAGCCATTTCCCCGGCGTTGTTCCATAGATCTTCTGAAAATCGCGTTTGAAGGTTGCCAGGCTTCTGCCGGTGAGATATGCAAAACGATCGAGGTGCACATTGAAATGAAAGTTCTGGTTCATGTATGCTTCAAGGTCAATCTTATGAGGATCGGAAAAATTGAACAGGGAATTTTTCAACTCCGGCTTTAATTCGATCAACAACAGGATACCTTCTTTCATCTTCAAGTCAAGCATAGCTTTGCTCAACGATTTCGATGACCGGTGATAGGCCAATAGCGAAGAGATGAATGATCTGAGCAGATCATTCATCTTTAACTCTACCACCGGAAATGAATTCGATGATGTTGGCTTCGCTTTAAAATTATATTCAAGGCTCACGGCACGAAGTATCTCCTGTGAAAATCTCAACGAGATCGATTCGAAGTCGGCACCCTTCGGCGGAGTTTTAATAAACTTCACAAGATTGTTACGTTTAACGAGAACCACCGAGTCGGACTTTGAAACCACGGTCGTCTCGCCATCGGAGAGAGCAAGGCTTCCGGCAATCTGGTATGTGAGCGAATGTTCACTTACAAACTGCTCACCAGAACGGCTTTCCGTGTGATAGCAGGAATAGGCGAGCATCGATTTAATTTCGTCGGACTTCATAAGATGTACAGCGGGATCGTTCAGGCCTTTAGCCCTTTTAACGCAAGATACTTTTGCCCTTCGTCGGAATCCAGAAAATTTTCGGCGTTGTCAGAATCCGTCGACTCGCTTACAGGAATCCATTTCTCGAACTCGGCTCTGCGATCGGCGTCAGCTGCCTTCAGTATACCTACGGCTTCGCTGCCAAGGATAAGATGTACCGGAGGTTCGGGATGCGCCACAAGCTCGATCATCACTTTCGCCGCTTTATCGGGATCACCCATCGGAACAAATTTCCCTGACGTAAGAAACTTCGTGATACCACCAACCGTGGCTTCATAACCCTCGACTACAGGTGCGAAAGTCATCGACGCTGTTGCCCAATCTGTACGAAAGCCACCTGGCTCAATCGCCGTTACTTTGATGCCGAGTGGGGACACTTCTTTGCTTATCGATTCTGCAAACCCGGAAAGTCCCGCCTTCGCAGCCTGGTATATCGACAAGCCGGCGTTGTTGACACGTCCGCCGATCGAACTGATCTGGAGAATACGACCGTTCTTTTGCCTGCGCATGAATGGCAACACGGCACGTGTAATTTCAATCGGCGCGTAAAGATTCACATCCAGCTGACTCTTCACCTGCTCGTCGGTATAAGCCTCGGCAGCACCCGTAATTCCAAAACCTGCGTTGTTCACCAGGACATCGATGCGACCGAATGTGTCTATTGTCTTTTGAACTGCCTCGCGGATCTGCTCACGATTGGTCACATCCAGACCAATGGTGATCACCTGGTCGTCGTATTTTTGTTTGAGATCTTTCAGATCTTCCGGACGCCGCGATGTTGCTGCGAGAAGATCGCCGTGTTTCAATACAGCAACGGCCAGGCTATGTCCCAGGCCACGGGAACTTCCCGTGATAAACCATACTCTTTTCATACTCTTTGTTTTTTTACAAAGATTGCCTGTAAACCGGCAGGTCAACTTTGTTTAAAAGCTCAAAGAATGTTTGTTGTAAGGCTCACGAAAATGAGACTGGCTGAATGATTACATAATAGGAATCGGCACCTCTTTACATTTGATCTTGCTCGCTTCGTATGCGATGCTATCGCTGTCTACGAAGGACTGGTCGCCGAACAATTTGAAAAAATATCGCTCGTCTTTGTTTTTGAAATATAGAGTGGTGTCTTTATAGTGACCACCTCCGCCAAGACTGTCTAGCTTATAAAGCTGTTCAGTAACCCGCATGTAGACATCATTGGCACAGAAAACCAATGCGCGTGGAGCCTGGTTTATGAGGCCTTCCCACTCATAATCGTCGGGCTCGATGTTGAAATGGTATATGTAAGTATTGGTGGTGCCATAGTTGGTACCCGTGATGAGACCAGTCCACCTGGTAACTTTATCTTCCCTGGTAACCTCGATAGACCTCCCATTCTGGTAGTTCCTGTGGAAATGGCTTTGATACACTTCGGTATTGGTTGAACACATGGAAAGCATGAAAAGCAGGGCGATGAGGAGCGAACGCATCGGGGAGAGGATTTAAAACGAAGATACAAAAAGGAAAATTCTGAAAACCCTCGTTGCGCAAAACCTAAACTCCCCAGGCTACTTTCGGGATCTTTTTGAACAGTTGATTTCTCATCTCGTTGGCTTCTCCCAACACCTTCTTTCCTGCAGCGGTCAATAAAAATATTCGCTTCCGGCGCCCACCCCTTTCGGTGGTCGGATCGCCCATCTCAGATTTCAATAATCCTTTTTCTTCGAGACGTTTTAGTACGGTATGAACTGCACTTATGTTCAGGCTTCGTCCCGTTTGTTTTTCAATCTCGTCCATTACCGCGACGCCATAGGCATCTTTATACAGAATACCTACAACAAGCAGGACCAGTTCTTCAAGTTCTCCGATATTTGTTCCCTTCATAAATTATTCTCCTTTTAACACTTCTGACGGATTCGTTTTTGCCGAAGTCATGGCCTGGTAACTGATCGTTAAGAATGCGATGGCGACCGCGATGAGACCCGAAAGTATAAACAATGCAAAATTGATATCGACACGATAAGCGAACCCTCCAAGCCATTGTCTCATCAGCACATACGCCAGCGGAAATGCAACGAGGTTCGAGATAATGATCATCCCGAAGAAATCTTTCGAGAACAACAGGAATATATCCGCGCGCGAGCTTCCCAAAACTTTCCGGATACTCATTTCCTTTTTGCGTTGTTCGGCCATGTAAGTTGACAAGCCGAATAGGCCGAGACACGCAACAAGTATCGAAAGCCCGGAGAAGATCACCGTGATCTTGCTCATCTTCTGTTCTGCTTTGTACAATTTCTGAAGATCGTTCTCCAGGAAGAAATATTCGAATGGCCATCCGGGTACCATCTCTTTCCATTGTGTTGCGAGATGATCGAGAGTAGCCGGAATATTGTCGCCACTAATGCGGACTGCCATATATTTTATTCGCACGTCGAAGGATTTTGGGCTCGTATTTAATTCAAGCACAAGCGGGCGGATCGGCTGATGTCGTGATGTGAAATTGAAATCTTTCACGACACCGATGATCCTGTGACGGGCATCATGACCGAATTTTTTCCCAACGGCATCTTCATTGGATTTCCAACCCATCTGGCGGACAAAAGTTTCGTTCACTACGAGCGCGAGTGAATCGTCTGTGATTACATCTTCTGAAAAATCCCTGCCCGCCACGACGGGTATCTCGAATGTCTTTGTGAAATCGTGTCGCACAACAAGCCGGGGATATGGATGTGAATCCGAGAGCCCTTCGAAGAGATAGTCACCGACCTGGTGCTTGGCACCCAAAACCTCTTCCATTGCTGTAACGCTAAGAGCATTTGAATTTCTCAGGAACTCGTTCTTCAATGCTTCATAATTCTGAGCAACCGGCGAGCGCGTCACCGGGATCATGACCACGTTCTCGCGTGTAAACCCGGTGTCGCTTCTTTGCAACATCGACAGCTGATCGATTGCCACGCCGGTTCCTATCAAAAGAATAATAGACAGGGCAAATTGTACAACAACAAGTGTTTGCCTGAGAAGGCTGCCATTTGAACGCGGAGCCGACTTTAACGCGGTGATCGGATTGAATGCAGACAACACGAAGGCCGGATAGATGCCCGCGATTACTCCAACCACCAACGCAAGGCCTGTCAACAAACCGATATAGAACGGTTCAAGCAATACCGTTCTTTCAACACTTATCTCTGCGAATAAATTGAAGAATGGAAGCACTGCGAGTACGGCGATAGTCGCGATAACAACCGACAACGTGCTGACGAGCACAGATTCAAAAAGAAACTGAAGGATAAGCTGTGTCCTTTGACTGCCGAGTGTTTTCCGCATGCCGACTTCCTTCGCGCGTTTGGTTGCCCTTGCCGTGCTAAGATTGATGAAGTTGATGCAGGCGATCAGCAATACGAATATTGATATGGAGCCAAACACGTACATCGTCGTTAAGCTGCTGTTCGGCTGGATCTCATAGTCCATATGCGATTTCAAATGAATGTCGGTCAGCGGAAACAATTCCATGGTGACATCATTCCGTAAGAATTCGGGGAAATACTTTTTTACAAAGTCAGGCATCGAAGCCTGCAGGTATGGTGCGTCGCTAGCGTCCTTCAGCAACAGGTATGTCCAGCATGGATTCCAGTGCCAGTGCCATCTTTGCGGCTGGAGCGGATTGTAGATCTGGTCTAATGTGCGAAAGGAAATGAGGAAGTCGAACTGGAAATGTGTGTTGAGCGGAACGTCGCGCATCACGCCCGTTACCAACAGGTTTGATCTTCCCTGGAATCTCAGGTATTGGCCCACGGCGCTCTTTCCCTCAAAATATTTCTTCGCCATACTTTCCGTGAGAACGATCGATTCAGGTCCGTTCAGTGCGGTTTTCGGATCACCTTCGATCAACGGAAAATCGAACACGTCGAAGAACGAAGAGTCGGTGCAGAACACACGCGATTCATTGAACACTTTCTTGTTATCTATTGTAGACATGGCAAGCGTGGGCGCCTGGTAGTTGAAGAAGCGAACCGCCTTTTCAATACGCGAACCATAATCGTTCAGGAGCGCGCCCGCTACCGGGAAGGGCTGACTTGCCGATCGTTCGCCAACTCCGTTCGATTGAAGTATCTCGTGGATCCGATAAATGCGATCGGCCTTGCTATGCATGCGATCGAAACTATATTCGTTTCGCATGTAAAGGCTTATCAAAAGAAAACATGCGATGCCTATGGCAAGTCCGCAAACATTCAGGAACGAATAACCCTTTTGCTTAAGGAAGCCGCGTTTGAACACGGCGAAATAATTCGAGTACATCATAAAGTTTGATGAAGATTGTGATCGCGGTCGCTGGATATTCGACCATTTAAAGAATCGCAGTACGTTCCAGACATACTGGAGGTCTGCGATCTTGTGATTGTTTTTCTTTAAGGTGCGGGAATAGAGCTCGTGCGCATCACCCTGGATCTCTTCGAGCAGGCGGGGATTACAGTACCACTCCAGGAAGCGGTCGGCCCATTTTGGAGGAGATGCGTTTTTCATGTATTCTACAAACGTGAATGTAATACATATGTTTCACATTTGTAGAATTATGGAGATAGGATTTATGTTAGCGAGTCGTTAAAAAACGACAACTCAGGCTTTGTTGATTCTTACGGCGTTGAGGCCTTTGGGTCCTGGTTCGACCTCGAATGTTACCGACTGGGATTGAGATACCTGGAAATTAGCAGAGCTATAGTGGAAGAAGAATTCTTCCTGAGTTTGTGAGTCTTTAATGAAGCCGTAGCCTTTGTCTTGTTCGAAAAATTTGACCACGCCTTTCCGGATGGTCTCTGTTTGCATGCCTCCCTTGTTTCGTGAGGAAAGGTCTATGTCGCTTTCTTTGATAGCCTTCTTTTTCGTGGCGTCCGGCGGGGTAGATGAGAAATTGCCGTTTTCGTCCACATAGGCGATCATATCTTCGAATGATTTGGACTCCTTGTTCGCCTTACGCTCCTCTTTCTTTTGCTCCTTTTCTTTCTGTTTTTGGAGCCTTTTCTTCTCTTTTTCTTTCTTATTGAACGTTTCGGACGATTTCGCCATAATCAGTGGTTTGTGAATAATATCTTCCAAAGTTAGTCATTATTCTCAGGAAAAAGATCCAACAATGGCAGTTAAAGTATCGATCCTGCGCTAGTCGCGACTGGTCCCGATTTTCATCCTTCCCCAATACTTGAAAATCAATTCTGAGGTCTTCCGGTGCCTGATAATTACTTCAAAATCCCACTCATGGTCGCTTACGGGGTGGTTGTTGCTTGTAATATCGAAGGGTTTGCCGAACGAAGTCCGCACGCATTCGTAGCGAACGGATCTTCCGAATGTCATTTTGAAAAACAGTTTCAAAAAGGCTACCTGCTCGACTTTATACTCTCCCGCATCGTAGAATTTTGAGGAAAATTTCTTCCCGCCGAAATTCCTTAGCCAGAGATCATGGCTTTTCTTTCGCGTGACAGATAATGAAGCCGGCATGAAGTCTTTGTGAAGGGGTATGCCGATCATGAAAGCGACCAACCGGCTTAAAATTCCTTTACCCGCTTCAGCTTTGTAATGGCCCGTGGCATTCAATGATTCCCGGGAATTATAAATTCTCTCAAACACGTCTTCTAGCCGTTGCTGACCTTGCCCCATGGTTTCAGGTTTGAGATGATAATGAGAAATGCTATTACCAAAGCCTGTACGATCATCGATATCCCGAGCTTCTTTTGTGTGAGCTGGTACTCAGTGATGTTTCCGACGACGGTCTCCGCCGAACGAACGATCCACGTATTCAGGAAGAATATTCCGAAAAGGATCAGTGAAGTTCCGAACACAAGTTTCACTACGATCCATTTGTACCTGAAAAATCCCCAGTTTGTTTTCCATGACATCAATAGTCCCGATAAGTAGCTGCAGATGGAGGAAGGGATGATTAACCAGTAATCTATCTTTTCCATGATCGCATTATTGTTGATCAGCAGGGTATCCGTGGTAGTCTCTAATGAAAAAAGATAAATGAGCATCACGCTCAATACAGCTCCGAACCAAACGCAGGTCGACAGTACATGCAGGGCTTTGTACCAGTTCCTGACGTGAATGCTGAAAATTTCCATAACAACGTTGTCGAAAGAGCACCTTACAATTCAGCGACGATCTTCAGAGCCCTGTCGATCTCTTCTTCGGAATTGAATATGTGGGTACAATGCCTCACACCAAAATCACCTTGCGCCCGCGGCCTCATCTTTCCTTTTTCCCAGTAAGCATCCTGGAGCTGTTTTCCCGTAAGGCCCTCAACTTTATAGGTTGAGATCCCCGCGCAAATATTTTCATCCTCCGGAGAGAAGATCTTCACCTTGTTGATCTTCCTCAAACCGGTTCGGAGCCTGCTTCCCAAAAACTTTATTCTCTCATACACGCGATCTGGTCCGATCTCATTGTGAAAATCGATCGATGCTTCCAAACCCTTTAACACGGGAAAGTTTCCCGTGCCACGTTGTGTGAAGCGAAACCCTTCGTCATCATGATTGTCCCAGCGCCCGCTGGCTACCGTTGTCCAGATCTCTTTGATCTTTTCCGGTCGCACATAAAGGAAGCCGGTGCCTGCGGGAGCTCCCATCCATTTATGAAAACATCCGGCGTATGCGTCACACCCGATGTCGCGCACATCCACTTTTATTTGTCCCACCGTCTGGGCGCCATCGATGATCGTAAATATTCCTTTGTTCCTGGCTTCAGCACAGATCTCTTTTACAGGAACAATGGCTCCGCTTCCCGAGATCATGTGCGACAGCATGATCACTTTCGTCTTCGGTGTGATCGCATTCATCACTGCATCGAAGATCTGTTTCGAGTCTTTTGCAGGCTTTTGGATGACAACAGTTTTAAACACTGTTCCATAACGTTTTTCTTTCAAGAGAAATCCGCTCTGTCCACCGGAATGTTCCTGGTTGCTTGTAAGCACTTCGTCGCCCGCATTTAGCTGAAGTCCATTGGCCACGTAACTCATCCCATTTGTTACGTTGTCGGTCATTGCTATGCTTGCAGGCTCGCCGTTGATCAGTGCCCCTACTTTTATGCGGATACCCATGAGATTATTGTAACCGCTGATAAACTCTTCTTTGTTATCATCGACGTAAGCCCAGTCGGCAACATTTGATGCGATGTATTGAAGGTGATCGATCATTTTTTGGACAACTATTTTGGGCATCGCGCCGACGGTTCCCGTGTTGAAGAACACCGCGTCTTTTTGTAATGAGAACTGATCGCGTACTTTCTTCCAGTAATTGGGATCGTCTTTCGACGGAAGAGTATTGATTGGTGAAGAGCTGCCCAGTGCCGGCAGCGATATAGCGGAGAGACCAAGAGTTTTAATAACGTGTCGGCGTGAAGGCATAGAGAGAAGGTTATGATGTTTAAAGATACGGAATATGAATTCACTCCATCTGACCGGCGTCTTCATCCTTGCCCGGCTTCAATGAATGAACTTTATCTCTCAGCTTCTTTGCTTTGTCCATCAATTTCAGGAGTTCACTTTCGCCGTCTTTACCTTCCTCAACTATGTTGCCTTCGAGGTACGGCAGTTGTTCGTATGCCTGGGAAAGATTCAGCATCATGTTATCTGTTACAGCTTTCAGACGCGCAACCATTACTTCGAATGTGATCTCCTGCTTGGATACGACAACAAGCTTGTCGTTCCTTCCGCAAAATCTGCATCGCGGCTTTTGAAGTTCCGTGTAACCGCAGTCCTGGCCACACGCCCCGCATTTGTAAATGACGAGGAACTTTGCGTCACGAAGTTTTGAAGACGCCGTTCGGGTTGATTTCTTTTTCATACCCGAAACTAAGTCAGCAGTCGTCACCCAACCGGACATCAGGACATGGGTCTGAAACAGTTGTAAGGTTTTCCTGACGCCTATGTGTTTAAACATCGTGTTTTCTCTACGGCGATGGGAATACCACTAAAGGAGTATGACATGAGATATCGGGATAACCTCCAAAAAACTTCGTTCAGAATACTTACATGAATATTACATCATATACCCCTCATATTTTATTTCAAACGGTTAGTATCAGATAATATCGGTAACAATTGATATATCTTTAGCTAACCCCTAACGTTGGCCACGCGTGAAATCGCGAATCGTACTCCTTCTTTTTATCATAGCATATCCTCTCGGAGTTGTTGCGCAGGATGTTCGTATCCTCGTTGAGAATGCTTATACAAGTACCGCCGATCACCCGGTAACATTAATAAAATGGTATTCGAAAGATATTCTCTACCCTGAGGGAGTTAACATCTATCGTCGCGAAGAAGGTGCGCTCACCTGGACCAAACTCAACACTACACCACTCAGGAAAAAAACTTCCGTTACGGCTGCCGCGCTTGCAAGTGATCCGGATATCGAACCTTTGGTAAAAACCCTTAACAGCATAAAACCCCAGGATCTGCAGGTTCCGATCCTTCAGCTCAATGTGCTGGTGAAATCTTTTTCGAATAATGAATTCGCCGATTTCATGGGCATCTACTATTCCGACGCAACAGTAACTACGAATACAAGGTATGAGTACAGGGTGAACCGCATCAAGAATGGAACTGAACAACTCCTCGGGGTATCGAAGCCAATTACTGCCGGGGCATACGTACCCGACATAACTGTTCAGGAGATCAAAGCGAAACAAACGGAAAAGAAGATCTCCTTTAACTGGCTGCAGGATGAAGAGCGATTCTATGCGGTGAACATCTACCGCCGGTTGAGCACAGATCCGAAAAATATAAAGCTCAATCAGCGACCGTTGATGCTGTCGAAAGTCACAGACTCCATCGGGCGCGTCGGTTATCCCAACCCGATGTTCTCCGAGAACCTCAAGCTGGAAGAGGGCAAAGTCTACATCTACCAGATTGCCGGTCTCGGCTTCTTCGGAAATGAGACAGCACTTTCGGACCCCATCGAGGTGAAATTCAGGGACATCACGTCGCCAAAGGCTCCGAAGAATATCTACGGTAAACCCGACTCTATGAAGGTGCACCTGAAATGGGACGGTTCTTGGAACGAGCCGGTGAAACTCTATATATATAGAGGGACGAAAAGCGACGGGGACTTTGAAAGGATCACAAAAACTCCGTTTACCCAGGACGTCACTCACTTCGATGATTCTCTTGCATTACCGGGCCCATATTTCTATTTCGTGTCGGCCGCCGACTCTGTTGGTAATGAGGCTCATTCTGACGCAGTTTTCGTCGAAGTGCAGGATGTGATCCCACCCGCGCAGCCGCAGGATATCAGGATCAGGATGGATACCGGCCGTGTGGCTATCAACTGGAAGATGAACACCGAGGGCGATCTTGCCGGGTACTATATTTATCGCACCTCGAACCGAAATCAGAAGAAGAACTATGTTCTCCTGAATGCAATACCGCTTCATGCCGATCATTTTTCCGAGGCCCTGCCGAAAAACGTGAAGAGCAAATTCTTCTATTATATCGTGGCGGTAGATACATCATACAATAGAAGTAAACCGTCGGAGGCTGTGTCTGGTGCCATGCCGGATATCCTTGCCCCTGAGAAACCATTCATTAGGAATGTAACATACGCCGAAGAAAATATCGTTGTTGAATGGATACCGAATGTTGATCCCGATCTCATGGGATATCACATCTATCGTTCGGATACATCGAAGAATTTTACCCGGCTGAACGTGAACTTACTCGGACGATCTACTTATCGTTATACAGATCGCGACAATGAGGGCAATAAAGAATATCGCTTCTACCTGGTAGCGATGGACAGTGCGGGGAATACGTCGATCCAGTCGAACGAAGTGTACGCAAAGCGCCCGGTGAAAGAAGATGTTTCGACATCGACGATCAATTTCCGGATAAAGGGAAAGAAAAAGAGAAGCATTCAACTCACCTGGAAGTATGAGAATATTCCCGGTTTGCGTGGTTATGTGGTCTATCGTGGTGAAGAGGAGACTTTACTTCAGCCTGTATCTGGTTTGATTACCGAGCATAAGTATACCGATAAGATGTCGGCTGTCGATGCAAAGAGTAAATGGTTTTACCAGGTTCGGGCATACCAGGGAGATGCTATTGTTTATTCGGAGCTAGTAAAGACGAAGTGAGTATGAAGAAGATTTACAAGTACATCACTATTGCGGCCTTTGGATTTAGTTCTTCCGTGGCTTACGCTCAATCGAACAACGTTGGGATCGGAACGACGAATCCGCATGCTTCGGCGGTGCTGGAGATCACCTCGCCCGATCATTCGAAGGGATTGCTGATACCCGCGATGGATGGGAACCAACGCGATGCGATAAAGAGCATCGCTAAAACCGGTTTGCTGGTATATGATGAGGGCGTGAAGCAATTCATGTTTTTTGATGGAACAAATTGGGTAGTGCTTAATCAACTTATCAAGTCAGGAAGCCCGTTGAGCGGCACTTCAGCTATTGCTGCAAGTCACGACGGTAGCTTAAGCATAACCGGAAGTTTTTCTTCCAGCTCTGTCAGTACGGGTTCCATTGTAGCATCGTCTGTGAATTCATCTGGAAATATTTCCGGAAATAATATTACTGCGAGCGGCACGATAACCGCTCCTAACTATGCATTGAATGCAACCGGCAATGGTCCAATTCCAAAAGGAGGCATCGTCATGTGGAGCGGAAGTATTGCTTCTATTCCGACGGGTTGGGCGCTCTGTGATGGTCTCAATGGAACACCGGACCTGCGAAGTAAATTCGTCATGGGCGCCGGATTCGAGGGAGTCAACAATCCCGGTGGCAGCAACTCCGTAACACTGACAACGAGTCAAATTCCATCGCACACTCATACCATACTTGGTCAAAGCGGTGGCGACAACAACGATAATAATAACCAGGACAGGTTTGCAGGCGGCGATAAAGGTGCAACGGAAAGTGGATTCTTCTTTTCAACGGAATCGCAGGCAACAGGTGGTGGACAAGCTTTCGATAACCGCCCTGCTTATTTAGCTCTTGCTTATATAATGAAATTATAAACTCACACTGTGATGAGTCGGATATATACATATGTTATCATAGCTGCCCTGGGATGTATTTGTTCCTCAGGCTTTGCGCAATCAGCTCAGAACGTTGGTATCGGTACAACCAATCCGCATAAGAGCGCTGTATTACAAGTGTACGCGCCTGATCATAAAAAAGGCATGTTGATCCCTTTTATGGATTATGGCGATCGGCAATCTATAATCGGGATCGCGAAGAAGGGATTGTTAGTATACGATTCTGCGCTCGCACAATTTTGTTTTTTCGATGGCTCATCGTGGCGTACGCTTAACCAGATGTCACAGGCTGCGGGAAATTCGCCACAGGATGCAAGTCACAATGGTAACCTGAATGTTTCCGGAACGGTAACGAGTAACGCCGTTAATGCCCCGAACATGAGCACAGCCACGATCAACGCGACGACGGTGAACGCGGGCACCGTTGCAGCAACCAACTACGAAATGAACTTTGGTAATGGTGTGGTACCACAGGGAGGTATCATTATGTGGAGTGGAGCCATTTCCGATATTCCAATCGGTTGGACCCTTTGCGATGGAAAGCCCGGAACACCGGATCTTCGCGACCGCTTTGTTGTTGGATCGGGACCAACCTTCTATAAAGACACTTATGGGGGATCCACTACCAATACACTGAACGTCTACAATCTTCCACCTCACACTCACGGCTACTCGAAGTTCAAAGAGAACAGCAACGACTGGAAAGGCGGAGGTAGTTCTTCCCCCGGTGATGGCACAGGTGGACTCGTAAGCGCGAGCACAGATAATGGATCGGGATTTTCAGCGCCGTTCAGCATTGTTCCTCCATACTATGCCCTTGCATTCATCATGAAATTATAATCTGAAGAAAAGTGAGAAGAGTCGCGTCATTCATACAAAGTTTTCTTGTGCTGATTGCATTAGTGATCGGGGGAGATGCCTTTGCTCAAAGCATTGACGTGCTCAATAATGGAGCTTTGATACGTATCCGCGAAGGTGCTGTATTCTACATCGGGGGAAGCTATACCGACGGTAACATACCGATGCAGCCGAAGGATGGCACCGAGCCACTCGACGCGCCGATCTTTTTGTCGGGTACTTTACAGATCAATGGAAACATCGATAACCAGCGATCTACTACAAAGCTGATCTTCGATTTCCAGGATGCAACTCAAAAAGGAACCGTCGTTCTTGGAGGAAGTACGGATCAATCGATACTTGGCAGCGATGTATACTTCCCCAACCTGGTTGTCAACAAACCTGGTGGTAAGGTTACGTTGAACCAGACATTGTCGGTAAATAATACGATCAATACGAAGAGCGGCTCTATCGATATGAATAACCACAACATCCAGATGGGTGTTGACGGCCAGATCTTCGAGAAACCAGCTGCAAAGATCTACGGTGCCACGGGTACGATCATTTCCGCACCGGGCTTCACCATCAATGCGGGTATCGACAGTTCCAGCTACCGCGGCTATGGCCTGGGTTTCAAAACTGCCAGCGGACAAAATCTTACGGCGACAACAATTTTAAGGACACACGACGCCGACACACGTTACCCGTTTGCAGCAGACGGACAGGTTGCGCTTCGATCTTACCAATTGAAATTTGCTCCCGGGCCGACACAGCTCGCAACGATCTATTTCAATTATCATGATTCGGAAATAACATTACCGTTGACCGAGTCCAATATCGCTGTGTATCATTCGAGGGACGGTGGCGCTACATGGTTAAATATCACCTCAAGTGTGAATACGACCAACGACATCGTCACCTGTAATAATGTAGCTATTACCGGAACGAATAACTTTGATAACATCTTCGTTTTAACCAAAGATCAGTGTTCCGCTGCAAACACGCCCAAGGTCGTTCTTACGAACAGGAAAGACGGGATTCTCAGGGATCAGCATTATATCAATATTTGTGAAGGTGATGATCTCTCGCTGACAATTCCTCCCGGCTCACCATTCTATTTATGGACAGGTCCTGATGGTTTGAGCGGATATACGAGCAGCGACAGCACGTATCATATCGACGCTGTTACACGTACCGCGAGTATCGACGGATTTCACAAGGTTCTTACGCGCACACCGAGAGGATGCGAGGGAAGAAACAAGTTTACGGTAAACGTAAGATCCATCCCAGTTCCGAAGATCAAACTCAATCCTGATCCGGCTAACCCTGCGCCGATCTGTTTAAGAACGCCGATCGATTTTGTCGATATTTCAACCACAGCAGATACGACGGCAATTACAGGCTGGGCATGGAACCTGGACAATGGTGATAACCACTCGGATCCAGGCGACGATATCCTCCAGTCAGTAGATTCATTCCGGTATGTTTATCCAAACGGAGGGGTAAAGAAGCCTACACTCATTGTAACATCCGAACACCAGTGTGTAAGCCCGGTGACCTCGCGCGATGTTATCATCGACACCCTTCCGATCCCGACGTTCTTTACATCGAACAACATCGTTGGCGACAGCATCAAGTTTATCTGCGAAGACAAAGATGTGAAGTTCAATAACGGCAGCACTTATACACCGTACCCGGGTTCGACGGAATCTTCTACGATGAGCTACCTGTGGACTTTTGATGACGGGGGAGCAACGTCGACGGACGAAGATCCTGTTCATATTTACGAAACGTATGTCGATTCGCCGGATACGATCCGGACAGTGAAGCTGGTTGTTACTGCAACAGCAACAGGTTGTAATGATGAGATAACACAACAGATCACGGTAAGGCCCGAACCGATACCGATGTTCACACCGACGATCGATGCAGTAACAATATCTGAAGCGTGTACCGGGATCTACATCGACTTCAAGAATTCAACCACCATGCCGGGGCCATATGGTCCGGTAAGTTACCTGTGGGATTTCGACAACGGGACGGATGGAACAGAAGCAGAACCGCGACGACAATTTGGACAGGAGAAGACTGTCTACAATGTAAAGGTCACTGCAAAATCTGATCATTATGGTTGCAGCGAATCCATCACGAAAGCAGTAACGATACGCCCGGCGCCGGAGGGACATTTTGTTGTGACGGATGCCGATATCTGCCTGGATGAAGTCGCCGAGTTTACGAATCAGTCGACCATTGTGTCGGGAACGCTTTCTTACAATTGGGATTTCGATGATACGAATACTTCGAATTCACCGGGACCTGTGTTAACACATACATACACGCAGCCACGACAATATAGGGTGACCCTTACACGTACGTCCGATTTCGGATGCACGAACCAGGTGTCGAGAACACTGAGAGTTCATCCATCGCCGATAGCAGATTTCCAGTTCCTGAATGCATGTGATGGAAAAGATGTGAAGTTCTTCAACAGCTCCGTTATCCAGATGGATAATATTTCAGGTTACTTGTGGACTTTTGGAGATGGGAAAACTTCTGCCGCGATAAATCCGACGCACATCTTCCCGAATTACGGGCCTTATAACACGACACTGAAAGTAACTTCTGACTACGGCTGTACGGGCCAGATCACTTTCTCGCCAACTGTTTACCGGAATCCTGAATTCGATCTTGGAACAGCAATAGCTGCGTGTTCGGATAATTATTTGATCAACCCGGCGTCGGATGGCAGCGCATTTCTTCCGGGAGGAAGCACGTATCAGTGGATGGATCCAAACGGTGTCGTGATTGCAACAACACCAAGCCTTCCTGTGAATGTGTCCGGCGTTTATTCGGTACTCATTCAAACTCCGTCGCCGGAATCTTGCCAGGTGAAAACCAATTTGCCTTTGTTCCTCTTTAAGCCGGCTGATCTTGGAAGCGATCTGAGCTCTTGCGCGCAGGTGATACTGGATGCCGAAGCAAACTTGCCCGGAGAAAAGACACGAGCGCAATCAACGACCTACCAGTGGAAAAAGAACGGCGTCAATTATTCAACGAACCAGGTATTGACAGTGACGGAACCCGGGGATTATGAAGTAACCATCACCCGCACTGTTGCCGGAACTTCATGCTCTTCTTCCGATATCGTTCATGTTGACATAGCATTGCCTTTGTCGCTTACACTTCCTCCGCGTATAACCCAGTGTTCCGGAACGGTGACGTTGGATGCCGGGGTAACGGCAGATAGCTATGAGTGGAGGAATGTAGATACCGGAGAAATTGCCGGCAACACGAAGACGTTGTCAGTGAATCAATCTGCTGTTTACCGGGTAACGGTTGTTAGCGGATCGTGCAGTGCGTCGTCGGCAACAGAAGTGGTGTTCAGCGGCGCTCCAAACGTGAGCTTCACGATGTCGTCTTCACAGGTTTGCTCGGGCCAGGCTATCACATTCACCGATATCTCTTTCTCCGATGACGATGCTATTGTTTCGACAGCCTGGGATCTTGGCGAAGGAACAACGTTGAATGATCAGGCGACAGCAAGTACCACCTATGCGACGGGAACTTATACTGTAAGTCTCACGGCTACGACGGCAGGTGGTTGCAATGCTACATACTCGAAGGTGATCGATGTAAAAGGAACGCCGGTTGTGGACATAACGATCCCGGATGTTTGTGAGAACTCACCGGTAGTTATTACAAATAATACGGTTGCATCTATTTTCGATTGGGATTTTGCCGACGGAACATCAGCTACCGGCGCAGCTCCGTCGAAATCATTCGATACGCCTGGGGTGAAGAATATTGCAGTGACTGCAACCGAAGGAGGATGTGCTGCAACGCTTACGATTCCTGTGAACGTGTATGCCCAGCCGGCGCTGGAATTTGGCAGTGAGGTAATAACATGTGGATCATCTATCGTATTGGATGCAGCTAATTCGGGATCGACCTATCGCTGGTACGATCCGGCAAACGCGGCTGTTACATTGGCGACCGCGCAGACTTATTCAATCTCCTCAGATCAGCAAATAGGGGTGGAGATCACGAATGCCAACGGATGTACACTCACACAGGAAACGTCGGTGAAACTGAATACCGTTATCGCTCCCACACTTGGTGCCGATCGATCGGTATGCGACGAGGTCAATTTGTATCCTGGCTATTTCCCGGGGGGCACTTATTCGTGGACGACGGGAGAATCTACTCCGTCTATCGATGTCAATACTTCGGGCGACTACGGCGTAACGATTACGGATCAAAATGGATGTACGGGCTCAGCTTCGGTTAACATCCAGGTCAATGAGACTCCTGTGATCACCAACTGGGCAAATATCAATTCCGTTTGTGACGGACAATCGACAACTCTTTCACCAACAAGCAGCGTAGCCGCAGATTACCTGTGGTCTACCGGATCTACGGCAACGTCGATACAAGTATCTTCCCCCGGAAATTATTCTGTCACCATCACTAACGTGAATTGCAGTGTCGTTAAAACAACGGAGATAAGTCTTAAAGAAACACCTGTTGCTGCATTCAATGCGAATTCTATATGTGCAGGAGACGTGGTGTCGTTCCTAAACACAAGCACCTATGGTGGAGCTGATGCTGTAGGCTACCTGTGGGATTTCGGAGACAATACTTTCTCATCGGGTGCAAATCCTTCGAAACGTTACAATGATCCTTCGACTATTGCTGTTACCCTGAAAGCACAAAGTGAAGCCGGATGTTTTTCAGAAGTGACTCACGATGTAAACGTGAAGCATATGCCGGTTGCGCTGTTCGATGTAGCTGCGACGTGCACAGGTAATGCCACGAATTTCACAAACACTTCGACGTACACGGGCGCGAGTACGGTCACATATCATTGGGATTCCGGATCGGGAGACAGTTACGACGGACTCAATCCTCCTTTCGTTTATTCGTTAGCCGGAAGCTATACAGCCAGTTTGCAGGTCGTATCTGCCGACGGATGTTCAGATACTTATCTTCAGCAGGTTGATATCGGAGCGACGCCTGATCTTACCGGTTGGTTAACCGACATCAGTTCATGTAACTCGTCTGTAACTCTCGATGCCTCGAATGCCGGAAGTACGTATTTGTGGAGTGATAACAGTACAAACCAGACACTGACTGTCACATCCAGTGGAACATATGAGGTAACGATCACTTCGCCGGACAACTGCCCTGTTACCGCGTCGGCCGATGTAACGATAAGCGCGCCACCACAATCCTTACTTCCTCCTTCAATGAATGGATGCGGTGAAGTACTTATCGACCCCCAGGCGGTAGCGGCAACCTACAACTGGTCTACGGGTGCGCATACACCGACGATCCGCGTGTTCACCTCCGATATTTATTCGGTAACGCTGATCAGCGCGCAGTTATGTATCAATACGTATAATACCGATGTTGAAGTATTCACTGTTCCTACATTCGAACTTGGTGCCGACCGTTTCGCATGCGATGGAGAAACCGTTACACTTAATCCTGCGGTTGCCATCCTGGTTACTTATGAATGGTCGACGACCGAGATAACTCCATCGATCGATGTAACCACGACCAATCTCTATACATTGAAAGTGACGTCGACTGATGCGTGCGTCTATGAAGATAATGTGAACGTTACATTCAAGCCCGTTCCTGTTATTGATATCAACGACGATGTTACGGCTTGCGGCGAGGTGACGTTGGACGCAAAAAATCCCGGGGCGACTTATGAATGGTCTACTGGATCGGGCAGCCAAACGATCACGACGAAGAATTCCGGTATCTACGGGTTAACAGTTCGCAATAGCGTGGCTTGTACGGCGTCGAAACAGATCAATGTGACGATACTCGAATTACCTGTCTTCGACCTTGGTGAAAATAAAGTGGTTTGTGATGGACAGACAGCAACAATCGACGGTGGTGCAGTTGTCGACACATTCGATTCATTTACCTGGTCCGACAATTCAAGTGGAAGATTTCTCATCGTTGGAAGCACCGGTCAGTATTCGGCAACAGCCACAGGAACCAATGGATGTCAATCGACCGATAATATCAGCATTACCGTTCGTTCTTCTCTTGGACTCGAATTAGGCAACGACCGCATGTTATGCAGCGGCTCTGGAATTTCGTTGTCGGCGGGTATTGACAACGTTACCTACAACTGGGGTTCGGATAATGGATCTACTTCACAGTCGAAGGAAATTGGAGTTGATAGAGCAGGTCGTTACTGGGTGACCATCACTGATGGGTTCGGTTGTACAATGAGTGATTCGGTACGAGTAACTCCGACCACGGAAGCATTGGATGCTTCGTTCCTTGTATCGAGCGTGGTAGGCCGGGGCGATATTGTTCATTTCTCGAAACTCAACGAGGGCGACGATCTCACTTACTTATGGGATTTTGGTGACGGCGGGTCAAGCACCGCGGAGAATCCCGAGCACCGTTATTTCAAAGATGGAGATTTTGAAGTAACACTTACTGTTTCCAACGGCACTTGCAGTGACGAGCTTACGAAAACTGTGACTGTTAGAATCGCACGCTTCGAAGAAAAACCCGACCCGGTGCTGCCTCATTTTGTAGATATCATCGAAGCATCGCTTTCTCCGAATCCTTCCACTGGTACTGTTACTATTCGGTTGTCATTGACAACGGAAACCGAAGTTATCATGGAAATCTATTCCCTCCAGGGTGTACAACAGCTTCAGTATTCAAAAAGTCTTAAAGACGAGGATATTTCATTCGACTTGTCTGCGCTTGCCCAGGGTCCGTATGTGATCAGGGTAGTGGCAGGTAATAAAACCAAGCTATTGAAACTTATTAAAGCGAACTAGGATGAAAGTTATGGCACGTCTGTTTTTGTTGGCGCTCTTGATATCGGGATTGTATTCGTGTGGCAATAAAGACGATGATCCCGATAAGACTGCGGGTTCCGATCGGTTGAAGGAAACATTCGGCTCCGGATTCGGAGCAACGGATACTCTTCGCGACGTAGCCATCGACAAAAACGGAAGCATCTATGTTACTACCAAAACGAAGATTTATCGCCTGGATCAATCCGGAAATGCAACGCTCTTCGCAGGTGGTGACCGAAGCAAAGTAATTGATGGAAAAGGAACGTCCGCTGCCTTCAATACCATCGATGTAATCGCGTTCGACGAACAGAATAATATCTACATGCTCGACTCTTCGTGCGTGCGTAAGGTAGCTACCGATGGTACCGTAACCAGGATCTATGCAACGAATCCTCCGTTTGTCCTTGACGGACGTGGCTACAAGCCATTCGAGCCCGTGCGGATGTATGGAATCTCAGCTGTTAACGGCGACATCTACGTGCAGAACCCGGGCGCGATAATGAAAATCCATAAAGACACCGATACGCTGGCGGTGTTCGCGGGAAAATTCGCCGACTATGATATTACCGATGGTCGGGGTGGTAATGCCCGCTTCAAGCAGATCGGAACTCTCGTTACTTCGCCCGACTTTAAAAGCATTTACGTGGGGGACGTCGCAGGAATAAGAAAAGTGACGCTCGCAGACAGCACCGTAACAACGATAACAGGCGGTGATAAATATGGGATCGCAGATGGATCCCTAAAAGATGCAACTTTCAATAACGTGGGCGACCTCGCCATCGATGCCAGCGGAAACATATACGTGGCCGATGTGAACAGGATCAGGAAGATCAGCTCGGGACAGGTAACTACAATAGCCGGTCCATATAAACCTGATAATACATTCCTCGAGTGCGGTGGTATTGCGATCGATAAGGAAGGTAAGTTCCTGTATGTGGTCGATATGTCGAAAGCTGGAACGATCATTAAGATAGATCTGTCAGGCATTTAAGATTTTGTTTTAATACACACAATGAAAAGAGATCTGTTCGTTTGGCAACTTCACCTGGTAATAGGATCGATCGTCCTGTTGCCGGTATTTGCACACGCGCAGGTTTACTATGTCCCTGTAGTATTTCACGTGGTGTATGCCAACGACGACCAGAACGTTTCCGAAGAACAGATCCGTTTGCAACTCGCAGTGATCAACGAGGATTTCAGTATGACCAATGCCGATGCTGCCGACACCAGGGCAGAGTTTAAAAGTGTTGCTGCTTCAGCCGACATACAATTCTACCTGGCAGGCATAGATAACGCCATTACACGGACATCGACCACGCATGGTCCTTTCGTTAACGATGATCTTCATAAAACGGCATCGGGCGGAAAAGACGCCTATAAAACCGATGAATACCTGAACGTGTGGATTGCCGACCTTACGCCAGAGCTCTTTGGTTATGGATCGGCGCCAGGTACTGAGACATTTAAAGATGGCGTTGCGATCAACTACCAGTACTTCGGTAAGGATGTCAGCGCATCTTCGAACTACAATCTTGGAAGAACATTGACACACGAGATTGGACACTGGCTCTCATTGCAACATCCATGGGGAACGAAAGGGGATTGCGAAACCGATGACGGTTTGACCGACACGCCGCCACAATCGGGTCCTACGGCCGGCTGCGATCTGAACCAGAATTCGTGTGGCAGCCTGAGTATGGTGCAGAATTTCATGAATACGTCATACGACAGGTGCATGACCTTGTTCACGAAACAACAATGTGAATTGATGCGCACGACGCTGACCACTCTTCGTGCCGGTGCCTATTCAACGGTACCGCCGGTGATCACCGGGTTGAAATCAGGAATCGAACGGACGGTTGTTTATCCAAACCCCGTGAATGCCGGAGAGTTTGTGTATTTGAGATCGAACGACGAGGAGGTCAATATTACGATTACAGATATGGTTGGAAGAATTGTTCGTGGCGAGCGGGCATATCCTTCAAATAGCGAGTGTGCCGTTGCTGTGAAAGGTCTGGGCAATGGTGTGTATGTGGTGAGAGTGAGCGGAGCGAAGACAAATCATACTGAAAAAATTTATGTGAATCTGAATTAACGACAGAGGTATAGATGAAACTGTTTGTGGCTTTAATTTTTAGTGTGCTTCATGTGATCACATCCATGGCGTACTCTGATCCTGCGAAAGAAGAACGATTTGTTCCGGTCGCGGCTTTCACAGCAACTACTGTATGCCAGGGTTTGCCAACTGTATTCACCAATAACTCGACGACTGCAACAGGAGCTATCGTTGCAAGCATCTGGGATTTCGGAGATGGCGAGGGGTCTTCGGTGCTGAACCCACAACATGTATTTAAAGGATCGGGTGTTTTTTCGGTGACACTCACGGTGATCAATACCCAGGGCGACGTTGATGATGTAACGAACCTCGTCACCGTCTATCCTTCGGGAACCTTGAACTTCGTCACGGTATCTCCAAACCAGTGTATCAGTTCGACTTTCAGCTTCAACAACCTGTCGAATATTCCTTCGGGTAGTTTCACGTCGATTACATGGGATTACGGTGATGCCTCCACATCTTCAGGAACTAATGGAAGTCATCAGTATTCGACACATGGGACGTACCAGGTAACGCTCAATACTCTCACCGATCATAGTTGCGCCAATAGTTTTACAAAGTCGCTGGATGTTTATCCTGAAGCGGCGGTGGACTTCAGTGCTGTGAATTCATGCCAGGATAAAGAGCTGCCGTTCACCAACACAACCAATGTTGCATCCGGCCTGGTGTCGTATCAATGGGCGTTCGGCGATGCAACAACTTCCCTGGAGATCAATCCGAAGCACGCTTACGCAACACCCGGGGATTTCAATGTAAACCTGAAGGCCACGACGGAAAAAGGATGTGTAACCAATATCATGAAACAAGTGACAGCTCATCCCGTTCCTGTTGCCGATTTCACCGCCGCGGAACCATGTCTTGGAAGTCAAACCACTTTTAATAATGGAACGACTATCGCCTTCGGAAGTCTTTCATACACGTGGGATTTCGGTGATGGAAATCATTCGACCGACGTTTCACCGGATCACCTGTATGCAGCAACAGGTAACTATAAGGTAACAGTTGTTGCCAGCTCTGTTCCCGGTTGTAAGGCCACGCTGGAAAAATATCTTCATGTTATCCCGAAACCGAAAGTGAATTTTTCTTTCAAGGACGTCTGCTTCGGTCAACGGGCCGAATTTGTAAACAATACGACGATCGATGAAGGCGACATGACCTTCAACTGGGACTTTGGCGATGGTTTTTCTTCCAATGCCATCAACCCGACTCATCAATATGATACGTATGGAAGCTTTAGTGTGAACCTCGAGGCTTCGGCGCCCGGCGGCGGTTGTGCTACAACCCTGATGAGAACGATCAATATCAATCAACAGCCCAAAGCGAAGTTTGAAACCAAGAACAACTGTCTCGATAGCTTGTTCAGGTTCAAGAATACATCCGTTTATTCCGGAACGGATATTACCTGGGCCTGGGAATTCGGTGACGGACAAACTTCGCCCGACCAGGATCCCACCCACGAATATCTTTCATCGCAAACTTACCAGGTACAGTTAAAAGCAATTGCCGACAACGGATGTACAGACACATACTTCCTTCCGGTGAAAGTAGCTCCGTTGCCACTGGTAAATTTTACTGCGGACAATGTTTGCGATACGAACCCGATGAAGTTCAAGAATTTCACGACGATACCTTCCGGAACAGTCACGTACGTTTGGGAATTTGACGATGGTCAGACATCAACTGATCCGCTTCCACTGCATCTGTATTCATTGCCTGGAATCTACAATGTGAAAGTCACAGCAACTTCGGATGCTCAGTGTGTAACGATCAAGGAGCAGGAAGTGACCGTTTACCCGATGCCTGTAACGGATTTCGATGCGCCTACCGTTTGTGATGGTCACCCGACGATCTTCAATAACACGACAACTCTTGCGAGCGGCGATATCAATACGTACACATGGGATTTCGGAGATGCTTCCAATTCGATTGTAAAGAACCCTTCGAAGGAATATCTAAAAGAAGGAACATACACCGTAAAGCTTACTGCTGCGAGCGATCATGGCTGTTCGAGATCTGTCGAAAAGCCGATCACGGTATATCCGCCAGTGATAGCGGCATTCAGTGTGCCGGATGTTTGCTCACAGGACGCAATCGATATTACAAATACATCGACGACGGAGCAGGGAAGCCTGACCTTCAATTGGGACTTCGGTGACAACACGAACGATATCGCTGCTGCGCCAAAACATCTTTACCAGACCTACGGAGTGTATATCATCAAACTTGTTGCTACATCGACAACAGGTTGTAAAGATTCTGTTTCACATCCAGTGGCAATCTTCGCTCAACCGGAAGTCGATGCTGGAGAAGATCAGGTGGTGAGTCAGGGATTTCCGGCGCAGCTAAATGCTTTCGGCGGAGAGGAATATTCGTGGTCGCCGATCGATGGCCTCGATAACTCGAACATAGCGAATCCGAAGGCGACGCCTCTTGAGACCACAACTTACACACTAACGGTGACCGATAAATTCGGCTGTAGCAATACAGATGATGTTACTGTGACAGTCAGCAATGACTTTAAGCTGATGGCTGCGAACGTGCTAACGCCCGACGGCAATGGAATGAACGATACGTGGGTGATCGAGAACGTGGATACGTTTGGTGATGTGCGGGTAAGAGTATATGATCGATGGGGTAAGCTTGTCTTTAAGCAGCAGGCATATAAAAATGATTGGACCGGAATATCAGGCAGCGATGCGTTACCCGACGGAACGTATTACTATTTCATTTCTTTCGAGAATTCCGACAAGCAATACAAGGGTGCTATAACAATTATGAGGAATAAAAAATAAGCCTTGAATATTTGTAAGACGATATCGCTTTTACTGTTTGCCCTTAGCGTTGGGTATTCCGCGTATAGCCAGGATAATCCACCGGCTGCTCCGGCAACAACCACAACCAGTCAAACACCTGCGGCGAGCCAGGACAAGACAAAGTTCTTCGATAAGATCGGCCATTGGATCCAGGCTTACCTGATATCGGGTGAGGACTTCATGGCGGTTGAGCGTAACACGTTCAAGTCGTCTGCTTTCGCCGAAGTATATGTTGAGGGCCTCATAGATCACAATGCATGGTTGTGGGATATGCTCAATCGTGTAACTAAGGTTCGAAACGATGTTAAGGTCGATCCTTATGTTTTATTCTCGGTGAAGTACAAACCGGCGAGCGACAACTTCGAGAGCTATAAAGTTTCGTTCACGATCACCGGCGGTTGGGGAGGCAAGAGTGTCAACGTGAACCTCGAGAACATCCAGACAAGTGCGAACAGGGAATTTCTTCTCGATAAGTCTTACAACACACCTGGCGAGGCTGAAGCAGATCTGGTAAAAGCGATCGGATCGGCGCTGAAACAACTCAAGGAAAAGCTGGGTAGGGAACTCGCACCGAATGTCCTGGTACGCTACAACGAAGAGATATTCTGGACTGGTCACCAGATATCGATCCTCGACGACGAGGGAAACTCTGTAGAGCTTGAAGCGATCGACAAAGATTTAAAGCCAATCGCATCGTCAGAACTCATATGGACGAATGCTGACCACGCGGGTTCGAAGGGTATTGTTGATATGACCGACATATCGACGAAGACGGTTACTGTTTCAAAGACACCTGGGGGAGAGGAGAACGAAGCGACGGTGGAGGTGAAGCGGGCGAAGATCACGGACGATATCAACAACCTGTTGAAGCAGTTGATCATTGAGGCATTGGCGCAGAAGAGGAAAGAGGCACAGGATTCGATTTTGGCTCTCAAGGCAGATTCAACCAAAAATTTGACGGCGCTGAACAACCAGGTCGCGGCCTTGGAAATGGACAATTACCCGCTTAGCAGCACGGGTGGAATAATAAGAACAACCTTTGAAAGTCCTCAAGTTGTAACTGCTGCTGACTCGAGTGCTGCGTTCAGCACCGATGATAAGGACTCTAACCGCAGAAAAGGTTTCTTTCTATTAAGGCAGCACAAGAAGATCGCGAGCAAGATTAAAAAGAAAGTTAACATCGTCGCCCTTGCTGACCTTGTCGTGGATAAGCCCGAGGAAGTTAAACCGCTTTTAGAAGCCTTGTTAAAGAACAGCGGTAGACTTATAGCTCAACTCATTTTAAACAAAGACGGGGAAGGAAGGCGCGAATCGGCACGGAACATAGTTGTTGATTTCATAAATAAGAACATTGAAAGTATTGCCGGCGATAAGTATGGTATTAACCAGCCCGCCACAATCCAGGTGAGCATTCCTGAGCCTCAATCAACCAATAGATTTGATCCATCCAAGCATCTCTACATAAGCTCATCAGTTGATTTCGAAGGCAAAGAGGAGTTCATGAAGCAAGTTGAAGAGTACTTGGATAAACTGAGCTCTCCAAAGTATGCTTTTATAAATTACAGCCAGGATATTAGTTCTGGAAGTTACACGGCCAGAGCCAACGGAGACAGACCAAAAGATCTTCCTGCCAATACAGACTATGTTGTCATCACCATTGTAAATATTCCCGGAAGTATTAAATATCAACTTGCGGTTTCCGGCAGTGGAAAAACTGAAGGAATTGAGGCCAGCTTAAGTATGTCCGAAGTTCTGACCGGTGTTTTAAAAGGATCAGCCAAAGATTATTACGCAGATACGCAAGAAGACATTTGGGTGGGTAATTTAAACAAGATTGCTTGCGCGACAACGTCGAATGAAAGTCAGCTTGAAATTAGCCTCAGGTTTGTTTATGGTACGGTCGGCCCCGTGCCTCAGAAATTTTCGATGCTTGATATTCCAATCACGGCCGCCACTAATTTTCCAGTACCACCCAAAGACAACAAAGTAGTAATAGTTACGACCCCTGTGAAGTCGTCCGAAGCGGACAAAGTTGTTTTTAGATTCGAGGTCAAGGGGTCGTCATATTGGGTTGAGTTAACAGTTCCAGCTGCTAACGCTGCTAAATTGGATGCTTTTTTGTCCAATACACCTTCGAGTTATTTTGAGAATCTCGCAAAGAATATTCCGGTCGATGAAAGTCAGGATGCATATTCCCAGCTCTTAAGACTTCCGCCCTGCAGTTATAGTTATATATCAGCAAAGAATCGCGCAAAGTATTTAACATGGATTGCCGGAGAATTTAACATAAACGATCCGCAAGAACGGATTGTAGTCGATCTTGTCAAGACCGCTACGAAGTCTAAAGAGGTATATCCGGAATTGTATAAGATCCCCGGGGTGATCTGGTCGCTTTTAAAGGCATGCACTGGACAAAACAAAGAGGACTTTCTACATGAAATTGTCCGAATATGTGCCGAGGGATGGCCGTCGTCAACGCCGAAGGGAGTTGTCTATGCCGGTAAAACTCCAAAAACATGGCCTGCATTTTTCAGAGACTACGATTTCGTTACAGATTATATCGCGCCGGAAACAGGAGAGAGAACCGTAACCAACTATATCGGGCGTGCGAACTGGTTTGCCAATAGTAACCGCTATGAGAACCGGGAGACCCTCGGAGTGTTTAGAGCGAATTTGTTAGATCCGGTTACAGTAGTCACAATTGTAAACGAGGAGCAACGGTGGGTTGTCCCGCTAATTTATCCGGTCAGGGTTTCTGATGATGCTTCAAATGCTCTTGTTGTAGATCAGCTATTGGCAACTGCGAATTTATTTGCGGTCGGATCGTCTGTACGCATTCTCGTTAAAGGAGGCAATTTGCTGACGAAATCGCTTGCATTCACCGAACTGACTAAAACCGGGTTGGATGCTGTCTTTAACGATCCTGGAGTTGCTGCCGCGTTGAACAAGACAGAAGGGGGAAAGACATTTTTAAGCGCCTGGCAAGTTGCCAGCATCGTGATAGATCTTACCACTATCGGCGCAGACGTGCTTCAAAGTTTTGTGAAGAATGGTCCGGAGGCAAGCAAGCTATTAAAACAAGCTGGAAAAACAGATGCAGCTCTGGAGGCGGAAAAACTTGCTTTAGCAGCTAAAGAAGTTTTGGACGTTGAGTTTGCAAAATTCTTAAAACGGTTGACCGACAAGGGAGTCGATTCTGAAAAGCTAAGTGCCTTATTGCTAAAAATCGACGACCCGACGGCCATACTTACACGTTTGGACGCCGCTCCACTAAGCGCGACTCAATTGAATAAGTTCGTTGATGATTTAACGGCCTCTCCTGACCTAGCGAATAGCTTCAAAACATTAAGCGCGACTGGAAATGAAGTCACCGGATTTGCCACCTCCTGGAAGAAAGCACTTGATTCTGAGTTTCCCGATGCATGGAGACAAAACCCGGAGTTTGTAAGTAAGCTAAAAGATGTATGGGACTACACCCTTGTAAAGGGCACTAACGTCAAATCGCCTAACGTAGTGATGCAACCAACAAGTTTCACTAAAGTTAGTGACGATGTACTAGCCGAACTTCGAAAAGCGTTTGTTCCTGTCCGAAAACAGTTCTGCCAAATGTTGGGAAATGATCCTAACATCGGCACGATGCTAAAAAAGGCAGGACTTTCTGATGCCGAAGTTGCGGCTGCCATACAAACATTGCAAAATCAGGGAGTTCCCGATGGTTACAACGTCCATCATATCAGGCCTTTGACTCTTGGTGGCGCTAATGAGTTTTCAAATCTCATTTTAATAAAAAATAATCCATACCATACTGCAATTACATCTTTTCAAAACAGCCGGATAGACATTCCTGTTGGGCAAACTCAAATCGTGAATTTTCCTATTCCTAATGGACGTTTCTACTCTCCACCTTACATAGAATAACCAATAACATGAATCGGATAGCACTTGAAAATATATATTCTAAGGGATACTTCGATTATCGCTCCAACAAAGCATCTGATAGCGAAATCGATGCGATGCTGGCTGGGGTCACTGTTCCATTGGATGAGAACTACCTCGAATTTCTAAAAACACTGAATGGATTTGCGATGAATGGATTAAGATTTTTCGGCACAAAAGATCAACCAGCGATCCATGTGCTAAGCGCTCAGAATCAAAATGAGTTCTGGTCGGTTGAAATTCCCAAGCTAAAAGACTATTTCATTCTCGCTGACGGTGACATGGAGTTCTATTGTTATGATCCGCGGGATGGAAAATATTACGTTCTCGCTAAGGGGGGACTTGCACGAATGGGATCCTTCGATGATTTCGATTCAATGTTAGACGAGATGATGAGTTTTTATGGATAACAAATTATGATGAAAAATCTGCGGACCCTTCTCACCCTTACTTGTATAGTATTCACTGGCACCCTCCGTGCCCAGCAAACTCCCGTTTTCTCCCATTACTACCTCAACCCATATCTACTCAACCCCGCCATGGCCGGGCAGTCTAAAGAAACACGGGCATTCCTTCTTTACCGTCAGCAATGGGTCGGCATGCCAGGCGCTCCTCAAACACAAGCACTCACCATCGATGGTCCTCTCACCGAAACCCGTTTCGGCCTGGGGCTAACCGCCATCAACGACGTCACGAATATCATGAGAAGATCATCGGCGATGGTTACCGGCTCGTACGCCGTTCCACTCGCCACCGATCATGAGCTCACCTTCGGGCTCTCTTTCGGCGTCCTCAGGAACCAGATCGACTTCGATAAAGTACGCGGCAATACATCAGACGCCGGACTGCTGCTGAATTCGGATAACAGAACCGTCGTCGACGGTAAAGCCGGTGTAACGTATCGATATAAAAAATTCAGGATCGGCCTCGCCAGCGAGCAGCTCTTCAATCAATCTATCGATTTCAGGAATGCCGCCGATTTCCGCTCAGTGACGTATGTTCTCGTGCGACATTACCTCGTCTCTGCACAATATAATTTTCAGTTAAATCCCGACTTCCAGCTTACGCCATTGTTGGTCGTAAGAAGCGCGCAGGGACTTCCCGCCCAATTCGATCTCAATGCCACCTTGAAATATAGAGATATCGGCTGGACCAATATCGCTTACAGGCATCAGTCGGGCGTTGCCATTGCCGTTGGCTTCAACATCGGCGAAAGACTTCTCGCCGGCTATAATTATGAAATCCCTACGTCAGATTTGCGCACCGCGACTACCGGATCTCACGAAGCTATGATCGGCTTCCGGTTCATCAACAAACCTTCAGGCACATCTTCATCGTCGAAAGGTGCAAGTAATAAAGCACTCAATGATTTCAAAAGAGATGCCAACGCACAGTATGAACGCCTCGATGAGATCCAGCAACGCAACGAAGCGCTCAATAATGAACTACTTCGCTACAAACAAACTATCGAAGAACAGAACAACGAGATTGAACGATTGAAGAAAACAATCGGCAATTTCGACGGCGAGCTCAAAGCAACCATCGACCAGCTGAAAGTCGATCTTCAGAAGGAGACCTCGTTCGACAAGACATTCAATTATTACCTGATCATCGGTGCTCATAGAAACCTGGAAGATGCAAGGGCATTCCAGAAGATGATCAGGCGTGAGACCAGCGTGAAACCTGAGATACTTCACAACGACAACGAGACGTGGTATTTCCTCTACTCCGATCAATTGAAGTCGGCGAAGGATGCGAAACACAAGATCAAGGAACTCGAGAGTAACAATGTCATGCCTTTGATCATCGGCTATCCGTGGGTTTATAAATCGCTGAAGAACAACGTTAAACAATGAGTTTAGCCAGGACACAGAAATTCATTCGACAGGCTTCGCGCAGTTATACGATTGCGGCGGCCGTTGCGTGCATTTTGTTGTCTTCGAATTTAAAGGCACAGGATATCGAACAGGTCATTAAAGCGAAGCCTGTCACGGTTACCGGCGGTGTAACTGCTAACACAACATTTTATAATGCACAGGGAATTGCGAACCGGAGAGATCCGTTTTACTGGCTGCTGAACGCGAATCTTAATTTGAATCTGTTCGGCGTTATCCAGGCACCGTTCTCGCTCACATTAACCCAACAAGACAAACGGTTCTCACAGCCCCAACCTTTCAACAGGTTTGGTATTAGTCCGCGATACAAGGCTGTCACCACGCACTTCGGTTATAGGGCAATGAATTTTTCGGAGTACACGCTTGCCGGTGTGATGTTTCTCGGTGCCGGTGTTGAGGTCAACCCTACCAATAGTTTCGTTCGCGTAAGCGCCATGTATGGGCGGCTTACGAAAGCTGTCGAACGTTCTGCGCAGGAAGGCCTCGTATTCACCAAACCAACCTTCCGACGTATGGGCTATGGCTTGAAAGTCGGGCTTGGCAGGAAGAAACATATGGTCGACCTGATCTTCTTCAAAGCAAAGGATGATGCCAATTCTATTGAGATCACACCCGACGTTGATGTGACTCCGGAAGAAAATCTTGTTGGCGCCATTCATACACGGCACCAGATCGGTGAGAGAGTGAACGCCGAATTCGAATATGCATATAGTCTTTACACGCGCGACACGCGGGCCGAGAAACCCGTGAACGATACATATACGGCAGCGAACAATCTCTTCGGACTCTACAATCCCAATATGTCGTCGGAATTTAATAAGGCCATAACCGCGATGGTGAATTATAATGGGAACGGCTACCAGGCAATGTTGAAGATCCGCCAGGTAGATCCCGGTTACAGGACGCTCGGAGCCGCGTTCCTGAACAATGGATTGAAAGACGTAACCGGCGGCGCTTCGTGGACAATGTTCTCGCAAAAGGTCAACATCTCGACAAACGCAGGTATTCAGCAAACCACGAGCGAAGAAGCCGTCGTGAGAGTGATCTATGCCATAAACGTAAATTATCTCGCTTCGAAGAATTTCACGGTTAACAGCAGCTATTCCAACTTCTCGACAACGACCCGTCAGACACAGATCCGTGCGGACCTGCGAACAGACACTTTACAATATTTCCAGGTAACGCGAAGCGGGAACGTCAGCATGAATTACCGTCTCGGTACGGAACAAAATCCGAATTCATTGATGCTGTCGGCCAACATCCAGGATGCTACCGACAGCCGGAATAATTCCTCGACGTTCTATAGTCTGACCTTCGGAGACCAGATCAAGCTCGCGCAGGTTTGGAATGTTTCTGTTGCAGCATCGATGAACAAGAATACGTCGGCGCAAGTCAACAACGTTTCGGCAGGACCGATCTTCGGCGTAAACCGCACATTCTTCAAAAATCAACTCCGAAGCTCTGCGTCGGTAACATTGCTTCGGTCATTTCAGAATGCTGCGCTGTTGAGCAACACCGCCAACGCGATGATCACAAACAGTATCCGAGTAGCAAAGAAACATAGCGTCGCCCTCAATTGCTATTATCTCAAAACAGATGAGTCTGGTGAAAAAGGGCGTCATTTCAGTGAAGTCAGAGCAATGGTCAACTATGGTTATACTTTTTGATTGGAGGATTGTAAACACGATCGAATGAGTAAGCAGTTTTACAGGTATTTGTTAATATTCATGGCAGTGATACTGACTGGTTTTGCGCATGCGCAGACCAAAAGATATCCCGCCAACATTAACCCGATTCTCGGACTTCCTTATTCGGTGTTCCTTAACGACTACACCACGCCAGGAACATCGCACCTTTCTGCCAATGTTGTTTTTAATGACTTCAATGAACCACACTGGAATTTCCGCCTTCGTATAAAAATTGAAAGTGCCAATGTTAGAATAGAAACAACACCAGGTTATCGTCCGCTCGAGCCGATCACCTTACAACCCGGTGTCCTCAAAACATTGACTGGCGCCGACTGGGAGGACTATTTCAATTACAATAACCTTACGATCTCCGGAATTCCACTCGACGAATTAGTCCGCTCCGGAGGAAAACTCCCCGAAGGATTTTACTCATTCTGCTTCCAGGTTCTCGACTACGATACCGGTGAACCTCTGTCCGAAGAATCATGTCAAACCGCATGGTTGAAATTATCTAATCCGCCGCGACTAAATATCCCGCAATGTGGTGTCAGCCTCAATCCGAAATTGACGCAACACCCGTTCTCATGGCAATTGTTCGATGCTACTTCACCAAACGCAATCCAGGAAACGCAATTCCAGCTTACGATTTGGGAGATCACAGATATAACGGCAAACCCGATGACTGCCGTGGCAAACGGACAGGCATTGCAGATCTTTCAATCCGATCTTCTCAACGAACCGACATACCTCTATTCATTAAGTGATCCACCGTTCGAATTCGGCAAGCGGTACATCTATCGCGTACAGGCGATCGATCCTGCAGGGAAGGACAAGTTCAAGAACCAGGGCTATAGCGAATTCTGTCACTTCTATTATGGATGGCCCGTTGGCGGAACTATCCAACTCCTGGGACCGACAGATGGCGGAGGTTTCCGGAGAGCAGACATTCCAACGTTCAACTGGACGAGTGTTGCCAACCAGTTGCCTGGACAAAACATCAGCTATGAGTTAACGATCGTTCCTATCGAAGGAAATCAATCTCCGGAGCAGGCGATCTTAATGAACGATCCGTGGTACCAGGGAAGCACTCCTGCCGGAGTCACTACGTACAATCGATCATTGGAAGTCGACCGTCGCCTGGACCCTGCAACGAAGTATGCGTGGCAGATCAAAGCTTACACCGAACAGGTCGAGGTTGCGAAGAGCGACATCAAGATGTTCAATGGCCCGGCGTTGATGGAGAATTTCTGGGCCGGCATTCACCGTGTGGCCGTCGATTACCTCAACGGTACCGACTTGAATGATATGTCGGGCGGCGGAAAGATCCGGCTCAAGCACGATGCGAACGCGTGGACAGACGTAACGTTCGAACATATCCGGTTAATGGACGACGGCGAAATGTTCATAATGACCGGGGGCGAATTTTTCTACACGCCCCCGCAGGCAACTACATTCGAGTTCACTCCCGATCTGAAAGAAAACAATAAAGCATACTTCGATCTTATCCGTTACCGCGTCGATCCCGACGGTATCGCTGTTGAGGGAAGCATGCGATGGAGACTTCCATTTGCAACCCAATCTTCTACCGTAGCGAATGTGATGTCGGAAAAGAAGTGGATGAACTACAACAATTTCGTCGTCAACGGGTATATGTCTGTTGCCGAGAAAAATCAGTTCAAGTTGCTCGAGCCGCTCAACGTAATACTTGATTTCAGTACGACCGGTATGTTTTATATCGTCGACGGCCAATATCATTTCAATTTCAACGGCGATGTAGTTCTTCCGGATAAGATCACTGGAGCACTGCCGGGCCTCGTGAGATTTCCATTCTCCAATGCAGAGCAGATGTTCTACTTTGAGCAGGACGGCGGCGCTACGATATCGGCTCTCAATAAATCGAAGCTGAAACTGACTTCGAAGCATTACATCCTCGATCTCTCTGAACAAAGATCACCGGAGAAGCTTCAGACAGATCCGCGTTGGAAAGGGATCTACATAGAAGACTTCGATATCATCGCGGATAAATCGTTTGATGGAAACGGTCAGTTCGATGTCGTTCGTCCCATCACGACAAATCTGAAATTATCAGGTACCGACAACCAGGCGTGGATCAGCACCCCGGGGCTCAACCTCAGGTTCGATATCTCATATCCCGATTCATCATTACTCGTATTCCAGACGTTTCCCTCAAGTCTTCGAAGGCTCAAATTTACCGTTGCGAACAATGAAGTGGATCCCGCTAACAGTTTCCTGAAAGGTGACTTGCTGATCCCCGTGTTCAGTACTCAGACTCCTTTCGGTTTCAATATCCCGATCAATAATATCGGATTCCAGGAAGGTGCTTTGAATGATATTACGAACTCCAGGTTTACATTCAACCAGGGTGCCGGCGACCAGGAGATCAAACTTACGATCAAACGTGCGGTCCTCTCATCTCATGAGAAGGTCGCAATGACAATCGACCTCGAATGGCCTTCGATGGAAGTGTCGCTTACCGACCTTCGCGGCTTTAATGCATGGGGCGACTATACCATAGGCTTCGACAATAAGAACGGGACAGTACCACTCGTTCAGCGAATGAATGCATCGCTCAGCGGATACCCGATCACGATTGGTGTAATAGGAGCGGGCAGCAACGACGGTAATTATGTTTTTGCAACCACTGCAGATGCTGGTCTTGGCGATGATGTTAGTGGTGGCGGCGGTGTTCCTTCTATCAATATATATAGTGTCTCCAAAAACAAGTTCGTTCCCAAAGGCGCATCCGGCCAGATAGCTCAGGACAATTCGAAGGATATCCCTTTCGAACAGGCAGCGTCAACTGCAAAGCAGGACTTTACAACGCTCGAGCAAAATCTCACACAGAAAGTCCAGGCGAGCCAGCAACAGATGGTGAGCGAGACTGAGACCCTGAAGAATGGAATTGCAGCTTCATCAGCGGTCTATCACACCACGGAGGAAATGGTTGTCACCGATGGACAGGAGTTTCCAGCTGAGGCCGGCCAGGGTGCGAACCTCGACGGTGATACGAAGTTCAACTCCCGTCAGAAGGAGATCATTCACGATATCGCCGCAGGCTTCGTGGAAGAGTTGGCAAAGCCTCTGACAAAACCTATCAAAGACAAGACCGACAGTCTTGCTCTCACGATTTCGAATGCGGTCAACAAAACAGTCAATAAGATCAACGCAACTGTCGAGACGAAGGTCAATACGATCATCGACAACCTGACGGAGCGGCTTGTGACGGCTCTCAAGAATGATAAAGTTCCCGTCGAAACCGAATTAAGGGAGATGGGCAGGAAGACGAAGGAGCGGATCACACTTGAGATTACCACGGCGCTCACCAAATCGGCAGACGACAACATCATTATTCCAATAAATGTGTTGTTGAAGGAACAGGTTGCCGGAAGAGTTAACAAATACATTACAGAAAGCGGAACCCAACTCGTTTACTCTGCGATAACAGGCAACGGCGCCGACACCGAAACGGCAATGAAGAATCTCGTTGCCGGTGTCCCTGGTGTATTGAAGGACGTTATTAAAGACGTAGCCTCTTTCGTCAGCCCTTCCAATATTGAATCAACTGTCGAGGCGACTGCTTCGGCGTTGATAAAAAATATAAATCTCGATCTCGTCGCTCACGACCTTCGTGTAACGGCCGAAGAGATCATCAAGAATGCCGTTAAAGATAAAGTCAACGAAGCGATCGGCAACCTTGCAGCAAATTATGCAGATGATCTCGGACTCGGAGGCTTCGGTATAGGCGGAGAAAACCCTATCGACTTCGTCGGCGTAGCTGAACGATTCAAAGAAGGAGGGATCAAAGGTGTATTCGCCATCGATCGCGTACAGGTAAAACTCAGAACCCCGGTTATCGACCTCGATGGATTCATGAGTTACACTCCAAAGCATCCCGTTTACGGGGACGTTTGGCTCGGTGACATCGACATGACCATCAAGGTTCCAAAGAAGTTTGCATTCAACGCAATCTATTTCAACGGACGTAAAGATGATGTGTCTTATTGGTTCTGCCAGATCACTCCTCCCGACGACAAGAACGAACCTTATCAGTTAGGCAAACCTCTCTCGAAGAAGGCGAAGCCGCTTAAAGATCCGGTTAACATCGGCGTGGCAAAGATCGTAGGTGCTTCGGGTCGCTTGTATCACCACATGAGCGAGAACGGACAGGGAATTGTTCCCGATGCCGCCATGGCTTACGGTGCGTACATGCACTTCATTTTCTTCGATAAGAACAACGGCGGTCAGAACCTTCGTCTCGAAGTCTCGGGTGGCATCAACGCAAAGGAAAATGGCGACTACACGATCGAGTTCGATGGTAATCTTCAGCTGAGAAGTCCGAGTCCGCAGGTAACTGAGATCGACGCGCAGGCAGCGGTCCAGGGAACTGTTATCGTACGATACAATTCCGCCGAAGAACATTTCTTCGGTTACGCGAAAATTGTCGTACAAACGAAAGCACTTTGTGCCCAGGCAAGCTTGCTTGTCGACGTGAAGCCCGGTCATTGGCGCGTTGCCATCGGTTCACGTGAAGAGCGTATCATCTTTGTACCCGGCTGTGCAGGCTGGTCGCCTACAGGTTGGCTGGATGTTAACGAGAGTCTTGCAGAGTTGGGACTCGGCATTCAGTATTCTGTTAAAGCCAGCTTCGGCGTCGATCTCAAAGTTGTCGATGTCGGTATTGACGTAAATGCAGGTTTCGCGTTTGGTATACAGGCTACCGTGCAGTACAAACCTTCATTCGCTCTCATGAGCGCCGGTGTATGGGTCGACATCTGGGCAAACGTCGTTGCTCACTATAAATTCTTTGCGGGAAAAACTCACAGCATCACACTGGTGGATATCTACATTCGAGGAGATCTCTTGATGACATTCATCCCATCGCCGACCACTCTCGAAGGAGATCTTAATGGGCACGTCAAAGTCTTGTCGTTTGGTATAAACTTTAAAGCCCATTTTAATAAAGCGCTTTGACGTTGCCCTGTGTTATCTAAATTTGTGCATGCCTCTCGATATCAGAAAATACGATGAAGCGTGGCGCAAGGAGATGATCTCACTCTGGGAACGGTCTGTGCGTGCCACGCACGATTTCCTCGACCCTGCAGATATAGATTTTTTCAAAAACCTTGTACAGGGAATAGACTTTAAGTCGTTCGATGTATACTGCGCTTTCGAAGGAAAACAGCTGGTCGGCATTCTTGGCGTTTATGAAAGAAAACTTGAAATGCTCTTTCTCGAACCCGACCATATCGGGAAAGGATATGGAAAGGAGTTGATGAACTTTGCTCTCAACGATCTGCAGGTGAACAAAGTCGACGTCAACGAGGGAAATCACAACGCCACGGAATTTTATAAACGCTTTGGCTTTCGCGTCTTCGAACGGACCGACCTCGACGATCACGGAAAGCCGTACCCGATCCTCAAGATGGAATTATAACGCTTCTTATTTCGCCGGGATATGACACGTGAACGTTGTGCCTTTTCCCAACGCACTTTCCACTTTGATCTGTCCACCCAGGTCTTCTACCAACGCCTTTACAATCGACAGGCCAAGCCCCGTAGAGGACTCTCCCTTTGTTGGACGTGCGCTTAGTTTCATAAACTTCCTGAAGAGCAACTTTTGTTCTTCCGCGCTGATGCCCGGACCTTCATCGCTCACGAAGAACGTTAATGTTCCATTGTTCCGCGAAGCACCGATGCGAACAGTCGTTCCTGCAGGCGAAAATTTCAACGCATTCGAAACGAGATTCTGTAAAATACGGTCGACGTGACTTCTGTCGGTCGTAACCGGATCGATCGGCGCACCCTGCACGATCTCTACGTTGATGTCTTTACGAATAGATTCACTCGTATACCTGGCTTTGCAATCCGAGATCAACATATCGATCGACACCGGTTCCAAATGAATTTTTAACTCCTTGTTTTCCAGCGCCGATAGATCCATTACATCCTTTACAAGCGTGCGACTATTGTTTACGACATTTGTGATCACACCCACAAATTCTTTTTGTGGATCGTTGAGCGGCCCGACACTTGGAAGAATATTTGCGATGCCTGCGATCGAATTTAATGGCGAGATAAGATCATGCGCAACAATTGCCATCAAGCTATTCTTTTCGTGATTCAGATTCTCGAGCGTCTCATTCTTCTCTTTAATGATCGCATTCGACTTTTGCTTTATCCTCAGCGACCGCCACGACAGCAACAACAGCGTTAAGATCAGGATCGAGAAGCCAACACTCGTCAGGAGAATAAGATCTTTATTTTTTGATGTCGCTTCGTTCAATTCATTTTGTGATTTCAACAGATCGATCTCAGCCTGCTGTTGTTTCACCTGGTATTTCACTTCAAGATCGGCAATCTCTTCACTCAGCGAATTGGCCTGTGTCGAATCCGTATAGACCTTCGCCTGCTTTTGCTGCAGGTATGCGTTCCTGAAATCGCCGAGAGCCTCATAAACCAAGGCCTTTTGTTCGGCTATATCTTTGTGCAGGCTCAAGCTGTTCGCTTTCCCGGCAAATTGTGTCGCTTCGTCTAATAGCCGAAGGCTCTCCTTATACTTCTTCTGCCGATGATATGTTTGCGCTATGTTATAGTTCACCAGGCCCAGTCCATAGAGATCGTTCAATTCAGTCTGAAGCTCCTTTGCTTTGTTGAAATTCTCCAGCGCAAGATCATATTTTCCGAGCTTGCGATACGAGATACCGATATTATTGCTCACCAAAGCATATCCATATTTCTGTTTTTCGACATCCAACACCGACAATGCAGATTTGAAATAGTTCAATGCGCTGTCTGGTCGATTCGTTTTCTGAAACACCAACCCGATGTTATTGATTGTTCTCGCGTTGGCAATCTTGTTCCCTCGCCTGTTATTCAGGTCGATCGCTTTTTTATAGTACCTGATTGCCCCCTCATGATCCTCTTTTTCCATATAGATAATGCCGAGGTTGTTGTACACCGTCACGATGTATTGTGTGTCTCTCAAAATAATATATGAATCAAGGGCTTTCTGATTTAACTCGATAGCTTTCACCAGCTCACCCGACATCTCCGATACGGTTGCAAGTTCCATGTACGCCTGCGCTTCGGTCGCCTGATCGTTGATCTCCCGCGAATACTTCAAAGCCTCGTTATAGTTTTTGAGCGCCTCTCCGAAAATGCTCTGACGGCGATACGCCAGCCCTTTCACAACGTAAAGTTTGGGCAACAGTGCGCTTGCCTTGCCGGACTTCATTTCGACGGCGATCGCCGAGTCGATGTGTGTGATCGCTTGCCTTGGATCTACATCGAGCATCTTCTTAAGACTATCGATGCTGATCTTGGGTTGCGAGAAACCACAGAGTGTCGAGCATAGCATTGCTCCGAGCAGTGTGAGGCGAATCATGTCAGGGTAGGGGTTCCGGACGGATAAGATACGCACAGAAATCTGGAAAGAAGAAATGTGGATCGTACCTTAACACAAAAATCTTTTGCGCTACTTTTTTCATATCGGTTACAACGGTACAAACTACAGCGGTTGGCAAAACCTGCCTCAGACGCGCGGCGCCAATGTGCAGCACGTGATCGAAACCAATCTTGCAAAAATCCTGAAGTCGAAGCAAGGCATCGTGGGCTGCGGCAGGACCGACGCTCACGTCCACGCAAACCAGTTCTTTTTTCACGTCGACATCAGTAAGCAATGGGATTACGACCTGCTGTTCCGGCTGAATAAAAACCTCCCGCCTGATATTGCAGTATTCGATATCATCCCGGTCGGGGATCGATCACACGCCCGGTTCGATGCAATCGAGAGAACATACAGCTATTTCATCCACACTTATAAAGATCCGCATATCAATGACCTGAGTTCTTGCTACCTGGAGAAAGATCTTCACCTGGACAAAATGAAGAGAGCGGCTTCGTTGCTGATGAAGTACGAAGACTATAGTCCATTCACAAAAAATATTCCTACCGACAAGCCGACCATCTGTAAAGTAACCAGTGCGGAGCTCCACACAGATCAGAATATAGAACACATCCGTTTCGAGATCACCTCGAATCGTTTCTTAAACGGAATGATCAGGATCATCGTCAATAAACTGTTGATGATTGGACGCGGAGAAATGAGTATCGACGAATTTGAAAGCATACTGATCTCGAAGAAAAAGCCTTCCGTCAACAGGCTTGCATATCCGCAGGGATTGTACCTGATGAAAGTAAAATATCCGTATCTCGATCTTCCTACACGATCCCCAGGCCCTTTGCGTGATCTATAGCTTCGGAGGTGTGATCAAACATACCAATCGGTATGTTTTTGTTTTGGATTTGCGCCAACGTCGATATTGCAGACTCACGTTTTCTGTTCCGGACCACACGAATATAAATTCCCGCAATTCTTTCCGGGTGCTCGTTGGCGATCTCCGTATAGATCTGCGGATCGCGCTGTGAATTGTCGCCAAGTAGAATGAATCTCTGGTTTGGGTATACTTCGAGTACCCTTCGCATCCGGTCGCCCTTCCCGCGATGCCTGGCGCTGCCGATCCTGAAGATCTGTGTCCAACGTTTAAAGTCGCTTAACATGAAAATGCCTTCCGGCAACTTATTCTGCGTGAAGAAGTCCGTGAGGTAGTCGTATAAATTCCACTCGCTGTTCGAGACGTAGAAAAAGGGATTGGGTACATCGGAGCGAGTGTGGCTCAACGACAACAGTTGATAGAAGTGAACCACATCAGAAAACGTCTTTCGTTTCAACGGATCGGTTGTCAGAAGCGTGGTCAGTTTTTTGCCTGTGTGGGCAGAATGAGACACCAAAACTGTGTCGTCGATATCGGAGATGAAACCGTACTGCGTAATGTGCGGGACGAATACTTTTCCATCGCCGAAAACCTGGTCGTTGCCGGAAAGATAAATTCGGACGGGTATCCAGCCGGCAGGGGTACTTTCCCTGGAAGTCCATTCCATTTTGAAGAATCCGTCGGAGTCAGTCGTTGCATGAATGCTCTGATCGTCCCAAAGGAGTCTCACCTGCACCTGGGGAACCGGCCTTATGAAATAGAGCTTGAGGATGGAGAAGATGTTGCGAAGAACACTGAAACGTGTGTAAGTCCTTTCGTTCTTTCGTGGACCTTTTTTCACCTGGCCATACACAACGAGATTATGCTGGTGTCCATATCCATTAAAAACCTTAACAACAACATTTGAATCCCGTGATCGGCCCATATCCAAATTTACTATTCGTCATCAATCATTTTTCGGGCCGGAACACCACGGATTGGGAGTCGGTGATACGGGAATATTTCAATGACAAGCCATTCAATCTTAAATTTTACCAGTTGCCGGAAACGATCGACATACAGGGTCTTAAAGCGGAGATCAGTTCGTTCAAGCCGCACCGTGTTGTCGCTGTTGGCGGCGATGGAACGGCGAATTTGTTGGCGTCGTGTTTACATAATACGGATATCGCGCTGGGAATTGTGCCGGCGGGGTCGGCCAACGGGATGGCAAAGGAGCTCGGTATTGGCCAGGATTCAACAGAAGCGTTGAAGGTAATTGAAGCCGGACTTTGTAAACGGATCTCTTTGATAGAGATCAACGGCAGGATATCGATGCACCTCAGCGATATTGGATTGAATGCGCGCATGCTCCGCGAATTTGAATCGAAAGGTACACGCGGTCTGATCGGATATTTGCTGGCAAGCCTGAAAGTGCTACGAAAAAGGAAAGCAATGGATGTGGAGATCAGCTTTAACAATAAGATCAGAAAAGTTCGTGCAGACCTGATCCTCATTGCAAATGCCACGATGTACGGAACCGGCGTTGTTGTGAACCCTGTCGGCAGGCTTGATGACAACGTCTTCGAGCTTATCGTGATCAGGGATCTGACCGTAAAAGATCTTTTGAATTCCAGCTTACACACATTCAGGCTGGGCGAAAGCAAGACAGAGATCATACAGGTAAGCGAAGCGAGTTTGCACTGTAAGAAACCGGCAGACTTCCAGGTCGATGGGGAATACCTTGGAAAAGTTCAGGCTATCAAAGCAAAGTTATTGCCCGATAGCCTGAGTGTGATTATTCCAAAAGGTGATGTTACCAGATCTTGATCCGGTCGGCTTCAGCCTTAAAGTTCTTATCTCCTTCTTTCACATCGAACGCCTTATAGAATGGAGCGAAGTTCATGGTTGGACCATTCACGCGCCACATCGCCGGCGAATGAGGATTCACTTTAACATAGTTCATCAGGAACGCATCGCGGGTCTTCACACGCCAGATACGCGCAACCGACAGGAAGAATCGCTGGTCGGGAGTGAAACCGTCGATCTTCGCAGAATCCTTTCCTTGCTCCGTCATCTTGAATGCGTCGTAGGCAATGGCAACGCCGCCGTTGTCGGCTGTGTTTTCGCCAACTGTCAACGCACCTTTAACATGAACTGTATCTAACACTGTGAAAGTGCTGTAAAGGTCGATCACTTGCTGTGTCTTTGCCTTGAACCTGCTGAGATCCTCTTTGGTCCACCAGTTCTTAACGTTACCATCTTTATCAAACTGCGCACCCTGGTCGTCGAACGCGTGTGTGAGCTCGTGGCCGATCACCATCCCGATACCTCCGTAGTTGATCGCATCGTCGGCATGAAAATCAAAATATGGGTATTGAAGAATTCCAGCCGGGAAGACAATTTCATTGTAGAATGGATTGTAATAAGCTGTAACGGTAGAAGGTGTAGCACCCCATTCAGATTTATCGACAGGTTTATTGAGTTTTGCCAACTGGAAGTTATAATCATTTTGACGAAGCGCGATGATGTTTTCGAGATACTTACCTCTTTCGATATTCACATTACTGTAATCGCGCCATTTGTCGGGATAGCCGATCTTCTTGGTGATGGTGTACAATTTCTCTTTAGCTTTCTGCTTCGTGCTGTCACTCATCCAGTCGAGATTGTTGATCCTGTTCTCGAATGATTTCTGAAGATTGTTGACAAGATCCAGTACACGCTTCTTGGCATCCTCATTGAAATATTTCTTCACATACAATTGACCGAGCGCCTCACCGAGGTAATTGTCTACATTTTCTGTGATAACCTGCGACCGTGTCTTTTGTGTCGACTGGCCGGAAAGAACTTTGGTGAATTCGAATGATGCATCGACGAACGGTTTGCTGAGAGTTTCAGCGTAGTTGCGAAGCGTGGCAGCCTTCAAATATGCTTTCCATGTTTCAAGTGGAACAGATTTCAGCATGCCGTTGAGTTTATCATAGTACGCTGGTTGCGGCACGTCGATGGAATCCGTTTGTGCATTAAGGTTCTTCAAAACATTTTCCCAGCCGATGTTCGCATGTTTCTTACCCAGGGATGCAACAGACACTTTATTATAGTTGCCATTTACGTCGCGAAGCTGGATGTTGGTTTTATGAGATGATGCCAACTGTTTTTCGAGGTCGTACACAACATCGGCCGATCCTTTGTCGCCTGCAAGAGTGAACAACGTAGCGAGATAATTTTTATAAGCTTTTTGGATCCCTTCCGATTCTGCGTCAGTTTTGAAGTAATAGTCACGGTCGGGTAAACCAAGGCCTGCTTGTGTGACGTGAGCTATATTGATATTGCTATTCTTGTTGTCGGGCCAGATCCCGAAATCGATCAATGAGCGGTTGCCTTTGGTTGCTTCGGTGGCAACAAAAGTCATCAATGAAGGAACGTCTTTAATAGCGTCGATGCTTCCCAGTGTCGGCTTTATCGGCTCGATGCCGCGTTGATTCACGGTGGCCGTGTCGGTACCCGACGCGTAGAAGTCGCCGACCTTTTGTTCGATGCTTCCCCCGGCGTTGGTGCTTTTCGAAACGCTGTCGAGGATATGTTGCAGCAATTTCTTTTGAGGAATGTTGAGAAACATATACGATCCGACACCAGCCTGGTCGTTATCGATCTTCGCGGTATCGTACCATTTGCCGTTGACATACCTGAAGAAGTTATCGCCAGGTTTGATGGAGCTGTCGATGCCGGGGACGTCGACGAATTGTTTTTTGGGAGTGGCGTCGGGCTTGCCGCACGACACTATAATAATAGTGACGGCAACGAGGTAGAGGAGTCGTTTCATAGGATTAGGAATTTGAGTAAAATATAGGTGGTTAGGTGTCGTTTTCCTCCTAGTTTTTGACGGATTTTCCTCAAAAATTGTGAGAAAATGGAGACAAAATGCATGATCTATGAAGCCGGTATATGTTGTGAATTCGTATGATATCCATGACTTTGAGACCTACAGTGGATATCCTGAGCGGGTGCGGCCGTTGTTGGCAGCCTACGGAGCCAAAGTAATCGCTATGGACACCCACGCGAGGGTTTTGGAAGGCAAAGCGCGGACGATGAACGCCGTGATCGAGTTCCCTTCGGAAGAAGCCGTCCTCAAATTCTACAATGACCCCAATTACCAATCATTTATTCATCTCAGGCATCATTCGACGTCAAATACATCGATGATTATTATCGATAAGTTCGGTTAGGAACTTCCTGGGCCTGATAATAGTTTACTTTATTTAGTTATTCTAAAGTAAGACTATGTACAAGCTTAAAATCATTTTCGCAAGCGTCCGGGAAGGACGGAAGGGGATATCGATAGCAGAGTGGGTGAAAGAAGTTGCAAGTAAAGACCAACGTTTCCAGGTCGAGTTCATCGACTTGAAAGAGGAGAAACTTCCCATCATGGATGAACCCAATCATCCCCGGCTGAGGAATTATGTCTATGATCACACGAAGAGATGGAGCGCGAAGATTGATGATGCCGATGCATTTATTTTTGTAACACCCGAATACAACTACGGCTATCCGGGCGTGTTAAGGAATGCGGTAGAGTATCTGCATAGTGAATGGCAGTATAAGGCTGCGGGAATAGTTTCCTACGGTGGCATATCGGCCGGCACACGTTCGGCAAATGCATTGAAAGCAGACCTGGCGAGTTTAAAAGTTCCTGCACTACCGGAGATGGTAAATATTCCGATGTTCACGCAATTCATAAAGGAAGACGGCAAATTTCATCCGAATGAAATAAGTATGAAATCGCTTGACACCGTCCTGAACGAGCTTGCAAGGTGGACGAAAGGGATGAAGATAATTAAGGAGAACAAGTAGGCGATAAGGAACAGCACGATAAAAGATAAGTCGATGTACGAATGTGCCAACGACTTATCTTTTATCAGGAAATGCTACCTGGCCGCGTCTGCAACCGACGGCGATACTATAACATTTGCGAACTGTTGTCCTTGCGCAAAATCATTCGATGAATAGTACAGCTTTATTACGTTGTTCGATCCGCTCTTCAAGGCAACAAGGTCTTTCACACTCACCTTCATCGGATCGTTAAATCCGGAAGTAGTGCCCTCGAACTTCCATTCTTTAAGCACTTTGTCGTTGTTATCTTTGGCGGTGATCTTGCGTCCGGAGACTGTCCTGCCACACTCCGAATATTTGACCACAAGCTGCTGACGGTTCTCTGCAGGCTCGATCGTAATCCTGGGAACTTTCATATCACGCGATACATATTGCTCGACGATCTGCTTGTCATCAAGCTGTATCGAAAAACTGTGTGCGCCCATGAGGGCAAAAGACGACAACACAATAAATAGTCCTGGTACTGCAATTAGAGTTTTCATAATGATAGCTTTTTCTCTAATAAACAGCCGATTTCTCCTGCAGGTGTCATGTAAGGGACGAACTGCCGGACATCCTTGACGAAATGATCGCTCTACGATTATTCAAACCTATTCAGGCACTATCGCTGTTACCTCTATCTCGAGCAGAAAATCAGGCCTCGCGAGTGCGTCTACAAAGATTCCGGTAACCAGCGGCGGTGACTTCAGTTTACTGAGCGCCGGTTGAAAGACTTTCAGCCCATCCTGCGGCGACACGCCCTTGAGGAAATAGATATTCCATTTTACGACGTGCTCGAACCCGGCGCCGGCGGACCTCAATGCTTCTTCAAGATTGTGTAAGATCTGTTGCGATTGCTGTACAATATCTCCTTTCCCCACAATGTTGCCATTGCGATCCACTGCGTTCTGCCCGCCGACATAAATGGTTTTATGCGGTCCGGAGATGACAGCTACCTGGGAATACACGGGGTTTTTTGCCAACCCTTCGGGATTTAAAAATTTCACTTCGCCTTTCATATTCTTAATGGTTTTTTTTGAGCACTGCACTTCCAATAACCGCGCCGTTGGATCGTGTTTTCACCGCAATGTTTTTCAACTTCAAAAAAATTTTGCATCCCTTTCTTTCGCTAGCTATCACTCAATATAGCTAACGAAAGCCTCGTATTTGCTACGATTTTACCCATTATTGATACGAGAAGACAAGGGTTTTACTCACACGATATATAATATTTGAGCGTCTTGGTTGGCTGTATTTGATAACACAAAACACAATACAGTCATGAAACATTTTACTTTCAAGTCCCTGCTCACTGCGTTCTTCGCGCTTACATTCATTGTGGTCTGTTTGCCCGTAAGTACAGCTATCGCTCAAATCGGGAATACCCGGTATGGCACCAATGCTTATCCTTCTTTCACAGGTGGTGGTAACTCAGCCTTCGGAGCTTACGCGCTCAATGCAAACAACAACGGCAATTACAATACCGCGATAGGAACAACGGCTCTATATCAGAATACATCGGGCAGCAGCAACACGGCTGTCGGAAGATGGTCGCAGTATTCGTCAACAAGCGCATCGAATAATACCAGCATTGGCGCAATGTCGCTGTACGGGAACTCATTTGGCGTCGAGAACACTGCGCTCGGTACCAATGCGATGCTACAAAATGGGATCGGAAGCTATAATGTGGCTGCGGGAATGAATGCACTGAGAAACAATAACAGTGGATTTTTCAACGTCGTTGCCGGTAACTATGCGGCCTATGGAAATACCAGTGGAAGCGACAACACAGCACTTGGTTACTATTCGTTGTACGCCAACAGCTCGGGAGGCGATAACGTGGCTGTGGGAATGTATGCCCTTTATAATACTACGACAAGTGGAAACGTAGGTATAGGAAGTTCTGCTCTCCAGGGAAATCAATCGGGAAGTTACAACACGGCAATCGGCTATAACACAGGTTATGGTATTGCATATGGAAGCAATAATACTATTATCGGCGCAAGGGTGTCTGGCCTTCCGGTGAACCTCAGCAACACGATCATTTTGGCAGACGGCACCGGCAATCAACGACTTGTTATAGATAATACAGGTAAGGCGAAGATTGGAAGTACTTCGTTGACAACACCCGGTGCCTACAAGCTTTATGTTGAGACAGGCATCTTAACCGAGAAAGTCGTTATCGCTCTGGCTAACTCCGCGGATTGGGCCGACTATGTGTTCTCACCCGGATACAAACTCGCCCCGCTTAGCGATGTAGCAAAGTTCGTAAAGGTAAATCACCATTTACCGAATATTCCTTCTGCGGCTGAAGTTGCTGAAAAAGGTATCGATGTCGGAAAGATGGACGCCAAACTCCTGGAGAAAATAGAGGAGCTTACTTTATATATCATTGAGTTGGAAAACCGGATCTCTACACTCGAAAAAAAGTAAGCGTATGAATATTCATTCAATGAAGAAAATTGTGATCTCTCTTTGCGCGATCCTGTTCGCTTTTGCTTCGAACGCACAGGACTGCGAGACGATCGTATATTTGGAAGCACAGATTGTTCCGTCCGGGAATACCGCAAGCTTTTCTGCGGGCACGATCATCAATCAGCCCGGTAAGCAGTTTGTTGTCGAAAACGGTGGTAACGCGACGTTAGCCGCGGGAAAAAGGATAGAGCTGAATTACGGTTTTAAATCCCTCGCCGGAAGTGTTCTGCATGCAACAGTGGCACCCTGTGATCCCGGTCAGCCAGATAACGGCGATCTCGTTGTTTATCCCAATCCAACCGATGGTGTTTTTTCCATCAAGTCGTCATACAAGATCGATGCAGTCCGGTTGTCGGATACCAATGGAGCCGTTCAGTTAACGAAGACCGATATCGGCGATACATCCGTAACCCTCGATATCTCGAAACTCGAGTCGGGATATTATTTGCTCGAGGTTATCGTTGGTAAGGCGGTGTCGGAAACGGTGAGGATAGAGAAGAAATAGGAGTAGAGAGTTAAAGGGTTTTTCATAGATTTAAATAATCTATGAAAACCCTTTTTCTATTTTGGTTTTGTCTTATCACCGTCATAGTCCAGGCTCAGCATGAATTTAATATCGTTCGTGAGGAGATCATGATCCCCATGCGGGATCACGTAAAGCTCGGCGCGATCGTATACCGGCCCGAATCTTCTGGTAAGTTTCCAGCGCTCGTTTATCGGACTCCATACGGAGTCGATGCATATGAAAGTCATGACGACTTTCCATTGAAGGCGGCGAAGCAAGGTTACCTGGTATTCCTCGTCGACGTACGCGGACGATACCGGAGCGAAGGTAAATTCGAAGCATACAGGAATGAGAAGCACGATGGCTACGATGTGATCGAATGGGTCGCTCAGTATCCGAACTGCAATGGTAAGGTAGGCACTTACGGTGGGTCATATCCGGGCATCGTACAATGGCAGGCAATGTCGGAAGTGCCTCCGCATTTAATTGCCGCAGCTCCGGAAATGACGCCGATCGGAAGTCATCATTTCATGTTCAATGGAGGTGCGTTCTCGCATCCCTGGATCGATTGGTTCGCGATGAATATTGTCGAAGACCTGGCGAAGCAGAATTGGAAGGAGAGCGAGCGTCGGGCGTGGTATAATTATCGTCCGCTGGCTGATCTTCCACTACTTAAAAAATATGCGCCTGAATATTATCAATGGTTGGCGCACCCCGATTCAAGCTCATGGTGGGATTTTTTAAACATGGAAGGTGATTTCAGGAAGTTTAAAAATCCCGTTTTTGTTGAGAGTGGCTGGTACGATGCAGCGTATGGTCCCGAAGGCGCCACGCGGGCATTCAATAAAATAAGATCCGGGTCGCCGTCTCCCGTTGCCGTCGAAGAGTCGAGGTTAATGCTTGGCCCGTGGAATCATACTTCTTTGAATGTTCGTAAGACAAAGTATGGAGAGATAGATTTTGGTTTGAATGCAGGTATCGACTATGATGCCGAACTCCTGCGATTTTTTGATCGTCATCTGAACAATTTGCCAAACGGAACTTCTCTTCCGCGTGTGAGTATTTTTGTGATGGGAGAGAATAAATGGCGCGAGGAAAAAGAATGGCCACTGGAGAGAACCGTTTACACTTCGTATTATTTACACTCCGATCGATCGCTATCCGGCATTCTGCCGGGAAATGAAAAACCGGATTCGTATGTGTTCAATCCTGGTAAACCTTTCTGGGATAAATCTGCAGACAAGTCGACACCATACGACCAGCGGGAGAATGAGTCGGGGAGTGATGTTATTGTTTACACGTCGGAAGTTCTTGTGAATGATATGGAAGTGACGGGAGAAGTGGCAATGGAATTATTCGTGAGCTCGACGGCGAAGGACACGGATTTTACATTTACGTTGTGTGATGTCTTTCCGGACGGACGATCGATAAACCTTCATGGATTGGATGCGGGATATTTGCGGATGCGTTACAGGAATTCCCTGGCGCGGCAGGAGCTGATGAAGCCCGGCGAGACTTATAAGATCAGGATTGCCAACGTGTATACGTCGAATCTTTTCAGGAAGGGCCATAGGATAAGAGTTTATGTGACGAGCAGTAAGGCTCCCCATTACGATCCGAATCCGAATACAGGAACAGAGATTGTGACGGAAAAAAATCTGGTCCCCGCGACGAATAGTGTTTATCATGAGGAATCTAAACCTTCAAGGATCATTCTGCCGGTGATACCGCGATAGCCAGTTTTATAACGATCTCGCATCTGGTTTTCCTGACAAGTTTTAAGACAAAGTATGAACTGGGCGAGGCCATTCTTCGAACCCTTAAAAACTCGTCCGACCCGTACACCCGCGCGAAATATTCCCGGAACGCCTGATTCTCCCCAAAACTGAGTTCCGCTATTTAGACTAATTACAATTTACTACCTTTGGGCCCTCATGCTCGCGCAGGCTCTCATCCAAACCCCGGAAATCCTCACAAAAGAGGCGATTTCACTCGAAATCCGCCTTCACAAAGGACGTTTCCAGGTCACCGTCGGCGACCAAACCTTCGCCCAAACCATGTGCGAATTCATGCTCACTTTCGCCTCCATGCAGGGTAAGGACATGTTCGAGTACATGAATAACCTTGCCAGCGAATACGACTTCGTACCAGTTCCACTCTCAGGATCCGGCAGATCCGTTACCCTCGCACTCTCGGACTTCGCACGACTCCGTTCCCTTTACATGCAACAAATGTTCGAACTCAAGCTCGAAGATCTCCTCTTACGCCAGGGAATCGCTGCAACAAGAGCAGGTCACACGTCGTATTGATATAGACCAGTTCTAAATTATACTGTTTCGAACCAACCGCCGTGACGGTTACGTTCTCACATCATACTTTTACATACAATCTCACCAGGATAACATGAAAACTGCATCTATACTACGTCAGAAAACATCGCTGCAAGACAGCGTACTCGATATCCTCAATAAGCAGATGGCTGTAGAGGCACGGTCTTCTGCGATCTACCTGTCTATGTCGGCATGGTGCTATGCCCAGGGCCTTCGCGGATGCGGCGAGTTTTTCAGAAAACAAGCAGCCGAAGAGCGCGAGCACATGATGAAGATCTTTAATTATATCGTTGCAGCCGGCGCTCTTGCTGTATCACCCGACGTCACAAACATCGAACGTACATTCGATGACCTCCGAAGCATTCTCGTAACAGCTCTCGAACAGGAGATCGAGATCACTGAGAACTTCAACAAGATGACCGAACATTGCCAAAAGGTTCGCGACTTTCAAACAGCGCGCTTCCTACAGTGGTATCTCGACGAACAACTCGAAGAAGAAAATACAGCACGCCGTTGTATCGAGATCTACGATCTCATGAGCGCGAAAGATGCACTCTACGATATCGATCGCCAGATCCACGATCTGAAGAAAGACTGATTTAGTTACTAGTTACTAGTCGCGGAGTATATACACGGTGAGGCTTCTCGCTCCGTGTGCCCCAATAACAAGGCTTTGTTCTATATCCGCAGTCTTTGACGGACCCGCAATAAAAACTCCAAAGCCCGGTGCTACCACATCGATCCTCGAATAAGCATGGTGCATGGTGGGAACAATCAGGTTTTCGTGAAGTACGATCACCAGGTGCTGACAAATAAACGGTACCACCCGGTGCCCCGTAGTTTCACCATCGATCCATATCGCCCCGTTTTCCGCGACACCGATGTTTCCTTCGATGATCGCCACTTCGATATTTTCCATCGGCTTTGAGTCGTCGAGGCGTTTGTCCCACGTCAACGATGTCGAGTAGTTCACGATATATTTATCGCTGCCGAAATTTTTCACAATACCATCCCTGATCGATTCACTGTTTGCTCCGATCATCACCTCGCCACCGATCCCTCTCAATGTTGTCATAAAAGTTTCAACATTGAAATCGTTGTTTGGCCAGATCACCTGCGGCATAGGAACACTTTCCGGTTGATTGGCTTTTATGTCGCTCAAAATTTTTTCACGCGAGCTCATTTCTTACTGCGATTGATCCGATACCATTCTTTAAAATTCCGCGCAGGCGCCACCGGCATTTCCCTTTGTTTATACCATGGATTGAGCGCCTTGATTTTCACCAACCACGGAAAGGAGCGAAGGAATATCCGCCCTGTCTTTCCCATAAAGTCGTATAACCCGGGTTTAGACAATACTGCGTTCATCATTTTTATGCCGGCTTTCTTGCTGCCCGATACATAGCCTTCTGCAACCAGTACTTGTCTCCATTTCCAAAGCTGATCGTGCAGATCGATCTTCACGGGGCAGACATTCGTACACGAACCACATAGCGTTGATGCGAACGGGAGGTCGGCATTCTCTCGCATATTTAAATTCGGCGCAAGAACCGAGCCGATCGGGCCCGCAACTGCATTGTGGTAGCTATGTCCACCGCTTCTTCGGTAAACGGGACATGTATTGAAACAAGCGCCGCACCGGATGCACTTCAAAGAATTTCTGAAATCTTTCCGTCCCAACTGCGCCGACCGCCCATTGTCGACGATCACGATGTGCATCTGCTGATCTTTCTGCGGCTTGTTGAAATGACTCGAGTAAGTAGTTATCGGTTGCCCCGTGGCACTGCGGGCAAGCAAGCGCAGAAACACTCCGAGGTGCTCCGCTTTCGGAATCAGTTTCTCCACACCCATGCAAGCGATGTGGATCTTCGCGAGATGGGCACCCATGTCGGCGTTGCCTTCGTTGGTGCAAACCACAAATCCACCCGTTTCTGCCACAGCAAAGTTTACCCCGGTTATGGCAAGATCCGCCGCGACAAACTTATCGCGAAGATGTTGCCGCGCCGACTCAGTCAGGTATTGGGGATCGATGATGCCTTTGGTGGTCCCCAAATGCTGATGGAATGTTTCGCTCACATCTTCTTTCTTCAGGTGAATAGCAGGCAACACGATGTGACTTGGCGGCTCATTCCTGAACTGAACGATGCGTTCACCGAGGTCCGTGTCCACCACATCAATTCCTTTCCCGGCGAGGAACGGGTTCAGATGACACTCTTCTGTGAGCATCGACTTACTCTTCACAACATGGCGGATATTATTTTCCTTCATGATGGAGTAAACGATCTCATTATGTTCATGTGCATCGGTAGCCCAATGAACTTTAATTCCGTTCCTTATGGCCTTTTCCTCGAATTCGACCAGGTAATTGCTAAGGTTTGATAAGGTGTGAGCTTTTATCTGCGATGCCATGTTTCGCAGGTTTTCCCAATCGGGAACGGCATGTGCTGCCTTGTCACGCTTTTGTCTTACGAACCACAGAGTTTCATCGTGCCACTTTGTACGTTCTTCATCCTTTGTAAACCGGGCAGCTGCTTTTGCGTGATCCATCATCTTTTGCCGTTAAGAATTTCTGCGATATGTATCACTTTCACCTTGCTGTTCTGCCTTCGAAGGATTCCCTCCATATGCATGAGACAGCTCATATCGCCGCCTGTAATGAATTCGACTCCTTTGTCGACGTGATCTGCAACACGATCTTTTCCCATGGCAACGGAGACAGCTTCTTCGGTTACGCAAAATGTTCCTCCGAAGCCGCAACATTCATCTTGTCGCGTAAGGGTAGCCAGCTCCAGTCCTTTGACCATATTTAAAAGTTCAGCGGGTTTGGAGAACGAAGGAGTCATGGTTTCTGTCATCGATGAAAGATGAAGCCCGCGCTGCCCATGACAGCTAACGTGTAATCCCACCCGGTGAGGAAACGAGGCATTGAGATCCTTTATTTTCAGGATATCGACGAGAAATTCGGTTAACTCGTAAACACTATTTCTTATTGCATGACCAAGATGTTCTCTCACGTGCAATACGCAACTTCCCGATGGGCACACGATATGATCGTAACCGCAAAAATTTTCTACAAAATTCTGATCACATGACTTCGAAATGGCTGCAAAGCCGGCGTTGGCCATCGGCTGCCCGCAACACGTTTGGCGTTCGGGAAATGCCACGTCACACCCAAGGGACTCCAGCAGCTCCAGGGTGCTGATCCCGACTTTCGGATAGAACTGGTCGACGTAGCATGGTATAAACAGCGCGACTTTCATCAGATTAAAATCTACTTAATTGCAAAATAGGGGTATTTTTTCTGTGGTTCGATAGCCTTAACTTATACAAAGTGAAGCCATAGTTTCGTGAGAACCGTCCTGTTCTTTCTGTTTATTTTCAGCGTCTCGGTATGTTCCGCACAGATCGAATTCACTGGCACCATACATGTAAAGGTACTCGATGCCGAGACAAAAAAGCCCCTGCCATATGCAAGTGTTTATCTTAACCGTACCACGATAGGTGGGTACACCGACGATAAAGGAGAGATCGATATAAAGAAAGTTCCATTCGGTGGGTATGACCTCGTCTATTCTGTTGTCGGCTATAAATCAAGACAGACAAGGGTCGTTGTAAAGAATGAGTCGGTGATGTATCTGACTGTAACGTTACCCTTAAATGTTCTCACCGAAGTCCTGGTGAGCTCGAAAAAGGACGACAAGTGGAACCGTCAGCTGACAAACTTTAAAAAATTGTTTTTCGGACCAGATCACTACGATCAATGCAGGATCGTCAACCCATGGATTTTAGATTTCAAGAATACGCAGGGAGATTTTCTTACGGAAGCACAAGAGCCGCTACGGGTCGAAAACAATTTCCTGGGATACAACATCACCCTCGACATCAAGAAAGTGTATTTCAATAACACAAGATTTCTTATTAGCACCAACATAAGGTTCGAGGAAAAGGACACGACCGATACATTGGTGATCCGCAGGTGGAAGGAAAACCGCGCGAGCACCTATCGTGGGTCTGCACAGCATTTCCTGAGATCGCTGATCAACGATACTTACAAGACAGAAGGATTCGATATCTACACCGATATATCCGGCGAAGCCGACATCACCCGTCGGGCTTACTTCTTACAAAACTTCGGGAAGGTAATACTGAATATGTCTTTCGATGGAAGGATCCAGAAGACGGATAACGGAATGTATTCGATAAGATCCCCGGAACGACTCGAAGTTCATTACTTGCCGAAACGTGCGAAGCGAAGTGTGTATACAAATGTAATGCACGCGGTCAGCTGGATGGAAGTTAAGAACTCCATACTCGTCGTTAACGGTTCGGGTATCGTGCAAAATCCCGACAAGCTCGACGTCATTGGTAACATGCAATACCTGCGCGTTGCAGACTGGCTTCCGTTCGATTATCAGCCGCAGGATACGGCTCCGCCAAAACCGATCGACGAGCCCAATCTTTTTACAGACCTGCTCCTGGAGAAACCGTATATCCAGACCGATCGCAACTACTATTATAGCCGGGAGACGATCTGGATGAAAGGTTATATGAACTACCTGATACCGATGTTGCGCGATAGTCTCAGTCACCAGGTTTACGTCGATCTGACAAACAGCCAGGGAAAAGTCGTTCAATCGAAACTTTATCCCGTTGACAGCGGAACGTTCAGAGGCGATTTTTATATAGAACCGGCGATGAAGCCTGGATTATACCAGATCAAGGCATATACGCAATGGATGCTCAACTTTAATCCCGATCATATTTTTACGAAGACCGTCAGCATCCTGAATGAGAAGGAAGCCGTGAGGATGGTTTCAGATTACAGCCCTGCGTACGATACAACGGGAAACATGAGGATACTGACCGCGAAGGAAAATTATAATGCCCGCGACATGATCGTGGTGAGCGTCGATGTTCTCGATTCGCTTGACATTCCTACCGCGGCCGATCTTTCTGTTTCAGTTACGGATGTCGAACAAAATGTTCCACAAACAAATGAGAAGGCCATCCTGACAGAATTCGCCTTCGATCGCGGGGCAATGAAGGATTCGCTGGCGAAGATCAAATTCCAGATTCAATATGGTATTGATTTCAAAGGACAGTTCCGCGTGAAGAATAAACCGATGCAGGGCGTCATCACCGTATTCCAGGATTCACTGAGTCAGTCAATAGGCATAATCAGCGAAGAAGACGGCCGATTCCATCGTCTCATGAATTTTGTCGATACGGCAAGATTTTATCTCGACGCGCACTCGGTCAATAAAAAGAGAGGAATTGTGGTGATGGACTCTGTGGCGCATCCTCAAGCGCCCGCGATTGACCTCGAACCACTGAAACTCGATGTTTACAATTCTGAAAATATCCGTCATGATGTTCGCATCCGTGAGAAGGCGATCGTCTTAAAGGAAGCTGAAATAAAATCAACGAAAATCGACGGCGAAAGGCCACGGGGCGGTAAGCCATATATAAGTGCCGACTATGTTGTTACGGGTGATTGGATTAAACAGAACAACATTTTGGATGTTACAACTGCCTTGAGTCGTAAGATTCCGGGCATGTCGGGCGGCAATGTTTCTCTTGGGGTGCCGACGGGTTTCAATGGTAGCAGTCCGCCGCTGGTTCTTGTTGACGGAACTACTCAGGTAGTGCCATATGGAGATGATCTGGCTCATATCCTGAATGACATTCCTATACGTTCGATTGAGCGGATCGAAGTTCTTAAATACGGTTCTACAGCTTCGTACGGATCACGCGGTGCCGGCGGCGTGATCGCCATCTACACAAAGAAAGGCATCGGCAATAACAGCAGCACCAAAGATTTCGATAAAAGTAAACTACAGGCTGTAACGTTGATAGGCTATTCCCCGACAAATACTTTCACATCTCCCGACTATAGCAGACCTGTAGACAACGACTATTTCGACTATCGTCCAACGCTTTACTGGCAACCGCATGTAAATGCCGACGGCAAAAAAAAGGCGATCATCACTTTTTATGCAGCCGACGCGGCGACAAAGTATCGTATCGTTGTAGAGGGTGTTACGAAGGATGGCAAACCTGTTCGTGGAGAGAAGATCATTTCGGTAGTTACCGGTAAATAAAATTTTATCTGGTTTGGTGAAATCCGTTCTATTTGTCCTGTTCGTTTTCAGCGTCTCTATGTCGTTAGCACAGGACGAGCGATATGGTATGATCCGGGTAGAAGTACTTGATGGCGATAAGAACAAGGCCATACCTTTTGCAAGTGTATATCTCAACAGGACAACTATTGGCGGAATTGCGGATGCAAATGGTGAGATCGAAATAAAGAAAATCCCTTTCGGACCACACGAGATTGTATTCTCCAGCGTCGGCTATAGGACTGCGACGCAAAAGATAAATATCAACAGGGAAGCCCCGGTTTACATAACTGTAAAGCTCGCCACCGAAGTTCTCGCGGAAGTTCAGGTTGAAGGGAAACGTGATTTGAGATGGCAACGACAGTACGAACGTTTCAAAAAACTTTTCTTCGGAATGGAGCACGAAAGTCAGTGCGTCATCACAAATCCCTGGGTGCTGGAGTTTAAAACGTTCGGAAACTTTTCGGCGGAAGCGTCAGCGCCATTGAAGATCGAGAACAATTTTCTCGGTTATAACATCACATTCGATATGAAGGCCTGCGTTTTCGCCACGTCGAGTTTTCTTATTGCAGGACATGCGAGATTCCAGGAGCAGGAGACAACGAGCCTCGACGTAAAACAGCGCTGGCTCCAGAATCGTGAGAGTGTCTATCGCGGGTCGATGCCACATTTTTTCAGATCTGTGATCAACAATAATCTTAAAGATGATGGTTACGAGATCTACTCCGATATGACTATCGGCGAACAGATCAACCGAAGCGCATATTTCCTCCGCAACTTCGGTATGATCCTCACGAATATCACCTTCGAAAGTCATCTCAAGCAGGATCTCGGTGGAGGAATGTACCTGATAAGGATCCCCGCGCGACTGGAAGTACACTACAGGAAGAAACGTGCGCCGTCAAATGTTTACGTGAATATCGCTCACGCTCTTTCGTGGATGGAGGTGAAGAACAAAAATCTTTTCGTGAATAAAGATGGACAGGTACAGAATCCTAAGGATCTGACTTTGATGGGTGATATGAGCCAGCAACGTGTTGCCGACTGGCTTCCGATCGACTTCAAGTCGAGCGACCTGGCACCCGTCGATCCGGTCATACCCGTTCGGTTTAACGATGCGCTTCTTGAAAAACCCTACGTTCAAACAGATCGCGACTATTATTACAAAGGTGAAAGAATGTGGCTCAAGGGATATATGAGCTACCTTAAACCTCTTCTTCGTGATTCGCTCAGTAAGATCGTATACATTGATGTGATCGATACCGCCGGCTATGTGAAGGCTTCGAAAACATATCCTGTTGGCGAAGGAAAATTTCATGGCGACGTGCTCCTCGACAAGTCGTTGAAACCAGGCCCGTACCAGTTGAAAGCATACACCCGCTGGATGATGAATTTCGATCAGCGGCTGATCTTCACGAAGACTATCCAGGTACTTGGCGATAAACAGGTAGTCGGAATGACATCCGGATATGATCCTGTGTTTGATACAACATTTGTGAGGATCAGAACCGACAAAGAAGTATACGGTCCGAGGGAGAAGATCAATGTTTCGATTGATGTCCTGGATTCACTCGAGTTTCCCACCCTTTCCGATATTTCCGTTGCTGTAACAGACGTGCAGCAGGCAGTGCCGCATCCGAAGGAGAAATCGATCGTAAAAAATTACTTTTTTACACCGGCGGAAAGGACGATAGCAAAGGATTCTGTGATGAGCGTTCGGTTCAAGATCGAATACGGAATTGATTTCAAGGGGCAGTTCAAGCTTGGAAGAAGAGCGACGCAGGGCATTCTCACCGTTTACCAGAAAGATGTGAACGAAGCGTTCGGTATCATCACAGATGAAACCGGTCGCTTTGGTGAATTGATGTCGTTTATGGATACCGCACGTTTTTTTATCGATGCGATGAGTACGAATAATAAAAAGGGGAAAGTTATCATGGATTACGTTGGACGTCCGCCGGCTCCGTCGATAGACTTCGATACCCTTAAGCTCAATATTTATGATTCTGAGCAGAATCAAGGACATGTCCGTGTGGATACCATGACCACAAAAGTATTGCAGCAGGTTATTGTGAAAGCGTCGAAGATCGAGAAGCCCCTTCCCGCAGGGATGATCCATCCGAAGGGCGACTATTTCGTGACAGGCGAGTGGATCCAGGAGAATAATATCATCGATGTCTGGACCGCGCTGTTGCGAAAGATCCCGGGCATCAGGGAAGTAGATGATGGGAAAGTCAGAGTACTTGCTTCTGCAAACTACGGACAGGGCGACCAGGAGAAGGCCGGCGATCCCCTGGTATTGCTCGATGGCGTGGCGATGGCGGAAGTGACTGTAAAGAAGTTGAATGACATCCCGGTCAGATCAATCGAACGTATCGACGTTCTCAAGTACGGTTCCAATGTATCGTTCGGATCGCGGGGAACGAATGGCGTCATCGCTATTTACACAAGAAGAGGTGTGCCGACCGACGAGAAGGCAATGAAGAATTTCAATTTCGACAAACTCCAGCCCGTTCTTTTAACAGGTTTTTCTTCGACATTGGTTTTCGAGCCGGTTGATTACAGCACCGATAGTGAAAACGAATATTTCGACTATCGTTCAACCCTTCTTTGGAAACCGGATCTTCAGACCGATGGTAAAAGGCCGGCCACCGTTTCATTTTACACAGCAGACGCGGCAACGAAATATCGTATCGTTGTAGAAGGTGTTACAAAAGACGGAGTACCCGTTCATGGTGAGAAGGTGATCTCTATAAGCAGCAAAAAATAAAGTGACTTGTTAATATGTTCATACATATGTACATTGTTTTAAAGTCACTTTTATGCCCTCACAAAAAGCAACCTTTTGTAGCACGTCATTTAATACATTAATTATAGTGTTGATCGCCGTCGGCAGCGCGATTGCCGGACCCGGGAACATTGCGCCAGGTGCAGCGATCACCGCATCCACATCTCTCGGCGATCAATTCAAGCCCGCCAACATTGCCGATGGAATTATTCATACAAAAAACATTGGTGAATGGGCTTGCCAGGGTGACACTACCGACTGGGGTTACATCCGTTTTCCGTGGGTTCAGCTCGCGTGGAGAACACCGCAAAAAATTAATCGCATTGTTCTTTATGATCGTCCTGTTTTAAAAGAACATATCGCGACCGTTAAGCTTTTCTTCAGTGATGGATCAATGCTGTGGGCAAATGAAATTCCGAACGATGGCACAGGTAAAGAAATAAAATTTGAGACCAGGACGGTCGAATGGGTAAAGATCGTTGTGTGGGATGGCACCGGTCGCGATCTCGGTTTCTCCGAAGTGGAAGTGTTCAACTCACCTGAGCAATTCACAGACTATGTGTCGATGGTAGACCCGTATATTGAAACGAACCGTGGTCGTTATTTTTTCTTCGTAACAGGCAATCGTCCATTTGGAATGGTTGGCGCGGCACCGCATACACGCAACAAGAACCAGGGCGGTGGAGGATATAATTATAACGAAGATCACATCCTCGGCTTCGGCCAGATCCATTGCTGGATGTTGTCTGGCGTTGAAGTAATGCCCGCGCTGTCCTCGGTCGATCCCACTAAGTGGGAGCACGGATGGAAATCGAAATTCACACATGCGGAAGAGATCGTGCAGCCGGGTTATCATCGCGTGTACCTGCAGGATGCGAAGACACAGGTTGAATTGACATCAACCGATCGGGTGAGTTTCTATAGATATAGATACACCGATAACATGGACACGCAGGTGCTCACGAACCTGGGTGGCTATTTGGCCGAGAGCACGATGGCGAATGCACAAGTCAAGAAGGTCGACAATTCCTCATTCGAAGGATCGGTAAGTTCCATCAAGAGATATTGGGGCGGTCCCAAAGATGTAAAGATCTTTTTCGTAGTGCAGTTCGATAAACCTGCCGATCATTTCAACGGTTGGATCGGCAGAAAACGACTCAACGATATCACTGAAATAAAGGGAGACAGTCTGGGGGTTTCTGCGGCATATCACGTGAAGGCAGGCGACGTTATTCAAATGAAGATCGGCATCTCCTACACCAGCATTGAGAACGCCAGGAAGAATCTCAGTACAGAATTGCCTGGCTGGGATTTCGATGCGACGAAAAAAGAATCGCAGGAGATCTGGAACGAATGGCTGGGAAAGATCAAGGTTGAAGGTGGCAGGACAGATCAGCGTGTGAAATTATATACAGATCTCTGGCATGCATTGCTGGGTCGTCATAAGATCAACGACGTGTCGGGCGACTATCCCGATCGCACCGAAGGCAAACGCGACGGAACTTTTACCGACGCCGTATTCAAAGTAAAGATACTGCCGAAAAATTCAGATGGATCGCTTCGCCATCACATGTACAACTCCGATGCTTTCTGGCTCTCGCAGTGGAACCTGAATGTTCTTTGGGGACTCGCATGGCCATCGGTACAGGATGAAATGTCGGCTTCTATGCTTACGTATGCCGACAATGGATATTTGCTTCCGCGAGGACCTTCCGGTGGAGGGTATTCCTACATCATGACAAGTTGTCCAACGACGAATCTTATCGTGAGCACTTACATGAAGGGCATGCTCACGAAGGCCGATCCGAATCATGCTTTCGAGATATTGAAACGTAATCATTTGCCCGGTGGCATGCTGGGCTCCAATGACGATATCAATTTCTATACGAAGAACGGCTACTGGAGGAACAACGCAGGCATAACCATCGAAGCTTCGTTCCAGGATTGGGCTATCGCACAAATGGCACAGAAGCTTGGTAAGAAAAAAGATCAGCAGTTCTTTTCGAAACGTGCCGCAGGCTGGAAGAAATGTTTCGATCCTTCACAAAAATTGATCTTCCCGAAAGACGACAAAGGAAAATTCATTCACAGTAATCCCCTTAGCGGACAAGGCTGGGTGGAAGCCAATGCATGGCAGGGAACATGGGGCGTATCGCACGATATACCTGGGCTCGCAAAACTCATGGGCGGCAACGATACATTATGTGCGAAGCTTAATTATGCTTTCGAAAAAGCGAAGGCAAGCGATTTTGTTTTTTCTTACACCGATGGTTACGTGAGCTATGCGAATCAACCCGGTTGTTCGAATGCTCACGTGTTCAATTATGCAGGCAAGCCATGGCTCACGCAATATTGGGTGAGGAGAGTTAAAGAACAGGCATACGGCGGTACGACTCCCGACCTCGGCTACGGTGGCCATGACGAAGACCAGGGACAGATGGGCGGCGTCAGCGCACTCATGTCAATCGGTTTGTTCAGCCTCCAGGGCAATGCGTCGATTGTTCCTACCTATGATATTACAAGTCCCGTGTTCGATAAGGTGACTATCGAATTGGATCCCAGGTACTACAAGGGAAAGCAGTTTGTGATCACGACGCACAATGCATCAGATTCCAATATGTATATCCAAAAAGCGGAGCTGAACGGCCAGCCGCTGAACCGCTTTTGGTTCACACACGAGGATTATGCGAAAGGGGGAGGATTGGAATTGTGGCTCGGTCCGGAGCCAAATGAGTCCTGGGGCACCGCCAACTGACTTTTAACTACCGTTTGAATTTTTTTCGAAAACGTTTTCGGGTTTTCCGGATTTTTCCCAAATTTGATTTGTCCATATGTTCATACATACTAAAACCTTATATATGAATCGAAAATTTTACCGTTATCTGTGGGCGATATTGATCGTCTTGCTGAACGCGGAGTTATCCCACGCCTCCCCCCGATTTTGGCAGGATCGCGCCGTCGAAGGAACTGTAATTGCATCGACCGGAGAAACGTTGCCGGGCGTTAGCATTGTTGTACAGGGAACCAGCAATGGAACTGTGACAGATGCCAACGGTGCCTTCCGCATCAACGTGTCGGGCGCTTCGACAGTCCTCACATTCACCTACATCGGGTATGCTGCGCAGGACATTACTGTCGGCGATCGCACACGCATCGATGTAACACTGGAGCCGTCGCTCGAAACCCTCGATGAAGTTGTGGTGATCGGTTATGGTACCGTCAAGAAATCGGACCTCACAGGATCGGTGTCTTCCGTAAAGGGCGACGAGCTTAAAGCGGTACCGACAACATCATTCGATCAGGCATTGCAGGGTCGTGCTGCCGGTGTACAGGTAATGCAAACATCGGGTGCGCCCGGTGCGGAGGCATCTATCCGTATTCGCGGTGTGAGCTCGATCCTTGCAGGCAACGAGCCATTGTATGTAATAGATGGAATGCTGATCAACTCGAGTACTTCCGATGTAACTGCAGGAGGTCTCGTCGGTTCAGCACCGCGTGTGGGCCCGCTCGCTTCGATCAATCCGAACGACATCGAATCAATAGAGATCCTTAAAGATGCATCCGCCACTGCGATCTACGGATCCAGGGGTGCCAACGGGGTAGTTATTATCACGACGAAGCACGGTAAGAAAGGTGCAGGCAGCATCACCTTCGATTCATACATCGGATTCCAGCAACCGACGAAGACAATCAAAATGTTGAACGCTTCGCAGTTTGCCGAGCTCGTGAACGAAGCTCGTATCAATGGCGGCCAATCCCCGGAATACGTGAACCCGTCCAATATGGGTGTGGGCACAGACTGGCAGAAAGAACTTTTCCGGACGGCGCCAATGCAGAATTACCAGTTGTCGATGACCGGTGGTAACGACAAGACGCAATACGCAATATCGGGTGGATACTTCGACCAGGATGGTATCGTGGTGAACACAAACTTCAAACGATATTCATTTCGTACGAATCTTAATACGCAGCTCACGAAGCGATTCAGCGTTGGTACCAATTTGATGTATGCAAACACGAATGGCAACTCGGTGAATACAGGCAGCCAGATAATCACCCCCGGTGTTATCGGCGCAGCGCTTGGTATGGATCCGATCCTCCCGGTTTATAATGCCAATCAACAAGGCGGTTATACCTACGAGAACGACAGGGGAACGGTGATCGGCAACCCGGTTGCTGAAGCCATGTCACACCAGGCGTACAGCACAAACAGTCGTATCCTCGGTAACATCGAAGGTAAGCTCAAGATCACAGAATGGCTCGACATCAAGAGTAGCTTCGGTATCGATGCTAACCAATCAAAAGACAGAACGTTCGCACCCAGATGGCTGAAAGCAGCACAAGGTTCGAAAGGCGAAGCCGGCATCGCCACACTCGAAGCGATGACGTGGTTGAATGAAAACACTATCAACGTGAACAAGACATTTGCCAACGGACATAACCTTACCGCCGTATTGGGTTACACTGCACAGCAGTTTCATAACGAACGTCTTGTTGCTTATGCTTTCGGCATAGACGACGATCGCCTGGGCTATCATAACCTGAGCACCGCCAGCAAGCCGCAGCCCCCGACCAATAGTGAATTAGGATGGACCATGCAATCTTACCTGGGCCGCGCGCAATATTCGATCAACAGCAAATACTTATTCACCGTAACCGGTCGTGTTGACGGATCTTCGAAATTCGGCAAGAACAATAAATATGCATTCTTCCCATCGGCAGCTGCAGCATGGGCATTGCATGAAGAAGAGTTCCTGAAATCAGTAGGATTCCTTTCGGAGCTTAAGCTTCGTGCTTCGATCGGTACCATCGGTAACCAGGCCATCAACTCTTATCAGTCACTTCCTCTTGTAGGTCCTTACGGCCAGGGTGTGTTCAACAATGGCGCGAGTGCTCCGGCTTACTACACAAGCAGTCAGCCCGTGAGTTACAACAATCCTAACCTGAAATGGGAAACAACCCGTCAATTCAATATTGGTGTGGATGCGGCTGCCTTCGAAGGCCGTGTTCAGTTAACTGTAGACTGGTTCGAAAAATATACATATGATCTTTTATTGACGACACCAATCCCTGTAACGTCAGGTTTTGAATCGACCACGCTCAACGTTGGTAACATCAAGAACCACGGTATCGATATTGAAGTTCGTACTGTGAACCTTCAAGGACCTGTGAAGTGGAATACGTCGGTTAACTTTTCGAGTTACCGGAATGAGATCACGAAGCTTGCAACGCCTACCGATGTTCTCCTTGGGTCTGGCCTGATGCTTCGCGAGGGACAGCCGATCGGTACATTCTACGGATATAAGTTCGACGGCATTTTTCAGACCGACGAGGAAGCGGCCAACAGTCCCGTTCTCAATGGTCAGCAGAACACGCCAGCTAACGCTGCAACACGTGCGCGCGCGGGTGATAGAAAATATGTTGATGTAAACCCTGATGGTGTCATCGATGAGAAAGACAGAACGATCCTCGGCAATGCACTTCCGAAATTCACCTGGGGTATGAACAACAACATCACCTATGGTCCTTTCAACCTCAGCATTTTCATACAGGGATCTTATGGTAATAAGATGGCGAACCTCAACTCGCTGCCGATGGAAGATTTCAGGGGAACACAAAACGTTTCCGCGGAAGCCGGTTTGAACCGCTGGACTCCATCCAATCCAAGCAACAGGTATCCCCGCGCATTGGCAAACAGAACGATCGACGTCGGAACGTTCTCTTCTACAGTGATCGAAGATGCTTCATATGCGCGATTGAAGAACGTAACGCTTAGCTATAATATTCCTGCATCGCTACTCCAGCGCATTGCTACAAGAAGTCTTCGCGTGTTTGTGAGCGGTACCAACCTGGTGACACTTACGAAGTACACGGGTTACGATCCGGAAGGAAGTTCTTTCGGCACGGCGACAGCTTACCCGGGTGTAGACCAGGGCCGTTACCCGCTGACGAAAACTTATACCGTTGGATTAAACATTGGCTTATAATATTTAACGAGCTCAATCATGAAATCAATAGTTAATCATAAAATAAGTCTCTTCGCAGTGTTTGCCCTTATGGCATTCGTGTTGCCTTCGTGCCACGACTTCATTGAAGAGAACCCTAAAGACAGGGTTGCGATCTCAAATTTCTACAAGACGGAAGCAGACGCTATCTCCGCGGTGAATGCAATTTATGCACACCTCAATGCGCAGAGTGGAGACACCTTTGGAGGTGTTTATCACAGCAACTTTTGGATTGCCATCGGTCTGGCATCCGACGAGATGTCGAACAACCAGGTTGGTAATGTCGATGCCGACCAGTTAACAACGTTTACTTATGGTCCGCAAAATGGGATCGTAGCAGACGTTTGGAAACAACATTATAAGGCGATATGGCTCGCAAACATCGCAATCGAAAAGGTTCCATCCATCGAAATGAACACGACCCTGAGGGATCGGCTTGTCAACGAAGCTAAATTTCTGCGTGGCCTGTTGTATTTCAACATGGTTCGGATGTACGGAAAAATTCCATTGGTATTGACGTTCGAGAATGCCCCGCTTTATCCCGATGCTGCAGAAGTCGAAGATATTTACGCGCAGATCATCAAGGATCTTACCGACGCTCAAAATCTTCCCGTAGAGCAGGCAGATGGTCGGGGCCGTGCAACGTGGGGTGCTGCAAAGTCTATCCTTGCAAAAGTCTATCTCACCCGTGGTGAATATGATAAGTGTGCAGCATTGTGCCTCGAAGTAATCAATTCCGGCAAGTACGAACTCTGGGAAAATTATGCTGACGTCTTCAGGATGGTGAACCGCGGAGGTAAAGAATCGATCTTTACGGTTGGGTTTGGAGATGCCGGTGGCGCGATCATTTTCTGGGAAGGTGGCCAGTTCCACGTTCGACTTCTTCCAACGATGCTGATGACCGCGAAGATCACCACGAACACTCTTGGATGGCAGGTTCCGACACAGGCACTCGCAGACTCTTTCGAAGCTGGTGATGAACGCAGGCCGGTTACGGTGTTCAATCAATTTAACGAAACCGTACGCGATGTTGCTTACAATGTTCCCTTCGATAAATATTATTTCAGGAAGTACTGGGATGTCGACGATGTAGATGAATTCACGAATACAACAGCAAAACAGGATTTTCCAGTGATCCGTTATCCGGACGTATTGCTGATGTATGCCGAAGCATTGAACGCGCAGAACGGTCCTACGACCGAAGCCTACAAGTACCTCAACATGGTCAGGGAACGTGCAGGGCTCGATGATCTTTCAGGTTTAAGCAAAGACCAGTTCCTCGATGCTGTTCTCCAGGAACGCAAAGTAGAATTGGCGGCGGAAGGTCATCGCTGGTTCGACCTTGTCCGGACGCAAAAGCTTTCGACTCTGGTTCCCGAAGCGAAGCCCGGTGTGATACCGGCTGCGAAGTTCAACTTGTTCCCCATTCCTCAAAAGGAAAGAGATCTGAATACCAACCTTCCTCAAAACGACTACTAGCATGAAAAACTATCGTCAATATATTTATTGCTTACTGTTCCTGATCGTAGCGATATCGTGCGATGATAACTACGAATCGGATGCTGCCGACCCCGGTATTTCATTAACTGCGGATGCCGATATCAAAGCGCCCGGTCGCGGCCAGTACACCATGCATGCATTCACCGGTGAAGATGTGAAGATCAAGGCAACGCTTCCCGCGGGCATCAGCTCGTTGACCATCACTAAAAAAGTGAATCTTGAGAACGACGCCACCTTTGGAACAAACGGCGTGTTGTCGGCTACTCCTTCCGGTTCTGAATACCAGTTCATTTACACTCCCGTTGAAGCCGACATCGACCAGTTAGTCGGTTTCACATTCACCGGCAAAAACAGCGACGGCTCAGAGATCTCGAGTGACCTCACGCTCGTTGTCACTCTCTCACCACGCGATAATATCCCGAAGCGTAAGTGGCTATTCAAATCGAAGATATGGGTTACACAGGGCAACGAAGAGAACATCAAGAGTTGTGAGAAAGACGATTACTGGTACTTCAACGCCGACGGTTCAGTAACTGTTGACTATGGTTCTGATACAGGTGCCGGTGACTGCGCATTCGATGGATTCAATGCTTACGACAGCTGGGAATTATCGGAAGATGAAAAGACGTTCACTTTGGTTTATCACAACATCTTCTCGGGAGCTGTTACCACAGATGTGTACACGGTGAATACTCTTACTGTGGATAATCTCGATCTACAGATCGATATCGACCTTAGCTGGCTCGATCCGAACCTGAGTGATCATGAAAGATTTGTTTATAAATACACTGCAGAGCGCAAGTAGTTAAAAATATAGTTCTCAATGATGAAGAGTTTGTTTTGGCGGTTCATAACGACCGCGTTTGCCGGTGCCTCACTGTTCTCTTGTTCGCCTTCGACTACCGACGTATCGGGTGTAGAGCCCCCCGCAGTTGGAGCGTATAAGATCGAGTCCGCAGACGATTGGTCATCGCTGTTCGTAAGGAACAGCGGCTGGTTTGGTGGGGATGGCATTTTTGCTATCCCCTTAAACGGTTCCGACTATGATTCGAAAGATGATATTCTCTTCGTCTTTAGCGATACGATGTATGGTGAAATAAAGGATGGCGTGCTTCAGCCCGGCTGGCAGATGCCGAACAACTCACTGATGGTCCTCAAAGGCAACGAACCGAAGACTGATCAGGCGGAGTTCTTTGTAAAAACGGGAGAAGATAAGAAGGCACAAAGCATTTTTATTCCCGACTCACCAAAAGTTGCCGCGGAGGATTATTTCTGGATAGGTGACGGGTTGATGGATCATATATCCAATAAAGTGTACCTGTTTGCTTATCGCATGAGAAACACCAACGATGGCTCGATGTTTCCATTCAAAGAAATGGGTGGCACGTTGTTAATGTTACCGATGGGAGCGAAAATCCCTTTCGACAATTACAGTCAGCTTGAACTTCCATTTCCAACGCAGGAAGAAGATCTGTTATCAACAACATTCGGTGGCGCTGTTCTCGACAATTCTGAAGCGGCAGGTGTTCCCAATCCCGATGGCTATGTCTATATATATGGAGTTCGGGGAAAGAGCAAAGAGCTTATCGTCAGCAGGGTGAAACCCGGGTCCTTGGAGGATTTCAAATCGTGGGAATTCAAAACAACCGATGGCTGGTCGGGTGATCTTAAATCGGCTTACGGCCTGATGGACAGCGTGTCGAATGAATTCAGTGTATCGCCTATTGGCGACGGCAAATTTGCGTTGGTGTACCAATTGGGTGGCATCGATACCCGCATTTGTATGCAGATCGGTTCTACGCCGTATGGTCCCTTTGGCCCGAGAGCATACATATACAACACTTCAAAAGACGTTTCGGGAAAAGATCTCATCACATACAATGCGAAGGCACATCCATCACTGTCGAAGCCTGGCGAATTGCTCATTAGTTATAATGTAAATAGCTTCAGCTTCGCCCAACAAATTGAAAAAACTCCGAACTTCTACCGGCCCAGGTTCTTCAGGGTGGTATTTGAAAAATAGAAGTTAAAAGAGATGTCTAAATCATTTGTACTTAAAGTTTCGGTCGTTGCAGCGTTAGGCGGATTGCTTTTCGGTTACGACACTGCTGTTATCGCGGGCGTAATAGGATCGCTTCAAAAAAAATTCGGGCTTTCGTCGGTAATGACCGGTTGGGCGGCGAGCAGCGCTATCTGGGGCTGTGTGTTCGGCGCCATGATGGCCGGGTATTTCAGCGACAAGTTCGGAAGGAAGAAAGTATTGATCGTTACGGCGCTCTTATTTATCATTTCTTCGATAGGGGCAATGATCCCCACTAACCTGACTCAATTTCTTATTGCGCGCTTCATCGGAGGCTTAGGAATTGGCGCGGCTTCAATGCTATCGCCCCTTTACATTTCCGAAGTTGCTCCTTCAAAGAATCGTGGAACACTCGTGAGCTTATACCAGCTCGCGATCGTGATCGGCATCAACTTAATTTATTTCGTCAATCTCATGATCGCATCATGGGGCGATGAAATGTGGAACATTGAAACGGGGTGGCGTTATATGCTCGGCTCCGGCGTTATACCTGCATTTTTATTCCTCGTGCTCTTGTTCACGGTACCCGAAAGTCCTCGTTGGCTGGTGAAGAAAAACCGCGACGAAGAAGCTGCTGATACACTTAACAAAGTAAATGGTCCCGAAGAAGGAGCTAATGTCCTGAGAGAGATCAAAAGTTCCCTTAACGACGAAAGCGGAACGCTGTCAGAGCTTTTCACAGCGCGACTTCGACCCGCCATGATTATCGGAATTATTCTCGCATTGTTCTCGCAGATCACCGGTATCAACGCGATCATCTATTATGCCCCCGAGATCTTTAAGAGCGTCGGCTTCGGTGCCGAGTCGGCATTGTTTCAAACGGTTCTCATCGGCGCTATCAATACATTGTTCACATTTGTGGCCTTGTGGCTGATCGATAAAGCTGGACGAAAAACTTTGCTTCTCTGGGGACTTGGCGGGATGATCATCAGTTTGTTTGCAGTGGGACTCTGCTTTCACTTCAATCTCACGGGCGGGCCATGGCTGATCATTTTCATACTTGGATTCATCGCATGCTTCGCTTCATCTCTCGGCCCGATCCCATGGGTGTTACTTGCCGAAATATTCCCGACAAAGATCCGTGGTGTCGCAATGTCGTTTTGTACGGTGGTGCTCTGGATCGGTGTATTGTCGATCACGCAATTTACTCCAGTGTTACTACAAGAGGCCGGCGGTGCATTCACATTCTGGATCTTCATGATCAATGCGATATTCCTGATCTGGTTTGTTTGGAAGAAAGTTCCTGAAACGAAGCAACGCACATTGGAAGAAATCGAGCAGAGCTGGAAAAATTATTAGATAAGAAATGGAAGTTGGAATTGGAGTCGATATGGGTGGAACGCGGATAAAGATCGGACTTGTCCGCCAGGGAAAACTGCTGGCCGACGCCACTATCCCTGCATCATCGCATGTGAGCCTGGCAGAACGGCTCGTTGAGATTGCCGATAAAGTAGATCAGTTACTGAAGGACCACAATTGCGTTCCCGCCGGCATCGGTGTTGCATTCCCCGGCATCGTCGATCACGTGAATTGTAAGGTCCTGTCTAAATACGTGAAGTATCCCGATGCACAGGATGTCGATTTTACCGACTGGGCGAAGCAACGTTGGAATATTCCCGTGGCATTGTTGAACGATGCGAAGGCAGCTCTTCTCGGCGAATGGCAATATGGAACCGGTGTTGGCTGTAAAGATCTCGTGTTGGTAACTCTTGGAACCGGTGTGGGATCCGGTGTTATGATCGATGGCAAACTTTTATCGGGCAGAAATTTCATCGCCGGAAATCTGGGTGGTCACATGACCATCAACGTTCATGGCAAAGAATGTAATTGCGGAAACATCGGTTGCCTCGAAACTGAAGCTTCGGCGTGGACATTACGTGAAGAACAAGACCTCGATTTCAAAACATTATTTGACCGGGCAGCCGAAGGCGATAAAGCCGCCCTCGATATCCAGGCGAATTGTCTCAAAGCATGGTCACTCGGTGTGATCAGTCTCATTCACGCTTTCGATCCCCAACGTGTTGTTGTCGGTGGAGGCATCATGCAAAGCGGCGACATCGTTCTCGCAAAGATCCGCGAGATGATCGCAAAACACTCATGGGTTAAGAATAATCCGCCCGACGTCGTCGCCGCCGCGCATCCCGACTTTGCCGGAATCCTTGGAATGTATCATATGGTTACCAGCCCGAATAAAGTTGTCTCTGCGTTATGAAATCGAATTTTGACAAGCACCCTTTCGTAACGGTAACGGATAACGACAACGACTGTATTGTTGGCTGGGAAGCCGTTTGCGACCAGATCAACAAAATAATTTCCGGAGTTAAAAAAGATAAAGTAGTAGTCGTCATGGATACCTATCAAGGTGTTCTTCACGATGAAGTGCTATTGCACATTCGTAAGAATGTTACCCACGACATATTGATCCTCAGCTCCGACGCTTTCAAAAGTGAGAGCCAGGTTAAAGAGATGATCTATCCCGACGTGACCGACGATCAGATCTTTGGGTACATGACGGCACTTACCATCGACAAATATTTCGATCATGAAAAACTGGACGCCCTTCGACAAAAGATCGATCAGGTTTCCAAAGGTGTGGTGATCGTTTATGGCGATGCAGCCGCGTTCGCTTGCCAATCATACGATATCTTATTGTATCTCGACATGGCCCGTTGGGAGATCCAGCTTCGCATGCGCCGAAGCGAAGTGAGCAACCTCGCTGTTCATAACAAAACCGCACCCTTCGCCCTTCAATACAAACAAGCATATTTTGTCGATTGGCGCGTGCTCGACAAACACAAGATGTCTGTGTTTGATCGTACCGATTATTTTATCGATACCAACAAACCCGGAGTTCCGAAGATGGTTGCCGGTAAGTTGATAAAAGCTGGGCTTGAGAAAACTTCCCATCGTCCTTTCCGCGTCGTCCCGTTCTTTGACCCCGGTCCATGGGGTGGCCAGTGGCTGAAGGAAGTTGCCGATCTCGATCGCTCTGCAGTCAACTATGCATGGGGATTCGATTGCGTTCCCGAGGAAAACAGTTTGTTGTTGAAATTCGGAAAGGAAGTTGTCGAGATTCCTTCGATCGATCTCGTGCTTCGTAAGCCTGTCGATCTTCTTGGCCAGAAAGTGTATGGACGCTTCGGGGCCGAGTTCCCCATTCGCTTCGACTTCCTGGACACGATGGATGGTGGAAATCTAAGCCTCCAGGTGCACCCTACCACTCAATATATAAAGGAGAAGTTCGGGATGGACTACACCCAGGATGAAAGCTATTATATGTTGGACGCCTCCGAAGGAGCTCATGTTTATCTCGGACTGAGAGAAGATGTTGTTCCCGAGAATATGATCGCAGACCTGAAACGATCCCAGAGTAATGGCGCTCCATTCGACGCGGAGAAGCACGTTCAAAAGTGGCCTGTAAAAAAACACGATCACGTTTTAATACCCGCGGGCACCGTCCACTGTTCCGGTAAAGACAGCGTGGTTCTCGAGATCAGCGCAACCCCATATATTTTTACATTCAAACTTTGGGATTGGGGGCGCCTCGGCCTCGATGGAAAACCAAGACCTATCAACATCAATCACGGTGAAAAAGTGATCGCCTGGGACCGGAGAAAAGAATGGACGGGAAAGAATCTTGTGAACAGGTTCGAGAAGGTAGCAGAAGGAGATGGTTGGGTAGAGGAGAAGACCGGGCTTCACGAACTTCAGTTCATTGAGACTCGCAGGCACTGGTTCAATAAAGCAGTTCCGCATGATACGAATGGCGGTGTGAATGTGATCAATCTCATCGAGGGAAGGGAAGCGATCGTTGAGAGTCCTGACCATTCATTCGAGCCTCTTGTGATACATTACGCAGAAACATTTATTGTTCCGGCTTCCGTTGGGAAGTATACGATAAGGCCATATGGTGAAAGTGAAGGGAAGCAATGCGGGACTTTGAAGGCTTATGTTAGAGCAGAGCATTTGAGCAATGGAAAACATTAGAATAAGAGTAAGCCAGGAGCTATACCGCAGCATTTCGCAAAGGATCGATAATCCTGGCGCGAGTTTGCGATACAGTATTTTTTTCGCTTTTCTCCTCTCTTTCCCCGCACACGCCGATATCAGGCTTCCGCAGATATATCGCGACCATATGATCCTCCAACGCGATACTCCACTTCGTTTTTACGGGTGGGCATCGCCGGGTGAAAGAGTAACTGTTTCTCTGGACGGTAAATCCAATACTGCAGTCGCAGACAAGTCCGGCAGATGGAAAATCATTTTGCCATCATTTCCCGCCGGCGGGCCGTACGAGGTAAGGATTACCGGGAAAAATTCAATTACCCTAAAAGATGTACTCCTCGGCGACGTCTGGATATGCAGCGGCCAATCGAACATGCAATGGTCGATAGAGCAAACGGGCTTCAATGAAACCGATACTGCTTTCCTGAAGAATGCACAGGTAAGATTATTTACCGTCGATCTCGACGTAGATTATCTTCCCGAAGAAGATCTGAAGGGCGGTAACGGCTGGAATAAACTCAGTAAAGACAATATCAAATGGTTCTCCGCTGTCGCTTACCATTTTGGTAAGTCGATGAACAAACAACTCAACGTCCCAATCGGATTGATCAACGTTTCTCTTGGTGCAACAAGTATTGAAACCTGGATGAGTAATGAGTCGCTTCTCAAGTTTCCCCAGTTTAAAAATGAGATCGAGCCGAATGTCCGTCGTAATAAGAACTATGCGCAGATGAACGCAGATTTCGAAAAGATCCGCGAAAGCTGGTTTAAGAAATATTACTACAAGGGTATCGGCATCGACCAGGAATGGTACAAACCGGAGACGGATCTTTCACAATGGAAACCGATCAATGCATCCGGCAACACCTGGGTTGATGAACCGGAACTCAGGGATCACGATGGCGCCGTTTGGTTTCGCACGACGTTCGACCTTCCCGCAAACTTCAATGGCAAAACATTTCACGTCGGACTACTCCAGGTCGACGACTACGACATTGCATGGGTTAACGGGGTGAAGGTAGGAGAGAACTTCGGTAACTATAATCACCACGGTTACAACGTGCCGGCAGACATTTTGAAACCGAAAGGCAATGTATTAGTAGTTCGCGTATTTGACGTTGGTGGAATAGGCGGGTTTGTAACACATCCTTTCTGGGGTAATGATATTATGCGCGGGCAATGGATCTATCGCAAGGGAGAAGCGATCGACGCGAAGAAATTTCCGAAGCCCGACTTTCCCAATGCCACACCATTCTCATCGCCTTCTGTTCTGTTCAATGGTAACATTGCGCCGTTAACGAACATTGCCATCAAGGGAGCGATATGGTACCAGGGAGAAGCAAACGCGGACCGTGCAGAAGAATATCTGAGTTTATTTCCCGAGATGATCACCGACTGGCGCCGTCGCTGGAATGTTGGGGATTTTCCGTTCGTCTTCGTCCAGCTTGCCAATTACATGGACGAGTCGAAGCAACCAGTTGAAAGTAATTGGGCGGAGTTGCGTGAAGCCCAGGCCTCAGTTCTCAGATCATTGCCCAACACGGCAATGGCAAGTGCAATTGATATTGGCGAAGCGGGCGATATTCACCCGAAGAATAAGGAGGACGCCGGTAAGAGATTGGCGTTAGCCGCAGCTACGAACGCTTCCGGACCAACATTTAAATCGATAAAGATCGATGGAGATCGGGCGAGCATTGAGTTTGATTCCCCTGGCGTGATCACGAGGGATAAGTATGGTTTCGTGAGAGGCTTTCAGATAGCTGGCGATGATCGGAAGTTTTATTGGGCGAAGGCGGTATTAAAAGGAGATAAAGTGGAAGTCTGGTCTGAAAATGTTTCAAAGCCTGCTGCCGTTCGTTACGCGTGGGATAACAACCCGGGCCAGTTGGATCTTTATAACCAGGCAGGACTTCCTGCACTGCCGTTCCGATCGGATAACTGGCCACGGATCACGAAAGGACAAGTATTTAAATCTGGTGAGCCCCGTTTTTGAGAATCTTTCACGTATGAACATTGAGACATAGTGGTTAAATTTACCGCCACACCTGTATGACAGCAAAATCGAAAAATGAGTCGGTGGATTTTAGGATCGATCACGAGAGTCCTATACCGCTTCATGTCCAGGTAGAAACATTACTGCGGAAGCTCATCGCGAGTCCGCAATATCAAGACGGCAAGCTCCTTCCAAAAGAAGTGGATCTTGCAAAGCGACTCGGTATTTCGAGGAACACGATCCGTCAGGCAACCAATAAACTCGAACACGAAAACCTTCTCGCGAGAAAGAAAGGTGTAGGCACAAGGGCGTTAAAGAAAACGGTAAGTACCCGTCTTGATAACTGGCTTAGCTTCAGCGACGAGATGCACAGCAAAGGCGTCGAGTTTATAAACTTCGACATTAAAGTAAGCTGGGTAAAACCGGACGAAGATGTTGCTGCTATTCTCGGCATAAGCGACAGAAAAGAGATCCTGAAAATGGAACGCCTCCGTGGCGTTGAAAAAGGTCCCTTCGTTTATTTCATTTCTTACTTCCATCCCCGCGTTGGCCTCACAGGCAACGAGGATTTTTCACGACATCTGTATGAGATCCTCGAACAAGATTATCATACGATACCGAGTATTTCAAAAGAAAAGATCAGCGCTATTCCCGCGGGAGTGGAGGTTGCAAAAAAATTGATCATTAAGAAAGGTGAACCGGTGTTATTCAGAACCAGGATCGTGTGCGACCCGGGCGACCGGCCAATAGAATATAACCTGGGTTATTACCGCGGCGACAGCTTTACCTACGAGATCGAACTTAAGCGATAATTCTGCTGCCTTCGCCAATCAATGCATTGCGTGCATCGCAGGTGCCCCACTGTAACCCAGCTTTAACGAATCTTTAGCTAAGTTCACAGTCGTTGAATCCATCAGGGAGGCAACCCTTTTTGACCGGCATACGGTTATCTCCTCTACAATGCTCGGTTCTGTTTTGTTGATCTGAATTGCAACCTGTAACGCCAAAGCTGACAGACAAGTAATTGCAAGCGTTTTCATAAGCAGTTAATGGAAAAAAATATGCCAACCGTTCTGCTAACCCGGATTGAGGCTTATGCGGAATTTTGTCGCGGTGGGTGTTCCACAACTTGTTGAAAAAATTGGAGGACGGCTCAACTGAAGGATTGCCGGAACTCGAGTGGCGATAGCTGGGTCTTCGTCTTGAACAGCTTGCTGAACGATTGCGGATGTTCGAAGCCCAGTGCATAGGCTATTTCGCTAACCGAGAGATCGGTTGTCGATAACTTTTCTTTCGCTTTACTGATCAGCTTCTCGTGAATGTGCTGCTGGGTATTTTGGCCCGTGAGCACTTTAAGCAAACCGCGCAAATATCCCTGCGATACATTCAGGTGATCCGAAATATACTGAACGGTCGGAAGCCCCTTCGCGATAAGATCTTCGTTCTCGAAATAATCGTTGAGCAGTTTTTCGAGACTATCCAGGATCCGGTGGTTGGAAATATTTCTTGTTATAAACTGGCGTTGATAAAATCTTTCCGCGTAGTTGAGCAACGTCTCGATTTGTGAAATAATGATCCCCTGGCTGTACTTGTCGATATTCGATTTATACTCGTTCTGAATATTCCGGATAATGCCATCGATTATTTTTTCTTCCTTCTCGGAGACAAACAGTGCTTCATTGACCGAATAATCGAAGAACTCGTATTTCTTTATGGCCTTCGCAAGAGGAGTATTCCATAAAAAGTCCGGATGGATCAATAAAACCCATCCGGACGGATGTACAACATTATCGGCTGCTTCGATACCGAATACCTGCCCCGGCGCCATGAAGAACATAACCCCATCGTTGAAATCATACTCCTGTTGCCCATAATGATATTTGATATTCCACGCGCGTTTAATGGAAATGGAATAAAAGTTCAAGATGAACGATTCGTGATCTCGTTTCCTGGGTTTGTCAGATTCAAGATTCACAACGCTGATCAATGGATGCTCGGCCTTCGGGAGACCGCGTACCTTGTGATAGTCACTGATACTTTTGATCCGGTACGGTTTCGAATTCGGCACGGTATAAATTATTGCTTGTTATAGACTGCCGCAAATTCCTTCGCGAAATCTTTCACTTTCCTTTTGCTGAGAACCGGCCTGTTGCGGAAATAGTCCTCGTAGAGAACGCCGCCACGTCGCGACATATTCATTTCAACGAGTCCTTTTGCTGTTTTCGGGTTCATACCGACAGCTGTGAGGTTCGCCAGGAACTGATCGTCGGGAATCGCGATCCACTTCAGGTCGGGTTTACCAATGGCGCTTCCAAGTATTTTAGCGATTTCATTGGGAGAAACCTCATCGCTGGCAATGTAGCGGATAGTCCTTCCTTCGAATGGTTTTTCAATTTCTTCGGCGATCACGTCGGCTATGTCCAAAGGCGAAACCCAGGGTTCCTTGTCGTCACCGCCGTAATTTTGAATGATCGAGTTTGTGTTCCTGATCGTTGAAATGAACTGCAGCATGTTATAATAAAATCCAACGGGCCGCATAAACTTGATCTTCACGTCTGACGGAAGCTCGTTGAGAACTTTTTCGACATCGTAATGAAACGCCAGCATTCCATTACCGTCCCTCATGTGAGCTCCAATGCTGCTGAGGTGAACGACCTTCTTCACTCCTGATCTCTGAACAGCTTCTTTGTAATTCTTACCGATGCTTAACACTGCTTCTCTCACGTCGAGATTTTGATCGAAAAAGAAATTGTGACCGAGACTTTCCATCAGGTAAACGATGTCGGCACCGGTGAAGGTTGAAGTTAGGAATGCTATGTCCTGCATTTTCCCGATGGCGGCCTTTGCGTCCAATGCTTCTATGTCTTTGGTTCGTTCTGCACTGCTGCTAACGACGGTAACGTCGTGACCGTTTTTCACCAATTGTTCTGTGAGTGGCTTGCCGATATGACCGAGCGAGCCGGTTACTATGATTTTCATATTTGTCTGTTTGATGATGTAAAGGTGCGGGCTTCGGTGCGCGGGAAATTATCCAAAACGCACATCGTTGTATCCGAAACGCACATTGGCATGCAAATCGCATTCGCCATCTTATGCAGTACAGAATTGGCTGTTCCGGATTTTACTATCCGCAATGGAAAGAAAAGCTTTACCCGAAAGGTCTGGCACCGAAGAACTGGCTTGCGCACTACAGTTCTGTTTTCAACACTGTAGAGCTCAATGGCACATTTTATCGTCAACCTAAACTGAACGATCTCAGGAAGTATGCTTCGGTAACACCCGATGATTTTACATTCTCTGTAAAGATGAGTCGCTACATCACGCACGTGCAGCGACTGAAAGAAAAAGAATCGATCTCTAATTTCCAGTCACTCATTCTTGAAGGCCTGGACCACAAGCTTCAGCACTTTCTATTCCAGATGCCTCCCGGCTTTCACTACAATGAAGAGAATCTTGGAAATATTATTCAGAACATTCCACACTCACCACAAAACGTTATTGAGTTCAGGCACATCTCGTGGTGGAACGACGATGTAGTGAAGACGTTAACTTCAGCCAACATCACATTTTGCAATGTTGATTTCCCGAAACTCGAAACATGGTTTGTGAATACGTCTGAGTTCTTCTACCTGCGGCTTCACGGGAACCCGGAACTGTTCAAGACGCCGTACACAAAGGAAAAACTGGAGAGCTTCTACAGGGAGATCCCTAAGAACGATAAAGTGTGCACAGTGTATTTCAACAACACGATGACAGAGGCAGGATTTGAGAATGCTTTACAGTTAAAAGAGATCATTCTCCGGTCTCCGAATTAGGAGCATCAACGGGTTTGGATTCAGGTGATCCATATTGTCGAAGAAAGATCGATAACGTTACAATTGAAATTACCGCGACAAATTCACTCTGCCAGTTCTGGAACGATTCGAACCAAAACTTTGAATTAGAAAGGTATTCCGTAACAGAGCTTTCCGGTTCATTCTTTAGCCTCTGTTCTTCGTTGTATACGGTTAGACTTCCTTTGAAGTGAAGCACCCAGCTTATTACGAATAACAAGATGAAGGCGATCGAAAGAGAATTCTTATAGATCTTCAGAATGAAACCACCACGTTTAACAGGCCATGGCGCATCCTTTCTTTTGGGATCCGGTTCGCGATCTACCTCTTCTTTTTCCTCCAGTGATTTGGATTCACTCGATCCACGTTGACGGAGGAAGACGGTAAGTAAAACATACATTCCCATCTGCAGAAATTCACTCTCCCAGTTTTCGAATGTCGCCTGCAGGAAATGTCCCGATACCAAATACTCAGGCAAACTGATTTCACCGGCGCCGTGATCCTGCAGCTCAGAATTATGTTCCTTCCAGCCTGTGAATATTTGTCCAGAAATAGATAATAAGAAAAGCACAACAAGAACCAGCGAAAGACTGTTGCGATAAAGGAAACTTATGACGCGCATGATGAACTGCGCTGTAAAATTTATGCCAGACTACAATTAAAACGGTCCTGGCCTGTTTATCCTGTCGGCGCTCCTCGCAGCTCCAGGCATTTCTCCACGTTTACCTTCCCCGGGTAACGTCTCGCCATTGATGCGACCGTACCAATCTTTAGTCAGGTTTGCCGGCCACGTGTCGCCAGTCTCTTCCTGCCATTGCTGAAGGACTTTTGCAAGTGAACGAATTTCCATTTCATTGGCGCGGTCATTGACCTTGTTTGTCTTCTGAAACGGATCGTTCATCACATCGAAAAACTCATGTGAGGATCTCGAAGAATCTAAGACGTCTTGCTGAAGTGGTGTCAGCGACACTTTTGAAGAATTGGCCTTCAACAGCGCTTTGAAAGACGGACTATTAACGGCGTCCAGCGGACCCTGGTTAGCGAGCTGTGGACGAAGGTTAGAGATCAAAAGATAACGATCGGTTCTAACGGCGCGCTCATAAGCTTCGTAGTCGTGCCAATTGTGCTCCGTAAAAATATAATTCCGAAAGGCGGAAGCCGGTGATCTCAATAAGACATCGAAGCTTTTTCCCTGGATCGATTCAACCGTCTCGACATTTGCTAATCTTAACAGGGTAGGAGCGATGTCAATCGAGCTGATCAGACTGTTACAAGCAATACCCGTTTTAGATATTCCATTCGGGTATTTGATAATTAACGGTGTCTTCACACCGGAATCATAAAGTCTCGTCTTACTTCCGGGAAATGGACGGCCATTGTCCGACATGAAAACGATCATCGTGTTTTTGTCGATCTTTTGCGACGCGAGTTCTTTCTCAAGCCTGCCGATCCACGAATCGAGACGGGCGATCTCATTATAATAGGCAACAAGATCTTCCCGGGTCCCTTTCGTATCGACCAGAGCGGGAGGAACTGTTACGTCAGAAATTTTATGAGAGGGAAATTTTGGATCATCCTGCCATTCCCTGTGCGCATCGTACGGTGCGAGCCATAGGAAAAATGGTTTATTAACGGGACGATCCTGCAATAGTCTTATCCACTGCTCTTCGCCACCGGCGCCGTTTACATCGCCGGCGATCAACGTATCATAAGCTCGTTTGGTATTCGGACCTTCGTGCCATTTACCGGCCTGCGCTGTGTAGTAACCAGACTTCTTCAACAGCTCCGGGAAATACGTAAGGTGCGCCGGCAGAGGCGTATGTAACTCTGCTGCGCCAGTATTGTGCGGGTAACGACCTGTAATGATGCTCGAGCGGCTGGGACTGCACGAGCTCGAAGTAACGAATGCATTTGTAAACCGGATACCCTGTCTTGCAAGCCGATCGAGATTAGGCGTGTGAACACCTTTGTTTCCATAACAGCCGATGTCGTCCCAACTGATGTCGTCGGCAATGATGAGAATGATATTTGGTTGCTGGCAATACGCTGCCTGGGAGATCAAGAAGAAGATAACGGTGAGTGCGCGCTTCCTAAGAGTCATTCGATTTGTATTTCAGGCTTAGGATTATCGTTGAGAGGTTTACGAGCACCGAAAAGATATTTGTGGCAATGACGGGGATATCTTTTCGAAGAATGCCGTAAACGATCCAAAGACTTAAGCCTGAGAGCAAGGTAATAAGATACGCAATAGAAATATCTTCCGCTTTCTTCTGCTTGTGAATTTTAAAAAGCTGTGGTAATAAAGATGCCGAGGTTAGAGCCCCGGCACCAATACCAATCCATTGAATCAACGAGTCGCTCACGCTTCCTCCTTTTCGGCAGCAGCTTCCTGGTTAACCCGTGACTTAGCAATGTTTGTAAGTTTCTGATCAGTCTCTTCCTCTTCATCGAGCGTATCGAGAAGAATATTTGTTACGTCGTTGAGGCCGAGAGTTTTTGCAAGGGTTGCAAGGCTACCATATGTAGCGATCTCATAATGCTCCACTTTCTGAGCAGCGATAATGAGACCCACGTCACGCGTTGCGGTGCCCTTATCGGTATCTTCTATGACGCCTTGAGCTTCCTCAACGAGACCAGCCATTGCATCGCATTTTTTAGCCTGCACTTTCTCTCCGAGTAACTCAAATACCTGTTCGAGTCGTGTTACATGTCCTTCTGTTTGTTCGAGGTGAGATGCGAACGCATTCTGAAGATCTTCCGATGTCGCAGCCTTCTGCATTTTAGGGAGGGCTTTGGTGAGATGTTTTTCTGCCCAATAGATGTCTTTGATCTCGTCGATCAAAAATTGCTTGAGCATAGAATCTGATTCTTCTTTCGTTTGAGGCATTGCTTTCTTAGCTGTTGCCTTTTTTGCCACTGCTTTACGGACCGGTTTTCTCGCAGCACGTTTCTTTATGTTTGCTTTTGCCATTGGGTTAAATCGTTTGAAAACGGCCTTGCTATTTTCGTGCCGAATTATCACTACCTTCAATTAACCCACCCGACAACCTCGATATGAAAAATACGACTGCTGTCCTACTGATTTTCTGCATGCACACGGCCTGCGCGCAGCTTACGATCCGGGAGCTCAAAAAGGACCCGTACGTATTTCCCGTGATTGAGTCGACCCAGCATCCTGAAGCCGCGAAGAAGATCAATGCGGCATTTACGGCCAACTGGGGCTTCGACGCATATGCAAAAGATCCGTGGGCAGAATATGGATTACGGGAGGAAGAGGAATTTAATTACGTGATTGGCGCAAATACACCCCGCGCTTTTGCCATCGAACTCGAGTCTTCCTATGCCTCGTGTGGCCTGCACATCACACGATACGATTATAATTTTGATTCGAGAACGGGTGCGCCGGTAGATCTTAATAAACTGTTTGGCGCCGACGGCCATCTCAAACTTCGAAAAGCTTTGGCTAAGACATGGAAGGCAACCCTTAAGACCGCCTCCGAGGATAAAAAGGAATCCCGCAGCGACGATTATAAAGGATGCCTCGCTGCCAACGATCAAAAGACCGAAGCGAATATCGAGCGCATGTTACTGCAAAATGATGGAATAAAGTTTTGGATCGACGGCTGTCTCGAAGGAACGACGTACGATTTTGAATCTGATCGCGCACACGGACCTCACGTTTATTCACTAGGTCAATTGCTTCCAATGCTTACACCCTACGGATTCGCTTTGTTTGTTGACAGGCAAACCGGCCCAACACACAATCTTCTTCGTGGAACCGTCGACGGCAAGTATCCGATCAGTTTAACACTACTTCCCGGTAACGATGCGAACTTGATAACCGGGACAATTGTTTACGATCGCGTTGGAATTCCCATGCAGATTGAAGGAACAATCGAAGGCAACCAGATCGTATTTCATGAATTTGAAAAACCGAAAGAGTATCTTTCGAATATTGAGGTGAGCTGGGACGGTACGAAGTTAAGTGGATCGTTCACTAACCTGAAAACGAAAAAGCAAATGCCTTTCGAGGCCGTGACTGTTAAGTGAGCAAACCTGATTATGATGCGATTGTTGTGGGCTCAGGTCCAAATGGATTAGCTGCCGCGATCACCTTACAACAACAAGGACTCTCCGTTTTATTGATAGAAGGAGAGGAAACTATTGGTGGAGGACTCCGGTCTTCGGAACTTACACTGCCCGGGTTCATTCACGACGAATGTTCGGCGATACATCCGCTCGCCGTGGGATCGCCATTCTTCAATTCTCTTCCTCTTTCCGAACATGGACTGGAATTTATCAATCCCCCGGTACACGCATCTCATCCCCTCGACGGCGGATTGAGTGCCAATGTCTTTTCCGATTTTCATGAAACGGCCAGGTCGTTGGGTAAAGATGAAACCGCTTATCGTGATCTCATCGGTCCCTTTATCGAAAGCTGGAAGCATATTGATAAAAGTGTGCTCGGACCATTGTCGGTTCCCTCGCATCCATTGATGATGGCCCAGTTTGGTATGAAAGCATTGCGTTCTGCAACATTCATTTCGAAACGATTCAAGACAAAGGAGGGCAGAGGACTTTGGGCCGGCATGACAGCTCACTCGATATTACCGTTGACTAAATCGACGACAGCAGCAATCGGAATCGTGTTGATATTGAATGCGCATCGGAGAGGATGGCCGATGCCAAAAGGGGGTTCTCAGCAGATTGCCAATTCTCTCGCGTCCTTGTTCAGGGCGCTAGGCGGGGAAATACATACCGGGCGGTATGTTTTGTCTCTTAAAGATCTTCCGCCGGCGAAGGCCGTACTTTTCGATGTTACACCGAAGCAACTGCTGGAGATCGCGGGATATAAATTTTCTTCGATCTATCAATGGCAATTGAACAGGTACCGCTATGGAATGGGAGTGTTCAAGATCGACTGGGCGCTGAACGACGTAATTCCGTTTACGTCCAATGATGTTCGAAGGGCGGGCACAGTTCATATCGGAAATACTTACGAAGAGATTGCAGCTTCGGAGCAGGCAGCGTGGGACGGGAAACATTCGGAGAAGCCCTTCGTGCTGCTTGCACAGCCAAGTGTGTTTGATGAGACCCGTGCTCCACAAGGGAGACATACAGCGTGGGCTTATTGTCATGTGCCAAACGGTTCTACGGTTGATATGACCGACGCCATTGAAAAACAGGTCGAAAGGTTTGCTCCCGGGTTCAGGGATACGATCATCGCACGAGGCACGCGCAATACAAAGGAGATGCAAGCAAAGAACCCGAATTACGTTGGTGGAGATATTAATGGTGGGATGCTCGATATTTCGCAATTATTCACCCGGCCGGCGCTCAGGTCGTCGCCTTACCGTACTTCTGCAAAAGGGATTTATATCTGTTCATCGTCGACGCCGCCTGGCGGGGGAGTTCATGGTATGTGTGGCTATCACGCAGCACGACGGGCGTTGAGAGATATCTTTAATATTAAGATCGAGCTTGAATATTAAGATCGAGCTTGGATGAGGTAAGAAATTTGCGTTGTTGGAAATAAATTTGCTCACGGACCGTGCCTACCGGCAGGCAGGTCCCACTGATAACACAGATAATTCAGATTTGTGCTTGCCTTCTGTGTGATCCGTGTGATCTGTGAGCAAAATTCTCTGCCATACCTATCAGCAAAATTCTCCGCGTCCTCACTCAACCGAAACGGGTGATGTAAACCGCCAGTCTAACCGTCACCTTTGAAAGAAAAACCATGCGTATCCCAAAGCGCGTTTTTCTTGTCGACGACGACGATGCACTCCGAAGCTCCTACGCCACCATAGTCAATTCAACACAAAAGTTTCGCGTGGTCGGCTCATTCGATAGCTGCGAAAATGCCATCAAATCGTTGCACAAGCTCAAGCCCGATATCATCCTCATGGACATCGGCCTTCCAAATATGAATGGCATTGAAGGCACGCGCGTGATCTTCAAAATGGATCCAAAGATCCAGATCATTATTGTCAGTGTTCACGACGAAGGGTCAGACGTTTTCGAAGCTCTCAAAGCAGGGGCAACCGGCTACATTTCAAAAAGCTCGAACTACACAGAACTGCTCCGGGCTCTCGACGAGATCGAAAAGGGTGGCGCACCGATGAGCAGCAAGATCGCGCGGCTTGTCGTACACGATTTTCATTTAAATCACGCAAGTCCCCTTACTAAACGCGAGTCATATATTTTAAATATGGTTGCGGAAGGCAAAACCTACACGCAAATCGCGAAAGAAGCCAATATTTCGAAGGATACTGCGAAAACGCATATCAAGAATATTTACAGGCGACTCCAGGTGAACAAAAAGTCTGACGCCATCAATAAGGGCCGGAAAGAAAAACTAATCGGACTTTTTTAACCATCCGCAGCTATTTCTCGCGAAACCACGTTAACATAAGCTAAATTCCACCAGCAGCACCCACACCAATGCTTTGGCGTTTTCTCTTGATTTCGTGGCTTGTATTGATCACGACCTGGTTGCCTCCAGGCATGGCTGATGCTCAAAATTTGAGTTTTGTCAATTATGGATTCAACCAGGGTTTACACCATAGCCAGGTAATCGACATCACCCAGGATGATTATGGCAACCTCTGGATCGTACCGCTTACCGGCAGTTTACTCTATCGTTTCAATGGACGCGATTTTCAACGAGTTGATGTCACCGTGGAAGGCATTCATCAGAGCGTACGACTTTTTTCAATTGCGTCCGATGATAAAGAAAATATCTGGTTGCTTTCAAGCATCGGTCTCGTAAGATTCGACGGAAAAAGATTTTACCACGTTCCATTCGATAAACCTTTTTTGATCACGAGCCTGTCCAATCTGTATGTCGACAGCAATTCGGTAGTCTGGGTGATCGACGATAACGGGAATATTTTTTCATGTGTGAATAATGAGGTTACATCTTATCAGCATCATGAAGGAATGAAGGGACGACCCATAGGTTTTTCAGAATACGAGAAAGAACCGTTTGTTTTTTCAAATCGTGGCGAGATGATGTCGTTGAAAACGAAGAAGCCCATTGCCTTATCTTTTTTAAAACGTGATGATCTCGTTCGCTACGTGGTTAAAGATGAGCATAAATATATCGTTGTTACCAACACAGATATTATTCGATACGATACATCGGATGAAACGCTGAAGCGATACAAGCATGACCTCAACCAGCTCACCCAAATCCTGTCGTACGGCAACGATCTTATCATTCTTTCAAACGGATCGATCAGGATATTAAATGAAAAAGAAAACAGGCTCATTGAAAATCATCCCGGCTTCGACAATCGCTTCGTTCAAAAATTGTTCAAAGACCAGCTTGGATCTATCTGGCTTGGCACCGATTCACAGGGCATCTTCAATCTCGCCAATCAACAGGCGTTAAACATTCCGCTTCCCGACAACGACATCCCCGTAGCCATCTATCCGGTAGGCAACGATAAGATCTTTGCCGGAACTTATAAAAGCGGTTTGATCGAGATCGATCACAAGCAAGTAAAAGATCTTGGCTTGAAAGATGTCCAGGGGAAGATCGTAATGAGCTTGACGAAAGGTCCCGACAACACGCTGCTCGTAGGGACGCAGCAAAACGGAGCCTTCCAATTATCACCAAATAATAAGGTCCGTAAGCTCGACCTTGGAAAAGCGAATCCTGCTTTTGTTTTGCCGGTCACAACTCTTAATGACGACGTGTGGCTTGGCTCTTCTTTCGGACTGCACCAGCTCTCAGGCACCCTGGTCAATAAAAAGAACTTTAGTTATCAGCAGCTCGGTGCCGTTGCGCATTTCAACGCTATGATTCCCATCGATACGGCTCTGCTGATCGGCAGTGCAGGAGAGGGATTGCTTCTTTTCGATCCCAGGAAAGACACGCTTATGAAACTTCCCGGCTATCAGAATGAGGCGAGTATATATTTGATGAAGCGGGATGCCAAAGGCCAGGTCTGGATCGGTGGCGAATTTCCAAGGATCATTATTCTCAACAAGTCTTTAAAACGCGTCGCGTCGATAGACCTCGCCAAGTATTGTTCAAACATACTTACGTTCGAATTTTTCGGTAACGATCGATTACTTGTGGGATCCAACGATGGCGTGTTCACGATCACACTCGGTGACGCTTATCGAATTTCTTCCGTTCGTCGTCTCGGCCTTGCCGACGGCTACAAGGGTGGTGAGGTCTGTATGGCCAGCATGGCGCGTGTTAACGACAAGATCTGGTTCGGCACATCCGATGGTGTCTATTGTTATTTTACGGGCGGCGACCAGGAAAAGAATCCGACTCCATTCACATACATCAATGATGTGCGGCTGTTTAACAAAGAAACGGATTGGCGGGAATATTCGAAAAATGTAAAGGGAATGTACGGGTTGCCACAGGATCTGCAGCTGCATCATGACAACAACAACCTCACGTTTTCATTTTACGCCAATGACTTTAATGATAACGAAGACCTGCAGTTTCGTTACTGGCTCGAAGGCTCTGACACCGGCTGGTCCGAATTCTCCACGGATGAAAATATCACATATTCATCATTGCCCGCCGGAAAATACATCTTCCATGTTCAATCGAAAGACGGTGTAAATATTGGCAACCTCGCCAGTTTCCCATTCGTGATCCTTCCCGCCTTCTGGGAGACGAACATTTTTTATGTCATGATTGCGGTGATTGCCGGTATAGCAATCTTCGCACTCATCAGGATCATCACCCGGTTCCGTATCAAGAGATTCAAGTTGAAAGAACAGATACGAGCCACAGAAAGTGCAAAACTTCGAAGACAAATGGCGATGGATTTTCATGACGAGATGGGCAACAAGCTGGCAAGCGTACTCGCTTATTCCAGCTCGATGAAGCTTGTGTCGGCAAATAAGGAAGATCACGAGCTTTTCGATTATTTCGAAAAGAACGCCGCAGCCATCTATTACGGAACAAAAGACTTTATCTGGTCTATCGATGTAGAGTCAAATAATCTCATCGAAGTAATCACATACCTGCGCGACTTCGGGGCAAATTTTTTCGAAAAGCACGACATCGACTTTCTCGTCGAGAACGACATCCTGAACGAAAGTTTTAACAAGCAATTACCCGATGGATATAATCGCCAGGTGGTTTTGCTGTTCAAAGAGGCAATGACCAACGTTCTCAAGCATTCGAAGGCTTCAAAAGTTTATTTCGACGTCGTTGCCAAAGGAGATGTATATAAAATTATTCTCGAAGATGATGGCATCGGTTTCAACAGGAATGGAAAAGGGAAAGGACTTAAAAGTATGTCGGACCGTGCCGATAAGATCTCAGGATTGTTGAGTATCGATAATATCGTACCTCATGGTACCCGGATAACGTTGCAATTTAAAGTGAAGAAAATATGAATAAGTACACGCAAACATTCTCGAGCCGGATTGTCATTATCGAAGACAATGCTGAGCTGCGCAACGTATATTCGTTGGTACTCAAGAGTATCGCGCGCTACGATGTCATTGCTACTTATGAAACTGCAGAGGAGGCCCTGAAAGAACTTCCGAAGCTCAAGCCCGATCTCGCCATCGTGGACCTTACATTGCCGGGAATGCCTGGCATAAGTGCGATCTACAAGATCAAGAAGATGTTCCCCAACATCAAAGTGATGGTCGTCACTGTTCACGATGACCACGAAAGTGTGTTCAACTCTTTCTGCGCCGGAGCAATCGGATACCTCACGAAAGACGCAGATCCGCACGATCTCATCAGGGCTGTTGATCAGGTGTTTGCCGGCGGCGCACCCATGACCCCGAAGATCGCTACGATGATCATCAGCTCATTTCATACAAACCCGAACTCTCCCCTCACAGAACGTGAAACCGACGTGCTCAGACAGTTATCGCAGGGCAAGAGCTACGACTATATCGCAGCTGCACTGAATGTCACCCGCGACACAGTTAAAACACACATCAGGCATATCTACGAAAAACTTCAGGTGAACAATAAGTCCGAAGCAGTGATCAAAGCACGAAAAGATAATCTCGTTTAATTACTTTTACGCCCCCGCTGTCCGTCTCTGGCCGGAAGGGGATATCATCCAAATAAAATTTATGCGTTTAATAATTCTTTCCCTCATCTCCCTTTTTACTGCTGCTTCGGCATTTGCCCAAAAAGGATATCAATTCAAGGTAGATCTCACTAAAGTAGTCGACGACCGTATTTATGTTGAAGTCTCCACGCCAAAGGTTTCTGGCGACGAAACAACATTCTTTTTACCTAAGATCATTCCCGGAACTTATTCAATTGCAGACTACGGCCGGTTTGTCCAGGATTTTAAAGCATTCGATAAATCAGGGAAAGAGCTGGCCGTTGAAAAAACGGATGTGAACGGCTGGAAGATCAGGAATGCAAAGAAGCTTTCTAAAATTACTTATTGGGTAGACGATGTGGTAGACACCCAGGTCGAAGGTCCGGAGATCTACCCGATGGCTGCTACGAGCTTCGAAGACGGGAAGTTGTTCTTGCTCAATACAAGCGGTCTCTTCGGATATCTCGAAAACAACAAGAATGTTCCGATGAAGTTCGACATCATTCGAAATAAAGAGATGTACGGCTCAACAGGACTGATAGCAACAGATACCGGCGTTCCACTTTCAAAAGTTCAAAAAGACAACCAGCCTGCCGATGCAAATAAAGTTGTCGATAAGTATTCAGTGGAGAACTACGATCGCCTCATCGATTCACCGCTTCTTTACGCTCAACCCGATACTGCAGTGATCCGTGTTGCAAACGCCGAAGTTTTAATCGGAACTTACTCCCCCAACCATCTCATCAACTCGAAGGAGATCGCAGAAACAGTAAAAGAAGTACTGCTCGCTCAATCTAAATACCTGGGTGGAAAACTTCCCGTTGAGAAGTACGCTTTCCTCTTCAACTTCACCGATAAGCCAATCATCGTTTACGGAGCGTTGGAACACTCATACTCTTCGTTGTACTACATGCCCGAGCTTCCCATCGACAGGATGCGCCAGAACCTGAGAGATTTTGCGGCCCACGAATTCTTTCACATCGTAACACCACTCAACATTCACTCGAAGGAGATCCATCAATTTGAATTCAACGATCCGAAGATGTCGCGCCACCTTTGGATGTACGAAGGCGTTACCGAATATTTTGCCGGCAACGTACAGGTTAAATATGGTTTGATAACCCCGGATCAATATCTCGACGTTATCAAAAGAAAGATGACGGCAGCAAGTAGTTTCCGCCAGGATATTTCTTTTACCGACCTGAGCCAGTTTACACTCGATAAATATGGCGACCAGTACGGCAACGTTTACCAGAAAGGTGCTCTCATCGCAATGTGCCTCGATATCAAGCTCAGGAAATTGTCGAATGGTAAGTACGGCATTCAAAATCTCATGGCGGATCTTTCTAAAAAATATGGAAAGGATCATCCATTCGATGACTCAGAACTTTTCGACATCATCGAAAAACTCACATACCCGGAAATAGGAACGTTCCTGAAAACATATGTCGGGACCGCCGAGCCCCTTCCTTTTAAAGAGATATTCGAATACGTCGGTGTTACGCTCATTCCTGAACGTCAGACTCAGCGCTACAGCGTCGGCTTCAACCCGCAGGCTCTTGGTATCGAAGAGCTCGAGGGAAAGAAGAAACTGAAGATTGCGAATGCAGGAGGTCTCAGCGAGCAGGGAGTAGCTCTTGGACTCCAGAATGGCGACGTTCTGTTGAAAATCAATGGACAAGACTTCCCGGAACTTGGACCGGAAACATCAGTTTTCCTCGCCAAGCAACGCGATGCCCTGAAGGAAGGTGACGAGCTCACAGTGACAGTACTTCGCAGAGACGGCACCGATACCTGGGCGCAGGTAGACCTGAAGGCGCCTGTTAAAAAGGTGTCTTTCACGGAAAGGAATATCCTGTCTTTTGATGAGAATGCTACGCCCGAACAACTGACCATTAGGAAATCGTGGCTTTCAGCCGAGTAACGAGAGACGATAAACGATCGACGATAAACGATAGACGATAAACGATAGACGACCGACGATAGACCGACGATAGACGAGGGAGACAAGCAATTGACAAGTCAGACCGGGATTTTCCACCTCCCTCGTCCGTCGTCCCTTCGTCCCTTCGTCCATCGTCTCTCGTCCATCCTCCATCGTCCATCGTCTCTGGCCGCTCATAAAATGGCATCGTTTGCAGCCCACCGCCGTGAAGAAATTCTGAAATAAAGTTTCGAATTTTGGGCCTCTGAACAGAAGCCTCACGCAATCTTTGTACCCGGTCATTTGTGCCATCCGGTCTTCCATTATTAAATACCTTATGACAACCAAGACGAGGTCGTTCCTGCCATTATTTATGGTGTTTTTGGTCAATTATGCGATTGGACAAGACGTCCTGACCATGAAACGCGCCCTGGAACTCGGCTTAACAAATTACGGAACCATCAGGGCGAAGTCGTTCCAGGTAGAAAGCGCGAAGGGTTCCTTATCGCAGGAAAAAAGGAATTATGTGCCTAACGTGGTGGTTTCCGCGCAGCAGGTTTACGGAACAGTGAATGGGCAGAATGGACCCGCCTACGGTTTCGGAGGATTCGGTGTTTCGTCGTCGGGATTGCCCTTGCCCCAGCAAAACTGGAATGCAGGCTTCGGATCGTTGTACCTCGCAAATATGAACTGGGAAGTATTTTCATTCGGCCGTACACGTGGAAGGATCCGCGTTGCGGATGCGGCCGTTGAAACCTCGAAAAGCGACCTGGCACAGGAAGAATTTCAACACCAGGTGCGTGTTGCGGCAGCTTACCTCAATGCACTTGCCAGCAGGCGATTGACAAAGGCGCAGCAGAAAAATCTTGATCGTGCACAGGTGATACAAAAAGATATCGTCGCCCGTGCGAAAGGCGGTCTTGTGCCTGGGGTCGACTCGGCGCAGGCGAACGCAGAGGTTGCTGCAGCGAAGATCGCTTTGTTAAGGGCATCAGATGTTCAGCAGGAACAGGAACAGAACCTCGCGTTCTTGGTCGGTATCGCTTACGCGGGATTAGAATTAGATACAACTTATGTTGTCGATCTGCCCGCGGTGATCGATTCAACCAGTAAGGCGAAGACAATCCATCCTACGATCAATTTTTATAGAAGCAGGTTTAATCAATCGGTCCAGCAATTGCGCCTCGGCCGTGCTTCTTATTATCCGTCCCTCAATGTTGTGGGTATATTTCAGTCGAGAGGTTCGGGTTTCTCCCAGACTTACGCGCAGGATCAATCGCGTTTTACCGATAGCTATGCGACGGGCATTAAGCCAACGATCTCGAATTACCTCATTGGTGTGGGGTTGACGTGGAACCTCACTTCAATCTATCGAACCAACGCACAGGTAAAGGCATTGAAGTATTCGAGTCTTGCAAGCGAAGCGGAGATGCAGCTGGCAACTGCTCAGCTGAAAACACAATCAGAGATCGCTGATGCGAAACTTGTGAGAGCGATTCAGATACAGGAACAAGCACCCATCCAGGTATTATCGGCAACAACGGCATACACACAACGGCGGGCATTGTATCATAACGGTTTAACTAATCTCGTCGATATCACCCAGTCGATGTACACACTCAATCGCGCCGAAAGCGATCGCGACGTTGCTTATATCAATGTGTGGCAGGCTCTTCTGCTGAAAGCTGCAGCTACCGGTGACCTGGGTATTTTCACAAATCAACTGACTCGCTGATGGAATTAATACGATTTGCATTAAGAAAGCCGATATCTGTGCTCGTACTTGTGGCGGGCCTGTTCTTCTTTGGTGTGCGGGCGGTGATGGATATCAAGATCGATATTCTTCCGAAGATGGATCTCCCGGTGATCTACATCGCGCATCCATTCGGTGGGTATTCTCCAACACAGATGGAGACTTACTTTGCGAAGAATTACAATAGTATTCTTTTGTTTGCGAACGGTGTGAAAAGTATCGAAGCAAAGAACATACAAGGTCTTTGTTTGATGAAGCTCACGTATTACCCGGGCACGAACATGGCTCAGGCTGCTGCTGAGGTGAGCGCGTTGGCTAACAGGGCGCAGAACAACTTCCCACCAGGATCAACCCCACCATTTGTTATTCGTTTCGATGCATCGTCGTTGCCGGTTGGACAACTCGTATTGAGCAGCCCGATCCGTACCAACAACGAGCTACAAGATATGGCGAACGTGTATGTTCGTGCGTCGTTCACATCTATTCCCGGTTTGATCTCGCCTGCGCCTTTCGGAGGAAACGTTCGTACGGTGGAGATCAATGTTGATCCGCAGTTGCTGCGTATGCATAATCTTACGCCCGACCAGATTGTTGAAGCGATCCGGCTGAATAACCAGACCGCGCCCGGCGGAAACATTCGTATTGGCGACACGAATTATATAACACCTACGAACAATACCCTTCATGATGTGAAAGATTTTGAAAACATACCCTTGTTCAAAGGTGGTGTTCAAAACCTTTACCTGCGCGACGTTGCAACCATCGTTGATGGCGCGGATGTTCCTGTGGGCTATGCTCTTGTAAATGGAAAGCGGTCGGTATATATCAGCATTGCGAAAACAGCAGATGCGTCGACATGGGAAGTCGTGAACAACCTGAAAGCGGCGTTGCCTCGTATTGCCACGAACCTGCCGGAAGATGTAACGCTTTCGTATGAGTTCGATCAGTCGGTGTATGTGGCCAATGCCGTAAAGAGCCTGGTTACCGAGGGGGCTATTGGTGCGATACTTACAGGTCTGATGGTATTGCTTTTTCTGCGCGATCCGAGGGCGGCACTTATAGTCATTTTGACTATACCAACTTCCGTCATCTCCGGCGTCCTCTTCCTGAAACTATTTGGATTAACGATCAACATCATGACGCTGAGTGGTCTGGCGTTAGCGATCGGCATCCTTGTCGACGAGAGTACCGTAACGATCGAAAATATCCACCAGCATTTTGCGATGGGCAAACCCAAGGCTCTTGCTATCTGGGATGCCTGCCGGGAAATTGCATTGCCAAAACTGTTGATCCTCTTTTGTATACTTTCCGTATTCGCGCCTGCATTCACGATGGGAGGTATTCCCGGTGCATTGTTCTGGCCTCTTGCACTGGCCATCGGCTGTACCATGATCACATCGTTTCTCTTGTCGCAGACCTTTGTTCCCGTAATGGCGAACTGGATCATGAAGAACAACGAGATCGACCATCATAATAATAAACCGTCGGTGTTCGACAGATTCAAAACCTTCTTCCTGAACGTTGGAGAAAGAATGTACCCGGCACGGCGGATCACCGCTATACTGTATTTATTAGTAACGATAGTCCTGTCGGTAGTCCTCCTTTCCAGCATTGGTACCGACGTGCTCCCGCGCGTGAATTCAAGCCAGTTCCAGATGCGATTACGCGCACCGAATGGGACGAGAATAGAACGGACAGAAGAGAGAGTGAAGGCGGCGCTGGCCGAGATCGCCTCTATTGTTGGAAAAGATCATGTATCGGCTACTTCTGTTTATGTCGGACAGCACCCTGCAACATTTTCTACCAGTGCCATTTACACTTTTACGGCCGGACCTCACGAGGCAGTATTCCAGGTTGCCCTGAAAGATTTCGAAGGTGAGATAGATAAGTTCAAGGACCAGGTCAGAGCTGCGTTGAAAAAGAAGATCCCTGATGTAAAAGTGACCTTTGAGCCGATAGAGCTCACAGAAAAAGTTTTGAGCCAGGGATCACCAACGCCGATAGAAATAAGAGTGATGGGAAGAAATAAGAAGTTGAATGAAGAGTACGCAAAGAAGGTTATCGCGAAACTTAACGAGACAGATTATTTCCGCGATGTTCAGATCGCCCAACCTGTTGATTATCCCGCCCTCAACATCGAGATCGATCGCGTAAGGGCGGCTCAGTTGGGCGTCGATATGAACGATATCTCCCGTTCGTTGATCGCTGCCACATCGTCGTCGCGTTATACGGAGAAAAATACCTGGATCGACGAAAAGCAGAACCTCTCTTACCTTGTGCAAGTGCAGGTTCCACTCAACCAGATGCAAACTGAAGATGAGATAAAGGCCATCCCATTGTTGAAGAATTCCCCTCGTCCTGTTCTCGGAGATGTTGCAACGATAACTCCCGGTTTTACCTATGGAGAGAACGATAATCTCGGTGCGATCTCGTATTTATCTGTTACAGCCAATGTTCACGAACACGATCTTGGAACCGCCCAGAAGGCAGTGAAGAAAGCTATCGCTTCGATTGGAGAATTGCCTCGCGGACTTTTCATAGAACCTTTCGGGCTTGGAGTTGTGCTCGACGAAACATTATCAAGTCTTGGCGCCGGTTTGTTGGTTGCTGTCGTGGTGATCTTCCTGATGCTTGCTGCAAACTTCCAGTCATTCCGGGTTTCATTTATAGTGCTTACCGCTGTGCCTGCCGTTGTACTGGGGTCGATACTGATGTTGCTGATCACGGGCTCTACATTGAATCTTCAATCGTACATGGGCATCATCATGTCGGTTGGTGTTTCCATTGCCAACGCCGTATTGCTGATCACCAACGCGGAACAGATCCGGGTGAGAACGGGCAACGCTGTTGCAGCCGCCCGCGAGGCAGTATCGCTTCGTCTCCGCCCGATTATCATGACAAGTATCGCGATGATCGCCGGTATGTTGCCGATGGCCATCGGTCATGGTGAAGGTGGAGGACAGGTTTCACCATTAGGTCGTGCGGTTATCGGCGGTCTTTTGTTTTCGACTGCTGCAGTACTCACCATGTTGCCATTAATATTTTCATGGATACAAGGTAAGATGACCACACAGTCGGTTTCACTCGACCCTACCGATGAGAAGAGTGTTTATTATAACGTGAATCAATAGTTATGCAAAAATATTTGAAGTTCGTTTTGTTGGTCGCTGTCGTCGTAACTATTACACGTTGCACGAAGAGTAACGCCGATGCCGACGTAAAAGCCGATACAAAACCTGTCGCGAGCGAAGTCGAGAAAATTGTTCTGAAGAAAGACACCCTCGAAGGACAAATGACGATCCCCGGCGAGCTCATCGCATACCAGCAAGTCGACCTGTATGCGAAAGTAACCGGCTTCGTAAAAGAATTGAAAGTAGACATCGGTTCTAAAGTAAAAGCCGGCCAGGTGTTGATCGTACTCGAGGCACCGGAAATGGCTGCACAGCTGTCGGCGGCACAGTCGCGTTTGAAATCGCAGGAAGCAACGTACACTGCAAGTCTCGCGAATTATAACCGCCTTGTTGAAACCAGTAAGACTCCCGGAACGATTTCACAGAATGATCTCGAGCAGGCAGAGGCACGAAGGGATGCAGCCCTCGCCAACCTCGATGCCGCGAAGGCGTCGTATAACGAGATCAACGATATAAAAAATTATCTCGTGATCCGGGCGCCGTTCGACGGAACCATCACCGCCCGAAACGTGAACATAGGGGCATATGTCGGACCCGGTGGCCGTGGTTCCGAGGTGCCCGCACTCACTCTACAGGAACAGGACAGGCTTCGTTTGGTTGTCTCTGTTCCGGAAGCATACACAGGATATCTGAATAAAGGCGATGAAGTCGATTTCAGAGTCCGTTCTTTCCCGTCTGACAACTTTAAAGCAAAGCTGGTGAGACTATCTGGTGCACTCGATCAAAAGTTCAGATCCCAACGCGTGGAGGCCGATATCAAAAACACAGACGGTAAGTTCCTTGCAGGCACTGTAGCCGATGTGAACTTAACAATGAGATCGTCACCCGATTCGTTTACAGTGCCAAAGCCGACCGTTGTAACGACATCAGAAGGTGCGTTCGTAATAAAGATCGTTGATGGAAAAGCCCAACGTGTAAACGTTAAGAAAGGACTTCAGTTTGAAGGACAGATAGAAGTCTTTGGAAATCTCAAAGAAGGAGATGTATTATTGAAAAAAGGCAACGAAGAGATCAAGGATGGAGCAGAGATTCGATAATCTTATTTATCGAATCTTATCACAAATTCCGATAGGTACTCACTTTTATTATCGTGTTGATCTTTAAAGAACAACCGCGCCTCACGACCAAGCCGTAAGCACGTATACTTGTTTTTAACATCTTCCGGACTGTTCGTGGGTTGCAGCGACGGATACCAGAGGATATGTCCCGGCCTCTCGATCAATTTTTCCGGCTTCGTCCAATCCTGTGAATTCGACCCAACGCCGAGGTCAGCATTTCTGTTAAAAGAAATGTATAAACTTCCCCCGGCCCATTTCGGACCTTCAGCCTTCGCCATCAACATCACCCAGCAATTGAGATATGTATTCCAGCTCACCGACGGACCCCAGTGATATTTCGCCGTCGGCGACGAAGCAGCGCCACCGTCTTCCGATGCCGGAATGGTGATCGCGCGGATAGGCTTTCCAACAGCATCGGGCATCGCATTGAAGCCATTGCCATCCCAACGTCTTGCTTTGCCGGCGGGACTATCGAGATCAGTCAACGCAATTCGTGCAACACTTATACACTGACCTTTCCACTCAGTGTCTGCATCATAATCTGACGGCGAGTATGTTCCGGGGTAACCGTACTCGCTATAAAAAAGATAAAGATAATCGCCGCTTACGACAGCCGACGGATCACCGACACCACCAGCGAAGGTCACAGATTTATTGTGTGGTTTCATGATCATGCGGGGCTGGAGATCTTCGATAAAAATCCCTTTATTCTCCCAACTGTTACCGCCGTCAACCGACTTCATGATGCCGATGCGGCAAACGGCTGCAGGTGTTGTAGCGCCTGTAAGTCCTTCGGGCCAGTCTTTTGAATTGATATAACCTTCGCCTGTCGCGTCGTTGTATGGAAGCGTTTCTGGGTAATTCTCGTTGTGATACACAGCGAACAATGTTCTACCGCTTTTATCTTTTTGGTCCTGGTAAATTGTTTCGAACCACACGGCTCCATGAAGTCCTTCTTTGCCTGGCGGCACGTTCGAAGGCATTGAAGGTTCTTTGAAGTCTTCGTGTTTCCTCGTGAACGCTTCGTGTGCATCGCGTCCATCGGCGAATTTGAGATCGCGGGCATAGCCCCACAGCGGATCTTCACCGTATTTGCCGGGAAAGATCCTGAATGTATCGCCGATCCACGCTTCGGCCATATTACAGTCTACGAATGAATTGAAGTAGATCTTTTCGGCTGGAACGAGAGTTGCTTTCGGTCTGAAAAATACCTTCCGGGGCAGAAAAACCACTGTGGCAACGATCACACCAAGGGCGATCAATAGACTTTTCATAATGTAAATTAATATAAATTGTGATCATGCAGATCCGTCGAAATACCAAGGCTTTTAAGACCATTCTCGAGATAGTGACATCGTGCAGGGATCGCGCAGACCGGCAAGACCTGATAAGGCTGTACATCACGCGCGCGGGTCAGCGGATCTCCGATAGGATAGCCATCGAAGGAAATAAAAGCGAAGCTGCTTTCTTTTATGATCTTGGTTACCAGGCTATCCTCAACAATCTCAACTCGTCGAATCATCAGTTATATCAAAGTGATGAGGTTCCCGGAATTTATTATTTCCATAGTACGATAAGCAAGGACTGGGATGAATCGCCATTTGAATTTGATATCAAGATAAAGGAAGAGTACAGTTCACTTCCGGAACTTCCCACGACCCGGGAAAAAGGAAAAGAGAAGGAATTCGTCTTGCCAACACAATCGTCGAAGATAGAAACGGGTAAGGCAAAGCCTTCGAAGAAAGAAAAGAAAGAACACAAAGAAGCGCCGGCGCCTGGAAAGGCCACGATGTTTATCAATCGAGGTCCCAAACAACCGGATTATAAATTGAAGCACGAGATCGAATTTTCGGACCTTGATCGCCTTGCATTCAGAAATCCTTCGGTTACGAAAAAGGATGTGCTCGACTACTACGATAAGATTTCGGAATATATTATTCCTTACCTGAAGGATCGTGAGTATGATGTTCGTCCAAAGAAAGAGATCCGCGAAGTACCCTCATGGGTGAAGGATGTAAATAACGATAAAAGTAATCTGATGTTTTATGTTGAGCATGGAAGCGTTCAGTTTGATATTGCAGCTTCGAAGAAAAATTCTGACTCTCCGGATTATTCATTGATAACGATCGACTCCGGCTCGGAATTCACTAAAGCAATAGAAGTTGCAAACAGTGCAAGAGCGATCTTCGACGGTTTGAAGCTTCCGTCTTTTTTGAAAACGGACGGGGTTTCCGGACTTCACATATACATCCCGCTCGATGGTGAAAGCGATTTCGAAGCGTCGAAGAATTTTGCGGAGTACTTATGTAAGTTGATCAAGCTCAAGATCCCCGACCTTGTCATACTCAACGGCGTTGAAGAATATAGTTATGGAAAGGTGACGTTAGACTACAGCCTAAACGAAGAAGGAAAGACCATAGTCGCGCCGTATTCGTTGGTGGCAAGCACCGCTGCACTGGTTGCTACACCGCTTTCGTGGGACGAGATTACAGAAGGACTGAAACCTGATGATTTTAATTATCAGTCAATCGTTACGAGACTGAAGAAGGAGGGAGACCCGATGGAAGGATTTTTAAGAAAGAAAGTGAACGCGGATGAGATGGTAGAGAGTATGGAAGAGAACTATTCGTTTTTGTTTTGAGATTCGAGAACGAGCAGACTCGTGACCGCTAGTTCCCCCAGCAACTTCAAACTGTCTTCCCAGATCACACCCAACGACAATACATCGATGGCGACGGAGGCCGTTCCAGCAAGGCCGCCTGTTATGATCAGCCAACGAAAATCCCGCTCGGTATGTTTCCACATTACCCCGGCTACCACTGCGCCGAAGCATGCAGCCACTACAACCGGTATCTCGCCAATCCAGTAAACCGGTTCGTTTGTCTTCTCGAAATTGGTGAAGATGATCCAGCGCTTGATCGCCTCATGGATCATAAAGTTCTCGTCGATCGCAAGAAGTATAAAGAATATCGAAAACAAGATCCATGGATACCATTTTCGTTTCGAGGCGATAACAGCGCTTAACGTGCATGAGATCACTAACAATACGCCCGACATCCACGAGCCAACGGAATCTTCGCCGCCGATGATCAGGACAGCAGGTTTACTATCCCACGAAAGTGCAATGACAAAGACAATAAAGAAAAAGGAGCAAAGGATGATAACGCCTCTCATGTACATTCCGGCTGCTCCGCAAAATCCAACACCTCCCATTTCCCATTGATCCACACATACCAGATTGCGACCACTATGTACGATCCTTCGTCTACTTCGCCGTGGCGCGTGCTGACTACCTGGGCAAGGTCTACAGATCCATCGCCGTCGAGATCATATTCGATTAAAGATTTATTGACTTCCGGGAGAACATCTCCTTTACCTATCTGCAAGGCGTCGTCCCCGACAAAGACTCCAATGATAGAACTGGGATCTAAATTTTTTGAACAACCGAATGAGACCGACGGCAAGTTCGTAACGCAGCCATACTCTTCTCCCAGGTTCAGCTCGACGCTCACCACACGCCCCGGTACCATCCCATCATATGTGAGGAACCAGGCAGGGATGTAAGATTGAAAATTATGATTCAAGGAGCCGATCTGTTTTACATGAAGTTGACCACCATCGTAAAGGCTAAGGGGCTGGCCATAGGTGATCTCCACTGGTCCGGGATTCCGCGAGTAGATATAATTGAAAAGAAATTCGGCGTTGGCCGGATAGTCGGTATGATATCGTGTTTCAGGGTTGCCCGAAAGATCTTTGTAGGTCTCAGGATCCTGTCCCATGAATGGCTGTGCGCCGATAAACGTGAAGTCGGCGTTATCCAAAAGTTTCGACGGCGAGTCTCGCAGTAAACGCGAACTTTCGTCGTCGGCGCCGAGAGTGCCGATGGGCAAACGACCAGTTTCTTTTGTTACCGTCACACCTGCTTTCATTTTGTCTTTATACCGAAGTATAAGTTCGTAAGCCTTGTTCATGGCCGAATCCATAGAAACGCTGTCGCGATGGGTCATTACCGGGAGGTCGCCTGACTGGTATCGATACATTGCCGATGATGCTTCGTATACTTCTTTGAAGGGCTCTAACATGCGGGGGGTCTGATAGTCTCTGTTGAAACTGATGAGGACGTCTTCTTTTGCTGCTTCAGAAATTCCGGGGATACCCTGATCCGTAATAGTAGTATCCACTGCGAGCGAATCAGTGTTTGATGCACTTTCCGGCACCTGCTTACAGCAAACGCAAAACAATAGCAGGGTGGGAATGAGGAAGCGGGGCATATCTCCTATCTTTATAGCTTCAAATTAAGAAATATCATGACAGAACGCGAGCTCATAAAATTGGAGGCGACGATCAGGTCGAAAATGAAAGACATAAAAGAGCAAAAGGTTTCTTTGAAAGATTCGGGCATTGGTGGAATGATGGTTTCTCTTAAGAAAGTGGATGAGGCCCTCTACGAGAAAATCATGCCCGAGTATAAAGAGATGGTAGCCAGATATAATATTTTTAAGTGAAGAAAGTACTCCTTGTCGAAGACGAAGTCAGCGTAGTGTCTTTCATACGCAAGGGCCTGTCTGAAGAAGGGTATGAAGTGAGTGTCGCCCTCGACGGAAACAGCGCCCTTCAAATGGCACGTTCTTCGAATTTCGATATCATCATTCTCGACATCATGCTTCCCGGTCTCAACGGGCTGCAGGTTTGCAGATCCGTCCGGGAGACAAATAAAAAAGTCGGCATCCTGATCCTTACCGCTTTAGGAACAACTGAAAATGTGGTTGCCGGTTTCGAGTCCGAAGCCGATGACTATCTCACCAAACCGTTCAAGTTCGTAGAGCTGCTCGCCCGCATGCGATCATTGCTGCGTCGCACGGAAGGGACTATACAAACGGAGCAGAGGATTCATGAAGAGACTTACTCGTTTGCAGATGTCGTTGTTAACGATTACACAAAAGTTGTGACACGTGCGGGTAAGCAGATCTCTCTTACCTCGACCGAATACAAACTTTTGATGTTATTGATCAGGAATCCGAGGCGTGTTTTTTCCCGGATGGAAATACTCGAACAAGTGTGGAGCGTGAACTTCGACCTGAGCACCAACGTCGTAGACGTTTACATCAACTATCTCAGGAAGAAGATCGACAAGGACCACGACCTTAAGCTTATCCATACGGTGATTGGGATGGGCTACGTTCTGAAAGAAGAAGATGAAAAAGCAAAATGAGATAGCGCTGGTATTCTTCGTCGTGGCCGTAACAACAATGGTGTTGTTGAGTGCCGGCGTTTACTTTTTCATTATTCGCTATTCCTTCTCCGATTTCTACAAACGACTCGAGATCCGCGGCTTCCTGACTGCCCGCGCCAACCTCGATCACGAAGAAGCCAGCGCATCGCTGATGAAGGAAGTGCGTGACATGCACCTCGAACGCCTCCCCGAAGAGAAAGAATATTTCATCAGGATAACCGAAAACGTAAACCTTGAAGCCGAAGCGAGTAAGATCGATCTTCCCGGTACTTTTTTGGAAGATGTCCTGAGATCCGGATCGGCATCTTACCAGGATCGCGATATCTTTTATCACGGGATCAAATATGACGGGAGAGAAGGTCCTTACGTCGTGATAATTTCAGCATACAACTATTACAACTCTCATCATCTCAACTATCTCAGGAATATCTTCCTGATCGGCGTCGCGATCGCATCCATTCTTTCGGTAGGGATCGCGTTATGGCTTTCCGGCCAGGTGTTTCAACCTGTGAAGGAGATCGCCGACCGCGTAGAAGAGATCAGCACACAAAGTCTTCACCTTCGGCTCGAGCAAAATTCAAAAGATGAGATCGGCGCCCTCGAGAAAACATTCAACCGGATGCTCGATCGTCTCGAAACATCTTTCGCCACACAGAATAATTTCATCAGCAATGCTTCACATGAGCTCAGCACTCCGCTCACAACGATCATCGGCGAGGCAGAAGTATCGCTGGCCAAGGAGCGTGCTGTAAATGAATACAAAGAATCGCTAAGGTCGATCCTCAACCAGGCAGAGCGCCTCGACAAGATCACGAAGTCGTTGCTTTTCCTTGCACAGACAGGGTTCAAAGGGAAAACACTTGAATCCGAAACTATTCGCGTCGACGAGCTTGTGTGGGATGTGAAGTCAACACTCGAGAAGATCAATTCACGTAACAAGATCCAATTGAATCTGTCACTGTTACCGGAGAATCCCGATAAGCTGTATATGTCGGGCAATGAGCAACTACTGCATCTGGCAATAAGTAACATCGTGAACAATGCTTGTAAATATTCCGACTACCAGCCGGTCTCTATTTCGATAGGGACATCTGAACAAAATATTGTGATCGTTGTGAAAGATACCGGTATCGGGATTCCGCAGGATGAACTGAAGTATATCTACGATCCGTTCTTTCGTGCATCGAATACGAAGAAATATGAAGGCTACGGAATCGGACTCCCGCTTTCCGCCAATATCGTTCGCCTCCACTATGGTGAGATCAAAGTTTCATCACGCGTAGGGGAAGGAACCACAGTACAGCTCACGTTCCCCGGCATTCTCAGAACATTTTAATCTTCATTTCAGAGTCGTCTAATTCCAGCACAATAACCTTGTGTTATGAAAAAGACCGTTCTGATACCGACTGATTTCACGATGGAGTCGCTGAACCTGTTCAAATTTGTGATGCAGACAACCACTGTCGACGTGCACGTGATCTTCTTTCATTGTGTGGCTCCTTCAGATTCTATTGTCGACATGTTATTCAGTAATCCTTCGGATCTCGCAAAGTCGCTGGTGACGCGCGATTTCAAAGAGGCGATCAGCATTATCAGGAATCGGTATGGATATCATCTTTCCACAGAAGTGTTTGAAGTTTTCAACGGACGCACCCGCGCTGCTTTCGCAAATTTTCTCGAGGCAAATAAGATCGATGAGATCGTTGTGCCCAAAGAATACGGGTTTATTAAAACGCATTCACGCAGCATCGATCCAATGTATTTCATAAAGGATGTTACGCCAGCTATAGTTGAAGTGTCCTGGCGGGAATCGAAAAGTGTTCCGGAGAAGAATCAACCGGCAGAGTTATTTAACATCCCTTCATGATTCAGTTTCGAACTGATATATCCGATTCCGGACATTGATTATGATTCCGGACGGTTAATTTACGTTAAACAGGCGTTTTTGGGTTGGCACTCTATTTATATAGTTTAGTCCATGCTTCGACACTACTTCCTGACCTCATGGCGCAACATTTCCCGCCACAAATTCTACTCGATCATTCTTATTTGTGGTCTCGCCATCGGGATGGCTTCAGCAACATTGCTTGGCATGTACACATGGCGTGAATTCACCGTCGATAGTTTTCACGTGAAGAAGGACCGAATTTTTCTGCTGGCAAATTCTTCGAAAGAAGGTGCCACCGAGGAAACTGGTGGATGGACCCAACCACCTGCTGGTCCTGCGATGCAACAATATTTTCCGGAAGTCGAATCGTTCGCACGCATGTGTACCTGGTTCGATGAGGTGATCGTAAACGTGGAAGACAGAAAGTTTGTAGAAAATGGTTTGAAAGGCGCCGACTCATCTATCTTCAACGTATTCACGATCCCATTCGTCGCTGGCAACCCGAAGACCGCCCTTAAAGAACCGAATTCGGTTGTCATCACGTCATCGACTGCCAGGAAATATTTCGGGGATAGAGACCCGATGGGACAAACCCTGAGCTTCGACAGCTTTATAGGCACCTGTGTTGTAACCGGCGTTGTTGAAGATTATCCGGGCAACAGTCATTTCGATTTCGAGATACTGGTTTCATTAAGTACCTGGAAGGTGATCGACTTTGGTTTTGATCATTGGATGAATCACACTTTCGTGACATACATATTGCTAAATGAGAATAGCGATGCAGCGGATGTAAACGCAAAAATGGATGCTTTTACCCGTGCCAATCTCAACCCGTTTTTCCTGAAGCGTTATCAGAAAACATATGACGAACTTTATAAGAACGGCGATTATTATAAACTCTCTCTCGTTCCCTTAAGTGAAGTCCATTTAAGTACGTTACTTTATGAGAACCAGGAAGGAAAAAAACTTATGGTCTATGCTTTAGGCATAATCGCCACCATCATCCTCATCCTGGTTTGTATCAATTACATCAACCTCGCTACGGTTCTGTCTTTTGGTCGCGCAAAAGAGGCCGGTATCCGTAAAGTTGCGGGAAGCAGAAGTCAATCGTTGTTCCGGCAGTTTCTTGTGGAGTCGATGTTTATGGCCCTTATCGGGCTGATCATTTGCGTGGGATTAATTGAAATTGCGCTCCCATTGTTCAATGCGCTCACCGGTGTCCGGCTGATAATCGACTATAGTAACCCGGTGATCATTGGCGGACTAGTCCTTTTCGCTATCCTTGTCGGCACACTGTCAGGTATTTTTCCTGCGATGACGTTTGCTTCGTTTACGCCGATCCAGGCGTTGAAAGGAAATATCACAGCCAATGGTACACGCAGTTGGATGAGAAACGGTCTTATCATTTTTCAATTCACTATTTGCATAGTGATGATCGCAAGCACGATCATCGTCTATAAGCAGCTCTCGTATATGACAAACAAGAACACCGGGTTCTCGAAAGAACAGGTGCTTGTTATAAAAAGAGCGGAAGGGCTGAAGGCGAATAAGACCGTATTTAAAAATGAGCTGTTGAAACAGTCCGACATCAGGAATGTCAGCTATAGTGAGACAATTCCAGGCCGGCAGTTTGACGGACACGGACAACATTTCGCCGGCACACCGGAGAACGAGTTTCCTGTGATCTATCCATTGATTGCTGATAAAGATATTTTTCAAACACTCGGCTTCCAGGTCCTGAAGGGAAAAGATTTTTCCGACGTGGACGTGAATAATCCAAAGGCAATCCTCAATGAAGCTGCGGTCGAAAAGATGAATCTCGCTGATCCCCTTTCTGCCGTAATAGACAAAGGAACTCTGAATAAACCGGCAAACGTTATCGGCATTGTCAAAGATTTTAATTTTCGGTCGTTCCAATTCAAAGTAGAGCCGCTCGTAATTTATCCTCTCGATGTTGACAATGATCCGAAGCATCTGGCTCAATATATTCTCGTGAAAATTGATGGATCGGATATCAAGTCGACTTTGAGCTCTATCGAAGGGGAATGGAAGAAGTTTGCCGGCAACTATCCTTTTGAATATTCATTTCTTGATGATGATTTTAACCATCTTTTTGAAAACGAAGAGAGAATGGCACAGGTCTATTCCCTGTTTTCCCTGATAGCCGTCTCGATTGCTTGCCTCGGCCTGCTTGGACTGATGAGTTATTTTGCCAGCCGCAGAAGCAAGGAGATTGGGATCCGTAAGATCGTTGGAGCTTCGATACCAAATATCATCTCATTGTTGTCGCGCGATTTTGTAAAACTGCTGCTCGTATCTGCCACTACCGGTTGTTTGATAGCATGGTACCTCGCGAGTCAATGGATCGACAAATTCGTTTACAAGACAGAGATCAGCTGGTGGATCTTTGCGGTTTCGGGTGGATTGATGTTCCTGATCACGATGGCAGTTGTAGGGTGGCAGTTGTATCGCGCCGCTTCGGTAAATCCGGTGGAGACGTTGAAATATGAATAAGGTGGGATATTGCCTACATGATCTTATCGAACCTGATCCTCTGACCATCGTTCCATTCGAAAGTGTAGTTATCTTTTCCGAAGATTGATTTGCCAAAATATCCGTCGCCGATAAATGTGGAGTCGTTGATAGGAAGCAATTCAGAACCACCGGAATACAATTTTCCATTCTTCATGTACACCGAGTCGCGCGAATCGGCAAGACCATAAACACCCGTATATCTTCTTAAGGTTGCAGTATCCACTTTCGCGATCTTGTTGTATAAAACCGGTCTTGGTGCGTACGTTGCATATGCCATTTTCCATTCACCTCTCTCTTTCACAAAAATTTTTGTTGAACGTACGTTGAGGAAGAGCGTGTCGCTTCCGAATCTCTTGAACGATTGATGAAGCGAAGTAACAATAACTGTGTTATCATAAACCTGCATCTTCCGCTCATATGGCTTCTTCGTATATCCATCGGCGAAGTCGGCGACATATGGCTTTGGGATTGTGAACATACCGCCGTCATCACCTCCGATAGCGATCAAGCTGTCGGCACATGTTGCAATAAACTTTTGTTTGTTTTCCTCTGACTGATCGTCATAGACCATTTCCTGTATCTCGAGCAACCGGGTAATTTCCTGGCGCGGTTCGCCTTGCTTCTGGCAAGCCACCATTATAAACAAGAAACCTAAAACGTAGTTTTTCATATTCACATAATTTCTACATTTCTAACGAGACGCACAATCCCACCTTTCCATCCCTGCCAGCTGAGCTACATAGTTTATTTGAGTAAAAGGCGCTATCCGGAACAATTTTTGTCTTTACCAGGGCCGTATCAAACAAACTAATCTTATGGCAAAGGCAAAAAATTTTATTCCCGAAGGATTCAACACAGTTACTCCTTATTTGATCGTGGATGGCGCCGATGGCCTGATCGAATTCATGACCAAAGGACTCGGTGGTCAGAAAACATATGAAATGAGAGGTCCTGATAATAAGATCACTCATGCAACAGTGAAGATCGGTGACTCGATGATTATGGTCAGCGATGCCATGCGTGAGATGGAACCGCATACTGCAATGCTATACCTGTATGTCGAGGATGTTGACGGGCTATTCACGAAAGCTATAAAAGCAAGTGGAGAGAGCGTAAAGCAACCGGAAGATCAGTTTTACGGAGATCGTGCCGGGTGCATTAAAGATAGGTGGGGTAACACCTGGTGGCTCGCAAAAAAAATCGAAGAGGTTGACAATGCCGAACTGGAGCGTCGCGCCAAAGAGATGTTTAAAAAACAGAAAGAGGAAGTGCCCGCGCACTAACCTGTTACTAAATGATGGAGGGCTGCCGTTTGGAACAGCCCTCCAATCTTTTAACCGAGTTTCTTCTCGGCCAAACTGGTTCCTTCAATTCTCGACCTGATCTTTGCAAATGCGATCTCCCTGGCCGTCGATGTATCATCGGCAAACGGTGAGAAACCGCAGTCGTCAGTTGAACCTATATTTTCAGCGCCAAGCACACTTGCAGCTTCGAGGATCGTATCACGAACTTCTTCCGGGGTTTCCACACGCGGATTCAGAACATCGGTAACACCCAGGAAGATACGTTGTCCCGGTTTTGCGGATTTTTTGATCGCATTCAACACTTCTTTTTTGTTTTTCTCGCCGGCGTATTCGAGATAAAAGTTACCCGCATGCATTTCAAACAACAATGGCAATAACTCGGCGTAACTTATGTCTGCGCTGTGTGTCGAGTCGTGATCGCCTCCCGGACAAGTGTGTACTCCGATCTTTTTCTTTTCTTCAGCGCTAAAACGATCGAGTACCTGGTTGTTAAGGTCGACGAACATTTTCAGTAATCCTTTCGAAGGATCGAGCTTGATTGCCAAACGTGCTTCGGTGAAATCGATCTGCACATTGTACGCGCCGGCTTTGAAACACGAACGGATATCGGCTTCAGCCTGGTTTATAAGATCAGCGATAAACTGCGGCTGCGTGTAACCTGGAATTCCAGCTTGCGGATACAATAAGCTGATCGCCGATGCAGAGATGACGGCCTGTTTCACAGGAACGCGTGTCACCTTCTTTGCCTTTTCCGTGTAATTTCCGGCGTAGGCCTGGTATCGGAACGGACCTCCTGTTAACGCAGGCAGCTGACGTGTATGTCCATCTGCAAACGGTATCACGACACCATTGCCGTTAAGTTGTTTCGATCCGTGGATCGGGTATGTAACAAAGCTGGGTTTGGATTGCTCTCCATCGGTTATGATCGGAGATCCTGTTTGTTCGAAAAGGCGGATCGTTTCTTCGACAGCCTGGTCAGCTAATTTATTGAGCTCGGCCTCTTTGATCTCGCCTTTTGCAAAGCTGCCCATTGCTTCGATTAAATATTTTGGACGTGGAACACTGCCCACGGGTTCTGTAGGTATTCTCATGATGATTTTACTGGTTGAATTTTGAATAGAATTTGGAAGTCTGCCGTATCGCAGACAGGATCAAACCTCTTTGGGCGGAGGCGAATCTAACGTAGGGAATGTGCCGAACCTAAAATCAATGGTCGTGCAATGAATGCTTTTTTGCTGCCAACCTTCTGATTGAGTAGCGATGTCTATTTTCTCCGGTAAATAATCTTTTATGAAATCTATAGTAGTCCCCTCTGAATTATTCCTTTCGGTATGACGAACGATCTTTTCCTGCATCTCCTTATGACGATCATCCTTCATCAGGACTACCTGTAAAGTATCGTTATGAAATCTTTGTTTGATAAGGCGATAAAATTCTCCATGGTATTGAAACGTTCCGTCCACACGTTGATACGGCGTGTTTCCGTTGTACGGAATGGCGACAGGCAATTCAAAGACTATTTCACTCTTCGTGTCGTATGTACCTTCGTCGAAAGCCTTTACCATCCTGGTACTATTCCGGTACTGAAGTCCGAAGAAGATACCGTAGTATCCGAGGGCGTTCATCAGCAACAGGAGAGTTAAAAGAATCGAAATAATACGTTTCACTTTTTCTAATTTACTCCATTACTTAAGTAAATGAAAGCGCCCGTTTCCGGACGTAACTATCCTAAACCGGGCAGGCGGATCCTTAAAACGAATTGTTTTTCAAAGAAAATTTACGATGGCCCGCGATTTGACAAGTGTGCTGTCAAACCACCTGGACATGCTCCGCTCTATCTTTAAAATCGCCTTTCGTAATCTGGGTCGCAACAAAGTATACTCTCTTATTAATATCAGTGGACTCGCCATTGGTATTGCCTGCTGTTTGTTGATCACACTATATGTAAAGGACGAGCTTTCGTTCGATCGATATCATACGAACCTCGATCGCATGTATCGCGTGGTACAACAGTTTGGAGGACCGGCGCCAACGGCTCCGGAAGATTACCAGGTTTGGGGCTGCTACCCGGTTGGTCCCGCATTGCAGAATGAATTCCCTGAGGTAGAAGAGGTCGTTACATTTTCAGGCAGGCAAAGCTTTTTGCTTCAAAGAGGTGAAAAACGTTTCCAGGAAGAGAACGTTTTTTTTGTTGATTCTACAGTCTTCGAGATGTTCAGCTGGAAGATGATCGCGGGCAATCCAAAAGATGCTCTGAAAGGTGCCGGTAAAGTCGTCCTAACCGAGAGCATGGCAAAAAAATATTTCGGCAATGAAGATCCGCTCGGTCAATTGCTGAACATCGATAACTCGACCAATTTCACGTTGGTGGTCAGTGGTATTGTCGAAGATATTCCCGCTAACTCGCACTTCCGATTCGATGCCTTGCTGTCGATGGCCACATTCAGAAAATTCCGGCCGGAGATCTTCGATTCATGGGATTACGTTGACTTCTATACTTATTTCATGGCGCCTGCGGATCTTGACAAGCAGGCGTTCGTTGCAAAACTTCCTGCATTCATTAAAAAGTACACTCCGGGGGACCAGGAATATTACCTTGACGTAGAGCGTGTAGCGGATGTCTATCTTCATTCGAAGGCCGTTCGTCAGCCTGGAGTTACAGGAAGCTTGTCGAACATTTATGTGTTTTCGACCATTGCCGTTTTTATCCTGGCGATCGCATGTATCAATTTTATGAACCTGTCGACTGCGCGCTCGATGGATCGTGCGAAAGAAGTCGGTGTTCGCAAATCGCTTGGCGCCCAACGAAGGAGTCTTGTCTCACAATTCTTATCGGAAGCGATGGTGCTTTCGTTCATCGCAACAATATTCGCCGTAACATTGGCCAGCGCCTTATTGCCATTGTTCGAATCATTATCGGGAAAGCATTTTGAAGTGAGTCTTTTGCTTACGGGCGAATTGATCGTTGCGCTTGTCTGTTTGTCGATACTCGTTGGATTACTTGCAGGCAGTTATCCTGCGTTGTTGCTTTCGCGGTTTAATCCCGCCGTGGTGTTGAAAGGTGCCTTTAGAAATTCAACTGAAGGATCAGTCCTTAGAAAAGGATTGGTCGTGTTCCAGTTCAGTCTTTCTGTCGTGTTGATCGCCGGATCACTCGTTGTATTCTCGCAGTTGTCTCACTTGAGGAGCCAGGATACCGGGTATACAAAGGATCAAATGCTGATCATTGATTTTGGATGGGATGGAAAAGTCCAGGAAGAGATCAACGCGGTCAAGAATTCTCTCGCGGCCATCCCGTCGGTTATCAGCATATCTGCCCAGCGTACAGTACCAGGTGGATTTTTTCCGAAGGCCGGTACTTTGATTCAACGCAACGGTGGAGATATGGAGATGAACGGTCCCGATCTTTATGAGATAGACTATGATTTTATTTCAAACTTCGATCTCACGATAGTTGCCGGGCGCGCTTATTCCCGCTCGCATCCATCGGATTCAACAAAGGCGTTGATCATCAATGAAGCTGCCGCCCGTTACTGGGGATACCCGGATCCTAATGATATTATCGGGAAGAAATTTGAACAATGGGGCAAGACCGGTGAAGTGATCGGCGTCGTGAAAGACTTCAACTATCGGTCGCTCCATCACTCAATTGAACCATTAACACTCAGGCTTTCGCCGCAATACTCAACAACATCTATAGCGCTGCGTGTTCATGGCAATGATCTTCCGAACGTAATTGCACAGGCCGAAAGTATCTGGAAACGGGTAGCTCCTCAGCGTCCATTCATTTACTCTTTCCTCGACGATACATTCAATTCTCAATATCGATCCGACGAACGATTCGGAAGTCTCTTTACCGTGTTCGCCGGACTCGCTGTTTTCATCGCATGCTTCGGACTCTTTGGACTCACGACGTACACAGTTGAACAACGCACGAAGGAGATCGGTATTCGAAAAGTTCTTGGCGCTTCCGTTGGAAGCATCGTCAGATTACTCTCCAGGGATTTCATGAGGCTTGTTCTGATCGCTATTATTATTGCGACACCTGTTGCCTGGTATGCCATGAATTCGTGGCTTGCGGACTTTGCTTACAGGATTTCAATTGGCGCCATGATGATGATCATCCCTGCGATGACTGTGATCCTGATGGCACTTACTGTCGTTGCTGCACAGGCTTTCCGGTCGGCGCACACCGATCCCGTAAAAGCACTGCGCTCCGAATAATCTCTTTCCTTACCTTTATTACATGATCGACATTGTAATAGAGGCACGCAAAGCTTCCATTGCCACCGGCATGGAGGTTCGGAGAATTCTTCCATTCCGTATGCGCCGGATGGTGGGTCCATTTATCTTCATGGATCACGCCGGACCGGTTTCAGTTCAACCTGCGTCGGCCCATGAAATGGACGTGCTCCCGCATCCCCACATCGGTTTGTCAACTGTCAGTTATTTATTTGGTGGACAAGTCACACACCGCGACAGTCTTGGCGTGGAACAGGTTATCCGTCCCGGTGAAGTGAACTGGATGACTGCAGGACGGGGTATTGCACACTCTGAACGCTTCGAAGATCCTTCTGCTCTTGCGGGTGGTGCACTGGAGATGATACAAACATGGGTTGCGTTACCCGAAAAGAACGAAGAGTCGACACCCACTTTCGATAACTATAAACCGGAACAGCTGCCGGTATTCACCGATAAGGGAGTTTGGATGCGCTTGATCGCCGGCAATGCATATGGTTTGAAAAACGATGTGAAGACACACTCGCCGTTGTTTTATGCTCATGTTGTTTTGGAAGCAGGTGCGAAGTTCGGATTGCCGAAAGAGCACACCGAGCGTGCTGTTTATGTTGTAAAGGGATCTGTTGAAGTGAGTGGAAGAGCATTTGGTCAAAGCCAGATGATCGTTTTTTCAAAGTATGCAGAAGAGGTGGTGATTGCCAAAGAGCCATCGACTTTGATGTTCCTGGGCGGTGAGCCGTTAGGAGAGAGATTTATCTGGTGGAACTTTGTTTCGTCGAGGAAAGAGAGGATAGAACAGGCGAAGGCAGACTGGAAAGCAGGAAGGATCATTTTGCCGCCCAATGATGATAAGGAGTTTGTACCGCTGCCGGAAGATCATTCGAAACCTGCGGGAACGCCCCCATCACCACAAGCTTTATCGTAACAACACACTATGCCCTACAGTATTTTTCAAAAATGGAAGAACAACGTTCCAACCGTGAATATCTTCCTCCGCATCAACAACACCTGGGTTGCCGAACTCATCAGCCAGCTTGACTTCGATGCAATTACTCTTGATCTTCAACACGGCCTCGTTGAGCTCGAACACGCACTGCCGATGCTGCAGGCAATCAATAAAGAAAAATTTCCAATGGTAAGGATCGCTGCCAATGATCCTGCCGCCATCATGAAACTCCTTGACATTGGCGCGAAAGGGATTATTTGTCCTCTGATCAATACCGGCGCCGAGGCAGAAAGATTTGTTCAATCGTGCTATTATCCGCCGAAAGGCATGCGAAGCTATGGACCTATCCGTGCAAATCTTCCCGCACGTGCAACATACATGCAGGATTACGACGATGACATCATCACGTTTGCCCAGATCGAAACAAAAGAATCGCTCGACAACCTCGAAGAGATCGCAGCCACAAAAAATCTTTCAGGACTCTATGTCGGACCCTATGATCTTAGTATCAGTTTGGGAATGACGAAGATGGCAGACTTTTCCGATCCCGTATTTATGGATCACATCAGGCGGGTGCTAACGGTTGCAAAGAAGAACGACCTCGTTACGGCAATACAAGCTTATAAAGAAGACGATGCTGCCATGCTTGCGAACCTTGGATTCAAGGTGGTTACACCGATTGATGACAGCGCTACGCTGGTTCAGGGTGTAAGGGAAAAATTAGAACGTGTGAGATCAAACATTAAATGACCTCACGCGTTAAGTAAATTACATCAACGTCAATATTGTAGCGGCAATCAGCGTTGTTCCCAGGTGATAGACTGTGTTGATTGCGAAGAGCTTCCACGAAGTGCTTTCCCAAGCAACGCGATTCAGATCTACCGGCAGGTAAAAGCCGAGCCACGTGAAAATACCGGCGCTGAGGATGTTCGCAATCGCCGGCATTTCATTGATGCCGGGCACGAAACTCCAGGCCATGGTGTTATGAGCCAGGACATATGCCATCAGGAAGCTTCCGATCAGGCCCATGATCATACCCTTGGCGAGAGCACCGGCAGGTGGTGGACCGGTTGGGTTTATGCCGAGCTCTTTGGCCCACGCTTTGCCAAACAGTGGTGTGTACCAAAGGAAGCCAAAGAAAAAATTGGCAACAGTCGCAACCACGACGGCGAGATAGTTAATTTGGATTTCCATTTTCGGGGGGTTATGGGTTAGTAGAATAAATTTAGCGAAATGAACGATATTTTAGACAGAAGCAGGTTGCAGACTGTAGGAGAGGAGATAGCCAACGCCATTAGCCACGGTGTGGGGGTGCTTGGTGCAATTGCGATCACACCGTTTCTGATCATCAGGGCGCTTCCGTTTGGTGCCAGCGCTATTACAGGAGCCGCAGTCTTCGGCGCATCGATGATCATCCTTTATGCATCATCTGCGATCTATCATTCCCTGCCACCAAGCAAGGCAAAGAAGATATTCCAGATCTTCGATCACTCAGCGATCTTTCTTTTGATCGCCGGCACATACACACCATTTACATTAAGTGTGCTGCAGGGTGCATGGGGCTGGACATTATTCGGATTGATTTGGGGACTCGCGCTGCTTGGTGTGATAATGAAAACGATTTATACTAATGGCACAAGTAAACTTTCCATTGCGCTATACCTTGCAATGGGGTGGCTCGCTGTGTTTGCCGTAAGACCTTTATACGATTCAATGCCTCTCGATGGGTTATTGTGGATACTCGCGGGAGGAGTGATGTACACAGGCGGCGTTATATTTTTCGCGTACGATCACAAGGTTAAATACAATCATCTTATCTGGCATTTGTTTGTGCTCGCCGGCACCACATGTCATGTCGTAGCAGTGATTGCTTACGCATTCGGAAATCGGTAGGGCCAGGCAAATGACCCCACCTCTTTCTTAATTACTCTGCTGGCGTTCGATAGCAGGTAATGGCATTCTTACCTTTAAGCCAGTCCATGAGACCCTGTCCTTTCGGAGCATAATAGAGATACCCACTTTCTGTGTCGAGCTCATACAACGGCTCATTATCACGTTTAGCTAACAGTACTTTTGAAACTGCGGCGCCACTATCTTTATTGATGCCGAGCAGGCTCGAACGATCATCCACTTTCGTCATCATGTAGATCATGCCGTTTGATTGGGCCGACGCAGACGCCCTCGTTTTGATATGACCGAAATTTGCGAGACCTGTTATGAAGCCCGCGGTTCCCACGGTTGCATACGCGGCCTGCGCAAGCGAAAAGTTATTTCTCAATGCCGCCTGTTGAGCAGGCGTTAAAACATCCGATAGCTGGACAGTTGCTTTGCTTAGCTGGTCCGCTGCAATCACTCCGCCCGCCACGACCAGGACATTGTTCAGTATCTCCGCGCCAGCGCCAACTTTTTTCATAACACCTTTGAAGGTCCTTACCCCAGGATTATAGACGCTATACTTCGTTGACCCATCGAAACCAGTGAGCGTCGCATTCTGTGATGAGTACAACAACACACCGTCTTTTCTTAAGTCAATAGCGGTCGGCTCTTCGCCGCTCTTGAAATCGATCTTGTTTTTGTTCAGAGGCTTTCCTGTTCCTTCCGTTTTATTAATGTCATAGATCACTTTATCGTCGCTGGAATAGAAATAGATGTGATCAGTTCCATTGACCGAAAGAATAGCACCATCTTTTTTCGATTGGACCGGGAGTTGCATCATAACCTTGTCTGTTTCCAGTGCAATGATGTTGATCTCACGATCCGTCTTGTACAACAGCCCTTTGGGAGTTAATTCGAGGTATTGGAGATTCCCATCAACGTTTACATTCTTCAGAAGAATGAATTTTCCTGCAGATACATCGATGAAATTGATCGCATTCTTTTGCGTCGAAAGATTCACCATCGCAATGGCAAGCCCTTTGTCGGTGTACAGGTAATTCTGAACTGTGCCGCCGCTGAACTTAATGCCTTCACCCCAAAGTCCATTACCGGTTTTTTCGTCAACAAGTTGCAGGTAGCCCGACGCGAACATGCCGCTCGAGTTCGCGCTGCCGGGACAAAGGATCAAACCCCTTTGATCGTAGATGATCTGATCCACAGGTCCGGATGTCTTCACCAGATTTTTCCATGACGGCTTGCCGTCGGAATAATTCATGGCAATCATGAATGTCGGTTTGATCACAAAGAATGTTTCACCGCGACCTGGCATCAGTCGGACGCTGCCCATTCCCTGCTCGACTTTGATCGCTTTGCCTTTGTTAGGATCGGGTAACTCTGCCTCCCAACCGATCTCACCGTTTGCAATGTTTATATCATAGATGCCCTGTGTTGTGGCGATGATCATCCTGTCTTTCCCGTTGTTGATCGGCTTGCACAACATCCTGATCTCACCGCCGTCTTTTGCACCGACCGAAGGAGCGCCTGTTATCGAAGCGAACTTGTTGAACTTGGCTGCGGCTTTATTTTTTTCCTTGAAATATTCGTGATTGCTGTAGAGCTTTTTACCGGTGCGCAGATCGAAGACAGAAAGTGATTTTTCCTTATCGGTTTTTCCCGTTACCCATGCATGGCCGGATTCGAGAAGGAGTCCATAATCTTCGACGTCGGTGATGCCTTCTTTATATGTATCGACGATGATCTTTCCGTCGTCGGGATTGATGATCGTTAATGGAACACCGGGACCTGTTGGTACAACAAAAGGACTGTTAGGAACGAAATCGACGCCATCGATGAACCTTGTCTCTTTAGTGATGGTAGCCGGGTATTTCCATTTTACTGTGCCGGTGTTTGGATCGATGCCGGCGAGCAAGGAGTGTTGTTCTTTTAGGACAGTTACCGCGGTATTGTCGAGCACCCGGGAAATGAGCGTTCCGTCGGGTGCGATCACGAGTTGCAATACTTCAAATTCGAAAGATGCCGTCCATAGCGAGTCGATCTTCTGTGCATATGCGAAGCCGGCCAGCAGGAGCAGCAGCTGGAGTGAAATCAATTTTTTCATGACAGGTGTGTTTTAATTACACCTGAAAATTGATGTTGCTTAGGTTCTTAAACCTGCCAATCGATGGCAGGAACCTGCCAAATGGGGGTTATTTGCTGGAATTAGTGTCGTCGAGGTCTTTTTCGACGTTAGCTTTCATGTCGCTGATGCCGTCCTTGAATTCTTTCACGCCTTTGCCCAGGCCTTTCATGAATTCAGGAATTCTTTTGGCACCGAAGAGAACGAGTACGACAATGCCGATGAGGAGAATTTCCTGTGCTCCGATCCCGCCGAGAAAAAGAAGTATAGATGAGATAGTTATGCTCATAGTGAATATGTTTAATGGTTCTAGTGCCTAGCTAAGGAAACGCAGGATGGAGGAAAAAAATTGATGAGTTGGTCGATTAATGGGGTGATTGGACGGGGGAATACGGTAGGTTAAAGTTGAGTCGGGTTAAAGGAGTTTGCAGGTGAATGATTGAGCGACCTGTCTCTCAGGCTGGTCGTGAGTTTCAGGACGCCGCGCGTCACCCTGTTGAGCGCCGCGGACACATGATCACTGTCAAGAAATTTTCTTTGTTTAAGTTTTGTGTGAAGCTCTGTTATTGAGGTGAGAAGCTGGTCTGCTGCGGGCAGATGTTCAATTGCTTCTGTTTGAGAATACGTTTTAACAACTTCGGACATTCGCATTAGCTCTGTATATGCATGGTCGAGCAGTGCAATCAGATTTGCACGAAAGGCTTCCTGGTCGCCGATATTTTTTGAAAATAAGGTGTTGAGGAACAATTGCCTGAGCTGTTGCCTGAACATCTTCTCGTGAACAACAATCGATTGGTGAATGGATGCTGCTATCATGATTTATGCTTTTATCAGCATAACAAATCACTTTAAAAAGAGAATGGCACGCCGGAAATCAAGCGATGTTTGTAAGGAAAACCAGATAGATTTGGTAAGTCGTGGTCTGCGACAAAGATCTACTCATCAGCAATCGTATGATTTCAAACAAAGTGAAGTTGGGGTTCATTTTTATTCTGGTACGTTAATTGGGCCGTTTTCATCAATAAAATTCTATTGTTATGGGAAAGGATAAAGAAGGAACATTTCATCCAAAGAAGGGTCGGCCTGCAGGTGACGGAGTGGATGCTCAGAAGGAAGCACGCACCGAAACATTGGATAAGCAACTTCAGGTTCAGGATGAATATGGGATCAACGACGTAACAGAAGAGGTACCCGGCGTTCGCACCAGGCATCCGAATCGAAATGAAGACAAACATCATGAACGGACAAAACCAGATGCGAGACGCGGATCGATCACAAGACAACAAGAGATCAATAACGACAACCAGCCGCAACGCGACAATCATATTCGCGAGTCTGACGGTGCTACGGATTATTTCTTCGTCCTGATATTGAGTAAGAAGAACGCAAAATTTTTCCGCGGCGATGTTTCCGGCTTACATCATATGGATATCACCGAGCTGCCCAATGGCATCACCGATGTTGTTCATGTTGAGGAAAAGGACGATCAAAAATTGTATCGCACAGGAAGCAGCGGCGGCGGTTCCGGATCAAACTATCACGGTATGGGCTCCGGAACGCCGGATGACAAAGAGAATATTCAAATGTATCTGAAAGAAGTCGATAAAACTTTGTGGCAATCGGGTCTCAACAAAGAAAAGGCTCCGTTAGTGGTGGGCGGCGTTGAGTATATCTGCGCGATGTTCAAAGACATTACACAATATAAAAATGTGGCCGGCGGTTGTCTCACCGGAAGTTTTGAGAACGCAGATCCAAAAGACATCTACAGGAAAGCAAAAGAGATCGTAAATCCTGTAGTCGTCTAATAAAATTTGACTCTTACAATTGCTAGAGGGAGTGAGGTTGAATAATAACGAATTCGACGAGTTCGAATTCTTTCTTAATATTCGACCTCACTCTCGCAATTGAGTTCGTGATATCTTCCGTATCGAGATCCGGTTTGAAAGTTACGATCAGCATCAACAAAATTTCTTCAGGCGACTGGTAAGTAGACATCACGCTATTCACTTTCAATACAGCTTCATCTTTCTCTGCAAGGTTTCGGATCTTCACCTGCGTTTCGCGCGCGATACCTTCGCCCATCAGTAAACTCCTGCTTTCGCGACCCAACACGATCGACACCGCCACGAGCAGCACACCTACACAGATGGAAGCCACACCATCCAGCATCGGCATATCCAGTGCGTGACTAATGACCATAAAGACGAATACGATCACCAGTCCCAGAACGGCTGCAGCATCTTCGAACAAAACCAGGAAACTCGACGGATCCTTGCTCACGATGATCGCCTTCCACCAACCCATCTCGCCGCGAACTCCGTTAAATTCTTTTATCGCCACACCTAACGAGATCGACTCGAACACAAACGAAAAACCGAGTACCACGTAGTTCCATAACGGATCGCCTGTCTCAACGGGATCGATCAGGAATTGTATGCCGTGATAGATCGAAAGGCCGCCACCCAAACTGAAGATCAATATTGAGACGATGAACGACCAGAAGTAAAGTTCCTTCCCGTAACCGAAAGGATGGGAGGCATCCGGCGGTTTACGGCTTTTCTTCAGCCCATATAATAATAGCACCTGGTTGGTTGTGTCGACCACCGAATGAATGCCTTCGGAGATCATTGCCGCACTTCTTGTGAATGACCCGGCGATGAATTTCGTGATCGCTATCAGCAGGTTTGCCGCGAAGGCCGCGTAGATCGACTTGTTGTTTTGTTGCGTCATCTGTGAATCACCGGCCAATCTTGTGCCGGATGTGTTGTTTGAATTCTTCCGGTCCTATCACCTCGATCTCGTCGATCAGTCCCATCACAAAACGGCCGATGCCGTCGAAATTGCTGACTGGCCCGTGGAACTGGTAGTGATCGTCACGCTTTTCAATGTAGGGCAACGACAACGGATGTTCCTCACGCAGGAGTAAGTACGACCTCATCTGCATCTTCAGCGTGATCCATGTGCTCTTGCCGCCTGTCATTCCGAAAATGTCGGTGGTATTTTTTTGATGAAGCTTTTCGTGCTGGAAATTTTTTCCCGTCTCGCTGATATCGCCGATCCTGTCGACCTTGAATTGTTTGCTCTGTTTGTCTTTTGTATCAAGCGCTATTACAGTTTGATAATTATCCCCGAAGCTGATCGGTTCTACCAGCCTGTCGGTGATCTCGCTGCTGTTGGCCGAATGATAGCTTCGAAGCACGATCTGTTTCTTTTCCTTAATTGCTTGTGATAATTGTTCCACCAGCTTTCCTCTTCTCGCATTCACGATGAGATTCGGAACTTTATCGAGCTCCGAATTAAGAGATAGTTTCTTTAATAAAAGCTCTTTCAACGGATTGTTGTCGACTTCAGTCTGGATAAGTTTTTTGATAAGCTTCATCTCATCGAGTGTGAACTCCGATGTGCCGAGTTCGTCCTGGGAACTGTGAATGAAATATTTTCCGTCGAAGTCTTTTTCGATCAGCAGCTCTACTTCCTCCAGCAGTTTTATATATCGATAGATCGTTCTTTCGCTGGTGTCGAATCTCTCTGCCAGGCTTTTTATCGTCCAACGTCCGGTTTTCAGGACAGCAATGATCTGGAACAGGCGCAGGAGCTTGGTCTGGGGAATGATCGAATCGGTTTTCTTAGCTGGTTTCTTGGCCATAATCTCAAAAATCGGGTTTTGACAGTAGTTGTCAAACGGCTAACGCTATTTCACATCTAAATAACGCGAGACGACATGGCAACAACGGTAAAATGCCCGCATTGCGGAAACAAATTTTCTCCCGAAGTGGCGCTGGAGCATGAGCTCCGCATTCGCCTGGAGAAAGAATACGTGGATAAGCTGGAAGAGAGGACAATTGCCTTCGAAGAAAGGGAGCGAATGCTTGATCAGCGTGAAGAAAAACAGGAACTCGAAATGCGCCGTCGCCTGCTTGAACGTGAGAAGGCAATGAAAGAGGACGCTGAACGCAAGGCGAGGGAAAAGGCTCAACTGGATATCCGTGAGAAACAGGCAGAGCTCGAGCGTGAAAGAGAACGCATCGGCGTCTTATATAAAAAACATCTCAATGAAGGCATCGAGAAAGCCCGCAACGAGGAGCGCATGAAGATGGCTGAGGTGCAAAAAAAGCTCGACGACCAGGCGAAGCTCATCAACGAGATGAAACGAAAGTCGGAGCAGGGAAGCATGCAGGCGCAAGGTGAAGTACAGGAGCTTGCGTTGGAAGAATATCTTCAAAATACATTTGTTCGCGACCGGATCGACGAGGTTGCAAAGGGGAAGCGTGGAGGCGATTGCATCCAATATGTAAGAGACGCTTACAACAACACATGTGGTAAGATCCTCTATGAAAGCAAACGCACGAAAGCATTCAGCAACGATTGGCCTTCAAAGTTGAAGGAGGATATGCGACTCACGCAGGCGGATATCGGTGTGATCGTTACAGAAGTCCTCCCATCCGACATGACGCACTTCGGGCTTCGCGACGGAGTGTGGGTGTGTACGTTTGCCGAATTCAAAGCGCTGGCAATGCTGTTACGCGAATCACTTTGCAGGGTTGGGGAGGTGAAGGTTGCACAGGTGAACAAAGGTGATAAGATGTCACGGCTGTACGATTACCTTACCAGTGTCGAATTCAAACAGAAGATCGAGGCAATCGTCGAGAATTTTCAACAGATGCAGGATGATCTTAACAAAGAGAAGGCACAAGCGAATGCACGATGGGCTCGTCGTGAGAAACAGATCTTACAGGTAATTGAAAATACTGCCGCGCTGTATGGAGATGTGAGAGGCATCGCAGGAAATGCCGTGAAAGAGATTGATGCTTTAGAAGCAGAGGGCGTGACTATGAAACTTTTGTAGTGGTTGTCGAAAGTTTTAATTGTCGAAGCCTGTATGCGTTCTTAGCCATAGCTCCCAACTTGTTGGTCAGTCGTAAGTTTACGACTGCACCAACGGGAGCGCCTATTCCCGGCACGAGTTGTAAGAGCTTCGCTATATCAATATAATCTCTATACTCCTGCTGGAACCTTCGCCAGTCGAAGTTATTGAGATCTTCCGTCGACTGGTTTTCCCAATCCTTTAGTATTGAATAGATCTCGCGGCGGCGGCCCTGGCTCGAGAATGTTATCTGGAAGATGTACAGCAGATAGACCCGTTCTTTTAAATCGCCCGTGTTATATCCGTAAAGTGCTGCTATCTCGAACAGCATTTTCATCTTCACCGTCAGCCACAAGGGGAAGTCGGCGAGTCCGAGCAAGATCCCACCTGCGCCGGTCACCGCACCCTCTGCGGCAGCGGTGCGTGCATAGAATTTTATTCGTGAATTCACCTTCGTTTCCCGTTCTTCCAGCGTAGCATTTTCAAGTGCCGCCGGTGTAATGAATTCAACACCTGTGAAGACGCCGCGGGTCATTTGCTTAATGGCGGCGGTGATAACATTGTGTACTTTCTCGGGAATCGCTTTGTTGATACGAGTCTGCAATTGCCGCGAAAGCACGCCAAGAAACGGCTGCTTGCGCTGCATTTCCTTCTTCCATGCCTTAAGTTCCTCAGCGGCCTTTTTCTCGTATTCTGTCATTTGGCTTTTAAACGCAGAAACAGTGCCGGGGATTGCGGCTGTGTAGAATAGAGGGTTATTCTACGCACTTATCTGTGGAATATATCCTAAGGGATTAATCGCGCAAGCTCACCACTCCCTTAAAATCCCTGTTTGAAAAGCTTACGTGATAAAAATAAACCCCGGCTGCCTCGCTACGCCCATACCACCGGAAATTCCTGTCGGTGCTCGTAAAAACTGTTCGTCCCCAGCGATTGTAGATCCTGACGCTTTCGAAAACACCCTGGCAGTTATCTACGGGGAGAATATTGACTAGGTCGCCAGCTTCATTTCTTCGTTCCATCGAATAGAAATCGTTTATTCCATCGCCGTTTGGTGTAAACACGTTCACAGGTTCACCTTCAAAACTGCCGCTTTCCCGATCTTTTACTTTTACGTTGATCCTTATCGAATCACTTTTCGGAACCACACATCGATGGTCGCTATATCGGAATTCGAAATAGAAGTCGTGCTCGTACACTTTATCGCTGAATAACGTGCAGGAAGGTTCCCATGCAAACACCGACGAGAGCACGCTTACTCCCGATACCGTATTGAACTCCGAACCTTGAGGGATGACGTCACCACCGGAGTTATTAAGCGAAAGCGTGAGACTATCGATGGGAGCAATGTCGTCATCGATCACGTTCAGCTGGAGTTCTAACTTCTGCCCCGGCATCACAACGGCGTTCTGACCATCGAACGGAATGTCGTCGTTAAGATTCAATATCGATATGTGCGGAGGTGTGTTATCGGGTGGGATAACTTTCACTTTAACAACCAGAGAATCGACCTGGCGCACGCGACATTTACCGACGCTGTCGACCGCCAGGAAGGCAATGTTGAAACCATCTTTTCTTGACAGCATGGAAGTGTCGCAAGGAATAATCCAATTAAAACCGGATGTAACGCTTCCAACGGCAGTATTCTTCGCGAACGACATTCCATAGTCGGAAGGTTTATAATCATCGCCGAGCATCCGGATTGTAACCTGGTCATTGTCGACGAGATCTTGTCCCGTAACATTAAATGATACATGATCGAATATTTTCTTTTCACCGAGATCGACCAAAACTTCCGCGGGATCTGAAGTAAGGTCTGTATCGATCACCGGCTTATTGTCTGGGGGAAGTATCACCTTCAGATTATACGTTATCACGTCGGGAGGATTCAGACGACACCTGTCCATATCGTCGACCAATAATTTCAATTTGAACTCCGTCTTTTTTGTGAAATCGTAGATATCACAAAAGGCATCCCATGAAAAAATTCCCTTTAGGAGACCGGGAGAATCATCGGTTGTGGTGATACTCATCCCGGATGCAGCCATATCGAAGCCGGACGGCTGCGGCGTGAGAATCAGAGCATCACCATCGGTATCGTGTGCTTCGAATGGCAGATCGATATTGTCTCCTTCATTTAATGAAAGGGTATAGCTAACCGGTGGATTGAACTTAACCGGGTCATTGTGCGGAGGTTCGATTTCAACATTTATTTTCAAGGTGTCCATTAAGGGTAATGCACACGCATCGTCGTATGCAATTATCCCGACCTGGAATGGTCTATCCACGTAAGGACATGCATCGAAGGTGATCTTGAACTCGATGGTTTCATCGTGATGGATGATCCCTGAGCTTGGATCAGGTAATATCGCGCTCAGGTCCGCTGTTGTTTTGAACCCGATAGGAATTGCACGCAGCGAGATCTTCTCGGCGAAGTTGTCGCCGGCCCGTTGAGCATCGAAGTCTGAAACTTTTACGGTGATATAACGATCATCGTCACTCACAGTGTTTGCAAACGACACGCTGATCGTTCCTTCTGTAAAGACAGGTGCACTTTGAGTTTTACCCGAGATCACGGGTGCTACAGCCGGTTTACAATCGACAACAAGCATCTGGAAATCACGTCGTACTTCACCGATCTTTTTCTTATCCCGAAATTCTTCGACTTTGACAGCAAAGACATAGAGGCCAAGATCTCTCGGCGTTACCGTAAGAAATCCGTCTTTTGTGATCTTCAGGTCCGGGTAATTAGGATCCGGCGTTCCCCGGTTCACGATCCTGTCAAGACCAAAACCACTAACCCAGTCGATATCCGGATATGGTGCCGGTGTTGTCGGAGGGACCGCTTCAAGCGAGGAAGTGCTCAAGGGTGTCACCATCGTGTAGACCAATGAATCTCCATCGTCATCGGTGCCCGCGAAGTCCACGTAATACTTCCTGGTGGGACAGGCATAGTCGCCAAGAGACGGAAAATTTCTCGGTGATGAATTAATGAACTGTTTGCCGTTGACGGTCACCGGCGGAAATTCCATGTAGAAGGTCTGACCCGCTGCTTGTCCGCCATGAAGCGGATCTGTGCTGATGATATTCGTTATCGTATAGTTTCTGCAGCAGCGCGGCCACATGATATAATATCCGCCCGGGTCACTGTACGTGTCTGCCGGCAATTCAAGGTCGGTTGTATAAACAAGTTTGTCGCTCAGAATTCCATCGCTCGAACAGTTGGGTTGCGTGTACAAGACCCGGTTTCTTGTATCCCACTGCAGATCAACTGCTTTGACAAGTATATTGTCCGATTTCCGGTAAATATATAATGTAACAGTCGGCTCCTGGGCCACCGGGTCTCTTCCTGGGTTATTAGTTACATCAAAATAATAGATGAGGTTGAGGCGGTACTTGAAATTCTGCAAATGCAGCAATTCGATCTCTCCTCCGACAATGTGCGAAGCAACGAGAGGAAAGGAAACCAGGAGGAGCAGAGCGACAATTAGCCTCTTCATTTCAACACCACTAGGGCTGAGAAAGATAGCAAAAGCGCGTATCCGCAAAAACACCCAACATTCGCTAATTTTGCCACCCTGCCTAACCCGGCAGGCAGGCAATGAAAAAAGGTGATATCCTTGAAGGCATCGTTATCGACAGTATGGCTGCAGAGGGCAAGTGCGTGGCTCGTCGCGATGGACAGGTAATATTTATTGATGGCGGCGCGCCGGGAGACGTTGTGGACATTGAGCTTACGAAGATCAAGAAGCAGTTTCTTGAAGGAAGAGTTTCCAGGATCGTGACGCTTTCGCCCTCGCGAACAACACCATTCTGCATCCACTTTGGCACCTGTGGAGGATGTTCGTGGCAACATATCGACTACAACGCCCAACTCGACTACAAACACCGCCAGGTTATAGACAACCTGGAACGTCTCGGCGGGTTAAATCTGCCGGAGGTTAAGAGGATCATGGGTTCTGAGCACACGCGGCATTACCGTAATAAGCTCGACTACACGTTCTCGGCCAACCGTTGGCTCACGAAAGAAGAGCTCACAAAGGGCATCGCGTTTGGCGAGCCTGCGTTGGGATATCATATTCCCCGCATGTACGATAAGGTGTTTGACGTGAAGGAATGTCACCTTCAACCCGATCCCTCGAACGAGATCCGGTTGTTCGTCAAAGAACTTTGTGTTCGTGAGGGCATCCCGTTTTTCGATCTTAGAAAACAGGTTGGTTTCTTGCGAACGATCACCATTCGCTCTACCGGCGATGGAACGGAAGTGATGATCATTCTCCAGGTCACGTACGACAAATGGGAGTGGACAGGTAAGATCCTTGAAGAACTCGAGAAGAAGTTTCCGCAGATAACGTCGTTCCAGTTTGTGATCAACGGAAAAAAGAACGACACATTTGCAGACCTGGACATTCAATGCTGGAAAGGTGATCCTTTCATCACCGAGAAAATGACGAAACCGACTAACGACGGTGAACTGAAATTCCGCGTTGGTCCGAAATCATTCTATCAAACAAATTCAAGACAGGCACAGAGACTTTACCAGGTTGCATGGGAATATGCACAGTTCACGGGCAATGAGATCGTTTATGACCTTTACACAGGAACCGGGACGATCGCCTGTTATGTTGCAGCGAACGTGAAGAAAGTGATAGGACTGGAGTATGTGGCGGCGGCAGTTGAGGATGCGAAAGTGAATTCGAAACTGAATGGTTTATCGAACACAGATTTCTATGCGGGCGACATCAAAGATCTTCTCGATGACGCTTTTCTCGATACACATGGTCGTCCCGATATTGTGATCACGGATCCGCCCCGGGCCGGAATGCACGAGCACGTGACCCGTATGTTGTTGAAGGCCGCGCCGAAAAGAATTGTGTATGTGAGTTGCAATCCTGCCACACAGGCGAGGGATCTCGCAATACTCTCCGAAAATTACGTTATAGGTAAGGTGCAACCCGTGGATATGTTTCCACATACGGTTCACGTAGAGAATGTCGTAGCTTTAGAGCGCGTTGCGCATTGACCATTACCAGTGCCCATTTTACATTTACGGGACCGGTAGTGTGAATCTTCAACGTGAAATGAGAAATGGACAAATCCGGAGGAAATATCATTAAGAAAGTACTTCTGGCATTCGCTCTTGGTACGGGTGCTGTGGTTATTGCCCTTTCCATTTCTTATTTCGGTCTCAACAGGATGCTCACCGTGGTGTATGACCTTGGCGCACCGAACGAAAAACTTAAAACCCTTAACAACCTTTACCGCAAAACGACTACTCTCAATGAGCAGCAGCGTATTGATGCGATCAAAAATCCGAACAAACCGGATCGCGATTTTCTCAATGAATCCAATGAGCTGCTCATCATCCTCGACTCGCTGGTCAATATGTCATGGAGCGACACCTTGCAGGTAAATCGTCTTCATTCGATGCAGGATATCATCAAGAAACGCAACCAGCTCCTGCTTGCATACCTGCGAATGAGATCGAACGTCACCAAAGACAAAGTGATGGCAAGTAAGTTCGACACGTTATCGCAGATGCTCTCCAATGGAAATATTGCTGTGGATACAAGCATTCGAACATCTCAAACAAAGAGTACAACAATAACTTACCTGAACGATTCTACTCAAACGGAGGGACAGAAGAAATCTTTTCTCAGCAAACTCTTCCGTAAAAGAAGCGATGTCAAAGAACCGATGCCCGATCGCACGGTTACCGAAGAAGTGGAAATCACAGTCGATACCATTTCGGTAGCGCAAAGAAACAGCAGGCTCGCCGAAGCAACCCGTCTCATCGATGAGTTGGGAATGAGCGAGGTGAACAGGCGAAAGCAACTGGCGGATCGCGAGCTCGCCCTGCTGGCAACCAGTCGCGATCTTTTCCGTCAGCTTGTAGACATCGTTCAGCTTGTTGAAGTGGAGGAACTTCAGCAGGTCCGGCGCAAAAACGATGAAGCCCTTGAAGTGGTGGACGAGAGCAGTGCCGTTATTGTTGCTATCCTTCTGATCTTTTCGATGATGGCGGCGGCACTTATCTACCTGATCATTATCGATGTTTCGAAAAGTAACTTCTTCAGGGAAAGTCTTATTCGCGAAAAAGAACGGGCGGAAGAACTGAGTCTTGTCAAAGAGCGATTTCTTTCCAACATGAGCCATGAGATTCGTACTCCCCTGCAGGCGATCATCGGCTACGCAGAACAATTGCGTTCCAATCCACTTGCCAACGCAGATGTGGCTGTCAAGGCGATCGGGAATTCTTCGGAACACTTGTTACACATTGTAAACGAAGTCCTTGATTACTCAAGACTCGAATCCGGGAAGATCGAATTCGAGAAGAAGGAGTTTTACCCGTTGGAGATCGCCGAAGAGGTCGCATCGGCTTTAAGAGTCCAGGCCGACAAGAAAGGGCTTCAATTGATCTTCGACACATCCATGCAAACTAATGAGCTTGTTGAAGGCGACGAGTTCAGGCTTCGCCAGGTGTTGTACAACCTTGTCGGCAATGCCATCAAGTTCACGAACACCGGTCATGTTAAACTCAACGTTTCCGGCGTCGTTAAGAAAGACAGGCTTAAGATGACGTTCGAAGTTTCCGACACCGGTATCGGCATCAGGAAGAGTGAAATCAAAAAAATATTCCAGCGCTTCGAGCAAGCCAGCCCCGCAGTGGGAAATACTTATGGCGGAACCGGACTCGGGCTCACGATCGTAAAGATGATCGTTGAGGGTCAGGGTGGAAACGTTTCAGTCGATAGCAGGCTGGGTGAAGGCTCGAGGTTTTATGTCGACCTCTCGTACCCGATCAGGGCTGCGAAGGAACATTCAGTCGATATCAGCCAGCTTGCAATCCCTGCCGGTTTGCGCGTACTCATTCTCGATGACGATGTGCTGATCGTCGATGTATGCAAGCTGATGTTGTCGAACGCAGGAATCCCGTTCTCGACACATAAGGATCCGGAGGAACTATTTCACACAACGATCGAGTCGAATATTACGCACGTGCTCATGGATATTCGCCTGGGCAGCGTGAATGGGATCGAGTTATGCAAATCGCTTCGTACACGTGTTGACAAAGGCGTGCGGATCATTGCGATGACTGCGATGGCGGAGGTGGTAACGTCCGCCGGCGGCTTCGAATGTTTCGACGGCATTCTTCGGAAGCCATTCCGTTCTGAAGACCTGTACTCGGCATTGAACCTGCACGATCGTTTCGCCATCGTGCGAAAAATGACGAACAACGATGAGGAGTTGTTTCAGTCTGTGCTTGCCGACTTCGTCGGTGAAACAGACCGCGACATTTTAATGGTCGAGAAAGCGATAGCGGAACAACAGAATGAAGCGATGCTGGTGCTTGTTCATAAGCTGTCGGGCCGTGTTAACCAGTTCGGTTACTCGAGCCTGTCGTCTTCTTTGCGGCAAGTTGAAAGAGAACTGGATCTGGGCAGCTCGACAGAAGAAATGAAGGGCAGATGGAGCGCCTTAAAGGAAAGACTGCAACTCGTTGTTACGGAAGTCAGGAATTCTCTTTGATATTATACTTATCCATCTTCATGTAAAGCGTCTTACGATCGATGTTCAGAAGCCTGGCGGTCTTCGCCTTGTTATAGCCCGTATCGATCAGTGTCTTTGCGATCAGGTGACGTTCCGTAGCTTCCTGTATGGACTTAAGATCTTTTACATCACTGAACTGATCTCTTTCATTTTTTTGAGCTGCCTGGGTCATCGACTCCATCATCTCCGGCGGAATCGAGGAGATATCGATAGTGTTTCCAGTGGTGAACAACACCGCTCTCCGAACTACATTTCGAAGTTCGCGAAGATTTCCCGGCCAATTATATTTTCTGAAAGTAGCGATCACCTCTGGTGAAAAACCAGTCACCTTGCGATCGAGTTCTCTATTCGATGTTGCACGGAACAGGTCCATAAACAACAGGAGATCGTCTCCACGCTCGCGCAGCGGGGGAGCGTACAGAGTGAATTCATTGAGCCTGTGATAAAGATCTTCACGGAAAGTTCCGGCCTTCGCCCGCTCTGCAAGATCGTCGTTGGTTGCCACGATGATCCTTACATCGACTGTGATGTTGTTATTGCCGCCCACGCGATGGATCGTACGTTCCTGGATAGCTCTCAGGAGTTTCACCTGGATCTCATGCGACAGGTTCCCGATCTCGTCGAGGAATAATGTTCCCTTGTTGGCCAGCTCGAATGTTCCCTGGCGGTCTGTTATGGCACCGGTGAATGATCCTTTCACGTGACCGAACAATTCGCTCGCAGCAAGCTCGTTCGACAATGCGCCACAATCCACAGCGATGAAAGGACCATCTTTACGTTTGCTGAGATTGTGAACAGTTCTCGCGACAAACTCTTTCCCGGTCCCGCTTTCGCCGCCGATCACTACTGAAAATTCTGTGGGCGCAATAATCCTGACATGCTCAAATAATTTGAGAGACGATGGAGATTCGCCCTCTATGTATTCAACAACCGGTTCGGCGGATTCTTTCGTCCCTCCAAGAATCCCGCGGATGCTCATCAGCAATTCTTCGGGGTAGACGGGTTTCAAAATGTAATCGGCAGCGCCCCACTGGATCGCCTTCACAGCTGTGCGGACGTCGTTGAAGCTGGTCATCATAATGACCGGCATTTTATATTCGGTCCTTACCTTTTGAAGGAGCTCGAGGCCATTGCCGTCGGGCAAACGGTAATCGAAAAGAGCAAGGTCAAACGACTCTTTGGCAAGGGCTTCAAAGCCATCTTTGACGGAATTTTTGACTTTTACATCGAATCCATTTTTTTCGAGAAAAGCGTTGAGGATACGTGAGAACGTAAGATCGTCTTCGACAATAAGTATAGCGGCCATAGGTGCAAGTTAGTCAGGATACCTGCCAAAAGGCAAGGGCAAAAAATAAGCCCCGATAATTATCGGAGCTTATTCCCTTCATTTTCAGGTGAAGCGACTGATTAACCAATCACTTTACCTTCTTTGTCCAACTTCACTGTCTTTTTCTCTTCGCCTTTCTTAAGCTCTACTTCGTAAGTACCAGCTTCTTTGTACATATAGGCTTCAGAGATTTCCCATCCATTGTAGTCGTTACCGCCAAGCGCTGTTCTAACAGCTTCAGGAAGATCTTCTTTCTTGATCTTCACTTTCTCGTCGAAACGAACGGAGATTTCAGAACGGCGAGTAGTAGTGTTTGCATTTGCGTTGATAACACCAGCTGCGCAGATAAAGAGCGCTGCGATAATTGATATTTTTTTCATAGCTACTTTTTGGTTGTTTAAATAATGGTTTCTCCTTTTCGAAAAAGTATGCCAGAGGTCCGTATCGCTTAAAATCACCGGATTTTAACAAGAGAAAGTGTTGAATTTTTCAACACTGTCGCGAATTGCCACAGAGGAAAAGCCATATCGATGAAGTATATTTAGTGTATCGGTATGAAGTGGCTGAAGGGAATATTCATATTTTTTAGTTTGATCATTCTCCTGTTTGGGATCGGGCTCGTTCTGATCGTCGTATACAAGAAAGAGATCATCGCCGAAGTTAGCCGCCAGATCAAAGAGAATATCAACGCTGAGGTCACCATCCGCGATGCGGACATCACCCTCTTCGCCGAGTTTCCCAACTTCACATTGAGGCTCGACGACGCCGGCATCACAGAACTATTCCAGGCCAAAGCAGTTCTCGTTAACGTTGTTACCTACAAGCTCTTCTATAAAGAGATCGAGTTCAGAAGTATCAAGATCGTCGATGGCGATTTCTTTGTCTTTCGCACAAAGGACGGGCGCTCCAACCTCGACGTCTTCAAAAAGAAAGACACCGTAACAATCGCGCAAGACACCACAGCCCGCGACTTCCATCTCACCAACGAGAAGATCCTCTTTCAAAATGTGAAGTTCCGGTGGCACGACTCGCTTAGAAGAAAATTCATCGGGCTTACTTTGAGGAATGTCGATAGCGAGGTACGTCATTTGGATTCGCTGATCGCATGCAGGATGAACGGGCAGATCGACTTCGAGCAACTGACCTTCAACGAACGGCGGGGAAGCTTTTTGAAAAATATGCCCGCGAATGTCTCGTTGGATTTCGATTTTCGTGCCGACTCCGCTCTGCTTCAACTTCATCCTTCTGTCGTGTCTTTGCGTGAATCGGAGCTGGCGATTTCAGGTCTTTTCGATTTCTCTCCCAGGAAAAGGATCAACCTGGAGATCTCATCCGATAACCTTTTGTACAGCGAAGGTATGGCTGTGATACCCGAGGAACTGGCCAGAAAGCTTTCGCTCCTGACGGTCATAAGACCTTTTGCCCTTAAGGTGGAACTCGACGCGCCCATGCATCCCGGCCTGCCGTCGGTTGTCGTGAAATTCGATCTCAAAGACAATGTTTTCAAAAGCAATGTCGTAACGATCACCGACCTCTCATTGAACGGTGTGATGACCAACCATGAAGACCCGTCAAAAGAATTCGACAACGGGAATTCGACGGTTAAACTCGAGAATGTTGTCGGCAGGATCGACGAGCTGCCATTCGAAGCACGTGCTGTTCTTTCAGACTTCGACGACCTCATGCTGGAGATCTTTTCGAAACATAAAGTCACGCTTCCAATGCTCAACAAGGAAGTCGACACGACAAGTATCCGTTTTACCGGCGGTGACTTCGTTTCGGAATTTCATTACAAGGGAAAGCTGAACGAATACTTCGACCAGGAAACGGGCACTTATAAAGGAGAGCTTCAAGGCAAGGCGAGTGTCGAAAAAGGTGCGTTTACATTGGTCAGCCGCAACCTCGACTTCAACAACATCAACATGAACATTCATTTTAATGAAGACACCATGTGGATCGATAAGCTTGGGGTTGCCGCCGGTAAGACCTCGGCCAGCATCGAGGGAACCGTCACAAACTATGTTCCTTACTTCACGCACTCGGTAACTAAAGGCGATGTAAAGCTCAAGGTCACGTCTCCAAACATCGACATGGGGGATTTTCTTAAGAAAAAAAGCTCCAGGAAGAAGTCCAGGAAAGAGTCGAAAGAGAATAAGAAGAAAGTATCCGATATGCTCGACAAGCTCTTTACGATGCTGAGTTTCGACGTGGAGCTTAATATCGACAAGCTGAAGAACCGGAGCTTTGCAGCTTCCAATATATCGGGGAAAGTCAGGCTCGCCAACAATGCGTTGACCGCCGAAAACGTGAAGATGAATTTTGGCGGAGGAAAACTGAATTTCTCTCTGACCATGAAGGATCTGGAGAAGGAAGTGAATCCGATCGATGTGAAGGCGCTGGCGTCGGGCATTGCGATTAAAGAGCTCTTCAGGTCTTTTAACAACTTCAACCAGAAGAACATCACCGATCAGAACCTCGAGGGAACAGTAAGCTTCGACACTAAATTCAAGGTTAAGATCAACGACGATTTCAACCTGGTGTTACCGACGTTTCGCGGCGATATGAACTGGGTAGTAAGGAATGGGAGACTGATCAACGTGGAAGCGATCCATAACATGAGTAACTTCCTTTTCCGGCGGCGCGATTTTGACGACGTGAAGTTTGCACAGATCAATGGCAAGTGTAAGCTCACGCATCGTTATATGGATATCGAGAGGATGGAGATCCAGTCTACAGTGCTGTCGATCTTTTTAGAAGGCAGGTATAGTCTCGACAACGATACTAATCTTTCGGTGCAGGTACCGTTGAGTAACCTGAAGAAGCGCGATAAGGATTTTGTTCCGAAGAATGTAGGAACGGATGCGAAAGTAGGACCAAGCGTATTCCTGTTGGCAAAAACAGATACTAACGGCAAAACGGATATATCCTATAACGGATTGCGGCTGAAAGAGAAAAGCCCCAGGGAAAAAGGATCCAAAAAGAAGAAAGATCGATAGGAATTTTGCTCACGGATCGCACAGAAGAAATGCAACGATCTGTGTTATCTGTGCGATCTGTGAGCAAATTTTAATCTTTAAACAAATTCGCCTTCTGGCAAAATTTACTTCACCAGTTTACTTTTCTTCAATTCCTGCGCCATCCTTACCGCTTCGTAGGCATTCACCAGGCCACCGGTGTTACTCAGTTCCGACAACTCCACTTTCTTCTTCGTACCGGGTTCTACCACCTTAAGTCCATCGAACTTGCGTGTGGATTTTTTTATGATGTCCTTCACCTCCACAGCAGAAAGCTCGGGGAAATACGACATCAGCATGGCTGCGATACCAGTTACCATTGGTGCGGCCATACTGGTTCCCTGTTCGATCAGGTAATGATTGTCAGGCACGGTTGAATAGATCTCGACGCCGGGGGCGAATACGTCGACACCTTTTTTGCCATAGTTGGAAAATGAAGCCACGAAGTCGTTGTCGGCCCCGTAACTCGATGCGCCGATCTCGATCCAGTTCTTTGCTTCCTTGCCATCGAGGTACTTACGAGTAGGAAAATTATTTTCTTTGTCGATGTCTTCACCATCGTTGCCGGCTGCGTGAACGAGCAACACTCCTTTCTTTTCTGCATACTTCACGGCCTTATCGACAGCTTCTTTTTCCGGCGAGAAAGATTTTCCGAAGCTCATATTGATCACACTCGCGCCATTATCTACGGCGTAGATGATCGCATTGGCAACGTCTTTATCTCTTTCATCGCCATTAGGAACTGTGCGAACCGACATGATCTTTACATTATCGGCAATACCTGCAATACCAAGATTGTTCTTACGATTGGCGGCTATAATACCGGCAACGTGAGTTCCGTGCAATGCATCGGGCCCGGTAACGTCGTTGTTTCCGTAACCTTTTTCGTACGTGTTGCTATAATTGTCACCCACGATCTTCCGCGAGTCGAAATCTTCATTGTAACCATATTCAACGATGACGCGATACGTATCGTAAGCTTCCTTGAATTCGGCAAGAGCTTCGTCGACCGACGCGCCTTCGAAATATCTCATCTTGGAGGTGATATACCCTTTGGCGAACATCATCACCTGACCTTCCGGTGAATAGGCAGATAGCTTCTCCATGGTAAGGGTATCTGTTTTCAGGACAGACTTCAACGTATCGACGCTCTTCTGGAAGTTGAGATACAGCGAAGCAAACTGGCCGTACATGCTCTCGTTCTTTTCTTTCAGCTTCTTGAACTTGTCTTCGATCTTGAGATACTTCTCGTACTCTTCCTTTTGTTTCTTTGGGACCTTGTTGCCTTCGACGTTGCCGAATTTTTCTTTGAGTCTCACATATTCGCGCGTGAGCTCATAAGTATCAGCGTCCACGTTGCCTTCCTTTCCTCCGATGAAGTTCCAGCCATGAACATCGTCGACATAGCCGTTCTTATCGTCGTCGATCCCGTTGTCCGGGATCTCGTCTTCGTTCGTCCAGATAAAATCTTTGAGGTCTTCGTGTTTGATATCCACGCCGGAGTCGATAATGGCGACGGTCACGGGCCTGGAGGGTTGGTCTTTGAGGAGGGTTTCATAAACGCGGTCGGCGCTGACGCCCTGTACTTTGTCGATCTCCGGATCTTTTAAAAACCAGTCCTGGGGGACTGCTTGCTGAGCGAGGGCGGGGTAGGTAAGGAGTAGGATAATGCCGCAAAGCAGGCAGTGAAATTTTGTTTTCTGCATCACTTTCCAATTTTCCTCAATATAGGCAAAGCACGTTCCATTGCGGTCTTTTAGCGGAAAATGCCCCAGATCGCATGATTTTTTATCTAAAACATGACATTTCCTTACGCCAGTTGTTTGCTGCCGGATAGCGAAAGATGGGCGTAGGAAAATGAGATGATCTTTATATCATCAAATGACAAGGATATGATAGAGTTCTGCCTGATCGCCGTGGTGACATTCTTTTCAATCTTCTTTTATGTAGCGGTGAAGTTCAACCGCCAGCAACAGCCGTCGCCTTCCCCAGCTCATTAGCTGAAGAAGAAATCTTAGATTCTTTGTAAGACTCCAGCAAAATCTTAGTTTTGCAGCCCCTTGCTTTGATTGTTAAGGCAATCGAGGTTTATGCCCAGGTGGTGAAATTGGTAGACACGCTACTTTGAGGGGGTAGTGCCGCAAGGTGTGCTGGTTCGAGTCCAGTCCTGGGCACCATGCCGAAGTGGTGAAATTGGTAGACACGCACGTTTCAGGGGCGTGTGCCGCAAGGTGTGAGGGTTCGAGTCCCTCCTTCGGCACCACTAAAAGAGATCAAACCGCTGTTTTACGGCGGTTTTTTTTATTTCTATATATTACATCATTATGCTTTCTAAAAAGTGCAAATACGCAATTCACGCGCTCGTCTACCTGGCCGAACGCTACGAGAAAGGTCCAGTCCACATACAGGAAATTGCTGAAGCTGAACGCATCCCCAAGAAATTCCTCGAGGCCATCCTCCTCGAACTTCGAAACGCAAGAATCCTTCACAGCAAAAAAGGAAAAGGCGGCGGCTACTACCTTCACAAAAATCCGGAAGACGTAAACCTCATGGATGTGGTGCGACTCATGGATGGCGCCATTGCCATGCTCCCGTGTGTGTCGCTCAATTACTACGAGCCCTGCGAGGAATGCCGTGACGAAAAAACATGCGGCATCCGCGACACTTTCCTGGGCGTCCGCGATCAAACCCTTAAAATCCTGTCAGAAAGCTCGCTGGCCAAGATCGTGCGCAGGGGAAAAGAGTAACCTACTTATTCAATAGATTTTATAGATTTTGATATATTTGAACCTAAATCAATAGAATTATGGCTATCAGACTAGGCGATGTGGCTCCCGATTTCGAGGCGGAGACATCTGAAGGAAAAATTCAGTTTCACCAATGGCTCGGCGATTCATGGGGCGTTCTGTTTTCACACCCTGCCGATTTCACACCCGTATGTACTACCGAGCTTGGCGCTGTAGCGAAGCTTCGAAGCGAATTCGATAAAAGAAATACAAAGGTACTGGCGCTCAGCGTAGACCCGCTTTCATCACACGAAAAGTGGATCGGCGATATCAACGAGACTCAACAAACACAGGTGAACTTCCCGCTTATTGCCGACCCTGAATTCAGGATCGCCAACATTTACGATATGGTTCACCCTGCCGTGACCGACAAGTTCACTGTAAGGTCGGTTTACGTTATCGGACCCGATAAGAAAGTAAAGCTTACGATCACTTATCCTGCATCAACGGGACGTAACTTCGATGAGATCATCCGCGTGATCGACAGCCTTCAGCTTACCGCGAAATACTCGGTAGCGACACCTGCCAATTGGAAGAATGGTGAAGATGTGATCATTACCGCCGCAGTTAAGGATGAGGATATCCCGGCGAAATTCCCGAAAGGACATAAGCGCATTAAGCCTTATCTGAGGACCACTCCGCAACCCAATCTTTAAAAGTATCCGGTATTCGGTGTTCAGTATTCAGTGCCGACCACTGAATACCGTTTACCGAATACTGTTTACTAGATCTTAAAGATCCTCTTAATCCTGTCTCTCCTTAGTTTACCTGCAAACTCCGCAGGCACAGGCTCAGGCGTAGGATCAATAAAATCTTTCCCCAACCTCAAATAGTAATCGAAGAATGTCGATTTCGATAGTCCCCATTTATGGAGGAACTGTTTATTGCCGTCATTCTTTTTAACGCGCGCCGTTGTGCGCGATCCGAAGTGATAAACGCGTGAGGCGCTAACACCTTTGTAATATCGAACGCCGCAATGCCATAGCTTCATCATCATATCGGGATCGGATGCCATGCCTGGATAATATTCGATGCTGAGTCCGCCGATAAGATCCCAGATATTTTTGTGCAGCACTAAAGGATACCAGTTGCCACCATTCCAGTCGTGGAAAGGAATGTTCTTGTATTCCTGTAAGAATCTTTTCTCATCGAACTCCTGGACGGTCTTGCCGTAATTCTTTTTGGCGATGATGCTGCTTTCGTATTGACTCTCGCTGTGTTCGATCATCGTGCCGGTGATACAGAAATAGATGTCGTTGCGCGATTGGATCTCATTAATCAGGGGCTCGTCCCAACCGGGTGCGTAATAATAATCGTCGTCTGACAGAACGATGTATTTCGATGTTGCCAGTGAAGCGGGACCATTGAACCCGTAGCAAACACCGGCGTTACCTTCGGAGTAGGTGTGACTAAGTCCTTGCTCGCGAACCCATTCAAGGGTGCCGTCGCGGCCTTCGTTAACGTGAACGATTATTTCGTGCTGATACTTCGAATTTTTCCGGATGCTTTCAACACAGCATTTGAGATAGGGGAGGTTGTTCCACGACGGCATCAGGATAGAGAAAACAGCGCCGGGCGTTGCGTTAGCAGGATGAAAGCTGAGTTTTGGGATCATTTGAGCAGCAAATTAGCGCACTTCAAATTCAAAATAAGAGGTTTCAAAATAGAATTTGAATCTATACCGGTCCACAACCCGTACTTTCATCCATATGAAGCAGTTCGCCATACTGGGTGCGGGAATCGGAGGTCTGACGCTTGCCATCGCACTCCAAAGAAAGAATTTCGATGTAACCGTTTATGAAGCCGCGCCGCAGCTAAAGCCTGTCGGAGCTGGATTGGGTTTGGCCGGTAACGCGATCAAAGCGTTTCGTGAGATCGGTATCGAGAAGGAGATACTTAACGAAGGCAAGGCGATGAAGAAAGTCGTCATCAGGAACCCAAGGGGAAAGATCCTGGTGTCTAACGATTCTGAAGAGGTAAGCAGGCGTTTCGGTGTTGTCAACAATTTCACGATACATCGCGCAGACCTTCATAATGTTTTACTGGCACAGCTTCGTCCTGGAACGGTACAATTGAATAAAGCCTGCATTGATTTTACCCAGAGTGCGAATGGCGTCGATATCGTGTTCAACGATCTTTCGAAAGCTCATGCGGACTACCTGGTCGCTGCCGATGGAATTCATTCCGTTGTTCGAAAGAAACTGATCCCTTCAAGTCTCCCGAGATATGCCGGGTATACGTGCTGGCGCGGAGTGACAGATGATCTTCCTAAAGGTTTCAACCCCGATGAGACCTCTGAGACATGGGGAGAAGGTATACGATTCGGTATTGTACCGTTGACGAAAGACCGCGTGTATTGGTTTGCCTGCGTGAATGCTTCGGCCAACGATCCGCTGATGCGATCGATACGTCCGCCGGACCTGCTGGCTTTCTTCAGCGACTTTCATGCGCCGATCCCCGACCTCATCAAACGTACACAGAATATTATCTGGAACGATATTATCGACATAGAGCCGATCGATCGTTTCACTTTCGAACGAATCGTATTGATGGGGGATGCTGCTCATGCAACAACACCTAACATGGGGCAAGGCGCTTGTATGGCTGTGGAGGATGCCGTTGTGCTGGCAAATCTTCTCGAAGGTTCGTCAAACCCGGAGGAGGCATTCAGGTTGTTCGAAAAGAAGAGGATCAGGCGCACGACCAAGATCGTGAACGATTCGTGGCAGATCGGAAAAATGGCTCAATGGGAAAATCCCATTATGGCATCGTTGAGAAATGTTGCAATATCTTTGGTGCCGAAGAGCGTTGCCGATAGCCAGTTTAAATTTATCTACGAAGTATCATTGAGATGAACGATACAAAAATGCCGACATGGAAACGACTGCTGATCACCAACTCATTGCTGGTGGCTGCATCTATTGTCGGTTATTTCGTCCGTGTGCTATCGGGCAGTTTCGACCCGGAGATCAATAAAGTTCTCTTTTGGGTATTTCTTTTTTTCCTGATGGTGCTGGTCGAAAGTCTTTACCAGATCAATGCCCTGTTAAACAGGATTCTACCGTTCAGGTGGAACATCAGGAGGAGGATTGCCACGCAGATGATCTCGGGTGTTGCTGTGGCGTTATTGCTCCGGTTCATACTGTATGAAGTCGGTGAGCCGTATCTCCCCATCAAGCTCGATAAGATGTTCCTTGCGGCAACATGGTTTCTCTATGCGATCGGATCGGTGATGTTGAACAGTATTTTCATCATCAATCATTTTATCGGTCAGTGGAAGATGTCTTTGATACAGGCAGAGAGACTGGAGAAAGAAAAAACACAGGTGCAGTTCGATAATCTTAAGAATCAGCTTAACCCGCACTTCCTTTTTAACGCGCTCACCGCGTTGAACAGCCTGATATTCGAGAACCAGACTTTGGCCTCTCATTTTCTTCAACACCTTTCGAAGGTTTACAGGTACGTACTTCAGAACAAGGATAAGAATTTCGTGTCTGTTCAAACGGAGCTGGATTTTATTCAGAACTACGTGTTCCTTGTCCATACCAGGTTCGCGTCGATGCTTACGATCACATTCAACGTCGATGCTGATTCTAAAGAAAAGGCCATCGTGCCGGTCACTTTACAGATCCTGATCGAGAATGCGCTGAAACACAATGTTGCCGATAAGGACCGGCCGCTGACTATCCGGATCGAGACGCATGATGATTATCTCGTGGTAAGTAATAATTTGCAGTTGAAAAAATTGGTGGAAACGTCGAACAAACAAGGTCTCGAAAATTTGAAGTCACTGTATGCATTTCTGACCGACAGGCCGGTCGTGATCTCTTCGGGTGACTCAGAATTTTCCGTTGCCGTTCCACTTGTGTAAACAAACATTTTATGCATTACCGCACCGCCACACCGACTGACATTCCCGCCATCGTAAAGCTGTATAAGGCCGTTTCAAAGATCGAAGGTTACATCGCACGTCTCGAGCATGAAGTGACGGAAGACTATGTGTCTCACTTCCTTCATAAGAGTATTGAATCGGGATTGATCATTGTTGGTGAGAATGAGGAGAATCCTGAAGAATTGATCGCAGAGATCCATGGATACACATCCGATCTGACAATCTTCAAGCACGTGCTCGGTGATGTAACTTTCCTTGTGCATCCCGATCACCAGGGAAAGGGTATTGGAAGGACCATTATCACGATATTTTTAGATGAGATCGCAAACAATCGTCCTGATATCGGGAAAGTGGAGTTGTTCACGGGAGAAAGCAACCGGAGAGCCATAGGGCTCTATCAATCGCTTGGTTTTATGATCGAAGGAAGAATGGAGTTGAGATACAGAACGCCGTCGGGCACCTACGAAGCAGATATTCCGATGGGCTGGCAAAATCCAAACTTTGAATTTGACGGAAATATTCCGCGCTTATAAGAATTCGTGATTTGTAATCCGTGATTGATGAAAGTATTGATTATCGAAGATGAGCCTCTCGTTGCAAAAGACCTGCTTAAGGTTATTGGTCGCGTTGCACCTGATGCGCACGTCATTGATATTATCCCGAGCGTAAGCGACGCGCATAAGTGGTTCGACAGCCACGCTGCGCCCGATCTTGTACTTTCCGATATTCAACTTTCCGATGGTATCAGTTTCGAGATCTTCGAAAGCCGTAAGCTTAAATGTCCCGTGATCTTCACCACAGCCTACGACGAATATGCGATAAGGGCGTTCAAACTCAACAGCATCGATTATCTGTTAAAACCTATCGACGAGAAGGAACTCTCGGCGGCACTGGAAAAATATCGCTCCATAGCGGGCGCCTCTATCGCAGACCAGCTGAAGACATTGATGTCGGGTTGGGGAAAAGAACAGAAGAAATACAAAGAAAGATTTCTTTCGATCCAGAGAAACAGCATGATTCCCGTGACACAACAGGAGATCGGGTATTTTCACAAAGAAGAGCTCATCTACATTCACACGATGGCCAACGAAAAGATGATCGGTGAACACCAGACACTGGATGAGGTGGAGTCGCTAATAGACCCAGCCTTGTTCTTCAGGGTAAACAGGCAATATATCATTCACCTTCAGACTGTGGCGAGGGTGAAAACGACACACAAAGGATTGACCGTCCAGCTAAAAGCACCATTTAACTTCGAGCTGGACATCAGCAGGGAGAAAGCGACCGCGTTTAAAGAATGGTTAGGGTAGTCTGTAGTCTCCAGTTTGTAGTTTGCTACGATTCCATTACGTCGTATACAACGACTTTATCCCAAAGCATCGAGTGTTCTTTAATGAATTGCTGATGGATCGGGTGATCCTGGTAGATCTTCTGATCTTCAACGTTATCGAAGAACATCATTTCTGACACAGCCCAGCTGTTATCGACAACATCGCGTTTTTCAGTCGACGCCGGAACGCCAACGTGGAGGAACTTTATTGTCTCGATCTTTTTAAGACTCTTCACGCCAGCGAGCAGCTTATCGCGGTCTGCTGTAGAGGCTGGGTTCTTTAACCAGAAAAATACGTGGTGAACGAGTTTCGGTTTTTCTTTTTTAGTTTCCATAATGAACGAAGGAGATGCTGCGCTTGCTGCTAAAGGTAATAAAGTAGCGGCAGCCACAAATTTACGCCGTGTAATTTTTGCCATGCTTAAAGGTAAAAAAAAATCTAAGAGATCTATTTGTCGTAGTAGGTGTGATCGCTCACCACTTTTCCATTTTCGATCCTGAACACTGTGCAGATCGGCAACGTGAACTTGTTGCCATCGATTGTTCCGGTAGAAACGAATTCCACGACCACGGTATTTCCCGACGCGCTGATCATTTTTACTTCGTCGTGGATATCGGGAACAGATCTGTAGAAATCCGTCATTCGTTCTTTACCGATCCTGGTCCCTTCGAACGAAGGGTCCATCATCTCGACCTTGTCGGAATAAAGGCTTTCCATTTTTTTCCAGTCGTGGGCGTTAAACGCCTCGAACACGTTCTTCGCGACGGTTGCGGGATCGTCGGGGAACAGAAAAGTAAGCAGGATGAGTAGTTTCATGGTGAAGGTGTTTATAGGTAGTACTTTTTATATATAGTACTTTTCGTTGTCAAAATCCGGACAAGAACCCGTTAAAAAAGATCCAGCTGATCCGAATAGCCCACCGTTCTCGGTTTTTCCACGACACCCGGGAAATTTGATATCGATATTCCCAACAGCCTGATATTGCTTCCTTCCGGTTCTGTTCCCAGCAACAACTGGTGTGCAGTTCCGATAATTATTTCGAGGTCATCTATCGCTTCCGGAAATGACTTACTCCTGGTGATGATCCTGAAATCACTGTATTTGATTTTCACCGTAATGGTTCTCCCTTTCAGCCTGTAGTTCCTGAGCCTGTCGTGTACGACATTCGCCAGCTTGTCGAGTTCCCGAAACATATCACCGGTCTCGTTAAGATCGAACGGGAAAGTATCTTCAGCACCGATCGATTTCGTTTCGCGATCCGGTATTACCTCGCGGGTATCGATGCCACGAACGATCTTGTAATAGAACCGCCCTGTTTTTCCGAAGTGACGCACCATCTCATGCTCACTGAGTTTCTTCAGGTCGGCACCGGTTACGATCCCCATCTTCTTCATCTTCTCCGCCGTTACTTTGCCGATGCCATGAAACTTTGCGACAGGAAGATTTTCCACGAACTTCTCGACTTTTGACGGACCAATGAATGTAAGTCCATCGGGTTTGTTGAGATCCGAGGCGATCTTTGCAACGAACTTGTTAACCGAAACTCCGGCCGAAGCGGTAAGCTGCAATTCGTCTTTGATCGCCTTCTTGATAAGGGTCGCAATCTCGATCGCAGACCCGATCTGTTGTTTATCTTCTGTTACGTCGAGATATGCTTCGTCGAGCGACAATGGTTCGATAAGGTCCGTATAACGGTGAAATATTTCACGGATCTTCCTTGATACGCTTTTATAGACTTCGAAGCGGGGTCTCACGAATATCGCATGCTTGCAAAGTTGCAATGCCCGCTTCGACGACATCGCAGAATGTATTCCGAACTTCCTCGCCTCATAACTCGCCGTAGCCACCACGCCGCCGCGACCCTCCGGCGATCCGCCAACACAGATTGGCTTACCGCGGTATTCCGGGTGATCGCGCTGCTCTATGGAAGCATAGAACGCATCCATGTCGATATGGATGATTTTACGAACGGACATGGAGGCAATTTAAGAGATTGTTACCTTTACCGTTGTGAAAAAGAAACGCCTGTATATCGCATTCATGATCCTGCTCGGATCTGCGTTGCTTTTCAACCAGGCAGGACTTCCTTTTTTTCACGATAGCCACAAGGCTCACGAGTTCTTCGAAGCAAGCAAGCAAGGGCAGTCTTTGCTTCTTCCTCACGGCGAACATTGCGAAGTCTGTTCACTCGAGATACTATTCAACGTAATTCTTCCCGTCTCTACGGAAGTTCCGACACAGGTCTTTGTTTCGGAATACAACGAGAGAATATTCCCGGGACCGGTATTTGTATTTTCTGAAAGAGCACGAAATAAGGCACCCCCGAAGATATGAAGAGGTGAGGAGATGAAGAGATGAAGAGATGAAGAGTCTGGCTTCCAAAGTCATCACATCTCCCCATCTTCACCTCCTCATCTCTTCACCTCCTCATCTCTTTTATTAAATACAAATTTTCAATCATGAATTATAAGAATCTCTTACTCATACCTGCTTTTGCATTATTGGTTTTCGGTTGCAAGGACAACGATCCTAAAAAAGAAGATGTGCCAGAGCTCATCACGAAAGTAACGCTGACGTTCTCGCATCCTTCCGGTTCGCCGGTTATCGTAACAGCAACGGATCCCGATGGCGATGGTATCCAGAACATCAGGCAGGATGGAGCTATCACGCTGTCGAAGTCAACGGAGTACACAATGACGATCCAGTTGACCAACGGGCTGGCAGCCCCGTCTTCGGATGAATACAACGTTACCAATGAAGTTCAAAACGAAGGTGATGAACACATGTTCTTCTTCTCGTGGACGAACGACGCGTTTTCGCAGCCCGCCGGCGATGGCAACATCGACAATCGAAACGATGCGGTTGATTATTCTTTGAGCATGGATGCAAACGGTCTTCCATTAGGGCTCACAACAAAATGGAAGAGTTCGGACGACGCAAAAGACGGAGTAAAGTTCCGTGTGCTGCTCAAACATCAGCCCGGTTTGAAATCGTCGACTTCGACAAGCGCCGACGGTGAGACTGATCTCGATATAACTTTTGATTTAACGGTCCAGTAAGAATCGCGCGTAGGTGGCGAACCGGCAACGGAGCTATGGGAGGTCCTTTCGATAAATGACTACCATAGCTCCTTGTTCTACAACAAGTCCTATAGTTCCATTGATCTGTTCCATGCGTTCGCGAAGAGGCATGATCTCGTCGGAACGTTTTTTTGCTTTCGCTTCATCCACAGGAGTCGTGTTATCCTTCACTTTAAAGATCAACTGTTTGTTTTCGACAATCAATGAAAGTGTGATACCCGTAGCCTTCGACGTTTCCAGCGAATAGCGGATCAGTTCCCGCGTTACAAAATAAAGATTCACTCTTTCTAGACTGGTGACATTCACGTTCGGCACCTTGTCGGGGAATACGATCATGTAATTAACACCTGACGGTTTCAGCAAGGCATTTGTCTGGTCGCGAATGTACTCGACCAACGATTCGAGAGACCGGTTGTTGGGATTGATCAGCCAAACGAGGTCCATCATATTGCCGATCATGGTCTCGCCGATGGAGCGAATGTCCTGGCTCCCGGAGAACGAGATCTCGTTCAGGCTGCTGATCAACTCCGTGTGGATCTGCTGTGATATGATCTCGAATTGTTCATTCGCTGTTTTAATGCCGGCTTGCTCGCGACGAAGCTTAAGCTCTGTTAGCCGGGCTGTTCTGCGCGTTGCAAACCAGAGTCCCGCGAAGCACAATACAACGAACGAAAGCGCCAACGCAACGGCGTAGAATGTCAGGCGAATGTCCTCGCGTTCAATCAGGCGAAGCAACCCTTGCGTTTTCTGTTTTCGATGTTGCGACTCTGCCTCAACGAGAGCTCGGTCTTTTTCTTCGAGTAATGTCGAGTACTTGTCTTCCAGTTCGTTGATCTTCTTTCGATGATCTCTTATCATGATCGAATCATAAGCCCCTTGCATAAATCTTACGTAAGTGGTCGCCTTCCTGAAATCTTTCTGTGCTTCTGCTACGTTCGCCAGTCCATCATATGCTTCTGCAAGGTCTTCGAAGGCCGCGTTTCTTTGCGCGCGTTCCACTGCCTGCGTGAAGTACTCTTTGGCCTGTGGATATTTCTTTGTCTTCAGATGTGATGTTCCGAGGCTGTTCAACGCTTTGATGGCCCCATTGCTATTCCGGATCTGCTGATAGATCACGAAAGCTTTCTGTTCGGCAGCGATAGACTCCTTGAACTTCGACTGCAATCCGTAAACAAGACCGGTCTCATAGTATGAGTCGGCCAGGGCGACGCTGTCCCGGCCAGCGGTTTGCAACGCCCGGTTGAAATAGATTAATGCACTGTCGTATTTCGCATTGCGGGCAGAGGCCTTCCCTTTTTCAACCAAATTTCTGGACTGCCCGTTGCTAATCATGATCGTAAAAAATATCCCGCCTATCAGCAAAAGGCTCGAAAATGAACTAAAAACGGGATAACTTCGTGACATAGAGGTCAAAAATAACTTAATTCTATTCTGGATCGCTGAGTGATGTTCGTGGATGTTCTTTGTCCGGAGAAACTGGAACCGCAAGAGTTGGATGACTACCTGGAGCGCGGATGGTTTCGCATGGGCCAGACGATCTTTACCACCAACTGGCTGAATTTCAAAGACACATTTTACAGTGCAATCTGGCTCCGTGTATTGCTCCCGGATTATTCGGCCGACAGTACGCAGAAAAAGCTCTTTCAGAAAAATTCAAGATTCGTCACAGAGATTCGTCCTGCGTCGATCACTATAGAAAAAGAACTCCTTTACGCCCGGTACAAGCAGTCTGTTACTTTCGAGGCGTCGGTGTCGTTGCAATCTTTGTTGTTTGGAAATCATGACACCAACATTTTTAATACTTATGAAGTGGATGTTTACGATAACGGTAAACTGATCGCTGTCGGATATTTTGACCTGGGTAAAAATACAGCAATGGGGATCTCGTCGATCTATGATCCCGATTATAAAAAGTACAGCCTTGGAAAACATTTGATCTACACGAAGATCATGTTTTGCAAAGAGCGCGGGTTGAAATATTTCTACCCGGGATATTTTGTTCCCGGCTATCGTGCATTTGATTATAAGCTGGATATCGCCACGGAGTTTATCGAATATCTTGAACTCCAGACAGACCGTTGGCTGCCTATAGCGACGTTCTGCGACGAGAATACTCCGTTAGTGCAAATGAAGGATCGATTGCATGACCTGAAACACTGGCTTACGCGTGCCGGTACCGAAAGTCACGTTTTGTTTTACGATTACTTTTATGCTAATCAAACTCCGGAGTTGAGTGGGGCGGAGCTTTTCGATTTTCCTATGTTCCTCACGGTTTCACAGGCGTTGAATGAATGGATGATCATCGTCTATGATGTTCGTTTTGGAAAATATCTTTTGTTGAAAACATACCCGGTATTAACACCACCGGCACCTAATATGGTGCCGGGATATTATTCTGAGTATGTTTTGAAATCGGAGGAGACGCTTTATGCAACTTCCGATGTCGAAGAAATGGGATCCGCTTTTGTTACTTACCTTTCTCCAAAGGCGGGATACGGGTAGGAGTATCCTCGCCCTTTACGATCGACTTGCTTCCCAAAGCTATAGCCTTAATCACATCGGTCATGTTCCTGATGTCGAGAGTTTCTACTTCGTCATCCACTGAATGATAATATTTATCTATATCGATCATATCTGTCGAAAGACTATGAGCCGGCACTCCTTTCATGGCGAGACGCGCATTATCGGAACGATAGAATAATTCCTGTTCCGGGTAAGGATCGGGCTCGAACCTGAACTCCGAACCTTTCACATTTTTCTGAAGGATGCTGCCGAAGTCGCTCCGCTCGAAGCCGGTGATGAATACGGACTTTGTTCCCCACTTCGAATGTTTCCCGATCATCTCGATGTTGAACATCGCTACCACCTTATCTGAATTTATTTGCTCGGTAAAATATTTTGAGCCGAAGCCGCCGAGCTCTTCAGCTGTGAACGTTACGAAGATGAGCGTGCGTTCGTTACTCTTCAACGCTTTGAAGTATTTGGCTAATGCGATGACCGCAGTTGTTCCGGATGCATCGTCATCTGCGCCGTTAGCGATCGAATCGCCCGCTACCGCTTCTTTCAAGATCCCAATGTGATCGTAATGAGCGGAGAACACAACGAATTCATCGGGCATCGATCTTCCTTTGATCACACCAACAACGTTGGCCATGTCAGTACCCTTATTCTGGAATTCCTGCTTGTATGATTTAAGGTCGTTCAGGTAGTCGAGACCGATCTCCTTGAACTGTGATGCGATGTAGTCTGCAGCTTTCAAAGCATTTTCAGGCTTACGGGCACTGCGGCCTTTCATATCGTCGGAAGCTAATTTTGAAACTACCGTGCGAACGTAGTCGTCTGTGATCAGCTTATCGATGTTCTGTGATTTGACAAATGTTACTAACAGTAACATTGCAATGATGAGCGGGAATTTTTTCATGGTCTAAAAATATATATTGGCATCCTCTAATCGCAACCCCCATCTATGAAAACTGCACGTTTGTTATTCGTTTTTGCAACAATTCTGTCAATTAGGGCATTTGCCCAGACCGAAAAGGTCGACACCACGATGATCGCGAGGATCAAAAAAGAAGGTTTCGAGAAATCGCAGGTGATGGAGATCGTTAGCCAGCTTACGGATATACATGGTCCGCGTCTCACGAATTCTCCCGGGTACCAGAACGCGGCGAATTATGCGAAGACCACCCTGGAATCGTGGGGACTTTCCAACGTTAAATTCGATACGTGGGATGAGGAGTTTGGTCGCGGCTGGTCTTTGAAGAAATTCAGCCTGCAAGCCACCGGGCCGGTTGCGTTCCCTGTGATTGCATATCCAAAAGCTTGGTCGCCGGGCATTAAAGGTGTTGTTGCAACAGACGCCGTCTATCTCGATGTGAAAACTGAAGCCGACCTGGCAAAATACACAGGCAAGCTTAAAGGTAAGATCGTGTTGTTCTCTGCACCTGTTGCCGTGAAACCTGGATTTAAAGCTGACGCGTCGCGCCTGAACGATTCAACATTGTTGGTGATGTCTAACGCAGGGGCACCCGAAGCTGGTGGTGGCGGACGATTTCAGCAGAACAGCCAGGCTGCGCAACTATCGTTCGCTAAATGGGAGTTTTGTATGAAAGAAGGTGCGCTGGCTGTGCTGGAACCAAGTCCTGCTTCAAGACTTGAAGATGGAACTGTGCTCGTGTCGGCCGTAACGGTTCCGTATGCACCATCAGTTCCGTTCGATAAACGTGCGCGTGCGGCGTCTGCGGCAGCGCCGAAAGTTCTCCCGCAGGTTGTGGTTGCCGACGAACAATACAATAGAATGATCCGTCAGATCCAAAAAGGTTTGACAGTGAAACTCGAGCTTTCCCTCGAAACAGAATTTACAACGCCTGGCCCTGCATTTAACGTGATCGCTGAAATTGAAGGAACGGATCTTAAAGATGAAGTCGTGATGATCGGCGCTCACCTCGACTCATGGCACGGGGGCACCGGTGCAACAGATAATGCCGCCGGTTCCGCCGTAATGATGGAAGCAATGCGTATCATCAAATCGCTAGGAGTCCAGCCAAGGAGAACGATCAGGATCGGGTTGTGGAGTGGCGAAGAACAAGGACTTCTTGGATCACGTAATTATGTGAAGCGTACACTCGGAGAACGTCTCGATAAACAACAGCCGTGGGATTCAATTAAGTTGAAACCGGCAGGTGAGAAATTCTCAGTGTATTTCAATATGGATAATGGAACCGGAAAATATCGTGGTGTTTATTTGCAAGGCAATGAAGCCGTGCGCCCGATATTCCGTGAATGGCTGAAGCCGTTCGCGAAGATGGGAGCGAACACCCTTACAGTATCGAATACGGGCGGTACCGATCACCAGTCGTTCGATGCGATCAACCTTCCCGGCTTCCAGTTTATCCAGGATCCGATTGAGTATTCGACAAGGACGCATCATACGAGTATGGATGTTTACGATAAGCTCGTAGAGACAGACCTTCAGCATAATGCTGTGATGACGGCGAGCTTCGCGTGGTTGGCGGCAAACAGGGACGCGAAGATCCCGAGGAAATAAACTGTACGCCGAGGATACGCAAAGAGGCAAAGGACACGCTGAGGTTCTTTTGCGTATCCTTCGCTACCTCCGCATATCCTCGGCGTACAACTTACAGGCGCGTTCGCTCATATCGACCGCCTGCAAAATTTTATTCGTAAGATACTGCGGGTAGTCCGGGTGATCTTTCAAAAACTTATCCGCGACTTCTGCGTCTTCGCAGGTATTATGACCTTCGTATGTTACGTTGAGCCAACGCTGCGGGAAGAAGATATCACCCGTTAATTGTATTTCCTGGAGTAACTCCAGGGAGGGCAACAGATATTTCGAAGCGCTTTTTTCATTCAAAGGATGGTGTAAATAAGATAAAGCCTCGAGTACCCATGCTTCATGCTCCCGGTTCTTTTCCTGTTTCAACGATTCAAAAAAGTCATCGCGGGTTTTTTCATCACTGCTGAGGGCAGGGGCAACAAATTTCAATCGCTCTTTACGATCCGGATTTTTAGTCTGCCCGATCTGTTGGTCGAGTATCATGATACCCGTTTTGCCGTCAAGTTTCATTTTAAGCTCACACGCAAGGGTGATCTTATCTTCTTCAGACAAAGTGAGCCCTTCAACTTTTAGCTGGTCACTCCATATCTCCTTAAGTTTTAGAAGCGTCTCCTGCGACAAAGCATTTTTTTCCAGCGCCCTGAAATAAGACATCTGCATGCCTTTATCTTTCGTTGAATTCACTTTAGCCCAAAGTGTTTCTTCAAGGTCGCCGAACGATACATCGTCGACAAAGCGCCAGCGCAGCGTTTCGATCTGGTCGAGGATGAAATCGACGATCAATGGATTATCCTCTGTCTTCAATGCAATTGTTTCGAGGCTTACAAGCAGATCTTTCGGTGCCGGACCATCGCCCCGGAGCATGGATTCCCAGACATTGATAAGCATCGAAGCACGGAATGCCGGCTTACTGAATGATGGATATTCTTTGAAGAACTTTTGTTGTGCCGCAGGCGACATCCTGAAATATCCATATTCGATCCCATCGGGATTCGGGAATTCTTCACCAAGCGGATAAGTCTTCATTCCAGGCGCGTAAACCCACTCCTTGCTCCAAGCATTGATGTCTTCAGGACTTCTTTCATCGATGATCTTAACCAGGTCGTCCCACACTGCATTGTTATAAGCATAGGTTTTCAAATACTCCTGCAGACTTTCTTCCATCGCCTTTTCGCCGATTTTTCTTTCCAGCAATCTCATTACAACAGGAGCTTTTTGATAAATGATCGCGCCATACATTGTTCCGGCATTCTTTAGATTATCCAATGGTTGAATGATCGGGTTGGCTCCTTTGCTGCGATCGACGGAGTAAGCAGTGGGATAATGTGCAAGCAGGAACCTCAGGTCGTGATCGATCTCAGGAAATGAAGGCTGGACAATCTTCGCGGCCATAAAGTTTGCAAACACTTCCTTCATCCATACGTCGTTGAACCAATTCATTGTAACGAGATCACCGAACCACATGTGAGCGGTCTCGTGGGCAATGAGGCTTGCGCGGCCCATCCTGCGGTTAACCGATGCGTTGTCGTCGAGGAACACGGAAGACTCATTATAGAATATCGAGCCGGGATGTTCCATTCCGCCGTATTGGAACGATGGAATTAAAGCGAAGTCGAATTTATCGAAGGGATAGGGGATGGAAGTGTACTCTTCCAGCCACGCAAGCGCTTTGCTATGAAGATTGAAGATCTCGTCGACGTTCTTTTTGACTTTCACGCTATCCGTTTCGCGATAGAACATCGTCATGTCCCGACCATTGACCATCCTTGAAACAGATTTGAATTCTCCGGCGGCAAATGCGAACAGGTAAGAGCTTATGGCTTTGGTTCTCGCGAACGTATGAATAGTCCTGTCATTGATGACGTTCATTTCAATTTCCTGCCCGTTAGAGATCGCTTTCCAGTTCGCCGGCGTTTGAAGAGTAAGTGAATACGTCGCTTTCAAATTTGGCTGGTCGAATAACGGAAAGCACGTCGACGCACGATCGGGAACGAACAGCGTATATAGATAGTCGTCATTGCGGTTTAAGGAAAGATCGCCGGCTGTAAATTCGATAGTGACCTGGTTTAATCCCTCGTGAAGATCGGACGGCCGGATAATGATGTGCTGGTTCTTGAATGCGTAGGGCAGTGAAACTGAAGTGATCTTTGTGCTGTCGCCGCTGAAATCGATCCTCAATGGATTGTCAAGGTCCGAGAGATTGAATTCTATTGTCTGCCTTCCGTGGATCGGGTCCGACTTTCTTTCGGGAATATCAAGTTCTAGTGTATATGAAACATCGCTGATCGATTTCTTTCTCAAATCATTCAGCGCAAGGGATACACCGGCCGGGTATTCCTTCCTGCATGAAACGGTGATCAGCAACACACCGATCAGCACCAAAATATTCCTCATGATTTTTTAGTCCAGTACAGGTAGAATGGGATCCCGGAGGCGATCAATCCAAGTCCAAGCAGGGCTTCTCTGGGCTTGGAGAATATTGTGATCACGATGAGTGTAACGCAGAACAGGATAAATATTGCCGGCACAACGGGGTATCCCCAGACTTTGTAGGGCCTCGGAGCCTCGGGCATTTTATAACGCAGCACAAATACCCCCGCGGCGGTAGCTCCATATACCATGAATGCGGCGAACACCAGCATGTCCGTTAATTGATCGAAACTGCCTGAGAGTACCAGTAAGCTGGAGATGATCACCTGGTAAAGGATAGCCTTCGACGGTGTATTATACTTTGGATGAATGTATGCGGCTCCTTTAAAGAACAGGCCTTCGCGTGCCATTGCATAATACATTCGCGGAGGCGCGAGCAACGTGGAGTTTGTCGAGCCGAACGTTGTTAGCGCAATCACAAGCAACATAAATGTCATTCCGGGACTGCCAAGGAAATGTCCCACAACCACTACAGCCGCAATTGTATTTTGAGAATTATATGAGTCGATGATGGTATCGATGGGAAGAATGTACAGGTATGTGAAATTGATCGTGCAATAGATCAACATCACGAATGAAACGCCGAGCAGCAGCGCCAACGGCAATGTCCTGTTCACATCCTTGATCTCACCACCCAGGTAGCCGATCGCCGACCAACCCTCATATGCCCAGAACGCAGACAACATTGCCATGAAGATAAGTTTAATGAAATCGCCGGAGTACCATGGCTGTGCGACATAGTTAACCGACGGGGTCATGAAATTATCGATGCTGCCGCCGCCTAACGTCAATCCGAGTGTGATTACGAGGAAAATACTGACGATGACGGCGAGTGTGACGATCTTATTGAGTCCATCGCCGAACCTCATTCCCCTGAAGTTCACATAAGATAATCCCGCGATGAGAAGTATGGTAAATACTTTTACACCAAAGTTGTCGAACGGTGTGAAGATGCCAAACACGTTGATCGACGCGACAGACTCCGGAAGTTGTGGTAATGGTACGAGCGCATTGAACGACATGGCGAAAACGTATGCGATAGATGCTGCCGAAGCCGACCTGATCGCGGTGAAGTTTGCCCAGCCAAAGAGGAATGCAACAAACTTATTGTAGATCTTTTTGAAGTACACATATTCCCCACCTGAGTCGGCGAGCATCCCGGCAATTTCGGCGTTGCTTAAGGCGCCGCAAAGACTCACGACCCCCGCGAGGATCCAGCAGAGAATTACCAGTGAAGGAGATTGGAGCTGCGCCGACATCGGCGCGACTTTTTTATAAATACCGGAACCGACGACGGAGCTGACCGTGAGCAAAAAGACGGAAAAAACGCCCAGCGATCGGACAAGGTGACCCTGATTATTTGCAGCTTCCATAGGTTTCACGGTTCAGCGAAACCTAAAAGATAAACACTTTAAGTAAAACTTTTCCTACGCTCCAATATCTCGATAACATTGTCTTTTACCAGCGGCTTCACCATGAAGGCGTTAACGTTCTTATTGGCGTAAGACCGCTGTTTATCGCGCTCGTCCACAGACGACGAAAGGATAAATATTTTGAAGAGACTTTTAATGTCTTCGCCCAGGTTGTCGAAACGCTCCAGAAATTCCCATCCCGACATCACCGGCATATTTATATCGAGTAAAAGAACTGTCTGTGTCCGGTCGTGACCGGAAGCGTATTGATTTTGAATGTAGTCGAATCCCTGCGCTGCATTGGTAAACGTGAGAATTTCGGGTTTGCCTGCAACCATCTCTATCGTCAGCTTACATATCAGGTTATTAACCGGATCGTCGTCTATCGTAATAAACCTTGGCGTTTCCTCTTGTGTCATACTCATAAATCGATTGTGAATTCTGTCCCTTTATCAACTTCGCTTTTAATACTGATCTCGCCTCCCATGCTTTCAACCTGGGTCTTCACCATGAACAGGCCCATGCCCTTTCCTTCAGCATGTACCGGATGAAATCTTTTATACAAACCGAATACTTTCGAGCCCTGCGTCTTCAGGTCGATGCCCATCCCGTTGTCGGAAAAAATAAGTCTCACCCCATTTTTATGTGGAGCACTGCTGATCCTGATCACCAGGTCAACATCCGGTTGTTTGTACTTGATGCTGTTCGTGATCAAATTATAGAAAATGCTCTGCAGGAAACTGCGTATCGTTAAGATGCTGTTTATCTGCCTGAAGTCCGTCACTATTCTTACGTTATTTTTCTCGATAATTTCCTCCATGCCAACGGTCACACGGTCGACGAGTTCCGAGAAGAAAACAACTTCTTTCCGGTTATTAAGTTCCTGCTTGGTGTCGAGAATGTGATTGAGATCCAGGATCACCTCGTCGAGCTTACTTGTGGCGGTAAAGATTCCTTCGAGAGCTTCGGCGCGGTCTTTTTCGTTCACGCTGCTTTCGCGGAGGATATGTGAAATACCCAGGATGTTAGCAACGGGTCCGCGCAGGTTATGCGAAACGATGTATGCGAATTGTTCGAGATCTTTATTTCGTTGCACGAGGTCGCGCGTCATTCTTGCTTCATGGATCTCTGCCTCTTTGCGTTCTGTAACGTCGCGATAATTTGCAACAATACCTCTCACGCTTTCATTGTCGAGCATATTCGTGATCACTCCCTCGGCCCAGATGTAATGACCATCGCGATGCTGCACGCGCGCTACAGCTGGCAACGGAACACCAGGCCGCATCCGCGCGTCGTTGTAAACACGTTCTATCGCCGGACGATCATCGGGGTGAAAGTTGATCACATTGTTTGCCCGCAACTCATCCTGTGAATAGCCCAGCATTCGTCCAAGGGATGGTGTTGCATAGGTGACGTCGTGAGGAGCTTCGCCCAGGACGATCGCATCGAAATTATTTTCCGTGAGTGCGCGAAAGCGTGCTTCGCTGCGGGCGAGGTTTTCTTCTGCAATTTTTTCTTTCGTGATGTCAATAGCAAAGCACGCAAGGCCGGTTACAACCTTTTCCTCCACTATAGGATTGATATGAAAATTGATGAACTGCTTTTTTCCAAGATGTTCTACGGGCGAAACGAAATGCAGGGGTGTGCCACCCAGACCTTGTTTGTAGATTTCCTTCCATTGCTCCGCGGGTTCTTCGCCGAGCGCATCTATAAAGCTCATTGCTGAATCGCCTATCCTCACATCGATTCCATACAGTCCTTTTACAGTTTCCTTGAACTTACCGTTGAATGCGATCAAACGCATGGATGGGTCGAGTGAATAAATATTCGCGTTCGAGTTTTCCATCAACGCGCTAAGGTTCGCCTCCGACCGGATGATACGACTTATGTACGCCTTGTTCTCACGTTCCGTTTCCCATTTCTCCAGCGCATTTTCAATCGCCCCGGGCAAGCGTGTCAAACGGTCCTTCAATACGTAGTCGGCAACTCCCTCGTGCATCATCATCACGGCGAAGTCTTCCGAAACAGTGGCAGTAACAAGGATGAATGGTATTTCGAAGTCAAACTCCTTCAACATGCGGAATGCTTCCACAGATGAAAATCCGGGCATTGAATGATCGGAGAGAACTATATCGGGACGGAAGGTAAGCAGCGCTTCCCGGTAGGCTTGTTTGGAATCGACCCATTTCCATCTGAAAATAAATCCCCCTTTACGTACCGTGTTTTCTACGAGCACGCTTTCATCCTGGACGTCTTCAAGATGAAGAATATGAACGGGTCTGCCGTTTAGCGAATTCACAACAGTGTTTTGAATTTACAGAATTCATGGATGTTAATACGTCTAAGAACACCCACGTATAATATACAAAAAAACGAAATAGGGAGATCGTACATATACCGTGTTTACACGACTTTTCACCCTGTTTTTTTTAACATTCGTCGGAATCTTACATGTTTTTTACGTTTGCTTTCTCAGGTGTTGTCGAAGTTTGTATCTTATAAGTTCTTCCGCTATGCCCCGATGAAGATTATGTTTAAGAAGGTCAGTTAAATGAAGCAGGGTATGGAAACCGAAAAGAAACTAAAGATCTTAATGCTCGAAGACAATCCCGAGGATGCGTTCCTTATAGAACGTGTACTTCGTAAGGATAACATGGTGTTCGTAGCCGAGCGTGTAGATACACGCGAAGAGTTTGTGGAGTCGATCGGAAGATTTCAACCCGATGTGGTATTGTCCGATCACGGTCTTCCCCGATTCAATTCGAGGGAAGCTTTGAGAATAAGTTTAAAGGAAAGAGCGGTAGCCCCCTTCATTCTTGTCACGGGAACGATGTCCGACGAGATCGCTATCTCATGTCTTCGCGATGGAGCAGACGACTATATTCTTAAAGGAAATCTTTCACGTCTTCCTTCGGCAATACGTCGTGCAATTAAAGAACGTCGATTAGAAAAACTCAAGAGAGAAGCGCGTTATGCTCTTCGTCAGCAAAATCGTGAATTGGTGAAAGTGAATAGCGAGCTGGATAAGTTTGTGTATTCTGTATCGCACCAGCTCCGCGGTCCGCTTGCTTCGGTGATGGGACTTCTGAACGTTGCGGAAGGCAAACCGAGAAATATCGATGAGATACATGCAATGATGCGTCGTAGTGTGATGAAGCTCGATGAGACTTTGAAAGAGATCATCGATTATTCCAACAACGCACGAACTGCGCTTGCAATCGAAGAGATCAACTGGAAATTGTTGATCGACACGGCAGTAGAACGACTTCAGTATTTACAGAATGCGAAGAAGGTGAAGTTCGAAGCCGATCTCAGTCTCGCACAGTTTCCTTTTTACTCAGACCCCCAACGTCTTTTCATCATCTTCAGCAGTATTTTTTCAAACTGCATTCTTTATTGCTCGTCCGATAAACAAGCGGTTGTACTTACAAGGATTGTGGTTGCTTACGATACAGTAACCATCACAATTTCCGACAACGGTATCGGTATCAGCGAACATTGTCTTCCAAACGTCTTCAATATGTTCTATCGCGCAAGCGAAAGAAGTATGGGAGCAGGTCTGGGATTGTACATCACAAAGGAAACGGTGAAGAAGCTCGGTGGAAACATCAGCATCCGGTCGGCAGAACAGAAAGGAACAACGGTCACTATCTCGTTGCCGAACGACAACCCCGGACCGATAGAGTAAGTCGACCTAACCTTTAGTCAGCTCCGCAAAATATACATCCTCGAGATCGGCGTCGGCGCGTTCAAAGCCTTCGGGCCTGGTGATGCTGAAGACCCTGATCTCGGGAGATCCTGCAAGCAATTTTTCCGATAACACCCTGAAGTTCATCCGGTATTCTTCCAATTGATTTTTCCGGATCTTCTTCTTCCAGATCTTCCCGGAAACTTCATCGACTGACACCGACGGATTTCCCTGGTACAGGAGTGTTCCACTATTGATGATCGCCATTGACGTGCATAGTTCCTTGACGTCTTCAACGATATGAGTGGACAAGATGACGATGGTGTTCTCACCAAGTTCTGAAAGCAGGTTAAGGAAACGATTTCTTTCGGCGGGGTCGAGACCTGCAGTAGGCTCGTCAACGATCACCAGCTTCGGCTCACCGATAAGCGCCTGGGCGATTCCAAACCTTTGCTTCATTCCACCGGAAAAGGTTCCGAGATTTTTATTCCGGACACTCCACAAGTTGGTTTTCTGAAGAAGACTTTCGACGATGTTCTTACGATCTGTTTTATCCGTAACACCTTTTAACACGGCAATGTGGTCGAGCAATCGTATGGCTTCAACTTTTGGATAGACACCGAATTCCTGCGGGAGATACCCGAGTACTTCACGAACCCTTTGTTTTTCTTTCAGTACATCGATATCGTCCAGTTTCACCGAGCCGGAGTCTGCCTCCTGCAATGTGGCGAGCGTACGCATGAGCGTTGACTTGCCCGCGCCGTTTGGTCCCAGTAAACCAAACATGCCTTGCGGTATCGTGAGCGAGATTCCTTTCAGAGCGTGAACTCCATTGCTATATGTTTTCGTCAGGCCGTCGATGACAAGTTCCATTGTATATTTTTTTAGTTACCCAACGGTGAATTTGCGAGCTCAACAACAGTTCCGACCGGGATTACATTGTCGTTAGATTGATGATCGATGAGCTTATTCAATGGATCGATACCCACCTTCAGTGGCTTTTTATCTACCGTGATCGTCAATGTGTTCCTTTGTCTCGAGAACTTATGTTTCTTAAGATATATCAGTTTCTGATTGCCATTCTCATCGTTCCCGTAAATACCGATGTCGATCCAGTCATTCATTGGAACCGGAACTTCAATACCATTTTCGCCGGTCTGTAATTTTTGTGCAGATACGTTAATTGTCACCTGGTACCGTTTGTTCGCCAGAACCGTATAAGCGGCTTCGGTGGTTTTGTTCTCATAAAGAGTAATGTGCTCGAACATATCGCTAATTAAATAGCCGAGGCTGTCGGGCGTAACTTTCCTGATCTCGTTTAGAAGATCTTTGGAGGTGGGATAGGGAGGACCGGCAAAGGCCCACCTGTTGTGAAAGTTCCGGAAAGCTTTGTTCACATTGTCTTCACCGATATAATCCTGCAACGCAAAAAACGCGAGAGCCGATTTGTTTAAAGAAATGTATTGCTGGTCGCGTACGGCAACCAACGGCAGTTCTTTCTTTTTCTCGCTCGTTCTTCCCTTGAGATATGCATCGAGCTCATATTTTAAAAACAGCTGCATGAGCTCCGGCGAAAACTCTTTGTTCATCACCATCAGGGCAGAATATTGTGACATCCCTTCCGATAGCGTCGACCGGCCATCTGCATCCGCTTGGATCACATCTTGTCCCCACCATTGATGAGCGAGCTCATGGGCAGTAACGTAGTAAGGAACGTCGAGATCTTTTGCAGGATCATCTATTTTAAGTATGAAGCCAACACCTTCTGAAAAGGCGATGGTACCGGGAAATGATTGCGCCGCCATGTTGTATTTCGGGAATTCCACGATCCGGACCGGCGACACTGGAGCGCCACCGAAGTTGGAGGTGTAGTAGGCAAGTCCATCTTTCAATCCCTGCATCATACGATCGACGTTGTATTTGTGTGCAGGGTTATAATAGATCTCGAGGTCAATGTCATTCCATTTATCTTTCCTGATTTCGTAACGACCGGAGAGCATTGCATAGAAATCGGGCATTGTTGTGTTCACTTCATATTGTTGGTAGTGACGATTGTTGCTATACCAATCTTTAACGAGCGTCCCGGGAGCGATCGCGAACTGCGTACTGTCGGTGCTTACCACAGCCTTGAAACGGGTGCGATCGGCTTCTCTTCCAAAAGCCTCCGGGTGCGTATACCCGATTGCCGGGAGATAATTATTACGAAAGTATGTTCCATTGTAAACAAGATCGGTGTTCTGCGGCTTCGATTTAAAACCTGTTTGTACGAACGCTATGTTGAAGCGCATGAGAAGGCTGTCGCCTGGTGCAAGAGGGGGTTCGATCTGGAAAGAAAGATGTCCAAGACCGGGATCTTCTTCAATAACTTCCGATGTCCGCCCGAAGTCTATATTGTGAACCTTGAGGTCCCGGGATGCGAGATGCTGAACACGGATCTCATTTATTGGTAACGAATCGGAGTTCTTCAGGTAATACGACCCTCGTGCTTCAAAGCTTCGCCGATCGGGAAACAGATCGATATTAAGATCGATGCCGGTGATTTTCGGTTGCGCAATACGCTCGTAGCCGGCGAGCTTCTTTTCGTAACGTGCAAGCTCCGATTTTATCGCGCGATTGCTCTGGAAATGATTGAGGACTTTAGTGTTATAGTAGATATAAGCCCCCAGTCCAATAAATGTCAGAAGTGCGATAGCGCCCGCGGCTTTCATTTTGAACGAAAGATCCTCGCGCCGGCGATAGAACAGGATTGTGACGATAAAGAATACTGTTGCAAGAGCTGCCCAGTATGATTTCAGCCAGACGAACGGCACAATGAAATGCCCGAAGCCATTCATTTGTGAGAAGATCCCGAGCGAACCGCTTCCATAAAGGAACATCTCGTTTTCGATCCCGAACAAGGGAAGCAGGGCCACGAGCAATACAAACATTACGGTTATCACGAATCCCAGGAACTTGTTCCTCGACAATGCCTGGATAAGCATCGAGGCGATCGTGATTAGACAAAGATTGATAAAAGTTTCTGAGAGCGTTCCGAAGTATGCCTGCACATCATACTGATAGTATCCCTGTGACGATTGTAAAAGGATGCCGTAAAGAAAAAATGCGAGAAGGAATGTGAGATAGACCAGGCACAGACAAAGGAATTTTGAAAGGATAATCTGCTTATTCGAGATCGGCGTTGCGTCGACAATCGAATGGATCTTATCCTGCCGTTCCTTCCACATCATCTCGCCCGAATAAAATATCATGATGATGAAGAAGAACAGCCAGAACGAGCCGAGCATCGACAGCACGGCGCTTGTTGTGGGATAAGAACTCGTCCCAAACACGTTGTCCATACGTGCTGAATTCACCAGCAGAACGATCAACCCGGTTCCTGCAATAGCCATGAACGGCACTTCTGTCCAGATCGACCGGAAGTGAAACCAGGTTATCGAGCGAAGCTGCGCGAAAGAAGTTGCAAAGCCCGTTCCCTTCTCAATCTTTGGGAGTGGGCCGCGAGGAGGTGGGCTGTCTTCAGTTTCAACAAGTTTCTTTTTCCTTGAAAAGCCGCGTCTCGACGTGAACGAGAACCGCCAGTATGTTATCAATAATACGACAACAGATATCGAGATCCAGATAAGCCGGTTGTAAAGCATCGCGCCCTCGAATGGCACCAGCAAAGTATTTTGTTCAGCCGGTGTCCAATAACGCGTCATGTACACGAACGTCTGAACGCCAAAGGGATCTATGAGGGCAGCTAGGCGCTGGGAGTCGAGATCCCGCAGGTAAAAGATATTCGCCACCTGGTATAACATCACCATGGCTACACCTTGCGAATAGATTACGACCGGCTTCCGTACCAGTGCGCCGGCAGCGAAGAATAGAGATCCGGTTATGAAAATATCGGATACACTGAATAGCAGGAAAGGCTGGACATAACTCCAGAGGTTGAACGCGAGGATCGATTTAGTATGCCATGTTATTTCCCAGGGAAGAAAATGGCCCAGGGCAAAGGCTGCCACCGCACCGAAAATTATCCCGGTATTGAGGAGTAGGAGTATTGTTAATGAACCTGCGAAGCGTCCAAACAAGTAACTACCTTTATGTATGGGTGTGGTAAAAATGATCGGGGCCATTTCATGGTCGACGTCACGTATGACGGCAACGCCTACAAGCGATGAGGTGATGAGCGAGAAGACGAAGGACAACACGACCATCAAAACCGCGATCGTGTAAGGAGAGTTGGCGCTCGTGGCGTCCGATGTGCCGGTGATGCTCAGTGTAGGACTGGTGAGCGTTGCGAAGCTGGTGAGGAAGATTACTAGAAAATAAACGTAGGTGGTCGCACGCCGGCGCCTGTAGTAAATCTCGAACCGAAATAATTCCCGGAACATTTTAGAGTCATCGGAAAAGTACTGTGGGAAATCTCAATATGAAAAGTAATCAAACCGCCTGTCGATTAAATTAAAAATCATAAGGAATCAATACATTAATCTTACATGAGCGACTGCCCCGGTAAATAATTAAATTATACCTTAAGGATAACAGCTGGCATGAAATTATATATCAACCGTAAAATTCTCTTGGGCCTCATCATATCTATAGCGATAATCGGCGGGCTCGGGATTTTGTCTTACCGGTATTTCCTGAGCCTGACTGCTGCCACGCAGTGGTCTTCGCATGCGCGCCAGGTTATTCAGAATGTTGAAGAAGTCCGGTCGAAGCTTATAATTATTGAAAACTCGAAGCGCGGTCATTCGATCACAGGGGAGGAAAGTTATGTCAAGGCGGTAAGCGCGGGCATCAGCAATCTCAACTCGCTCGTCTCCGACCTGGAAACAGCAACAAAGGACAACAGTATACAGCAAGAAAATATAAAAAAGTTGCCATCGTTGATATCCGCCTATGTAAACGAGACAACGCTTGCCGGCCGGAACAGGGAATTAGAGAAGATACAGCGGCAGCTCGACCAGGTCAAGGAAGAAGAGCAGTCCCTCATCCTGACACGATCGCTCAACGTACAAAAAGGATTTTACCGGTTTGTGTCGGCTTTCATCGGTTTGATACTGGTTACACTCGCTGTTCTGCTGGCGCTTGTATGGCTTATTAACTCGAACACACGCTCACGATCCATCGCCGAGGAAAGGCTTCGTGAGGCTCAGCTTGAAACAAAAAAGATCAATGAAGACCTCGAAGCATTCAGCTATTCGGTATCACACGATCTTCGCGCGCCCCTGAGATCGATCAATGGCTATTCCCAGATACTGATCGAAGACTATGCTGCAAAACTTGACGACGAAGGTATCAGGATACTGAACGTTGTGATCACCAACGCTAAACGTATGGGGCAATTGATCGACGACCTTCTTGAATTCTCCCGACTTGGCCGCAAGGAACTCAATCGCACGGTGACCGATGTGAATGAACAGGTTCGAACGATCGCCGCCGAGTTGCTCGAACGCGAGACAGACAGGAAGATCGATTTCAAAATGCAACCACTCGGTACTGCAAAGATCGACTCGACAATGATGCGCCAGGTTTGGATCAATCTCATCGGCAACGCTATCAAATATTCCAAGAACAACGACGTTGCAACCATCGAGGTCGGCCGAAGCGATGAAAAAGGAAAGATATCTTTTTATGTGAAAGACAACGGCGCAGGTTTCGATATGGCCTATGTTGACAAGCTCTTCGGTGTTTTTCAACGTCTTCACAAAAATAACGAGTTTGAAGGAACCGGTGTCGGACTTGCTTTGGTGAAGCGGATCGTTGAACGCCATAACGGAAAGATCTGGGCAGAAGGAAAAGTAGGCGAAGGCGCCACATTTTACTTTACACTATTAGTCGATTAGTAGTAGATTTATGGCCATGTCCAAATCCACTCTTCACGAAGATTGGGCCGTCGTTGTGCTCGGCTTCCTGATCATTCTCATCACTCTTTATTTATATGTCGTTCCCGCGCCGTCTTTCGGCTGGAGCAACGGCGAAGATCTTTCTGCGAAAGTATTTTCATCGAAGAACCTCGGCGTCATCATCACACAATTTGTATTCGTGTATATCATCGGCGCGCTCGCCATTGTTCTCACAGGGAAACAACTCAAATCATTTTTAATAGTATTTCCCATCATTTTTTTCATTGCAATGGCGGCAATGATAATTACCGGCAATGCTTTTATAAAAGACCTCGGCCTCGAAGCAGTCATCTTCAGCTTGTCGATCGGGTTGATTATCGGAAATGCTTTTAGATTACCTGAATGGTTTCGCTCGACATTATCAGCCGAACTGTTTGTGAAGATCGGCCTCGTGTTGCTCGGGGCAGGAGTGATCTTCGGCGATATATTGAAAGCCGGCGGCCTTGGATTGATCCAGGCTTTGATCGTCGTATTATCGGTCTGGTATTTTGCTTTCTGGGTATGTAAGAAGCTTAAGCTCGACCAGGAATTGTCGATGATGATCTCGAGCGCCGTGTCTATCTGCGGTGTATCTGCAGCCATCGCAACCGCGGGCGCAATTAAAGGAGATCCGAAAAAACTTTCTTACGTGATCTCGATGGTATTGATCACGGCAATACCGATGATGATACTGATGCCGGTCGCTGCCCGTTATATGGGATTGTCTGAAGAAGTTACCGGTGCATGGCTTGGAGGTACCATCGACACAACCGGGGCCGTTGTCGCGTCAGGAACTTTGGTGGGTGAAACAGCACTTAAGCTTAGTACGATCGTCAAGTTTTCCCAAAATGTTTTGTTGGGTCTCGCCGCTTTTGCGATAAGCGTGTATTGGACTTACAACGGCAATGCCGCCGATAAAAATGTGCAGAAGCCGACATTGGGTTTGATCTGGGATCGCTTTCCGAAATTTGTCCTGGGATTTGTAGCGGTATCGTTATTCTTTTCTTTCGTGCTGGCGCCGGAGAAGGTGGCCACTGTAAAGGACAGCCTTAAGAGCCTGCAGACCCTTTGGTTTGTAATGGCCTTTACGAGCATCGGGTTGGAAACCCGGTTTGCGGACCTTTTCAACGCTCAGGGTAAAAAACCACTCTATGCGTTTCTCATAGCGCAAGGTTTTAATATTATCGTGACTCTAATCGTTGCTTATTTGCTGTTCGGTTAGGACATGTAGAAATTCGTTCTCGGTCGTTGCACTTTGCACGTTGCTCGTCGCACATTTAGAATGGCATAATAATCGCAGCCCAGCAACATTATGGGGCTGGTTGAATACAGGAAGAAGAGAACTTTAAAGAATACTCCTGAGCCTGCGGGGGGAAAGTCTGACAGGGACGTCTTGCGTTTCGTCGTTCAAAAACATGCAGCATCACATCTTCACTACGATTTTCGCCTGGAGATGGGCGGAGTATTAAAGAGCTGGGCCGTGCCGAAGGGGCCTTGCATGGACCCGAAGGTTAAACGCCTGGCCATGGAAGTTGAAGATCATCCATATGACTATCGCAACTTCGAAGGGGTAATACCCAAAGGAAATTACGGCGCGGGGACGGTGATGGTTTGGGACGAGGGTACTTACCATGCAACAGGCGAATTTTCCGACAAGAAGAAAGAAGATACCGAATTGCGCCGGCAGTGGCACTCGGGAAAGATCCGTTTTACCCTCGACGGCACAAAATTGAAAGGCGAGTTCGCCCTGGTGAAAGCATCATACCGCGGGGAGAAAAGCTGGTTGTTGATGAAGCTGGACGACGAGTTTGCTACAACGGAAGAAATTTTATTAGAGGAGACGTCGGCGACCACAGGCCGTACTCTTGATGAGATCACTTCGGGAAAAAGAAAGATGGGCTCCAGGAAACCAATAGCGAAAAAGGCTGCTTCCGCAAAAGCGCCGAAAAAGAAGTCAACGAAGTCTTCCTCCAGGCCCATTCTTAAAAACATCACGCCAATGCTCACAACGCTGGTCGACAAACCATTCGATCATGAAGGTTGGGTCTATGAAGTGAAGTGGGATGGATATCGCGCGTTGTCTTATCTGAGCAATGGCACCGTCGAGATCAGATCCCGTAACGATAAATCTTTCAATGAAAAGTTTTACCCGGTTCATGAGGCTTTGAAGAACTGGGATGTCAACGCGATCGTCGATGGCGAGATCGTGGTTGTAAAATCCAATGGCCGTTCCGATTTCGGTTCACTTCAGAACTGGAGAAGCGAAGCCGACGGCGATCTTGTCTATTATATATTCGATGTTCTCTGGCTCGAGGGACAAGATCTGCGAAACGAACCTCTTCATAAAAGAAAAGAAGCCTTAAAATCGATCATACCGGACGACAATAATATTCTTCGTATCAGTGAAAGTTTCAGCGTAAGCGGCACAGAATTTTACGAAAGTGCCCGGCGCATGGGGTTAGAGGGAATTATAGCGAAACGAACAGATAGCTTATACCACGACGGCGCACGAACAACCGACTGGTTGAAAATAAAAGTCAATCAAAGACAAGAAGTTGTTATTGGCGGATATACCCAGAACACGGGATCGCCGAAGCCATTCAGCGCGTTGTTGGTCGGAGTATTCGATAAGAATGGTGATTTCATTTACACGGGAAAGATCGGAACTGGATTCAAGGACCTGCAGCAAAGGGAGATGCTGCGACAGTTTGCTCCTTATGAAACTAAGAAAGCTCCGTTTACAACAATACCCGATTACAATAAGCCATCGCGATTTAATCCACGTCCTTCAAAGGCAAGCGTAGTCTGGCTGAAGCCAGTGCTTGTTTGTGAAGTAAGTTTCACTGAGATGACAACCGACGGCGTGATGCGCCATCCTTCGTTCGAAGGAATGAGATCTGACAAGAATTCGAACGAGGTAAAACTGGAAACTCCGAAGCACACGGAAAATATCGTCGAAGAGAAATCATCGACACCTATCGTAAAAACACATACGAAGCGTGAACGTGCTACTTTATTAAATCCCACAGACAAGCAACAGGTCCGGCCGGTAGAGGGCCATGAAATCAAGTTCACGAATCTCGATAAGATTTACTGGCCTGCAGCGAAATCGGCCGGTTTAACAAAACCGGTTACGAAGCGTGATATGCTCAACTATTATTACCTGGTTGCTCCATACATCCTTCCTTACCTGGTTGATCGCCCGCAATCGTTGAACAGGTTCCCGAACGGGGTCAACGGCAAGGGGTTTTATCAGAAAGATGTGACCGGCAAGGTTCCCGATTGGGTGGAAACATATTTGTATCATCGTTCGGATGAACCGGACGTCGATCGTCATTACCTGATCCCGAGATCAGAAGCAGATGTGATGCTGATGGCATCGATGGGTTGTATCGAGATGCATCCATGGAGCAGCAGAACTGTGAGTCCCGATAATCCAGACTGGTGTTTGATCGATCTCGATCCGGGTAAAAATACTTTCGATGAAGTGATCGAGGCGGCGCGCGTGACTCATGAAATACTGGAGAGTGTGGGCATTCCTTCTTATTGTAAGACGAGCGGGTCTACGGGCCTTCATATCTATATTCCCCTCGGCGCCAAATACACTTACAAGGAATCGCAGTTGTTTGCTAAAACGATCGTGACATATGTAAACGAAGAGCTTCCATCGTTTACTTCTTTAGAGAGGATGGTTTCAAACAGGAAGGGAAAGATGTATCTCGACTTTCTCCAGAATCGTCCGCAGGCAACGCTGGCTGCTCCATATTCGTTACGACCAAAACCTGGTGCGCCGGTATCGATGCCATTACACTGGGATGAAGTAAAAAAGGGTTTGAAGATCACGGACTTTAATATCAACAATGCGCTGGCAAGGATCCGTGAAGTAGGAGATATATTTAAGCCGGTGCTGGGCAAAGGTATCAATCTTGAAAAGTTTACAAAGAAATTAAACGAGTAGTTGTGAGCAGTAAGGCAGTAGTTCATTATTCAGACGATGATAAGCTTATCCAGAAGTTCTATCTGAAAGATGATGGTGTGTTCCCAAACAACTCACTGCCGGTATTGTATTACCCCGGGGTTTTGTTGTTGCCGGGATTATTTCCCGCTGGCGAAGTGAAGGATCTGTTCTCACAAAACGACTGGAAGAATACATGGCAGGCAGGGATTTATACGTTTCACCATTATCATAGCAATACGCACGAGGCTTTGGGTATTGTGAGAGGTGAGACAACCATTCAGCTTGGAGGCGATAATGGAATTCAGCTGAAGATACAGAAAGGCGACGTGATCATACTGCCTGCGGGCACGGCACATAAAAATCTGGGTGATGAAAACGCGGTTGTCTGCGTTGGAGGTTACCCCAAAGGAAAAGAGTACGATATGAATTACGGTCAGCCCGCGGAGCGGCCGGCAGCGGATGAATATATAAAAAAAGTGAGGCTGCCGGATCATGACCCGGTGTTCGGAAACCAGGGCGGAGTGTTGAGGTATTGGGCTTCGAGGGCGTAGATCACTGTGATCCCGGTTGTAGCCCAAGGATAATCATAAATAAGCGAATCATGGTCGTAAGAAGTCTCTAAGGAGGCTTTTTTATTTTCTGCTCAATATTATATACATTTATAAATAATATGAAGGGAACTTATTTAGGCGAATTCGAGGAACTCGTTCTTTTAGCCACGGGAATTTTAAACGACGGAGCATATGGCGTCGCCATCCGGAAAGAGATTGAAAAGCAGACGAAACGATCTGTAAACATTGGCGCGGTGCACACTGCACTGCACAGACTCGAAGACAAAGGATACCTCAAATCAAAATTCGGCGAAGCATCCCTCGTGCGCGGCGGAAAAAGAAAAAGGATTTTTGCATTGACAACGTATGGCTTAAAAGCCCTGCAGAAAGCGCAAGCGCTTCGAAGCAACATGTGGTCGCAACTAGGTCAGGTCATCATTCAAAAAGGTTGAAATATGCGGGTCACGAAACATCTGCCGCCCCAACTGGCAAAAGCTTTCCTGCGCCGTTTCTGTCACGTGTCGTTTATCGAGGAGGTGGAGGGTGATCTTGACGAGCAGTTTTATGAGAACGTCGAAGAAATGGGACTTCGGCGTGCACGACGGCAGTACTGGTACGATGTGGTTCGCGCTTGCCTTTCCGGGAATCGGCGCGAAGAGAACAGTGTGTCGCGGATGTTGCTGGGAGACTCGCTGAGTCACTTTTTCAAGATCTTCTTTCGCGGCCTAAGACACGGTCGCGCCTCTGCATCGATCAATATAACGGGATTGGTATTAAGTCTCGTAAGCTTCATCGTGATATGGCTTTACGTTAACGATGAGCTCTCATACGATGAATTTCATCCTGACGCACAACAAGTTTACCGGATAAGCCACTCTTATAAAAGATATGGCGACGGCGTGCCGCAGACCGATGCGCGTCTCCCCGGTTTATGGGTCCAGGCTCTGCGTGAGTTGAGCCCTGAGATAAAAGCGTCCACACGATTTTCGAAATTTGGAATGCCGGGCTCCATGAAGTATGAGAAGAAGGACCTGCTCTTTGAAGAACCCGATGTTTATTGGGTCGATCCCGACTATACCGCGATATTCAGCCTTGAACTGATCAAAGGCGATACGCCCGACAAGGTCTTTAAGGATCCGAGTAAGATCATCATCAATAAGTCTGCCGCCGAAAAATATTTTACCGATGAGGATCCGTTAGGGAAAGAGATCATCTATTCGCGGCAGGGAATGGATTTTCATTTCACGGTTGCTGGTGTGATGAAAGACTATCCAAACAACGCGCATTTTCACCCGGCTTTTATTGCGGGTAACATCAGCCTCGATCCATTGTGGAAGCGCAACGGCAACGACCGCGTCAATTCAAACGGAGATCCGTTTACCTATACTTTCATCAGGGTCGATAATGAAGCGGAACTCGCGAAAGTAGCTTCGATACTCGATCCGCTCGTTAAGAAGCAATCGAACGATGCGGTGACCGCGGTCTTCACGAAATTAACAGACATCCACTTCACCCATGGAATGGATGTTACGCTCGAGGCGCCGGGAGACAAAGCGTATGTTTATATTTCTGCATCAACCGGCATCCTGATATTGATCATTGCCGCGATCAATTACATGAATCTTGCTACGGCGCGATCCGTTCGCCGCTCGAAGGAAGTTGGTTTGAGAAAGACATTGGGTGTCAGGCGTTCATCGCTGGCCGGACAATTTTTAGGTGAATCGATGATGATCATCCTCATTTCTTTTGTGATCTCCATCGGTCTCACAATTTTGTTATTGCCGTTCTTTAATCAGCTCACGGGAAAGTCATTCACAAGCATTTCCCTGATTCACGGCGATACGCTTCTCATTCTTTCTTCGCTGGTCATCGTTCTTGCACTTCTTTCGGGAAGTTATCCTGCTTTTTATTTATCGCGTTTCAAACCTGTCGATGTTCTGAAAAATAAAGTGTCGGGTGGAAACAATGCCGAGCGGTTCAGAAAGGCATTGGTCGTGTTTCAGTTCACCATAACGATGGCTCTTATTGTTTGTGCCGCCGTCATTCGTACGCAGCTTTCGTATATCCGGGAAAGCAAGCTCGCATCGAATACCGATCGCGTGATCACGGTGCGGAATCAAATGGATTCGAATATCAGGAGTATGAAAGAGTTCAAGAGCCGGTTGATGCAGACACGTGGTGTCGAACAGGTGTCGTTGAGCGATCATTTGCCCCGCCGCGACGGATTTTCTTTTATCACGTTACCTGTCTCGATCAAATCAAAGGGTGCGGACGAATACGTCTGGGATGCGCTAAAGGTCGATGAAGACTTCGTGGACATGTTTAAGATCGAGCTTGTGGCGGGGAGAAATTTTTCACCTTCGCAACCACTGGACACGACCAATGTTATATTGAATGAAGCGGCGGTGCGCGCATTGAATATGACACCGGAGGAGGCAGTGGGGCAGGAGATGTCTGTTAACCCGAATATCGGGTTACCATACAAAACCGGGAAGGTGATCGGTGTTGTAAAAGATTTTCCGTACGAGTCTGTCCGGTTCAAGATCTCGCCAATGTTTTTGTTTGGATACTATCCGAATGCCGAGACCATCAACATAAAGGTCTCAGGTGATGATCTTCAGGCGACCATCGAGCACATAGCAAAAGTGTGGAGGAATACGAATCCATCGGTTCCTTTCGAATATTGGTTTATGGACCAGGAGTTCGGGAAACTGTACAAACAGGAGATCCGGATGGCGAAGCTGTCGAATTATTTTACGGGATTTACGGTGTTGATCGCCTGCCTGGGTTTGTTCGGACTGGCTTCGTTCACGATAGAGCAGAAGACAAAGGAGATTGGTATCAGAAAGGTGATGGGTGCATCGGCGCGACAGATACTGGTATTGCTCACTAACAGGTTTGTTTTGCTCGTGGTGATTGCGTGTATTTTGGCGATACCCTTGTCGCTTTACGCGATGGACCTTTGGCTACAGAATTTTGTGTACCGCGCGTCGATCCATTGGACTGTTTTTGCTGGTGCAGGCATGTTCATTTTGATACTGACATATCTTACGGTCGGCATAGAATCATTGCGTGCCGCGAATGCAAACCCGGTGGAGTCGATAAGGCATGAGTAGGTGGTTGGGTAGTGTGATCAGGTTAACCTGACATATTCTTTTGTTGATCAGGAAAACCTAATTGATTTAGATTCGATACCGCCAAAAGCTTTTCCTAAAGAAATGCATGAGACATCTTCGTCGCATGTTTAACTATGATTACAGGTCGGTCGATTTATTTATGCTGCGGGAAGCGGGTGTTAGAACTTTTCGAGAAGTGGAAGAAGTGATTGAGGGACGATCCTTTACCGATCGAATTCCGGGACCCGGAAATTTTGCCCGTTATACGGGGTTTACGCGTGCGTCGAAGCCTCTTGAGGTTACTATTAAAGAAATAGCAATTAAGGGCGTTGACATCGATATACAGGTTTTGGACGTTCATAAACCGAGCGTTGACGAAATCATTTATAACTTCTGTCGACACTGTCGTTTTAAGAACCATACTTAAAATATATCACTATGGAGTTTAGAGATTTTTTTGAAGATGATGAAATGAGCGTCCTGAAGATGGAGTTTAGAAGAGAAAAAAGGGGTGAACTGAGTAAGTGGATAACCGAGCATAAAACGGCTACTTACAGTTCAGATGAAATGAAGAGAATGATCCTCGAAAGAAGAAGCCAGAAACAATCCGATAAACTCAAATCACCGCCATCGCTTAGTAGAATATCAGGCATTCCTGACAACAAGGATATTGGATCAGGAAAACCTGATTGATTTAGATTCGATACTGCTAAAAGCTTTTCCTAAAGAAATGCATGCGACATCTTCGTTGCATGTTCAATTACAACTACAAACTTATCGACCTGATGAAGACTTTGAGAACGGAATTCCTAAGCCTGAATACAGAGGAGACGGACAGAAAAAAATGTGGCAATGGATCCATGAACATTGCAGACATCATCAGCTCTATCGCTCCAACGAGTTTCTGCCCGATGGCCAAATCAATTTTAAATACATTTCATCGGATGAAGAATTATTGGCAAAATGGCTTGCCCTCGAAAGCGGTAAGCGAATATTTTTGCTCCGCGGAGAAATGCGCCGAATCGGCATTTTGAAAAAGGCAAAACTCAAGGCTGAAAGACAATCACCCAACCCAAACAGCCTTTAACTCAACACCCAACTTCCCACCCAAACCCTTATCTTTATCACAGCCCAATCCTCTTTGATGAAGAAAATCCTCGTCATCGGCAGTTCCAACACCGACCTCATCACCAACGTCGCCCGTTTCCCTAACGCCGGCGAGACAATCAGCGGAAAATCCTTCATGCAGGCCATGGGCGGCAAAGGCGCCAACCAGGCAGTCGCCGCCCAACGCCTCGGTGGCAACGTCAAATTCATTACTTGTCTCGGCAACGACTCCAACGGACAAAGCACACTGGCATATTTCAAAAACGAAGGACTCGATACCTCGAATGCGCTCGTGGTCGATCACGCACCCACAGGTACAGCAATCATACTCGTAAACGACGAGGGCGAGAATTGCATCGTTGTCACGCCCGGTGCAAACAACGAACTCCTTCCAAATCATATCGACAATATCGAGGGCGATATTTCCGGGGCCGCTATTGTTGTCCTGCAAATGGAGATCCCATTTGTAACAGTAGAAAGATCAATCGACATAGCCAGCAAACATCGCACGCCTGTTTTATTGAACGTTGCCCCCGCAAATCATATCAGCGCCGATCTCATTAAAAAAATAGACATCCTTGTCGTCAATGAAACAGAGATCGAACGGGTTTCCGGGAAGACAATTGCATCTCTCGGCGAAGACGGAATCATGGATCACCTGATCTCTTCAGGCGCACGCACTGTCATACTCACGCTTGGCAAACGGGGCTGTATCGTTAAAAGCAAGACGATCAATGAAAGTTTTCCTGCTTTCGCGGTGGAAGCGGTGGACACAACTGCAGCAGGTGATACATTTTGTGGCGCGCTCGTGGCAAAGCTCAGTCAGGGTAACGACATCGGTGAAGCTGTGAAGTTTGCCACGGCGGCGTCTGCTATCTGCGTAACAAAAATGGGAGCTCAACCTTCGATCCCGACGGAGAAAGACGTTCAAACATTCCTTGCCTCAAATCCATCAACATATGTTCATCATTGAAGATTATTCGCTCGCTGTCGTCTTCTGTATCATCACAATGTTATGCTGGGGCTCGTGGGGAAATACCCAAAAGCTTGCGGGTAAAACCTGGAGGTACGAACTGTTCTATTGGGATTACGTGATCGGAATCGTCCTGTTGTCATTCATCTTCGCATTTACATTGGGAAGCAACGGATCTGCGGGACGTCCGTTCCTCGAAGACCTGGCACAGGCGGACACCAACAACATCGTCAGCGCATTCATCGGCGGTGTGGTTTTCAATGCCGCGAATATTCTTTTGTCGACCGCAATTGCCATCGCCGGTATGTCGGTCGCATTTCCCGTTGGCATCGGTATCGCTCTTGTACTTGGTGTCATCATCAATTATGTTGGGTCGGCAAAAGGAAATCCTGGCTTGCTGTTCGCAGGCGTTGCTATGATCACGGCAGCCATCATTATCAACTCAATCGCTTATAAGCGCGCATCTGCCGGGGAACAAAAAGTTTCAAGTAAAGGACTCACAGTTTCAATCATCGCGGGTGTACTGATGTCATTCTTCTACCGTTTCATTGCCTCGGCAATGGACCTTGATAACTTCGCAGATCCGGCCGCCGGCCTGATGACGCCTTACACTGCCGTGGTAATTTTTTCGTTAGGGATATTCGTCAGTAATTTTGTTTTCAATACGATACTTTTCAAGAAGCCGATAAGCGGTGAGCCGACGAGTTATTCTGCCTACTTCGCAGGAAGTTTCTCAACACATCTCGTGGGCATCCTCGGCGGACTGATCTGGGGAGTCGGTAACTCGTTCAATCTCATAGCCGCAGGGAAAGCCGGCGCCGCCGTATCGTATGGTTTGGGTCAAGGTGCTACATTAGTAGCGGCGTTATGGGGAGTATTCGTATGGAAAGAATTCAGGAACAAACAAAGCGAGGTCTTGCCCGCGGGCAAACAGGTCTCCGGACTACTGACAGTGATGTTCATTCTATTCCTCGCCGGAATAATTTCAATCATCTATGCTGGTCAATAGTCATAGCCCTTTTGCTTGGTAACTGTTCGCACTCGCCTTCTCCGCGTGAAGGAATGGTGTGGATCGGGGGTGGAGACTTTACCATGGGCACCGACGAAGACAATGCTTATGATCACGAGCGTCCCGCGCATCGTGTTCATGTCGACGGTTTTTATATTTCTGAAACAGAAGTGACCAACGAGCAATTCAGAGAATTTACAGATGCAACAGGTTATAAAACCGTAGCCGAAAGAAAACCGACATGGGAAGATCTTAAAAACTCTCTTCCCGAAGGCACGCCGCCAATTCCGGATAGCCTGCTTGTTCCTGGCTCTCTCGTCTTCTTTAAACCAGGAGCTCCTGTCCGACTCGACGACTATTCGCAATGGTGGAGGTTTGTTGAAGGTGCAGACTGGCGACATCCCGAGGGGCCCGGGAGCAATCTCGATCATCGATGGAACCATCCGGTTGTACATATCGCTTACGAAGATGCTCTGGCATATTGCAAGTGGGATGGAAGTCGTTTACCCACTGAAGCGGAATGGGAATTCGCATCTCATACAACAAGCGAATCAACTGCAGACGGACAATTTGTTGCCAACACATTCCAGGGCGCTTTCCCTGTGGCCGACCTGAAGGAGGACGGCTTCGAAGGAACTTCTCCCGTAAAGACTTTTCCTCCCAACGAGTTCGGGCTCTACGATATGATCGGCAACGTCTGGGAATGGACCAGTGACCTCTATGACATCAACTACTACAAGTCGGTAGCCGGTAAGATCATTGATAACCCGAAAGGTCCATCGAAAGCATTCGATCCAAATGAACCGTATGCAGTTAAAAGAGTTACCAAGGGTGGATCGTTCTTGTGTGCTTCGAACTATTGTTCAAACTACAGACCTACAGCGCGGCAAGGATCTTCAGTCGACTCGGGTACGTCGAATACCGGGTTTAGAGTTGTGAGAGATTAGATCACTTATATGCGTCCATCGTCACGATAGTTCCATCAGGATTGTATTTCAGCTCCATCACCTTCACAGAACGCAGATGTGTTTTTTCTCCCGACAGCACGCTATCGTGATAGAAGAGATACCATTTTCCTTTGAACTCGATTATGGAATGATGATTGGTCCAGCCAACTACAGGTTTTAAAACAACTCCCTGGTATGTGAATGGTCCTGCAGGACTTGTTGATGTTGCATAGCAGATAAAATGAGTATCACCTGTTGAGTACGACAAATAGTATATGCCTTTGTATTTGTGCATCCACGCTGCTTCGAAGAACCTTCGATCGTGATCTTTACCCAGCAACGGCTGGCCCTTTTGATCGAGGATCTGAAGTTCTTTTACTGCACCCGCGAAGTGCCGCATATCTTTCGACATTAGCGCCATCCTGGGCCCGATGGCAGGCTTGTCGTCCTGCTTCAGATCTGTCTTCGATCCATTCGCATCAAATGAGCCGGAAGCCCAACGCTGAAGCTGGCCACCCCAAATGCCTCCGAAATACATATAAGACTTTCCATCGGTGTCGGTGAAGACGCATGGATCGATGCTATAGCTGCCTTCTATGTAATTAGCCTCTGGTTTGAATGGACCAGTTGGCGATTTACTTGTAGCCACTCCGATCCTGAATATATCGTTCTTATCCTTTGCGGGGAAATACAGATAATAGGTACCGTTCTTAAATGCCGCGTCGGGTGCCCACATTTGCCGGCCTGCCCAGCTAACGTCTTTAATGTCGAGCGCAACTCCATGGTCTGTGACTTTTCCGCCGATCGCGTCCATTGAAAGAACATGATAATCTTTCATATCGAAGTGACCACCTTCGTCGTCCTGTGGTGTATTAGACTCTATATCGTGCGATGGATAAATATAGATCTTGCCTTTGAACACGTGCGCCGATGGGTCGGCTGTGTAGATGTTTGTGATGAGGGGTTCCGAAACCGGTATTCGGTCCTGCGAATAGGCATTCACCGCAATGAATGCGATCAACAATAAGGCAATTTGTTTCATTACCTAATTTGCTAAATACTATTCGCTTCTCAAAGACTTTACCGGGCTTATCGTCGACACTTTCAGGGAATGATATAGCACGCACAAAAATGCGATGAGCAGTACCGCCGTTCCGGTGCAAATAAAGACCAGTGGTGATATTGGAGCCTTGTAAGCGAAGCCTGCCAGCCATTTATTCATAAAATACCAGGCTGTGGGCCACCCGACAATATTTGAGATCAAAACCAATCCAAGGAAATCTTTCGACATGATCCTGATGAGCGTGGATGTGGTAGCACCCAATACGCGGCGGATGCCTATTTCTTTTGTTCGTCTCTTCGCCATGAACGCTGTAAGACCAAATAAACCGAGTCCGCCTAAAATGATCGACAATACTGAGAATGTCGTGAATATCTTCAGGAACCGGTCTTCTGCCTGGTAGTGTTGTGCCACGGCGTCGTCCATAAATTCGAATTCAAAGGGAACGCCATTGGCAACTTTATCCCATGTGCTTTTCAACGATTCCACGGCGCGCTGAAGGTCTTCACTTTTCACACGAACTTCTACCCATCTCGTCCCTTCCGTTTGCCCGGAGGCCAGGTAAAAAACAATGGGTTGAACTTTTTCATGAAGCGATGCGAGGTGAAAATCTTTCACTACCCCGATGATCTTTCCATCACGGCGAAACCACTTGTCTCCGTTGAAGGTTACACCCAGCAGTTCCCTGTCGACAGGATCTTTCAGGTTAAAGAATTTCACGGCCGATTCGTTGAGTATATATGCATTGGTAACATCCGATGCGATCTCTTTTTTGAAAGTACGACCACCAACCATTGTCGCTTTCATTGTTTCAAAGAAATCGACGGTTACGGAAGTACTGGCCGTATACATTTCCTCCTTGGCATTGGGATCCGGCTTATAGCCACGCCATCCGCCGATCCGCTCGGTTACTTTGTTATTTGAACCGCTAACACTGATCACATCAGGATTTCTCTCCATTTCAGTTTTCAGCAGGTCGAACTTTTCGACGACTTCCGGACTTTGAAGAGGAATGAGCACAACCGCGTCCGGGTCGATGCCAAGATCACTTTTTCTTATGAAAGAGATCTGATCGACCACGATCAACGTGCATGCGATCAGTGTTATTGAAATGGAGAATTGGAATATGATCAACCCGCTTCTAAGGTAAGACCGTTGCCCTTTGAATTCGAGCTTGTCATTGAGCATACCGATGGTCGATGATCTCAATAAGACAAGAGCGGGAGCAATCCCGGCGACGAGCCCGACGATGACCAGCGTTGCCAGGATTCCGCCGCCGATCAGCGGATCCGTAAATGGATTGAATATAAGATCCTTTCCACTCAGCTGATTTAATACAGGCGTGGCAAGTCTTGCCGATACCACGGCAATGAACATGGCGAGGGCCGCAACGATGAATGATTCGGTCTGGAACTGCGACATCTGCATGCGCGCGGTAGATCCCAGAACCTTTTTCATTCCTACTTCTTTACTCCTCGTGAATGAAGCTGCGGTTGTAAGATTGATATAATTGATGAATGCAAGGATGAAGATCACAATTGCCGTCGTGGAGAAAATGTAGACGGTGTCGAGATTCCCGTTCACGCTGATCTCCTGTTGCAGGTTCGATTGAAGGTGAATGGAAAGTAACGGTTGCAGGAATAATTTCGGCGCTGAATCTCCTTCCCATCCCCAGTTCTTTTTTATTAACGTGGATATCGCTGCTTCGAAGCCGGCGATATCGAAGTTTTCCTTAACACGAATGTATGTATACAAGCTTGTGCCCGAGGCATTGTGCAGGACCCAATCGGGATAAAATGGCTTCGCGGCCGATATCGGCAAGATCATCGACGCAGCGAAGTGTGTGTTGACGGGAAGGTTTTGATAAACACCGGTTACTGCAAATGAAACGCCCTGGAGCTCGATTGTTTTCCCGAGCGCGTCGATGGTGCCGAAGTAACGCAAGGCATCTTTCTCATCGATCACAACGCTGTGCGTGAGGTCGAGCGCTGTCGCAGGATCACCGGTAATGAATGGAATTTTGAAAACGTCGAAAAAAGTCGAGTCGGCAAAAAGCATATTCGATTCGTGGATTTCTTTGTCGCCGATCTTTACTTCTCCGAAAGTGAAGTCGGCCCGCGTGATCGCCTCGATTCCGTCGACATCATTTTCTATCAGCGGTTTTACGAGATACGAAGTTTGCGCACTCGTAACGCGGTCGGCGCCGCCCTGGGAATAGTTTCCCGCGATCCTGTATACACGGTCGCCGCCTTCGAAACTCTTATCGAAGCTGAGCTCATCTCTTATGAAAAGCGCGATCAGGATACACATCGTCAGACTCACCGCAAGACCAAGAATATTGATGGCCGCGTAAGCTTTGTTCTTCGCCAGGTTTCTCTTTGCGATCTTGAGATTCGTCTTAAGCATACTTGCAGGTTTATGATTGTACTTTTCTTTGATGATGAAGTTAAGGGCGACAATACTGACGATATCTTGCAACAATTTTCTGTTGGCGAAACGACTGCCCCTTTCTTCAATTCTATATTCATAGAGCTCCAGGAAATCGCCCTTCAGGTCCGGACGACTGTCGGGACAACACTTGTCGAGCAACCACGATAATATTTTCGGAGGGGTGTTCACTGTTGTGACGGGAACAATTTGAAAACACCTTCAGGAATATCTTTCCAGAGTTGCTGACGGCTTTCCATTGCCTTTTTGAGTGTGCGCTGGCCGCCGGATGTGACGATGAAGAATCGCTTCGGTTTGCCGCCTCTTACGGCGGTCGCTTTTCCGAGTTTGGATTTCAGGTACCCTTTTTGTTCGAGCCGATACAGGCCGGTATGAAGGGCGCCCATGCTTACGGGCCGTTTGAGTCTGTTCTCGATCTCTTCCTTGATGGCCAGTCCGTAGGCGTTTTCACCGAGCACGCCGATGGTCAGCATTACGATCTCTTCAAATTCCCCGAGGTGGCTGCGCTGAAACATTATTTTCTATTTGCATGTATTATTGATCAAGTTACGATTTTGCCTGCAAATAGAAAATAATGTTTCTTCCGTTTTTCGTATCTTCAGAAAAACACCCAGCCATGAACATCAATAAGATCCTCGGGTTTTTTACGGGCCTCAACGGCAACAAGACGATGTCCCAGGTGAAACGCGACGCCGGACGAAATAGGGCTTTCATTTATCAGCAGGTAAAACGCAACACTTCCGGCCGTATGACAGAATGGAGCGATCTCGGATCTATCGAGCACGGCTACGGGATTGCAGAGATCGATGCACTCAAGAGCCGTCTCGCCGGCGGCGAAATGCCGAAAGCCACCATCGGATCAAACTCTTTTACCGACCGGATCGCTCTGCACCAGGTGATTACCGACGATAACAAAATTATCCTGCACCTTTTCCGCGACACTAAATATTCCAATGGCATAGACGATTACATTGCTACTGTCGAGATCCCCAATAAATTTGCAACGGATCATCTTCCGCAAGACAACCGGATTTTACAGGGACGTGACTAAAAAAGATCTCATTCATGCCACCATGCCGTTCACCGCAGAGAATCGTCTGCTGAGCTGGTATTATTTTCTCAGCACATTAATCCTTATTGTCGTAGCCTATGCAGGCACCGTGATGTTTGCTAACCCATTGCTGAAGATCATATCCGGAATCCTTGCCGCTCTGCTCATGTCACGGATGTTCGTCATCTATCACGACTTTCAGCATGAGGCCATCTTCAGGAGATCGTTCATCATGAAGATATTCATGACATTCTTCGGTATCGTTGCCCTGGCGCCCGTAAGTATCTGGGACGAGAGCCACGAACATCATCATCACAACAATTCAAAGTTTTCCACTTTCGTCGTCGGCAGCTTTCCGGTTATCAGCAAAGAAAAATTCAACAGCCTTTCGAAGGCAGGCCGTACGAAATATCTCGTTATTCGTCATCCCCTGATGATCGCCTTTGCATATTTACCCATCTTCTTCGTGTCGTTTTGCCTGTGGCCGTTTTTTGAAAATCCCAGGAAATACTGGGACTGTGGTATCTCTGCCATTGTTCATATCGGCATAGGAGGGTGGTTGTGCTGGCTCGGAGGTTTCCCGATGCTCCTTTACTCGTTGCTGATCCCATGTATCGTGATGTATGCATTGGGCGGATACATCTTTTATGCACAGCATAATTTCCCGACGGTCATGCTCAAAGACAATGACAACTGGGATTATCTCGACGCTGCATTGAATTCATCGAGCTATATAAGGATGAACCGGTTGATGCAATGGTTCACGGCGAACATCGGCTTCCATCATATCCATCACGTCAATCCACGTATTCCTTTTTACAGATTACCCGAGGCGATGAATGCACTGCCGGACCTTCAACATCCGCGGGAGACATCTCTCAGGATCCCGGAGATCGCCCGATGTCTTCGACTGAAGTTATGGGACGAAGAACGAGGCGTTATGATTCCACTCCCCTAATTAAAATTTCTGATCGATCCCACCCGTCCCTTTTTAATGCCTTTCCCAACATTTTTTTGAATATCTTCAAGGCTTATCGAACGATAGCGGCTATTTTAGGAAGCACCTATGGTGAAACCTTTATTTCTTCTCTGCTGTGGACTGGTTTGCAGCGTTGTACTTTTCGGACAGAGCTTCAAAAAGGACACCTTATTTCTGGCCGAGGCCAAAAAGAACGCTATACACAGTTATGCCACTGCCATCGGCGGGCAATCTCACCTGTATAACGGGAGTGCTTACACCGAATATGTTTCTCAAAGAGACGAGCATCCTTATTTCTTAGACGAATGGGTTGAAGGCTCAGTCACATACGACGGTGAGTTTCATGACAACGTCCCCATTCTTTACGATCTTAGTCTTGACCGCGTGATTGTCGACGACGCGTTTACTGTGAAAAAAGTGATGTTGGTGAATGAAAAGGTCTCCGCGTTTACCATAGGTCCTCGCCGCTTCGTACACCTGGTGAATGCTCCATTAAGCCCCGGACATTACGAAATCGGCTACGACGGCAACGTGAAAGTTTATGGACGCTATAAGAAGACATTGCAGAGCAAGGCGGTTGACTACTCTGTTTTTAATGTGTTCGAGGAAAAGAAGCTTTACTATATCTATAAAGACGGGAAATACAATCCCGTGCGTGGTAAAGGTTCGGTAGTGAAAGTATTTGGTGACAAGAAGAAGGAGATCAAGAAATTTATCCGTGATAACACGGTGACTTTTGGTTCTGATCGTGTTTTTGATCTGAGCCGCGTAGCGCAATACTATGATCAGATCAAATAAGCCAACGTCGTTTGGTCATTGGATATTAATGGTGTTTTTGCTTCTCGCGACAACATCGCTGTTTGCTCAGCAACGAAATCCTATTTCCCTTAATCTCAGCGGGTCCACTTTTGAGAATTTCGTTAAGAACGTCGAGCAACAATCGCCGTATCGTTTCTTCTATAACCACCTGCAAACAGATAGTGTTGTAGTTAACGTGAATGCGAACAACGAAACTATCGAAAAAGTACTTGAGCAGGCACTCGCCGGAACACCGCTTCATTTCAGCATCTATCAAAATAAGATCTACGTCGCGAAGGACCGGCAAATGATGACCTCACTGCCGGTGGATTTTTTCAACGAGGCTCAATCCACTACCAGGGCGCAAGAGAAGCAACAGTTCGACTACAGTGATTATGAAAAACAGGAACAGCTTCGTAAGACTGTAGAGGAGAAGCTTGTGTATCTCGGGACGAAGACGAACAACCTTACCGGCACCGCAACGATCACGGGAACGGTTCGCGATATCAAGTCGGGCGAGGCAATCATCGGCGCCGCCGTGTTTATCGAAAGCCCGATGATCGGCGTGTCTACAGACCAACTTGGACGGTATTCGCTCACCATTGCAAAAGGCCGTCACGAAATCAAGGTAAAGAGCGTAGGTATGAAGTCAACGCAACGCCAGGTGATGTTGTATTCTAACGGTAAGCTTGATATCGAGCTCGAGGAGGAAATTACCGCTTTGAAAGAAGTAGTCGTCAATGCCGAACGCGATGTTCGTGTGACGAGCACAGAGATGGGGCTTGAGAAGCTGGACATCAAAGTGATGAAACAGATGCCCCTGGTTCTCGGTGAAGCCGACGTGATGAAAGTGGTGTTGACACTTCCCGGTGTGCAAACTGTGGGAGAGGGCACTGTGGGTCTCAACGTTCGTGGCGGTGCGACCAATCAAAACCTGATCTTGTTTAACGATGCGATTGTCTACAATCCATCGCACATGTTCGGATTCTTTTCAACTTTCAATCCCGATGTTCTTAAAAATGTTGAGCTCTATAAAAGCGGTGTAACTGCCGATTATGGCGGGCGCCTGTCTTCAGTGCTCGATGTAAACGCACGGGATGGTAATTTGAAAAAGTTCAGCGTGTCGGGAGGCTTGAGCCCCATCACCGGGCGTTTAACTGTCGAAGGACCGGTTATCAAAGACAAGGCTTCATTCATCATAGGCGTGCGTTCAACTTATTCGGATTGGATCCTGAAGAGAGTGAACAATCGCATGTTGAACAGCAGTGCGGCTTCGTTTTATGATATCACGGCTAACTACAATCATAAGATCAACGACAAGAACATCGTTACGCTGTCGGGGTATTTGAGCAAAGACAAGTTCAAGCTCGCCAGCGACACGGCTTACGCTTATAGCGACAGGAATGCATCGATAAAATGGAAACATGTATTTAATCCGAATTTATATACGACTGTTACGGGCACCGGAAGCCAGTACAGTTACGACATCAGCAGCGTCAACAACATGAAGAATGCTTTCGACATGGGTTTCCTTATCAGGCAATTCGGGGCGAGGGCGGATGTGAATTATCAATTGGGTAAGCATGCGCTTCACGCGGGTGTTAGTGGAACGCGATATTATCTCGAACCGGGAAACATCCAACCGGTAGGAGATTCTTCGATCGTGAGACCGGATGTTCTCCAGTCGGAGCAGGCTCTTGAAACGGCATTGTATGTTGGCGATAATTACGAGGTCAATTCAAAATTTTCCGTGTACCTCGGACTCCGCTATTCGATGTACAACTATTTGGGCGAACGCACCGTTTACCAGTATGCAGATGGAGTTCCGCGCACGAAGAATACCATCACGGACTCATTGACTTATGGCAAAGGGAAATCGATCTCCAATTACCAGGGACCGGAGCCGAGATTCTCCGCCCGCTATATCATCACGCCGACATCGTCTGTAAAATTCAGCTACAATCGCATGAGGCAGTACATCCAGATGTTGTCTAATACCACCGCCATCACGCCAACAGACATCTGGAAACTGAGTGATCCGTATATCAAGCCGCAGTTAGGAGATCAATTCTCGGTAGGGTATTACAGGAATCTCAAAGGCAATACACTCGAATTCTCTGTGGAGACATATTATAAGTTCATGAACAACACCACCGACTATAAGAACGGCGCCGTGTTGTTGCTTAACCACCATCTTGAAACCGACGTGCTCAACTCGCGCGGAAAAGCATATGGCATTGAATTCCTGTTGAAAAAATCCTCCGGTAAGCTGAACGGCTGGATCAGCTATACATACTCGCGTTCATTCTTACAAACGAAGACTGACTTTCCAGCAGAGACGATCAATCGCGGAGAATGGTATCGAAGCAGTTATGACAAGCCTCATGCTGTGAACTTCATTGGAAACTACAAGTTCAGCCGTCGCGTGAATTTTTCCATGAACGTGATATACAGCACCGGTCGTCCTATCACGCTGCCAATTGCGAAGTATGAATTAGACGGTGTCCGCCGGGTATTTTATTCCGACAGGAACCAGTATCGCATTCCGGACTATTTCCGCACGGATATTTCGATCAACATAGAAGGCAATCACAAGATCAGGAAGCTTGCACACAGCTCGTGGTCATTCGCGATCTACAACCTCACGGGCAGAAGGAACGCTTACTCGGTCTTCTTCGTGGCCCACGAAGGAGTTATCCGTGGATATAAACTTTCCGTATTCGGACAACCGATCCCCACCATTACATATAATTTTAAGTTCTGAGTATTTGAAGATGAGAGCCAGGAGGAATCGGTTACAGTTAATTTTCTTTTTCGCCCTTTTGGTCATGGCGGCGTGCGTCGATCCATATCCCGCTCCGGGCTCGCTCGGCAACACGAACTATCTCGTCGTGGATGGATATCTCAACGCATCCACAGATTCGGTAGGCGTAAAACTCAGTTACTCGGTTCCATTGGCTGAGGGCGTATCAAGTCCGCCGGAGGAGGGAGCCAACGTCTCCATCACCACCCCGGGAGGCGAGTCTATAGCACTGCTTGAAGTTGACCCGGGACTCTATACAGCAACCGGCCTTACGTTGAATTCCTCTGAAAGTTACCAGCTCCGGGTTCATACGAAAGCGGGAAAATCCTACAGCTCCGATGCGATCACACTCCGGCCAGCAGCAGTTATCGACAGCGTTTCATGGAGAGGCGAGGTGGGAACGCTGGAGCCAGGCACAAGATTCTATGTGAGTGGACACGATCCGCTTGGAATGACCAACTTCTACAGGTACTTATACACGGAAGAGTGGGAGTACCGTTCTGACTTCACATCGGATTTCAAAAAAGATGGCTTTACTCCTGTTATCCGTCAGCCCAACGAACAGGTGTATACTTGTTGGAAAGGCAGCCAATCGACCGAGATCATTATTGTATCGACAAAGAATCTCACGTCCGACGTGGTCAGCATGCTGCCTGTGACATTCATTAACTACGGTTCGATCCGGCTATCGCGAATGTATAGCATCAACGTAAGACAGATGGCCATATCTGAAGAGGAATACGAATACTGGGAGCTCATTAAAAAGACGACCGAGAATCTCGGTGGGCTGTTCGACCCGCTTCCCTCGCAGGTGACCGGTAACGTGCATAACGATAACGATCCGAAGGAGCAGGTGTTGGGTTGGTTCGGCGGAGGCTTCGTCGCAGAGAAGAGGATCTTTGTATCAGTCAACGATATACCGTCGCAGCTGGCCCATGTGAATAAAGAAATTATTTGTGAAACGAAATATTTCAAGCTTTCTGAATTGAACCAGGTCGGCGATCTTATCTGGGTGTCACAGGTAGGAATTCCTCCAACTGGTTATACTGCTGCGTCGCCCGCCTGCGCAGATTGCACTTTCCTCGGTGGCGAAAATAAAAAACCCTCATACTGGCCCCAGTGATATGAAATCGTTCAGGATATTTTTGATTGCGATTACCTGCATATCGGCTGCGGCGAAAGTTCATGCTCAAGTGTTTCCTGAAGACAGCATCACGAAGAAATTCGATTCTTATCGTAAGCAAGCCCTCCAGGAGAAAGTATATGTGCGCTCCGACCGCAATATATATCTCACCGGTGAACTGATGTGGTTCAAGGTTTATTGTGTGGATGGATACAACAATAAGCTTCACGATCTCAGCAAAGTTGTTTATGTAGAAATGCTGAACGATGTTGACGAACCGGTTCTCCAGCGCAAAGTCGAAATGACGGATGGCATCGGCGTTGGTTCTATGTTCGTGCCGGCAGCGCTAAGCACCGGCAATTATAAGATCAGGGCCTACACAAACTGGATGAAGAATTTCAGCCCGGATTATTACTTCCATTCTACGATCTCTGTTATCAATTCCTTTGTAAAGGCAGAAGCTCCGGTAGCGAAGACAAACGCCGCATACGATGCGCAGTTCTTTCCCGAAGGAGGAGATCTCGTGGTTGGGTTGCGCAGCAAAGTTGCTTTTCGTGTGATAGATAAGTCCGGTAAAGGAATACAATTCCGGGGTGCGATCGTAGATGAAAAGAATGATACCGTCGCACGTTTCAGTCCTCTGAAGTTTGGCATCGGAAGCTTCTATCTTACGCCAGCCAACGCTTCTAAATACAGGGCTATCATTAAAGACGAGCACGGCGCCCGCAGCACTTACACACTTCGCGAGGCGAAAGACAGCGGATACGTTATTAACCTGAATGAGTCCGCCGACGCTATCAATATCGACGTCGCCGCTTCGGCCGCGCAGGAAAATTTCGCTCCTGTGTATTTGTTTGTGCAGGCAAGGTTGGGTGTTATCGCTAAAGACTCAAGAACCATCCAGCAAGGAAAAACTTCATTTAAAGTGAGCAAGTCGGACCTGCCGGCAGGCATCACACATTTCACTCTCTTTGATCGAAATCTTAAGCCGGTTGCCGAGCGACTTTATTTCAAACGCCAGGAACAAACCATGATTGTTGACGCGAAGACTGAAGTGATGGCTTATGACAACAGGTCGCGGGTTAAATTAAGAGTGACTTCTAACAAAGACGCCAATCTTTCTGTTTCCATCTACAAGAACGATTCGCTCCCTTCGCCTGCTAATGCAAATCTCTTCGACTACCTGTGGCTGTCGTCCGACCTCAAAGGAAGTATCGAGTCGCCAGAATATTATCTTTCTTCAGGCGATACCACTGCGGCGCGCGCAGCCGACAATCTCATGCTCACGCATGGATGGCGGCGATTTACCTGGAGTGATATTCTGAAGAAACCGGTTGTACTCGAATACTTGCCCGAAGTCCGTGGACACATCGTTCGTGGTACCGTAAAGCATTTCAATGGTGATCCTGCCCAGGGAGTTTTAGCTTACCTGGGATCACCGCAGAATTTCGTGAGAATATACGGATCACGGGCAGGTCGAAATGGAGAAGTCCAGTTTGAAGTAAAAGACTTCTACGGCTCGAAGAAGGTATACCTTCAAACTAACCAACGCATAGACAGTACCTATGTGCTTAAATTGATAAATCCATTCTCTGAACAATACGCCATGTGGCCGCTGCCGCCAATTGCCCTCCCGCCAAATACAGCCAGGCAGTTGCTCGAGCGAAGCGTAGCGATGCAGGTTCAGGATATTTATTTCCGCGACCAGGTGAATTCTTTCATCCCTCCAAACATCGATAGCATGCAGTCGTACGGCCCGGCCGACGAGGTTTATAATCTCGACGACTACACTCGGTTTCCAATTCTTGAAGAAGTGTTGAGAGAATATGTCCCGGGTGTCATGGTTCGTAAGAAGAAAGATGGTTATCACTTCCTCGTTATAGACAGGGTGAACAAAGCTTTGTTCCGCGAAGATCCTATGATCCTCATCGACGGCGTTCCGGTGTTTAATGTAAACAAGGTGATCCAATTCGACCCGTTAAAGATCAAACGCCTCGAGGTCGTGTCCCGCGAATATTACGATGGAATTCTTTCATTCCCCGGACTAATGAGCTTCTATACCTACGCGAATGACCTCGGTGGTTTTCCAATCGACGAGCGAGCGCTGATAACCGACTACGACGGGCTTCAAACGCAACGCGAATTCTATACCCCCCGTTATGACAAACCCGGCGTAAAAGACTCCCGTCTTCCCGATCCACGTACATTGTTATACTGGAACCCGACGTTGAATACCACGAAGGGCCAGGTGTCGGAGGTTGAGTTCTATACCTCTGACGTTACCGGGAATTATACCATTGTTGTCGAAGGTATTTCCAAAGACGGAAGCGCAGCAACGGCAAACGGGACGTTCATTACACACTAGACATTATACACTGGACATTATACAATGTCATTGTGCATTGTTCATTATTCATTGCGGAGGCTGTCTACCGGGTTTGCAGTTGCAGCGGAGAATGCCTGGTAGCTGACCGTTATCAATGCAATAGCGATAGCGCAGAAGGCTGCGAGCAGAAAGACCCATGCATCTATCGAGGTACGGTAGGTGAAATTGTTCAACCAGTAGTCTGCAAGGAACCAGGCCATGGGAATGGCGATAACAACGGCGATCAGCACGAGCTTTGTGAACTCCGAAGAGAATAGCACGACAATCTGGTGAACCTGCGCGCCCATTACGCGACGAATACCGAGCTCTTTCAATCGCTGCTCTGCGGAAAACGCGGCCAACCCGAATAATCCTAGGCACGCAATAACTACTGCGAGTCCCGTGAAGAAGTTCAATACGATACCCATTTGTCGTTCCGCGCGATAAGTTGCTTCGAAGTCGTCGTCCATAAAGCTGTATTTGAAAATTACCGACGGAGCAATCTTTTCTACCTCCCGTTTTACGTTCTCGATGATGCCCGCAAGATCGCTTCCGGATTCGTAGGCAGAGGGATTTAACCGCAGAGACAGGTAGCGCCGGCCCGATCTGTAACTCCAGTGCAGATCGTTGTTAACATGCATGACAAGCAACGGACGGATCTTATTTTTTATCGAGTTGAAGTTGAAATCTTTAATCACACCTATGACTTCCAGTTTCTCTTCGTTGCCGAAATTCTGGATCACTTCTTTTCCAAGAGGAGAATCGTTCTTCCAGGTATCGCGTGTTCCCCAACCTAAAGCACGAACAGCTTCTTCATTGAGAATGATCTTGTGCTTGTCATTTGGATTTCTCGGATCAAAATTTCTTCCCAATAGAAATTCGACGCCGAGCAAGGGAAGATAATCTTCGTCGACACGCATGTAACTGATGTCGATTGCATTTGGATCGGATTTTTGTGCACGATATTTATCTCCATCCCAAACATAGGGAGGGATCTGGTAAGAGACGCCGACTTTCGTGAATGCGGGATCCGAAAGGAATTTGTTTTTAAGAACGTCGACCTTATCGCCCATCTCCTCCGTGTTGTGGATCTCCAGTACATGATCTTTTTCTATGCCGACGTTCATCGACATGGTGTATGAAAGTTGTTTCTGCACGAAGAATGTACAGATGATCAGCACGATCGATACTGTAAATTGAAATACCACAAGCACGTTCCTCAGTCCCTTCCTCTTGAACCCGGCTCTTACTTTTCCCTTAAGAGTTTCGGCTGGCTTGAATGCAGATAAATAGAATGCGGGATAAAATCCCGAAAGCACACCTAACGAGGTCATGAACAGGAGAAGTATCCCGACGAACCAGGGATTCAAAAGATGGGTGAAAAGATCCAGCTTCTTGTCGGTCGCGGTATTGAAGGCGCCCAATGAAAGTTGTACAAGAATCAATGCGGCGATGGTTGCCACCGACACGTATAGCGTTGATTCCACGATGAACTGCCGGATCAATGTATTCTTTTGCGATCCGAGCACTTTGCGAATACCGACTTCTTTAGCGCGGGTACCCGACTTCGCAGTGGCCAGGTTCATGAAGTTGATACACGACAATACAAGCACTAAAATCCCGACGGCTCCGAAAATGTAAACAAACTGGCGGTTACCACTCGGCCCGAAACGATTGAAGATAGAGATAGGAGAGAGGTAGATGTCACGAACAGGTTGCAGGAATAATTTCCATGGCTTGCCCTTTGTGAAATCTTTATAAGATTGATTGAACACACTCTCTGTTGTGGCCGGCGCCCACTTGGGTGGAAGAAGTTGCATCTTCGCGGTCAGTGCCGGGATGTCTGTTCCTTCTTTAACCAACACATAGTTTGTGAACATCGTCCAGATCCAGGTATTCTCGCGTTCTTCTATCCTGTTACGGATTGTCGACAAAGAGTATAGAACATCCAGCTTCAGGTGACACCGTTCGGGGATATCTTTAAAAACGCCCTTGATAGTATAAGGAGAAAATGTTTCGTTCTCCGTGTCTTTAAATTCAACCACTTTTCCAAGTGCAGATTCGTTGCCGAAATAACGATGCGCCGTGCTCTCGCTGATAACGATGCTGTTTGGCTCCTTCAAAGCTGTTGCCGGATCGCCGCTTACAAACGGAAATTGAAACACCTTGAAGAAATTCTCGTCGGCGCCGCCCATATTCGATTCCTCGAAGAGCCTCGACTGGCTGTTGTCGTTTACCCGGATCGTCTGCTCGCCGGAAGAATATAGCCGGGTGATCTTCTCAAAGTCCTGGATATCTTCCCTCAAAGCCAGCGCAACGCCCGGGCCCGTTGCTGCGAACTGGCCATCCCAATCTCCCCATATCATCGATTGATTCACACGATAGATACGATCGCCATTCGGATGGAACATATCATAGGTAGTCTCATTGAAAACGTATAGGCCAATTCCCACACAGGTGGCAATTCCCAGTGTGAGGCCCAATAGATTCAGTATAGTAAACTGTTTCTGGCGAACGGCGTTACGCCACGCGATCTTTAACATATTTCCCATGAAAAGAGGGGTTGTGTGTTGCTGTTTTTGAGACGTGGACGAGAAGCCGATGAGGAGGTGTATAGCATCAAAGCAATACATCGCCTCCGCCGGCAATTTTCCTTTGGCCGCTACACGTTCTTCATAGATCTCTTCGAGATCGCCGACAAACTCTTCATGAAATTGCTCGTCGATAAACCGTAGCAGTATTGCGTTGACAATCCTTCTCATCTTAGTTGCTTAGCCTGGGTATTAGTCCCCACATCTTCTGACGAACTTCCTGTGAAGCTCTGAGATGATCCATTCCCCTTTTAGTGATCTTGAAAAGGCGTTTTCTCCTGTCGCCACGCTGTTCGCTGCTGCCGCCCATTTCCGATTTCAGAAGGCCTTTATCCTGTAGCCTGTACAATGTGATGTGCACTGCGCCCAGAAGGATTGAGCGCCCGGTGTGTTTTTCTACTTCTTTTTTCACTGAGATGCCGTAGCCTCTGCCGTCGAGGATGCAGACGGCCAGGAGTACCAGTTCTTCGAATTCACCAATGCTTTTTGAGGCCATTATGGGATTATACGTTAGTTATACATTGTATGTTATACAAAATTATAACTAATATTTAACTTTACAACACGGGGATTGGTCGCAGCGGGGGCTAGACTGCATAGAAAAAGAAATCCCGATTTGCATCGGGATCCTGGTGTGGTGGTAAAGGGCTGGTGTTCGACACCCGTTTTGTTCGGCCGACGTATAAACCGAACTTAACAGTAATCTCCCAACCGGGCCCTTGTACCATATATTCTGGTATGAGGTAAAATCGTACGTCTGATCGTTGGGTAAAACAACGGCGCAGGTGAGGCCATTGTGGTCAATAAGCTTGACAGTCGACGTATAATTAATTTCATTAGGCCAAGTTTTTTTAAAACGCCATGGCTCTCTATCACTATAGAAGAACCCGGCCCGACCATATCAGCGACGTACGTCTCATCACCAATACATCAGAAATAACATCCACAGCAAGAATATCCAATAGACCTTGTTGCAATGGATTAAACTAAATTATGAAAGCGATACTTAATATCAAATGATATTGATCGTTGATCAATGAAAAAGTTGAAGATATAATCTACACAGAATACACTATCGTGATTACACGATGGTGTGCATGAGCGTTAATTGAAATGAATTGCGAGTTGTGTGCGTTAACACACCGTGTTTTATTGATGGATAAATACTCCACGTTTAAACAGTTATATGGCAAGCCTTAAACAATCCAAGGCGAAGACACAATTGTACGTGTTCCTTTTAGACACCTGATAAATTCTGCTCACTGAAATCTCTACTTGATAAGATTTATCTCGACACCCCGACGAAGGGTTTTATGTATCTCGGCAACGCTGTCGACGTGCTCTATCAATTGACGGATACGATCCGGGGCAACGTTGGCAATAACTTTCGGTTTGTAGCTGAAGTTAAATCCAGGCTCGCCATCGGCACCGAAGTTGGCGGTTACTTCAACTTCAACACTGGTAACTTCAATGTTTTTCTTCGCAGCCTCTCGATAGATGTCGTTACAATAACAAACGGCTAACGACGTCAAAAGAAATTCAGCACCATTCACTGAAGATCCATAGCCGCTTGGCTTTGAGGTAACAGTGATGGCTTTGGAGTTGTCGTTCGTAACGACTGTAATGTTGTTTTGATTAAGAGAATTGGAGATAGTTGCGCTGACCTTCATAAACGTAAGTTTACGAATTCTGCGGAACTATCTCTCAATGTTTATGGAACGATTACTGATCCGTAGAAGGATCGTCTTTGCCCAGTTCGACCATCAATGAGTCGTAACGTTTTTTCACCTTGGGATCGTTTGCCAGGGCCTTCTTCACTTTGTTGAAAGTTGCCCCTGTTACGTATTCTTTGGCCAGCGACTGATACGTGGTGTTCACCTTTGCCATTTCCTCATCACGTTTTGCATTCACCTGCTTTACAAAAGCGATCTCTTCGGGGGTTGCCTGTGCGGTGGCAAGTTTAGCCGGATCGTCGACGATCTTACTGAGCTCATTATAGCGGGCACCGCTCATAACGTTGCTTTGCTTTACCATTTCTGTGAGATCGATGCGAACATTGGCGAGCATCTCGTTAACGGAATCGGTAGCTGTCGCGTACTTCATCAGCTCTTCGTCAGTTACCGCGAGATTCGTGCTCTTCGCATTCGTGCTTTGTGCAAAAGTTTGGGTCATCGCCAGCGCGCCGGCGAACATTATTGGAAGAATTTTATTGAGTTTCATAGTATTCTTTGGTTCAATAAGCCGATGGCTATAATTGTGCCAAAAAAAATAAGTAGAGCTATCAGGCTCTACTTATTTCGTTGTATTGGTTAACTGGCCGGATTATTTATGATCAGGCTTGTTGTTGGGCTTCGAAATAGCCTTGCCATTCTTGTCGAAGTAGTAAGACTTTTGTGAAGAACCAGTTCCCATACGGAGTGAGTAGTCTCCATTCTGGTTTTTATAAACTGTACCTGATTGATCCCATCCGTTGTACTGAGTTCCACTCAATGTTGTACGGAGCGGAGTAGGAATGTCAGAAGACTGCACTTGTGTCCAACCTTTGAGATCGTCGTTTCTCAACTGATCAGAAGACTGTGTTGGCTGTTGTTGAGTTGGAGTTTGTGGTGTCTGACTTTTTGTGCGAGTAGTATCCTGCGCGAATGTGGCACTAGCGCCGAATATTGACGCACATGCCAGGGTTAAAATAATACGTTTCATAGTTGATTTAATTTTTAGATGATTCAGTTTGATTAACTGTGGTGGTCATCTTTAAAAATTATGCCAGTGACGGCACAATGCATTATAAAAGCGCATGACAACTATATTAACATGATTTAAGGTTGGCAACAGGCATTGTGATGAAAAATTGGTTATACAATGTATATGAACTCCCCACATTTGTTACTCATTTCGATGAGCCCCATCATATAGTCCTCGTCCAAAAGTTTATCGGGAGTTAAAGGATCGAAATAAAAAAACCGCCCGACCGAAGTCGCGGCGGTTCTAACCCCCTATCCAAACAAGGATGGATCAAACCAAGAGATCACATCTTTATCACAGTCACTCTTAAGAACGTCGCGGGAATCAATGAATGCCCCGGTTTCGGGCTTGTGTTCTGACTTTCGAAAAGATCTTCGAGCTCGCGCTGCAGCTGCTCGGCCTTGCCTTCCGCGGCGGCAGCTTCGAATGCATTCATTGTCGGACCATAATACGACTTGAAGATGTTCACAAGTTCCTTCGGCGTGATCGGGAAGTTGAACAGATACTTGTCGCGGCTGAACGAAATCTTTCTTTCGGAGATGCCGGCTTGCACAAAGCGCTGAACCACTTCACTTTCAACACCCCAAAGCATCGGGCTGATAGAGCCTGCAGGCGGAGCAGGAGTATATGCAGAACTGATCTTCAGGATCTGTGCGACTAATGTAGGGTCGCCAGGAATCCAGTTACCCATGGTGATCTTTCCACCATACTTTGTAACGCGAACCATTTCTTTGGCAACGTCGAGCGGACGGGGTGCGAACATAGCGCCGAAGATCGATACGACCTGGTCGAAGTATCCGCTCTTCAGATCACTCAGGTTGCACGCGTCTCCTTCCTGGAAGGTTATATTCGGAAGATTCAAGTGGTTCGCCCGCGCATTCCCTGCGGCAACGAGGTTGCGGGCAATATCGACACCCAATACTGTTGCTCCCAATTTAGCTGCAGGTATTGCAGTCGTTCCGTCGCCACAACCCAGATCGAGGACCCGCATATTCTTATTAATACCCAGCTGATCGACCAATGCTTCGCCGCTATCGCGCATGCCCTGGGCAAGTCTTGTAAAATCACCCTTCTCCCAAAGGGCTTTGTTCAAATTCACGTTCTGTGTCATTTTGTTATTGATTGAATGTTTCTGATCCGGTTCAACTCTTTCTGATGTCCATCTTTAAGGATCTGGAGAATAAGCGCGGCGAGTACCACGATGCCCATAAGCATTGCGATAAACTTGTGCGCCCTGGAGACTAATTTCATTTGGGGTTTTGTTTCGTGAATCGGAACGACAAAGGTGGCGGGAAGACTATGGCCGTCGTTTGGCAAAATCTGCCAGATTGATGTAAAAAAGGGTTCGTGATACGATTATACCACCCTTTGATACATAGTTACATGGGCTTTTCAGACGGGGTGCCGGCAGGGGCAGAGCCCTCGTAAGCCGAAGGTGAAACGCCGAAGTGTTTTTTGAAAGCTTTCGAGAAGTGGGAGTAGTCTTCGAAGCCCACGGAGTGCGCGATCTGTGTGGCCGAGTCGGTTTTGTTGGCGATCATTCGCGCGGCCTTGCGGAGCCTGATGCTCCGGATGAGTTCGCTGGGCGGGAAGCCGGTAATGGATTTGATCTTCCGGTGGAGGCTGGTCCGGCTCATGTTCATTGCCTCGGCCATCTTTTCAACACCAAGTTGCCGGTCGGCAATGTTGGCTTCCACGATAGATATGGCCTGGGCGAGAAGCTTCTGATCGTACGACGCGATCTTGTCGTCGACTATCGGTTCCTGCCGGGCTTTATACTTGTCTATCTCAAGATTCAAAAGCTCGTGATTTTTGCGATAGCGATATCGTTGCAGGAAGAATACACCCGCAAAGATCAGCACGAGTATAATAAACATACCGACCAGTATGTTTTTCTGAATAGCATGAAGTCGATTTTCGGATTCCAGCAACTGTATATTTTTCTCGCGGAGTTGTAGCTCGTGTTTGGCTTCGAGCTCTACGATCTGACGGATCTTGGAAGTATTGAGGAGACTATCGCGAACGGCATAATATCTTCTCAGGTAAACAACAGCTTCGTCGCCCTTACCCTGTGACAGCCGGATATCGACGAGCCCGCTGTAAGCATTACGCATTACGCGGCGAAGGCCGAGATCGCTGGCGAGCTTAAGGGCTACCTGGAGATGAGCTTCGGCGTTCTTGAGGTCTTTGGCTCGTTTGAAAGCATGCCCGATGATGGAAGTGATAGAAGCTTCGGCGATCTTGTTGTTCGTTTCTTTTGCGAGTGCCAGGGCTTCGTTGTAATAACGAAATCCAAGTGACGGGTTTTCATTTTCATAACATTCGCCGATGTTTGAAATGATACGGGGAAGGTTGATGGGATCGACCGACTTGTTTTTTCCAAGCTCGTACGCTTTGTTATAAAAATAGAGTGCGCTGTCGTAGTTCTCGATTACAAAATATATGACGCCTTTTAGATTGTAGATGCTGCAGAGTTGTGTGAAGTCATTTCCATCTTGAGCGAGTTGTTCGGCTTTCACGATTGACTCACGGGCTTTTTTGGTTTCGCGAAGATCCATGTATCCGCGGGCCATCAGGTAATATGCTTCGGCTTCGAGGGAGGGAAGTTTCTCAGCTTGTGCGATATCGAGTGCATCGAGGGCAGATTGAATGGCGAGTTAGTTGTCGCCAAAAGTCCAGAAGCAGAAGCCTCTGAGGGTCTCGGCGCTGGCGATGCCTTTTTTGTAGTCGATGTCCCTTGATTTTTTGAGAGCCTCGTCGGCATATTCGAGTGTCGAATATGGGTCGGTCCACTGATTTTTGACGGCAAGGTTAGTGAGCTGGTCTATCTCCTTAATGGAAGACATATCGCCCTGGGCGCGCGCGGTCGTCGACCCACATATAATATAGAGTGAAAAGGAGAGGAGAACTAAGAGATTCCGCCGCATGCGGAGTAAAGTTACGAAAAGTCTCCCTCTGGAGGCTAATTCCGCAGTGCGCGCACAGGATTCGTCCTTGCTGCCACGATCACGTGATAACTTGTCGTGATCATCGTAATCACTATCGCGGAACCACCCGCCAGCAGGAAGGTCGGCCATTCTTTCAAAAGCTCGATACGGTATGCGAAATGTTCGAGCCACTCGTTGGTAAAATACCAGGTCAAAGGGATCGCAATAAATATGGCGAGTACAATAAGAGACATGAAATCTTTTCCGACCATTATCAGCAGGCCGCCGGTGGATGCGCCGGCTATTTTCCGGATGCCGATCTCTTTTGTGCGTTGCTCCGTTGTATAAGCAGCCAATCCAAGCAAGCCCATGCATGCAATAACCATAGTCAGGATAGAAAATGTTGTGAAAATATAACTTCGTTTTTGGTCGGCGTGATACTGAGAATCAAAGTCGTCTTCCAGGAATTTGTATTCCAATGGGTCGTTTGGAAAGGCAGCCGCCCACGCACCAGATACAGCGTCAACGGATTTCCGCACGTCGCCGGGAGCGATCCTGACGAGGATATTATCGTTACGATCGTCATTCAGAACGATGATCATCGGTTCAATAGCATCGTATAAAGAACTCTGATTATAATCTTTCACAACGCCGACAACACGTTTTTCAATCTCACGACCATCTTTAGACTTGCGTTGAGGTCTGAAACGTTTCCCGATGGGATCGGTCCAGCCCATTCGCTTCACCATGGCTTCATTTACGAGAATTGCATACAGCGTATCCGAAGGTACGTTCTCATCGAAGTTCCTCCCGGTTACTATTGTCATATCCATCGTGTTGATGTAATTGTGGTCGGCAAGTATCAGGTCGACGCCGCGGTCCGAAAATTTCCCATCGTCCCCCTCAACTTTCAGTAAGGCTTTCCCGATGCGCTCGCCGGGGGTGGCGCTGGTCATTCCCACACTTACCACCTCGGGCATTTGCTTCAGTTCTTTAATGAGAAGAGGAAAGTTTTTTCTCTGGTCGCTTCCGCTTAACGGTATTTTCATAACGTGTTCTTTATTAAACCCGAGATCTTTCGTTCTCATGAATTTCATTTGGTTATAAACAATGAACGTTGCGATGATCATGAAGATCGAGATGGAGAATTGCAGGACCACCAATGTTCTGCGAAAGGAGTTGTTACCTCCTGCTGTTACAATATTTCCTTTCAGTATATCTACCGGGTTGAAAGAAGACAAGTAAAGGGCCGGGTAACTTCCTGCCATCAGGCCAACAATGGCGGTGATGATGAGAGACCAGGTTACTACACTTGCATTCATGATCGCGTCAAAGGCAAGCGATTTGTCGGACAGAAAATTGAATCCAGGTAAAAGAAGGTAGACCGATAAAATTGCGATACCGAAGGCTATCAGCGACAGGCATACCGACTCAAAAAGGAACTGGGTAATGAGCTGGTGTCTTAATGATCCGACAACTTTACGTATGCCTACTTCGCGTATCCGGTTCATGGAACGCGCCGTGGTAAGATTCATGTAGTTGATGCAGGCGATTACCAGGATAAGTATGGCGATGGCGCTAAAAACATAGATGTATGAAATGTCGCCGCCTCCTTCGATCTCGTCTGCCAGTTTCGAATGAAGGTGAATGGAAGTGATCGGCTGCAACGTAAGCTTTGTTGTTATACCACGACTTTCGAAAATTGGATCGATCTTCTGATGAACGATTGTGTCGAGAACAACCTTGAAATCGTCGGCATCAAGATCGTCAGACAGTTCGAGATAAGTCAGAGCGCCGAGTCTGCCCCAGCTGGTCGAGAGATTACCGGCTTCGGTGTTCATGGATATCAATCCATCGAAATGAAAATGTGAGTTCGCGGGAATATCCTTGAAGACACCGGTAATGGTGTAAACCTTTTTGTCCTGGTTTTCGATCTGTTGTCCGATGGCTTCTGCAGCGTTGACGAAATATTTCTTCGCGGTAGTTTCAGACAACACCATGGAAGACGGCTGATCGAGTGAAGTGGAAGGATGACCAGCGAGGAACGGCCAATTGAATATATCGAAGACATTGGAGTCGGCGAGGAAGAATCTTTCTTCGTAAAACTCTTTGTCGTTGTGCCTGTACATGGTCCGGCTCGTCTTTATGAAGCGAGTAGCGTTCTTCACGCCTTTGGCTTGTTCTACCATCTCTGCCGCAAGCGGCTCGGGGCTTGAGGGCCATGTAAATTCGTTATCAGATTCCTTGATATCGGAAATAACCCGGTAGATATTGTCGGCATTTTTGTGGTACCGGTCGAAACTCAATTCGTCCAGGATATAGATAAAGAGAAACAGGCTGCTTGTGAGTCCGATCGTGAGACCTGCAATATTGATAGCTGCATAATATTTATCACGGACGAGGTTGCGCCATGAAACTATGAAGATGTTTTTACGAAGCCTGAAAACACTCAACGGATTTCCGATGATGTCGGTCGGGATCAACGACTTAAGCGACACGTGTTTCAGGAGGAAATCGGTGTAGCCGGCGACAAGAAAAATGATCCCGTATAAAACAGAGAGAGCCTGGAATGTAAGAGCCTGGTCGCTGTATTTCTGGATCAACACGAGAATGGGGAATGCAAATACATACTTCATTCCCAAAGCTTTTGAGAATTCGAACACCACAAGCGGACCGATCATGTATAAGCAAAAGTTCAAAGCGGTGGGAATTATGAAATTCTTGAATCTCACAGCGGTCCAGTAACAAAATGCGCTCATCCCGATGGTTGAAACATATGTTCTGGCCATCAGTGCCAACATTTCCGGCCACCTTACCAGGTACCCGAGATAGTCCTGGTCCTGGAAAGTTTGCATCAATGCACCGAATAAGATCATGAACAGGTTGAATGCAATAAGCATTGATATGATGAGACCTTGCAGTACAACAAACTTTGAGAAGTAAATGGAGGCAAATGATTGGGGAGAGGTGATCATTTGTTTCCAGGCGTTGTTCTTGTATTCGGTCTGCATCAGTAACGTGCTTACCAGGATGATGAACAGCTCCAGGAACATGAAATTTACGATCTCGTGGCTATGTATATAAAAGTCCATCCATGGATCGATGCTGTAAGACTCATCCGACGGAAGCGCATAGTTGACTGCGGTCACAAATGGAACAATAAAAGCTGCGAGCACCATTACATAGAAGGCAGCCGTTCGTTTGGTTTTGAGTATCTCTGACCGGATTGAAGTAGCGAATGTCATGCTTGTTCGGAAGTAAGGTTTATGAATAGCTGTTCGAGACTTTGTTTTTCGGGATGAATGGAATAGACGTCGATGTTTGCCTCAACGAGAAGTCTATTGAGAATCGCGATCTGTTCTTTGTTCCTGAAATTGAATACGATATGATCTTCAATTTTTTCCGGATTCACAGAGACAAGCAATGTCATTGCCATGTCGTTGTCGGAAGTCTGAAGAAAAATGCGTGCCTGCTGATGCTGAAGCTCGTATAAACGTTTCAGATCACCCTCGAAGATCATGTTGCCTTTATAGATAATACCGACACGGTTTACCATCTTTTCAACTTCGGAGAGGATATGACTTGAAATGATGAAGGTTATATCTTCTTCACTATTGAGTTTCCGTACGAGGGCGCGCAGTTCGATGATACCCGAAGGATCAAGGCCATTTGTAGGCTCGTCGAGGATGATCAGGCGTGGTCTTGGAAGAAGTGCAATGGCTATTGCCAGTCTTTGCTTCATTCCCAGCGAGAACTTTCTGACCGGTTTGTCACCAGTGTCCTGGAGACTTACCAAACAAAGAACTTCATGAACCCTCTCTTTCGTTCCGCCGTACATCTCGCGATAGACTTCAAGATTTTCATGAGCAGTCAGATGACCATACACCGATGGTGTCTCGACCAGCGAACCCACTCTTCGCAGTATCTCCTGCCGGTGTTTCGAAAAATCTTTACCAAAAAACGTGATCTCTCCTTTTTGATTTTTGAGGAGGCCTAATAACAAGCTTAGGGTCGTGGTCTTACCCGACCCATTCGGGCCGAGGAAACCGTAAATGTCACCGCGGTTAACCTGCAGATCAATTCCATGGAGAGTTGTTGTGCCTTTTGTATAGTTGTAGGTAAGATTGGACGTAGATACGATGTGTGTACTCATGCTGCAACATTACGGGGCTAGGCTCTTCCTGGAAATTGAAGGTGATGGAAACGCTAAAAATGGGACGAGCCGGTAACTACGATCGTTATAGCAGAGAGGAAGAAGGGAGACGTCAGGGATTCGTCACATTAATGAGGGAACTGGTCACATTTGCTGGTTGGCAAAACCGCATTGCGCTATCATTGGAATTTAATTTGTGTAACAGGATGGTTAAGGATGAAAATGCGGGAAATTATGAAAAGCTCGAGTTTTGGGCGTTGACCGCGCTATTTATTTTTTGCTTGCCGATCATCATAAATGACAGTGCAGGAATGATGTTTCGATACGTGGCAACATTCATGGGACTACTCTATATAAACTTCAGGGCCGTGCCACAACTTCAGCGACGTGAATCGCTGGCAATAAATATATTGACGATCGTCGTGATTGTCCTGGTCATCGGAACGGTTCAACAATTGCCGGGTCTTTTCATATCATCGGTTCTGGAGCCGGTTGCTATCCTAACGACTTCTTTGTTCACGGCTACGATGATCATAGGATACATCGTTGTAAAGCGTCTTGCAGTATTCATAGTTTCAAGATCAGAACAGATCAAGGCATTCCTGATTATTCCCAACCGCGACGGCCTGTTTTTACTAGGCATCTGGATGATCGTCACCTATTGGATCTTTATAATAGATGTACCGACGGAGATCCGCTTGTCGTGGACAGCGATCATTCCTGTCGTTATTCTCCTTCATGCCGTTAGTTTCCACTATTTCATTCCCTCGTCGTTGACCTGGCGATATCCTTTGGTTTCGTATTTTTTTAAGGTTGGGTTGTTCTGCATCGTATTTGCGAATGCAACTTCGATCACCCTGATGGTCATTACCACAAACGAAGAGTTCTCTTTCACGGCGGGTGCGCTCAGCGGTATTGGAAATTTCATTTTTACGGCGCCGGCATTGTGGCTGATCTATCGTTGGCAGTTGAAAGGAAAAGAGCAGATATACGCGCTTCAAAACGAACTTGGACGTTCCACGGCCAACCTCGATTTCCTGAGATCGCAGATCAACCCGCATTTTTTATTCAACGCGTTGAACACAATCTACGGGCTGGCAATACACGAGAAGGCGGAGCGCACTGCTGCATCAGTAGAGAAGCTGGGTGATATGATGAGGTTTATGCTTTTGGAAAATATGCAGGAGAAAATATCGTTGAAACGAGAGCTGGAGTACCTGGATAACTACATAAACCTTCAGCGACTGCGCACCGATGGCAACTCGCAACTCACGATCACTGTGGACATTCCTAGAGATATCGATCCGGGGCTGAAGATCATGCCCATGCTTCTGATCCCTTTTGTCGAGAATGCCTTTAAGCATGGCATCAGTCTTCGTGAGCAGTCTTACATCAAGATTTCTCTTGAACTCAAGGGTTTAAATTTATATTTTGATGTTATTAACAGCAGGCATCAAAAAGTGGATAATGATCCGGAGAGGAACAGTAACGGTATTGGTTTGTCCAACGTACGTCTGCGATTGCAGCACATGTATCCAAACAAGCATGAGTTGATGACGCGCCAGACGGTGCACGACTTTTTCGCTCATTTGAGAATTGACCTGGAATAAGATCTATGAAGGCAATTGTTGTAGACGATGAGCTGATGGCACTTGAAGTGGTGAGGAGTCACGCATCTAAAGTTCCTTATCTCCAATTGATCGGCGAGTTTACGGATGCTTTCAAGGCATTGGAGTTTATGCAGAATGAGCCTGTCGATCTTATTTTCCTGGATATAAAGATGCCTGACATCTCCGGCATCGACTTCTACAACTCTCTTTCACGAAAGCCTTTGCTGGTGTTTACGACGGCCTACGCAGATCACGCAGTGACGAGCTTTGAGATGGATGCAATTGATTACCTGCTTAAACCATTCTCACTGGCGAGGTTTATCAAGGCGTGCAACAAGGCCTTCGAGATACATAATTTCAGGAACGCGGCGGTAACAAATGACCATGTGTTTTTGAAGACGGGCTATGAGCAGGTGAAGGTGATGTATGACGACATCCTTTACCTGGAGGCGACAGGCAACTACGTGACGTTTGTTTTGAAGGATAACAGGAAGATCTTGTCGAGGGGTACTTTCGCTGAGGCGATCAATCTTGTTCCGATGGATTCATTCGTGAGGACGCATCGTTCTTTCTTTGTGGCGATAAAGAAGATAGACAGGGTGGAGCGTCACCAGGTAACGATAGGGAAGCATGTTGTGCCGGTGAGCGAGGCGTATGTCCAGGATCTTAATGAGGCGTTGAAAAGGTGAAAGGCCGGTTGAGGTGTTCTTCCCAATTCCTTAATTTTATAATTCATTCACACAGACAAAATCGGGGTGTAGCACAGCCCGGCTAGTGCGCTACGTTCGGGACGTAGAGGTCGGAGGTTCGAATCCTCTCACCCCGACTGTTAAATTGCTTGCAGATTTGAAAGGATACATCGAACAAGAAGACATTGAATAATGTGAGTCGATGATCCTCAGTCGACTTCGGGCAGGAGCTTGTACCGCGCATAGTTGCCTTTTACGTCCTCCATCCAAAACTCGATCTTATCGCGTATTTCGAATCGGTCCTTACTTTCAAACCGCGCTATCCATCGAAGTTCTTCAGCTCCACGCCAGCCAAGCCTCGCATGGTATTGACCATTCATCCGACTGTCCGGAAGCCAGCTTATGTCGATATAAAAACGGTCGGATTCCGGTAATTCGGGACCAGATTCGACAAAGTGGCACTCTCGTATCCATAAGACATCTTCGACGAATCCCTCATGCCAATTCTCAATAAACGAATCTGAAACCGACTCCTCCTGAGGTATGGGAATAGTGTCATAGAACTTGTTATCAAGCACAGCCCAACCTCTTGAAACCCGAAGCCTCATTAATTCACTCATAGAACTAATCTAAACAACGATTAAAATAAATAAAAACCGGACTTTAATACTATCCGCTTCATACGCTAAAAGCCAAATGCGAATGAAATCATTCGGCGTCAGGATATTCCCTTGTCTCAATTGACTTATAGTTTTTCGATGGCCGTTGAGTTGTATTTGAAGAGAGTGAATACGAATAAGCATGACAGTCGGCCCTGGGGACACAATACGATCCTAAAACACATTGAGAGGCTCCGCAAGATGATTAGAGGGCTCTTCGGAATGAATGGATTGATAAAGACCCGTTTAAGCGTTCAGTCAGAGCTGAGAGCTGACTTACTCCATCAGCGAGAAGTTTAAGATTCATAGGCACATAGTCAATTACGCCAAATACTTTGTTCTCTAACCTTTGGATTTTAGCATCAGCTCTTATACTGAATCTCTATTATCCCACACATATTGTGGTCTGTAAATTTTTGGATAAAACTTACCTGGAACATTAGAAAGTAATTCAAAAGTATAGTCAGAGAGATACTCTTTTTGGGCCTTCCAATCAGGGCTCTTCTCGAAGAGCTCGGCTAAGAGACTTGTTCGACTTTCAATTTGGTAGCCGGAGGACGTCCGGTGTATAGACCACTTTTCAAACGTGCTCAACTATGTGTCGAAACGTTATGTCTACCAATCGATCGTTCTCGATAAGAAAAAGATCTCTCGTAGATCGATTTCCACCGAGCCAATGAAAGAGGGCATAAACTTGTCTAGGGCTCATACTTTGAATTAGGTAAGCGAATCGAAATGTCGATACATGTTAACAAGTATATACATTTTGATTCATAACACTCTCAGAGTAACATCCACGACTTCAATAGGGCGTGTGCACTCAAATTCCTATTTCTTCCTGCCAAATAACTTATCGACCAAAGCATTGATATTGATTCCTACGCCGGCGATATTAGGTTTTAGCTCAATAATTTTGTTCGCTTCCGATAAGACTGTCTCATGATCATTGAATTTTTCCTTCAAGAAAATCAGGTGTGCCATTATTCGCTCCTCAAATTTCTCCTTCTCTGTTTTATGGACTGTTCCAAGCACTTCGCTGACGCTTATACTTCCCGAATACCCCTCTGGGACATACTCATCAACTGACATTGCCTCAAGTCGGAGCAAATGATTGTAACTAACTGACGCTTCTGAGTTCGGGATTAGCACTCTTTCCTCAAACGAGAGTTTTTCAAATGACTGGTTAATGTCATCGATGCAACTCCTTATCACGGAAAAGAAATCGCGGGCCTGAACGCCCTCAACTTCAACGGAAATCCGTCGTTCCTCATCGTCAGATTTTACAATTGCAATCGAAGAATACTTTTGGTCTACTAATACAACGCCCGTACGCCAATTCTTTTTTCCGTCGATATTTCTATGCATTCGAACAATAAACCTTGGCATGATTGATTTCGGCAAGAAAGAATATTGAATGAAAAATCTGATTGTTGGATGAATTCTTGTTGTGTCTTCTTCGATTCCAAGAAGGTCGGGAAGTAAGACCTGACTTTCACTCAAATCGTAACAAAGCTCAAACTTCTTCATCAAGGATATTATATAATTGTGTTTCTCTTTTGGGTATGTCTTCTCATCCAAAAGTGAACTTAGAATAGAAAAGCTAAGAACTCCATTACTGGAAGCTACTTCTTGGGAATTCAGGAGTTTATACACGGCACTTGTAATCCAAGTGGGATTCAGAACATTCGTGTCTTGCAGTGATATTTCTCGATAGTTCAGCATAATACCCAAGTCGCTCAGAAAACTTAATAGCTCACGTTGCTCATGACCGTTTGTAACTTTATTGTCCACACATATTTTAATAAACTTCGAATAGGAAATATAGTTAGTATTAGTTGCCTCAAGTGCGTCCTTTACTTGGAACCATTCTCGGCGCCAAAGGGTATTGAGATGTGCTACTTGAGTTAAAGCTTTTGTAATTCCCTCCTTCAGCATGGTGATTCCATCTCCTTTCTTACACGATGTTCGAAAGAACCCGACAATATTTTTGTATTTCGTTTGAAGAAATCTTCGATTGAGATCGTAACCCGGATTCTCGTCAACCTTATTAATGACAATTAAGACGGGTGAGTCTCCACCGAAACTTTCTACGTGCTTTAACCAATACTCAATTCGCTCATCTTTTCTACTATCGACCATTACAAGATAGATGCTTCGCTTGGACAGGAAAAATTGATGCGTCGAGTGCATAATTTCCTGCCCTCCGAAGTCCCATATCCTTGCTTTGACTTTGGAGTTGTTATTTGATAAAGACCATTCTTTTATGTTGATGCCGTGGGTCTGGCTTTCGTGATCGTCAAACTCGTTCTTGGTAAGCCGTCGTAAGAGTGACGTCTTCCCACAACCACCCTCACCAACCAGCATAATTTTCACCTCATTGAGTGGCTTTTGAGGATTGTCAGAAAGTGATTTCCAGTACTCTTTTATTGAATTTGAACCTCTCGCTATTAGCTCAGGTGGCAAGTTCGCTATCGGATTGTTGTAAACAAATAGACCACATAGGTAACCGGCGTAGAGTTTCTTTTCTTGATCTCGGAGCTGTGCCGCCTCTTCGTACTTTTGTGCTTTTGCTGCAGAGTTCTTTCCGTTTCTAACTTTCAATAAAGTATCATGGGCCTTCCAAAGATCGGTGAGCTCAATTATCTGTTCAGGCACGGTCTTAATCTCGTTCCCCGACAAGAATAGAGCAGTTAGCATATCAAGCCCACCTAGATCACCAGGAATATTGCTAATGCTATTATAGCTTAAGTCCAATGCACGGAGTGTACGAACATTGATCTCTTTGGGCCATTCAGAAATATTATTATTACTAAGATCTAGGAATTCGAGTTTCGTCAAATTTTTTAAATCATCTCCAACCAATCGAATTCGATTACTATTCAGAACAAGTCTTTTTAAACTCGGAATGTTTGCAATCATCTTAGGAATGGAACGTAACTGAGTGTTTATCAGAACAAGGGACTCAATTCCATCAGAAGTTAGGGTGTAAAAAGCTACGCTTTTTTTAGGGTGATAAGTGTTTTGTTCTTTGGTGCGAAATTCTAGTGACAGGAAATATGATGCAAGCTCATCCTCGTCCAATTCCGATTCGTTTCCATAACGTTGTCTAAGTGTCTTGATCTCTTTGATCTGGAATCCAATTTCCTGTTGAACCTCAGAAATCTGCTCATTCACTGTCATAATTGATTTACGATTATCTCTTTACATACAAAAAAAGCCCACTACCTCATAATGAGGTAACAGGCTCGGTTTAAAGGTAGTCATTTATAGTCGTCATGGAAAAGTTTAACTCTTGTGCTACCGCGGGAATCGCCGTGCTTACGGTAGTAATGGAAAATTTTTCAATGGATAAAGATTTCACTTACTAGGCCATTTTAAGATGTACGATTGCTGACGCATTCCTGCTAGAGGGTATAAAACATATGGTGGAATCGACCTCGGAACTCGGCGATTCTTGACATTGGAAAGTTCATAATTTGGTGAGGCTAAAGGTTGGCCAAGGTGAAGACTGACATTGAAATATGGATAACTCCGAAAGCTTGGAGCGACCTTCTTGTTCAAGGCGGAGTTACCCACATTCCAACATCAGCAGCAACAATGACAAAACCAGAAGGGGCTAAAGAGGCAAAGGGAGTTGAATCGGAATATTACTGCCTCCTGAAATTCTCTTCAGGATATGTGTCTTAATTATGTTATTGGTCGGAATCTCCTTGAAAAACTTGTCGTGGGTGTATACGTCGCCTCTCGTTTTCATCTCACTGGCGACAACTTCTTCAATCAAATTAATTGCCTGGTCGGTAATGCCAGCAATGTCCTTCGTGTAAAGATCATTGATTTCGACTTTTTGCCGATCAGGCGAAATCCCCGAGTCTTGCATTTCTCTCGTTTTCCGTTCAATAATATGTTTCACACCATTGAGTATGTGAAATGTCGCTCGCGAAACAAATGCTTCCTTTTCATCGATTTGCTCCTTCCTTCGCTTTTTGCTCTGAATTTGACGCTTCATTTCCAGAATTGGTTGATAAATTTGATAAATCGAAAGAAGCTTCTTCGCATTTACCTCCTGTTCGTTAAAAATATCTGAGTAGATATCAGTGAATACCTTCGATTTGTTATTTCTCGCCTCAGATGGCATGTCGAGGAAGTATGCCATGTAAAGTTGTCCGAGTAATTCGTTGTTTAGAATCTTGTTCAGAGGTTTATCCTGGTACTGATTTGGCTTTCGCTCGTAATAGTAACCCAGAGATTCGAATTCCTCCTGTAACTTTTTCTGGACAGTATCATTAGAGTGAAGATCTCTATTAGCTACCGGAATTTGGTTGTTAGTCGACTCACTGATTCTCTCCCCGATAGTCTTGTTTCTTTTAGTTATGCAAAGACGAATCAGTACCTCGATTGTGCTGATTCTTTCTGGGTCCTTTTTGTAAACCTCGAACAGTGAATGCGATGTTTGGCCACCGTTAATTATTTGAATATTTGTTAGATTAACCGACGGTGACTTTGTGTGGGGTACATAGTCTTCGTCTTCACAAAGAAAAGTGATACCGTTATTAAGATAGAAAAATTGATAATTTGATGATTCAGTTGCTGACGTGATGATAGCTTGATTTACCTGATGACCGTATCTGTAAATACGAATATTTTCGTTAAAGATATCTTCATCGATCTTGCTCTCGTCTTTGGGATCCTTAATGAGATCTATTAGGTCTTTTGCTGAGATTGCGCCAATTATCGTCTTAAGGTCGCCGTTGGACTTCTCAAAATGCTGAGTATCAACAAATGTTACTTTCCCATTGATCTGCTTCGATTTGCTGTCCAAAATTTTTCTTACAATATCCTCCTGATCGAGATAGATCGGTTTTTCTACGACCTTATACTTATTAAAAAGGTTATCGAGTTTCCTTTTAGATGTAGCATCTGGATGCAGTTTATTTGAAACTACATACGCCTTAAAATTAACTCTTCCGGTTTGTGACAACATTTTAATCTCCGAATATTTGTCCCATACTGCAGTGTTCACAGTTTTTTGATCAAGATTCCCAGAAATTATTTGATCTAAAGTGAGTACGAATTGATCAATGTCTGTCCCAGGATAGTTCTTTTTCGTACTATCGAAATTGTCTGTGTATTTGAATGTAAGAATGTGAATATCTCGACCTAAAATATAAATAGCGTCGGCTTCTCCGTCCATCGGTCCATCAGTGATGCTATCTTCTATGTCGTCGCTATTCAATTTTAGGAGAAGTCCTAAGCTGAACTTCATAAATGCGATTCCTTTTGTCTCACATTGTTCCTCTGCGAAGACCTTATTTACTTTTTCGTTAAGCACTCCGAAACTTGTGAGATTACTCATAGTAGTAGCATGTTAATGTTATTGGATCGCTTACAACCTTCTAAAAGCAAAAAGCCCATTCTGACCACCAACGGTGGCAAGGAATGGGCTCAGTGTAAAGTTAACAATACCCCACGTCATTACAATATTCCTAATAAACGTGATTTTTAACACATTTCGTTTCTCACTTAGGGAACCCGTTCATCAAAGTGTGGTGACCTTTTTAGCCCTCGGGTAAATACCTATTCCGACAAGCTGAAACGAGAATTCCGAACATTCCAGCATCAACGGCAGCAACTAAAGTTATGCTGATATTGATTTTATTAGTAAATTGAACGGAGCCCATTAAATAGCCGCAGCTATTTAATGGGCTTTACATTTCGAACCACCCGTCCACTATTTGTTAAAGGCTGCGATATAGAAAACCAAAAAAAGTAAAGATTATGGCTGATGCATTAGAAACCAATCTTTTCCATCAAAACCCCTCAAATGAGGACCCTAATGACAACCGGAAAACGCGTGAGAAAATATTCGAAACTCACACAGAAGAACTTATCATCGTGCTCTGTGGACCAATCGGTACAGACATTCATTTTGTCGCTGAGAGAATCGCGTTCCTCACGCAAGAACACTATGCTTATAAGGTTGTTCCAATTCGCTTGAGTGGTTTTATTAAGCAGCTAACGAAGAGCACAGATTTCGCCACAATCGTCGATAAGAATGAATATTACCATAGATTGATTGAAGCTGGGAACAAACTAAGGGAAAAGCACGGCAACAGCATTTTAGCCGAAATGGCGATTAATGAAATCGCGTATAACAGAGAAACGGACAAGGAAGCCAAAGGCAATTCTGAGTTCAAATCGAGTAGGACTTGCTATATCATTGATTCGATTAAAAATCAGGAAGAGTTGGAATTGCTGAGGCTCATCTATAGCGATGTTATCTACTTTCTAAGTATTTTTTCACCTGTTGAATTCAGGGGGAAATATCTAGAAGACCAAGGCCTTACGAAGGATCAAGTTCATAAGTTGTTTCACCGAGATTCTGGGGAGGAGGCAAACTTTGGCCAAAAAGTGTCGGATACTTTTATGCAGGCGGATTTCTTTGTCCGAATCGATAAAAGCACGGCTCAGACAATTGATAACAAACTTCTGAGACTTCTAAATATCATTTTCAAGAGCGAAGTAGTAACTCCATCATATCAAGAAACCGCGATGTATTTGGCGACGGCGGCTGCAGGAAATTCTGCATGCCTGAGCAGGCAGGTGGGGGCCTCAATAACCGATGAAAAAGGTGAAGTATTGAGCGTTGGCTGGAATGACGTTCCGCGGGCTGGCGGAGGTGTTTATCAATACTCCGAAAAGGATCCTCTTGGGCAAAATGACAATCGTTGCATGAATTTAAAGGGTGGCATGTGTTTCAATGATGACGAAAAGAGATCGATTGGTGAACAGCTCGCTGATGAACTAATTGAATTAAAACTGGTTGATAAAGCTAATAGATCGCAGCTGATAAGTTCTATTAGAAAATCGAGAATCAAAGAACTCATTGAGTTTTCCAGAGCTGTTCATGCAGAAATGCTAGCATTAATTTCCGCCAGTCAAAAGGCGGGGGAGCGGGTTATCAACGGAAAATTATTCTGCACAACTTACCCGTGTCACAACTGTGCCCGGCATATTATCGCCGCAGGCATTAAGGAAGTTTACTACATAGAACCATATCGCAAGAGCCTTGCTCTCAAGTTACACGATGATTCAATTTCAGAGGATGAGTCAAAAATAAGTTTGGTTAGGATCCTAATGTATGATGGAGTGGCACCAAGAAGATACCTTGAGTTCTTCAAAATGCTTCCGAATTCTCGTAAAATTGACGGCAAAAAGATTTCGGAACCTAGAAAGACAAGTATTCCAAAAAGCACAATATCTTTACAGGCTATACCTATCCTGGAGAAAAAAGTTACTAAGGGATTAAAATCTAAACAGCTTATATGATGAAGGATAAGAATAAACCTCAACTTAAGTTAGATTTTTCATCTCAAAGCAAAGAGGGGGACAAGAATCTATTTCCAAGTCCAAAACCTGTTGCTGAGGGCAAACAGATTTTTCTCAACACACGGGATCATATATATGCAAAGATTTTAAATAGAAAGATGGAGTAGTTTTTTATTTTCCATTGCATTTTAGTTTGTTATCACTCACTCGGATTGGATCCGATCCTTTTACTTATCTTCGCCTCAAGCACTACGGCCTACCCAATGCCCTATCCGTGCCCTTCGTTCTCTCAACACTCGAAATCATTAAAATAAATAGGATTTAAAGGTGCCAACTCATCCTCTCACCCCGACATTGTTCGCTAAACTTGAATATCGATTTCAGTTTTAGCAGCTTTTTTATTTTTCGTCGCGGTCGTTTTGAGCTTTGAAAGATATTTGAAGAGTGAGGTGGCAAGAACGCCGGCCAAAATGCCTTCTGATGGTTGGTTCTACTGAAGATGGTTGATTACTCTGATTTGATTCCGGTTCTCAATTACGTATATTTTGCTTGATAGCGACACGTGCGGAAAACACGATAGCACAAGTGAAAATGATCTGTGGTTCGACTTCCCTTTTCCGAACTAAAAAGTGGGCCAATCTTCTTAGCCTTTTTGTTCTATCCTGTAACCTGTCCATGGGTCAGGAGAACATTCGATTCAATAGAATATCCGTGAACGAGGGTCTTTCCCAGTCAGATGTTAAATGCATGGTTGAGGATCGATTTGGATTTCTTTGGATCGGGACACGCGATGGCTTAAACAAATTCGACGGGTTAGAATTTCACAAATACGGCCAGAAGAAAAACGACTCAGCGTCTCTCCACTTTAATCAAATACTGGACCTGGAGATCGATTCGGTTGGGGATATCTGGATTGCTTCCGTGGGAGGGATCAGCATATATAACTATAGAAAAGACAACTTCCAGAATTTTATCCCCGAAGACAAGGAACTACAGGACATCGATGTCAATCATATTCTATTAACCGGACAACATACAGCGCTTCTATCGACCAGCATTGGCCTCGTTAACTTCGACCTGAAGCAAAAGCGATACTCTATAGACAAGGACCTGCTGCTGTTTAAAGATATGCGCGTTGTGTGTGCTGCCCGAACCCGGGAGCATGGACTTTGGGTTGGGACCGACCAGGGGGCGTTCGTGAAGTTCTCCGATCACTCTCCCTGGACGAGGTTTCTCGAAGATTCCAGCATTCAGCATATTTACTTCGACTCCGATGGTAAGGTTTATCTCGCCGCATCACGAGGGCTTTTCAGGTATGACATTAAAGAGAAGAACATTGAGCAGGTTGTCCTTCCTTCCGGCTCTTCTGTGCACAAGATTATCAGGGCAAGAAATGGCGAACTGTGGTTAGCAGCTGATCGGGTTTTTGTGCTCGATAAAAATGATGTTGTCAAGTATGTGTTGGCGCACGACGAATCCAACAACTATAGTCTTTCAGAGGATAGGGCAAGGTCACTTTTCCAAACCCATGATGATGTTGTTTGGGTCGGGACGTCGGGCTATGGTCTGAATAAGTTCAACCCGGACGTTGCACAGTTCTCCTATCTAAGCGGGCGAACTCAATTGCCGCTTTCCTCGAATTATGTCTCTTCAATCTATACCCCCGACGATTCTACATTGTTGGTGGGCACTTCGAGGGGATTGGATATTATCAACCTGGGAAAAAGATCACATGAGCATTTCTCCAGCAGTGAAGGTCTGTTTCAGATCCTTAAGATCGTTCCTGATCGTGAAAACAATATCTGGGTTTCTACATCAGAAGGCCTCATGCTCTACAGGGACAATAAGCTGATCAGAAAAAATTCGACCTTACGATCCATCTACTATTTTGCTGAATGGGACCCGACGACTCTCATACTGGCAACACGTGTGAGCGGAATTTATTTGTTCAACAAGAAGACCGAACAGGCTTCTTTATTTGTTTCCGCAACGGAATTGCCAGAGGAAGTCGCGTGCATGTTGGTTGAAGACGATCATTTATGGGTAGGGTGCAAAGACGGCCTTAAATTGTACGATAGAAAAGGCCGATTGATAAATCACTTTAAAGCGAGTAATCGTCAACGCGGATCGCTTCGATCTTCTTTTGTAAAATCGCTCTATCGGGACACCCACAGAAATTTATGGGTCGGTACATGGGGAGGAGGTCTTAGCATGCTCAACACCTCCGACAGCACCTTCATAACCTACACAGAAGCCAATGGTTTACCGAGCAATGTAATTTACGGTGTCCTGGAAGACAAGTCGGGAAGACTTTGGCTAAGTACCAATCTCGGCATATCGCTCTTCAATTCCAGAGAAGGAGTAATACGTAATTTCGATTTTTTCGACGGTTTGCAGAGCAATGAGTTCAACACGGGCGCTTACTTTAAATCGTCAACCGGAAAGCTCTATTTCGGCGGGATCAATGGATTAAATTTTTTTGATCCGGAAGAAATACTAACTGATTCACTTGTTCCCCCTATCCTCAAGAACTCGGTTACCGTGAACAACAGGATGCTTACCATTCCGGACAGCGATAGCGTAAGAAACATTCTGATGATCCACCAGATCAGATCCGACTGGAGAGAAAATGACATCGGAATCGAGTTTACCGTGATCGATTTCAAACGACCGCAAAAGTACACCTTTCAATACTCTATAAAGGATTCAACGTGGTACGATATCGGTAACCGAAGAAGCTTTGAGTTAATCGACCTGGCAAGCGGCTCCCATAAAATCAGGGTAAGAACAAGACGGACCGACAGCAGCTGGAGCCCAGCGTCGGTTTTACTCACGATCGATATTATTCCTCCCTTATGGCAGACGGCATGGTTCAGAATAATTGTGGCGCTCGCTTTTTTTGCGATACTTTTTGGGGCCGTCAAGTATAGAGTCGCTCAGCTAAGAAAGGCCAACGTGCTTCTCACGAAACTGGTCAGCGACCGTACAAAGGAGATCAGGGAGAGCGAAGAGCAAGTCCAGACGATCATCAAAAATGCGCCCGATGCCGTTGTTGCAATGGATGAGGATGGCCGGATTGTTAAATGGAACGCCAAATCAGAGCTGCTGTTTGGCTGGACAGAGGAAGAAGTAATTGCACAGCCGTTAAACAACATCATCATTCCTCACCGTTATCGGGAATCTCATCTGGAAGGATTGCGTCATTTTATTCGAACAGGTGAAGGACCTGTCCTTAACAAAACAATAGAGATACAGGCACTTCACAAGAATAATACAGAGTTTGAGATTTCACTGAGCATATCACCGACAATCGTCAAGGGAAGGTACCTGTTCGTCGCCTTTATTCGTGATATCACTGAACAAAAAGTGGCACAGGAAAAGATAATATCACTCAATAACGCTCTTGCACAGCATGTCGATAAGCTTGAGGATTCTAACAAAGAGCTTGATGCCTTCAGCTATTCGGTTTCCCACGATCTGCGCGCACCTCTCCGCGCGATCCAGGGGTTCAGCCAAATGTTATCCGAAGATCATAGTGACAAACTGGATGACGAGGGAAAACGACTAATTGGTAGTGTCTTACGGAATACGGATAAAATGGGGCGCTTGATTGATGACCTCCTGGCTTTTTCCAAAGTTGGCAAAAAAGCTCTTCGGATAACGACCATCGATATGACCAGGCTAGCCACAACTATTCTAAACGACATAAGGCACTCTTTGCCGCCAATAAAAGCAGACATTGTGATCCACCCATTGCCACCGGCGGATGGTGACTCGGGTTTGTTGAGCCACGTCTTCACCAATTTGATATCAAATGCAATAAAGTATTCAGCTGGAAAAGATGCCCCGGTAATAGAGATCGGATCACAGGAGGCGGAGGGCAGGATAATATATTATGTAAAAGATAACGGTGCCGGCTTTGATATGATGTATTATGATAAACTCTTTGGAGTTTTCCAGCGATTACATCGCGAGGATGAGTTTGAGGGGACGGGCGTAGGCCTTGCGCTTGTTAAACGGATTATCGCGAGGCACGGAGGCGAAGTTTGGGGAGAGGCGGAGGTCGGAAAAGGTGCGACGTTCTATTTTTCATTGAACAATAAGAAACCAAACGTGTAAACTCGTTGCGTAAATAACGATGACATCTAAGCGCTGCTGATCGAAAGCAGCATCTCGTTTCATACAGATTGTACCGATCCGCATCTTTATATGTATTCCTTTGTAATGACCTGATTTGGTGATTTTCATGTGAAGGATCACAGTTCTAAACAACAACAATGTGAACCGAAAACTATTGAAGCCATGCAAACAAAATTCAGGAAAGCGTCAATGCAAATAGTTGGGACTTCGGCAGAGTTTGGATTTGACGATGCGTGTTACGTTTCCCCCTTCCTTTCAAAAGCCTTTCAGGAATTGTGTAATAATCAACGGTCACAATGGAGGAATCATCACTGACTGTTCAATAGGTATATGCTGACATTTATCAGGAGACTGAATGGAGAAGGTCAGCACGTTTCTGAGACAATAAACCGTACTTCAGGTTTATAAAAATGAAGTTATATGAAATTCCTGGTTGTCTATTACTCCTATACTGATAATAATCGCAAGATTGCGCGGTTGATCAGGCAAAAGTTGAATTGCGATATCATGAGAATTGAAGAATTGAAGAAGAGAACTGGCTTCACCATACTCTTAGATGTGCTGTTAAACAGGTTTTCCTCGATCAAGACAGATTTGCGTTGCCTTCGCGATTACGAACATATCGTTTTCGTTGCCCCGATCTGGGCTGGGAAAATCGCGTCGCCCATGAAAACATTTTTGCAAAGAGAGAAAAATAGCATTCAAGAATATTCTTTTGTGACAGTTTGTAGCGGAGTCAAGGGTCAGTTGATAAAAATCGAGCGACAGTTGACTACCCTGGTTGGAAAAGGCCCCGATGGTGTTCTTCAGCTCTGTGTCAACGACCTGCTTCCAGATTCAATGAAAAATAAGATCCGGTATGTTACGAATTATCGTCTTGACGGTGACGACATCGCCACCTTTGAACCGAAGGTCAATAAGTTTCTTATGACAAAAGACTTATTACTATCCTATCTGCCCCGTTAATCAAGTGATAGGGATATCGCATTACTTATAAAATGCAGCACACTGTTAGCGCGCTGATGCTCAACCAGGATTTCGTTAATCTGTTTCTATTTTTTATACACGCTTGTTCGGAAAGCGACGCACCGCAAATTAAGTCCTCTGAGCTTGTAACAGCTATAACAATCAGCCTGGCTTCTGACAACGTCACCCAATTGGCAGTCCTGTCCTGGCGCAAGTGGTAACGCCGGATTTAACTCCCTTTGCCACAGTTACCCAAACTGTAGGAACTGAGGAAATCAAGATTGAATACTCCCGTCCCAGTGTTCGATATGCAATACCTGGAAACGAAGAATGGACTATCATATTCAGTCGCTATGCGTGGTTCGAAGACGTATTTGGCTATAGCCCCGTATTCGATGCGGTTCGCATCAACGTGAAGCGGAGAAACTCAAGGAACAAGTGGAGACGTTTACTATACAGTTTGCAAATGTGTGTTCGAGTTGTGCGGAAATTCAGCTATTGTGGGATTTTACAAAAGTGTCGTTTCGTATTTCGACCAAAGTTGATCAAAAAGCATTGACAGACATCAAGAAATTCACTTCAAATCCAGAAGCAAGGCTCGGTGGGGAATATTACGTTTCTGCCAAATATTATCTGGATACGGACCGCGATTTGAACAAAGCGATGGAATGGATCGACAAAGCTCTCAAGTATTCGCCTGGTGCTTATTGGATGACTCACACAAAAGCTGAGATCTACGCAAAAATGGGCAACTACAATGAGGCAATCAGGACCGCCAAACTTTCTATCGAAGAAGCGACGATCAAAAAAGATGAGGATTACGTGCGCATTAATGAGCTGGACATCGCGAAGTGGAAGGATTTGAAAAAGAATAAGAGTGGTTTATAATCAGCTGTCAGGTGATCTCGAGAGAACCCGGTATCAACCGGGTTTTTTTGAGCCTTCTAGTTAGTGAGTGGAAGAGGCTCGGATTCGACACGAGTCTCATCGGGCTCGGAAAGCTTATCGAAGCCGCTGACTTATTCTCACGAATGGAATCTCATCAGGTAATTAGATCCTATATGTTCAATGATGTAAATAGATTACGCCAGGGTCTACGGCGTTTCCTTTAAGTAAAGGCGATGGTAAACCCTTTAGGGTATGATCAAAAAAGGCGCCCGTATAAGTGTTAACGATCTTAAACCCCTTCTCACTATCAATAGGGCCAACAAGGCCAAGAGTACTCATCAACGGGGAGTAACGGGGCGCATCAGTAAAATTAATATGAAACATACCGGCAATACTTACGAAATAGCCCCGACCCGGTAATGCATTCCGATAAACTTTCATTTGAGTTGAAAGCGTCTGCTCAATATCCCGTTCAGTCCATCCGCCGGAAGCCGATCTTTCTAGCCGCATGTCTGAACCTGGACGTGTGATAAACATCAACGGTTGCTTCAGTCCATGTGCAACAACATCGGAAGGTATTGCGGCATCCATTCCCAGACAGGCTTTAATGCGTGGGTCGAAACGCGAAGCTTCGGTAGCAACCATCGCTCCCAGTGAAACGCCAAAGACGCCGATACGCGTAGTATCTATACTTCCAGGATCAGGATGAATGTTCGAAGAATCGAATAGCTTATCCAGGATAAAACTCACGTCTTCCGAGAAATACGTCACGACACCCCGGGGAAACAATATTCCGTTGAAGGCCGGTGGCTCCGGCACCGGTGCGATGCTCTGGTCAATCAGAGGCTGCATCTCAGATTTTGTAAGCCCTTGTACAGTAGAGCCATCGGGAAAAGTAACGCTTGCCGATGCATATGGTTGATCAATGCCAACAACAACATATCCATGGGAGACCAGGTACTCAACCTGAAACATACCCGTCTGTCGAAATCCGTCTAGCCCCGAAAGATATATGAGAACCGGAAACTTTACACCGGACGCTGATATCGGAACATCTATCATTGCATTAGAACGGACATACTTAAAGTGATCAAAGAAAAAAGAAGGTACGGTGATAAGTCCGTTTGAGGATAGCGCTGATGCAAGTCCTTTCGACAGTGAACCAGCGTCAGCAACGTAATTATCATGAACTCCATTCTGCAGTTTGGCCGTTGGATACCAGATCTGCACCATGAGTTCACGTTCCTGCGCAGGCTCTTCACTGAAGATTTCATGCCTTGTGCTGTCGATCCAGTGGAAGCTTGTTGTACCAATGCCGTACATTCCATCAGGTACCGGAAATTTAAATATAGGAATCAATGCAGGAGGAATTACCGTAATGATATACACAACCACCACACAAGACACCCGAAACAGTCGCCAGATCAATCCTGTCGTATCAAACGGTGATAGCCTGGAAAAAACAGAGTTGCGGGAAACTGTGGTCAATAGCAACATCGGCGGGAAAGTATAGGCCGGAACCATTTGCCAGCGCGCTCCCTCAAAGACACTCTGAACAATGACTGCTATTATCGCGACACAAATCCATACAACCCAATGATGCCTCTGAAGATCGTGACGCAATAGAAGAATCATTCCTGCCAGATTAATAACACACAATAGAATTTCAAAGGCTCGCATATTCAGTTATACAATTAACTCACATTTGAAATTCAAGAATACTGACGATAGTCAGTTGCCGGGATGACAAATGTTAGGTGGAACGAAACCCAATTCACCGACTTTACCAGGAAATCTAAAATCCTATGGCCAGAAACTTTCTCAGGAATTTTTCGCTGGGCTTCTTGTACGTTTAAATCATTTATGATTGGGACCGGAACGATCAGTGGATGTTATCTTTTGCTACAGTACTTCAGGCCGGTGGATAATGACTTTATCAGGAACGGATTCGTTGTGGGTATATCCTGGTTTGCTCTTAATATTATTCTCGATGCGTTGGTTCTGATCCCGATGATGAAGACAACCTTTTTCGATTACTTCATGTCGGTTCGATTAGGCTACATAGCAATTCCTGCTATAAGTGTTACGATGGGTTTCATGCTCGAGGTAAAATTGAAATAAATATTCATGAGGATCCCGGTTAATATCCAGCTGGCATGGTCTGTGGCCTTTGTACTGTTATTCACGGACGCATACTCCCAGGATACCATTCGACTTAAAAATTATTTCAGAGAGCTGAAGACAATCAATGTTTCTATTGGGGGAAAGACATATGACTTTCTTTTCGATACAGGTGGTGGCGAGACATTCATTTCACCCGCTATTGCGGAGGATTTGAAGAAGGATGTATATGGAAGGGTCACCGGAACGCGAATGAATGGAGAAAAAGTTTATTACAAGAAATGTGACAGTGTCACGATAGTAATGAGCCATACAGAGATGTTTCACACGTCTCTCGGTATTTGGGACGTGATGAGCGTTTTACCGAAGGAACTGCCGCGGATAGACGGTGTCATCTCGCTCAAGTCTTTCAACGATAAGGTCATCTCCATCAACTTGGCGAGGAACTGGATAATCATTGAAACGAAGGCATCCTATCGTAAAAAGTTGAAGTCGATGGTTCTTTTGAATAGCCGTTTTGCCAGCGGGCAAAATGGCAACGAGTTGACTGTATTCCTGGGCATTCTGCATAGCCGTCGATTGTATTGGTTTCTCTTCGACACCGGAAATATCACTGACTTCATCATGTCATCGCAAACCGCTCATGACTGGGGTTTACAAAATAAAGCTGATAGCGTAAACAATGATTTTCATAGTGTTGCAATTCCACTTGGAAGACAGGAATTATCCGTCGCTGCATCAATCAGGGACATAATATATGATGGCGCTTTAAACTATAACGTGATCTGTAAAGGGGATTACGTCCTTGACCTGGTAGGGAAAAAGGTGTGGTTAAAATAGACAGAACACTATCATCGTGTTTTATCGTAGACTTCAAGCGCCAACGGGAGCGAGGATATGAACTGATAGATGTTGATTCCCTGTTTAAACCTTCGCAGGTGAGACAAAGTAGACGTTGTTCTTCTTTCTTTCCGGCGTCACCGGCGTTTCATCGCCATAACCAATGATGATTGCCAGTTTGATTTCTTCCGACCTGGACATTTCCAGTATTGAGATCTTTTTTGTTTTCTCCAGCAACTTTGCGAATCCGACCGGGCATGTATCCAGTCCCAAAGATTTTGCCGCGAGCATCATATTCTGACAGCACATTCCCACATCCAGCGAGGCCCACTCGTTTCTTTTCGGCGCCGTAATAAAAATTACAACCGGGGCATTGTGGAAAATGATATCGGACGTGGTTGACTGATCCACTCCGTGAGCCCAACTCAGCACCTTATTGGCAACATTAATAACAAAAGGCGAAAGTGATTTTATCAACTCCCGGTCCGTCAAGACATAGAATTTCCAAAGTTGGCGATTCATTGCCGAGGGCGCCATTCGTCCTGCATCAATAATCTGCTCGATCAACGCCGGGTCAACGGGGCTGTCTTTATATTTTCTAACTGCGCGACGTGCATGGATGGTTGTGAGAACTTCGTTCATTTTTATGATGTGTAAATTTCGGGTCAAGAAGCTTCTCTCGTGATGCCTGGCCCGCGTCCAAGTTGCTCTTAATACTTCTGTGTCGTGTTGATTTAGATCACAGGCCACTATGACATTTCTCACACCGTATGCAGTGGAGATTTTTCCGAGGCAAACCTTTTAAATATCCTGCATATCGCCAGGGCCAAATAAAGTTGAAGGATGTCTTTGTTCCGTCCTTTCAGAAGTCTGAGTGTCCACAGGCCGTTCCGTTGCTGTTCGTCGGCGAGCCAACTCAAACCTTTCGCGATCCGGGAGTCCTTCGATGAAAAACCTAAACGGGCGAGAGTATCCAGGGCAGAGATAAGATCCGTGTACCAAAAGGGAAAGTTGAACCGCACCCAAACGGCCTTGCCAGCCCGGTCAGGATAATTATCCTTCGTGAATAAAGACGCAAGAAGTAGCATTCCCGCATGAACGGCAGCTTTGTGTTTCTTGTATACGGGATGTGAAGCAAATGCTCTCAAAACAACACCGGTAATCATTCCCGAAAATTCTTTCGTTGCATCAGGTTCAATGACTCTCATGCGTTTGTATATCACCTTTACGCCATACCCTTTTGTCCTGAACGGTATCGCCCAACCGCCATCTTGTTGGCGAATGGAAAGCAACCCATTGGAAAGCTTTCCTGATGCGCTGGTCATTGCTATAGCCGGCCTTGATGAGCAGTTCCATTATTCCCGCTGAATAGTTGGGGCTATATTGATTTCCGTAAATGCCCCTGAAGTCGCCGGCATTTGTCTGAAACGAAAACAGGTACTCGGCCGCCTTTCGAATTGCGGAGTGCTTCCTGTTGAACCCGAATTCTTCTACGAGTATTCCGAGATTTCTATATGTTTCCAGTTGATTGAAATTCTCCCGTGTCCGGTTTTTCAGGTTTGCCCCAGGATATTTCCAGGATCCGTCAGGGCGTTGCGTTCTGATAAGTTTTAATGGGGTAGGGAGTGTCATCAACTCTCGCACATTCATCGGCCGTCCCAAAAGGTCATGGCCAGCAAACATACTTACCGCCTTATCGGCGCAATGGATCAATGGGTCCACCGGATCGTATTTCAATCTCGCAAGAAAGAGCTTTCCCAATATTGAAATAATTCAAGCTTTCGTTTCTTTAAATACCGGAATCGCAATGCCCCGCTTTTTCATTTCGTCGGCTAGTTTCCCTCCAATCTTTCGGCACCCGCAATTTTTCGCGTGCTCCACATTCCATTTGATGCGTTGCTCTATCGTAGGGTTTTTTGGCATCTTGTGTTTGAGGTGCCATGCTTTATTTATCTTCATAAGTAAACTGTAGAACGGTCGCGAGGTACCGCTATCGCTAAAATGATATCAGCACCTCGCGCGACGTTAAACTTCCGCAGCCGTTTTCTTTTTTGCCAACATCTTTTCGATAAGCTCAGGCACCTTTTCAAAAACCGCCGAAAGCCCTTTATTCTGTTGCGTGCCGATAAAGCTGATCTGGTCACCTTTGCTAACCAGGAAACCCACGGGATCGATTCCTAATCCGGCGCCGCCGCCACCACCTTCGCCTTTTCCCGTTTTTGGTGCATCCCCGGACCCACCTCCACTTCCAAAACCAACCCCAACTCGGACTACCGGGACACAGGTAAAGTCACCCAACTTAAAGGGTTCACCAATCACCGTTTCTGTCTTTGCCTCCTTTTGGATGAACTCCGTCAACCTCTGAAGTAAACTCTCAAAATTCATTTCCATAACAATCTATTTTTTAGTTAAAAATTTAAGAAAGATCCAAAGTATGCGACCGGGTCGATTAGAGACCTCCAGGTGAAAGTATGTCCTTCCAATAAAGTTGATAGTCAGCATAACCGGTCGATGACTGACCAACATAAACACTGGAATTAGCTGAGCATTAAGCACCACGTCACCGGTATCGAGATCAGCAACAGCCGTTTTAACCTTGAAGCTTCTAACTATGCGTTCGATAAGGAATTGCCAAGCAGCGAAAGACTTGCGTGAAGTTTGCTTTGCCCTGTGCTCCTTCGATTTCGATTCAGGTGTCTTTTTTTGTGACTTAAGTTGAATTTCCATTCCAAACAATTTAAGCTTTGGTGTAATCACACCGTCAATGGATGCGATATAAAACCTGAAAACAGGTGACTGGAAAATTTCATACCTGCCGTGATCTGTATCCACATATAGTATAATAGGGGAGATAAGAAAGCCTGCAAAAAGAAGGAGAAGTGTGATAAGTATGATTGTCAGAACAAGCATGTCATTGATGAATCATAGAATTATATCATTGTTATTTTCGTCTCCGCTGTCTCATTTAGGTCAAGATGGCTTTCGATATATTCTTTTTTCAAAACATCCATTATAAGGAAAACGATACCACTCAATATTGCGGCGAAGAAGCACCAAATTGAAAGTAAATATTCCTTGTAGAATAGGGTTGTAAAGATGTAGGAGATCAAAATTGTAGCACCAAGGAGTTGCATGCGTCGCTCACTGGAAACGAACGGTGGAACTACGGTTGGAATAAAATAGGCAATACCGCTAAACCAAACCATTGCCAGTGGAAACTCGAGGAAGTAGTGAATATGATGTCCGGCGATTTCCGCATGCACATCGTAAACGATCAGACAATAGGCGAGGTAGCATGAAATTGCAGCGCCGACGAACGTCAACGACTTCAAAAGCCTTTTTCGCTTTTCATCTTTTTCAACTAACATAATGGAAAATGGTACCCAGACGGGCCAAACGACTTGGGCAAACAGGAGGAAGATAAATGTGGGAATGTGTTGGTATGAAATGTACGCACTGTCACCTAACATTACCCACAAGACACCCTCCGATGCCTGCTGAATACCAAACAACAACGGAATTGCAGCGAACGGCAACTGGGAGGGCGTCTGCACCTTTGTTAAAGTAGCGACACCGACGACTCCAAGAACGGCACTTGCCCCAAAACTGGCGGTAGCTGAAAAACACATGACGATTGTTGGTTTAAAATGTTTACGACGTGCTTGATCTTTAAGTCAAATCACGAAGAATTTGCATGGGACCAGGATGACTGGAGTCATCTCAGATACTGATCTATGTCAGTCGACAAAATGATAGCTACTTGGTCTTATGTTGTAAATTGGCTATCCTCATTATGCAAGACAGCGACTTCGACTACATTGTTATAGGGTCCGGTTTCGGGGGATCTGTATCTGCTATGCGGCTTGCTGAAAAGGGATATCGTGTTTTGGTGATTGAAAAGGGAAAGCGCTGGGGATCATCGGACTTCCCAAAATCTAATTGGAATTTGAGAAAGTACCTATGGATACCCTTTTTCCGTTTTTTCGGATTTATGAGGCTGAGCTTCTTTAAAGAAGTTTTTATCCTGAGCGGCGTCGGTGTGGGCGGAGGCTCGCTTGTTTACGCCAACACTCACATGATGCCTCCCGATGCTTTTTTCGATAATCCTGTCTGGTCAAAGATCAAAGATTGGAAAACCATACTGGCTCCGTTCTACGCCACTGCGCGATTCATGCTAGGCAGCGAAAAGTACACAAAGGAAAACTCCGAAGACAAAGTATTGAAAGATGTCGCCACAGACATGAAGCGCGGCCACGCCTATGGCCGCGTTGACTACGTAGGTGTTTACCTTGGAAACACAAAAGACGAAAGAGATCCATACTTCAATGGATTAGGGCCGCTGCGCAAAGGCTGTATTGAATGCGCAGGCTGCATGGTTGGTTGCCGGCACAACGCAAAGAACACGCTTGATAAAAACTACCTATGGTTTGCTGAGAATGTCTTTAAGACGACAATTCTCGCGGAAAGCGAAACCACGAAAATTGAAATTCTCGACGGCGGGGGTTATCGTATCCACACGAGATCCAGCACAAGTTTCTGGAAAAAGAAGCCACGATCCTTCACTTGCAAAGGGTTGGTAGTAAGCGGCGGTGTGCTGGGCACGCTTGACCTGCTCCTCAGGCAAAAGCATATCTACAAAACTCTTCCCAACCTCAGTGACAAGCTGGGTGAGAACCTGCTTACTAATTCCGAAATGTTATCAGGCGTTGTGGCAGCCGACAGGAAACTTAATCATGGACTTGCTATAAGCACTGTGTTCAATCCCGATGAACACACGCACATTGAACTATGCAAGTTTCCCAATGGATCCGGTGCGATGGTGCGCCTTGCGGTTATGGCTGCAGGAAATGGAAGCCCGGTTACCCGAACGTTGAAGATGATCGGAAATACCCTTACACATCCATTGAAATTTCTTAGAGTTGTTTTTCAAAAAGATGCCGCCCGCAACTCGGTTATATTCCTGATCATGCAATCGCTGCCAAATGCCATGCAAATGAAACTGAAGCGCGGCTTGTTTGGTCGTTCACTTTCCTTTAATAACAACACTGGCACGCCTGTTCCCAGTTATATTCCCGTTGGCCAGGATGTTCTGTATCGATATGCCACGAAAGTGAGTGGTGTCCCACAGAATGCATTCACAGAAGTAGCTTTTGGAATGGCTTCCACAGCGCATATTCTTGGAGGATGTCCTATGGGAAAATCTGAGCACGAAGGCGTGGTGAATGATCGGTTCCAGGTTCACGGCTATCAGAACTTCTACATCCTCGACGGCTCGATCGTACCATGCAACCTTGGCGTCAACCCATCACTCACAATTACAGCCTTGGCCGAGTATGCAATGAGCTTTGTTCCTGCCCATCCGAAACGGAAAAATATGAGTCTCGCGGAGATGATGCGGGCAAAATGAAAATTCATTCACTGAATTCAGATCCACTGTTAAACTGACAATAGTCATTCAAGGGGTTGACTGTTGTCAGGGAGGACGGAATTTAATTCACACACCTTACGGTGTAAATTAAATTCTATGACACAGAAACAGTTCATCAGGCTTTTATTTTCGTCGCGAATGGCGTTATTGTTGGACTATCCTGGTTGGCTATAAATATTGTGCTCGATGCCCTGATCCTCGTCCCGGATGAAGACAACCTTTTCAAATTATGTCCTTTCAATAGGATTGGGCTACCTCGCAATACCGGCTATAAGCATTGCGATGGGATTCCTGCTTAAAGGTAAAATGAAGTAAGGAGCATATATCAGTCTCTATCACTTAATCGACCTCACGTCTGACAAAAGGCATGACAGGCGTAAGAATTTATGAATACCAACACCATATGATAAAACTTGAATATATCGACGCTGAATTTCACTACACTAAAGGTGGGAATGCAGCATGGCAACGAATCATTCTTCTCTGCATTCTTGCTTACGAAGCTGCGGGCTGCTTACTCGGCGGAAGTTTGCTGGTCGCTGAACCGGGTGGAAGTCTCATGGCTATGCCCATCGATATTATGCATGGTACATTCGTGGATTTTCTGATACCGGGGATCATTCTCTTTGGACTGGGAATACTTAACAGTGTCGCTTTCGTGTCAGTTCTTCGCCGGTCAGCGTTCGATTGGTTTATGGCTGGACTTGCCCTCGGAGGCTTATTTATTTGGTTCTGGGTGGAGATCGCGATATTGGGAGAATTACATTGGCTTCATGCCATGTGGGGGATCCCGGTTCTACTTGGTTGGGTAGTTGCCATTCCTTTGATTGTTTCCCGCAACAATACAGCGGGTATGCGAAATGGCCTGGTGATCTGCGGCATACTTTCATCACTGTGGTACGTGATCATAAACATTTTCGTGCCAACGCAATACGAAGGATATAGTATAATGTCTCTCACAGTAAGTGAACTTTCCGCCATCGATGCGCCAACAAGAATAGTTTGGGTGGTACTTGTCGTTCCCTACATACTTCTCCTCGTTGCTTTCGGATGGGGCGTCTTGACATCTGCGGGTGAAAACCGACACCTACGTATTGCGGGCTGGCTGATCATTGCTTACAGTGTCTTAAACTTCTATTGGCCTCCAATGCACCAGCGCGATATAATAGCCGCAGGCGACGGAACCCTGACAGACACGCTCCATATCACCTGGGCAATGATAACACTACTCTTCAATATGCTTTTAATGTGGTTCGGTGCTGCAGCTTTCGGAAAACGGTTTCGTCTGTACACCATTGCAACATGGGTCATCTTTATGGTATTCGGCGTTCTTACATTTTTGGAGTCTCCCGGTATCGAATCAAATCTGCCTACACCATACATAGGGCTTTGGGAACGCATCAACATCGGGGCATTCCTGGCGTGGATAGTAGTGCTTGCAGTCACAATACTGCGGACCCGAAAGACTATTCTGCGTGACATCTTATGAACCTTCTTTCAATAAACGACCTCGACCTTTCACCCAAACCTGGAAAAGCGTACTGGACAAATTCCGGTCGCGAATGGCGTGAAGAGTTCATCTATTTTCTTATGGTAGACCGTTTTCATGACAATCGTCCGCGAACTTCAATAAGCAGGCAAGGAAAAACCAATGGATACGGAACAGAAGAACAGTTGAAACACACATGTGGCGGCACAATCAAAGGAATCACCAATCACCTGGATTATATTCATGAGCTCGGCTGTACGTCAATTTGGTTAAGTCCCGTCTTCGAGAACAATGCAGATTCATATCACGGCTATGCTATCCAGGATTACACCCGGGTAGATCCGCGGTTTGGTACAATGGAAGATCTATCAGAATTGGTCGATCAAGCTCACGCTCGCGAAATGAGAGTGTTCCTCGATATCGTCTTGCACCATTCCGGTGATAACTGGAGTTATCCTGACGACCTTCCTTACTACTACTATAATGGAGTGACGTTTCCCTTCGGATCCTGGAGATTCAAAGACAAACCTTTGCCCATAGAGCTTCGGAATCCTGATCTGTATGGGCGGAAAGGCCAAATACGCAATTTTGATAGCTACCCTGAAACAAGAGAGGGTGATTTTCAGGAACTCAAAGCCTTCAAGAACGATGATTCGCCCGAGGCTCTTTATATTCAGGATATTCTTACAAAGATCCACTGCTACTGGATCCGCGAAACCGATGTCGATGGTTTTCGAGTCGATGCTGTAAAGCATATGGGCGAAAAAACCTTAAGCCAGTTCTGTTCGCACATTCGCGAATATGCCTACAAATTAGGCAAGCGCAATTTCTTCCTCTTTGGTGAGCTGGTCGGGCCCGAAGAAATGGTTAATAAGTATATCGGGCCGAAGACGTCAGTGAAGGTAGACGACAATGCGATCTACTACGGACTAAACTCGGTTCTGGATTTTCCACTGTACCATGTTCTTGCCGACGTTATTCTTGGAAATGGAGACCCCGATAGACTTATTGAACGCTATGAATCGCTTCGAAGAAATGCGATGTCCAGGGGCGAATTCGGCGAATTCCTTGTAACGTTCATCGACAACCACGACCAGGTGGGGCAATCATTTAAGACACGATTCGGATACAACGCCAATCAACAGCAATTGATCGGTGGTATAGGTTTTTTGCTTTGTGCTCTCGGGACACCTTGTATTTATTATGGAACGGAGCAAGGACTCATGGGCGCCGGTACTAGCGACTCCGCCGTGCGTGAGTCAATGTTTTCTATTGATAGTACCGAAAAGAACCTCCTTAACACCCAAAACGGGATTTATCAAGAAATAGCAAAACTTGCACGACTCCGGTCTGACAGCGCTGTCCTTAAGTTTGGGCGTATGTACATGAGATCCTCATCAAAGGATGGGAAGTATTTTAATTTACCCTCGACGCCGGGTTCCATGCTTGCATTCTCGAGGATACTTTACGACGACGAAATGATTGTCGTCTATAATTCATCGACGACAGATGGCGGCGAGTGTTACGTCGAAGTGGATAAGGAATTAAATAGAACCGGCGATTCCTTTAAATTTTGCTATGGCGGAAAAGGCAAAGTTCACGTCCTGGCTAATGAGGAAGGCACAAAACATTTCATCAAAATTACCGTAAAGCCTTGCGGCTTTGTGGTACTCACATCTAACCCCAAGTCGGCGTCGTCCTGACAACAATCCTCGCTGAAGCTGATTTTCGTCATACATGCCTGAAGGGAGCGCACCTACTTTCGCTTGTCAAGAGTAATGAATCTCAATTGGATATGGAAAGAAACATAAAGCTCAAAGGATCGGGGAAGGTATTCAACGACTCCCTGTTCGAACGCCTCACCAGAACAAATGTCGCAGTGCCGGTAACTATTTTCTTTATCTACGCAGCCGGTCTCCTGTTTTGGAGTATTACAAGAACGGACATATCTGCATGGACGACTACAGGACTTTTTTTCCTGGGCCTGTTTGTCTTTACGTGGGTGGAATACAACGTTCACCGTTACCTTTTTCACATTCCAACGACCACTCCACGACGGAAACGATTTCAATATATCATGCACGGTGTTCATCATGAATATCCAAAAGATAAAGAACGCCTGGCAATGCCACCGTTGCTAAGTGTGACTATCGCGACGACCCTCGTGGTCGTGGCACAAGGACTTATAAAGGAATATTCATTTTCTGCACTCGCTGGATTTCTTGTGGGCTATGCTGCCTACTTATTCGTGCACTATATAATTCATGCATACTCACCACCAAAGAATTTTCTCAAGGCAATCTGGAAGAATCACGTATTGCATCACTATAAAGACGGTGAGATCTCATTTGGCGTCACTTCGCCACTATGGGACTATGTCTATGGCACAAACACCTCTCCAAAGAAAAATCAATTGAGCAGCGCAGAAATATCCAAATAGGTATTCACGGTTTCGTGGTAAGAGAAAGGACGATATGAAAAAAATTCTTGTTCCATGCGACTTCTCGGCAACTGCCAGGGAGGCGTACACTTTCGCCCTTAATCTGGCGGAACTCGTCGATGCTGAGATCATTGTTCTAAATGTGATCGATTTCCCATTCATGTATGAAGCATCCTACGCCGAGCCAACTTATTATGATTCCGACTTTGTTCTCGAACTGGAAAAAGGGGCGCGGGAGAAGTTGGAAGACATGAAGCGTGGCCACAAACGACAGAACAAGATAAGTTTTAGCGTAGTAAAAGGACCGGTAACGCCGATGATAAGGAATGCGATCACAGACATGAATATTGACCTGGTTGTCATGGGGACCAACGGGTCCACAAAGGGAATGGAGGAATACTTTATCGGTTCAAATACAGAGAAAGTTGTTAGATCTTCTCCGGTACCTGTATTTGCCGTAAGAAAATCGTTGCTCACGAAGAGTATTCAGAATATCGTCGTTCCCACAGATCTTGGATTAAATGAGACCGACCTCATGAATCGTATCAAAGAAATCCAGGCACTTTTCGATGCCAGGCTTCATCTACTTGTAGTTAACACACCTCTTTATCTCAAAAAGACATCAGACCGAATGGCAGCGCTTAATGACTTCGCTCATAAGTACGATCTTGCAAATTACACGACAAATATTCGTGATGATTTCTACACCAATGAAGCAATCATTGCTTTTGTGAAAGAGATCAAAGCTGATATGGTCGCGATGGGAACGCACGGACGACGGGGATTGAGCCATCTATTTATGGGAAGTATTGCCGAAGACGTAGTGAATCACGCATCCTGTCCTATCTGGACGTATTCTATCAGAAAGTAGCATGATATAGCCCGACGCGCCACTATTCTAACGATGTCTCGATGTCGGGAATGAAATTTACCGGCGCCGCAATTCCTGAAAGAATCTTTGCCAAAAGTCTATTGAGTTCCTCCATGGCATTTCTGATTGTGTCGTTCTGTATCCCTAGCAATATCACTTCGGTTGTATTAATCACCGAAACGCGGAGATTACCGTCAATAGCTGTATAGATGTTAATTGTTGCCGGAACAAGGGTTGCTTCAGGAAATGCCCGTATAATCTCGTGAAATATCCTAGGCACATAGACCTGGTACGATAGGTACAGGTCAGATATCCCGTGCGATGATGTCGAGAAATATGCCTGCAGGTCTCGCCGACCGGCGATAATGAAATCTTCAGCCTCGAGCAAGTCGAGTATTTTTCGTTCTGTCTCGCCGACCGGCTTCACCGAATCAATATTTCTTATGAGCGCGTTCATTTTTATGACGTTTTGCTTCCAATTAACTTAAAAACTGTTCCTCAATCGGTGAGGTGAGTCATCTCACGGACTGACTTAAATCAAAGGGTTGATTGACGATGGTTAGGTGTGTTCGCAATCCAATTGAGGTAATTCGAATAGGCAATCAGAAAAGCGAGTCAAGGCAGGCTAAATACGAATTACATGGCAGTCACATTTTACTCCAGGAAAATGAAAGCACCCTTTGACAGGGTTGTCGAAACGATCATCAGCGAACTCAAAAAAGTAGGGTTTACGACGGTGATGAACACGAATATATGTGATGCGTTCAAATCGGCTCTAAAGGTCAAGTTCCGCAATTACCGCATACTCACGGCATTCAATCCCGCGATTGCCTACAAGGCCATCTCTCTTGAATCGCATATGGGGTTGGTGGTGCCATGCAACGTTGTTGTCCAGGAGCATGAAAATGGCGAGGTCGAGATCACAGCACTTAGTACCATGGATTCGATGGATAAGAACCTGTCTACCGACTCACTCGTCGCTCTCGCCGACGAATTGCAAGAAAAGCTGATGATTGCCCTTGACGAGGTTCAACATGATGGGATTAAAAGTAGTGTGATAGATGTCGGCGAAATCTGATCTATAATTGCAACCGGGATGATTTTCGTCACCTCGTTTGCACGAAAGTTTCGCCCATGCCTAAAAGAAATAGCGCTTTGTTACTTCCATTACGAAACCATACAGGATCACAACTCCTATCATGGCAAGTATCATCGCATTTGGTAAGACAACAAGTCCAAGTCCTCCGGCGAGCATGGAGTAGGGAAGTAAGAAGACAGTTCCCATTAGAATAACGGTGGTTATCAGGAGATCTTTACCCGGTGAACTTTTGAATACAGGTCGCCTGGTTCTGATGATCAGAAGGGTCACCATTTCTGAAACAACCGATTCGATGAACCAACCGGTCTGAAACTGAATAGTTGTGGCGTGAAAGACCAGCATCAGGATGCCAAACGTCAGGAAATCAAATAGCGAACTGATGCCTCCGAACACGATCATGAACCTTTGAATGCTGCTGTTATTCCATTTAGCCGACTGTACTATGCTTTCCTTTTCAACATTGTCGCCCGATAGGGTCATTGCCGGTAGATCCGTAAGGAAGTTGGTGAGTAAGATCTGTTTAGGAAGAAGTGGCAGGAATGGGAGGAAAATGGAGGCAGCTGCCATACTGAACATATTCCCCATGTTGGCGCTGCATGTAATGAAGATGTATTTCATCGTGTTGGTGAACGTCTTCCGACCTTCGTATACACCTTCCGCCAGGATATCCAGATTCCGTTCCATCAGGACGATATCGGCTGCTTCTTTGGCAACATCTACCGCGCTATCAACCGAAATGCTGACGTCGGCCGACTTCATCGCGGCCACATCATTAATGCCATCCCCAATATAACCGACAACATTCCCCGCCTTTCTCAATGCTCGTACAATCCGTTCTTTTTGGTGGGGTTCGGTTTCGGCAAACACGCTTACTTCCATAACTTTTGGGACGAGAGCTTCGTCTGTTATAGTGTTTAGCATGTTACCTGTTAAGATCCAAGGAGACGACAAGCCAACGAGGCTGCTAAGGTGCCTTGCTACTTTTTCATTGTCGCCGGTTATAAGTTTAATTTTTATGCCCGCGGAATTGAGACGTCGAAGAGAGTCCTGGATTCCCGGTTTTGGAGTATCAGACAACACAACGAGACCAAGAAATGTCATTCCCTGTTCGTCATCTTTGTTAATCAGAGGATCACCTGTCACGTCTTTCCACGCAACAGCGATTGTTCTCGCACCTTGCTCACCATACGTGTCTTGAAGTTTGTTTATTTGCTCATGAAGATCGAGAGGTGCCTGGACAGTATTTTTAAGTTCGATTTTGTCGCAGATCTCAAGCACTTTCTTAACCGCGCCCTTTGTAATCATAATGTGACGTCCACCAAATGAAACCACAATACTCAGGCGCTTGCGTATGAAATCGTAAGGGACTTCATCGAACTTTGTATAGCCGTCTATTTTTACCTCGAGACTACGAAGCGCTTCATCCAACGGATTTGCAAAACCCGTTTCATACACGGCGTTCAAATATGCGTACAACCTGACCTTGTCGCTGCTGTTTCCCTCAATGTCAATAGCCGATTGAACGACCGGTTTCCCTTCGGTAAGTGTACCCGTTTTATCGACGCAAAAGACGTTGATAGAACCTAAATTCTGTATTGCTTCCAGTTTTTTTGTGATCACTTTCTTTTCTGCAAGTTGTCGGGCTCCTTTCGAAAGAGTTATTGTCACGATAGCTGGCAGGAGTTCAGGCGTCATTCCCAATGCCAATGAAAGGCCAAACAAGAATGAGTCTATTAGCGGTCGCCCCAGGTACACGTTGAGTGTGACGATCACCAGTGCAATCACCAGTGTTACCCTCATCAACAGATAGCCAAACTTTCTGAATCCCTTTTCGAAATCAGTTTCACCCGGTAATCTTTTTAGGCCTGAGGCAATGCTGCCGAGAAAAGTGTCGGCACCAATGTTTGTTATCAAAGCCGTCGCAGTTCCATTCACCACACTCGTTCCCTGGAACAGGCAATTCTTTCGTTTGCCAATCGGGGTCTCAATGGGGAGATCCATTGCATCCTTTTCCTGGGGAAAGGACTCGCCGGTGAGGCTAGCCTCATTGGTGTGCAGGTCAACGGATCGGATCAACCGGCAGTCGGCGGGAATGATGTCACCGGCGTTGAATATGATGATATCGCCCGGGACGAGAGCCTCAAAGGGGACTTCATGCTCGGAGCCATCTCTCATTACTGTTGCCGTAACCTTCACCAGTTCCAGAAGTTTGGTGACCGCTCTATCCGCCTTTCGTTCCTGCACGAATCCAAGAACTCCGGTGAGAATTACGATGGAAAGAATAATGGCGGTATTGGTGAATTCTGACAGCGCTGATGACAACACGACGGCTGTAATGAGTATTAGCACCAGCGGGCTTTTGAACTGTTTGAAGAATAGATGTAGATCCCGTTTGAGTTGACTCGGGGCGTTTATCCGACCTGATTTCTTTCTTTTGCGTGCTTCTTCGTCAGTGAGTCCATTTTCACTGGCATCTAATTGATTAAGCAATTGGGTGACGGGCAATGCCCAGAAATCTTTCATACTTGTATAAAGTTGAATTTACCGCCAGATTCCGAAGATGACGATGATCAGTTCACATGATGACGTTAATCAGGAGCGCGTATTGTGCCTTTTTTCGCGTGGTTAGCTGATTGACACCATCAACGCATCGCCGAGAATGTAACAATGATTTTTGTCATGGTTTAGCAGGCGACTATTCTGTTATTTTGATTTCCGACATCTATGCTTTCATTCAAGTCCATTCTGGGTGCCCTTTTTGTACTCCTTATAATTTCGATTTTGGTCGTTGGTTGGATATCCTACCAGTATAATGAAAAAGTAATAAGCACGTCTCAATGGGTAACTCACACCTACCAGGTCCTAAGCGAAGCCGATGACATAACGTCCACGTTCAAGGACTTGCAATTGGAAAGCAATGCCATATATATGCAAGGCGATACCTCGGGAGTGTCAGTTTATAACGCCGCCCGGCATCTGCTTTTTTCGAAGATTGAAATGCTTCGAAACCTCACCGGCGATAATTTCGAGCAACAAGCTCGAATAGATTCCCTGTATAAGGCATTAACCAGGTTTACAACTTTCACGGATTCGGCGGTGCACTTCCCTTCACTGACAATCGGATCTGTCGACTTACGGGGACGATACTTAGCCGGTGCTGCAATGCGACACGAGATAGCACATATTATTTTAAACCTTAAGAAGAGTGAGACAATGCTGCTACGATATCGGGAACAAGAGAATCAAGAAAGCATAAGAATTTCGGAGAATGCCTTTAGGTTATTGCTCTTAGGAATAGTAGTTCTCATCCTTGCAACGTTTATCTCGATCCGTTATAATTTCAACCGGTTAATGCGAACCGAGCAAGAGCTGCGGTCGGCGCAAGAAGAAATCAGTAGGGCGCTGGCTGCCGAGGTTGAATTGAATAAGCTTAAAGGAAGCTTCATCGCACTCGCGTCTCATGAATTCAGGACTCCTTTAACAAGTATTCTGTCCTCGACATTCATTTTGGATAACTATGTTTCTGGTGCAAATAAGGACAAAGCTGAAAAGCACCTGGCAAGAATAAAATCGTCCGTTAATAATCTCACTTTTATTCTTGACGAGTTTCTATCAATATCCAAAATTGAAGAAGAAGGAGTGCGTCCTAATGTCGAACAACTGAGTCTGGAACAGCATATCCGGCAATTGTGTTCTAACCTTCAGCCATTTGCCAGGTCGGGACAAACAATTCTTTACAGTCATGAGGGTGAGGATATTGTTACTACGGATCCGGTGCTCGTTGGAAATATTGTGAATAACCTTGTCAATAATGCGATAAAGTATTCACCCGGAAATTCTGACATTCACGTTTATTCCAATGTAAATAAAAAGATACTTCTCACAGTAAAGGATACTGGCATCGGCATTCCCGAAAACGATCAGAAATACCTCTTTCAGCGATTCTACCGCGCCTCGAATGCCGGGACAATCCAGGGTACTGGCCTTGGTCTTTATATCATGAAACACTATGTTGAGATTCTCGGGGGTGAAGTGACCATCACAAGTGAGGTTGGAAAAGGGACCGAAGTCGAGGTGTTCCTTCCGCAAGGAAAGGCAGACAACTAAATTCATCCGATGTCACGTGCGAGGTCGGCGCGAATTCTTCGCGAAATTTTCTGACGAAAATCAGTTATCCCCCTGACGAATCGCATCCCCTGTTCCTGGAATATGCTCAAACTTACATAGAGTTTTAAGAAAAGCATCTCCACTTAACGGAAGCCTATGTCAGCCAAGAAAATCCTCATCATCGAAGACAACAGTGAAATTCGGGAAAACACCGAGGAGCTACTTATCCTTGCAGGTTTCGATGTAATGACCGCCGAAAATGGTAAGGTCGGTATAGAGCTTGCCATTAAAGAACATCCTGAACTAATTCTCTGCGATATCATGATGCCTGAGATGGACGGATACGGTGTCCTTCATATTCTCGGAAAACGGCCAGATACAGCTGCTATCCCCTTTATCTTTTTAACAGCGCTAACAGAGAAGTCGGATGTACGGAAAGGAATGGACCTTGGTGCCGACGACTACCTGACAAAGCCGTTCAATGAGGCGGATCTTTTGAATGCCATTGAGTCCCGGATTCGAAAGAGCCATATAAGACAGAACGAATATGCATCCACCGCGGAGGGACTTGCGGCATTTCTTACTGATGCGGGCAAGCTCCTGAAATTAAAAACACTGACCGATGGGAAGAAAGTGAGAATGTTGAAAAAGAAGACAGAGCTATTCTCGGAAGGTGAGACGCCATCGTCGGTGTTCCTTCTGCAATCCGGAGAGATCAAGGTCTCTAAATTGCACCAGGATGGAAAGGAGTTCATCACCAATCTATACACGAAAAGCGATTTCTTCGGATTCGAACCGATACTGCAAAACACTCCTTATGAGGAATCGGCGGTTGCAGTTCAGGATTCAGAGGTAGTCATTATTCCAAAAGAAGATTTTCTCACGCTCTTCTATAGCCATCCAGATGTGTCGGCAGCGTTTGTCTCTTTGCTCTGCCGGAAAGTAGTTGAAAAGGAGAATGCGCTGGTCAATCTCGCGTATAGTTCGATTCGTCAAAGGACGGCAAGCTCGTTGCTCAAGCTCATGGAGCGAAAAGATGTAAACGATTTGATCAGTATTGCCCGTGAAGACCTCGCCAAAATCGTGGGCACTGCTCCCGAGTCGGTGATACGTGTCCTCGCGGACTTCAGGGATGAGAAAATAGTTAGTGTGGAGGCTGGAAAGATCCGGATTTTGAACCCTGAAAAGCTCGAGAAGATTGTGAGGTGGAATGTCGCACGGTAGAGATAATGAAACTCAATTCAAAATGTGATCATAATCAGCGGTTCTGACCACAATAGTCAGGCAAAAGCCGAACTGGTCTTTCCAACTTTCCGAAGTCAAACTACAATTAAATGGAAACTACTTCGGCAATAATCGAACAGCTTGAATCCAAGCTTGCGTTAGTGAACGGAAAAATGTTGTCAAAAAAAGTCACCGTGGGGTTCGACGGATTCGTCGATAGTATACGGAAACCCGTACAGCAAAGAACCGATCAAAATGTAACCTACTTTCCGACACTTTCCAGTTTCGGTGATCACATCAAGAGCTTATCAGGGAAAAGTGGCCAGGTTGAATTGGAGGTCCAGCGTGTAAAGATGGGCGGTAACGCCCCGATCTTATCCAATGCTCTCGGCATACTGGGTATTAGCTCGACATGCCTGGGTAGCACGGGTTTTCCTGAGCGTGATAAAGTTTTCGAGAGCATTAGTCCGAATTGCACGGTCGTAAGCCTGTTGCAACCAGGGAAGAGTGATGCCATTGAATTTGGTGATGGAAAACTCATCGTATCCGACCTGGCAATGTTCAACCATTACGATTGGGAACACATTAAGAAAACGGTTGGACTTGAAACTCTTAGGCGAATCTTCCTGGACAGTAGCCTGATCGCCTTCGTAGACTGGGCAAATCTTCAGCATGCCGAAAGCATCTGGGAAGGAATTCTCGACGAGATTATCAAGCCATCGGGCAGACGGGATTTTCTTTTCTATTTCGATTTGTGTGACCCATCCAAGAAAACAGCATGTCAAATCGACGAGATACTGGACTTGATCAGCAGCTTTTCATTTAATGGAAAAGTTACGTTAGGTGTGAATACGAACGAAGCAATGGCAATATGGTCCTCCCTTATGGGCGCAATTCAGACAGGATCAATACACGACGCGGGCAGATTCATTCATTATGCCATGAACATTGATACCCTGCTTATTCATCCGATCGACAGAACTATTGCTTTTCACCAGAAAGAAATTATTGAGTTACCGGGACGTCTTGTTAAGGAACCAAAGGTACAAACCGGTGGTGGTGATAATCTAAACGCAGGATACATTATGGGTCTACTCGCCGGCTTTACCGTAGAGGAATCAATGATACTTGGGATGGCCGCTTCAGGCTCATACATCCAGGAGGGAAAGAGTCCGACACTGAGCGACATTCAGGAATATCTTGCTGTGTGGCGATCTGGCATGGAGTCGCATCCGTCCCTTATTGAAGTAAATCATCTTGCGAACTGACAATTGTCAGAGCCCATCAGGGGCAAGCAAAGTAATTTCAAGAAAACATACAAGCATGGAGAACATAGCTAACACCACAGAAAGCCGGGAAACGGCGGGAATATTACTATCCAAACGGCTGACTGAATTTAAGCTCAGCAATTCCGTTGTTGTCGGAGTCCCCCACGGTGGTGCTTGCGTCGCAGCGGCTATTGCCAGGCAACTAAATCTGCCTCTCGAGGTCATGATGTGCAGAAAGATCAAGGATCCACGTGATCCTTCGAAGACGATCGGATCCGTGAGCGCCAGTGATGTTATCATGCATGATTGTGACCACTCCATTCCACAGGACTATTTATACTTCGAGTCGATCCGATTGCGGAATGAAATAAGATATGAGCAGGACTTTTACTACGGCAGCGATCAGCAACCACCGCTTGAATTCAAGACAGTTATCCTGGTTGATGACATTCTCCGCACGCCGGACACGTTACTCGCATGCATCCAGGAGATCCGAAAGATGCGAGCGCTAAAAGTTGTCGTGGCCGTTCCTTTCGTTGAAGCTGAGGCTGCAAGGGTAATTCAGACCGAGTCAGATCAACTCATATTTCTTAAACTTCAGCAGCACATCCAATCACCACATGAATACTACCGCGATTTTCCAGAAGTAAAGGAATGGGCGGTGCGAGACCTGCTGCGCCGGGGAACCATAAAAATTAATTCCGGTCACATTAACCTTTAAAGTCATGATCCATTCAAATCCAGGTATGGAAAAAGAACTGCAACAGATCTATGTTAGAACCGAGCATTGGATCAGCGACTGTGGGTTTTTCGAGGATGAGATAAAATTCCTGGTCAATTTATTGGACCGCTTTTTTATTGGCGCAATCATGTCTGACTCTGATAAAGTGAAAACACTTAAAGCGAAGGCAAAGAAATTACAAGAACTCGACAAGGAGAGAGATTCGATTACTAAAGAGAATAAGGCACTTCTCTTGCGTGTGGGCAGGATACTTATAAATGAAGAACCATATAATCCGTCGGGGTTCAGGGAAGAGTATGCAGATATCGAGAGGGAACAAGTGGGATTTCTGAAGAGATATCGCGAAACTAAAAAGGAATTGTTCGCACTGGCCTCTGAATTACAGCATTCAACAAAATAAAAACTAACAAAAGCCGAATTTTTATGACAAAAGGAAAAGCACTATTGGGCGTGCTCGCGGGCGTAGCCGCCGGGGCAGCATTAGGAATCTTGTTTGCGCCTGACAAGGGGGCCAATACCCGGAAGAATATAGCTCGAAAGGGTGAAGATCTCGCCGGCGCTATCAACGACAAGATTGAAGAAAAATTTGACGAACTTACTGATACTCTCCTCGGAAAGTCCAGGACCAGGAAGTCGACCGACACGCCGGGAGCCGAAACGAAATCATAACCAGAATTTGATACAATCTGAACCAGGCGCCGGAACATTCGGATACCTCGGCTTAAATGACTTACAAGTCACCGAGTCGCGACGGCAGCATGGGTGGAATCGTATTGATAAAAAGAAATCCGGTCTTCGCGAGACGCTTACGGATCTTGTTAAAGACCCGATGTTGTTGCTGTTGGTCGCGGCCTGCACGATCTATTTCATAACCGGTCAGACCGGTGATGCGGTCTTCATGCTTTTTGCAATCGCACTGACGATATCTATTTCACTGTTCCAGGATCACCGCAGCCGAAAAGCATTAAGAGCTTTGGAAGCGCTCACCCAACCTCAATGCCGGGTCATCCGAAATGGCAAAATAGTTTCAATTCCCACGGTCGAGGTTGTACCTGGTGATCTTCTTTTGTCAGAAGAAGGATCATCCATTGCGGCCGACGGCACAATACTACATTCCAATGACTTCTCTTTAAACGAATCAATACTCACAGGAGAGTCTCTTCCGGTTGCAAGAACTGAAGAGGCACCGGATAACAAGGTCTACCAGGGAACGACTGTGAATAGCGGTTTAGCCATTTGCCAGGTAACGGCAATCGGCATTAACACCGAACTGGGTAAAATCGGAAAGAGCCTTGAGACTATCGAACGCGATGAAACTCCGCTCCAAAAGCAAATCAGAAGTTTTGTTAAGAAAATGGCGCTGTTCGGTGGCACGATTTTCATTGCTGTCTGGGGTATTAATTTTTTCAAATCTTGGAACCTGTTATCAAGTCTGTTAAAGGCGCTCTCCCTGGCCATGAGTATCTTGCCGGAAGAAATTCCAGTTGCCTTCACCACGTTTATGGCACTTGGCGCGTGGCGCTTATCTAAATTAGGGATCATTGTAAAGCATACCAGCACCATTGAGACTCTTGGAAGTGCCACAGTGATATGTATCGACAAGACCGGCACCATTACCAAAAACCAGATGGAGCTTGCTGCTGTCTATTCATTCAAAAGCAATTCAATCGATCTGCCTCAGTCGGATAGGGAAGAGATGAAGACCATTATTCAGACTGCCATGTGGGCAAGTGAGCCAATTCCATTTGACTCAATGGAAGTTTCTCTTCACGCTGCATATAGCAATACAACCAGCGTAGACGAACGAGGCGGCTACAAGATGGTGCATGAATATCCCCTTGGCGGTCGGCCTCCTTTTATGACGCATATCTTCGAAAACGCAACAGGGCATCGAATCATAGCGGCTAAAGGTGCCCCAGAAGGAATAATGGAAGTATGCCACTTGTCCAATACTGAGGTTGACCAGGTGAAAAGCATCATCAAGGAATGGTCAGGAAAGGGCTCAAGGATACTGGGAGTTGCCATCGGGTCGTTCCAGGGAAATATCTTTCCAAAAGAGCAACGGGAGATCTCCTTCCAGTTCCTCGGTCTTGTCTCCTTCTACGATCCGCCAAAAGAGAATGCGGCTCGTGTCATGCAATCGTTCTACAATGCGGGAATCAAAGTTAAGATCATTACCGGTGATCATCCACAAACAGCCCTTGCCATCGCTCAACAAATAAATTTTGCTGATTCGAAGGTTTTGACTGGCGATGAGCTAATGCAGATGGACGATACTCAGTTGCAGAAAGTTGTGGACAACACCGGCATCTTTGCGAGAATGTTTCCTGAAGCAAAGCTGAGAATTCTGAATGCGTTGAAGTCGAACGGACAAATTGTTGCCATGACAGGCGACGGCGTAAACGATGGGCCGGCTCTTAAGGCTGCACACATCGGGATTGCAATGGGTAAGAAAGGGACGGAAACAGCCAAAGAAGTTTCGTCACTTATTCTTTCCGACGATGATCTTGAAAAACTGGTGAGTGCTGTTGCTGCTGGTCGAAATATTTATTCGAATTTAAAGAAGGCAATCCAATACGTTATATCTATTCACATACCGATCATACTCACGGTATTTATTCCGCTGGTGCTCGGGTGGATCTATCCCGCTATATTTACTCCGGTCCATATCATATTCCTTGAAATGATCATGGGTCCTACGTGCTCGATCATCTACGAGAATGAGCCGATGGAAGCGTCGTTGATGAAACAAAAGCCCCGCCTTCTTACCAGCACGTTCTTCAATGCAAGGGAATTAATGGTAAGTATAGCCCAGGGTCTCGCGATCTCGATCGGAGTCCTCGGCATCTATCAATATTCAGTTATCCGGAACTTTGGCGAACATGAAACAAGATCAATGGTGTTTGCAACAATAATAAGTGCCAACATATTCCTCACGCTTGTAAATAGATCCAATGTCAATCCTGTGTGGATATCTGCTCGATACCGGAACATACTGGTACCAGGCATCATATCGCTGACCCTGACGTTAGCGGGTATAATACTGTATGCAACACCAGTATCAGATTTCTTCCAGCTGTCTTCATTGTCCATTTTCGAGGTGGTATTGTGCGCAGGCGTTGGATTGATTTCCGTAATCTGGATAGAAATAGCGAAGCTTGCCAGGAACCGGGTTTCTTGATCATGATAAAAATCAAGCGTTCTACCTGATTTTAGTCAGCTGGCGAGGCCGCGGCGAAAGTCATCTTCGCTGTATGAAAATCCGGCGTTTGGTTGGCATACTGTTTACATTCCTGACCGGGACCTTTCCAGCTTTCTCGCAGACAATTGATCCTGATCTACAACAACTGGCCAGGAATGTTACCTCGCCTGTCGTTCGCGAATTTTACCGTCGCAACAACTATGTGCCCGCCTGGGGCGATGAAGAGAACATCAACCAACTTAAACTTGCTATTCTGTCCATTGGTGCCGACGGCCTCGATCCCCGCAACTATAATCTTAAGGCTGTGGAACGCGTGTCGCGGGAAGCACATACGCTCACGAGTGACCTTGAATTAACAGATGCATTTGTAAGACTGGCGCATGATCTGTATGAAGGCCAGGTAAGCCCCGAAAGCTTGTTTCCGGGCGACTGGGACGCATGCACACAACCGGCAGACTACGCAGGACTATTACTTCATGCGCTATCAGAAAAAAGTGTCTGCGAAACCCTGGATTTCCTGCGTCCCACGGACAATAGTTATGAAGGCCTTAAATATATGCTTAGCCGTTTTCAGAAGATAAAGTCCTGCGGTGGCCTCCCGGAACTTCAAGTGGGTCGTGATATCAAGCCCGGCGATATGGATGAAAGGATGGCTTCGATAATCACCAGGCTCTTCATGTTGGGAATAATCCCTGAAAGTTTGGCGAACGAAGGCATAAGATATGATTCCATATTAATCTATCCGGTACAGAAATTTCAACGCCTCAACAACCTGTCGCAAGACGGGATAATCGGTCGACGGACTCAAGAAGCATTAAACCTGACTGCTGATGATTACATCGGGAGGATTATTGTCAATCTGGAACGTTACCGTTGGCTTCAGTCGCGTATGCTTGCACGACACATACAGATCAATATAGCATCAGCTGAGCTGACCCTTGCCAATGATGCCGGATCAAACGAGCTTCGAATGAAGGTGATCATTGGACGACCTGATCGAAGGACGCCGGCATTGAGTAGCGTGGTGACAATGCTGACGATCAATCCTTCGTGGACTGTGCCCCCAACAATCTTAAAGGAAGACGTACTTCCTGCGATTATTGCAGACCGCGGATATCTTGGACGACACAAAATGCGGGTATTCAGCAACAAAGGTACCGAGGTGAATGCGGATAGCGTTCCCTGGTCAACGTTCACCACGAAAAGATTTCCATACACACTACGCGAAGACCCTGGTACTCACAACCCTTTAGGTCTGATCAAATTCAGTTTTCCGAACGACCACTCAGTCTACCTGCACGACACTAACATGCCTTCATTATTTTCAAACCCCGACCGCGCCCTGAGCTCGGGATGTATCAGGATCGAATCTCCTATGGCGCTAGTCAAAATATTATTACAAGGATCTGGTTGGACGGAGGAAATGGTTCGCGATCAAATAATGAAACGCGAAACTAGATTTATCTTGCTTAGAAGTAACGTGCCCATCCATGTGACCTACTTCACGGCATATGTTGAGAATGATGAACTGTATTTAGCGCGGGATATTTATCAATACGACAACGTAGTATTGAATGCGCTTACACGCCGATGTAACGAGACTTCGAAAAATATTCCTGGTCAGGATAGTAAATAAACACGCAGCTGCCGGCGGGGAGCATCTTGATAATTTCCTTGTGAGTTTTTATAGGTACTGCAGGGCATCCCCAGCTTCGACCTAACCGGCCGTTCTTTTTTGCGTACTGTTCATCAACATAGTCGGCACCATGAATTACGATCGCACGCATCTCAGCGTGGTCGTTTATGCCTGCTTCAACGCCGTGAAGTTTCAGCGACAACCCATGCTTGCCCATATAGGTCTTCCCGGTAAGATAAAATCCGAGACTGCTTTGATAGGAGTCGTGTTTGTTAGAAAACTCCCTGGCGTATAGCTCACCACTATTCCGGCCGTGTGCCACCAGCGAATGATGCAGAACACGTGCGGTGGCAAGGTCAATCACCCACATCCTTTTGTCGGTGCTGGGGAGGGTAAAGTCTATGATCGAGATTGTGGTTGAAGTAGTGCGATTCTCCGCCCTCAGGCTCTGAAAACCGGCCATGGCGTGCCCGAAAACCTCCTTTTTGGGCAACGAAAGGTCATTCTTTTGCAACTCTATATATATAGAGTCAATTCTTGCATTTGGGTGGAGGTTCGTGCGTAAGTCCTTTTCGCGGTGGGTAGCCGCAAAAAACACGAACAAGAGAGGCATTGAAATACAGAAAAAACTCCGTCTGCTCATTGGGAAAGTACTCACTGGAAGACAATAGCAAACTCTGAAAAGTTCCTTCTCTCAGGCTACCTTCTTCATGGCGAGCAGCGGCACCTGGCTTTGGAAGGCCATCTCGCGGGTGTGTCCTTTGCGGAAGATCTTTTCAAAAAGTCCCAGTTCGTGGGTAAACATGACGACCAGGTCTGTTCCGTGTTCCTGAACATAATTGTTAAGGGCCGTTATAACGTCTTTATTGGGCACAACGAAGAGGTTAAGTTTCTTATGCCCTGTCATTCGCCTGAGAATAGCTTCAAGTTCGTTGTGCTTCCTGGGATCATGCTGACTGTCGGTGACGTGAATGATGTCGATCTGGACATCAAAATCTTTTGCAAACCTTACGACAGCTTTCGCCTCCTTATCCAGATCTGCCATATCCGTTGCAAGAACGATCCGGTCAAAGCCGGTAAATTTTATATCACCTGGTACCGCGATTACAGGAATGCTGCTCTCGTTGATCAACGATGCGGTATTACTTCCAAGCACGGCTGCCTTCAATCCGGACGCGCCTTTTGTCCCGGTGATGATGACATCGGCATTATTTGATTTTGCGAATTCAAGTATCTTTTCCTGTATCGGTGAACCTATCAGGGTCGTATAAGAGACACTCACACCCGCCGAGTAAGCATGGAGCTCTTTCATAAAACGGACAGATTGCAGTGCAACATCTTTCTCCATTTGATCCTGGAGGCTCTTCCAGTTCATTAGCTGGGAAGATCCTTGCTGTATCTCGATAATAGATACCAGCATTACCCTGCTGTTTGTCTTAGCCGCAAGATCTATCGCATACAATGCGGCAGACCTTGAAAGCTTCGAAAAATCTGTCGGAACCACTATTCTTTTCATCTTTTTGGATTACATGGTTTCCCTGATTGTACTCGCGGCATCGACCAGTATGGTGGATACGACCAGCACTTTTGATTTAATCGAATTCGAGATCAGGCAGGCCTTCTCGGCCTTATCGAGAACTTTGATAGCCTTCGTTTTTTCCGTATCGTTTGCGACAGCGACTTCAGGAAACAACTGTACTTCGCTCATGATCATTTTACCATCGACCGTCTCAAGCTTACCTTTTGCGTGGCAAATGAAATAGCCGAAATCGAGCTTCGAATTTTCGGCAACAGAAAGAAAAGTGGTCATCAGGCAGCTTGCAACCGATGCGGTGAACAGATGCTCGGGCGACCATATTCCCGGGATTCCCTTGGGAAATTCGGGAGGTGTTGCAACCTCGATACAACCGAGCGACGCTTCCGGCGACGAAAGCTCGGGTGAGCACATGAGACCCTTTCTGCCGGAGTTCCAATTAATATCGATGCTGTAATAATGTGGTTCCATAACACTCTATTTTGTGTGTCGTTTACTTGAGCCGCTGGTATGAAAAGATATTCTCGAAGGTTGCAATCTCAGGCAACCGTCGTGTGAGTTTTATCATTCCTGATTTATTATGAATCAAAAGTAGCCGACTTCGCCCCGGACTGTTCTGAGGTTCGTCACGGGAAAAGCTGATTTTAATCAGGATGGTTTTTGATTCGCATCACCATCGTTTTGCGTCGCTCGCTCTAAGTTTGTTCAACTCAATTCAAAACAAAATGACAGCGACGATCATACCTTTCGAAAAACTCACTATGAAGGACGTGCCCAATGTTGGGGGAAAAAACGCGTCTCTCGGCGAGATGATGAGACAACTATCCAAAGCAGGTATCAAAGTACCTGACGGTTTTGCAATAACTGTGGACGCCTTCAAAGATTTCATGATTCACAATACGCTTTATGGGATCATACAAACGAACCTTAACCGACTCAATCCTCAGAATCTTGACAACCTGGCGGAGGTAGGTGCATCATGCCGGGCAATTATACTCAGCGGAGGTTTCCCATCAGATATGAAATCTGCAATCGAAAAAGCTTACTGCGCAATGGACGATGGCAAGGGGGCTGTAACAGTAGCTGTAAGGAGCAGTGCTAACGCCGAGGATTCCGAGACAGCCAGCTTCGCAGGCCAACACGAATCTTACCTGAACGTAACCGGCAAAGAAGCAGTGCTCGAAGCGGTTAAGAAATGCTATGCATCTCTTTTCAACGACAGGGCTATCAAATACCGGATTGACAACAACGTGTCGCACATGCTGATCGGGCAATCGGTTGGTATCCAACGAATGGTGAGATCGGACCATGGATCGGCAGGTGTTGCATTTACAATTGAGCCGGAAACAGGAAACAAAAATCTCATTTATATAACTGGTGCCTGGGGCCTGGGCGAAAGTGTCGTACAAGGTGCAGTGAACACCGACGAATTCTATTTTTTCAAACCATCACTTGGCAAAGGGCTAAATGCCCTTACATATCGAAGCATGGGTAGCAAAGAACAAATGATGGTATACTCGGAATCGGGCGGTACCACAATGAAGTCCACCTCACCGCACATGCGCGACCGGTATGTTCTAACCGATGAAGAATTGACCACGCTCGCCAGATGGTGCAATGACATCGAACGTCATTACAAGATGCCAATGGATATTGAATGGGCGAAGGATGGCATTACAGGAGAGCTTTTTATTCTCCAGGCAAGACCTGAAACGATCCATACCAAAGGGAAAGAGATTGTCTTAAGAGAATTCACTCTTAAATCAAACGCGACGCCGGTTTTGTCGGGAAAAGCCGTGGGACACAACATCGTTAGTGGACGTGTCGCTATCGTCCGATCTCTTGCCGACGCAGATAAAGTGAAACCGGGCGATATTCTCGTGGCCGACATCACAAACCCGGACTGGAATGCTTTGCTGAAAAAGGCGATCTGTATAGTAACAAATAAAGGTGGACGTACAAGTCATGCCTCGATCATTGCACGGGAGCTCGGGATACCTGCCGTCGTGGGAACGCTTAACGCGACCGAAAAGCTAAAGGATGGTCAAGTTGTTACGGTTTCGTGTGCCAATGGCGACGAAGGTTTAATCTTTGACGGCAAGCTTGAATGGATTACAAAAGAAATCGAGTTCCAAAGGCTGTCGCATAGTAACACCAAGGCAATGTTTATTCTGGCTGACCCGCAAAAAGCGTTGCAATGCGCTACGTATCCCAACGAAGGGGTAGGGCTGCTTCGAATGGAATTCATTATAAGCAGCACGTTACAGGTGCATCCCATGGCATTGGTAAACTTCGATGAATTACCCGAAACAGCAGAAAAGAAACAGATCGCTGCTATAACAAGACATTATATCAACAAGAAGGATTACTTCGTCGAAAAGCTTTCTGAGTCGATTGGATTGGTTGCGGCTGCATTTTATCCTAAAGAGGTAATCGTGCGAATGAGCGATTTCAAAACAAATGAATACCGGAAGCTGCTGGGCGGTGCGATGTACGAGCCGGAAGAAGAGAATCCAATGATCGGCTTTCGCGGCGCGAGTCGTTACTACAACGACCGCTATCGCAAAGGCTTCGGACTGGAGTGCGAGGCTATCAAAAAAGTTCGAAATGAAATGGGCTTTACAAATGTCAAAGTAATGATCCCATTTTGCCGTACGGTAGGCGAGGGCGTTCGTGTGCTCGAAACCATGAAGTCATTCGGACTGGAGCGTGGTGTAAACGGACTTGAGGTTTACGTGATGGCGGAAATACCAAGTAACATTCTTTTGGCTCAGGATTTTGCCGAAATCTTCGACGGCTTCTCAATTGGCTCCAATGATCTGACCCAGCTCACTCTTGGACTCGACCGCGACTCGGCAATCGTTAGTGACCTGTTTAATGAAAGCAATGAGGCAGTAACCTCCCAGATACGCCACCTGATCGTGACAGCACATGATAAAGGTGTTAAAGTCGGCCTATGCGGGCAGGCGCCAAGTGATAATCCGGAATTTGCCAGGTTCCTTGTCAGCTGCAGCATTGACTCGATATCATTTAACGCTGATGCCCTGTTGAAGGGTATCGAAAACATAATTGCCGCGGAAAAGGAAAAAGTATCAGCAGATCCTGAACCAATCACCTCATGAATTTCCTGGATCCCATGCCCGCGACAATGAGGAAGAAGATCTCACCATTGGTGATTATACAATATGTAGTCTTCGCGTCGGCGATACTGTACTTTGGGAGGCAGATCTTTGTCCCCCTGGCGTTTGCGCTTCTTATCAGTTTTGTCTTGTATCCGCTTTGCTCGTGGATGGAGAAGAAAGGTCTTGGCCGCATGGCTGCGATCGGTATCAGCGTCGGGATGATGACCATTGTTCTCTTGCTGCTTTCGCTGCTGCTGGTAAAGCAGGTGATGGATTTTGCTGGAGAATGGGATGGCCTTCAGTCAAGGATCTTTGCCGCGCTGGCCCAATGGAAAACTACCCTTGCAGAATCGTTCGGAATCACACAAGTTCAACTGGAGCAATGGATTTCGAAAGGCGTGGACCAGATCTTAAGTACCGCCGTGAACTTCATTGGTGGTACTATTTCAGGTTCAGTGGCTTCACTCGTGCTCGCGATATTAGTCCCCGTGTACGTTGTGCTTATTCTTTATTATCGAACATTATGGAAAGAGGTCCTTTTCAGATTGCTGCCATCGGAAAGTCATGAAAACATACAACAGATGTTATCGTTGACGATAGAAGCATACTACAATTTTATTAAAGGTATGGGTATCGTTTATTTGATTGTAGGTCTCCTAAATAGTCTCGGGTTATTAGCTCTTGGTATCCCGCATGCATTCCTGTTCGGATTTATTGCTTCAGTTCTCACATTCATTCCGTATGTGGGAATAATGGTTGGTGCCCTGCTTCCCATAACCATCGCCTGGGCCACCAACGATTCTTTGTGGTATCCAGCGGGCGTTATTGCTGTTTTTGCTTTCGTTCAATACCTGGAAGCCAACGTTATATTCCCGTTCGCGGTAAGCAGCCGGTTGAAGGTGAATACATTGGTTGTCTTAATATCCATCTTCGCGGGCGGAGTGTTGTGGGGTGTTTCCGGAATGATCCTGTTCGTCCCATTTGTGGGCATCGCTAAACTTATTGCTGATCACGATCCCCGCCTGGCGACAATATCAATGGCATTGGGTACCGGAACGAAAGTTTGATTTCATCATGACTCTGTGGTTGGCTATTTCTGCTTTCCGCTCTTCTGTTTCCGGTAATATTTCCTGAACAGGAAGTTCTGTTTCATGGCTTCCATATTCTCGCTAAACCTTCCCGTTCCAACATTGATGTTTGAAATGCTCTGCTTGAGTTGCTGTGATGAAACAGTGTCGGATAGCAGCACGCCGAGAGACCCCTTTCCGTCGTGAATGCTATTAGTTATGTCTTTCAGTTGCGCTGCAGCAGTCTCAAGCGATTCACTGGTGTGTTTCAGATTATGAACCGATTGAGTGAGGGTATTGCGCAGTACCGTGTCGCTGAATATGGTGTTAACAACGCCGTCGCCGGTCGAGAGACGGTTAACGACCTTCCGCGCATCGCCTGTCGCAAACTCGGCATTGGCCCCAGCCCGATTGAGATGGGATACTGCCGACTTAAGGTCGCGGACGATTAATGTGTCTGCGAGAATATCCCATAACGTCGAGCTGCCGTTGAGGCGTACCGAAACTTCTTTCAGGTTCTCGGTGATGACGGCGATGTTGCCATTTGTGGTTTGAAGCGTTCGAAGCATCTCATCCGTCTCGACCGGAAGCCGGGAAGATATAATGCTTCCATCTTTTAAAGAGCTCGAAGTGCCACTTCCCGAGTTTATGTTCACCAATTTATTCCCCACAAGTCCATCGGTGCCAATGGTGGCCACCGCATTTGTCTTGATATGTTCTTGCATTTTTATATCGATGATCATTACAACGAGTACACTCGTATCGTTCTCGACCGTAATGGATTTAACGGTGCCTACATCAATGCCGGCGAAACGAACATTGTTTCCCGCTACAAGGCCATTAATATTTTTGAAGTATGCCGAGATCGTAAATGTGGAACCGAACATATTCCGGTTGCGCCCGATCATATAAAGTGAGAATACAAGGAACAATACTCCAGCAAGGACAAAGACGCCCAGCTTAACGTTGTTAATAGTTCTTTTTCTTTTCATATGCTTTCAGTGAAGAATTCGTGGATCTTTGGGTCGTCGTTTTTTACAAGCTCGCGGTATGTCTCATTTGCATAACATTTGCCGTCTATCAGCATGATCACCCTGTTGGAAGTTATTTCTATGCAGTTCATGTCGTGTGATATGATCAGCGAGGACGTATTGTACTTTCCCTGCACTTTCACAATAAGCCTGCTTATCTCTCTTGCAGTGATCGGATCGAGACCAGTCGTTGGTTCATCATAGAGAATGATATCCGGTTTCAGGATGAGGGTTCGCGCCAGCGCTATGCGCTTTCGCATTCCTCCCGACAGTTCCGAGGGCATCATGTCAATCGTATGCCCCAGGCCAACATCTTCAAGCGCCTCCGTTACGGCTTTTTCCGCGTCCAGCTTTTCCTTGTCGATCCAGTGGCGACGTAAGGGAAATTCCAGATTTTCGCGTACCGTCATCGAATCGTAAAGGGCATTGCTTTGAAACAGAAACCCGATCCTGGCCCTCGCCTGGTCGAGTTCATCCTGGTCCATGTCCTGGATCGATCTGCCGAAGACATTAATCTCGCCTGCATCGGGATCGATCAGCCCGACAATACATTTGATCAATACAGACTTACCGGACCCGGATTTGCCGAGCACCGCAAGATTCTCTCCCTTATTCAAGACAAGAGAGAAGTCGCGTAAGACCTTGTTCGATCCGAAGGATTTATCAAGGTGAATGATCTGCAATACCGGTTCGGGCCCCATAGATCAAACTGTTATGTAAGGCCGAGAAGATCAATGATCTGTACTGCAAGAAGGTCAATAATGAAAACCATTAAGGAAGCGATTACCACAGCGGCATTGGCCGACCTGCCAACTCCCTCAGTCCCCTTCTTTGAATTAAATCCCTGGTAACATCCGACAACACCGATAGCAAAGCCGAAGAAGAATGTTTTTATGATCGATGGAAGAATATCTCCGTAGGTCAATGCTTCAAATACCTGCGACCAGTACAAATGCCAGCTCACCGAACCCCTGATGTTCACTCCCAGGTACGCGCCATAAAGTGATATTGCGTTCGACAAGCTCGAAAGTATTGGAAGCATCAGCGTTGTTGCCAGCACACGGGTTACAATCAGGTATTTGAATGGATTGGTCCCTGAAACCTCCATGGCATCGATCTGCTCGGTAACTCGCATCGATCCCAGCTCAGCGCCCATGCCCGAGCCGATCTTTCCGGCACAGATAAGGGCAGTAATTACCGGGCTTATCTCCCTGACGAGCGAGACGGCCACCATTAACGGAAGCATCGACTCTGCACCGAACTTCACAAGAGTTGGCCGCGACTGGATAGTCATGACGAGTCCCATGATGAAGCCAGTGATACCAACTAAAGGAAGTGATTTATATCCGACCAGGTAACATTGACGAAGGAACTCTTCCACTTCCTGCCGCGGCTTGAATATTTCGCGAAAGAATCTCCCGGCGAACCGGGACATATCACCGGTGTCGTTGAGGAACCGGCCAAGTATAGACGGTGTCGGATTTTCCATAAGCCTATTTTCGTGTGGAAAAGGTCCAGATCGGACACTGACCATGATTCACAACATCCTCGGCAATACTGCCGTGGAACAAATGAGCTAACCCACGATGGCCGCTTGTTCCCATCGCGATCATGTCGGCGCCGAGGTCATGAGCGTAACCAAGAATTCCGACTCCTTCTTCGATATCATTTCGGATCGCGAGCGAATAATTGTCGAGCTTGTAATGTTTTGCAAACTCCGTCATCAATCCCCGGATCTCCGGGTCCCTCTGAAAATTTGAGATAGTGTTGATCCAAACTATATAAAGGTGTGCATTGAAAAACTTCTGAATATCGATCACTCTTTTCATCAGCTCAGCCTGGTCGAGGGCAAGCCTGTTTGGAAACACAATCTTCCTGATTGAGGAGACTTTCGGAGCGGTCCTTACTGCAATGACAGGGACCGTTGAGAATCGGACAACCTTTTCAGTATTTGATCCGAACAACATCTCATCCATGCCGCTGGTACCTTTTGTTCCCATCAGCACCATTTCGATATTTCCTGTTCCGATACAATCCCTGACTGCACGCGTGATCGAGTCGAAAATTACCTCGAATGTTGTCACGACAGAGCCACTATAAGAACTCTTAAGCTTGTTGAAATTGGAGTATGCCCCCTCCTTCAATTCGTTAAGAAAGGATGGATCGAATGTATATGGCTGTACGTCGAACCCGGCCGTTAGCACCGGCAGATCGATAGCATAGATCACCTTTACCTCAAGCTGTGCGATTGCAGCGATCTCGAGCGCAAACTTGTAGGCCTCTGTAGCTTCCTTGCTAAAGTCACATGGGACTAATACGTATTTCATAATTAATTATTTTCATCACAGGCGAAAATAGTGTGGACCAAACGAGGCGTACCTGACTTCAATCAGGCAGTACCCTGAGATTTGTCAGGCCGACTTCCTCAGGACAGCAGTATTGTTGTTCTCAAGAAACACACATAAGAACAGGCATTATCGATGCAGATAACCTATTAGAGTTCATGATGATTCACCCGGCGTCGACCCCAATTGGATCACATAATAAGTGACTAAAGTCAGGGCGGTGACTAATTAAGATCATTCTGGTAAATAGACATCGATACTACCTTCGATTAATGAAAACGAAAAAACTCTTCAAGGTATTTTTACTGACGCTTAGCGCTGCTGCAGTATTGATCCTGTTCGTTGGCTTCTGGTATAAGCAGACAGATTCGATAAAGCATGCTGGGCCTCAGGAGATCAACGATCCGGCGTTAGGTACAAAAGTGTTGATTGCAACGCAAGGCAGCGACTTCAAAGACCGCGTGTTAGAAGGAATAGTTGCAAAACTTAAAGTGAGACCGGTGTTCATTAAGGTGATTGATATCAGCGACCTGAAAGATATCGATCCATCCAAATGGACAGCTATTGTCATCATCCACACGTGGGAAATGGGTGCGTCGGCAGTAAAGGAGTTTACAGGCAGGGCCAATTCACTTCAGCTCATCGTGCTTGCCACATCCAGTGATGGAGGATATCACATAGATGATATTGACGGAATAACATCGGCCTCTCTAAACACCGATGTCGAAAGGTGTGTCACGGAAATCATGAATCGTATTGACCGACGCCTGCAACTCGAAGAAATGTGAATCTAAAGAATGAAGAATATGAGCCTCATGAAAAAAATGATATTAGAAGCCGGCTTGCGGAAGCAATCCCAATTGATCAAAGATTTCAAAACAAGGATCAAGGAAGCCATGGCGAATGACGGGAACGTTAATGAAGAATCATACGACAACCATCAGCAGGTATTCGAAGCCCAGGTATTGGCCGAAGTAAACCTTCTTAACGATGAGCTTGAGTTTGCCAATCATGAATTGCAGGAAATGAAGAAGATTGACAGCGATTATAAGCACGAGCAGGTGGACTATGGGTCCGTGGTGCAAACTGATCAGCGCACGTTCTTTGTCTCCGCGGGCATTGAAGAATTTCCAGTTGGTGATAAATCGTATTTCGGAGTATCGGTCAAGAGCCCGATTTACCAGGCGATGAAAGGAAAGAAAGTGGGTGACCTTTTCAGCTCTCACCAGAAAGTATACCGTATCGAAGCTATCTATTAAGTAACACATCATAAAAGAACGATCTATGAGAACAGATGCTGAACTCCGCGCCGACGTCATGGAAGAGATCGCGTGGAATCCTGAACTTAAAAGCGTGGCAACAGAAATTGGTGTTGCATCTAAGGACGGGGTTATAACCCTTAGCGGTACGGTGGACTCCTATCGCAAAAAGGTCTGGGCAGTGGAAGCAGCGCAAAAAGTAAGTGGTGTCAAAGTAGTAGCCTCGGATATCGGGGTAAAGCTGCATAGGTCTGGCAAGGCTACGGATACAGAGCTTGCACAAGCTGTGAGAAACGCAGTTCGCTGGAATGAAGCTGTGGATGAAGATAAGGTGGAGATCAAAGTTGATGATGGATGGGTGCATCTCAGCGGAACCGTCGATTGGTTGTTTCAAAAAGACTCCGCACAAAAAAGCATTGAGAACCTGGCAGGCGTTGCCGGCGTTGTCAACAGTATAACGGTGAAGGTCAGAGAAATCAATGCAAAGGATATTAAAGTAAAGATCTCCGCCGCATTTCACCGGAATGCCAGCATCGATGCCTCTGCAATTCAGGTAGAAACCACCGATCATAAGGTTATCCTGCACGGGAAAGTACGTTCATGGGCAGAAAAGAAGGAAGCCGGTGACATAGCCGGCCTTTCACCGGGAGTGGTGACTGTCGAAAATAATATCGATGTCGATACGAGCTTATTGAATTGACCGATGCAAAACGGCAACACCGAAATCCAGTTCCTGCGCGGACCCCAATCCCGTTGGGAGGAATTCACTTTCACAGTCAAGGTGCTTTTTGAATTCGTAAAAGGATTTCGGGCGCTCCATTTTGTTGGTCCCTGTGTCACTGTCTTTGGCTCGGCGCGCTTTAAACAGGACCACGAATACTATGCACTCACCCGTGACGTCGCCGGACAAATTGCCAGGCTTGGATTTACGATCATGACCGGGGGTGGCCATGGATTAATGGAGGCGGCTAACCGCGGGGCACGCGAGGTACATGGTCGGTCCGTCGGTTGCAACATTTTACTTTCGCAAGAGCAGTTGCCGAATGACTACTTGGATAAATGGGTTCGCATTAGGTACTTCTTTGTGCGAAAGACCTTGCTCATCAAGTACTCTTTTGCATTTGTCGTTATGCCTGGAGGCTTTGGGACGCTCGATGAGCTCTTTGAAGCTTTGACACTAACACAAACTGGGAAGATCCTTCAATTCCCGATAATCCTTTTTGGCAAACGATTTCACAAGGAACTTCTGGACCATATTGAGGTTATGAAGCAGCAACAAACCATTTCACCTGAAGATCTGGAACTAATTCTCGTCACAGATTCTGTCGCTGAGACCATCGCATTTATTAAGGATAAGAGCATCGCTCGATATGGACTTGTTCCTGCCAGAAAATGGTCCCCTGCGAAATGGCTCCTTGAGGGCAAGTAAATATGTGATAATAATCAGGCACGCTCCTGATCACAGTCATGCCTGCAACAATTATCTCACTGTAGTTTCGTGTAAACGATAAGCCGCTATGAAAACGTCCATAACTACCCTCAATCACCTGCTCGCTTTTCAGTTGGAAGGAATGTATGAAATCGTTAAAGATCTCCAGCATTCTGTACAGATTGCTATTAAGAGCACCGTGAAGCCCGCGTCCAAAAATTTACTCCGGTCTTATGCGGAGAACCTTGCGGAGCAACGATTGAAACTCAAGCGAATATTTGGCTACATCCTTCAGGAGCCATATGGACGAAAATCTGGCTTGATAACTAATGCCATCCTGCCCTTAAAAGACATCGTTGAAAAATGTGAAGAAGGCTCATTGCGGGATATACTTTTTCTTACCTCCATGCAATCGGCCACAAAATTCATGATCACCTCTTACATTGATGCGCGTTACATAGCTATGCGACTCGAGTTGGATATGGTTGTTAAACTCCTTGACGACATACTGACTGCCGAAGAAAGCTCTCTACAGAAGCTGAGAGGCCATGCGGTACAGGAAATAAACGATGCTTGTGTTCATACACCTGTTAACTGATTCTGTATGGACACCAGCCCCACGCCGGAGATAGAAGAGCTTTTTACACAATACGAGAGATATAACCAGGCATCCGACTTTAAAGGCATCGCCCGGCTCTATGGAAGCAAACTTTTTGTTGCCGGACCAAAAGGTATAGAGTTTCACAACAACAATTTTATTACACGATGGCAGTTCGACAAGACCATGAGGTCTCTATACGGTGAAGCGGGGCTTTCGAATACGCAACTTCATCATATTGCAGAAGAAGCGATCTCAGATCAATACTCATTGGTGAAGGTAAGTTGGGAAGCGACCTTCGAAAAGATCCGCCAACAACCTTTGATATTCAATGTGTCTTATCTCGTACGAAAAAAAAGGCGCAGGGCTGAGATCATTGCCCTGATTGCCCATGAAGACGAACGGAAAATAATGGAGGGTTATGGGCTCATTAAATAAGATCATCATTGCAATCACCCTTGCTTCGACGCTAACCATAACGAAGGCACAGGAATTATCAGGCGTTGCGGTAATGGTTAATGCCGGATTAACTTCCACGAAAGGCTTTCCTACAACGCCTGAAAATCTATACACCGATTCGACCCGATTTTCGAAAGGATACACTCTCATCGGTGCTGAAGGATATTACCGGAACCGAAGGGCTATTGTCTCCCTTTCTGGATATCTTGGGATACAAAGAGCGCAGCCGTACCGTGATGGCCTTCTCGAACGTTCGTTATGGACGGCCAGTGCCGGATTGGGTTGGATAATTTACGGCGACTCAAAATTCAGCTTTTACCCCTCCGTTGCACTGGGCATAACAGGGTTGTCGCTCACAGAACATAAACATCATCATCCTTACACACAGATCAGCCTCGTTCAGGAAATCGTGCCATCCGCTGACTTTTCTCTTCACCTTGATTATATGATGACCCATTCTGATCCCGAAGACCGTGTTGTCGATGGAATAGTGCTGGGAATTAAGACAGGGTACAATTATGGTGCATCGTCCACGACGCCCTTCCGCGGGTGGTATGCCACGATATCATTCGGTGGACTTGCCTTCATGAAAAGAAAACAATAAAAGTGGGATTCCGCAGCGATACAAAAATTGACTTCTTATGATAGGGATCCTAAATTCCGAACAAATCGATCAGGTTTTGCAGATGCAGGTCTATGGCCGGATTGCGTGTCAGTTGAACAATAAATTCTATGTTGTTCCTGTCAGTTATTGTTACGATGGAAAGTACCTTTATGGTCACTCGCGTGAAGGGCTCAAGATCGAAATGCTGAGAAGTGATCCTGAAACGTGCTTCCAGGTGGATATAGTAGACAGCCTCGCAAGCTGGCGAAGCGTGATTGTGTGGGGCAGATATGAGGAAATAAGAACCGCACAGGGGCTTTCGAAGGTGAAGAAAATAATCGACAACCGGTTTGGACCGCTTTACACCAGTCAATCCATATTGCGCCCGTCCGAAAATATTGATCCTCCGCACTCGGTGGAGAAAAGAAAGAACGCGGTGTACTTTAGAATAAAGATCAGGGAAAAGACAGGGAGATTTGAACGCCCTAATGACAACAAATGAGTTTGCATTACTCCGTTTATTGAAACAATAGACCGAACATGGAACTCATTAGTACCACACCTCGCCAGAAGAGCTGGTGCACTTGACCATATAATTTGTTTGTTAGTGGCTGTTTAACTTCTCATCCCTTCGTGTGAGAATCAGTATCACAAGAAAGGAAATACTAAGAATAACACTCGAGGGGAACGCGGAGCCAACACCAAGGGGCGCTATCGCCAATCCAAAAATTATTCCTCCTATACACGCACTCTTAAATCGCCAGTCATCGTACATCATTGAAAATCCGATATAAAATTGCAACATCGAAATGATAGAAATGACGATAACAGAATAGTCTGCAAACGGTCCTCGTATGAATTTTTCATATAGCGGCAAAATGGATGTGTCGGCAAATGAGAGATAAGCTGAAGGATTCGAGAATACGGTATAAATATTGAAGATGCCAGCCAGGACGAAGAGTAAACCCAGTATTCCCTTCGCAACGCGGATATTTCTAAAACTGAACCAGAGAATCAATAAAGAAACCGCGTTGGAAACGACAAACGGACCAATCATTTCAGGGCTTATTGTTCGTTCCATACTCGCGAATTGTTTATGAAATCGATAGTGTAAGGGAGGCCGGTCCTGATGACGCTCTGGTTCATAGCCCTACTTTGTGAACTCGACGATGTTCGCACTGACGGTAATCCTTCGTTTAATGTAGAATGGGGGAACACCGCCCACGTGTTCTTCGGTAATAATGTTCACCAATGCCCTGGAGCCTTCAAGGTTTGCTTTCGACACCATATCGGAATATGCGTTTTGGTACAATTGATTTTTGCTCAATCCGCCGATCAGCATAATGTATTCAACCTCGGAAAATCCGGTTGCACTACCCGCAACTTTATAGTTGTTGGATCCAAGATGCACATGCGTCGTATTCTGATTTTGATTGAGTACAAGTGCACTGCTCACACCGCAAGAGGTCAGGATCGGAATGATTATGATCAGGTAAAAGGCTTTTGTTCGTTTCATAATTTTTGTTGTTAACGGAACAAAAGAAGCGTAAAGGGACAAATACCAACCTGACTTCAATCTGAAGAACGCTGATAAAAATCAGTTTTGCATCTGATGTAATTCAATCCAAGGGAGTGCGCACGAGCGGCAAGAAAGCTTAAAACCAATTCAATTTGGACCGCAGAATAAAATTGCCGATAACGTCACCGTTTTCAAAGCAATAAAAAAGTCCCTGGCTGGCCGGGGACTCTTTCGAATAGAACCGAAGTTGAGTTTTACCTCACCTCAATTGCCTTCGCAGCCTTCGTTTGGGCTACCATTTTCTTGCTGATTTGAAGGCGCAGAACGCCATCCTCATATGAAGCTTTTACATCGTCCGCATTCGCATTCTCCGGCAACACAAAAGATCTGCTGAAGGATGAATAGCTGAATTCGCGCCTCGTGTAGTCTTTCTCTTTCTTTTCCTGTTCTTCTTTATTTTCTGATGAAATGGTCAGGACGCCATCGTCGGCTGTAACCTTAAAGTCTTTCTTGCTGAGACCAGGCGCAGCGAGTTCCAGCTCGAAATTTTTGTCTGTTTCTTTTACGTTTACTGCGGGAAGAGTCTGGTTCTTCAGCCAGTCAGAATCGAAAAAACGGTTGTTGTCGAAGAAGTCTGACAACCAATTGCCGTTCATCATGGACGGCAGATTTGATCTTTTAATGAGTGACATAATAATTTTGTTTTGTGTTGAACATGTTTGTGTCATTTGACAAAACAAAAATGCAATCATCGGATGCGCTGAACTATGATCAATGTCAATTCAGTGAATGATCCTTGTCAATACGTCGTTTTTTGATCGGAGACCCTTGTTCAAGGGTGAGAAATATCATGATTCGGTTGGACAATTGTCAGACGACGGTCTTAACACAGCGACTATTTTTATGGATTAAAAGACGTTGTAATAATCAACATGAAGTTTACTGTTATCCTTGTCCTGAAAACATGCAATATCTCACGTCGCTTTTGGTATCCATCGGCCTTGGGTTGATCATCGGCCTGGAACGCGAGTTTCGACTGGTCTCACAGAAGGACCGTTTTGCTGGAATCAGGACATTCCCGTTAGTCACAATTCTCGGTTCGATCATTGGTCTGACCAGTCACCAGATTTCACCATGGATTGCAGTCGGCGGCCTACTGGGAATTATTCTGTTTGCCGCTGCCACATACTTTGTGCGATCTTCAGCAGGACACATGGGGATCACCACCGAAGTGACGATCATCATTGCTTTTGTGTTGGGTCTGATGTGCTCCGTTGGCTTCATAAAAGAAGCACTTGCTGCTGCTGTCGTCACAACGACGTTTCTGTCGTTGAAAGACGTTTTCCATGCCTTTGTCTCGCGCATCACACAGGATGAGTTATTCGCTTTCATAAAATTCGCCATCATCTCGCTGCTTGTGCTGCCATTCCTTCCCGATCAGGGCTATGGCCCAGGTGAAATCCTGAATCCATGGGACATCGGGCTGGTTATCGTTACCATTAGCCTGTTAAGTTTTTCGAGTTATATCCTGATGAAGTTTGCGGGAGCCGACAAAGGCATTATCCTGGCGTCACTTCTTGGTGGACTTGTATCCAGCACGGCTGTGGCGTGGGTATTCGCCACCAAGAGCAAAAAAGATAATACGCGAGGGTTGCATTATGCTGCCGGGATCGTACTGGCCTCTTCTATTATGCCGTTACGGGTTTCGGTTGTGTCTTTGATCTTTGTGAGACAACTTTTCCCGCAATTGGTTATCCCTTGTGCCCTTATGGCGGTAGGCGGCTTTCTTTATGCATTACTTATTGTCGGGAGAAACCCGGAAAAACCGGCCGCACAACAACTTGATCTTGGTAATCCAATTAATCTCGCAAACGCAGCGTATTCGACCGTATTATATGTGGCTGTATTACTACTCGTGTATTACTCAAAAATTTTCCTTGGTGAAAGAGGTCTTCTGATTTCGGGGTTTGTATCCGGTATTGCTGATGTGGATGCTATAACCATCGCCATGTCTGATGTCGTTCAAACAACGAGCCTTTTACCTGTCTATGTGGTTATCCTGGCAATGATCAGCAATAACTTACTAAAGGTCGCGCTGGTGCTGTTAAAGGCTGGGCGTCAGATCCGGATGAAAGTCGCTGTCGGGCTGTCGTTGATCACATTGATTGGTATAGGATCGATTGTAGGATTACTACTGTATGACCGATTTCTTTCATAAGACTGATTTTTGTCAGGCCAGATCTCTTCGAATGCCACTAATATTGACGATAAACAATTTCACTTATGAGCGCTACTAAAATCGGGATCTGGATGGATCATCAACATGCTGTCGTGACCGAGTTCACGACCGATCCAATGAAAGATGTAATGATATCGAATGACGGTATTAATGTTGGAAAACATAAAGATTTTTCAAAAGGAGAGAACCACCTGCATACAAAAGAGCAACATCGGCAAAGCGACTATTACCGGAAGCTCTCTGATATTATTAAGCGTTATACCAATGTCATGCTTTTCGGACCGACTTCTGCCAAGGACGAATTATTCAATCGTTTATCTTCAGACCCGGCGTTTTCGGGAATCAAAATAATAAAGAAGGATGCTGATAAAATGACGGACAATCAACGTCACGCATTCATTCACGACTATTTTTCCAAACATCACGCGTGAGAAGGGTAACACGTCCGAAAGAGTTATTCAGAGTTTACGCATACCTGAGTGACAGCGCAATGTTTTGAAACATTTTCAAATCACCAGGCTCGGCAAAAATTACTTTTCCGCCCATCTGCAGAACTTTTTCGATCACATCGTCAACTGCATCTTCGAGAGTCGTGTATTTCTCTTTCGGTGGATGAAGTCGGATTGATGACCGTGACTCAAGGAGGTAGGCTTTTCGCTGGTAGTCTTTTTCTACGAATAAAACACGACCCTTTCCCTGTGAAGCCGCATTCCATACATTTCGAATTCCGACAGCCCTGTACAATAATCCCAGGTCGGTCAATCTTGTGATCTCATTCAATATTTCCCTGCGGCGTGCCGCAACGCATTCTTGCCAGACAACATTCGAAATGTGGGCAAAATTGGAACCGCCAAGGGTACCCGGATGAATAGCTATAATGTTCCTGGCAACAACTGAGTCTTTCAGGTTGCTCGCAAGCTTTGCTGCCCCGACAACGATCAATTGCCCATCATTACCCAGGTATTTGGAAGCTTGCAGGGCGGCGGTGTGTATGGGGCCATGAAGTCTTTCATCGACAATCGTACTACGATCGTTTTCAAATCCCTTCGAAGCGAACCCATAGGATGTTCCCCTCACAGACCTGCCGTATTCATGATCGTCTTGATACTCTATCGGGAAGATCTCATCATGAACTTCCTTCAGATGCTCCCCATGTCCTTTATGGAGGGTGATTGTGCGATGCGAGAGGCTTAGTACAAAATATGGGTCCATATATTGTCGGAGATACAGTACGTCTCTCACCTCAAAGGAGTCAGCAATAATGACCCCTTCGTTCACCTTGAAAGGAAAATTGATGATGCAATCCATGTCGGATGAAATGAACATGCCAACGGCAGCATGCTTCAGACCCGGATCGAAACTGGCCGCACGAAAGCCGAGGCGCTCACTAACTGAATCCCCGGTAGCAAATTGAATGGAATGAATGTCCTGCAGGTCTTGCGCTTTCTTTATGGCGCTCCGGACGCGGATATGGTCGGTGTGGTCACCTTCGAGATTGACGAGCAGGCTCAGGCACGGCCCTTGTCCTTTTCTCAGCAGCAACTCGATGTCGTTCAGTACAAATTCCGGGTCGGTTTGAATGTCGGCTCGTCTCATGCAACGAATCTCGCGAGCGGACCCTAGAAAGAAATTGACTTCGCAATGTCCTTGTACTGATTTTTGTCAACCATGGTGGATGGGTTGTATCTGTCGGTAAACTGAGCGCAGCTTTTTAATCCTGGCCGAGATCGACGGGATCCTTTCTTTCTCCATTTTTTGAACTGTGCTCTGAAAGCTTGCAAGTAATTCCGACGCGCCTGATGTCTGATAAAGGTCGAACAGAGACTGAAGGGAATTTACCCTGACGATCTTACTCTCGTTCGGGTTCGTCGCCCAATGACTCAGCAATGCCCATATCCGCTTGAGCTCGACTGGAGAAAGACATAACCTTGAAGCGATCTGAGCGAGATGCCATTTTATTTCAATGTTCGGATCGTCCATCAACAGCGCAAAGAGTTGCTCTTTATGGTTAACGAGTAACTGCGGTCGTTTTCTTGTAACCTTCTCGACAGCGTCGATTGCCGGGACGGCCACCCTTCGCTCGTGATGAAAGATCAATTTGAACAACGAGTCGAACTTCTCCTGCGAATCCACTGATTCAAGGTCTATTTGTAGTGAATTAAAAATAGGAGGGCGCAGCGTTTTCAATGGGACGAAATTATAAATAAAGGCTTGCCGGACACCTGACGAAAATCAGTCAGAACTCCTAATTCTAGTCATATGATCAGACGAGGTGTTTAGCCATGTTTGATCTGCTAAAGACATACTTATGACTAACACAATTCAAACTGCCAATCACATCGCCAAGCTTGTGCTGTCAACGGGCGTTATCGTTTGTTACCTATACGGATTAATTGATGGTCCATTCGCGACAGCTCTGGTTATCCTGGCATCGCTGGTCGTGGCGATCTCTATAGCCCAGGTGATAATTGTGAAATTCATAAGGGACTAAACCTTCTTAAAACACATTATAATGGCTAAAAAAGGATCACCGGTTAAGCGAAAATCACTAGCAGCGCTGTTTTGGATCGCAGTATTCGCAGTGACAGGCCTTCTTGTTTTTGTTGCTCCCCTGTTTAGTACTACCCCAGTTCGCACTACCTGGAGTGAGTTTGAAAACAAAATGTTGAAGAGGGGTGTGGTTGAAAAAGTGATTGTTGTCGATAAGGAAGTCGCACAGATCTATATAAATAAAGACATGGCAGGCGATTCGGTGTTTCGCAAGGTCATGCATTCTTCCTTTGGCGTTAATCCCGGACCCCACTACATTCTTAATATTGGATCGGTAGATGTATTTGAAAACAAGATCAGGACCGCCCAGGAAGATCTTCCACCAAACAAGCGTGTCGAGGTCATCTACGAGCAAGCGAGCGGATGGAGCATTTATACCTGGCTCATTCCAGGTCTTCTGATCGTGCTGACCATTCGCTTTCTTATGAGTCAGCGAACTGACGGGATGGGACCGGGTTCGATGTTTGGCTTTGGTAAATCCACCGCGCGATTGACCGACGTCGATGGAAAAAGTAAAATAACTTTTGATCAGGTGGCGGGACTGGAGGAAGCGAAAACCGAGATAAAAGAGATCGTGGATTTCTTGAAGGATTCCAGCAGGTATGAGAAACTTGGTGCGAAGATTCCCAAGGGCGTGATTATCGTCGGTCCTCCGGGAACAGGGAAGACGCTTCTCGCAAAAGCGGTGGCCGGTGAAGCCCAGGTACCGTTCTTCTCACTATCAGGTTCCGAATTCGTTGAGATGTTCGTAGGTGTGGGCGCATCAAGAGTAAGAGATCTGTTCAAGCGCGCGAAAGAAAGCGCTTCCTGTATTGTCTTTATTGATGAGATCGATGCTGTTGGACGTTCGCGCGGAAGAAATGCCATGTACTCAGGAAGTAATGATGAACGAGAAAGCACACTCAACCAGTTACTCACCGAAATGGATGGGTTTGGAACCAACTCAGGGGTGATCGTACTGGCCGCCACAAACAGGGCTGATGTTCTGGATCCGGCTCTTCTTCGTCCGGGACGGTTCGACCGGCATATTTACCTTGAGCTGCCAAATGAAGCAGAACGAAAACAGATCTTTGAAGTGCATCTGAAACCAATTGTTCTTTCAAAGGACGTAGACACTCAAAACCTTGCACGCCAAACTCCGGGATTCTCAGGCGCGGACATTGCCAACATCTGCAACGAATCAGCGCTGATCGCCGCCCGGAAAAAAGAACAGGAAGTGACCGCGCAGGACTTGCAAGATGCCATTGACCGCGTTGTCGCGGGCCTCGAAAAGAAAAGTAAGATCATTTCCATCAATGAAAAGAAAACGATCGCCATCCATGAATCCGGGCACGCCATTATCAGCTGGCTGCTTGAAAAAGTTGACCCATTGGTTAAAGTCTCAATCATTCCGAGAGGCAAATCGTTAGGAGCTGCATGGTATCTTCCCTCCGAGCGGAATATTGAGTCCTACACCTATTATGAACAGAAACTTGTAGCAACCCTTGGTGGTCGCGCAGCTGAGGAAGTGATCTTTGGTGAAATATCTTCCGGGGCTCTCGACGATCTTGAGAAGTCGACGAAAGAGGCATATACAATGATCGCATACCTGGGCTTCAATAAAAAGGTCGGAATGGTAAGTTATTTCGATTCGTCGGGGCGATCCGAATATTCGCTCCAAAAGCCGTACAGCGAACAAACTGCCCGGATGATAGACGAAGAGGTTCGTTCGTTGCTCGAGCAATGCTATAACAGGGCAAAACAAATCCTTTCGGATCACAAGAAAGAATTGATCGAAATGGCTAATCTTTTGATACAAAAGGAGATCATTCAACGCGATGATATCAATCGAATTCTTGGGGATCGGCCTGGTAAACCGTTGCCTGAGATTCGCGAACTCACAACAGTAATGTAACAGCAAGTATGAGTGGATCGACGCCCGCACTAATTCTGGTCACAGGACTCCCGGGCTCCGGTAAAACATTCTTTGCAAAGGAATTGGCCCGAAGGTTGGGGATTTCCCATATCAACAGCGACACCGTAAGAAGGAATATAGGAGTCCCAGGTCGCTATGCAATGAAAGATAAGCTCTCCGTTTACAAAGAGATGGCGAATATTGTGGAAAAAGAAATATCGGCGAAACAGTCAATAATCGTGGACGCCACCTTCCACCATCATTCCATGCGCGAGCCTTTTATACGGCTTGCAGTGGAACATTCCTGCAAATTAAGAGTCATCTTTATTGAAGCATCGGAATCATTGATCTCGCAACGTCTAAAAAAGAAAAGAGCCGATAGTGATGCAGACCTCGAAGTGTATCACAAGATTGAAGCGCTATATGAGCCACTTTCGATTCCACATCTTACACTCGAGTCTACCGACGATAATATCGAAGAAATGGTGCGTGCAGCAGTCGAATACTTGAAAGGCGATGACAGATTCTGAAATCAGTTTGCTCGCAAAGACAGGAACTTATCGTCGAAAGAAATTGAACGGTAAGGTCAGAGAGACCCATATTTCCTGGGTGATCCTGAACGGGAGGTACGCGTTCAAATTTAAGAAGCCTGTCAAACTCCCGTTCCTTAATTCTTCCACATTGGCGCTTCGGAGAAAATTATGTCGACAGGAGGTTTCTCTTAACCGGAGGCTTACCGATATCTATCTCGATGTTCTTCCGGTCCGGCGTTATGGTGACCGTTACGAGATAGGCGGATCGTCCGGCAGGACAATTGACTATACTGTTCGGATGAGGAGACTCGACGAGAAGGATCGTTTAGATAATCGACTGCGTACCGATTCAGTTCCGCATTCACAAATCAGGAAGCTTGCTGATGTCATCGCTAATTTCCACAACAGCGCCATGCGTATCGAGCAATCGGCCCCGGCATTGCCGTGGCGCGAATTGTTCAATGAAATTAGCGACTACAGAAAATTTGTCGAAGGCAAATCAGGGAGTCGATACGTAAAAATTATTAATGACACCATTCGCGCCAGTGATCTGTTTTTAAGATGCCACGAAAACCGACTTGAAGAGCGTGCACGTGCAGGCTTCATACGCGACGTACATGGTGACCTTCATTGCGGAAATGTGTTCTTAGGAAAAGATCCCATTATTTTCGACTGTATAGAATTTGATAAACGTTACCGGCAGATCGATATTCTGTATGAGATTGCATTTCTTATCATGGACATGGAAGCGCTTGGCAGAAAAAAGTGTGCTGACGAATTGCTAAAACAATACCTGAAAACTTGTGCGTGCGTTCAAACCCAGGAGGACTTTAAAATCCTGGATTATTTCAAATGCCTCAGGGCAAACGTGAGGGCGAAGGTTCATCTGATCAGCGCCCGGGAGAAAAGGAACGTCCGGGAGGTAAGGTCACACCTTACTCAAGCGAATCGATATCTTCGACTTATGAGCAAATACTCGCTAATGGATAACGAATAGCGGGTAGACTGTTTCGGTGGTTACGCGGCGAACAATTCCACTGTAAAACATCCGCTGGAATTTGCCCGGATGAAAGCACATCGCCAGCATATCGGCATCCGAACGCATCACAAACTGATTGATAGCCTCGCCAATATCGTTATCGTAAAGTATCTCAAAGCTGATGTTTGCTCGCGCTGAATACATCTGCTGTATCAGCGTTTGTTGTGCCTCGAGTTCAACTTCGGCGTCGCGACTGTAAGTTTCCATTACTTGCACGATAGTCAGCCTGGCGCCCAGCGCTTCCGCAAAGGCTACGATCCTTCCTGCAGGAATGTTGTTGTTGCGCCAGTAGTCGTACGCGAATATGATATGTTGGACCTCGCTGTACCCACATTGTTCGGGAATCATCAATAGAGGAACATTAGTATTTCTAATGACACTGTAAGTATTGCTACCGAAAAGGTCCTGCGACAGCCCGTTTTCACCATTAGTCCCCATCACGATAAGATCGAAACCATCGGCAACTCTTCCGATCTCCCTGGCAAGGGACATTCCTCTTGCTGGTTCTTCGGGGAAGCAGGAGATCCTAAAGACCCTCCCGACTTCTTTGCATTCATCTTCAAGTTTTTGCGTTACCAGGCCTTCATGCATTCCCGTGCCTACGAGCGCTTCTTCGGGAGTCAGTTCTGAAAGCAGATTGACGTGAAGGAGATGGAGAGAAGCACCGACCTTTTTTGCGAGCTTCGCTGCATAAGCAATTGAATTTTCAGCAGCTTTTGAGAAATCTGTAGGGCATAATATTTTCTTCATGACTATTAGATTCAACGTTATATCCTCTTTCCAAACATTATTTGTGTAATGAATAAGTCCAGATCGGGTATGTTGCGTGATTTACAACGCTTTCAGTAATGCTGCCCGCAAACAAATGTGCTAACCCTCTTCTCCCATGAGTTGCCATCGCTATCATGTCAGCATGGATCTCTTCCATAAAATTCACGATGCCATCTTCTTCGCTATAGTTATCACGAATGTTCAGTGAATAGTTCTTGATCGCGTAGTGCTTTGCGTAGTCTTCCACTTCGTCACGCTCGTATTTCTTTCTCTTGAAGTTAAGAGGTGTATTGACGACCAGAAGATGTAATGTTGCTCCGAATAATTCCTGGAGTTCCTTCAGCTTTGCCACGAAAGCTGCCTGATTGAGGTCCAGGGTTGTTGGAACAACAATATTTTTAACAGATGAAAGATTGACGGCCTTCCGCACAGTCAACACAGGCACTTTAGCCAGTCGCACGACCTTTTCAGTGTTGGATCCAATAAGGAACTCATCGAGACCTGTCGCTCCTTTTGTACCCATGACGACCAAATCTATTTTTTCCTTTTCTATAAAATCGAGGATGGTCAAAGTAGTTGCACCCTCCATCACTCTGAATGTTATATCAGCCTGTCGGGTATGAGAGGCCTTCATCTTTTTGAAACTTTCTGTCGAATCGTCCTCCAGCTTTTTCCATTGTTCCGGATTTAAGTATGCCGGCACCGTTGTGGAATAAGACTCATACATAAACGGAATGTCGATCACACGTAAAACAAAGATTTCGGCATCCGCCTTTTTTGCGATGTCTAGTGCAAAGGTATACGCTTGTTGAGCTGTGGGCGAAAAATCGCAGGGTACGAGAATTCTTTTCATCTGATTGACATTTAGGTCAGCAAAGTAGAAGACTGGGAACATTGCAGTCCTGACAAATATCAGTTCGGAAGATGATCTACAGCATGGCGTGGGGTATCTTATAACGCCAATACTATCAAGTGGAGATTCTTTGGTGATTTTGATTTGACGAGATGATATCCAGGGGTTCCGACTGGATATTATGCTTCTGCGTCAGTTGGCAATTGAAGATTGCTGGGAATCAGCACGGAGAAGGTGGTGCCCTCCATTGGTTTGCTTTCGAAGGAGATGGAGCCGTGAACTACATCGACATATTTTTTAACGATGTTGAGACCAAGACCAGTACCCTGGATACCGCCGGTATTATTGGCGCGAAAAAATTTATCGAAGATTCGTTTCTGCTGCTCTATGGGTATTCCAATGCCGTGATCACATACATGGACACTGCACTGTTCTGGGCTTGCTGCAATATTTATCTCGATGACTCCCTCTTGCGAATACTTGCTGGCATTTGAGATCAGGTTGATCAAGATGTTGCGAAGAATATGTTCATCCTGCACAATATCTGTTTGACCTGTATATGCAAGGTGGATTCGTTGTCCTTGCTTTAGAAAATTGTTCATCTCTTCGACAATGTCAGTGACAAAAGTTTGAAAATTGAAACCAGAGATTGCCAGCTCAATTTTTCCTTGCTCAAGTTTGTCTAATGAAAGAAAGTCGTTCAGAATGTCATTGAGGTTTTTCACCGATGTTTTGATCCGGTCGATATGTCGTGTCACCTTGCCGATTTCCCCACGTTCGGCGTACTGTTGTACGAGAGAAGCGCTCGATAGCAGGGCGCTGAGAGGAGTCCGGAATTCATGTGATGCTATCGAGACGAATTTCGACTTGAGGTCGCTGAGTTCTTTCTCTCGTTTCAATGCCTCATCAAGTTCCTTCGTTCGTTTTTGAACTTCTTTTTCAAGTTTGATGTGACCTGTATGTCTTTCATGAATATCTGCGCACGAGCCAATATAGCCATTGAAGGTGCCATCCGGCATGTATACAGGTTTACCGTGATCAACTATCCAACGGAATTTTCCATCGTTCCTGCGGAGCCTGTACTCCATCTCAAACGAACGGCGCGCATCAAATGCTTCCGAATATATGGCAATGCACCTTTTAAGATCGTCAGGATGAACGCCTTCCGCCCAACCGTTCCCCAATTCATTTTCAAGCGTGCGTCCGGTAAAGGTGAGCCACGACTCATTGAAATAGTTACAGAGTTTATCTGTTCCTGAAGTCCAGATCATAACCGGAGAATTTTCGGCAATATTTCTGAACCATGCCTCGCGTTCAGCCATGATCTTTCTAACCTTTGACTGTTCAGTGACGTCAGTAACAAACGCTACAGCCAGTTCTTCATCACCAACGTTGTAGTTGCCCAGGCTAATCTCAACAGGAAAAATTTGACCGCTCTTCTTGCGCGCATAGAGTTCCATGCCTTGTCCCATCGGACGCGTTTTTGGATTACCAAAGTATCGATCGCGATGTTCGACGTGCCGTTTTTTGACATTGTCGGGCATCAAAATTTCTATTGGTTTGCCAACCAATTCGCCATCGGTGTATCCAAATAACTGATTTGCGCACGGGTTCATCAATTCAATCAAACCACGGCGATCGATGACCAATATGCCAATCGTCGCACATTCAAAAAGAATCTTGAATCCGGATTCACTTTCTAAAGCTCTTGGTTCGATCATCATAATGCGATGAAAACGTGGTTATTAAAGATACACAGTTCACCGCAGATATTCCTTGCTGAACCGGGATAAACATTACATCAGGCGTGTAGCGAACAATCGGAGGGTTTAAAGTGTCTTTTAACTCGTGCAGTGGCTATTTCCAACCTTTTGCGCGTTTAGGTCCTGGCCTGACATTGGTTACCCCTGGAGTTGATTTTAATCAGACGGCGACGGTATTCCTCAACCTATTTTTATGGTTGTTAACCATTTGAAAAATGAAACGTTTTCAAAAATTTACGCAATCAAGATTCAAGCACCTAAAGCATCTCCTTAAACGATATGCATCTATCCAGGACCCGGAAACCCTCCATTTGATCCGCGTTGAAATAAAGAGAATAAAGTCGGCTCTCCAGGTCATCGGTTTCTCGGAGAAAAATTTCAAAGCGCACCGCGCTTTTCTTCCCTTCAGAGATATATTCCGGAAAGCCGGAGCTATCCGCGAGCCGCAAGTTCTCGCTGAACTCCTGGTGCGACACAACGTGCACGGAGTATCCACCGTCCCCCTGTCAAAGGATCTGAACGCGGCAGAGACTTTCCTGCATGATCTCACCGTCTTTCTGGAAAATATTCAGAGATACAAAGGAGGGATCATAGAAGCAGCACGTAAGACCCGCAAAAAGGATTTCCGGAAGTATATCAATAACGAGATCAAAGGTGTGAAACATGGTCTTTGTCCAAAGGTTATCGAAGAGGATCTTCACAAGGTCAGGAAGAGAGCTAAGAATATTATCTATATGTCGGCAGTCAGGAAAATTATTAAAAAAAAGTATCGCAAGTTTCTTGCCGACCTTGAAGAAATCGTTGGAGGCTGGCATGACAAACAAATCGTGATGAAAATCATAGGCGGTGAAAACGACGCAAAACTTAAGCTGCAATCAATGGCCGATGACGATGTTACATCAATTGGACAATTGGCTGCGAAGTTCTACCAAACGAAATGATAGGAATAATAGCCAAAATGCCTCCGACAGCGTCGGTTTGATCTTTCGCGGAAAATCATCTCACGTATTGACATTTGTCAGTCGTGTTTTCAAGGGCAAAGTTGAGATTTGTTTTAACACAAAGAAGGGAAATATGAAATCCGTTGCACTAAAGGAAACACAGATTCGGCTGATTGAGTCGAAAGATATATCCTGGGAGGACATGTTAAATCGAACGCATCATTGGATCTCAGATTTTGAATTCTCCAAATTCGAAATAGAATTTCTTGAACGCCTGCTTACCAAAGTAGCCATATGGATGAATACTGACACTGCTCAGGACAGTACGCAGAAGCTCACAAAGAAAATTGGCAATCTCGAGTTGCGCCGCGATCTATTTGTAAGAGTCATCAAGTACCATCAAAGCCAGATTGAAGCAGTTATTGAGAACCCGTTTGCCTATGATGCTCAGTCTATCAGGGAAGATCACCGCGATCTTGAAAAAAGGATAGTTGAATTTGCGACTGAGGTTCGGAAAAAGAAGTCGGCTATTTATCGGCTTGTGGAGGATACTGTCGACCGTGAAAGACTTCCGCATCTGTTTGAAGTTCGAAAGGACATCAGTGCAGAGGAATATTGATAAATCCACGGTCATGAAACCTGCTGATTGATTCAGACATCGCAGGCGATCAGCGATATTTTTAACCGAAATAAAAATTCATACGGACATGAACGGATTACCCAAAACCATGAAGGCCGCTGTTGTAAGGGCCTTTGGGAAACCATTGACGATCGAAGAAATGCCCGTTAGACGACCGGGCAAAAATGAGATCCTGGTGAAAGTGATAGCCAGCGGGGTGTGTCACACTGACCTGCACGCTGCGAATGGAGATTGGCCGGTGAAACCTAAACTTCCGTTGATACCGGGTCATGAAGGTATCGGCTATGTAGCAGCCCTGGGTGAGGGAGTTGATTACATTAAAGAAGGAGATAATGTCGGAGTTCCATGGTTGTACAGTGCCTGCGGGCATTGCGAGCATTGTATTACAGGCTGGGAAACGCTCTGTGAAAGTCAAAAGAATGGTGGATACAGTGTTGACGGAGGTTATGCTGAATATGTTGTTGCCGATGCCAGGTACGTAGGTCATCTTCCCGCAGGGACAAATTTTACTGCGATGGCACCTATTCTCTGCGCAGGAGTTACGGTATATAAGGGCTTAAAAGAAACAGAGGTTAAACCAGGTCAGTGGGTGGCCATTTCCGGTATCGGCGGCCTTGGCCATGTGGCAATACAATATGCAAAGGCGATGGGTATGCATGTCGCCGCGATTGATATCGCAGACGATAAACTTCAACTCGCCAGGAAACTTGGTGCCGAGCTTGTGGTAAATGCGAAAGAACAAGATCCGGGTGCGTATCTGAAGAAGGAAACACAGGGAGGAGTGCATGGAGTTCTCGTTACAGCAGTTTCCCCGATGGCTTTCAGGCAAGGGCTTTCTGCGCTACGAAGAAGAGGGACAATCGCTCTTAACGGACTGCCTCCTGGAAGTTTTGATCTCCCAATATTTGAAACTGTTTTGAACCGTTACACAATACGCGGATCGATTGTGGGTACAAGGAAAGATCTCCAGGAAGCAATTGATTTTGCAGTTGAAGGAAAAGTTAAAGCTACCGTTCATACGGCAAAGCTCGATGATATTAACAAAGTATTCGATGAGATGAAGAGGGGTGAGATTGAAGGTCGTGTGGTGTTGGAGATTGCAATGCCATGATCCAAAATTTAGATATCAAAGATCCATAACTGATAAATGTCATTATTACCACTGTGATTAGTCACTGCCGCTTGTATGCATGGTTGCTAGATTTGGTCATTGAGCTTGCGGAACCAAAACGCATCGAAGGATTCAAGGATCACAGAAATTAAACGAAGGGCTGATGGGTACGAATGTTTGCTTTATATATCGATAAAACACAACTAACAAAAATAATTATGAGATCAAATATGGGATCCATTGACAAAGCAATCAGGATATTGATTGCAGTTATCATCGGAATATTGTACTATATGGATATCCTCACGGGGACTGCCGCTATTATTCTATTGGTACTCGCCGGCGTTTTCATTCTTACGAGTTTCGCAGGCTTTTGCCCGCTCTATTGGCCGTTTGGCATTTCAACGCGAAAGAAATCTGCCTGATAGAATTGAAACGTCTTTAAAAAGAAAACATGGAACAGACCGAAACACAAATGACCATGCCGCGGATCGGAGATAAAGCTCCAGGGTTCAAGGCCGTAACGACACAAGGCGACATAGACTTTCCCAAAGACTATGAAGGAAAGTGGGTAATCCTCTTTAGTCACCCCGCCGACTTTACGCCGGTTTGCACCTCAGAGTTTATGACGTTCGCCAAGCTGGAACCTGAATTCAGCGCGTTGAACTGTCAATTGGTAGGATTGTCGGTCGACGGGTTATATAGCCATATTGCCTGGTTGAGAACAATCAGGGAGAAGATAGAGTATAAAGGGATGAAAAACATTGAAGTCAAATTTCCTTTGATCGAAGACGTCTCGATGGATGTAGCCAGGAAATATGGCATGATACAGCCGGGAGAGAGTTCAACCAAAGCCGTGAGAGCTGTATTCTTCATAGACCCCAAGGGCGTCGTCCGGGCTATTATATATTATCCGCTTTCGATGGGAAGGAATTTTGATGAGCTGAAGAGAGCTTTGATAGCCATGCAGACGGCTGACAAGCATAGTATCGCCACCCCTGCAGATTGGAGACCTGGCGACGATGTTATTGTTCCAACTGCGGGTTCGTGTGGAGTTGCAAAAGAGCGGATGGAGAGCAAAGACGAGATGAAGTGCTATGACTGGTTTTTCTGCACGAAGCCATTGGCGTTCGAAGAGGTCGTAGATAAATAGGAGTTAACTATGGCAAACATTTTAAAGCAAATTTTCGGCTTGGGCCCAAAAGCAGACTACGCGGAGCTGGTAAAGCAAGGGGCGATTATCCTGGATGTTCGCAGCAAAAGTGAATATGCGGATGGCCATATCAAAGGTTCAATAAATATTCCGGTAGATATATTGACCAATAACCTGAATAGACTAAAGGGTAAAGACACGCCGATTATTACGTGCTGTGCATCGGGTATTCGGAGCGCCAGGGCAAAAAGCTTTCTCCAAGAGGCAGGTTTTTTGATAGTGCATGATGGCGGATCATGGGTTAGTTTGAAGAATAAGCTCGGTTAGAAATGGAACCACATTATTGAGTGCAACTAAAATCAATTTTGCTCAATCAAAAAATAAGTATGAAAACACCAATCAGATTGATCGTTTTGAATGTCTTCCTCGTCACCACATTCAGTGCGTTTGCCCAAGATTATAAGCATCCTCACCTGGATGGTTCAGGACAGGTCGTTGACTCTGTAGGTATCAAGCTTGGCTGGATCACCACGGAAGGCCTGATCTATAACGCAAAAGGAGAAAAAATGGGAGCGATCGAGCAGCAGGAGCTTGTCGACTACAAAGGTCACCGCCTCGGCGTGATCGGAAAAGATGGAACTTTTAAGGATAACGACGGCAGGGTCTTATTTTACATCGATGCCACAAGCAAGGGCGAACGTTGTAAAATATTCGATCCCCAGGGAAAAGTGATTGCCACCGTCCATGAGAATTACAAAAATCAAGCATGTGCAATCCATTGTTTGCGCGTGAAGATGCCCGGACATTAATATTCAAAAAAGCGACAACCATTATATCCGTCGATACTTTTTATCGTTTATCTTTGTGCTGTGAGACTCAGCTGCTTCATTTTCGCTCTGTATGTATTAGCTATGACGGCCTGTCCGTGTAGCGATGCGGAAACGTGCGTGGATGAACAAAACGCAGGTATCGCAATTGTTGATCACGATAATCACAGTAGCGATGAACAAGACTTATGCACACCTTTTTGCATATGCGCGTGCTGCGCGGCCCACGTTCAAATGAAGAGTACCGCCTACCTGAGCGTCGCAAATCCCTTTCACAACACCCCTATAGCTACTCCATATCTGGAGGTCCCCGTACTCAGGAGTGGCAATGCCATTTGGCAGCCGCCGAGAGGTTAATCAATTCTTTCAGTCATCATTTGATGCTGACTCTTCCATGGGCGAACCGGATGATTTAATCGTCCCGCTTCCCTAAAATTATTCTTATATCAACATTTGAAACATTACAAAAAACGTAAAGGCCAACGTGAAGCCAAAAGGAATTTCGATCAGAAAATTCATTGAATACGTTCTGGTTGGCCTCAACTTTTTGCCATCGTCACACTGTTTATCGTCACCTGGTTGATTCCACTTATCAACATAAACCAATGACATTCCATGCTGAACAGCATTATACAATACTCCATTAAGAACAAGCTTATCATATGCTTGCTTACGCTGGCGCTCATTGCGTGGGGAAGCTATTCATTGAAGCAGCTTCCCATCGATGCCGTGCCTGACATCACCAACAACCAGGTGCAAATACTGACTGTTGCGCCCTCGCAGTCCGCATTGGACATCGAACGACTGATAACATTCCCGGTCGAGCAGACCATGGCGACAATACCGGATATCGAAGAGATCCGTAGTTTCTCAAGGTTCGGTCTTTCGGTTGTAACTATTGTCTTTCATGACAATGTTGACGTCTATTGGGCCCGACAACAAGTTAACGAACGCCTCAAACAGGCGACTGACTTGATTCCACGTGGTATTGGATCACCGGAACTGGCACCGGTCACAACCGGGCTCGGTGAAATTTATCAATACATCATTCGGCCAAAACAGGGCTATGAAGACAAGTATGGTCCAATGGAACTTCGAAGCATCCAGGACTGGATTGTGCGCCGACAGCTTCTGGGGACGCCAGGAGTCGCCGAGGTCGCCAGTTTTGGTGGCTATCTTAAACAATATGAGATCGCCCTCGATCCCGATAAATTGCGCAGTTACAATCTCAGCATTGGTGAAGTGTTCTCTGCCCTTGAGAACAACAATCAAAACACGGGTGGGGCCTACATCGACAAAAAGCCCAATGCCTGGTTCATCCGCAGTGAAGGGCTTGTCGGCTCTCTGGATGACATAGGCAAAATAGTTATCACAAATACAAGTCGGGGTATTCCTGTTCTTATCAGGGATGTAGCCACTCTTGGTTTCGGTCATGCGAACCGGTTCGGTGCAATGACATATAACGACAAAGGCGAAGTCGTCGGGGCCGTCACGATGATGTTGAAAGGTGAGAACTCCAGCGCCGTTGTCAATCGCGTAAAGGAGAAAATCAAACAGATTGAAAAGACTCTTCCCGAAGGACTTGAAATTGACGCGTTTCTTGATCGCAGCCAATTGGTTGACAGGGCAATCTCTACCGTTGAAAAGAATCTCATTGAAGGAGCTTTGATCGTGATCCTGGTATTGGTGTTATTCCTTGGAAATCTGAGAGCCGGGTTGATCGTTGCGTCAGTGATTCCTCTTGCAATGCTGTTCGCCGTATCGTTGATGCATTTATTTGGTGTTTCAGGAAACCTGATGAGCCTTGGCGCGATCGACTTCGGCCTCATCGTTGACGGCGCCGTTATCATCGTTGAAGCAACCATGCATCACCTCGGCTTACGGAACGCAATCAGGTTAACGCAAGATGAGATGGATGCAGAAGTATACGAGTCAGCGTCTAAGATTCGGACTTCGGCCGCATTCGGAGAGATAATTATTCTTATCGTGTATCTGCCCATTCTGGCCCTTGTCGGCGTGGAAGGAAAGATGTTCAAACCTATGGCACAAACGGTGAGCTTCGCCATACTTGGTGCGTTCATCTTATCACTGACATACGTACCGATGATGTCGGCACTCTTCCTGAGTAAGAACACTGAGCATAAACGAAATTTTTCAGACCGGGTCATGGATTTTTTCCAACGGATGTATCAGCCTGCCATCACAGGAGCGCTGAAGCATAAATTCATCACCATTGTTGCTTCGGTAATCTTATTCATCGTGGCATTAGTTGCCTTTCTCAATCTGGGTGGTGAATTTCTCCCGACCCTGGAAGAAGGTGATTTCGCCGTCGAAACAAGAGTGTTGACCGGGAGTAGTTTATCCTACACGATCGATGCGGCACAAAAGGGAGCCGCCATTATCCTTCGGGAGTTTCCCGATGAAGTTAAGGAGGTTGTCGCAAAGATCGGGTCTTCCGAGATCCCAACGGACCCAATGCCTTTAGAAGCGTGCGACCTGATCTTGGTTTTAAAAGACAAAGACGAATGGACCAAAGCAAGCAGCAGGGAAGAACTTGTTGAAAAAATGAGCGAAGCGCTTGAGGACGTTGCCGGGGTGACATTCGGATTTCAGCAACCCATACAAATGAGATTCAATGAGCTCATGACCGGAGTGAGACAAGATGTTGCCATCAAGATATTCGGTGAAGACCTGGATGTTCTCACCGGTCTGTCGAAGCAAGTCGGAAACATTGTCGGCACTGTTAACGGTGCACGCGACTTATACCTCGAGGAGGTAACAGGTCTTCCCCAGATTGTTATTGGAATCAACCGCGATGAATTGGCCAAATATGGACTATCTGTAAAAACGATAAACCAGGCGATCAACACAGCGTTCGCGGGACAATCTGCAGGTCTTGTGTACGAAGGAGAAAAGCGGTACGATCTTACTGTCAGACTTTCAACATTCAATCGTCAGAGCATTGAAGACGTTCAGAATCTATTCATCACGTCTCCCAAAGGAGATCAGATACCACTTAAGCAATTGGCTGATGTCGACTTCAAGGTTGGTCCCAACCAGATTCAACGCGAAGATGCGAAGAGAAGGATCGTTGTCGGATTTAATGTTTCCGGAAGGGACGTTGCCAGTGTCGTAAAAGAGATACAGGGTAAAATAGATCAACAAATCAAATTCCCACCAGGCTACTATCCAATCTATGGCGGCCAGTTTGAAAATCTTGAGAAAGCACAGGCACGCCTGTTGGTTGCAGTCCCGGTGGCCCTTCTTCTCATCTTTCTTCTTCTGTTTTTCACTTTCAATTCAATAAAGGAATCAGCGCTCATCTTTACGGCTATACCTATGTCAGCTATTGGGGGCGTGTTTGCACTTATGTTACGCGATATGCCCTTCAGTATTTCCGCGGGGATCGGCTTTATAGCATTGTTTGGTGTTGCAGTGCTCAACGGCATTGTATTGATTGCTGAGTTTAATCGTCTTAAGAAAGAAGGTCTAACCGATCTGAATGACATTGTACTGAAAGCTACCTCGATAAGACTTCGCCCGGTATTGATGACGGCCTCCGTGGCTTCCCTTGGATTTCTTCCTATGGCCTTGGCTACAAGTGCCGGTGCCGAAGTACAAAAACCCCTGGCGACAGTTGTGATCGGCGGACTTATAAGCTCCACCATACTTACGTTGATCGTGATCCCATGCCTGTTCATCTTTTTTGAACGACTAGGCACAAAACATTTAAAAGACGAAACGTTATGAAATTCCTCCCGGTAATTCTTTTGATAATGACAAGCGTCACTGGTGTTGCTCAGCAAAAAAGCTATTCCCTTAAAGAGGCTATCGCAACAGCATTACAAAATAATGGCAATCTCAAGTCGGTCGAGTATGAAGCACAATCGCAAACGCAGTTAAGGAAGACATCATTCGATTTGCCGAAGACTAACGTCACTTTGCTGTACGGACAGTATAACGGTTTTCCCAAGAATGATAACAACATTACAGTCACACAAACTATCCCGTTTACGGCCTTCGGCAGCATGGCTTCGCTTAACCGCTCGATGGCCGCATCGGCACAGTTAAAAAAGGCAGTTACCGAAAATGAGCTTATCTACCAGGTGAAGACCGTATTCAATCAACTGTCATTCGCACTGGCCCGGCATCAATTGCTGATTCAGCAAGATTCCATCTTCGAGGGGTTTTTGAAGTCGGCGACGGCAAGGTATAAATCCGGTGAAGCAAATTTATTGGAGCAAACTACCGCCGAAACCCAACGCAACGAATTGAAAAACCAGCTTCGTCAAAATGAAGGTGACGTTCTTGTGCTGCGCTCACAGCTGAAAACATTGCTGGGAATTGAGACTTTACCTGATATCAGTGGTGCCGAGTTAACCGAACTCTCCCTTAATAATGAACCAGATACGACGCTGTTAACAGCCAATCCGTCTCTTGCGTACGCACGCCAGCAAATTGAGGTCGCGAAGAGTCAGAAGAAAGTCGAAACAGCACGATTCGCGCCGGACATCCACCTGGGTTTTTTTTCCCAGACTCTTATTGACGTCGCTGACGTGGAAACCGGAGCTGTTGCCACAAAGAGCACCCGTTTCACGGGCGTCCAGGTTGGACTTGCCGTGCCGCTATGGTTTGTTCCTCACCAGGCTCGGGTGAAAGCTTCGGAGTTTAGCAAGAGAGCTGCGCTGAGTTCATTCGAATATTACCAGACTTCCCTGAAAGGGGAATTGCAGCAAGCAATGCAGCAGTATACAAAAAACAAAAGCAGCATGGATTATTATAGGAACTCCGCATTGCCTGGTGCCGATCTGATCCTGAAACAATCACACGCTGCCTTTCGGGGAGGTGACATCGGTTACACAGAATATTTGTTAGGAGTCAGGAATGCGATCAGCATCAAGGACGGTTTCCAAAAGACTTTGACCGATTACAATCAAAGCATTATCTATATCGAATACTTATTAGGCATTAAATAAGACCATCATGATTAACGCATATAAATCACGCCACTTGATAATGATCACAATTATGTCTGTGTTCCTATCTTCTTGTGGAAGCAAGGAATCAAGTAACGTTGTCGAGGAAAAACATCATAGGGAAGACGAAAATATAGTTGAATTTACCGCGGCTCAATACCAGACAGCGGGGATCGAACTGGGCAAAATTGAAAGCAAGCAGATCAGCGGAACGATAAAGGTTAATGGAGTGCTGGATGTGCCACCGCAGCAACAGATAAGTATCTCTGCACCTATAGGCGGCTTCCTGAAGGAGACTACTCTGCTTCAGGGGTCACGTGTAAAAAAAGGGCAGGTTGTAGCCACCATTGAAAACCTGGACTTCATACAGATCCAGCAAGACTACCTGGAGGCAAAAAATCAATTTGAGTTTGCTACCGCGGATTACAACAGGCAACAGGATCTGGCAAAAGAGAATGTAAATGCTCAGAAGACCCTTCAACAATCGAAGACAACATACATCAGTTGGCAGTCGAAGCTTGCAAGCCTGAAGGAGAAATTAAAAGTACTCCGAATAGATGCAAGTACACTTGAAGGAGGCACCATGACAAGTACAATAAATCTGTACAGCCCAATTGATGGTTACGTAACAGAGGTGAATGTCAATATCGGGAAGTTTGTAAACCCGACAGACATCCTCTTTCAAATTGTAGACACCGAGCATCTTCATGCGGAGCTAACGGTCTTTGAGAAGGATGTTCCTAAACTGAAGATTGGACAGAAGGTAAGGTTTACGTTAGCAAATGAAACCAGGGAACGGACTGCAACAGTTTATTTGCTTGGAAGAGTAATTGCAGCCGACAGGACCATTCGCATCCATTGCCACATCGACAAAGAAGACGCTAACCTGCTTCCGGGTATGTATTTAAAGGGAGTTGTAGAAACGGGAGGTATTGAAGTTCCTGCGTTGCCTGACCAGGCGATCGTCGATTTCCAGGGCAAGAAATATATCTTTTATGAGCTGAGTGACCAGCCGCATAGCGCTATGAAAAATGAAAGTAAGGAGCAGCATGCAGGAGAATATCATTTCGTGATGCTGGAGGTTCAGATTGGTAATAGCGAGATGGGTTACACGGAAGTGATCCTTCCCACAAATTTTAATACCGCCTCGTCGACGATAGCTGTCAAGAATGCTTATGCTATACTATCGAAGATGAAGAATAGCGAAGAGGAAGGCGAAGGACATTAAATCGCAGGCACACTATGAACGATCTTCGGGATTGGTGTTAGATCTTAGTTATTGCTTTTTAAAATGAGCTTTAGTGTAGGGTTCAAACTCCTTGCCTGGTTCAGCCAGTTGAAAATCTTCCGTCAACTCAGTGTCACTTACCATGTAGCTCTCTCGCGCCCTCCAGCCAGCGGGGATGTTTTCTATTGATTCCGTTACAAACGTTATTGTCTTGCCGTCGGGCGAAATGCTTTCAAGCACGTATTGATTGACGAAACCTTCTCCGTGAAACTGCCGGAAAACAAATTTTTTCCTGGACTTGTCATAGCTGATATAGCCGTGATCTTCGTGAATATATCCCTTCGGATTTTCTTTCGTTGCGGCGTAAACTCCCTTGTTTCTCACTTCGATGAATTTACCATTAAGAACGAATTGGTACGTTCTTTCATATTCTCCCTTTCCGTCGGGGCCTTCCCCTGTGCCTTTCCATTTTCCGATAAGGGGCTTAAGGGGTAGCCAAAGGCTGTCTGACTTTGACAGTTGCGCTGACGCGAATGTTGGAATCAGAACAATAAGAACTAAAATATATTTCATAATCTTGGTCCAAATGTTATTCATATCCACCATCACATAGGCCCTTGCCCTCGCTGTTTGAGAAGTTGTAGGCTGTGGGTTTGTCCTGATGTTAATTTAGCAATAAATTCAAACACAATTTTTGAAAATATGGATGATCGTTTTTCGCATTGGCAGAAGGTATACGAGAAAGCGGAAACAGAATTTAGCTGGTATCAGTCGTATCCTTACACATCATTGAAATTGATCGTGGAATCGAAGACGCGGCTTGACGATCCGATCATCGATATAGGTGGAGGAGATAGCCATTTGGCTGATGAGTTGTTACGGCTGGGATACACAAATATTTCCGTTCTGGATATTTCGCAGCGCGCGATCGACCGAGCCAAAGCGAGACTTGGAGAACTGGCCGACCGAATAAAATGGATAGTAGCCGATGTGATAAACTTCAGGTCATCTGAGCCATTTGCTGTCTGGCATGATCGCGCAACGTTTCATTTCCTGATAGAAGATTCGAACGTAGGAGATTACAGAAATAACGTGTCTCAATCTGTTAAATCGAATGGACGTTTTATCCTCGGCGCATTCGCAGAGACGGGCCCTTCAAAATGTAGCGGTCTTCCGGTTCGCCAGTATTCAGAACACAGAATGATCAGGACGTTTGAGGGTACCTTTAAGAAGGATCGGTGTTTTGCGGAAACCCATCGTACGCCGTTCCAAACCGACCAAACGTTTCAATTTTGTGTATTTACCCGAACGTAGTCCAAGGGGATGAGAGGCTGCAGGGGATACTATGCTGCTGCATTGCATCCCCATCGTCGCCAATTTGGAAAGTGCAGGCCGTCGATCTTTATAAACTACCTGTAGCTGTTTAGGAAGATTGTCAGAAAAATAATACTTTAGTATTGAGCCCACCACCCTGAGAAATCCGGGGGTGGGCTTTTTTATTTCCACCCTATGATGCTCGCCGTAATACAGACCACCGACACCCTCGATAAGATCATCGCAGTACTGATCGCTCTATTTATAATGAGTGTAATCACCGAGAAGATAACTACACTCATCCGTAAGTATCCTCGCTTCTGTCAGATTATCGTGATGTTATGTTCCGGGTATGCCACAATTGTGTCGCTTGTTTCGCTGGTCTGGGCCCGGTTCGACAGGCTGGAATATCTGTTAATCATGCTCATTAGCCTGGTGTTGTGTGTTTTCTCAACCACAAGTTTATTCGTGAACACTATTAATAAAAATAAACGGAAGGTTTCACGAACTGCAATCAAACTGACGCAATGGAACCCGCTGAAGAACATTGCGCACGACAACAAGGAAGTATCGGAGGAAGTTAAGTCGGACGAAGTAACACTATTAAGTTTCCTTGTAGGCTTCGGAGTAGCATTTTCATTTAAAGCCGACATGATGTCCATGTTCACCAATGGCAGCACGATCGACTACGGAGTTTGGAAAATTTCGCTGCTCTCAGACGATTCCATCTGGCGTTTCAATCCTGCGCTCGTCTTCGATCCATCTGTTTTCTTCGGGATACTTACATCGGGATTCTTTTTGAGCTTTGGTTCGAAGTTCTTTCATGATCTCATTGACACGTTGCTTCAGGTAAAAGACCTGAGGCGTAAGATGAACAACAGGGAAACATACGATGTCAATAAGATAGAAGAACTCGAGGAATTCATCTCGGTAAACGATATCGATCTCGCACGCCGCGCCATCGAAGCAAACCAGGAGGCTCTCAAGAAACAGTTTCCGAACATCATGTACATCAGCGATACGATGCAGAGAATTGGGGACAAGACAGTCGCGGTCGCTGCCATTTATCTATCCGACAACAATGTGAAAGGATTGCCATCGGCATTGCCAGGAAGACTGGATAGCGGAAAGACTTACAGCGTGCCTGTGGAGATTGTGGAGAGCGTGGGTATTGGGAAGCCACATTCGGGGATGACGAAAACTGTAGCCGGGCGGTTGTCCCCTGGATTCACAGGTTCGGGTTGCTGCTTGCTCACCAGGGATGAAGACACATTTCTTTTGACTTGTTGTCACGTGCTCTCTGAAAACGATGTAATAGACCCCGTCGATGAACCCACGGGTAAACATGTGCTGTGCGCAAGTAAAGATATCGGCGAGTGGGTATTCAGTCGAATGGACAGCACTGGCGATTTTGCCCTGGCAAAGATTAAAGACCCGGTTAAGTTCATTAAGGAAAATAAATCATTCAGGTTTTCGAATATTCATCGTGTTACAAGTGCAGACTACTCGAAACTTAGAGTGACGGTAGAGGGAAGTGCTTCAGGGATAAATGGAGAAGCCTGGGTGGTTGATTCTCTGAATAAGTCGGTATCAATCGAATATAATGGAGGAACGGAGATAGTCTTTGACCAGGTCATTCTTCTTGGTTCTTCACCAAATAAGAATATGAGTGCGCCTGTAACTCAAGTTCATGACTCCGGCGGATCCGTTTACAACAATTTGAATGAGCTAATCGGGATCATCGTAGGTGCGAACGATAAGTTTTCAATAGTTATTCCCGTAGAGTCATTTTTCAAGAACAACAACCTAACGTTAATATGAAATCAATACTGTTCATCATCGCTGTGCTTGCGACGATTTCGTTGCGGGCGCAAAAAGCTACAGGTAATCTCTATAAAGATATGGAGACATTTTATACCAAAACCCGTCCGGCGGCCCCGGTACCTGCCGACATCATTAGTATTCTGAGTTTCTATGCAAACAGAGCTCTGACAGAACAGGAGGCGAAGGATATTCTCGACAGCACAAAATTGCTGGCAACTTACTCACATCTTATAATTCCCCCTGCTCCTGCCGCGGCGACAAAAACACACGGCGGGACTCCACATGCCGGGGGAGCGCTGACAACCAGTTTGACATCAACCAATCTCGCGGATGGAATTGCAAAGTTTCTTATCGATCGGGGGAAGCAAGAGATCTCAATTGCATTCTTTGAGAGACTACGCAACGAGTTCAACAGATATGCGGAATTAAAATATCTGCTTCCTACTGCTTATGCGATCGTCAAGGACATTGAGAGCCACAATATTTTAAACCTGTTGCAGGAACTTAGGGAGGCATTTATCAAAGATCTGAATACAATGCCATCAAATATCCTTTCGATAAGAGCTCTGACACCTGACGAGATCAATGATGCATGCAATGGAGCAAATGGGAACGATTGTGTAAAAAGAATTACAGACATACAAAATCAGCTTAACCTTGCCACGTCGCCGGATATTGATGCAACAATTAAGGTTATTACACTTGTAATAATGCAAAGCCTGATAGACGGTGACGACATCATTACAGTTTTTGATAATATCTCGACCGACGACGGCATTTGTGCGGATAAGTCCGACTTTATTAACTATGTAAAGATATCTACGATTCTATTGAATTGTATCAGGACATCCACCGAGTCCGATGGTATCTTTATTCCAAAGGATAAACTGATGGCGGTCATGCAGGACGCTGAGAAAATTAATATTCTTCTTGGACTGGCATCGGTTAAGTATGTTCACGATAAGTGTTTCAGAAAAGTCGAAATCAATTCGGTGAAGTTAGATAACATCCTTACCAACATAGCAACCAGCAGGAAGAAGATCACGGACCTCGCCGCGATGGTCGACAAAGTAAACCGCGCATTCAACGCAGCGAAAGATCCTACTCTTGTGGTGCCTTTTCTCTCTGGTCAACCGCCAAAAGTTATATATCGGGAATTGCTGACAAACTCAGTTAACATTGCCGCCGAGGCCGTTCAGCTTGTTGCAAACATAGCACCATCCGCAAATATCCCCGATCCGAAAACTCCTGCGGTTGCAAAAATTGTACAGATTAAGGCTGTACCTCACTATAAAAGATTAATAGAAAATATAAAAATCGGAGCCGATTTCTACACGGACGCAAGAGACCAAAACTATGCGGCCATTTTCGTCGATCTCACTCGCATCATCACTAACAATAACATACTTGGAACCAAGGACAATGTAAGAGACGTTGTTCTCAAGTATCTCGCTTTCGGCGCCAACCTCGCTTCCGCAACGACTTCGGATGAGGTAAAAGACGCTATCGATGCAATCGCTTTGCCCGTGGGCAGCTATTCCGTTAAGAGAAATTCCGCCTTCAACATTGCGCTTAATGGATATATCGGTTACGCCTGGGACAGAACGTCAAAAGGAAAATACGCCCAGGGTATTTATGCACCCGTCGGCGTTTCATTCAGTAAAGGTCTTCCATTAGGAAAGGGATGGTCGTCGTCAATTACGATATTCGCCGGGCTCATCGACGTTGGTGCAATCGCTTCCTATCGACTGATAAACAGCAACACCGATGACCTCAAACAGGATGTGCGACTCGAAAGCATTGTATCACCATCGGCCCAATTAGTTCTCGGTGTACCTAAGACTCCGCTCACGATCGCCGCCGGCTGGCGAAGAACACCCCGACTTTTCTACGACAACACACAAACACAAACGATAGATGTCAAGCAGCCTAAAGATGTATTCAACCTAAGTATTCTTATCGACATCCCCATCGTTAACTTTATGAACTTACCGCCGCGACATTGATTGGACTTGCGGCCTGGATGTTGGCGGGACCCTGAAAAATATGAGGGGTATAAGACCAGGAGCCCTGGACGTTCGTGATTGGCTCAATTTTCGGCAATCGAAAGATGAACCTTTTTGGGGCTTTCTGCATGCACAGTCACACCGATAGCATCTTTTTCAAAAAGTTTAATCCATGTTCTATGGTTAACGTCAATCCCGATAGTTACCAAAAACCATATCCGCTGTTTTCTTATGGCAGTTGGTACACGCGGTTCGGGCATCGATCGTGAGCATACGATTCGCTGTATTCTTATCAAATGTTTCAAAACGCCAGCCACCAAAGTCGTTGTACTTCAAACTGTCACGCATCATTACGTCGATATGCATCCGTTCTGCTTCCTTTGTGGAGAGGCTGTCTTCGTTAACGTGGATGACGTCGGAAACGATGATGGAACCGTTTGGGAACTTTCCGGTTCTATAGCCGATCATGGCTTCACGATTTGCATACACATGATTGAACCCACCGACGATCTTGAAAGCCGGGTTATGAGGTCTCACGATGTGAGTTTTTACATGGGTCCAGCTGCGATACCCCTCAGGATAGGGGATACCATCGTCGAGGGTCTTTTCTTCGGAAACGTATGACGACAACACGATTGTGCCGGCAACGATCAGCGTCAGCAATATTTGAATTTTCTTTATCATGATTAAGGATGTCGCTCACAATATAAAATCAAAAATGCCGCGCAGAGTTGAAAAATGTGGGCATCCAAATTCGTTATGTCATCAGATTCAAGCCTTCTGTCGACGATGAGATAAAGGAACGCACTGCTGCATTCAACACGGGCGAGAAGCTTATTCACAAATACTCTTACATCACAGTCCCCTCAAATCCACCGTAACTTCCTCGCATTCCTTACAGCCTGCAGGCCCGTCTTCGCCTTCGTTTTTTTAAACAGATTGGTCTTGTGATTGCGGATTGTAAATGGACTGATCGACAAAGTCTCTGCAATCTCTTTTGTGTTAAGCCCGGCATCAAGGCATTGCAGAACTTCCTGCTCGCGGCGCGTCAGGTGTTCATTCGATCCCTGCGGAACATAACTGTCGATAATTTTAAAGGTGTTATTTACTTTTTTATGCAACGCCATATATGGGGTCGTTAAAGCGCTCACATTATCCGTGATACTCAATAACGAGTAATGAATGTATTCGCCCGATGTATGCAGGAACGCAGCCTTCTCATCGTGAACGTTAATATAACCCGAGCGCAACCGAAGACGATAGTGAAATGCAAATTTCCAATTCTCAGGACGATAGTCCTCCGATCGGGTGTGCTTCTCCATTCGTTCGTAGAGTCTCAATACACTTTTTTGATCTTCCGGATGTACCAGGTCAAAATATTCCTGTGGTGACATCCTGCTGAGATGTTGCGAGCTATAGCCAACAACGGCTTCAGAGTTTGCACTTACATAAGCAACTTCCGGATGCCTGATCTTGCATAGCACCAGCACCGAGTTTGGAAAGCAATTCTCCAGGAAACTTGCGGCCGAAATTATCCATGACGAATGCGGATCAGTATAATCTTTGAAGGGAAACTTCCTATGTTCATCTACAACTCTTCTGAACGTTTGGCCGATCTCATACGCGTCTGACATCTCTTTTTCGTTTAATCTTAATTGGTACAAAAGTCCTATTTTTTTCCGGCTGAGAAGGAACCTCCTTTGTATCAAATTTTATTACAATGAAGTTCATCAGTTTCGTGTTCGTCCTTATTATTGTTTTAACGGGATTTAGCGCCGGGATGGGATTTGCGAATATCGTTGGATATATGCCCGGCATGAAAGATACTCCCCCAAATCACTTGATTTCTTTCTGGCAGCATGCCGATCATTATTTCCGCGCGCGAATGCCTTTCTTCGGAAACGCACTGTTACTTTCTCTTGTTGTAGCGCTTTTCCTGATCCGAAAAGAATGGCAAAGTGGCGCATTTCTTTTCATCGGTCTCGCACTTATAACCTGCATCAGTGACCTGGTAGTCATTCTCACAATGAATTTGCCCCTCAATGTTATCGTGCAAACCCTCGATCCGGAGTCGTCGCTCAACATCGATTTCGAGCCGATCCGTGCCCGTGCAATGCAGGCCTACTATATACGCGCAGTCCTTAACATACTGTCCTTCGGCCTTGTTATAACAGGCGTGGTGTTGTACCTGCGCTCGCATGTAAAGTGGATAGATCAATCATATAATTAAACCACTCTCTTGAGAAAGATTTTGATTGCCATAGCTCTGCTCGTTGGTTATATCCTGTTGGGAAATCTATTCCACCGCTATATTTTTCGGGAACCCGAACCGGATGTGTCGATGTACCCGGTTTCAGGTGACGAGATCAAAAACGAATTCGCCGGTGAAAGGATCATTTTTCTTCGAAGTGGTGTGGAGACGAATGGTGCCTTCTCGGAAAGAGAGTTTCATCTTCAGCCGGGCGGCGCTGTTCCGAAGGCACACCTGCACGAGTATGAAGAGAGCTTTAAAGTTATGCGGGGCAAACTTACTTTAATGCTGAACGGTGTCGAGCATCAACTCAGTCCTGGCGATTCGATAACCGTTCCTGCAGGCGTCGTTCATCAGCCGCAAAACAAAGACGCGATTGAGCTTGTAACTATTAACCGTGTGCAACCGGCCGCGCGCCATGACCTTATGCTTGCACAAACGCATGGATTTTTGACCGAGAAGTCGAAGCCGCGATCCAAGGGCGAATTTTTTCTTCAGGCAATGTTATTCGTTGACTATTACGGAACTTATACCGCTGATATTCCCGTACCTGTTCAGAAAGCATTGTCATTCATGCTCGCTCCAACTGCGCGTCTAGCCGGCTACCGCACGTGGAAGGAAGAATATTCGATGAAGTGGAAATCAGAAAAGAAGGATTGTGCCGGCAGCAATCCCAACGACACTTCACCGTTACAAAACTGAAAGTCCAAGTCTCACTTTATTGAAGATCATATTATCAAAGTGCCCTTCGAGCCTAAGCAACTCATGTGACTGGACGGTTATCCAGCTATCGTCGAAGCTATCTTCATCATAACGAAGGCGGATCTTCCAGCATTCCACCGACTTCTTGTCGATGGTCTTAAGAGTTTCCTTGCCTAGCACCTCGACAGGATAATATTTTGGAGGAATTTCACCGCCGGGATGATAGAAGTTAACGGCGAATTTTTGTCCAACCCTGGTGATGGGAAGCAGGCTTAGTATTTCCAGGTCCATCTCAAAGCAAAAGGGAAAGTCGTCGAACGATAAACTGAAATCTTTTTTGGAGTTGTTCTTCACCGAATCCGCGCCGGTAATGCCTTTGTCTGAAAAGTTAAACGCCTCGATCGATCCGCCCCGTGTCATGAAATCGTAAATAGTTTTCAGGGTCTTTCGGTCACTGATCGTATAGACGAATTTGTTACGCGACTGATCAGGATAGTAACGCATTTGGCGTACCACGATCACTTCTGCTCCGTTCAGGTGTGAAAAAAATACTTCGCGGTTCCATATCGATATCTGCGAGACGGCCTTGCTGGTGACGTCCTGGAACCAGACCGAGTAACTGACCTTGCCGGGCTGCATCTTCGACAGCCGCAAGTTATTACGTCCGACACTGATGGAGTCCACCTGTGAATATGTGGGTGTGGGTAACAACAGCACAGACAACAGTGCCGGGATATACAATCGTAAGTACGTTTTTCTCATGTTTAAACTTATGCGCGTAGTTAGTAAGTTGGTCTTGTTGTAACACATTATCTCAACAACGGATCATTAAATTTCAACGTTACAGCTATTTCGTTCAACCCCTCCACGAACAAGGTGTTTGATTCTATGTTAAAAAATAATTTAATGGCAGAAATGGTTCAGGAATTGCGGGCCGTGATCTATAGCAGTTCACATTTAAACACCGGCAATATGGATCAGCAAAAACAGAAACAGATTTCAAAAGAATGGCATGAAGCCTTTGGAACCGATGCCCTAAAAGGCAACTACGATAAATACCTGCACGATAATTTTACGGCAGACTTTTTCGGAGGCCAGCAGGTCGACAAGAAAAAATACATGGAGGAGGATCAGCGATTTGCATTGGCATTTAAGAATAACCGTATAACTGTCCTCGAGCAAATTGCGGAGAACGATAAGGTGGTATCGGTGATGAAGTGGACCGCCGTCCAGGTTGGAGACATACCAGGTGTTCCGGCGACAGGAAGATCATTCGAGATACGCGGGATTGCGATCGACTATTTCAAGGATGGAAAAGTGATCCGGCATTTTCCGCTGTTCGATCAGCTTAATATGATGCGGCAACTGGGAGCAGTGGCTGGAGCCGGCGCACCTTGAACAGCCCCACATATAAATCTTTCCGAAAATTATATAAAGCGTTTTGCCCGGAAGTAACGTTAATTTGATACAGAATTAAAGAAGATATCAATGACACACTCATATACTGTTTCCGGGATCACATGCGATGGCTGCGTGGCCAAAGTGAAACATAAACTCCTTCAACATCCGGACATCACGAACGCAGACGTTACACTGCAGGGTCAAAAGGCAGTGGTCACTATGACCCGCCACCTGTCTGTCGACGAACTGCAGGACACCATCGGAAGAGGTACGAAATACGTGATCAGGGAAGATCATGTTCACATGCCTTCCGCTGCGCAGGCCGGAAACGATCCTGAATCCAGGTCGTGGTTCGAAACCTATAAACCGATCCTGCTCATATTCGCATTCATCACGGTTATCTCTTTGATCACATCATCACACGGTGGGTCCATCCATAGCATGATGTTCATGAACACCTTTATGGGCGGATTCTTCCTCGTATTCTCTTTCTTCAAACTTCTCAACCTCGACGGCTTCGCCGACAGCTATGCGATGTATGATGTGGTCGCACGACGGTTCAGGGCCTGGGGATACATCTACGCATTCATCGAACTCGCCCTCGGCCTGGCATACGTCACCGGCTTCAATCCATTGGTCACTAATGCCGTCACATTTGTGGTCATGAGCATAAGTCTCGTTGGAGTGCTACAGACCGTTCTGAATAAAAAGAAGATCCGTTGCGCCTGTCTCGGTGCCGTCTTTAACCTGCCCATGAGCACAGTCACTATCGTTGAAGACTCCCTGATGATCGCTATGAGCGCAATGACTTTAATAATGATTTACACCTAGCGCGCCCATAGCCAGGAATGGCCCTGAATTGATAAAAAAACGCGTATTTGGGTATAATTTGAACAATAAAGTTCCTACAACGTATATTTGTACTTATGAACATCACCCGCCGCATAAGCGCATTCCTTCTCCTGATGCTCGTGCTCGTTTCGAGTACAAGCTTCATGGTGGGTATGCATTTCTGCGGTGGCGAAATTCAGAACGTCGCTTTATTCGATAAAGCAGACGGCTGTGAGAAAGAAAAACAAGTTCCGCCGTGCCACAGGCATGAGACTCCCGCATGTTGCCAGGATTCATCCATTGTTCATGATGGCGATGAATTCAGTTCTGCCAAAACCCAGATATCTACCGGCCCGGGGTTTGTTTTCGAGATGGCTCAGACTCCCGTCGTTGTCTCAGAGGTGATCTCATCGACTGAGCTTTCGGCCCCACGTTATTTCAATTACGATCCGCCATTACGAGCACCCGATCTCACGGTGACGCTCCAGGTTTTCCTTATCTGACATTGATCTTTTCTAACGAAGGCAAATCGTCCTTCTGATGCCGTTGTGCCCGTCAGCATAACGAAGCTTCCTGTTTTTCATTTACATATTCAATTTTTCAACAATGATTGAAAAGATCATTTCCCTGTCGTTAAGGAACAGGTTCCTGGTATTGCTCATTGCCGGTGGTCTGCTCGGCTGGGGTATTCATTCGGTAAGGGTCAATAAGATCGATGCTATTCCCGACCTGTCGGAGAACCAGGTTATCGTGTTCACTGAATGGATGGGCCGCAGTCCGCAGATCATCGAGGATCAGGTTACATACCCGCTCGTAACCAATCTTCAGGGTCTTCCTCAAGTGAAGTATGTACGTGGCACGTCGATGTTCGGGATGAGCTTCGTGTTCATCATCTTCAACGACGATACCGACATCTATTGGGCACGAGAGAGAGTCCTGGAAAGATTGAACTACGCGGCACGATTGCTGCCCGACGGCATCACCCCGACTCTCGGGCCCGACGGCACAGGTGTAGGACATGTTCTCTGGTATACCCTCGAGGCGCCGGGGATGGACCTTGGTGAACAACGCGCCATCCAGGACTGGTATATAAAATTCGGATTACAAAATGTGCAGGGAGTAAGTGAAGTCGCTTCATTCGGCGGATTCCAGAAACAATACCAGGTAACGGTTGATCCAAATAAACTTAACTATTACGGACTGTCGATCCCTGATGTAATATCATCCGTTCGTTCGAATAACAATGAAGCGGGAGGGAGGAAGTTCGAAGTCAACGATATAGGCTATATCATCAAGACGTCCGGTTATCTTCAGTCTGTTGAAGAGATCGAAAATATTCCTTTAAAGACTGTCAACTCCACACCCGTTAAGATCAGCGATGTTGCGAATGTTCAAATGACAGGGGAATCGCGTCTCGGCATTATCGATGAGAATGGCGAAGGAGAAGTGGTTGGTGGCATTGTGGTGATGCGCTACGGTGAAAACGCCGATGAGGTAATTCAGCGTGTGAAGGCGAAGATGCAGGATGTGGCAAAAGGATTTCCTGACGGCGTGACTTTCAATATCATCTACGATAGAAGCGAACTTATCCAGGAATCGGTATCATCGATCAAGAGAACACTGATCGAAGAGATGATCGTGGTTTCGCTTGTGGTGATCATATTCCTTTTTCATTGGAGAAGTGCCATAAGCATCATCATTCAAATTCCGATCACTATTGCAACAAGCTTCATCCTTTTGAATGCTTTCGATATCTCGTCGAATATCATGTCGCTTACAGGTATTGCCCTTGCAATCGGAGTTATTGTAGACAACGGGATCATCATGGCCGAAAATTCCTATAAAAATTTATCACACCGGTTTTTTGAACTGAATCCCGACAAAGACTAACAGTATGCTGAAGAATTTTTTTAAAAGGAATTATAATCCGATCGACGAGCAGGAGCGACTAGACATCATCGAAAGATCGTCGAAGCAGGTGTCGCGCGGTGTATTTTATTCTACGATAATTATTATCACATCGTTCCTGCCTGTATTCATGCTCAGTGGACAGGAAGGAAAGCTGTTTCACCCGCTCGCTTACACGAAGACTTTCATCCTGATCGTCGACGCCGTATTGGTTGTAACGCTTGCGCCGGTAATTATATCATTTTTCATGAAAGGCAGGTTCTCTGATGAAAACAGGAACCCAGTAAATCGTGTCCTTCAAAAGTTGTATGAGCCGGTGATCAGAACTTGCCTGAAATGGCGAAAGACAACAATTGGTATCAACATACTCGCTTTGACTGTAAGCATTCCACTGATGTTTAACCTGGGGTCTGAGTTCATGCCGCCGCTCGATGAACAATCGATCCTTTTTATGCCCGTGACTCTTCCGGATGTTTCAAACGAAGAGATCAAAAGGATTCTCCAGGTGCAGGATAAGATCATTAAATCGGTCCCTGAGGTTGATAAAGTTCTTGGCAAGGCCGGCAGGGCGAGCACGGCAACCGACAATGCACCTGTTAGTATGATCGAGACGATAATCATGCTGAAACCGAAATCGGAATGGCGTGACGGCATTTCAAAAAAAGATATTGTCAATGAACTGGATGCAAAACTCCAGATACCTGGTGTGGTCAATGGTTGGACACAACCGATCATCAACAGGATCAATATGCTTGCCACCGGTATTCGCACGGATGTCGGCGTGAAGGTGTATGGCCAAAATCTGGACAGCATCTATGTGCTTTCTGAAAGAGTGAAGGCTGCCCTTATCAGTGTTCCCGGTGTGAAGGATCTGTACGTCGACCCGATTACAGGCGGCAAGTACCTGAGCATCGATGTGAAGCGTGATGAGCTCGGCCGTTATGGACTCACGGTAGATGACATTAATATGACGGTTGAATCGGCCATCGGTGGAACTCCGATTGGTCAGACCGTCGAGGGTCGGGAACGGTTTTCGATCAGCGTCCGGTTATCACAGGATTATCGCAACAGCATCGAGGCACTCAAACGGATCCCGGTATCAACAAGAGAGATGGGAACCATACCGCTCTCGTCTGTTGCTGACATAAGATTTGAAAATGGTCCGCCAATGATCGTGTCTGAAAACGCATTGCTCCGCGGGGCGGTTCTATTTAATGTACGCGACCGTGATCTGGGAAGCACTGTGGAAGAAGCGATCGCTACCATTAACGAAAAGATAGGAGCGATGCCGCAAGGCTATTACCTGGAATGGAGTGGTCAGTACGAAAACCTGATCAGGGGAAGACAAACGCTGATGGTCATTCTCCCGGTGGTACTGCTGGTAATATTCGTTTCGTTATATCTCGCATTCAAATCTATTCGCGAGGCATTCCTCAGCCTCATTACCGTTCCCTTTGCGTTGATTGGCGGCGCTTACATGGTTTATTTCTACGGAGTTAATCTCTCGGTGGCAGTAGCCGTCGGTTTTATCGCGCTGTTCGGCATTGCCGTAGAGACCGGCGTGGTCATGGTGATCTATCTCAACGATGCCATGCTGCAACTGACCAGGTCGAAGGGCAACTCGCGGGAGAACATCTCTTTGGAAGAATTAAGGGAATCTGTTATTGCCGGTGCTGCGAAACGTCTCCGACCGAAATTGATGACCGTTTCGGTAGCCCTGTTTGGTCTTGTGCCGGTATTGTGGTCCACCGGGGTGGGAAGCGATGTGATGTTACCGATCGTGCTGCCGATGATCGGCGGAGTATTGACCTCATCAACTCATATTCTCCTGGTAACACCGCTCATCTTCCTGATGACTAAGGAATACGAATTAAGAAAATTTGGAAAAATGGAAGTCTATGAAATCAAGCATTAAGATAATACTGGCTCTCAATTTCATTATAGCCGGGTTTGCATCGAAGGCCCAGGTCATGACCCTTGATAGCGTATTGATTTTGATTGACAAACAAAATCCGATGCTGCAGGAAAATGAAAATAAGATCAAAGCGCAGCAGGCTTATGTAGCCGGTGCGAAAAGTTGGATGGCGCCGATGGTTGGAGCCGGAACATTTATGACGCCCTATCCGAAACAGAAATTGATGGAAGAGCGTGACAAAGGATCTGTTATGTTTTCGATCGAACAGCAGATCCCAAACCCGGCCAAACTCAACGCGAATCAGCGGTACTACGCGTCGAGAGCTTCTGTTGAAGAGCAAGCCCGGGCATACAAGTTCAATACGCTGAGGTCGGAGGCGAAAGCGATATACTATCAATGGCTGGTGACCGAGAAGAAATTAAAGGTACTCGCGGAGAATGAACGTATCATGGAGCTGATACTGAAACTGGCGCATCTTCGATACCCGTACAACCAGGGAAGTCTTGGTAATATTTATAAAGCAGAGGGCAGGTTAAGTGAAGTACAGAATATGATGGGAATGACCCAGGGCGAGATCGAAGAGAAAAGCTTCCGGCTCAAATCGATGATGAACTTTCCTGCCGGGGCAACAATGACCATCGACACAACGACGCTCGTGAGCTTCGATCCGAATGCGATAATTTATGACACCGCAGCATTGAGCTCACAGCGGAGCGATGTTAAGCAACTTGACAAGACTATCGAAGTGATGCGACTGAACCAGCAGCTTCAAAGCTTGCAGTCGAGGCCCGATTTTAAGATACGCTTCGATCATATGCAGCCCATTGGAAATATGCCAACGCAATTCACTGCGATGGCAATGGTATCGATTCCTATAGCGCCGTGGTCGTCGAAGATGTATAAATCGGAAGTGGCCGGTATGCAATACGACATTGAAGCGATGAAAAAAGGACGCGAAGGAATTCTCGTCGAGGCTCGCGGAATGCTTGCCGGTATGGCAGCTCAGCTATCGAGAATGCAACAGCAACTGAAGAATTATGATCAAAAAATTATTCCAGCATTGAGAAAAAATTATCAAACGCTAATGCTCGCTTACGAAGAAAATAAGGAACAACTCCCGATCGTAATCGATGGATGGGAAGCGCTTAACATGGCACAGATGCAGTACCTCGAAAAATTGGAAGAGTACTATTTAATGATTGTCGCTTATGAGAAACAACTGGAGAAGTAAACTAGCGGTTTTTATCGCTGCCTTGTTGCTGATAGCGTGTTCAGGCAATAAGCAGGCTGAGACTGCCGATACATACACATGCCCGATGCACCCCACGGTCGTTTCTGATCGTCCGGGAACATGTCCTGTTTGTGGAATGGACCTGGTGCGAAAAGCCCGGCCCGGCGAGGAAGTGCAAATGACCGCCGAACTGGCACGGTTGATAAAGTCACCCAACGAGATCGTTATAGCAAAGATCGCTACTACCAAACCGGTGTATAAAGCAATGAACATAACAGTAGATGCTACAGGCGTTGTTACTTATGATACGCGGCAAGTGTACACTGTACCTGCGCGCATCGGGGGCCGCCTTGAGAGCGTGTACCTGAAGTATGATTTTCAACCCGTACAGAAAGGCGAAAAGGTCGCCGAGATATATAGCCCCGAGTTGCTGACGGCGCAACGGGAGTTGTTATTCCTGCTTGAAAGCGATCCAGGCAATCAATCGCTCATCGACGCTGCAAAAAGAAAACTTGTATTGATGGGAGCAACCGACAAACAGGTCGAAGGTGTTGTGCGCTCCCATGAAGCGATCTCCAAGTTCCCGCTCTACAGTCCTCACACGGGCTACCTGATTACCGGCAACGCATCTCAATCAACCGCGGAAACCAATCCGATCATCAGGGTGGGTAGTTATGTTGAACAAGGCCAGACAATATTCAGGATCGTCAACACGAATTCTCTGTGGGTTGAATTGAACGTTCACTCATCGCAGGCGGGCATAGTGAAGAGGAACGATCCCGTATCGCTGGACTTTGGTAATAATCAAAAAGCGGAAGGACGCGTTGATCTGATCGAGCCTTTCTTCAGCGAAGGTGAACAGTTTTCAAAGATCCGGGTCTATACAGATCAAAGCAAGATTCACATCGGTCAACTGGTGCGGGCGACGCTTACTGCAACTACCTCTGAAAGCCTTTGGTTGCCAAAGGATGCCGTTGTCGATCTCGGTTTCAACAAAGTTGTATTTGTGAAAGATCATGAAGTATTGAAACCGAAGGCTGTCGTCGTCGGCGTTCAGGCTGGCGATTGGGTGGAGATAAAGCAAGGGTTGCTTTCAGCCGACGAAGTAGCGAAGGATGGCCAGTACCTGGTCGACAGCGAGAGTTTCATTAAAATGAATGAACAACAGCAATCTTCAGTACTTGCGCAAAGCGAACCCTCGCAGCATCAGGCTGGCGGCAATAGTTTGATGCTAAGCGAGACGCAGATCAAACTGGCCAACATCACCACGCAGAAGATCACAACCAAGCTGGTTGGTCAAACGGTTCGGGTAAATGGGAGACTCGTAGTCGACGAGAATCGTTCGGAAACCGTTAGCAGTCGTGCGGCAGGCCGGATTGAAAAGCTGTTTGTAAAAGAGGTCGGTAAAGTCGTTAAGAAAGGTGAGGTGCTCTACGAATTGTATAGCGAAGAGATGCTGACACTTCAACGGGAATATTTGCTTGCCAGGGATCAATATGAGAATCTTGGAAGTAAAGAAACACGGTATGCTTCTTTCCTGGAAGCGGCTAAACGGAAACTTCTTCTCTATGGACTTACGGAACAGCAGATCCAAAATCTTGCAAAGTCAGGTAAGGCCAGTGAAAAAATTTCTTTCGTTTCACCTTCAAGCGGCACTATCTCGGAGATCGGCGTCACGGAAGGTCAGTACGTCGGCGAGGGAACTCAGCTTTACAAAATTGAGGATGTTAGTCGCTTGTGGGCGGAGGCCGAGTTATATCCGAATGAAACAAATTGGGTTGACAGGGGAGCCAAAGTCAGGGTGGAAGTGAGCGGATTTGAGAATATGCCGATTGAGGCGACGATCGATTTTATTACCCCGGCGTTCAGGGCAAACACCCAGATAGCTATCGTACGGGCATCGATATCGAATCCCGGATTACAGTTCAGGCCAGGAATGCAGGTACAGATCGCCGTGACTCATTCGTCAGGAAAAGGATTGGCGGTGCCAACAGATGCAATCATCCGCGACGCAAATGGAACACATGTTTATGTGCTGACGGACGTAAATACCTTTCAACCCCGCATGGTCAAAACAGGGACGGAAGATTTCGACCAGGCAGAAATAATCGAAGGCTTGTCGGAGAACGAAGTAATTGCAGTAAGCGGCGCATATTTAATTTACAGTGAATTCATTTTAAAGAAGGGAAGCGATCCCATGGCTGGACATCATCATTAGATCAGTAAGACATAATCATCAATTAATACACAACTCAACCAATCACAATTATGAAAAACAAATCAATCATGTTCTCTCTGCTGATTGCATTGGCAATCGTATCAGGCAGTTGCAGCAAAAAAGAAGAAAGTAAATCCGAAGAGCACGAACACCAGGCGGCCGAGCACGCGTCAGGGTCGTCTGCGCCCACAGAAATAGCTCCGCCACAGTTCCAGGTCGATGCTGCATTTCAACAACAACTCGCAGGCGTTTTCACTTCTTATGTTACATTAAAAGATGCTTTTGTGGCATCTGATGCAGCTAAGGCAAAATCTGAGGCCTCAAATACACTGGCAGCTCTTTCGAAGACAGACATGAAGCTTCTTTCCGGTGCAGCTCATAACGACTGGATGAGTTACCTCTCAACCCTCGAGACATCTCTTAAGAATATTCAAAGCTCGGATGACATCGAAACGCAGAGGACAAACTTCAGCACGCTCAGCGACAACCTGTACAAGACCATTAAAGCATATGGACTCGGTGGTGTGACTGCATATTATGACTATTGCCCTATGGCCTTCGATAACCAGGGTGCATATTGGTTAAGCACCGAAGACAAGATCCGCAATCCATACTTTGGTGATAAGATGCTTACATGTGGAAAGGTGAAGGATATGGTGAGATAGTCATCCTATATCTATATGAATTTAAGCATCAAAATCATTGCGATTGTCTTCCTGATAAGTTCTGGCTGCCAGCCGAAGAAGGACGATTCTTTTGCCGGAAAGATCAGGCTCACAGAACTGAACGGTCAAAAGATCGATTTGTCCAGCTACCGTGGCAAGACCGTATTTATCAACGTTTGGGCAACATGGTGTAAGCCGTGTATCGAAGAAATGCCCTCGATCAGTGAAGCAAAATCTATCCTTAAGGATAAGAACATAGAATTCCTTTTTGCCTCAGACGAAAGTGAAGACCGCATCGAATCGTTCGCTTCCAAAAGACAACTTGACCTGCACTATGTCAGGCTGGAAAACATGGAAGAGCTGCAGATTATGGCACTTCCCACCACTTACGTGTTGAATGCCGAAGGTGAAGTGGAGTTCTCGGAGTCGGGCTATCGCAAGTGGGATGACAAATCCAATATTGAATTGCTAACTAAAATTATCGAAGACAATGAATAAGATATTTATTGTTTTTCTGCTGATAACGACCGCCATCGGTTGTAAAACCAACACAGAGAAGGCGACCGCCGTCACTCCTGTAGAAACCCCGGCTGCTGACGGTAGCGCTGAACCTTTCTTGTTTACCGATCAGAATGGAACGACATATTTATCGTGGATCGAAAAACACGGCGAAAAAAGTGAATTCAGGTTTTCCAGGTTGATGGATGGCAAATGGTCCGCATCAATGTTGATCGACTCGGGAAGTACCTGGTTCGTGAACTGGGCAGACTACCCTATGATCGCCACGAATGGAAATCAGTTCGTTGCCCACTACCTCGATAAGAGTGGGGACGGCACTTACGCTTATGATGTTAAGCTGACTTCATCATCCGACGGTGGTTCTTCATGGTCGAAGGCAACAGTCCTTCACGACGATGGTAAGCGGGCAGAGCACGGCTTCGTATCCATTCTCCCGTATGATCAGAATTTTTTTGTTGCCTGGCTTGATGGCCGCAACACAGCAATGGAAGGCATGGAGCATCATGAAGGTCATCACGGTCAAATGAGCTTGCGCGCTGCTGTTATAGATAAGGAAGGTAAGAAGTTAAATGAGTGGGAGCTTGATAATCGTACCTGTGACTGTTGCCAGACAAGCGCGGCACTTACCGACAACGGGCCGATCGTAGTGTATCGTGATCGTTCCGATGATGAGATCCGCGATATGTCTATTGTCCGGTTTGTAAATGGAGCATGGACAACCCCAAAACCGGTTTATGAGGACAAATGGAAAATAGCAGGTTGCCCGGTAAATGGACCTCGTGTGGTTGCGAACGGAAATAAAGTAGCAGTTGCATGGTTTTCTGTTCCGGACAATACGTCACAGGTGAACGTGACTTTTTCAGACGACGGCGGAAAGACGTTTGAAAAGCCGATCCGCGTTGATGAAGGCAAGGCAGTAGGCCGCGTCGACATTGTCATGCTCGATGACCGGAGTGTCTACGTCATTTGGATGGAGGGCTCGACGATCAAAGGAGCCCACGTCACAAAAAGCGGCAAGCAATCGTCAATGACCATTGCATCGTCGTCTGAAGCCCGGTCGGGTGGTTTTCCCCAGCTCACAAGATCGGGCAATCAATTGATCTTCGCCTGGACGGACGATAGTGAAAAGACTATTAAAACAGCAATCGTATCATTATGAAGATAAAACTGGTTTTACTGTCGTGCGCTCTATTTATAAGTCTTGGCTTGTTTGCACAGCATGATCACAAGAAGGCAGAACAGCCTGCCGACACGGTTAAAAAGAGTATACCCAAAGAAGTTCATGCACAAATCGGCGACAATCACATGATGATCCATTACTATGCGCCTGCGGTGCGTGGAAGGAACATCTGGGGTGGTCTCGTTCCCTTTGGAGAAGTATGGGTAACAGGTGCACATTCGGCAACGTCTTTTGAATTTAATAAAGACATTACCATCAATAACGTGAGAGTGCCGGCAGGAAAGTATGCGCTGTTTACGATACCGGGAAAAGATAAGTGGATCGTAATCATCAACAAGAACTGGAATCAACATTTAGCAGACGACTATGATCCAAAAGAAGATGTTGTAAGGGTCGAGGTGAAACCGACTCCGTCGAAACACCAGGAACGGTTGCTTTATCGAATCGAACCGGTTGGCAAGAATGGTGAGCTGCAAATTCTTTGGGAGAAGATACGAATCGTCGTGCCATTTACATTAACGAAGTAGATCAAAAGAAACTGCTATGGAACAGCAAACCAAAACGAAATATACATGTCCGATGCATCCCGAAGTCGTGAAGGACGAGCCGGGTAAATGCCCAAAGTGTGGTATGAATCTCGTTCCCGTTAAGGCGGCTGGCCATAGCAGTGAACAGGTTCAGCATTCACATTCGCACGCACACTCCCATGAGCCTGTAAAAAAGGAAAATGGAGAGAAAAAGAAGGATCCGGTAGAATATACGTGTCCCATGCACCCGGAGGTAATCCGGAATGCACCGGGAAGCTGCCCGATATGTGGTATGGATCTCGTGCCACGCGTCGTTCAGAAAGACGATCACGAAGAAGAGAAGGCTTACAGGCAAATGCTCCGGCGGTTTTGGATAGCCACGTCGCTCACAGCTCCGTTACTGTTGATCGCAATGGGTGAAATGATTGGACTTCATATCTCCCACTTTGTTAATCCTTCACTCCTGGGATGGACTCAATTCGCCCTTGCAACTCCCGTTGTCTTTTATTGTTGCGGCGATTTTTTTACAAGAGGGTACCGGTCTGTTGTAACATGGTCGCCAAACATGTGGACACTGATCTCTCTTGGAGCCGGCGCTGCTTACGTGTTTAGTATTGTAGCCCTTGTGTTCCCAGACATCTTTCCCGGCCAATTTAAAATGGACGGGAACGTTCACCTTTATTTCGAAGCAGCAACAGTGATTCTCACATTGATCCTTCTCGGTCAGGTACTGGAGCTAAAAGCGAGAGGACGGACGAATAGTGCCATACGAGCATTGTTGAATCTTGTACCTCCGCAAGCAACGGTTGTAAAGAATGGAGTTGAACAGGTCGTTCCATTGGAACAGGTACAGGTCAATGACATCATTCGGATAAAGCCGGGAGAAAAAATTCCCGTGGATGGAGAGGTTGTGTCTGGCAACAGCACGATAGATGAGTCGATGATAACCGGTGAACCTGTGCCTGTAGAGAAGACAACGCACGATGCAGTTACAGGCGGCACGGTGAACCGGACAGGAAGCTTCGATATGAAAGCTTTGAAAGTTGGATCAGAAACATTGCTCGCGCAGATCATTGATATGGTCAATAAGGCCAGCCGGTCGAAGGCTCCTATTCAAAATCTTGCGGATAAAGTTTCAGGCTATTTTGTTCCCGTCGTGGTAGGAATTGCCATCATAACATTTGTGATCTGGGCGGTGTGGGGTCCTGAACCGGCTTATGTGTTTGCTTTTGCCAATGCAGTTACGGTGCTGATCATCGCATGTCCTTGCGCGTTGGGACTCGCGACTCCGATGTCGATCATGGTGGGTACTGGCCGCGGCGCCGGCGCAGGTGTTCTTATCAAGGAAGCGAGGGTTATTGAAGAGATGCAAAAAGTGAATGTGCTTGTTATTGATAAAACAGGCACAATTACCGAAGGCAAACCTGTATTGAAGAATGTCAGATCGCTCGGCTCTCTTGGTGAAGATGTTGTCCTGACTTTTGCTGCATCCCTCGAGTCGAAAAGTGAGCACCCGCTTGCCGAGGCGATCACCAGTGGTGCAAGCCAGCGAAAACTCGCACTGAGAGAAATCACGGATTTCCAATCGATCACTGGTCATGGGATATCTGGAACTGTCGATGGGCAAAAGGTCATGGTTGGGAATTTAAAACTGGTGAAGGACTCAAATATTTCCATCGACGCATCGGTAATGCAGAGCGTGGAAGCGGCACAGTTAAAGGGCGAGACGGTGATGTTCGTACTTGTGAACGGTCAACTGGCCGGCTATGTGAGCGCTGCTGATCCCGTGAAAGCGACATCACCAGGTGCAATAAAAGGATTACAGGAAGCCGGACTGAAGGTGATCATGCTGACGGGGGATAATAAACATACGGCGAAAGGTGTATCCGAAGAACTCGGTTTAGATGGTTTTGAAGGGGAGTATCTTCCAGCCGACAAACTGAATAAGGTGGAAGAACTCCAACGACAGGGATATAAGGTTGCAATGGCGGGTGACGGGATCAACGATGCTCCGGCGTTGGCAAAAGCCAATGTGGGAATAGCGATGGGAACGGGCACCGATGCCGCGATCCAAAGCGCAGGTATAACATTGGTGAAGGGCGACCTTGCCGGAATACTCCGCGCACGAAAGCTGAGCATTGCCGTGATGAAAAACATCAGGCAGAACCTGTTCTTCGCGTTTGTTTATAACGTTGTCGGGATCCCGGTTGCTGCGGGTATTTTTTATCCGTTCTTTGGCTTGCTGCTCAACCCAATGCTTGCGGCCCTGGCGATGAGTCTCAGTTCCGTGTCTGTCATAGGCAATAGCCTAAGGTTGAGGTCAGAAGATATTTGATCCATACCCATTTTCCGATGCCGTTGAACAATGGCTGCCAAAAGTCATTTTATGATGTGACGAACGTCAGGACAAATACATTTACTGAGATCTACTTTGGTACAATAAAATCGTAACCAAAATGAAAAAGTCACACACACGGGCAGTTCAACTGCTGGTATTATTCGCCATTACCCTCTTAAGTTCTTTTACTGCATTAAGCCAGGACAACTACAAGCATCCACACTTGAACGCGTCGGGCCAGGTAGTTGATACCACGGGAGTCGCATTGGGTTGGATCAAGAAGGGTGTCATCTATAATTCCAAAGGTGAAGCAATCGGCAAGTTCAATAAGCAAGACGTGCTGGACTACAAGGGCCACAAGTTGGGAAAAGTTGGAAAAGATGGGACATTCTATGACGACAAAGGCGCAGTTCTTTTTACCATTGAGACGGATAGCAAAGGTGAGAAGTGTAAGGTTTTCGATCCGCAGGGAAAAGTGATTGCCACCGTTCATGAAAATTATAAGAACCAGGCGTGCGCAATACATTGCCTGCAGCAGAAAATGCCGCACCATTAATTGCTATTGCTTCAACCTGACCGGTACCCAGATCTCTTCCTCCGAATCAGGATCACCATTCTTGTATTTCGCCCCGAGTACCTCGAAGTGAGGCCGGTCATCCAAAAGGTATGTCGATGACGGCAGCCATGTTGAGAAGATATATCTGAAAGTGCTCGTGTCGTTACTGGAACCTTTGTGTGTGAATACAGCATAGGTTCCATGCGACAGGGTGAAAGGTTCCATTCCTGCGGGAACAGTGTCGAAGTTTGGCACTTCCACAAGCGCCCATTTTTCAAATTCGCGTGCAGGGTCAAAGTTGTTGAAGTGTCCTGGCGCGTAAACCTGCAGTGAGAACAGATCGGCGTTCAGGTTATTGACGATCTCCCGGCGCCTCGGCATGAACTCACGCCAGAGTTGCCCTGTCTTGTTGTCGGCAAGACTCATCTTCATACGCTGGCCAATGAATTTCTTTTCCGCGAGGAGGACTATCGTTGGTTGCATCCGGTTTTATTATCTTCACATATCTAAGAAATCCAGTACTAATCCACAACTCCTATGAAAATCGTAGCAATTATCCTTACGCTCATTTCTGTATTCCTGGGATTGAAACATGGATGGGAGGGATTACGATCGGCCGATCATCCCGAATCGTTGAAAATGATGGCTGATCTCGGCATCAATAGGACCTATGTTCCTTTTATAGGTGCCTTTACAATATTGATCTCTGTGTTGATCTTATTTCCGAAAACGTTCTTCCTCGGAAATTTATTGAATGCATTGTTGATAGTAACGATCATGGCATTGGCAATTAATGCCGGGAACTTGAGGATGGCGCTCATGGAAATTCCATTCCTTGCTTTGCCATTGATATTGATCGGGCTGAAGTATCCATTCAAGTTTCAATAGCTAACCCGTTTACCGAAGTTACTCCCTCTTCAACACTTCCGCCGGATTGCTCTGCGCGGCTTTCATGGTCTGCGATCCTATCATCATAAATGCTATCGCCAAAACTGCCAGCAACCCTCCAAACAGTTCGGTCACACTGATGGGATCGTGGTAAGGAAAACGTGTCAGAACAATATTCTCAAAGAAGAAGTAAGTTATCGGAAGCGCGATCAATGCCGACGTCGCCAGCAGGATAATAAATCCCCGGCTTAGCAGGAATACCAGGCTACCCGCCGTTGCACCAAGTACTTTACGGATACTCATCTCCTTCAGTCGTGTTTCAGTCGTGAATACTACCATGCCAAGCAAACCTAACGATGCTATCGAGATCGCGATGAAAGAGAGAAACCCGATTACCTTGATCATGGCCGATAACTCTTTATATGCATCCTCGATTTCGTCGGAATAGAATTTTCCTTCAAAAGGATGCACTTTGTCGACGCTCGACCATACCTCCCGTATCTTCGACATCGTGGCAACCGGATCGTCTGTACTGACACGCACGTTCACCAACCCGTCTTTTTTGTCTGGCCTTATAAACAAGTCGGGGGTGAGGTATGTAAACGCAACCGGTCTGATCTCCTCATCGAGCTTGCCATAGTGAAAATCCTTGATCACACCGACGATCGTGAGATTCCGTTGAGTCATGTGGTTGTTCAGGAAGATCTCTTCACCAATTGCTTTTGAAGGGTCGCCATTTCCGATGTTGAGCAGCCTCAGCGCCTTCTCATTCACGATCACCTCACTCGTTGCGTCTTTCGTTAATGGCCGTGTGATAAAATTCTGTCCGGCCACAAGCTTGTATTCGTGGAGGGGAATATAGTTTGCGTCAATAATGTTTGAATATAAAAGAGTTGAGTCGCGCGACCCTTTATATTTCGCAAATGCACCCCACGCATTGCCCACGCTCGTTACGAGTTTCGACTGTGAAACACCCACAACTTCGGGGAGAGCTTGCAGCTTGTCGATAACGATCTCGGGGTTATTACCCTGGAGGTCGATGTTGAGAATGTTCCCGGTGTTAAAACCCAGGTCGAAAGCCAGGATCTTTTTGTACTGAATAAACCCTATCACCGTGCTCGTGATGAACATCAACGTGAGGGTGTACTGAACAACAACAAGGGCTCTTCTGAAGTTAAGTCCCTTAAATACTTTCACGGTCGACGCATCTCTCAGGGCATTGATGATGTTGACCTTCGAAAAGAATATTGCGGGTAAGAATCCCGCGATGATTCCGACGGTCATCGAGAACGCGATAAACATGAGTAACATGGGCACTGTGAGCTCGAGCCTCACCATCTGCAAAAGCTGCGGAGCGATTCCCATTAATTGCGGGCGAAGCACGAGAAAAATGCCGAACGAGAGAACGAGCGCAACTAACGATAAGATCACTGCTTCGGCAAGGAACTGCTGACGCACGTGACTTTTTCCTGCGCCGATCACCTTACGTAAGCCGATCTCTTTAAAGCGTCGTATCGAGCGCGCTATAGAGAGATTCGTATAGTTGAAACACGCCGACAGGATCACGATCAATGCCAACCCGCTTACGATCCACAACACGATTCCAGGCATAACGGAGCCCATGGAGTTCTGTAACTGTTCGCCCAGCATGATACTGGAAAGAGGAAGGAGCGTTGCATGAATTTCAGCTTCGTCGTCGGACCTGTTTTCATCATCGCAAATCGCGTTCAGTTGTGCCTGGATCTGCGAAGCATCGGAATTTTCAGGAAGCATGACGTACACATAGTTCTTTTGATACACAGTCCCCCATTTAAGGAGCGACGGGTCTTTTTCAAGAGTTGGTTCTATTGTGCTGAGCGAAACGAGCGACTCGAATTGGATGTGCGAAAAAAATGGGACGTCTTTGAGGATACCGGTAACCTCGTATTCACTTTTATTGAATCGAATTGTCTTCCCGAAAGCATCTTCGCTACCGAAGAGTTTTTTTGCTGAAGTTTCTGTAAGTACAATTGAATATGGTTTTTCAAGTGCGGTAGCAATGTCGCCCTTCAACATGGGAAGGGTGAAGATCTTCAGCATCGAAGGATTCGCATAGATCCCGGTAAAGGGCACTGTGTTGTCGCCGATAACTGCGTCGCCCATGAATTCATTTCGAACCATGGTAACGGCTTCAACACCCGACACTTTATCCTCGATCAGCTTCCCGAGCTTAAGGGACGTTGTCGCGAATTTACTGCGGTATCCGCCACGGTATTTCGCGTCGGATGTTATTCGATATATCCTGCTGCCGTTCTCGTTGAATCTATCGTACGATAATAAGTCGTGAGCGAAGGCGATCAATAGTAAGCCCACCGACATCCCAATCGCAAGTCCAACGATGTTGATAGTAGAGAAGATCTTATTGCGCGTCACATTGCGCACCGATGTTTTGATGTAGCTGGCAATCATGATCTAAATGTAGGCAGACGCCCACAAAAGTGTGAGTTAATAATGCCAGCTTATTGTTAATGAACGTTAACGGCGATCACTCCTCTTTTAAGGTGTTTACGGGATTGGCCGTAGCAGCTGCATACGATTTATAGCTGACGGTCATCGCCCCAATCGCGAATGTCACAACTCCGGCGAGGAGGAATAATGCGATATCGGGATCCGTGCTGTAAGCGAAATCGTCCAGCCACCTCCGCATATAAAAGTAGGAGAGTGGCGCCGCTATGATAAACGCGATTATCATAAGCATCGCATATTGTTTCGAGAGCAGCATGACCAGTGATTGCGTGCTTGCGCCATGAACTTTTCGCACTCCGATTTCTTTCGCACGCTGATCGGCAGAGAACGACGACAAGCCCAACAACCCGAGGCAAGCAATGAATATCGATACGCCTGCGAAGATATTCACCAATGAGCTGACAGCTCTCTCGCCACTGTATTGTTTCGCAAACTCGTCATCGAGGAAATTGTAGCGGAAGGGGAACGCAGGGTTGACGTCTTTGGTGATCCGTTCAATGGCTGAGAGGGCACCCTCAATATCACCTTTGATACGAATGTACGCAGTGGACGTTTCCCGCGGTCTGTACCGGATAATAACCGGCGCAATTTTACTATACATGCTCGCCATGTGGAAATTCTTTACGACGCCTGCTATTGTACCCGTAGTTCCCCAGACACTCAGTTCTTTTCCTGTTTGGTCGCCGCCGCCCATAATACCCGCCATCACCTCGTTGATAAGGAAGCGGGCAGAATCGCGGAGAAAAACATTGGAAAAATCTTCGCCGTCAGCGATCTGCATTCCCATCGTCTTCACAAAATCTTCTCCCACAGTAAGGACGTTGATCTCCATCAGGGCATTTGGATCTTTCCCCGGCCATTTTGCTCCGCCTGTCGAATTATCCGTATTCATCGGGTTTGATCCGCTTAGCGTCACATCTTCCACTTCCGGGATGGTCCGTAATAAATTCGCGTAAGTCTCGGGCTTATCCCAAAGGCTTCCGATCAGGTCAACGCCAACTACGTTGTTGCGGTTGAGGCCAACGTCTTTATTCAATATGTAGTTGAGTTGCTTTGAGATAATGATCGTTCCACTGATAAGGAATATCGAAATGGCGAATTGCAGCGTAACCAACGCGTGACGAAAGTTAGTGCCCGCGCCCCGCTTCGTTTTACCCTTCAGCGACCTGGCCACCGACAACGAGGAAAGCATGAACGCCGGGTAAACACCCGACAGCATCCCGGTGAGAAAGATCACCCCGGCCAGCACGATCCATGTCATCGGTAAAGAAAAATCGATCCGGATATTTTTCCCGGTAAGGGTATTGAAGTACGGTAATAATAAATAGACAATACCCGATGCCACCAGTGTTGATACAATTGCATTGAGGATCGATTCGATAAAGAACTGTTGTCTCAAAGTGGTTCGTTGAGCACCCATCACTTTTCGGACACCGATCTCCCTTGCACGTAAGCTCGATCTTGCCGTTGCCAGGTTCATGAAGTTGATAGCAGCCAGCAACAGCAGGAATGCAGCAATCGCCGACAAGATACGCACGTATTGGATCCGTCCTCCTGCAACGACTCCATTCTCGAATGACCCATGCAGGTAGTTCTCTGCATATAGTTGCATAAACAAGGGTTCATTTGACTCGTTGTTAGTATTCCTGATGATCTCTTTCTCAAGTCTTGCACTTACAGCGTCCTTATCGACACCCGGCTTGAGTGTGAAGTACATCGAGAACCCGCCATTGTACCAGCTATCGATCCAGCTATTCCTCTCGATATAACCTTGTCCCGCTGTAAGCCAATCAAAAGTGAGCGATGAATTTTCTCCCGGCGTTTGAAACACACCGGAGACTTCGAAGTCACGTCGTTCGTCTATTCTTATACTTTGCCCGACAGCTTTCTGCCGCCAGTCGTTCCCGAAAAGTTTCAAGGCCAATCGATCGGAGATTGCAATCGTTGAGACGTCGGTCAATTGTTTTTTCGGATCTCCAACGATCAATGGAAAAGTAAACACATCGAAAATTCCGGGTGTGGCATAGCGGCCTTTCTCATACGAGGAATTTTCCCCGGCACGGACAAGCACCTCCATTTCCCAAAGGAGCGATGTAACAGATTCGATTTCCGGGTATTGGGTGCGAAGCACGTGTTCCAATGGGAATGGTATGCCCCCGGTAGTCTGCACGCCTCTGGCATCCGGCAAATTTCGCCACACCTGGTATATGCGATCGGATTTCTCATGAAACTGATCCTTGTTGGTTTCATCGGCCACCCACAGAAGAATGAGCATGCATGATGCCAGTCCAACAACCAGCCCTGCGATGTTAATAGCAGTATAGCCTTTGTATTTTCCCGCCTGGCGAATAGCGGTCTTTACATGATTGAGCAACATCTGTGTGTTATTTACGGGGTTGAACCATGAGATTTTTTTAATGATACCCGGACGAAACAGTTTCATTACTTCGAGGGTGTAAAGCCATTTCGCCTTTGTAATATTTTTAGAAGCGACTGTATCGAACAATTCATTGAGATCTCCTTCAACATCTTCGAGTAGAAAAGGATCACAGAACCACCTGAGCAGTTTGTTTGGAAGTCGTGGAGGTTTAACCGATCTCATCTCACGGTGGTGTTATCCCTTAAATTGAAATGCGGCTTTTGGTATTGCAGACCATAATTCCTTTCTCGAATTCATGACGTATTCGAGTGCTTTCTTCCCGAGTGGTGTCACGCGGTGATATCTCTTTCGTTTTCCTCCTCGCACGGCCGTTGCTTCACCAAACTCCGATTCGAGGTATCCTTTGTCTTCGAGACGTTTAAGGGCAGTGCGCATGGCGCCAACACTCACACTTCGTTTCAGCCGTTGCTCGATCTCTTCTTTGATGGCGATACCATAGGCATTGCCGTGAAGAACGGCGACTGTCAGCAACACCACCTCTTCAAACTCGCCCAATGAATACTTTGAAGGCATATCTGATGATTAAAGTCTTAAATGTAGCTAAAATATACGAAAAGTTTTAGCCATAGTATTTCATGAGTATCAGCAACATTGTCGTTTTCTCAAAAAAAAAATGGACCTTGAAGAGCAGATCCTGAGGCTTAAAAAAGCGCCCGGCAAAGATATGTTGGTCGGAGGTGTGGATATTCCTACTCAACTTATCCGGCTCGGCCTGATTGATGAATATATTTTTATGGTTCAGCCAATAATTGTGGGCGAGGGCCGTCGGCTGCTGGACAGCACAGCCCTTGCGAAAAAATTAGAATTGAAGCTCATCGAGTCGAAAACAATGCCATCCGGATGTGTCGCGAAGAGATTTGTTAATACGTAAGAGACCCCCGGCAGACTATTATAATTCCGGTCATAATTCCGTATATTACCCATTGCCACAGGAATTTTTTTCCGCCTTAAAGTAACTATAGAGATTAAATTGAATGAGGACTGCTTTTGTCTTGTCATTCGGGCTACTTATTGCCTTACATGTACAGGCTCAATCATGTGATTGCCCGGCCGCAGGAACTTGCTTCACCTGCTCGGGAGGTATTTCGAGTTTCACGCTACGATACAACGGAAGCGCACCTAAGCTTATTGACGCAGCCGACCAGGGAGGAACCGTTTTTTCCCAGGTAGTAAATCCCAATAGTACATTCTCGTTTCTGGGCACTACTCCCAACGATAAATTCCTTGGACTTAAAGTCGATCTCACCATTGCCGGAGTTGCCGATACAAGTATTCCCGTTAACTGCGGATCTGTGTTTGTTGGTGACACGTTCGGAAGCTTCACTGTGACAGCCGCGAATAGTAAGACGGGCGGTGTTCTCTGTTGCAGCACTGCTAACTCAGACACAACTCCACCGCAGATCACAAATTGCCCCGCAAACATAGTTGTCGAGGCAGAAGGGTCATGCGAAGCGATAGCCTCGTGGACGCCCCCGACTGCCGGTGACAATTGTTCTGTAACGTTGTCCACGAGTCATGAACCGGGAAGTACGTTCGCACTCGGTACCACCGTGGTTACATATACGGCCTCTGATCCGCAAGGAAATCAAACGACCTGCACTTTCAATGTCGTTGTCGGAGACACAAAAGCTCCGGTAGCCAATAGCTGTCCGGCCAACATTACAGTTACTGTTCCTGGTTGTGAAAGTGTCGTCTCATGGACGCCCCCCACATTCGACGACAATTGTGATATCACATTGGTTGCAAGTCATGATCCTGGAAATATTTTCCAGTCAGGAACGACGGATGTAACATACACTGCTACCGATGAGTCCGGAAATTCCGCGACCTGCAGCTTTACTGTTACGGTTGCTGTCAATGGTAGTCCCGCTGTATCGGGATGTCCCGGCGACATTACTCTTCATACTTCTGATAATTCGATAGTTGCTTCATGGACGGCTCCGCAGGCAACACCTGTTTGCGGAACGCTTACGTCGACGGCATCTCATCAACCCGGCGATCAATTCGGGGCTGGCGTAACGGAAGTCGTGTACGAATTTTCGGACGACACCGGTCACAAGGCATCCTGTAAGTTCAATGTCAATGTCATTAAAGACGATGTAGGCATCGAAGTGTCGAAAGCGCTCACTCCCAATGGCGACGGAATCAACGACACGTGGGAACTGACGAACATCGAGAAGTTCAAAGACAACAAGGTATTTGTAGTAGACCGTTGGGGAAATAAAGTTTACCAGGGAAGCGGTTATGATAATTCGAGTGTTCTTTGGAATGGCGTTGGGATCAATGGCAGCAAGGTACCGGTAGGCACATATTTTTATACCGTAGAAGTTCGCTTCAACGGCTCGGTTGTTCGTGAAACGGGTTTTATTGAAGTAGTCTATTAGGATGCGGACAATCGATAAATACCTGCTCTCAGCGATTGCGTCCATGTTGGTGATGATAAACGCATTCGGGCAACAAGGACCACAGTACACCCAATTCATGTTCAATAATCTTGCGATCAACCCAGCATATGCAGGCGCAGACGAATATCCGAGTGTCACTATTGTTGCGAGAAATCAATGGACCAGGGTCGATAATGCGCCCTCAACACAATCATTGACTGCGCAAGCATTGTTTGCGAGGAGAGTTGGTGTGGGACTTGTACTCGTTCACGATAAAATCGGCGTGCACAAGAATACGAATGCTGTGGCGAGCCTGGCCTATCACCTTCGCGTGAGTAAGAAGGCGTATGTTTCAATGGGTCTTCAAACCGGCATCAATAATTTTAAATCAGATTACCCGTCGCTCCAGGCGAATGGCAACGATCCTCTGCTGTCGAAGTATGTTAGTGATACAAAAATGAGCCTGGGTGCGGGAATTTATTTTCGCTCTTCCCGATTTGATGCAGGCATTTCAGCACCCGGACTTCTTTCGAATAAATTCCAGGTGAACGATACGGCAATGGTAAGGTTTCGTAACGCGAATGTGCTCGGATACGTTCGCTACAGGTTTCCGCTTAATACATCATTCTCGCTGCAGCCATCGGTGCTCATAAAATATTTTCCAGACCTGCCGATGTCGTTCGATGCCAACCTGATGATCGTTTATAAACAAGTCCTTTCAACGGGGGTTTCTTATCGGCAAAATGAATCCATCGATCTCGTCATAAAATTGCAGCTGACGAAGAAGCTCGAGGCAGGGTATTCGTACGACTATCCGGTTGGAAGTGGAGGATATCTCAACAGTTCTTCGAGCGAGGTTATGCTTCACTATGTTTTCAGGAAAGAACGGAAAAATATTACGTCACCCAGATGAAAGCTGCGGCGATCATATTGATGTTTATTATCCCGACCGATATATTCGGACAGGAAACTATTTTTTCGGTGATGCAGGGATCGAACAGGTTGGGTGATCAGGAATTTGCGAAGAAGGATTACAAGAAAGCCATTGATTATTACCAAAGATCGATATCGAAAGAACCAAACAACGCAGGTGTACTTTCAAAAATGGCCCAATGTTATTACCTTCTTAAAGATCATCAACACTGTATCGACGCTTACGATGCCATGATGAAAGCGGGTGGTACTCTCGGCGCCAGCGAGTTGCTGCGATATGCAGAATCTCAGTCATCCGTGGGGAATTATCCCGTCGCTATCGCCTATTATAAAAGATGTCTTGAGAGCGACCCGCAGAACGAACAGATATCGAAAAAGATCTGGGCCCTCAGCAACATCAATTTCCTCCAGGAAGATTCTTCGCACTACCGGGTGAAAATTTTGAATGAAGCCAACACACGTGCATCCGAGATCGGTCCCGCCGTTTTTTCCAACGCACTCGTATTCAGTTCCAATAGGAAGGGGGCAAGACCGATCGACGCGGCCACCGACGAACCGGCCGGTTCATATTATGAGTTATACATAATCGAGTGGGAGATCGATTCTGTAACTAAAGAGCGGAAGCTCTCACGCCCATCTCATTTTGCAAAATCCCTCGATGTGGACTACAACGCCGGTCCCGTTGCTTTTTATGGTCAGCATAAGAAGATGGTCCTTGTAGCATCGCTAAATGGTAAAACCCCCGAGAAGACCAACGCAGTGCGGCCTCTTGGTTTATATTTTGCTGAACTGAAGGATTCGAAGTGGAAAGTAACGTCTTCGTGGGATCATAACAGCAACACGTATTCCATCAGCGATGTAAGTATTAATGAACAGGGTGACCGCTTATTTTTTTCTTCCGATATGAAAGGCGGAACTGGAGGTAAAGATCTTTATACATCTGTGTTGAAGAATGGAAAGTGGACTACACCGGTTAATCTGGGGGAAACGATCAACACACCGGGAAACGAAGTATTTCCATACCTGCATCGTAACGGCACGTTATATTTCTCATCCGATGGACTCGCCGGTGTGGGCGGGCTCGACGTCTTCCAATCAACTATCCGGTCCAGCGGGTACAGCGAACCCGAGAACATCGGTTATCCGATCAACAGTCCTTCCGACGACTTCGGGTTAACATTCGATTCTTTAGTAGCACGAGGTTATTTCATTTCCAACAGGGCAAATGGCGGGTTCGACGACGACATCTATGAGTTCGAAATGGACCTGCAGACGTACCCGTTCCAGATGACCGGTATTCTTAAATTTAAAGAACATCCATCGGGCGACACACTGGACATTCACCTCTGGCCAAACATGGAGCTTAGCCTCATAGACACATGGGATAACATCGAAGTGCAAAAAACAACGTCGGGGCCCGACGGTGCATTTGCTTTCACGATCCCGTATTTCAGCCGGTACCACATTCTCGTTACCGACGAAAACGGCTATACACACAAGGCAAGCCTTGAATTGGAGAAATACAGGACAGAAGGATATCGATACGAGATAGTAGTAGTTAAGGAATTAATCGCCGAACTTAAGCAACCTGAACAGAGATGATCAGACTGGCCTTGATCTTCACGCTTGCGTTCGCTTCGCAAATATTTGTTGCGCAGGATAAGGTTACCTTGCAGGTGAAGACTTTTGACCAGGATCTGAAACCATTCCCCAACATAGAGATTGCATTCAATGATCTCGATTTCTTCGCGATCAACAACAGGGGCACGGCAATCATCGAACTCGACCAGGCTAACCTGCCCATTAAAACTATTCGTGTTAAAGACACAAAACTGGAAGCAGCTTCATGGAATTTGTCGAAGGGAACGATTGAAATTATAATCAGACCTGTAAAGATGAAGATCATGCACGTGTCGGTACATTTCCCAGATGGCTCGCCACTGACAAACACGGGAGTTGTATTTAAAGGATCAACAACGATCAACCTGAGATCTGATCATGCAGGAACATTTGATCTTCCAATACCCATTGAAGAGAACGTCAGATCGGCAAGCCAGTTCGAGATTCTGAACCTGGTTGCAGCGAATGTGTCTGTGAATGGTGATGCTGTTACTCTTACCGTTGAGCGCCCAAAGCAAAGTCAACCGGAGATCGCAAAGAAAAATGACATCAAGCAGGCTCCGGCTACTTTCGATGTTGCCTCGTTGGACTCGATACGATCGCTGTCGGGCTTCTATGCGCTCTTCAGAACCATTTCGATCAGCAGTTTACCCGAAGACGTTCGTTTGAGTGTCGATGCGAAATTCAAAGCTCTCATTGAACAACGACAGGATTCCCTTCGTGCCAGTCACGAGCTATACATCAGGAGCATTTCGGATACTTCGATGGTTCTCGAAGACATCCGCAATCTTTTAAAACAGGCGTCAGCCGAAAACACCACGTTGCACAAAAACCGTGGTGAATTCGAGACCATGATCGTGACCATCACATCAAAGCTTAAACGCGGTGTTGTGAACCTTTCGCCTGAAGAGAAAACGTCGTTGAGGCACGATATCGATTTGCTCGAGCAGTTGCTGTTGGAAAATGAAAGCCGGTTTTACGAAAATCATAATGACTATCGTGAGATCATCAATACGCTTCGTGAAAAATTCCTGGAAGTTGAGCAGCTGCAAAACAGGTTGACTCAAGCCGAACTACTGCGCCTGCAGGAGAACAAAGCATTCAGGGACCGGCTTATTGTCATCGGATCGATCGTTATCGCCTTTGGTCTTCTTATAATTTTATTGATATCATTCAGTACAAGATTGAGGAGGCAGAAGAAGTCGTTGCAGAATGCGAACGAAAGGATAGAGCAGATCAACGAGAATCTCGAAAGCATTGTCGCAAGACGAACGCGTCTTCTCGAGGAAGCAAACAAAGAGCTGGATACATTCCTTTATCGGGCTTCGCATGATTTACGTTCCCCTGTACTCTCCCTGACAGGGTTATCGCAGATCGTCGATCATATCGACAGGCAGGAAATGGTTCAGCATGTTCGGCTAGCCACCGACAGCATGAACAGGGTCCTGAACAAGCTTGTCGACATAAGTGAGATCTCGCAGGAGGTTAACAATATTAAAACTGTGAAGGTCCGCGAGATCATTAACAAGATCCGCAACAAACACCTTGTGATGTCCGATATGTCGAACCTGCGCGAACGTCACGCAGTAACACTTCGGAAGCGTGCAGTTCAATTTGATATCGAGTGTGAGGATGATCTTACGTTCCAGACCAGCCCTTCGCTGTTGGAGGTAATAATCGACAACCTTGTTGAGAATGCTATTTTCTTTGGCGGATTAAAGGAATCAGACGGGAACATTGTTGTGGAGGTAACAGCACGACTGCACGAAGACGTGTTGGAACTGAGCGTTCGCGATAATGGCGTCGGTATTTCCGAGGAGCTTCGGCCGCGTGTATTCGAAATGTTCTTCAGCGGGAACGTCGGCTCGAGGGGCAGCGGGTTGGGATTATATGCAGTCAAGAAATGCGTGGTGGCCCTTCAGGGTACGATACGTTTCGAGTCGGAGGAAAACAATTTTACATTGTTTATGGTCGCGATACCTTCAAGTCAGAAGAAGAACCCATAGGTCTCGTCAGCATTCGCCATCACTCCAGGCACGAGAAATTTCTTCGAATCGATCCAGAAAAAACCCTTACAAATTCAAAAAATACCTGCCCCCGCCTTTGCCAGTCTGGCGGAGCTAAATCCCAGGCAAATCTCTCTTTATTAATAGAGAATTTCGTTGGCCGATCCCTCGCTACGAGCTATAATTGCGCACTATTTAGAACCAGTCTAAATCTATGCGCGCCAACGCCCCAATCTCCCTCGTTTCCAGCGTAATTTCTGCGTTTCTGCTATTACTGGCAGCAAGCGATGCCTCCGGGCAGGTTTTTACCAAAGAAGACTCCCTGCACGCCGGACTCGTCCGGTCCAACCAGGCGACCGTGATCTCGGGCTACGGTCAGGCAAAAGTGCAGTACGACACGAGGTACAAGACCGCCGATGCGAACCTCACGAGGAATGTGCTTTTCATCGGACATAAGTTCAGCAAGAAGGTCTACTTCTTCTCCGAAATGGAACTCGAGAACGCGGGCGTTTCTTCGGATGGAGGATTTAAAGGTGAACTCAGTATGGAACAATTGTTCCTGAAATTCAATATCAACCGCGATGTTTATCTCACAGCAGGTTTGTTCATCCCGCGTATCGGGATCATCAACGAGAACCACCTTCCTACAACATTCAATGGTAATGATCGCACATACGTGGAGACATTACTTATCCCGGCAACATGGCGCGAGATCGGCGTAGGCATTTACGGCAATGTTCGAAGGATTCCAGGGCTGAACTATTCGGCGGCTATCCTTAACGGTTTGAACTCGGCAGGTTTCAAAAATGGAACGGGTATCGCCGAAGGAAGATTTGAAGGCAGCCAGGCAAGCGCTTCGAATGTGGCGATCACGGGAGCGTTACTCTATTACTACAAGAACTGGAGGATACAGGCGTCGGGTTACTTCGGTGGAACTGCCGGTGTTGTAAAACGTGTGGCCGACAGCCTGCAATTAAAGTCCGGTCCATTCGGTACACCCGTTGGTCTCGTTGAAGCCAACGTTCAGTACTATGATAAAGGAGTTTCATTTAAGGCGCTCGCAGCTTCCGCGCACATACCCGATGCGTTCAGGATAAACCGCGCTTATGCAAACAATACGCCTTCGGCAATGACGGGTGCTTATGCCGAGGCGGGTTATAATATTATCCACGCGTTCGATGATGACACTTCGAAGAACCTCACATTCTTCGTCCGGTACGAATGGATGGATATCAATCAAAGTATTCCATCGAATGGAATCTATAACGGAACGTTGAAGAGAACGTACGTTGTAACGGGTCTCACGTTTCAGCCAACGCAGGGTGTCGTTGTGAAGCTGGATTATGTGCTGAGGCAGACAGGTGATCGTAATCCTGAATTGGTTGTTACGCCATTTCCTTCAGCGCTTCCATATTATAAAGCCAACGGCTTCCTGAATCTGGGATTCGGTTACAGCTTCTGATCGCGTATGGTAAACAGGAGATCATTCATCAAAACATCGTGCGTTGTATGCGCCACCGGTTTGCTATCACAGCTCACATCATGTGCGCCCGCATTGCCAACGTTCAAGACGAAGATCTCAGGATCGTCGATCAATGTGCCGGTCAGTTTCTTCGAGACTTCTAATCTTGCTATCGTTCGTGATAACCAGGCAGAGTTCGATATTCTCCTGGTAAAGAAAGGTGAAGCGCTTTTCGAAGCTATCTATATGAAATGTTCTCATCGTGAGAACCCACTGACGGCTACGGAGACAGGGCTGTATTGCCCGGCACATGGAAGCATCTTCGACCTGGATGGCAACGTGAAGAAAGAACCGGCTACTGCACCATTGCAAAAATTTCCTGTCGATTTCGATCGCACCCAGGGTTTAGTTTCTATCAATATTCAATCACTTAAATTATGAGGATCTTATCTATAATGTCCGCTTTCTTTGTTGGCGTGATTTTAATGAACTGTAAAGATGACAGCGATAATGTTGCTGCTGTCGATTCGGGTGAGAATTCGGTGTTGCTTACAGACTTCTCTACAAACGTTGCTGCCTCCGTTTATGTAAACCTTGCAGCAAGCACTTCCGAGCTCAACGCGAATGTTGCTTCTCTCGTTGAAAGTAAATCGGATGCCGATCTGGCAAAATGCCAGGCTTCATGGAAGAAGGCCCGCGAAACGTGGGAACAATCGGAAGCACATCTTTTCGGACCCGTTGCAACAGAATCGATAGATCCGCGTATCGATACATGGCCGGTAAACTTCGTCGATCTCGATGCACAGCTTTCAAGTGAAAATGAATTTACAGACGACTATATCGACAATCTCGATGATGCCCTGAAGGGATTTCATCCGATCGAATACCTGATCTTCGGAAAGGATGGAGACAAGAAGGCAGCGGACTTCACAGATCGCCAGTTCGAATACCTTACAGCTCTCGCACAGAACCTCCAGGATCTTACAATGCAGCTCGCGCTTCAGTGGACTCCGGCTACAAACGGCAATTACCTGAATGAAGTTATTAAGGCAGGCAACGGCAGCACCGCATATACATCACAACGCGCAGCTTTCGAAGAGATCGTGAATGCGATGTCCGGCATCTGCGACGAAGTTGCCAATGGAAAGCTCGCCGAGCCATACGATCAGAAAAATCCTGATCTCGAGGAATCTCCTTTCGCTGGAAACTCGATCATAGATTTCACAAACAACATCAAAGGTGTGAAGAACGTGTACACCGGCAAGTTCCAAGTCGACGGACATGGTCTCGACGAGCTCGTCAAGAAACACAATCTTTTACTCGACACCGAGATCAACTCTAAGATCGACGCGGCCATCAATTCACTCGGACAGATCAACGTTCCCTTCGGCGAAGCGATCTTCGATCAATCGGTACAGGTAGAGAACGCAATGAATGCGATCAATGATCTGAAGACCACACTCGAAGAGAAACTACTTCCTTTCGTACAACAACATAGCAATTAAGATCTGTGAGAGAGAAGGCTGTCATAAGCATTGCGGCGATCATTGCACTGGCAATCGTGGTCTACTCCTGCATTGAACCCGATGCACCAATGGAAACACCCGCCGACGAATGGCTTGCAGGTGGTTCTCAAACAATTTTCGACCGCGGCGCTTCAGCGTTCAGCACACAGTTCCCCAATCTCGGCGGCATCCGCCCCAGGGTGCACGCCATCGGCGACGGCGCTTTCGGAGCTACTTTTGTTAGCGCCCCGGCTCCCGTTAATTCCGGCCTGGGCCCTATATTCAATAACGTTTCGTGTACTTCCTGTCACGTTGGTGATGGTCGCGGTAAGCCGCCGCTTGCGGGCGAACAAAATACCTCGATGCTGATCCGCCTCAGCGTGGAAGGAACGTCGCAGCATGGCGGACCTAAGCCAGCACCCGGCTTCGGATTACAACTTCAACAACGAAGTATCTTTGGGGTTGCACCCGAAGCGAGCTTTCGCATAGAATATTCGGAGTACGTTGTCGCGATGAACGACGGCACGAAGTATTCATTACGTCGTCCGAATTATTTCATTGAGAATTCATACATCCCTCTTCCTGCAGGATTGATGACAAGCCCGCGCGTTGCTCCACCCGTTTTCGGGTTGGGTCTGCTCGAGGCCATCAGTGATGAGGATATCCTGGCACATGCCGATGAGAATGATGATAACAAGGACGGAATAAGCGGCAGACCGAATAAAGTGTGGAACGAAGCCAAACAGGCTACCGTCCTCGGTCGTTTCGGATGGAAGGCAAATAATCCCGATCTTCTTCAGCAATCTGCAGGTGCTTACAACGAAGACATGGGCATCACAAACTTTGTCTTCAGAAAAGAGAGCGGTTACGGACAACTACAAGGAATTGAAAGTGATCAGTATGATGTAACCGACAGTCTTCTTCAATGCGTTGTGTTTTATATTAAAACATTGGCGGTTCCTGCGCGCCGCAATGCAAACGAAACAACGGTGGTTCGTGGCAAGACTATGTTTATGGATGCCGGATGTGCTTCGTGTCATACACCGAGGCAGAAGACAAAAACTGACGTGGCATTTCCCGAGATCTCTTCACAGACAATTTACCCGTATACCGACCTTTTGCTTCACGACATGGGAGAGGATCTTGCCGACCATCGTCCTGATTTTGAAGCCAGTGGTTCAGAGTGGCGTACACCACCACTTTGGGGAATTGGTCTGACACGCGTAGTAAACGGTCACAATAATTTCCTGCACGATGGCCGCGCGCAATCTTTAATGGAAGCGATCTTGTGGCACGGTGGCGAAGCACAGTCCGCGCGGGATAAAGTGCGGGCCATGTCGAAAGAAGACCGCGACGCGCTCATCAAATTTCTCGAGTCGCTTTAAACTGCGCCGGACGACGAGGTTTGGCGTCCGGCACAATTTTTTCATCTTCGGCGTGTAATGGCGCTTTTCCCTGCATTTCAATCCCGAAACTACCGGCTCTATTTTTTCGGACAGTCGCTTTCGCTGATTGGTACGTGGATGCAGCGCACTGCAGTTTACTGGTTAGTGTACGATCAAACGAAGTCGGCATTCCTGTTAGGTATGACCGTCTTCTGCGGTCAGTTCCCTTCTTTCATGTTTTCGATCCTGGGCGGCGTTGTGTCCGACCGGTATAACCGGTTCAGGGTATTGCTTGCCACGCAGTTTGCGTCGTTGATCCAGGCTGCTATCCTCACTACACTTCTGTATACCAACCAATACACGGTGTGGCACATTTTGGCGTTGAGTGTTTTGCTGGGATGCATTAATGCCTTCGATGTACCGGCACGCCAGGCGATGGTATATGATATGATCGACAATAAAGAACATCTGCCGAACGCGATCGCGCTCAATTCATCGATGATCAATACGGCCCGGCTGATCGGTCCTGCGATATCGGGAATTGTGCTGGAGAAGTTTGGGGCTGCTGCCTGTTTCATGTCCAATGGTGTGAGCTTCCTCGCCGTGATCATCTCACTGCTGCTGATGAAACTTCCCGCATTCATACCCAGGGAACGCCTCACGACCGTGAAGCAGGACCTGACGGAAGGATTTTATTATCTGAAGAACACACCCGCGATCAGCAACGTCATGATCATGCTGGCCTGTGTAAGTCTGGTGGCCATGCCGTACATCACCCTGTTACCCATCTATGCACGAGATATTTTCAAAGGAAGTGCATCGACATTCGGTTTGCTGAATAGTTTCGTGGGGATGGGTGCGGTTTTAGGGGCTTTGTTTCTTGCATCACTAAAGCCGGGCACCAACCTGAAGAAAGTGCTATTCCGGTCTACATTGATCTTCAGCGTTGGGTTGATGTCGTTTGCGTACCTCGAATCTTTCCCGCTTGCGCTGGCGGTCATCAGCATAACGGGCTTCGGCATCATGGCGCAGACCACGATAAGCAATACGTTGATCCAAACTACGGTTGCGCCGAATATGCGCGGGCGTGTGATCAGTTTCTATGCGATGGCATTCTTCGGGATGCAACCGATTGGTGGGTTGTTGGTGGGGAGCATAGCACATAAGATGGGGGCGCCGTTCACTATCCTATGCCAGGGATTGGCGACATTGCTTATAGCTATCATATTTTTCCCGTTTCTCCGGAGGGATATTCTTATGAGGAGAATGAGAATGAAGCTGAGGCAGATGGAGGAGTCGGTGGTGGAAACGACGTAAGCTTTGCGAAACTTCGCGTCTCCCGGCGTAACTTAGCGATATAGTTACACTCCATCCCTGACTTTCAACAATTCAGTAACCCCATTTTGCCTATCGCCGCGGCCAGGCCCATATTTCACCTATGAACAACATCGACACATTCTTTCGCATCATGCTCTGGCTGCATATTGCCGGCGGCACCTCAGCACTCATCAACGGCCTCGGCGCCATGTTTACCACCAAAGGTGGAAAAATCCACCGCACCTTCGGGAAGATCTATTTCTGGTCGATGACCACCGTGTTTGTAAGTGCACTGGTACTCGCCGTTGGTCACAACAGAATCTTCCTGTTGATGGTGGCATTCTTCAGCTACTACTTCACCGTGCGCGGCTACCGCATCCTGTATCTCAAAAAACTCGGTACAACCCAAAAAGCAACATGGATCGATTGGATGATCTCCAGTGTCGCTTCTGCATTTATCCTGTTTCTTTATGGTTGGGGAATTACTTCACTCATCACCGGCGATACCATGGGCATCGTGGCCATCGTGTTTGGGGTGATCGGTACCTCGTTCGTGGTCAAAGACATCAAGCAATTCAAGCGCACACCCGAAAAAATGCACTGGTGGTATGGACATATTTCAAGTATGGGTGCCAGCTACATTTCCGCGACAACGGCCTTCGTTGTCGTGAACATTAGTATTCCTGGATTTGCCTGGGCATTGTGGATACTTCCATCTGTCATTGGGGGATTGCTCATCGGCCGCACGATCAGGCACTATAAACTTCAGTTTTCAAAAGCATGAAACGCTGAACATGAACATTAGACACTGGACATTACACATTATACAATAATCAATGTACTGTCTAATGGGTAATGTCCAGTGTGTAATGTCTAATGTCTAGTGATTAATGTTACCAGCTTACGATTCCTTTTTGATTGAACGAAGTATTCAATGCATTCACGTTGTTGTCTGCCACCGTGAAGATGATGTCGTTGTAGTCGGCATCGGAAGTATCGCTCAACGAGATATTATCTTCGAATGAAAGCACAAGCTCGCCGCAGGTTTTCTCCATGAAGAGAATATGCTGCTGTCTCTTGTTTGCGTTGAGGTTATAATCGGTATACAGCTTTGTTTTGTCGAAGTCAACATATCCCTGCCATCCGTTAATGATCAGCACAAACCCGATCACAGTGCCTTTAGGAAAGGGTTCCTCCTGCAGCTTAAGCCTGTCGCCAGGAGTAAGAACATCGGATGAAACATCGGGGAATAACACGTGCAGATCTAATTGACTTCCTGCTGTTGGGGGCGAATAGATGCTATAGCTATACCAAGCAACAGAGTTGCGATAGCCGGCGCCTTCCGCCAAATAGGTAACATACACTTCTGAATCTTTAATCAGCTCTACCTTCTTTTGAGCTGAATCGCTGAACAGCGCTGATTGTTGAATTTCTACGTTTTCCGGGAAGAGCTCCAGGATTCGCGAATAAAGTGTGGGACATACCGGTGATTCAATAATGTCGTCCGGTCTTTGCCCTAAATCGTCTTCTTTTTTACACGTCGCAAGTGAGAGTACCAAGATTATACTCCATAGAGATATGCTTTTCATAAACTTTCATTTTTTTCCCCTCGTTATTCATACACACAATGGCCGAATGGCCCCGCAATCGTATACGCAATCTCGTGCCAATTCAAAATCCGGCCCTTTAATAACTTTTTAACGGTTGTTGAGAATATTCTTCCAACAACTACAATCCTACATTTCCACACTTAACCTTGTGGTAATACCCGTCCGGCATTTTAATTATAGTTTTAAAGCCGTTTATCGACCTTACTTTGAGATTACTGGGTGTTTTAGCGCTTTCCCTCTTGTTGACATCCGACCTGAACGATTAGTCGCATTGCCTGACGTCGATTCGCTTTATAGCTCGGCAGAAAGACTGCTCTTCTCCCGGCCTGACTCAGCTTTCATCACTGGCCGCCAGATACCCGGGCTTTTTTTATCATCGCCTATTACCCTACCTTTAAATCCGTTTTATTGCAAAAAATCTCGATGAATCGTTTCAGAACACTGCTTTCGTTTCCTGCGACTGTCATGATCGCACTTTTTATCACGCATTGCAGTCCCGAAAAAGAGATCGTCCTGCCGGATCTTCCTTCTCTCACCACCGATGTTTCATCATTGACAGTAACGCGCGGAGGCAAAACCACCTTCGAGGTTACCATCGCTGCGCCCGGTAAGTTTAAAGAACTCGATGCAACAGCAGATAAAGGCACCGTGACCTTAAGCAACATCGTCGGTGTGGGTACGGAAAGCGCCACGGCGACTGTTACTTATACCGCTCCGGCCGATGCCGGCACAGCCACCATTCACGTAAAGGCGATCGACAAATCGTCGCAGGCCGTCGGTAAAGACATTGCAGTGGCTGTAACCCAGGCGCCCCCGATCGATGTCGAAGCAGGTGATATCGAAGGTGAATGGGGTCCTTACGTCACGATGAACGTGAAGGGTAATGTGACAATCCCCGAAGGCAAAACACTTGTCATTCATGAAGGCACTACTGTCGTCATGAATGGCGAAATGTTAAGCTTTAACGTAGACGGCAATTTTTATAGCCTCGGCTCGGAAAAGTATCCAAACAAATTTACTGTTGCCACAGAGCCTGCGACTGAAACGGACATTTATAATCACGTGTGGACGGGCATAACGGGATCACAAACCGCAGGCGATATGGTTGCATTGTACAGTAATTTCTTCTACACGGAAGGCGCCGCCCTCGACTTTAACAGTGCAACCGGCAAGTTTATCATGCAACACGATACCGTTCAGTTTACGGAAGGTCATGGTGTTCATATTAACCAGGGAGATCTGCTGGTTACATATAACACTTTTCTTTACAACGGCGACATCGACGACGATGGTCTCAGGATTGAGAACGGCGCTACAGGCGACGTGGCATTCAATGTATTTATCGGCAGCAAAGGCAACGGCGCTTATTCAATTGGTTCTAATGTGAACATATACAACAATACTGCTATTGAATGTGGCGGATCGTTCACCGTCAGCGATGGTGGCAGCGGGTTCGTTTACAACAATATGATTGTGAATTGCAAGAGCGGAGTCCTTTTTCCAAACGCTCCCGACAATCCCGACCTGACGAAAACAAAGGCCGGTTACAGCTTATATTTTGCCGATAACGACGACGACGTCGCAGGATTCTATCCTGCCAACGGTTCGATTACAAAGGAGGATGCTACCCTGCACGATATCGTCGGCGAAAAGGATGCGAACGATCCGAAGTTTGTGAAACGCCCAACCGGTGTTGCTACATTAAAACCTGACTACGACCTGACGATTGCGGCGGATTCGCCAGCGGTGGGTAAGGGCACCACTAACTTCGTGAAGAACTTCGAGAATCAAACCGTGGGTGATGTCGCTTACACGGCTCCTGCAGCTTCTACTACCATCGGTGCAACAGCAAAAGCACCTGCCACAACGCAATAGGCTGGATTTTTATTGATATAGTGTTTCCTAAAGGTTAAATTCATGTTACTCGAAGTAACATGAGGACAATACTTGTCATTTTCATTTTGTTCGTCACCTCTGCAAAGGCGAACGATCTCGTGTGGCATAAAGGGAGTGTTGTGCTGAACACGAAGGAGGTTGTTATTGGTGACCTGGCGCGCCAGGGTTTCGATCTGTTGCTGCTACGCAATTCTAAAGGAATCGTGTCCGTTTACCCGGCGCATAAGATCTCCTCTTTCAGATACTATGATGAGGAAGAGAATATAAACCGCGCGTTTGTCGTGATTGCTGACAGGCATTACGAGCGTGTCGCTTCGGGGAGAATTTCGGTGTTCCGGATCCAAAAGACCTTTGATCAAAAAATGAACGAAAAGGATCCTGACGCCTACGAGTACTTCGTGGAGGAACATAAAATAGTTAGGTCATTGAAATCGTTCCGCAGGAAGTACTTCGATAAGATCAAGGAAGAGCTGGACCTTCGATTGATCCCCCATGATCACCTCGATCCGAATACGAAGCACGGTGCACTTTCGCTTATCCTGCTCTATAATAAATCGGAAAACGTTCTGTCTTCTATTTAAATCCCGGAGCGTCGAGCTTTTTGGAGATCCTGAACACCGCGTTTATCAAACCCACGTGGCTATACGTTTGTGGATAGTTGCCCCACTGCGATCCATCGAGACCGACATCTTCGCTGAAGATGTTCAGGTGATTCGCAAAAGATAAGATGTTGTCCAGCGTTTTCATTGCATCGTCGATCCTTCCGACACATGCTAGCGCGTCAACATACCAAAACGCACACACAAGGAACGTAGCCTCAGGTTTTCCAAAATCGTCAGAGTGAACATAACGATAGAATAGCCCCTGGTCAGTTTTCAAAAGACCCTCGAGAGCTCTCAAGTGATCCTTCGCTTTTTCTGAAGTCGGATCGAGATATCCCATCGTGATCAGTTTCAATGTGCTTGCATCGAGATACTCGCCGCCGAATGCTTGAGTATAAACTTTCCGTTCCGAGTCGTAACACTTTTCGATCTTTTCTGATGCGATCTTTGCAAGGCGCTCCGCATTGCGTTCAAGTTCCTTGTCACCGACATTTTTAGCAAGCTTGCTCACAGCTTTCGCACCTGCCCAATGGAACAAAAGTGTATATGTATGAACCTGCGTCACGTTCCGGAATTCCCACAGTCCGGCATCCGGCTCGTCCATCGTTTTCTCGATCCAGAAAAGGAGACGGTCTGCCAAAAATTTGTATGACGTCCGGGCCGGAAACGAAAGTCGCTTGTCTATAAACAATGGAAGCAAACCGACGAGAACCTGTCCGTATACGTCGTTCTGAATTTGTTCATATGCCTTGTTGCCGACACGCACCGGCTGGTTGCCCAGGTATCCTTCCAGGTCCAGGTGAATTTCCTCCAGGTTTTTTTGTCCGGAGATCGTATACAACGGCTGTATCCTGCCTGCATCGCGCATGAGCACGTTCTGGATGTATTCGAAATATTTTTCGAGCTCGTCGAAGTGACCAAGCTCGTTGAATGCTTTGAGCGTGTAGTATGAGTCGCGAAACCAGCAATAGCGATAGTCCCAGGTACGCGAGCTCATGTGATGCTCCGGCAGGCTGGTGGTTCCCGACGCAATAATTCCACCGGTATCTTCATATTGATGAAGTTTCAGAACCAGCGCAGACCTGATAACCTGCTCCTGGTAGATATCAGGAATGTATGTGCTCTTGATCCATGTTTCCCAGTATCGGATGGTTTTCGTGATGAACTCTTCAACTGTCGATTTCAATGGAGCCTCCAGCGCTTCGCCATAAGTGAGCACCAGGTATTGATTCTGGATCAGGACGAACGGCGTTTCTTCCATGATACTTGCGAGCGAAATATCCGTGGTCAGGCGCATCTGCTGATCGTAACTCGAAAAGCGGATGTGATTGCTCGCAGGGATCTTCTCGGGTCTCGTCTTCCCGTAGTCTGCCGACGGATTACAGATAACTTTGATGATCGGGCTTCCGCTGATCAATTCGATTTTTCTAACAAACATCAACGGACGGAAGATGCGTTCGTAGTTGATAAATCGCGGCGCGCAATCGACGACCCTGAACTTGCCTTCGGCGGATTCAAATTCCGTGATCAGCACGTTTGTGTTTGTAACGTAATATTGTTTGCTGGTGAATTTGCCCGCAGGCGCTATCGAAAAATCGCCGCCCACTTTGGTGTCGAGCAGCCCTCCGAAAACAAATGACGAATCGAACCGCGGCCAGCAAAGCCATTTCACTGATGCGCTGTCGTCGATGTATGCGAGGTAGGAACAATTGCCTACCAATCCCATCCGGTATTGATGTTTCATTGCCAGGTCTAATTTGATTTTAACTCATCCAGGAGGCGGAATGCTTCGCGTTGATTGCGAACATTGTATTCAGCAGCGCTCAGGTCGTTTCCGACTTTTACAGTTACGCCTCGTCCTTTTAATACATTAAAAATATCTTCATCTGTCTTATCGTCGCCCATCGCGAAGATGAAATCTGCGGGGAACAACTCCATTAACTTTCCAGTTGCAATCCCCTTATCGATGCCAGCCGCTCTTACTTCGATCACTTTATGCCCGTCGAGAACATTGAGATGAGTATTGCGAACGAGGTGATAGAGATTGTCAAGCAACTCGCGTGAGCGAATGAATCCGAGTTCTTCGTCTGCGTTGCGGTAGTGCCATGCGATCGTATATTCCTTTTCTTCAACAAACGAACCCGGTGTCCTGGCTTCGTAAGAGTCGAATGTGGATTTGATCAATCCTTTCCACGAAGAATCGATATCGGTATAATGCTGCCATCCATCGCCCTTGAGGCGAAACGAAGCTCCGTGTTCGGCAACAAGATGAACAGGAAGGTGTCCCAGCCACTCTTCGAGTATCTTAAAATTCCTTCCACTAATGATCACCACTTCTGTTGACGGCGTAGTTGAAATTTTAATAAGAAGATCCAGTAGCTCAGGATTTGGTCTCGCTAACGAAGGACGCGACTCGATGGGAACGAGTGTTCCATCGTAGTCAAGGAACAACAGTCGCTTGCTCGCACTCTTGTATGACGTAGCGATGTTTTTCGATATGTTCCTGTCGATAAGCCGGATCCCCAACTCTTTCTGCCTCATCTTGATCTCTTTCAGTTCCTGGAAGTATCTCGCAACCCAATTCACGACATCGTTCTCGCGAAGGCGATGCTGCATTTTCATCATGCATTTTTTCTGATCCTCAACAGAGGTGGTGAGCGCCGCCTCGATTTTCCTGGCCACTTCCGATTTGTCGAAAGGATTCACCAGCATCGCTTCGCTAAGCTCATTGGCTGCACCGGCAAGCTCGCTCAGGATCAATACGCCATCGTGATCGGCCCGGCTCGCGACATATTCCTTGGACACCAGGTTCATTCCGTCGCGGAGCGGAGTTATCAACGCAACATCCGCAGATTGATACAGCGCGCACAATTCTTCGAACGAAAGATTATTATAACGATAAATGATCGGTTGCCATTCGAGCGTCGAATATTTGCCATTGATGCGTCCAACCTGCTCTTCGATCATCTTCCTTCTTTCATTGTACTTGGAAACGATCTGCCGCGAAGGCACAACAACCATAATGAAAACGACTTTCCCTTTCCATTCCGGATGAAGCTCCAAAAACCTGGCAAAACCGGAGAGCCGGTGCGTAACTCCTTTTGTATAGTCGAGCCGATCTACCGAGAAAATAATCTTAGCTTCCCCAAAACGTTCTTTGATCTGGCGTTTATGGTTTTGAACACCTTCCCTGTTTTTTGCATCGTGAAATTTGTCGAAGTCGATGCCTATTGGGAAGAGCTCTGCTTTAACAATACCTTTTTTGTTGAATACTTCCCGGTAACGGTGGTCGAGACCCGACACCATCGTTACAGTTTTTAGAAAGTGCTGAGTGTATTCGCTCGTATGGAACCCGATAAGATCGGCGCCAAGCAAACCGTTGATGATCTTCTTTTTCCATTCGCGATGAAGCATCCGGAAAACCTCGAAAGAAGGAAAGGGTATATGCAGGAAGAAGCCGATGGTCACACCCGGCATCGCTTCGCGGATCATACCCGGAAGCATCATCAGGTGATAGTCATGGATCCATATAGTGTCGCCCGGTTTTATGAATGCCAGCAGCTTGTCGCGGAACATGCGATTGACTTCTTCGTACGCGTTAAAATCCTCTTCTCTGAATTCAACAAAGCTCGGGAAGTAGTGGAACAGCGGCCAGATCGTCGCATTACAAAATCCATTGTAATACCGATCGAAGACCTTGTCTTCTACAAACAGCGGTTCTACTTTATAAGTCGTTGTCAGCTTACCGGTGTTGACGGCACGCTGCCATTTTTTTTCCGTGAAGTCGGCAGCACCGACCCAGTATTTTTCGCCGAAGCGATTGTCGACGTTCTTTTCGAAATAGCTTTTTAGTGCGCTTACAAGTCCGCCGTCACTTTCAGTAAAAACGGTTTTGCCATCCTGCTTCACCGCCTTCAAAGGCAATCGGTTCGAGACCAGGATAAGCCGGGAGATATTTTCATTATCCATCGAGCCACGACAGGCAAAAAATGTACCTCAATGGCATTGGATGATCGGCCTATTTATATTGTAAAAGGCCTCATCGAACTGTAGAAATTTACCACGGTTCAAGAAGTAAATGGGGTTAATAGCGTAACTCCACGGTAACATTGTCTTAATGAATTCCATCTACTATTGTGCTTCTATTGAGCCCCTGATAAATGCCGCCGATTCTCAATTCCATCAGCAAGAGAATGTTCTTTACCCTTGGAATTCTGGTATTCAATATTGGGGTCATTGCAATACTCTCCCTTGTTTTTCTCATGAAGACGCGTGCGGTCGGCAGCATCGGTCAGCATATCGACAGTCAGCGTATTCTCACCATCAAACTCATAAAGACCGACCTCGACATACTTCGCTTTGAATCTGTTAATCAGCAGTTCTACGAAACCGGCCACAGCGATATGGTGCGGGAGCGCGACAGTCTATGGAGCCTTATCAAGCAACGGAACAGTGAGCTCCATAAGGAAATGGATGATAACGAGTTCGTGATACGTTACCAGTTTCAACAGATCGACAGCCTTCTTGCAGACTATAGTGAAACGTTTCGCCAACTGTTGAGAAAGATCAACGAACGTGGCTTTAAAGACTATGGCCAGGAGGGGATCATGAGGAATTTTGCTCACCAGGTCGAGACGACGAACATCATTCCGTTGACGGAATACCTGATGCTACGTCGCCACGAGAAAGATTTTCTTCTCAGGAAAGAGAGCCGGTATGTCGACGAGTTCAATGAGCTGGTAGACCAGGTGCAGTCGTCCGTAAACACGATGTCGCGTTCGGAGGTAATGCTCCTCAATAATTACAGGAATGCATTCAATAAGCTGGCTGACTTGAACTTCGAGATCGGGATTACACCAAACGATGGCATGCTTGGTTCATTGAGTACGCAAACGAAGCTGATCTCCGCACAGCTCGAGCAACTTACGGAGCTATCGACTCAAAGGATCGAAGAGTTTACGCGCCGCAGCATAGTCGTTTTTTCGATCACGTCTATTATCACGGTGGCACTGTCGATCTTACTTACCTTCTACACGTCGGCGCGATTGGCCCGGCCGATCAAACGACTATCGGCAACCATGGGCCGCTTTATGGTGAACGAAGGTTTTGACGAGAACGAGTTGAAGAACGATGAGGAAACAAACGAGATAGCGAATCTTTCGCAGGCTTTCGCCAGGCTTAGCAGGAAGTTGAAGACGCAGTTCGCGGAGATACAATCGCAAAACAGGGAACTTAAGAAACTCAATGAAGAACTCGACCGGTTCATTTACAGTGCGGCCCACGACCTGAAGTCGCCCCTGGCCTCAATGGAAGGCCTCGTGATCCTCGCGGAAAAAGAGATCAACATCCCCGAGCACGCACATTACTTCAGAATGATGACATCTTCCCTGCGAAAGCTGGAGAGCTTCATCAAAGACATTACAGACTACGCTAAAAACAAACGTCAGCAGCTGAAGGTTGAAACCGTGGACGTTGAAGAGCAGGTAAGGGAGATCGTCGACAGCCTTAAATTCTTACCGAATGCCGGTAACGTAAGTGCCAGTATCCAGATCAATTCGGCAGTGGAATTTCATTGCGACAAAACGCGACTTGGGATCATCCTGAAGAATCTCATCTCGAATTCATTCAGATATATCGATAAAGCGAAAAGCGAAAACTGGGTGGTGATAGAAGGACAGGTGAGTGAACAACAGCTTACACTGAAGATCACAGATAACGGCATCGGCATCGAAGACAAACATATTCCACGCATCTACGATATGTTCTATCGTGCTGTTGAGCATTCGCAGGGAACCGGTATAGGACTGTTCCTCGTCCGTGAAACGGTGAGAATGCTTCGCGGTAAGATCGCCGTCAAATCCAAACTCGGCGAGTGGACGGTGTTTTATTTAACCATCCCCAATTTAAAAGGTAACACGGCGATGATCGAGAGCGCGGAGGCGCCCAGCGAATCGGTGACTGTCAATGCCTAGTTCTTTTTACGGTCCCGGTTTTTCTTAAATAGGGTCCACACCTCGTTGACCTTATCTGTATTGATAACATCTACGCCGGCCTCTTCCAGCTTCTCCCACGAATTTTGAAAGTCGGGAATAGCCCAAAACCGGATCGGCTTATCGAGTTTGTGTACGGCGTCGATAACTTTCTGAAGCTTCATGAATTCCTTATCGGGAATTTCGCCTTTGCCGTCCCAGCTTGAAACACTTCCGAAACTGGTACTGATCAGTTTAACTCTTTTCAATTGGTCGGGTGTGTAATCGACGTTCGGGCGCCCATCGAACCAGATATAATCCGGGTATTTTGTCCATTCCGAGGGAGGAGGATAATCGCCGCTGAGGACGAAATGCAGAGACGGAGACGAGATCAGTGCCGGAAATTTTTCAAGCAAGCTGGTCAGCGCGGCCATCGTCTCAGGTCCGCCGGTTTTCAAATCGATTGCGAGGTTGAGATCATACGATTCCAGGTGGGTGAGAGGCTCCAGGTACATTCCCTCAAGCGTTTTCGAAGGATTGATTTCCTTTTTTGTATGTGCTACAACGAGAGTTCCATTTTCAAGGAAAACGTCGGCTTCGATGTACTCAACCTTCTTTTCAAAGGCCGCCTTTAGCGGTTTTTCTTTCAAATAGTCGTTATGTGCCCAAATGGCCTGTCCGTAACCGGACGAGGCAAGTGACATCAGTGTAAGAAAAATTGCACTTAAATTAATTTTTGTTCTCACTGCGGTAATGTATGGTAAAAATTTTGGTGATATATTTTTAGAAAAATCCAACCTCTACAATTATGGGAAAATTTGTCCTTTCAAAACGCTCAAACGGCGAACTTCAATTTAACCTTGTGGCAGATAATAGCGAAATTATTCTGACCAGCGAAGGATACACTTCTAAATCGGCTGCTGAGAACGGCATCGAGTCTGTTAAGTCGAATGCGGGACGCGAAGATGCGTTTGACCGCAAGACATCGGCGAACGGCAAGTCATATTTTAACCTGAAAGCGAAGAACTCACAGGTTATTGGAACAAGCCAGATGTACGAGAGCACGTCGTCGATGGAAAAAGGAATACAATCCGTAATGAATAACGCGCCGAAAGCAATCATCGTGGAACAAGCAGAAGCGTAAACATTATTCACTAGACATTACTCATTATTCATTGATCAATGGATAGTGGATAATGGGTAATGGCTAATGGGTAATGGGTAATGTCTAGTGTCTAGTGAGTAATGTACAATGTTCACGGGTTTATAAGGACCAAATGCATCTTTTGAGTTGCCGCGTCGCGCGTTTTCGGCGAGAGGAATTTTCCGCTGAACGTCGAGACGTGGAAGTGTTGCACCATAGTATCTTTCAATATCGGGATTGAATCATTCCGAAGAGTAGCGAGACCTTCGTCGTCTGTATAAACTAAAACCGTTTTATCCCTTTCATTTCTTTTGAGCGTTTCGGCATCTAAATAAAGGGGCACCTGCTTTCTATAGTAAAAATCCATTCCATAAGGCGTCGCATTCAGCCCGACTAATTCGATATTCGATTTTCGAGCGATGTATGCGGCAACATTCCCCGATTCATAGGGGAGAACCGAAGGGTAATAATGTGCATTGAAAATGAAGTTCAGCGTTACGATCGCGAAGAACGATGGGAATATGATCTGCTTGAACCTCGTTCCGCGGTAGACGATAAAGTAGATCGTCATAAAAGCTCCGGCAAATACGATCAACGGAACAAGGAGATTTTGTATCGGGAACAAGGTCAGGATAAGAACGCCCAGGGCAAGAATTAAAACGCTGATGACGTACTGCATGATCTTCATCGCTCTGAAATCGCCGTCGGATTTCTTTACGATCTTCCTGACGAAGTGACCGGTAACGATCGCAACCAGCGGAAACAATACGAAGATATAGTGTGGCAGCTTGTAATGCGACATCGAGAAGGCGATCCAGGGGAAAATGATCCCGCCAATCGTGAACGCTTCATTCCTTTTCTTGATGATGAATCCACTGAAGACGATCTTTTTCAATCTCTTGCCAAGCGCCACGAAGAAGAGCAGGCTCCAGGGAAGGAATGCCCAGAGGAACGTATGCAGGAAATAGAAAGGGCCAGTATCGTTTGCCCATGTGCTTTCGCCCGTTAATCGTCCGAAGCTTTGAGTCCAGAAATAGAACCGAATGCCGGAAGTAATAAAACCGTTGTATGTCTGTCGGCCGCCGCTTGCATCGTATTGTTGATATAAACCGTAGAGCATAGGCAAGAGGCAGATCAATACAATAGGAATAAGCAAGAGCCATTGCCAGCGGAACATCGTACGCCAGTCACGTTTCAAAAGAAGATCTGTTCCCAATGCAAGGACCGGAACCATAGCGCCGATAGGACCTTTGGCCAGCATTGCCCCGGCGATGCCGATACCGGCGAGTAATAGCGGCAGCATTTTTTTTGAGGCTGCATATTCGGCCAGTTTCCACACGGCGAAGATCGTACAACCGGCAAGTATCGCATCGGTGCGGACATCCTGGTTGAATTGAAACCAGGCATAACACGAAGCGAGGATCAATGTTGAGAAATACCCGGTCCAACGTCCATAAAACATTCGTCCGAGGCGATAAGTGGAGAACAGGCCGAGGATTGTAAATAGTACCGAAGGAAGCTTGTAAGAAAAATTGCCGGGGCCGAAAAGATTGAACGACAGCGCGGAAGTCCAGAAGATCAATGGTGGTTTGTCGATGTAGTCATCGCCACGTGAATGAAGCTGGAGATAATTCCCGGTTTGAGTCATTTCCAGCGACATGGTGGCATACTGGGCTGCATCGATCTCCATCACGTCGATGAACATGCCGGCGAGATAAATTGCAAGCACGGGTAAGAGCAACAACCATTTTTTCCCGTGCTTCATTTCGAAAATATTGAATATTTCATGATGCACCAGATTGCACGGAAGCCATCTTTGGCAGTGATCTTTTTTCCTTCGGCGTAGGTGCGGCCGTAATAGGAGATGCCGACTTCGAAGATCCGGATGTTTGGTATGCGGGCGATCTTTATCGTTACTTCGGGTTCGAACCCGAAACGATTTTCACGAAGCCTTACCTGTGAGATGATCTCGCGGCGGAAAAGTTTATAACCCGTTTCCATGTCGGTTAAGTTGAGATTGCTCACGATGTTGCAAAGGAATGTGAGCACGTGATTGCCGATCGAGTGCCAGAAGAACAGTATTCTTCGGGGTGATGTGCTCATAAGCCGTGAGCCGTAAACGACGTCCGCGTTCCCTTCGAGAGCAGGTAGCAGTAATTTATTGTAGTCGCGGGGATCGTATTCCAGGTCGGCATCCTGGATGATCACGTAGTCGCCTGTTGCTGCTTCGATACCACGACGAATGCCGAATCCTTTACCTGAGTTCTTTTCATTGATCAGATACCGGATGTTCGTTGCATTTGTAGCCGCGATATAGTTTTCAATAACCGGTCGCGTTTTGTCACTCGAACAATCGTCGATAATGATGATTTCTTTTTCAACTCCGTCGGGCAGTTCACTTCTATTGATCTTCGTCAGGATCTTCGTGATCGTTGCTTCTTCGTTGTAAGCAGGGATGATGATGGAGAGCGTAACCTTCTGCATTTGCACGAAAATAGATAATAACACTCGCTGTGAGTCGATGAGTTGTCGCATTTACAAACACTTTAACTCTGCGGTAACAGTGAGGTAATTTTTCGTGATGATATTTGAGAAGATGAAGAAGTTGGGATTATTGTGTGGTTTGATTTTCGGCGCGAACATCCTTATCGCGCAATCGAATATTGTTCTCGTAACACTCGATGGATTCAGGTGGCAGGAACTTTACCAGGGCGCCGACTCTGTTCTTCTTAAAGACACCAGGATCTATTGGCACAACGACGAGACCGAGCGCCGTAAGTTGCTGATGCCTTTTTTCTGGAGTGAGATCGCTGGCAACGGGCAGCTGTTAGGTAATAGAAAATACAAGAATCGCGTCGATTGCGATAACCCACACTGGTTTTCTTATCCAGGATACAATGAGATGCTTACGGGGTTCATCGATCGTAAGGTGAAATCGAACGATAAGGTCGATAACCCGAATATGACCGTGTTCGAATATATCGCTGGTCAGCCCGCATATGAAAATAAAGTCGCTGCGTTCGGCACGTGGGGTGTATTCCCTTACATCTTCCGTGAGAACCGGTCCCGCATATTTGTCAACGCCGGCGACGACGAAGCAGAAGGGGAAATGTCGGATCGCGAGAAACTTTTAAATGAGCTCCAACAGTTGTTGCCGAACCCGGTAACTGAACGTCACGATGTTTTTACGGCATACTTCGCGATGGAGTATATGAAGCGTGAACATCCCAGGGCGGTGTTCATCGGGCTCGACGAAACGGATTCGTACGCTCACGGCGGAATGTACGATCAGTACCTTCATGCAGCTCATCGTTCCGACGAGATCATCAGGCGCCTGTGGGCATTTATTCAAAGCGATCCTGAATACAGGGATAACACGACCTTGATCATCACCACCGATCATGGCAGAGGTCGTGGCTACCGGCACGATAAACTGAACTGGCGGAGTCACGGGCGCCTGGCATTCGGCTCCGGCGAGGTTTGGATTGCGGCCCTAGGCCCGGATATCGATCCGGTAGGAGAGAACCGGTCGAAAGCAAGTCATACACTCAGCCAGGTTGCATCGACTATTGCATCGTCACTTAAGATCGATTCCTATTCCAACAGGAAGACCGTCGCGCCGCAGATTGATTGTTTATTTAAAAAAGAAAACCCGCTGTCGGCAAAAAATAAGTAAGTTGCTTGTCATGATCGTGACCTGCGGCACCTACTTGTATTCGTCGATACTCAAGAAATTCCTTATTTGTCATCCTACAAGAACCCGCTGGAATAACTGGTCCATCCCGAAAGGTTTGATGGAAGCCGGCGAATCCGTTTACGATGTATGTATTCGTGAGTTGAATGAAGAGACGGGGATCGATATTTCGGAGATAAACATTCTGTCGCAGCATCAGTTGCCGTCACGCAAGTATAAAAAGCAACAAAAGAGCCTTGAGTCGTTTCTGGTAATCACAGATAGCGACCTTTCAGGTCATAAATTCACGAGTAATCTCGTGGAGGGAAAAGATTTCCCGGAGAACGACAAGTGGAAATGGGTAACTCTTGAAGAAGCTGTCGGGATCATTCACGAGTCGCAGGCGGAAAATCTCCCCGTCATTGCAACCTTGATCGGATAAACTCTTTGTCCGATTCCCGTTTGGCGAGGTCCAATGCACGCTTCAGATAATCTGCAGACCTGTGATTGTCGATGTCTTTGTATAATTCACCGAGTAGAGTGAAATAGTATTGATTGTTCTTCTCTTCGAGATCTAATTTTTCAGCCTGCCTTATGGCTTCTTCCTTTCCGTGAACCTTCGAGAATGCATACGTTCTGTTGATGGCTGCCATCGGGGAATATTCGATCGTGAGCAGGTGATTGAATAAGGTCAGAATAGTTTCCCATTTTTCTCTTGAATCTTCCCTGGTATGCCAGTATGCGATGTTAGCTTCGAGATGATATTTTGAAAGTTTATCTCCCTGCGCAGATTCTTTGAGATGAAATACTCCTTTGCCGGTAAGCTCAGGGTTTCGTTTTGAAGAATGAAAGCACATCAGCGCCTGCAACGCGTTTACATCGGGGCGATTTGTTTTGAGATTTCCGACAAGCATATACGTGAGCCGCATTGCTTCGACGCAGAATTCATCGTTGTCGGAATAATAGCCTTCGTTAAACAAAAGATACAATGTCAACAAAACACTGTCGAGTCTCTGATTGATCTCGACATCGTCGGGAAGGCGTATTTCGATATTTTCACTTCGTAGCCTCTCTTTAGCCCTCATCAGTCGTTTCGTTATCGTCTCACGATTTGACAGGAATGCGTCGGCGATCTCGTCAATACCAAAGCCACAAAGAATTCTTAAAGCGAGTCCTGTTTGTGCTTCGACAGGAATAGACGGATGACAGATAGCGAACAGCATCTGCAGACGGCTGTCTGAGATATTCTGCTCCGACAGATCGATCTCTGGCTCCTCGGCGCGTGGTGAGCCCTCCAGTATTTTCTCTGCAACTTTTGAATTAAAGATCTCGTCCCGGTGGAGCTGATTCTTCGCTTTATTCTTTGCAACGGTGTAAAGCCACGCCGTGGGATTTTCAGGAAGGCCCTTGTGCGGCCATGTCTCAAGAGCCTGTGCAAACGTTTCGCTTACAATATCCTCAGCAGCCTGGATATTACCGGCGCCAAAATACTTACAGAGCACAGCAGTGATCTTACTGTGCTCTGTTCTGAAAAGATGTGGAATGAGTTCCGTAAAAAATCAATTATGACCCACTTTTCTTACTTCTACGGTATTGCCTTCTCCCTGTAACACCGGGCATCCCTTTGCAAACTCGACGGCTTCGTCAACATCTTTCGCTTTCACAATAATGTAACCGCCGATGGTTTCCTTGAGATCGCCGAAAGGTCCATTGGTAACCACATTTTTGTGATGCACCACTTTGGCGCCATCCATCGGAAGTCCGTTGCTGCCAACGTATTTGTTTTGCGCGGCGATACTACCGATCCAATCCATGGTCTGCTTCATCCAGATCTCCATTTGTTCGGGCGAAGCTATTTTACTGCCGTCTTCATGACGAAATATCAACATGTACTCGTTCATAGTGTTTTTTTAATGATAACAAACGAGTCCGGAAAATATGGACAGGCGAAGTTAATTATTTCGCGATCCAGGTGTTGAGGGCCTGGCTGGGAGTTTTTATCACCACTTTGATAACGGGAGAATCGGATTTGAATGAGGCCTGAAATTTTTGTGATCTCACGGGGACTTCTGCGATCCTGACATACTGGTCTTTGTCGCCTTTTTTGAAATTGTTGGTGGGAGTGACAAAGATCTCCAGTTTGCGATTGTCGGTCACGTAGCTCTTCCATTCAAGCTGGATCTTGTCCCCTTGCTTCGATGCTTTCAGATCTGAAAATTCGAGAGGTCCGATGAATGGAACGCCGTCCAATTCATCGCGTGTTGCTTCGGGAATTTTGATCCCCATGAAATTGGTGATCGACGGAAGAATATCGACAACGGCGGGCGTGCTTTTGAAATGCTCGTTTAGATCCTTGCTGTTTGTAACGATCCACGTAAGACGCTCACGATCTGACTGACCGCCGTGATCTTTTCCTGTCTGCGCATCGCGGCCATGATCTGTAGTGACGATGATGAGCCAATCTTCGTTGAATGACGACTGGCGCACAGCGATCGCATCCCAGATGCCTTTGATCTGCTGGTCCGCATTCCTGATCGCGTTATAGAACTGATCGCTGTCGCCGTACCGGTGGCCCATGTCGTCTGTGTATTCCAGGTACACCCACGAAAGATCGGGACCGCTGTCCCGTATATACCTCGCAGCTTCGGCTGAAACTGCTGCGTCAATATTTTTAATATGATCGGCTTCTTTGTTGTGTGGATATGTGACGGTGTCGAGTTCGAGTCCGTCGAATGAATAGTCGAGAACATCTTCTCCGACGAGCTTCGTCCGGTTGTCGGTCCATGTGGAGAAGATTGCAGTTCTTAATGAAGGCTTTACTTGTTCTGCGATCTTAAAAATATTCAGATAGTTGTAATTAGGATCGTTGATATCGTTGTCCCAGACATTGTGCTTGTTGCCCCAAACGCCGGTGATGAGATCGTTGTAGCCGGGAGCGGAGATGGTGGGTGTTTGGTTGTAAGTTCCTTTAATGCCGCCGGTGTAAGCAAGCGTAAAGCCGCCGGCTTTAGAGATCTCCATGAGAGCAGGCGGCTGAAGCTTTTCGATAACATCGCCGGGGATGCCGTCGACGATGATGAAGACGGCTTTTTTCTGTTTTGAGGATTGGGAGAGGGAAGGCGTGACTGATGCCAGGACGAAGAGGAAAGGGAAGATTGCCAGGAGCCGTTTCATCTGACAATTGTACGCAAAGGAGAGGATTGTTTTGTTAATTTCTTTTTATGTCTCGATTTAGATTTGTGGAAGTCGTCATATATTTTGTTGCCAGGTCGGAAGTGCATTCCGAGTTCAAGCCATATGCGGTGGATACCTGGAATAGACGAAGTGACGCCACCGCGTTCGATTCGCTTAATATCCTGGATTTTAATGCCGGTGCGTTTGGCGAGGTCCTCCTGTGAAAGATTGAGTTCGCGGCGTTTGTGACGGATGTCGTAGGCGATGGCTCTGAATAAATGTTTGATCTCGAATCTATCACGTTCGGGAGTGCCGATTGGGCCCAAGTGTTGTTCTATTAAATCATCATGACTGATCATATAGTTTATGTTTTGTTCATGTAGCGGGATCGAATTTCATTCGCCCGTCGTAATTCATTCGCCGGTATTTTCTGTGTCTTCTTTACAAAACCGTGAGTTGTCACCATTAACCGACGCGCATTTTCATTAGTTAAGAACGCTAAAAATCGATATTCAAGGCCTTCGCATTTTATTCGGAATTCCCAGATATCCTCCGTTAACTTTTTGAGAAGTTTCGGATCGTTATAAAGCGAGGCATCTTTTATGACACCGTCGATTTTGAGTTGACATTTAGGATCAATCGAATTCAAAAACTTTTCCGACGCAACAAGATGTTGGACTTCAAATCTTGGTGCCTTGTGATATGATTCAAAGTTAGGCGATCGTAAACGTACTTCACCAAGTATCTCTTTAAAAGATTTTTTCATGCGACCAATTAAGCCGCATGTGTTCCTAATAAGGTGAGTGAATGATCGTGATCGCCAGGTTAACCTGACATGGTATTAAGGAATTTGATCGTTCTCGATTCACTACATGTCACTTGGCTCAATGTGTATGACCACATTGCCCAATTCAGGAATCTCTTCTTTTAACTTGTCTTTAAGCTTGTGAGAAATGTCATGCCCTTCACGCACACTCTTCGAACCATCAACATTCGCGTGCAACTCCACCTGGAAAGTCATACCCGTCTTTCGTATGAACAGTTTCTCAGTCGCAACAACGCCGTCGACCGTCAGGGATATCTTTCTGATCAACTCCTCCAACTCGGGATAAACACTCTCATCCATAATCTCACCCAACGCCGGACGGAAGATCATATAACAATTGTAAATGATGAATCCCGACGAGAACAAAGCGGCCCAGTCATCTGCTGACTCATATCCTTCTCCGAAAATCAATGCTATCGATATTCCGATAAATGCCGTCACAGAAGTGATCGCGTCGCTGCGATGATGCCATGCATCGGCTTTCAACGAAGAACTGTTTGTCTCTTTACTTTTTTTGATCACAAAACGATACGATGCTTCTTTCCAGATGATGATCACAGCCAGGATCCACAGTGTATAAGCTTGGGGTGCTTCATGCGGAGTGCGGATATTTTCAATACTCTGAACGGCAATAACGACAGCAGAAATAATGAGGAATCCGACAACGATGAAAGTTACAAGCGGCTCTGCACGCCCATGCCCGTAAGGATGATTGGCATCGGGAGGTTTGCTGGCATAACGAATTCCTATTAACACCAGGATCGAAGAGCATGTATCGCCGGCAGATTCAATAGCATCGGCGATCAATGCAAATGAATTTCCGAAGAAGCCGGTCAGTGCTTTGATGGCGGCCAATCCAAGATTGCCGAGTATACTGAACCACGTGGTTTTTTCAGCCGTGTGCGCGTGCTCCTGCGACATCCACTTTTACTTTTTCTCTGAATCCAAAAGTAAACATTATAGACACCACCAGCGCAAAAACAAGTGGAATCATCCAGAACGATTGCCATTGTTCCAACGTCTGTGTATCGCCCATGATCGAGTTAAAAATCTTTCCACCTGCAATAGTGCCCAACCCTTGTCCAATACCATACGAGATCAATACAAACAATCCCTGTCCCTGTGCCCGTATCGCCGGCGTTGCTTTCGAATCGATATACACCTGGCTCGCAACGTAAACGAAGTCATAACATGCGCCGTGAAGTAAGATCCCCGCCACCATCATCCATACCACGGCATCGGGTGCGCCGAGAGCAAATAGCCCGTAGCGGACAGCCCACGCTGCAAGTCCCATGATCAACACCCATTTGATGCCGAGCCTTCGAAAGAACCACGGCATGCAGAGAAGGAACACGACCTCCGACATCTGTCCGAATGTCATTTTGAAAGCAGGGTCTTCGACGCCGGCTGTCCTGAGAAACACAGGCACGTATGGAAAATAGACGGCAAAAGGAATACTGATCAGCAGCAGTCCTGCAACAAATACAACAAACGATGGGGAATACAAATGCTTCAATGCATCGACACCCAGCACGTCGCGAAATGAGAGCTTCGTTCCTTTTCCCCTGGGCGGAATATCAGGCAACGTGAAACTGTAAATTCCCATAACGATTCCCGCGGTTCCTGCAACATACATCGGAAGCGCCGTTGTGTCGCCTTTCAATAACAAGCTCACGAGAATTCCTGCTGCGATCCAACCTATGGTCCCGAATAATCTTACAATTGGAAAATCTTTCTGTTTGTCGTTAACGAGATGGAATGCAGTTGCGGATGCAAGGCTTACCGTGGGCATATAGCAAAGCATGTGGAACAAAAGGAAGATCAGGAATGCTGTTCCGGTGAACGAAGGAGCCAGCAGAACAAACAGGCCACTGAGGATGTGCATCGTGCCCATCACTTTCTGAACAGGAAAGAACCGATCTGCGATCATGCCCAAAAAGAATGGAGATATGATCGAACCGATCGGGCTTGCGAGGTATGCCAGGTAAATGAGATCAGACATTCCCTGCGCTTTCATATAATTCCCGCCTGTTGCATACCAGGCGCCCCAGATAAAGAACTGGAGAAACATCAGCACGCTGATGCGCGCATTGGCGCTTACCCGGTGATCATTACTCATCGATCATCGAAGGCTACGCAAGGATGCTTTTTGCTATAAGGCCTTTGATATATTTCATGGCCATTTTCGTGGCCTTATCTACTTCCTCAACACCCTGGATCTTATGATTCTTGATTAAGGGCAAACAATATTCAGAAACGAGATATCCTTTGTAGTTGATCTCCTGCAGCCCCGCGATGAATGTTTCATAATTGATCTTCCCGCCGTGCGTTGGAGCCGGCTCCTGCTCGATCTCTCCATCTGCATTCTGCCTGAAGTTCCAGGCGCCATAGTGTGTATACGCGATATGATCCTTACAAGCTTCGATAGCTTCCTTCACGTATTCATTCTTTTGACGATCGAAGAATAAAGGAACATCGAGACACAATTTGATATTCTTCCTTTCGAGCTCATTCAACATGGCGAGCGTATCTTCGTAACCGGGTGACAAGACGGGAGCATGATTCTGCAACAGCAGTGTGATTCCCATATCGCTGGCCCAATCGGCGACCTCACGAATTCCTTCGATGGCACGGTTCCAAACTCTAAGATCCGACGCGTTGACAGGTTTGAAATAATTTCCACGATCATAAGGAGCATACGATGCGATCGCCTCCTCATCATTGATGATCCCGGGCCACGCTGCGAATACTTTCACCTGGTCGATTCCAAGGTCTTTGGCCATCTCAAGCGTGAGCTTCATCATCGCAAGATTATTCTCACGATCTTCCATATGCCGCCCGCAGAAGTTGCTCATGCTCTCGAGTGCACACAGAGCGATGCCTTCATCGGCAGCGACTTTCCTGATCCTTTCTCTTTCTTTTTTGGTGATATCGACGGGACTGGCGATCGGGCGTTTGGTTTCGATAGCCAATGCCTCAAAGCCAAGCGATTTAGCTTTGTGGATCTGTTGCTCAATTGACATCGGCGTGCCTTTGTAGAACAAGCCGGCATACGTAACTGAAAGGAGGGCGAACTTCATGTCGATGAGAATTTTTATTGGAATATGAAGTTATAAAAAAATCACTTCATCTCCTTAAGCTCTTTTTCCTCAAGCGTTGCCTCTATCCTTTCCTTTTTAAGATCTGTCCGCAGGAACGCATACAAACTCATATAGACATTGGCTATCCAAACCAATGCAAAGCCGCCTATCACATAACCTACCCAATTGGTCATCAACAGATGAAAATCTGTCAGTACGATAAAAAGAATTGTCACGTAATGACTGAAGCAATATTCACACGTGAAGAGGTAGAAGAATTTTCGGGTCAAAATATATTTCGACTCCTTACTTTTTTTAACACAGTACTCATGAGGTTCCCGGAAGATCTCCTCATGAGTAACTGTCCATGCTATACATGCGATCGGCAGTGGCAATATCAGCAGCCAGAATAATTGCTCGCCCCACGTCACTTCACACGCAGCCTGTTTTCAACATTCGTTACACCCGAAACAAGTTCGGAAATATCTTCCGCCCTGCGCTTCGACGATTTGTCGGGAACCGTACCCGTAAGCGTAACCTCGCCGCTGGCAACAGTCACTTCTATCTCCGAAGCATCAACGTATGCATCATCCGTGAGCCTGCAGTTGATGTCTTCGCGGATACGATCGTCGGAACGCGTAAATCCCTTCGGACCTTTGCCACGGTGTTTTGCACGCTCATCGTTTCTCTGATTGTGCTCACCAAAATCGTATGACTCGTCGTGACGTTGATTCCAGGTTCCACGCTGATCTCCCATACCAAACCTGTTGTAATCGTATTCACGACCCGATGGGTAATCTATATGTTCGTTATCGAAAGTGCGGCGGCGCTCATTGATCCTTCCATAGCCGCGATCTGAAGATGTGGTCGTAAAGTTTGAATTACCCCAGTCCGAAAAATCATGACGACGATGACCTACTCTTCCGCTAGCGGGAAGTCCAAAGTTGTGACGATGATTTTCCTCATTGCGTTCGTTCCATGCCGGTTGGGTGGAATTATAGTAATAGTCGCTGGCAAAGCGTTGATCATTGCTGCGCCTGCGACGTGATTTTATGTCTGACCTGTCCATAACACACCTGTTTATTTGTGTGTTTCGAGCCAAAATTATACCGAGAGGGTAAAATCCGGCAGTCTTCTTATTTCCCCGCCTGCAATCGCTGACTCGTGTGCAAGAATTCCCACACAAGTGATGTTCGCAGATTGCTTCGCATTTGGATAAGGTTGCCGCTTGTTAACGAGGGCCATGAGAAACTCATGTGCCAGGTGTGGATGAGAGCCGCCATGTCCGGCGCCCTGGATGAACGACAAATGCTGGTTGCTGTCGGAGTCGTAAACGCCGCCGGTTGTAAAAGCTGCGATCTCTTTTGGCAACAGGTGTGCGTAGTCGGGAACTTTCACACGCGAAGGTTCTTCGCCCACATGAACAACATGATCCTCATGTTCTATCTGTGTCCATTCGAACGCTTTCTTTGAACCGTAGACATCGAAGCTCTCACGGTATTGGCGTGCCGTGTTGAACAACGAGCGTGTGATCTCTGCGGCCAGATCCGAGTTCCTGAATTTGATGTGGCAGCTTTCTATTGCGAAAGGCGAGTTATACTTCGGAATAAGATGCTCGCTGATGCGGCCAGATCCGAAACATGAAACATACTCGGCTTCGGCGCGCGTGAGGGCAAGTACCGGACCAACACAATGAGTTGCGTAGTGCATAGGAGGCAGGCCTTCCCAGTAGCCCGGCCATTTTTCCATTTCCTGTTGATGTGACGCACGAAGGAATTGAATTCTTCCAAGCTCGCCTTTGTCATACATTTCTTTCACGAAGAGAAATTCACGACTGTAAACAACAGTCTCCATCATCATATATGTGAGACCGGTTTCTTCTACTGCTTTCACGATCTCACGGCATTCGTCTACCGTTGTGGCCATTGGCACCGTACACGCAACATGTTTGCCCGCACGCAGGGCCGCAATAGACTGCGAAGCATGCATATGGATCGGGCTATTGATATGAACGGCGTCGACGTTGGGATCTTTTAAGAGTTCATTGAAATCGGAATACCTCTTTTCGATCCTGAAGGCATTGCCAATTTCATCGAGCTTCGATTGAGTACGTTGACAGATCGCATACATGTTGGCATCAGGATGCTTTTGATAAATAGGAATGAACTCGGCGCCGAAGCCAAGTCCCACGATAGCAATATTGATCTTCCTGTTACTCATTTTTTGATCTGTTCGAAATAAAACACCCCGTTCTTGTTCCCGATGGCGAAATCCAGCAGGCCGTCTTTATTAATATCATCGGCTTCGAAATTGATCCCCACGCCGGAGTTATCATCAATCATGTGGCGCTTCCAAACCGGTTTTCCCTTTCCGTCTTTCAATAGTTCGAACCAGTAAATAAAAGGTGGCTCCATTCCACCGGGACCTTCGCCCTGGTGAGCGAAATATCTTTTACCTGTAATGATATCCGGAAGACCGTCGTTGTTTATATCTTTCATAACAACACTGTGAACTTCAGAGAACGTACTGTCGATCACATGCCTCTTGAAACTGATGTTATTGTTTTGATCTTTGATCTGCTCATGCCACCACAGTCCATAATTATGGGCTGATCCCGAAACCACGTCTGTATCACCATCGCCGTCGAGATCGTACGGAAGCATTTGAGAGCATGGATAACCGAGGTTTGCCTCATGCCATTTCCATGATGTTGCTTTCATGTCTTTCGGAGCTTCCCACCATCCACCGATGATCATCACATCTTTGATCCCATCGTTGTTGATGTCGCCCCAGCCTAAACCGTGTGAGAACATGCCGACACCTTTAGCTTTCGGTTCGCTGATGGCGTGGCGCGTCCACGTAACTTTTTTCGCTTTCACAGAATGACTCCACCAGTTCATTTGACCGGTCTTCTCGTTGCCAAAAACAAGGTCCTGTTTTCCATCACCGTCGATGTCGGCCATCATGGGTGATTCATTCGACGCAATGGAGTCGATCAGCGTGCGTGTCCATAGAACATCTTTCGCCTGAGGATTTTCCAGCCAGTAAACTTCCTTGCCGGGAAAATCGAACAGGATCATGTCGGGCCAGCCGTCTTCGTTCACATCGGTAGCGAAGTTGAGGAAGGAGTCGCTGTAACCTTTGTTATAAAAAAACTTTTTGTGTTTCCAGACATCGTGAGCTTTCCATTCGGGAGCTTCGAACCATCTTGCTCCGGCAATGATGTCGGGCCTGCCATCTTTATTCACGTCGGCAATGGTTGAGCCTTCGGTATAGAACTCATCCCAAATGTGATATTTCTTGAACTTGACCTCCTGTGCTCTCGAAACTATCGAGACAAACAGGAATATGATCAGGAAGCTTCTCATAGATTCAGCAAGTAATTGACCAGTTGATAAAAATCTTTTTCAGGGATCGTGCTTTCAAACGAATCGGGCATCAGGGTAAACTTCGAAGGTGTTTCTTCGGCGATGTCACTCTTCGCGATCGTAAATTCTTTACCAGTGATGTCCGCATAGACTTTCGAGTTTCCTTCATCGCGGCGAAGCAGACCGCTTTTTACAGAGCCATCTTTAAGTTTAACCGTATAATTCTGGAACGCCTTCGAGATATTCCTGTTAGGATCGAGGATCTTCTCCATCAGGCCGCGGGCTCCTGTTTTACCGATGCCGTCGAGCTGCGGAGCAACGCCCATCTGTCCATTGAGCTTATGACAAGCGCCACAGTTCTGCTGGAATACCATCGCACCCGAATCCAGACTTAACTTCGAACGGTCGAGTGCTTCGAACGAAGCAAGCCTTTCATTGATCACCTTTTGTTTTTCTTCACTGATCGCGGGAAGGTCTGCCGTAAGGTCATTGAACTCCTGCTTTTGTTTTGCGGAAGCGTTCAGTAAGATCAGGTCCTGGGTGCGAGCCTGCACCAGCGTGCGCGGAACGATCTGTCCCGCTTTCACTTTTTTGAAGATGATGTCTTTACCTTCAGGCGATCCCGCAAGCGCAACCACCATTTCCTGCTGAACGGCTATCGGGATGGAGGTCACGCCATCCAAAACTTTGTTAAGGGTCTTCCCGGGGAATTCAGCCATTGTAGCCACAACGCGCCTGCGGAACTCTACTTCAGGATCGTTCTTGATAATATCACCGCCAAGGGCAGCATACTTTTCGAGATCGATCTTTAACAGAGCTCTTAAAGCAGCCGTGCGAATATTCATCCCAACTTTAGATCCCCGGTCGATAAATGCTTTAAGATCTCCGTCCAGTGATTTTATCTTGTAGTCACCGGCAATAGCCATTGCAGTAAGCTGTCCGTTCCATTTTGTATCCGTCTCCGTCGTATCCGTGGCCGGGTATGCCTTCAACAGGTCAGCAGCAAGCTGCGGCGCCCATTTAGTGAACAGCTGTTTGTTGTCTTTAGCGCCGCGCAATTCCAGGCCTTCCAGCATTCCCCGATATAACAAAGTCCTCTGGGTGAGATCTGAAGAACCCGAAAATGCTTTGTCGACTACCGAAGGAAGTTGGGCGATAGGAGTAAATCTTGCGATCTGCCTGAATGCAGGTCCGATCTTATCTGCCGGCAGCTGGTATTGTTGCATGTAACTTGTGAGATATGTTGCCGCACCCGGCAAAGGCACATCCACCATCACTCCTGCGATCAGCCCTGCATCTTTCTGATCCCATGCTTTAGCCACAGCCGCTGCTAATACATCTTCGTGACGAAGTAAATTCCTCAACACAAGTCGTCCTGTATAAAATAAATGGTTGTCAAAATCTTCTCGTGTGTTGTGAAGGACATCCAACGCAGCCTGAACAGACTCGAGTGCCGGATACTTTACGAGCAACTCGGTTGCTACCCGTTGCACGTGCGGATCTTTGTCACTCAATGCGTTGTTGATCGGTGAATAGAACTTTTCATCTGATGGTTTTTCTACCAGTACACGCAACGCGTGAATTTTGATCAGTGGATCATTGCTCTCCAGCATGGCGGATAATTGTTCATCGGTTAGTCCGCCGAGCCGGTGCAAAGCCCACGCTGAATGAATAGATTTTAACGGGCTTGAATTGCTTTGGAGAATCTCTGTCAATGAGGGAATAGCATCTTTGCCAATTCTATCTGTCAATTGATCCGTCGCCAGCATCCTCGTCGGAAGATTCTTCGATTCTAATTGCTCCATGAGTTGCTTCACATCCATTTCCGTCAAATTCACCTTCTCATTTTTCTTCCCTTTGTAAGCTATCCTCCATATCCTTCCTCTTTGCTTATCTCTTTTTGGATGGTCTAAAGAAACTTCATAATGGCCAATGATCGCGTTATAGAAATCTGCAACATACAACGCACCATCTGGTCCCAGCTTGATGTTCACGGGACGGAACCATGGATCTTCACTTTTTATAAAATCCACTTCCGATTTTCCCACGGGCGACGAGCCCTTCCATGTTGCCGAATAACGATGCACTCTCGAGTTCACTACATCGCCGATAAAAAAGTTACCCTGGAATTCCTCGGGAAAAAGAACGTCTGCATACTGTGTGATACCTGCGAGGGCCGTCGCCTCTTTGTCAAGCGATTTCATATCGGGACCGAAACCCATAACCGGCACTTTACCAAAATGAGGATAGTCGGCGCCGCGGATCAACTGGTATAATGGAGAGCTGTGACTATCGGTCGAATACACGTACCCGTACTGATCGAACACGAGTCCGAATGGATTCACTTGCCCGAAGGTCAATTGCTCCACGTGACTTCCATCAATCTTAAAACGAAATGTATTACCCGACTCGAGTGTAATGGAATCGCCGTCCGTACCCGCGAAGGTCGACTTATTCGCGAATCCATGGCAGGCGTGAACCCAGCCATCGTAGCCACGAATAAGATTGCTGATCATACCGTGAGTATCGCGATAACCGAAATGTCCGAGTATAAGCTTGCTGCTTTCAGGTTTGTCGTCATGATTTTCATCGATGAACTTATAAACATTGGGAACGCTATAGCTCATCACACCATCGACAGTGGGATAAACGCCGATAGGAATATTCATGGTATCGCTCACGACCGTGAATTTGTCGGCTTTACCATCGTTATCGGTGTCTTCCAGAATGGTTAGTTTATCTGTCGGTTTTTTATTGAATGTGGGGAATGGGTATTCGAAGGATTGAGTGACCCACATCCGGCCTTTCGCATCGAAGGTGATGTTCATCGGTTTATCGATGTCGGGTTCCGAGGCGAAGAGCGTGATCTCGAAACCTTCCGGTACGATAAATCCGGCGAGCTCTTCTTCAGGAGATCGCGGTTCTGTGGGACGGATGTTTTCAGAGAAATTTGGTCCGCTCGTCTTGCTGTCGTCAGCAGGTTTTGGGCTTTGCTTGCAGGCGGCCAGGGAGACGAGAATTAAGATGAATGCTTTTCTCATGACGAAGGTTTTTCTCATGGTTTCGGGATAATATTTAAATATCCACCGAAACCGATTGAAATCCTTCCACTATTTCAGCCAATTCTGACTGTTTTTTAACATAAAAAGAGAAAATGAGGCGATTTTATGGTAAAAAAGGATGTATTTCTCGCTTCCGGGACACGATCAGATGCAATCGCCAACCGCTACCCCTGAAACATAGTTGCCCCTGATCCTGATCTTCGGATTCCTTTTCTCAAACTCCGCGATCCTATCCAATATCTGCCGGTGCCCTAGATAAAACTGTGGGATGCCGTTCCTGAACTCTTCGACATGGATCACCTTCACGATCGCGGGCTGTAAGATATGTTTGAACTCATTCAGAGCTCCTTCAACTGTCGCAGTGAAATCATATGGCCTGTCGCCACCGCAGAACAACACAAACAATCGCCTTTCTTCTGAAACTTTAGATGGGAAAATATTTGAAACACTGACGGCTCCCAACAGCGACATCCTTTCTTCACTAGGCACAAGAAATCCGAAGCCATCGAATTTTATCCTGCCAGGAACAGTTTCAACAAAGATCTGCCACAGGTTGCTGTATTTGATAGATGCGAGCTGATCGGCCAGGTCCTCATCATACTTTCTTATCAATTCAGATGTTACGAATGCCGGTGTGGTGAGATAGATCTCGTCAAAAGAATCAAAATCATTGAGGGGAGAATTGAATCGAATAGAAACCTTCTTCGCCAGCGCACTCGTCAATGCTGCGATCCCTCCTTTGATCGAAACTATCTTCCTCGGCGCCCTGTTTTTGATAACAGACCTCGCGCTCAGCAATTCGGCATTACCTGCATAGATCCCGTTCATTAACGGATTGAATAAACGCTCGTACGCTTGCTTGCCGAATCGTCTTGATGCGTACGAAGCAACGGATTCATCTGTATCGCCTTTACTTGTGAACAGCGCCTTAAGCATCGAAGCCTTCCCGCCGATCGACAACAACGAGCTCATTGGACTTGCCTTATGCAATTTTCCATTCGAATAGATATAGCGAATCTTTGTCGCATCTGTGGCTTCTATGATCTCGAGACCTAACTCCGACGCCAGTGCTTTCAAGGCCGGCGTTTCAGCGATACTGACAGGACCCAGGTCGAGCTCGAGTCCATCGCAGTAAATGGTCCCGATCTTTCCGCCGGCCTTTCCTGTCGATTCGAAGACGGTCACATCATTGCCTTCTTTCTTTAACCGGTACGCTAAAGAAAGTCCGGTGATCCCGGCACCCGCAACCGCTATCTTCATGCCCATAGCGTTGCGTGTTCTGCCTCGCGTTGATTGCACCACGACGCGAACGTGTTCACCCACGGTTTGAATGTATTCAGGCAGGGGATAACGGTGAACGACTCGCCACCTGCATTCATAAAAATTTCCTTACCTCCAATCGCGATCTCCTCGAGCGTCTCAAGGCAATCGGCCACGAAGGCGGGACATACTACGACGAGATCTTTAATTCCCTTTGAAGGATATGTCCCGAGGACTTCGGCCGTAAACGGTTTTATCCATTCGTCGCGACCCAGGCGCGATTGAAACGAGATCGAATATTGACCAGGAGTCAGGTTTAATTTTTTCGCGACAAGGTGCGATGTTGTTGTTACCTGGTGTTTGTAACAAGTTTCCCAGGCTTTCGATGGAATGCTACAACAATCTTCAGTCGAATAGCAATGATTTCCCGTACTGTCACTTTTCTTCAGATGCCTTACCGGCAATCCATGGTAACTGAATAAGAGGTGGGGAGATGAGGAGGGGAGGAGGTGGGGAGGTGAGGAGGTGACGAGGTGACGCCTTATACTTTCCGTTAAAGCATCTATATAGTCGGCTTCCTTATAGAACGGTTTCAGGACCTTCACCTCAAATTGCTCTTTCCTCTCCCTGATCTGTGTCAACACATGCTCGACCGCAGTTTCGTACGATGACATCGCATAGTGAGGGTACAACGGCGCCACGTACAATTTCTTTAACCCGGGTTCTTGTTTTCGCAGCTCATCGAGCGCTTTCTGCGGTGTGGGATTTCCATAACGCATCGCGATGGCAACAGGCATATCCACCAACTGCCCGATCTCCTTTTTGAAAGATTCCGTAATGGCGATCAGAGGCGATCCGTCCTTCGTCCAAACTTTGGAGTAAGCGTGCGCTGAACGCTTCGGGCGGAAAGGCAAAATGAAACCTTTGACGATCACCGAGCGTACCAGGTACGGCGCGTCGATAACCCGTTCGTCCATAAGAAACTCCTGGAGGTATTTTTTGACATCTGGTACCGAAAAGCTATCGGGGGATCCGAGGTTCAAAAGGAGGAGGCCACAATCGTTCATGGTGCAAATTTTCAGGTTTTTGACTAAAGAAATACCCCGCGAATTTCTAAAAATGCCGCATGTTATCTTTTTTACTTTTATGGGTATTTTTGGGATTCAGCGTACGGTACTTTTAGCCATTTATGCAGCCTCGATTCTTTGTTGTTGGTCTCAGTTATAAGAAAACAGACCTTACCTACCGGAGCCGTTTCACATTTAACCCCGACGAATGCGTCGAAACCTATACTTCAAACGAAGGATTTTTCTTCATTCTATCGACCTGTAACCGCACGGAACTTTATGGTTTCGGCACCCATGAAGAGGCCCTTAAAACGATTCTCTGTAAAAAAGGCGATTGTACCCAGGACGTTATATACATTAAATCGGGCGAAGACGCAGTATCTCATTTTTTCAAAGTAGCCGCGGGACTCGATTCCCAGATACCCGGCGACTACGAGATCATCGCACAGATAAAGCATTCATTCCTGCTAGCGAAGCAACATTCGAAAACGAATGGTTACATGGAAAAGGTATTCAACTATGCCCTCCAGGCTTCGAAGGAGATCAAGAACACTACATCGTTCTCCGACGGAACGATATCAGTTGCTTTCATCGTAGCTTCTCAACTGGCTGTGATGAACATCAGCAGGGTGACGATACTAGGTGCCGGCGATACGGGAGTATTGGTCATCAAATATCTTCAGAAGCTCAATTCTAAAATTCAAATCAATCTTGTAAACAGGGATTCCGCGAAGCTTCATCTGGTTGCCAGCAAGCACCAGGTAATCCCGTTTCCCATCACAAGGCTGAAGGAAGCAATGGCTGATTCCGATGCACTCGTGGTTGCAACAAGCGCAAACACTCCGCTCGTCGATACAAATCACGTCAGCGGCGACAACCTGAAAATAGTATACGATCTTTCTGTTCCACGCAACGTTGCTGCATCATTGTATGCAACCATGAACGTGCTGGACGTCGACGCCGTATCGAAGCACGTTAACGAAACCATTGCCAACAGGCTCCAGGAAGTGCCGCGTGTTGAATCGATCATCACCGCGCACATCGACGAGTTCAAGAACTGGTCGCACAGGCGACAGCTTTATACCATTCACCCGTAAAATTTATTAGATGTTAAAGAACGACCTTCTTTTGAAGGCTCTTGCCGGTCAAAAAGTAGAACGACCTCCCGTGTGGATGATGCGCCAGGCTGGCCGCTATCTTCCTGATTTCAGGAAGTTGAAGGAGAAGTACGATTTCTTCGACCGCGTACGCAATCCCGAGATGGCTACGGAGATCACCATCATGCCTGTGAAGCAGGTAGGTGTGGACGCAGCCATCCTGTTTTCCGATATCCTTGTCATTCCACAGGCGATGGGCATCGAGATACAGATGGTTGAAAGCAAAGGACCGGTTGTTCCAACGCCGATCAGGATCTCATCACAGATCGATTCTCTGATAACGAGCGATATCGCACAACGACTCGACTATGTGATGAAAGCAATTAAGCTCACACTGAGCGAACTGAATAATACCGTTCCACTCATCGGTTTTGCGGGCGCGCCATGGACCATCTTATGTTACGTGGTGCAAGGCGGCAGCAGCAAGACTTTCGATCGTGCCCTGGATTTCATCACCGAACATCCTGAGCTGGCGCACCGGTTGTTGTCAAAGATCACCGATTGTACAATCGAATACCTTTCCGCGAAAGCTGACGCAGGCGTTCATGCAATACAATTGTTCGACAGCTGGGCAGGTATTTTGGATGAAGACGAGTACAAAGAGTTCTCTCATCAATACAACACGAAGATCATCAAGGCGATCAACGCAAAGGTGCCCGTAATTCTTTTTGCCAAAGATCGTGGCGAAGAGATCGGTCAGTTGATGGACTGTGGCGCTTCGGCGATGGGCATCGACTGGAATATTTATCCCGAGTCTGCCAGGAGACTATCACAGAACAAGATCACGTTACAGGGAAACCTCGATCCGACAACATTACTCGAGGATGTTGAAGTCGTTCGCGAAGAGACTAAAAAGATGATCAACCGGTTCGGCACTCAACAGTACATTGCGAATCTCGGTCATGGCATTCTTCCTGAAACACCCGTAGCAAACGCGATCGCTTTCGTTGAAACCGTAAAGAACTTCCGTCTTGGACAGAACTGATTTCATATCGTTCATCCACGAATATCAAAATCGACTCTGTACGCTGCTGGAGGCGGAAGATGGCTCGGCGAAGTTTAAAGAAGATCGTTGGGAGAGAACAGAAGGCGGTGGGGGGATCACCCGCATCCTGCAGGACGGAAAAGTGATTGAGAAAGCAGGAGTAAATACTTCTGTCGTTCATGGGCCGATCACCCCTGCATTGGCGCAACAGCTTCAAACTTCAGGAAAGGAATTTTTCGCGTGTGGAGTTTCCATCGTCATCCATCCATTGAACCCGATGGTTCCCACAGCCCACGCGAACTTCAGGTACTTCGAAACTGAGAACGATCGCTGGTTCGGTGGAGGAGGAGATCTTACGCCGTATTATTTCTTCGAAGAAGATAAAGCACTGTTTCATGGTGCGTTTCAAAACGCATCGGGACTTCATCACCAGGAGTTCAAGAAAAATTGCGACGAATATTTCGTAAACAAACATCGCGGTGAACGCAGGGGCGTTGGCGGAATTTTTTACGATTACATACGACCAAACGAAACGCTGGATGCCGACTATTGGTTTGCATTCACTAAAGCAAACGCCGAAGCATTCATCAACGGATACCTGCCGATCGTTCACCGGCGCAAGAGCGAATTGTATACTGATCGACACATACGCTGGCAGGAGATCCGCCGCGGACGCTATGTTGAATTCAATCTCATCCACGATCGCGGGACATTGTTCGGCCTTCGCTCCGGCGGGCGAACCGAAAGCATTCTCATGAGTCTGCCCCCTCGGGTGCGTTTCGAATACGATGACAAACCGGAAGCCGGCACGCCTGAAGCCGCATTGCTGCAGATCCTGAGAACCTGACGATTCCGGTTATAAGAAAACGATACTGACTACGGCGCATACATAGTTGTCGAAGGATGAAAATATCCAACAACCCGCAACCAACAACCAATAACCAACAACCAACAACTATTCGTGTTTCAAACCTTTCACGGGATTCTCACTCGACCCCTGGTAAGTTTTATAAACGAGTATCATCGCGGCAAAAGACATAATGAGGACGACGGGCAACAGCACTGTTTCAACAGCAGGATCGATGTGATAGGCGAAACCCGACAGCCATTCAGAAGCCAGCAGCATTCCAATCATGCTTCCGGTTACGACACCACCGATCGTTAAATAAAAAAATTCTTTCGACAATAACCCGATGAGAGAAGAAATCGGCGCACCAAGAACCTTGCGTATACTGATCTCTTTGGTTTTCTTCTCAACATGATGGATCGTAAGTCCGAGTAGCCCGGACCCGGCGATGACGATCGTCAAAAAAGTAAAGTAAATGAATATAGTTTGCATCGTCGTCTCCGCCTGGTATTGCTGATCGAAGTAGTCGTTCAGGAATTTATATTCGAACGGATGATCGGGTAAAATGCGCTGCCAGATTGTGCGAAGTTCGTCGATGTCGTTGGAGATCACTTTCAGGAACAGGTGACGTACCTCGGCTTTATTTCTGCTTTGCCCAACGATGATCATCGGCTCGATTTTGTTATGGAGCGATTTGAAATGAAAGTCCGGAATGATGCCAACGATCCGGAAGTCACCTGCATAGTTGTGGATATTTTCGCCAATTGGATTTTTCCAACCCGAAAGTCTTGCAAATGATTCGTTGACAACAGCTTTTCCGTTTACCTCGCTATCGTCGAGATCGTGAAGTGATTTTCCTTCGATGGCATTTAATCCCAGGATAGATGTATAATGACTATCTGCAGTTGTTGCCGAAACTATCGGCTCCCGTTTCTGCCCGTCGACCATTATTGTTATTGGCGACGAGGTGACATCGGTAGTACCCGGTGTGCTTGCGAAGCCACCGATACCAACATCGCTTACACATTTCAATTTCATGAACTCTTCGGCAAACGGCGGGTGCGCTTTAGCCAGGGAGTCGCCCGGTATATCCAGCACGATGATCTTTTCTTTATTGAAACCGAGATTCATCGACTTCATGAAATCGGTCTGGTAAAGAACGGTAGTTAAAAAGATCAGTAGCCCGGTGCTTAAAGCAAATTGAGTTGCCGTGAGAATTTTTCCGAGGGTACTGCTGCCGTTGTGAGCCACCTTCTGATTACGAAGGGCTTTTATCGGTCGAAACGAAGACAATACGGAAGCAGGATAGATCGATGACAGGATCGCGGTGATTATCAGGAGGCCCACGCTACAGCCAACGATCACAATATCGGTAACCTGTTTTCCGGAGACTGTGGTGAACAGCGACTGCATGACAATCGTGATGATCAATGCAAGAATTGCGGCTATTGCTACGGCGACACTCGATTCAACGAGGAATTGTCGTACTAGCTCACTCTTCTGTGCACCGGCAGCTTTTCGAATACCAACTTCTTTCGCGCGCTCGAGAGAAATTACGGTGGTGAGATTGATGAAGTTGAACAATGCAACGAGCAGTAACACGATTGCAACAATTCCAAGTATCCTCACATTCGCTTCATTTCCTTTAGGATTGTCCATTCCGGTACCAGTCCAGAAATGAAGACCAGGAAGTGCCTGCATATGCAGACCAAATCCTGCTACTCCGCCTGAACTGCGGGTCAGAAGGTCGGCGACCTCGGCTAGCTTGCTGGAGATGAATGCGGGATCTTCTCCCTCTCTCAATAAAATGTATGTCTGGTACGCGAATGCCAAACCCTGATCCTCTTCGCCGCCGAAGTTCCCATCGTACGCCATCGCATTGATCCATTTATCGGTGTTTGAAGGGACGTCTTTCATTACACCTGTGACTGTGTAGGGCTTTTTGTCGATCTCAACGAACTGGCCGATCGCGAAGCCATGGAAGTATTTCTTCGCGAGGGATTCGGAGATCACAATCGAATAAGGATTTTTCAGCGCAGTATTTGGATTTCCCTCGATCAAAGGAAAAGTAAAGACATTGAATACGGACGGATCGGTTTTTACAATGCCCTTTCTCTCTTTGTTGGTCTTATTGAAAATGGCTTCAACATCTTCGATGCGAACGAAGTCTTCCACCTGTGGATATACCCGCTTTAAGAAAGGTCCCGTCTTCTGATTTGTCCACAACAGATTTTGTGTGCTTTCCGGTGTTTGAAAGAGCGTTGTAAGCCGGTAAATACGAGGGGCCTTTTCATGGAATCGATCATACGTGAACTCATCGTACACGAAATAGAAGATAAATATGCAGCTTGCGAGGCTTATCGCGAGGCCGCCGATGTTGATGAATGAAAAGGTTTTATGCCGTGCCAGGTGGCGAAGGGCGAGGCGGATCGTATTCATCAAAATAAGTTAGATACTTATTCTGAGTATACAAATTGGAAGTACCACTTCTCTACCGACTCATTCGTTCCAAAGAACAGCACGGCTCCAATGCTTACTGCAAACAAGATTATGCTCCCGCTTTCATAACTTACCCAGCCCGAGACCGCCAGGAAACGGATGCCCTCGAGGTAATAGATCCACCGCTTTTGTTCCAGCAACGCCCCGCAATTGATCAGCGTAATAATGATCAGACCAACAGCGATGAATGCCTGGAACGGTGAAAGTTCATTCAGGAAAAGCGTTGTTAAGGTCAGTCCCAGCAATGCTCCTGCAATCTGCACATTTACGTATGCGCGGAACCTGAACGTCAGTCGCGGCGATGATTTTTCAGGTAACAGTTTTGCCTCGAGGTCTTCGCGTATCGACTGATCGAGATCTTCAGGCTTTCCGAAAATTAATTTGACAGACTGCCTGAAGCTGCCGCTGCGCCTGCACGCTTCCCACAATTCTGCATAGTAATGAAAATGTTGCCAAAGGAAGCTGCTGCTTTTCAAGGGATGAGTGAGGCCATAAACCGGTTTTTCTTCTTCTACCTGGAATGTCCCGAAAAGTTTGTCCCAGAAGATGAATATGTCGCCGTAGTTTTTGTTGAGATATTTCTCCTGTGAAGCGTGATGTACTCCATGATGCGATGGAGTTATAAAAATATACTCGAGCCAACCGAGTTTGCCGATCACCTGCGTGTGTGTAAAGAACGAGTATGTTCCATGCACGACGAGAATAGCGATCACCATCGCCGGGTGAAATCCAACGAATGGAAGTACACACCAAAAAAGATTTCTTACGATTGCCTGCAATGTCGTGATACGTGCTGAGACCGTGTAGTTGAAATCTTCGCTATGATGATGAACGATGTGCGCTCCCCAGAAAATATTGATCTCATGACCAAGCCGGTGATACCAGTACCACACAAAATCGGTGGCGAACAGCAGCAGCACCCACACACTCCAGTGATTTGGAATATTCGTGAGCGCATAGTGCTCATACACCCAATAATACAGGCCGTAAAAGGCACCGGTTATAAATAGATTCAGGAGCCGTTCTGCAATCCCGACAGAGATGTTGGCCACTGAGTTTTCATAGTTGAAAAGGTGCTCCCGGTTCTTTCTTTTCGCGATCCAATACTCGATCCCGAGGAATGTGAAAAAGGCTGGAATGATGAATGCTACCATTTAAATGAGGCTTGGAAGCCCAAAAATAGTCTTTTTATCAAATAATCTATAAAATCTATAGACTAAATAGGAAATGTAAGTTTTGAGCTATATGTTTGAGGCGTGATTAAATGAGAACGCCATGAAAACAAGACCTGTCGGAATTTTTTACGAGCATCCTTTGAACGTCGTACCATTGTTTAAGGAGCTTGAACGTCGTCGTATTCCTTTCATCAGAATTTTTGCAGCCAACCATCAATACAATCCTGCGGAGAGAGAAGTGCCGTTCAGTCTCCTTATCAACAGGGTGAGCTCTTCGGCGCACACACGTGGCAACTCACAGGGTGTATTTCACTCTGCGCATTACCTGAAACATGTCGAGCGCCTGGGCACGACGGTAATCAATGGAACCCCTGCACACGAGATAGAAAGTTCGAAGGCTCGCCAGATCGAATTGCTTGCAGAGCTTGGACTTCCATTTCCGAGGACGAAGATTGTGAATCACATCGATCAGCTGATCCCTGCTGCTTTGTCGTTGCGTTTTCCGATCGTCGTGAAGATCAGCCAGCCTGGCCGCTCGGGCGGACTTCAACGGTTTGCTTCTGTAACTGCACTACGGAAGGCGATCAGCCACCAGCAGATACACCTTGGTGTTGATCATACGGCTGTTATCCAGGAGTTTATCCCGGCGAATGACGGACACGTGGTAAGAGTAGAAACACTAAACGGAAAATTCCTGTATGCTGTGAAAGTTCCGGCGGGTCTTCACAATCCCGGTAAGATCCCGTTTGAGCCATATTCACCACCGCAAAAGATCGTGGAGGATGTCGAGCGGATCATCAAGTATGCACGTATCGATGTGGGTGCTGTAGAATACGTCGTAAGTGCAACGAATGAGCAGGTATACTATTGCAATATTATTGCGTTGTCGAATTTTGTTGGTGAAGAAACGATAGGGTTCGATGCGAACGTATCATTGGTGGATTATATCGAAGATAAAATTAAACCTTCGTATGAGTTCGACCTCGCGCCCGGAAGTTTAGAGTAGTAGAGTCCTGTGGGTACGGCTTATTCCGGAGAGATAGTGCATGAGGTCTATACTTGAAGGAAAAGCCGGCACCTCACGGAAAGTTGTACGCGGAGGATACGCAAAGAGGCAAAGGATATGCAAAGCCTTTGCATTTCTCCGCGTGTTCTCTGCTACCTCTGCGTGTCCTCTGCGTCCAGCCTGCCGGCGGGCAGGTCCACTTTAACCGGAAGTGTGATCGTAAATGTGGTTCCTCGATCCTTCGCGCTTTCTACTGCTATTGATCCACCATTATTTGTGATCAGCTCTTTCGTGATCAGCAATCCGATTCCCGACCCTTTTTCTTTGTGAGTGCCTAACGTTGTTCCAAGTTGATCATGCTTGAACAGCCGGTTCACCTGCTCCTCTGTCATCCCCACACCATTGTCTGATATCCTGAGCTGAACACAATTGGAATCCTGACTTGCAGTGATCGCTATGGTGCCATTCTCTCTCGTAAACTTGATGGCGTTCGTAAGAAGATTCCGGACAATGATCTGCATCTGTGTCCTGTCGGCCCACACAATAATCTCGTGAGGTACTTCATTCGACACGGTAATATTCTTTGCTTTCAGGTCGGACTCGAACTGGTGAATGACCTTATTCACTTTTTCGTGAAGATTTACATTTACCCGGTCGTTTTTCACATCCCGTAACTCGCTCTTGGCCCACTCCAGCAAATTTTCCAGCACGTACCCCGAAGCTGTCACCTGCTGTCCAAGTTTCGAGGCAACGGTAGCTACGTCGGCAGCATTGAGATCGCCGCTCTGGTACAGGTTCAGGATCGACGCAAGATTTCCAAGGGGTGTCCTTAAGTCATGACTGATGACAGAGAAGAGCTTTGTCTTCATGGTATTCAACCGCTCGAGTTCTTTGTTTGACGATTCAAGCTCTTTGTTGAGCTTCTTCCGTTGACTGCTCGTCTTATAAGTAACGATGGCGAGCACACTCAGTAATCCGATAATGAAGATGCCGGCATATTCCAGGTATCGTTGCTGATTGATGGTAGCCACATTGGCCTGGTTTACTTTTTGAAGAAGCTCCAATTCATGTTGTTTCTGTTCGAAGCTGTACGATAGCTGAAGTTGTTTCAGGCTCCGTCCATTTACCCGATTCTGTTTTTCTTCAGAAGCTTCGTGATACTTTGCATAATAGTCGAACGCTTTTTTGTAGTCGCCTTTGTGTGCATAAGCCATCGCATACGCCCTGTTGATCTCATCCATAGGATTGAAGAAATCATTGAACGAGATCTTCCGTCCCTTAATGAATGCTACGGCGCTATCGAGGTATGCAAAGGCATTTGCTATATTTTCCTTTCCCAGATATACTTTCCCGATGTTGGTGTACGTCTCGATCTCATTTTCGAACTCTCCTGTTTTCTTAACGATGGCGAGATTCTTTTTGTAATAGAATAAGGCGCTATCGTAATTCTCTTCGCGCAGGTGAATGCTTCCAATGTTACCGAGCAGGATAGCGATCCAGGCGGTGTCATTTGCTTTAGCAGCGATATCATACGCTTTGCGGAAATCCTGTTCGGCCACCCGCAGATCGCCCCGTTCACGTTTGATCAACGCGAGCCCGTTGAAACAGTTTATTCTCGTCCGGTGATCGAGTGAATCGGAAGTTGCCAATGACTTCTGGTAAAAGTCCTCGGCTTCGCCGAAATTTTCCGCCTTATGCTGGATCAGCGCAATCTGGAAATAACATAGTGCTTCGGAGCGATGTTTCGACTGCCGGCCGTACAGGTTCGCGCTCTCCATAAAATATACGATGGCTTCATGCATGCGACCATTGCCATACATGGTGCCGGCCCATCCGTAAACTTCGGGAAGAATATTGTCGGAAAATGGCTTGGACTGGGCATATCCCACGATATCGGAAACGTCTTTATCTTCGAACGAGAGTTTTCCCCCGTGCAGGGCGGATATCATTTCAGAGAAATTCCTGCTGAATTCAGGTGCCGTTTTTGAATCCTGGAGCTTGGTTTTGTATTCTGCTACCGTTTGGGCGGACACAATATTATACAGTGCTGGAATCAGCCAGAATGTAACAATGAACAGGTAGCGCTTCGTCACCGTACTCAAAAATACGATTCTTAACCATAAATTGTAATTATGAAAGAGCTGTCGGAATTCCTTAATGGCAAAAGCGAGCACACGGTGGGACTGTTCCGGGCGTTTATTGAAGCCTACCAGGAGATGGGAAAAATAACGGTGGCGCCCGCCAAGACCATGATCGGGATCGTGACCACGAAGCGTATCGCGTATATCACGAGACTAGGGAAAGATTTTATGGATGTGTGCTTTATGTTCGATCAGCCGTATAACGACAACCTCTGCTTTCATAAGATTGCACAAGTTCCCGGAACGAGCCAGTACAATCATTACTTCAGGATGATGAATAAGAGTGATATTAATAAAGAGGTGAAGAAGTATATGAAGATGGCGCTCTCACAATAACCACTATACATTACTCATTATCCATTAATCAATATCCGACATTGAGTATTGGTTAATGAATAATGTTTATTGAGCTACGCTTCAACCAGCTTATTATACTTATTCCTGTACTCGATCGGCGATAAGCCGGTGATCTTCCTGAAGGTCGTTCTGAACGCCTTGGTATCCGTATAACCAACCTTATACATCACCTCATTGATGTTCTCCCTCGACGTCTCCAAACTCATCTTCGCTGCTTCGATCTTCACACGCTGAATATATTCTACCAGCGTATTCGACGTCGCTTTCTTGAACCGGCGCTCCAGGTTTCTGCGACCCAAAGCAAACATCGAAGCCAACTGATCGACCGTTATCTTATCGTGGAAATTATTTTCAATATACTCCTGCGCCTTACGGATCGGTTCATCTTCGTGATCTTTTTGACCAGAGAAGATCATGAACGGCGACTGGCTTTCACGATCTATTTCTATCGCAAAAACTTTCGCACACAATATCGACATCTGCCTGCCTACATATTTTTCTATGAGATAAAGAACAAGATTGAGATAAGAATAAGCTCCGCCACTTGAATAGATCCCGCTCTCGTCTGTGATCACACGCTCTGCACTCAATTGAACTTCGGGGAACATCTTCCTGAAATCATTTTCAGCAAGCCAATGCGTAGCACACTTCTTGCCATTCAACAAACCCGTCTTTGCCAGCAGGAACGCACCCATGCATAAACTCGCTATTTCCGCTCCACTTTTATACTGACGTTCGATCCATGGCACAAAGTCCTTATTCACTTCCAGCGCACTGTTCATATCGCCATCGATAGCCGGAATAATGATGAGATCTGTAGTGGTCACTTCACCTAAAGTGAGGTCGCTATGAATAGTATAGAGTCCACCGCTGATCAGGGTTTCTTTTGCAAGTCCGACAAGCTGCACTTTAAAAGGTGCTTCGGCATTCTTGCTCTTAAAGAATTGATTTACCTGTGTGAACAGTTGACGAGGGCCTTCGATGCTTCCAAGGATGGCTCCTTTAGGAACGAGGATGGTAATTGTCTTCATAGTGTCAAATCTAAAGAAGGCTTGTGTCGTAATCAACCCCGCTTAATGGCGTAAATGCACCCGCGAGCCCCGAAGCGTGAAATTTACATTTGTAATGTGATGAAGGACATATTTTTTGTACATAGTGCCGGTCCGCAGAATGACGGCGAGGGAAGCAGCAATTTCGTTTCGCACCTGTCCAACTCGTTGGGCGAGGGCTATCGTATTCATAATCCACTGATGCCGCACCCCGAAAATCCCCGATACCAGGCATGGAAGATGGCTCTTCAATCGAATTTACCGGTTGGCGGAAATAAAGCAGCACTCATCGGTCACTCACTTGGCGGTTCTGTGATCGTAAAATATTTATCCGAGGGACTTGTCCAAATGCCCATAGCTGGATTGTTCTTAGTAGGTGCGCCATATTGGGGAACACGTGGATGGGTAGTCGATGAATTCATGTTTGAACAAGGATTTGAATTGAAAATTCCTGCCATCGAAAAAATATTTATTTATCACAGTCGCGGCGATAAGTTTGTTCCGTTTTCACACGGGAAGGTTTATGCGAAGTCGTTGCCCGGCGCAACTTTGAGAACGATAGAAGGGGATGATCACGAATTTTCAAATGGTCTTTCGATCCTGGTAAAAGATATTCAAAGTATATGGTAGAAGTATTCAAAACAGACGTTACAAATTTTCGCCAGGCGAGAGAGCTTGTGGTAATGATCGAGAATTGCTTCGACGCAGGCAGGGTAAATTTCGATCTCGAAGATTGTGATCGAATCTTAAGAGTGGAGACAAAAAATCCTTTCGATATCGATTCGTTGATTGGCCTCCTGGGCAGGATGGGAGTACATGCAGAAGTGCTTCCCGATACCATCGAGTGGCTTAATAATAACGTAACAGTTCGATAAACTCCAGGCCGTAGGTTTTTTGTTGTTTCGAACCGGTTATGGACCGCGAAACAGCATATTACAGGCGCAAATTCAACACAGCCCTGGAGCCAATCAAAGTAATGTTGGTTAACAAAAAACGCACACTCACCCTGCAGAGCTGGATGGCGTATGTGAATAAGACGAAAGCCAGTGTTATTTCGCGTCCGGCAGAATATCTCGGAAACCAGCTCCCTCCAAAGGAAATGACCGATCAGATCGTTGATTCTCTCTTCAGCGATTTTCTACGGCGGGAAGCGTGATCATTACCCACTAAGACATTATACATTTAATCAATGGTGATTATTCCGGTGACCGGGAAGTTGTCTGATTTTCGCCGACAATAATCACCGACTCCGGCGATTCAAAAAGATCTTTTGATCTGAAGATTATCCTAAATCCGTCCAGCCGGGCATTTTCAAGATCTTTCATCGTCGAAATGATCTTCGCATCCGGATTCGATCTCATAAAATCACGAAGTTCTTCAGGCGTATCCAACTTTTGAATGGGCTCGCCTTTGTCGAACACGAATGCTGAATTTATCCTGTGATAGTAGGCAAGATCGCCGTTGAGTAACCCTTTGCTTTTCGCGACCGGATTCTGCGCATCTACCTGTGGAAGCAACCACGTTGAGATCAACACCAGCAGGATCATGAAGCTTCCCGTCCACGCGTAAAATGCATTTGCCACGCGGTTCCGGTAAATGAAATACATCGCTACGAATGCACCGGCAGGCGCAACCAGGAATAACACCCAGCGATCCGAAAGGAGTTTCAAAAGTGCATCCTGATCAAGGGCGACGTATCCGGCAACGGGCATTATCATGCAGATGATCGTGGCAACAATGGCACTGATCTTTAACCCGGCGTCCGACGTGACCTGGTTAGAAAGGTAATAGCCGAGTATGATCGAAAGGAAAGGAATGCAAGGAGCGGGGTAGCTCGGTAACAATGTTTTCGAAAAGAAGAAGAAACCCAGGACGGAAGCGCAGATACAAAGTGCGAGAACAAAGAAGTCGTTCTCTTTCCTTTTCCTGATGGCCAGCAGCACCGCTTGTGGCGTAACTACAGACGTTGGGAGCAGCGCGGCGAGCACGATCACCACAACGTCGAACGGGAAACCGCCGTGTCCTTCGAATGTGTTTACATAACGATCGATATTATGTGTGAAGAAGAAATATTTGGGCCACTCCCAATCGGTCGCAAGGCCGGCGCCGATGTACCAGGGAAGAGCAATAGCAAGTGTCACAAGCGCACCGGTAATGAGGCGAAGATTCAATAATGTTCGAATATTCAATTCTCTCTTGCTTATAAGGAAAATCAGAATTGATAAACCTGGTAAGGCAAACGCAATCGGACCTTTTGCAAGAAAGCCAAGGCCGATCAATGCGTAGAATGCATATAACATTCTTTTGTCGTCGTTCTTATAACCTAAATAGAAGCAGAACCAGCCGGTTGTGAGGCAGAACAGCAAATACGGATCCGGCACGGCCATCCTGAACTGGATAGCCATCTGCAACGAAGCGATGTAGATCAAACTTGCAAACAGAGCAGTCTTTTCACCGAGCACTTTCTTCGAGAACCAGAAGATTGACATTACGGAAAGAACTCCCATGATCACAGAAAATATCCGTGCACCAAATGCGTTTATGCCGAACATCTTATACCCGGCAATCATAAAGAAATATTGCAATGCGGGCTTATCGTGAAACTCGCCATTGAATGTGGGGACGAAATAATCGCCTCGACGGATCATTTCGGCGGCGCTGCCTGCATTCTTCGCCTCGTCCAACATATAAATAGATGTGCCCCAGAAGTTCCAGCCATAGATTACAATGGCCAACAACAAGACAATTGTCCGTGCAGAAAGTTTCATGAAGTAAGATTAACGAGGGGATACTCTCGGGTCGGTTCTTCCTCTTTTCACCTGTATTTCCAGCCGTCGGCCCAGCCATTCGGCTTTGCCATAAGATTCGAACAGGTACCAGCACAACACGGCTACCAGTGTTCCAATGAATGCGCCGCCAACCACGTCCATCAAAAAATGCTGTAATAAATATATTCTTGAATATGCGACCAGTGCCGCGAAAGTGGTCACGATAAAGAAGACCGACTTTTTCCGAAGCAGCAACGCCAGCAGGAATGCAAAACAAAACGCCGTCGCCGTATGACCCGAAGGAAACGAGTAATTCGTATGAACATCCACACCGGGAACGAAATGGAGAAGACCGTTATCGAGATGTGCGACCGGGCGAAGCATTGTGGGAAACACAAGCTTCTTCATAAGACCGCAGATAAGTCCATGTCCAGCCCATGCCGATATTGCGACGAGGGCATAGCTGAATCGAACGAACAGCAGGATAACAATCAGCGGGATGAAAATTTTTCCATCGCCACACAGTGTTATGAAAGTGAAAAATCTGTCGCTGAAATCGCTGTGATTGCCGTTGATGAACAGCACATCATTGCCTTTGGGAATTATTATCGCGGCGATGAGGATTGAGAGCAACAAGCCACCCGCAGCTAACAAAAGAAATCTATGGAACTGATCCGTAATTCTCATCATGCTATCCAGAGTCAGCCTTACTGGCCTACAAGCACGAAACTACATCAAGTAGTGTACCCAGATGTAATGAAAGAATTACGGGTTTGTTAAATGAGAACTATGCGACGTTGGCTTCGAGCACGTGCGCTTTCCTGGTAGCTTTTTCGCTCTTCTTCAGTTGTTTTTTCAATTCTGCTTTCAACTCCTTTGACAAGCGGCGGGAAACCTTTTCAACGACTTTTTTCGTGCGTTTAGAGGGCGCCGAAATCTCTAAACTCGAGATAAGACTGTTGATCGTTTTCTCTGTGTTTTCACGAAGCTCTTTGCCTGATACCTTTTTCATAAATGTTGAATATTATAGATAAATCTACCCAACGTTACCGTAAGGTTATCCACATTTTACACACATCTAATCAATTGATATTCAGTATGTTAAAAGCCTTTTTTCGCAATACACCGAGGTCCATTACCGGTACATGGATCTCCTTCGCCAACTCGTCCCATTTGCGCATCCTGATGCTCGTGTCGAACAATGGATCGTTCTCAAAAGCATTCGCTTCCGCTGCCGACATCACCCCACCCTGGTATTCCAGCGTCTTCTTACTCGCTTCACTCAACTGGTTATAGTAGTCCGGGAATTTGAAGGTCAGATATCTCTTCGCCTGCACATGATTCTCAACGAGCTTCGCCACGCGTTCGGGAAAACCGACAGACCGAAGGTAATCGGCACCGATGCGTTCGTGACTCTTCTTTCCATATCCGCCCATCGATTCTTCCGCACCATTCATTACACAGATGTGACCGATGTCGTGAAAGAAGGCAGCAAGGATCACTTCGTCGTCGAAACCTTCGTCTATCGCCAGCTGTGCCGACTGGGACATATGCTCGATCTGCGAAACCGGTTCGCCGATATAATCCTCGTTACCGAATTTTGTGTACAGGTCGAATACTTCTTCGACCACTTGTGATGGAGTTTTCATTGTATCCAAAGATTAAAAATATTGATATAGTTAAGAGCGCGATGCCGAGTAACCCGGTAATGACTCCCGAGGTCACGAAGAAATCGACCCAGCTTACATTCGGTTGCGCAAATTCCTTGTACAGCAAAACACCGACACTTCCGAGGTATCCAAAAGAATCGGCGAGATACATCACGAATCCGACGGTGCCTGGGATCCTGAAAGCCGCGATCAGTCGTTCGAACAGAACACAATTGAAAGGAACATAACCGAGATATAGTCCCAAACCGGTTATCACGATCCATACCGGTGGTGCGATCAGATGGTTTTTAAACATGAGTGTTCCGATGGCGACGAAGGCGAACCCTGCAAGGATCATGTACAGGTTCACAAACAATGCCTTCTTGTTGTTATTTATGAAGATCATGCTGCCGATAGCGATGAGCACGAAGATCGCGATCGGTATTTCGGTCAAAGTGAATATTTCCGGCGACGCCGTATATCCCAGGGCCGTCCAGATCTCCTTCGAGAAATTATCGCGGAAGTCGCGCATAGCCGTAAGCATCATATAGGCGAGTATCAGGACGAACAACACGGGTGCGAACATCCGTACGAACTCTCTCCGTTCATCCGCATTCATGGGCTTGCGTTTTGTGCGGAGCGCTTCGTCCATGTCTGTTGGTGGAGGTGTTTTGTTGAGCAACCACAGGAAGAACAGAAGTGGAGGAATGAATATCAGGCTGGCAACAAATGGCATCCACGTTTCGGAAACGCCCCACATTAAAACCCATGCGCCGACCGTCTTCGAAAAACCTGCAGAGAAAATAAAGCTAACAGACAGCCCGGCGCCTAATGCTTCCGTTGTTTGTCGTCCTTCGAGATAGCTGAAGATCAGTCCCCAGATCATCCCTAACGGAAGTCCGTTGGTGAGGAGAAAAATGATGTTATACGGTGCCGGCACCAAACCGAATAACAACCATGAAAAAGCTGCGATCATGGAAAACAGGAGAATGCCTTTAGCACGCGACGATGATTTCAATTCGGAAACTACTTTGATGCCGATGAATTTCGACATCGCATAGCCGATCACCTGGAATACGACAAGCCATACTTTATAACTTATACCGTAATATTCAATGCCATCGAATGTGGCGACCGCGAAAGTTTTCCTGAACCCGTACACACAAGTGTAGAGCATAAAAGCTGTGAACGCCGTGTAGAACGTGAAAAGAATTTTATTGGAAGGTGGCTGGAACAATTCTCAGGTTTTGTCAATGCTAACTTAGCGTTGGTCCTATCCTTGTTAGTAAGAATGTGGATGAACATTAGGTTAATTGACTTTACCAAGCTTAATCTTTCAGTAATCAGTGAATACTTAATTTCGGGCAAATCATAAATTATGACAGCAAAGCAATCGGCAGACGTAGCAATTATCGGCGGCGGGATCGTTGGTTTGGCGCATGCTCTTGCGGCGCTGAAAAAAGGATTACGTGTGGTTTTATTCGAACGCGAACAGTTTGCTGTTGGCGCCTCCGTCCGCAACTTCGGGTTGATATGGCCGATAGGACAGGAGCCTGGTGCAGGACTCACGCGTGCTTTAAGGAGCCGTGTGATCTGGAAAGAGATATCGGAGGAAGCCGGGATCTGGCTGAAGCCCAACGGTTCGTTACATCTTGCCTACCATGACGACGAATGGGATGTGATCAACGAGTTTGCAGAAATGTATAAGGATGAGCCTTATGATATTACCCTCCTGAATCCAAACCAGGCTGTTCTTCATTCAATGAGATCGAAGAGCATTAAAACGGAAAACCTCAAAGGTGTTTTATGGAGTACTACTGAAGCAACGGTCAATCCCCGCGAAGCCGTCCGCAAAATCCCTCAATACCTCGTAGAGAAATACGGTCTTGTTGCCCGCTTTGGAACTGCAGTTACATCTATCGAAATGCCCAACATCAAAACGACAACAGAAACCTGGAAGGTGGATAAAGTGTTTGTATGCAGCGGGGCGGACTTTGAAACGCTGTATCCGCAAACCTTTGCTGATCATAAAATGACAAAGTGCAAGCTGCAAATGATGAAAGCCGTTTCCTCACGCCAGTTTGATCTTGGTCCTTCTTTGTGCGCCGGGCTTACGCTGCGCCACTACCAGGCATTCAGAAAATGCCCTTCATTAAAAAAAGTAGATAAACGTTACGATGCAGAATTGATCGACTACAAGAATGATGGAATACATGTATTGGTTTCACAGAACAATCACGGTGAGCTCATCATCGGCGATTCACATCATTATGGAAGAACACCCGAGCCTTTCGATTCGGAAAAGATCAATCAAACGATCTTAAATTACCTGGCAACGTTTGTCGATTTCGAAGAACTCAGAGTGATTGAAAGGTGGAATGGAATCTATCCAAAAACTGCCGACGGCGGACATCTTATTATTGATGTCGAGCGTGATGTAAAGATCGTTAACGGTCTTGGCGGTGCCGGCATGACACTTTCATTTGGACTCGCTGAAGAGATCGTTACAGAAACATTGTAGTTACATTCGGATCGTTTTTTAACCCTGAGATAATTTTCTACTCATCGCGCCGTCAAACCATTGTTGGACTTTTGGTCATCAAACAACCCGTCCAACCCGATGAGAAAACCTCTACTGATTGTATTACTATTATTTGTGTCGGCCGCGCTGGCCCTGGCACAACAACGAAATGTCTCCGGCACCATAATATCCGGAGAAGATCAAACGCCACTTCCTGGTGTAAACGTAATTGTACGTGGTACTAATCTTGGCACCATCACAGACGCCGAAGGAAAGTTTTCTTTGAATGTAAGAAACGAGAATGATGTACTTGTATTTTCATTCGTCGGCTTTTTATCACAAGAGATAACTGTTGGTAACCAAACAACATTCAACATCACGCTTCAGTCCGATGCCAAACAACTCTCTGAGGTTGTTGTAACAGCCCTCGGTATAGAGAAGGATGCGGCTACGCTTGGCTATTCTCAACAGAAAGTGAATGGCAGTGATGTTACAAAAGCACGCGAACCGAACGCACTTAACTCACTCGTAGGTAAAGTTGCCGGTCTCACGATCGGGGCTTCATCGGAGTTGTTGGGCCGTCCACAGGTCATCCTGCGTGGTGAAAGCGATGTGTTGTTGGTTGTTGATGGTGTTCCCGTTGTATCGGATTCATACAACCTGAGCCCCGACGATATCGAAACTTACAGCGTACTGAAAGGACCTAACGCCGCAGCTCTTTACGGATCACGTGGCCGCAATGGTGCTATCATCATTACGACCAAAAAAGGAACAAAAGATGCACGCGGCTTCTCCGTTGATTTCAACTCGAGCACAATGATGGAAAAGGGCTTCCTCACAATGCCCCAGGCTCAATCTGCTTTTGGTCCCGGCGAATACAACACTTATCGCTTCGGAGATGACGACTTCGGCCAGGCAAATGGGTATAACCAAAACGACTACGACGTTTGGGGACCAAAATTCAACGGCCAGCCGATCTCTCAATACGACAGCCCTTTCGACACATTGAACCAGAAGCGGTCAGCTACTCCATGGCTTGCCCGTGGAAAGAACAATCTTAAGAATTTCATTCAAACCGGTGTTCTCTCCACAAACAATATAGCTGTGGCTGCAAGCGGAGAAAAGTATGATCTCCGCGCTTCGGTATCACAAACATACCAGCGCGGTATAGTTCCTAACACAGACCTCAATACGTCGAACTTCAACCTCTCCGGCAGGTTTAAATTCAGCGATAAGCTGAGCATGGACGCCAACATAAACTATAACAGGCAGTATACAGACAATATCCCCGATGTTACTTATGGTCCTAACAGCTTGATCTACAACATCGCTATCTGGGCTGGTGCCGACTGGGATATCAACGAACTCAAAGATTACTGGCAGAAAGGTAAAGTGGGCCTGCAGCAGCGTAACTTCGAATACATTCGTTATAACAACCCATGGTTCTTTGCCAACGAGTGGCTTCGCGGACACCACAAGACTGACACCTACGGATATATTTCCCTGAAATATGATATCGCCCCGTGGCTGAAGGCAGCAGTGAGAACACAGGTAACGAACTGGGATCTTCTCCGCACAGAGAAATTCCCGTTCTCTGCATCTGCTTATGGACGTGATCAGAAACAGGGTGACTACCGTGAGGACCGTCGCAGCCTGTTCGACAACAATACCGACGTGATGCTGACATTGGATAAGAACATCGGTGACGACTTCAATATCTCCGGTCTCGTTGGCGGAAACCTTCGTACTTACAGCTACCAGTCGAGCTACGGAACTACCGATTACCTGAACGTACCAAACGTGTACAACTTTGGTAACTCGAAGAATGCGGTGAAGGTTTACAACTACAGCGCACCGATGCAGGTGATCTCAGGTTACTATTCATTCGACTTCAGCTATCGTCAGTATGTTACTTTGTCGACAACCGGTCGTCTCGACAAGTATTCGACGTTCTATGATGGCTATAACACCGGATTTTATCCGTCAGTGAGCTTGAGCACGGTTATCAGCGAATACGTAGATCTTCCGGAAGCGGTTTCATTCCTTAAGGTCCGCGGATCTTATGCAAACGTGAAGAGCGCTTTCACCCAATCATCGATCGGCCCGGCATGGCAGGCAGCTGGTTATGGCAACCCGCTTGATTACGGAGCTACCTATACTACAGCTTACGATGGTCCGGTCTACAATTCGAACACTTACACAATAGCGAGACCTTACAATAACATTCCTGCCGCTTATTACACAACAGTTCAGTCTAACCCGCAATTGAAGCCCAGCTCAAACTCTTCTAAAGAAGTTGGCTTGGAAGCGAAGTTTGTTCAGAACCGTGTTGGTTTCAATGTTACTTATTTCGACGCCATCAAGGGTCCACAGATCGTAACCGAGCAGTGGTCAGATGCCTCAGGCTTCAGCGGTGGTTTGATCAACGGCGTGAAGACTGAGAAAAAAGGATGGGAAGTGACAATCAGCGGTACTCCTGTTCAATCGGCCAACGGATTCTCATGGAACACGATGATCAACTGGTCGACATATGTCGAGCGCTTCAAAGAGTTTTACAACGGACTCCAGTCGGTTAACGGTGGATACCTCGGTCTCGATTCACGTGTTGACTATAAGATCGGCGACCGTGTAGATGGCCTGTACGGAACTGAATTCTTCCGCGATAACAACGGTGCTATCATTCACAAAGACAACGGTATGCCTTTCAACGATAACATTATCGCCAAGAAGCTTGGCAACTTCAACGCAGACTGGGTTTGGTCGTTCATCAACACAGTTAGCTACAAGAACTGGTCACTCAACGTTCAATTCGACGGACGCGTTGGCGGTTATGGTATCGACTATGTATATAAGAAGATGCTCCAGGGCGGCAGTCAGAAAGAAACTGCTGAAGGTCGTTATGGTGCGGCACGTGAAGCGGAATGGGAAGCGAATAAAGAGAACATTTCTCCGAAGATCAAGGCACCAACCCCGACTTATATCGGCGAAGGTGTTGCCCTGGCAGCAGACTCTCCTGCGCCGGCTGTTGATCCCCTCACCGGTGAGATCACTAACATGTCGTCGTTGAAGCTTGTTGCCAACACTACTCCTGTATCTCTGCAAAACTATGTGAATGCTGAAACTGGTTTCGACGAGCGCACGATGGTGAGCAAGACTTTCGCGAAACTCAGACAGGTGACGATCACTTACAATTTCCCTTCGTCTATGATGGCGCGTACGGCTTTCCGTGCAGCAAGTGTATCATTGATCGGAAGAAATCTCGGCTACTTCGCGAAGAGAAAAGATATCGATTGGGAACAGTTCATTGGTACAAATGCCAACTCGCAGATACTGGCGTCGCCAACACTGCGCAGGTATGGTATCAACATCAACTTAACTTTCTAAACGAATTGCATATGAAATCAATTGGATATAAAATAATCACATCGCTATGCGTTGCTTTCCTGCTTGCAGGATGTCAGAACTTCGATGAACTTGTTGAGAACAAGAATCTGCCGACTGCAGTTACACCCGACTTGCTGCTGACGGGTGCTCTCGAACATCTCAACGATCAGAATGCATGGTACGGTAAACAGGGATCGATGAGCGCTGCTCAATTCTTCGTGAGCACCTACGATTACTATGGAACCAACAACTACGACCAGGCCCCTTTCACAAGGAACTCAAATTCCTTTGAATATGTGCAGGTATTGGAAAACCTCGAACGCATTGACGTTGAAACGAAGAGACTCGGTTACAAAGACGTGAACGTTTACAGCGCAATGGGCAAATTCCTGAAGGCTTATTACTTCAACCTGATGTCGCAGAAACTCGGTGATGTTCCTTTGAAGATGGCATTCCAGGCTACCGATGGCAAAACTCCTGAGTACGATTCTCAGAAAGATGTTTACATCCAGGTATTGAAATGGTTGGAAGAGGCGAACTCGGATCTTGCCGCATTGGCAGTGGCCCCTCCATCGATCAACAACACCATGAAGGGTGCTATCTTCCTCGACAACGACATCGCTGCATGGCGAAAAGTTGTGAACACTTTCACACTTCGCGTCCTCATCAGTTTAAGTCATAAAGCCGACGATGCAGATCTGAAAGTGAAGACTAAGTTTGCCGCCATCCTCAACAATCCCGTGATGTACCCGGTAATGACCGGTATTTCTGACAATGTTCAGTACGAGTACAATCAGCAGTTCAACAACTATCCCAAGAATCCAACAAGCCAGGGACGCGACGCTCACCGTGAAAACATCGCTTCCGCTTTCCTGGATGTAACAACGAGATTACACGATCCGCGTACATACATGGTGGCAACTCCTGCACCTGCCTTGCTTGATGAGACCGCAAGCAACTTCGCAGACTTCGCGGTTTACAAAGGAGCGCCAGCCGGCTTGGGTATCAGCGATCTCGGTCAGAATGCACAGGGTGGTCAGTATTCATTCATCAATGCATTCCGTTACTATGTCGACTTTGCCGGTTCCGGTGCAGAGCCTTCGATCATCATCGGTTACCCTGAGATGTGTTTCAATATTGCCGAAGGTATCAATCGCGGGTGGACAACCGGCGACGATGAAGCATGGTACCTCGAAGGCATCAATTCTTCGTTCGAGTTCTTCGGACTCACCGATGGAAAGATGCTCGAGATCGGCGACAACCTTTCGACCATCAAATACGGAGAAGTTACTGTCGACCTTCCGGCATACTTCGCTCAAAGTGAAGTGATCTATAAAGGCGGTGCTGCAGGTCTTACACAGATCCTCGAGCAGAAGTATATCGCTTTCTGGCAGAACTCTAACTGGGAAGCGTTCTTCAATCAACGTCGAACCGGTGTTCCTGCTTTCGATACTGGCCTTGGTACCGGCAACGGAAGCAAGATCCCCGTTCGCTGGCAATATCCGGTAGCGGAATCTTCTGCAAATACTGCGAACTACGATAAAGCTGTCAGTCGCCAGTTCGGGGCAGGTGGCGATACGCTGAATGGTCTCATGTGGATCTTGCAATAGACTTCTTTGTTAATATTTAGTGTTTGGTGTTTTAAGCCCCGGTTCCTGGCCGGGGCTTTTTTTAATCTAATCTTCTATGAAAAAAATATTCTTAATACTTGTAATGTTCATCGCATTCGAATTGAATGCGCAGCGTAAAACAGAAAATGTTATCCTCATCACGCTCGACGGCTATCGTTGGCAGGAACTCTTCAATGGTGCCGAACAACGTTTGATGAGCAAAGACTTTCTGGTTACCGATTCAGCTACCCTGGCCAGGGAGTTCTGGGCCGGCACACCCGGAGAGCGTCGTGAGAAACTGATGCCCTTCGTGTGGACAACCATTGCCAAAGAAGGCCAGATATATGGTAACCGTGCTTACGACAACTTCGCAAATGTTACCAATAAGCAGTGGTTCTCTTATCCCGGTTACAGCGAACTTCTCTGCGGCTTTGCCGACGATGCACGGATCAATTCGAACGACAAGTTTCAAAATCCAAATACGAACGTCCTCGAGTTTATCAATAAGCAACCGGCGTTCGCAGGAAAAGTTGCAGCATTCTCGTCATGGGACGTTTTTCCTTATATCATTAACACCGGGCGCAGCAAAGTGCCGGTAAATGCCGGTATCGTGGAAGCCAAAGATAAACCCAACGATCGCGAGAAATGGCTCAACGAAATGATGACGGCGGTTCCAAATCCACTTGGAGATGTGCGCCTCGATGCCTTTACGTTCAACTATGCATTCGAATATCTGAAGAAGAACAGACCACGTGTGATGTATATCGCTTTCGACGAGACCGACGACTTCGCACATGGCGGCAAGTATGATCTTTATCTTCGTTCTGCCCATTACACCGACGCATTCTTTAAGAAACTTTGGGATTGGTGCCAGTCGGACGCTCAGTACAAAGGCAAGACTACTATTATTATCACCTGCGATCACGGCAGGGGCTCGGTAAATAGAAACGACTGGAAGGATCATGGCATCAGGATGCCGAATGCCGACCAGATCTGGATAGCCGCTATCGGAGGCGATGTAGTTCCGAAGGGCGAGATAAAGACAACCGGGCAGGTTTATCAAAACCAGGTGGCGAAAACTATCGCTTCTCTTTTGGGACTGGATTATAACAATTCTCCGGAACCTGGCGGCCCTCTGGATCTTAAAACAAAGTAAAAAAAGAAGGAGTCAGAATTCTGAATTCTGACTCCTGTCTTCTGACTCCTCTAAAGCGTTACGCTTTCTTTCCGTACACTTCTACAGTCGCTTTTTCATTAGACTTCGCTCTGGTGTCATACCAGAATGTTACTTTCTCGATAACGCGATCGTTGCCTTTAAGGTCGATCACCCTGCCGTCACTTTCAGGAGTAACAACATCCGGGAACGTAATGTCTTGCTTGTCGCCATTAGCGAAATGAACGGTCGCCTTGTGCATATTGAGTGAACCGTTTTTCACCACAACCTTCAATTGAGTGTAGGCTTCCTTACCCGAAAGTGTCACAACATCGTGATCGAGTGTATAGTCAACCACACGTGAACCAAGGTTTGTCCATCCTTTAAGGAGATCAGTTGCCTGACCATACGAGAAATTTGCAGCAGCTACAAAGAACATAGCCAACGCCGCGATAATCAACTTATTTGTTTTCATAGCACTTTTGTTTTATAGTTATTATCATTCAAATTTTGATCCGGTTTTTCACAAACCGTGATACTTTACAAAGATTATTTTAAAGCCAACACAAGTCTTCAACGAGCGGGAACATCAGGCCTCTATGAATAAAAATCCCGGCCAAATTTACTTTGACCGGGACCACCAGAAGGCACGATGATTAGATCATCGTTTGGTTATTTTGGCCGTTAAGCCAGTATCTTATTATCCAAGATCTTTTTCAAGTTCGGCGATGCGAGCCTCTGCTTCTGTCTTGCCAAGAGAGAGTGAAAGCTTATAGAGTTCCAAAGCCTCGCGCTTGGTTTCTTTCTTCTTCTTTGGAGCAAGGAAGCTGGTTCTTTGAGCTGCTGTTTCGAGAGCCTGCGCCTGTGCATAGTACAGGTTAGCTGTCTTTACGCGTGTCTGCTCGTTGATATCTTTCACAAGGCTTTCCAGTGACGCGATATCCTGCTCACGCATTTTCACAGTCTCGTTAGCAAGCGTGATTGTCGAGTCTTTCTGATTGATTTGAACAGCCATCTGCTTGTTTTCAGAACGCATCGTTTCAATCTCCGACTGCAGAGCTACCAATTCATTCTGACGAAGTTCAAGGTCTGCCTTCAAACGCTTCAAAGCCACTGCTGAAGAGCTTCTCTCATTCTTCACGTTCTTCTCCAACTCAGCAACTTTCTTCTTGGTGTCGCTAATGTGTGCATTGATGTCCTTCAATCTCTGGATATAATTTCCATATGAAGTTCCTTCTACCATTTCTGTGCGCAATGCCGAACGGTTTGCATCGATGGTATCGATCAATACGCCGATTTCACTCATTGTCGCCTCTACTTGTTTGCTTGCCTGCAGTTCAGCAGAAAGTGAATCTACTCTATGTTGAAGCTGTGCTCTCTCCTTGGAATCGCAATTCATCATCAGGGCAGCAATACCTACGCTTAAAATTCCGATTGTGTATTTCATAATTGATAGTTCTGTTTTTTTCTAAGAACCTTGTCAAAAGGTGGGCCGATGTACGCCTCGCTCAGTGTTTGGAAGTTAAGCCGCTCATTTAGCTGTTTAGCCGCTTATATCGACGATGAGTTTTTCTGAATTATCTAACAGAATTCTAAATTATGGGTGGAGTGTTCCTCAAATCTGTAGGAAGAGTCATCACTTTTTTTTCTTGAAACGGTTCACCACACCGTTATAAATTCCCTTGAGAAGTGGCGGCACAACCGCACGTGTTATCAGCCCGGCTTTCACCAGCCTGGGACCCACGATAAGGTCAAGAGCCAGGCCGCCGCCCATCTTTAGCAACGATTGTTTTGCCGTATCCGGCTTATTGGATCCATTACCGTTACCACCGCCTATCAAGCCCATGATCCTGGTTACAGGACGGAGCCTTTCCTTGATCTCATGAATATCATTGTCGATCTCGCGTTTCAGCAACGTCAGACGCTGTTCAACACGCTGCTTTTCCGACATAAGCTCATGGTAATTACTTATCTTCTTCATATATCTTTTTGATTACCATGTTTCTGATAAAAGGGATCAATCCCTTCTTTGCGCTCAATAGTATGATTAACAGAAGAAGTAAGAAAGCAGAGCCCGCAATAAAGAACCCTGCCTTCATATTATTCATCGATTCGCCGATCCACCATGCCGCACCCAATGCTCCGAACAACATCACGAAACAGATGAATACAAGCGACACAATCCCGACAACACTTACCGAAACACCCAACGATACGTTTTCGACAACAGTAAGTGAAACCAGGTCGCGGTACGTCTCTATCATCTGGCCCGCCGTAGTGAGAAGCTTCTCCGTCGGCTTTGCCTGTGGTTCTTGCGTTTCCATAAAAGGAAAATTCTAATCTTCGACGATTGGTCTCAGGTTGGATTTAACCTTGCTGAGCTCGGCACCGGCTTCATCAACCGTGTCTTCCGATACACTTACAAGTTTCTTCACTTCATCGATCCACTTATTCGCTTCATCTTTCAGTCTCTTTTGAAGAGCGCTTCCTTTTTCAGGTGCAACTAACATTCCTATGGCAGCACCAGCCAACGCCGCAGCCGCCAATCCTAAAATTACATTCGTGGTTTTCATAAACATTCAATCTATTGGTTAACAAGTTTCCCCTCTTTCTCCTTCGCCTTATGCTCTCTGTGTTTCCTTTTGAGTGATTTAAATCTTGATTCCGCCGCCTCAGCAACCGCTGGCTCATGCGAGTCATCTCCAAGCATGGTGCCCCACGGCTTCAGCTCCGGAACCTTATCAAATACGATCTTCATTACCGCTATTGTCGGAATCGCAAGGAACATCCCCGGTACACCGCACAATGCCCCCCCAATCAGTACGCCAATAATGGTCACCAGCGCATTGATCTTCACTTTATTCCCGACAATCATCGGCATCCCGAAGTTGTTATCGAAAATCTGAACAATAGCCAATACTATCCCCACCCAAACAACATCGCCAACGTTGTCTGTCGTTAAAAGTGTCACTGCCATGCATAATACGTTCGCAATCAAAATGCCCACATAAGGCACCAGGTTGAGGATCGCCGCCAGCAGTGCCAAAAACACGGCATATTTTATTCCAATGATTAAAAATCCGATCGTGTTCAGCGTAAAAACGATCACAGTCTCGATCAATAACCCCGTTATGTACTGTTGCGCAACATCTGTCGACTCTTCAAGAACTTCGTTCACCTTCCTTGTCGACCCATTCCTGAATATACCCACAAGGAATTCTTTGATCGTCCTGCGATAATAAAGAGTCAGAAAAGTGAAGATCGGGATCAGCACGATGTATGTAAGCATACCCGCAATGGAAATAAAAGTGGCACCCAGCAGCTTCGGCGCCTGCTCCTTCAGATTCTCCATTCCCTGCCTGTAGTATTGATTCTGTTTCTGAATGGCTACGTGCGCATTCTCATCCACCCATGACTGGAAATTGTCGATGACCTCGGCGCCCTTTTCACTGAGCGTCGGCACATCGTCAACAAAATGTGCGATCTGGGTCGACAACAGGACAACTATGGAGGCCACAACCAGTATTGCCGTTATCAATGGTATCAGGATAGAAAGAGGCCTGTTCTTTAGCCCCTTTCTGTTCAGCCATCGCACGATGGGCAGCAACATGGTAGCAAACAAAATGGCTAGTGCTAACGGAACAATGATCGAGTTCCCATAGATCACTATGAGTCCGAGCAAACAGATAGAGATCAGGTTGAAACACAAACGCTGATAAAAAGGAGACTGACGAGTTGTGCTCTCCATGAGATGGGCCTTTCTTGGTTTTACCCCTCAGGGGTTTAATTATCGTGCCACAGGAAAAATGCTGGTTCAGCTAAATCAGGCATTACACTCAATTAGAAATGAGTACTCGTATCCCCATTTTTTTGGGGAATTATCTCACAGCATCCTGCGGCCATTGCATAGCTTCTCAATTTTTTCTTTGGGAATGCTTATTGTTGACGGCACCTCCATGAGAAAGCTCATGCTCTCGACGTGGGGTATCGTGAAGGAGACCGTTTCCGAATTTTTGGAAGACGATTCGTTCAGCTACGCCTCGTCTATCGCTTTCTCAACAATATTCTCACTACCAGCCATTCTTATCATCGCACTCTACATCGGCTCAACATTCTATGAACGAAACGTTGTGCAGGACGAACTGATCAACCAGGTAGGTCGGCTCGTCGGCTCCGAAACCGCCAAAGAAATAGATAACATCCTGTTGCAGGCAGCTATCGATAAAAGCAACTGGTGGGCAAACACCGTGGGCTTCGCAACACTACTCGTCAGCGCCACCACAGTATTCATGTCCCTGCAGAGCAGTCTTAATAAGATCTGGGGCATCAAACCCAAACCCAAAAGGGGCTGGGTGAAATATATCCTTAACCGCCTGATCTCACTGGCGATGGTAATGAGCTTCGGCTTCATTCTACTGGTATCTCTTATCGTCGATACCGTTCTTGTTGTCTTCCAAGACATCGTATCGCGTGTACTCGCTGGTGCCACTCTGTACTTCGTTACCGCCCTTAACCTCTTGATCTCACTCGGCTTTGTTACCGTGATCTTCGGACTGCTGTTTAAGGTGTTGCCCGACGCAAAGATCAAATGGCGTCATGTGTGGGTAGGAGCACTGATCACAACGCTGCTCTTCACCTTCGGGAAATACCTGATCGGCTTTTACCTCGGCAACAGCTCTTTCAACTCGGCATATGGAGCCGCAGGCTCATTAGTTATTATACTATTATGGGTGTACTATTCTACCGTCATCTTTTTGTTTGGCGCCGAGTTTACGTCGGTGTACGCCAAGTTTTCCGGTGCCGCCATACAACCTTATAGCAATGCAGTCAAAATTCAGACAGTGGAGGTTGAGAAGAGATGAGCAAGATTTCGAAAAAATGGTATTGGATCGGGGCCATCCTGATCGTTTTGATTGCAGCCCGCCTTTCAATGCCATACTTTGTTACCAGGTATGTAAACAAAGTCCTTGGTAGCCTCGAAGGATATCGCGGCTCTATTTATGATGTCGACATTCACCTGTACAGGGGGGCATATTCGATAGATAGCCTTAAAATTTTCAAGATAGATGGCAATAAGGAAGTACCTTTCGTCGATATACCCGTAACGGATCTCTCAATTGAATGGAGTGCACTGTTAGATGGGGCAATAGTAGGGGAGGTGATCTTTGAAGATCCGGCCCTTAATTTCATCGGGGGAAATAACGCGCCTCCATCTTCCAAAGGACCAAAAGGCCAGGAACCTGCAGGCAATCAATCAGGTGAAGGAGTAGACTGGACAAAACCGATCAAAGAACTGATGCCAGTTGAAATCAATAGACTCGAGATTCAGCATGGCACGATTAACTTTCATAATTTTACCACGAAACCAAAGGTTTCGATAAGCTTGAACGATCTGGATGTGCTGGCAACTAACCTTGACAACGCGGCCGATCAGGCGGAACGGCTTCCATCCACTATTTCGGCGTCGGCTACGTCTATTGGTGGGGGAAAGCTCACACTGAGCGCCAACATGAACGTTCTTAAGGAGATACCTGACATGGACCTTGACATGAAATTTGAAAAAGTGAACATGACAGCCCTTAATGACTTTTTCATGGCTTACGCGAAAGTGGACATCGAAAATGGGTCGTTCAACTTGTACTCGGAAATCACGATCGATAGTGGTGTGGTTGCCGGATATGTAAAACCTATAGCCGTTGGTGTAAAAGTTGTCGACTGGCAAAAGGATAAGGGGAAACCCCTAAACCTTCTCTGGCAGTCTTTTGTTGGCCTGATTACGGAAGTGTTTGAGAATCAGAAAGAAGATCAATTTGCTACCAAAGTACCGCTGGAGGGCAATCTCAATAATAATATAGAGGCTGGAGTTTGGCCCTCCGTTTGGAACATTTTTTCAAATGCCTTCGTAAAAGCGTTTGAGCGAAATACCGACAATTCCGTAGAATTCGTCAAGAGGACTACGAAAAAAGAGGCTAAGATCGAGGCGAAAGAGCGGAAAAAAGAACGGCGTAGGCTGTTTGGACGAAGAAAAAGAGACACTAAACCAAGCTAATGTATATTTTATGAAAGTGGAGAATACAGGTACCGAGCGCTTATTCAACAACCCAATTCTGGAGAGACTCACCAGGTCGCACATTGCTGTGCCTGTCTCTTTGTTTGGCTTGTATGCGATTGGGCTTTTATTCTGGAGTGTTAACAACACAACATTATCAATAGCCCTCACTACTGCCCTGTTCTTTGTCGGATTATTAGTATTCACATGGGTTGAATACAACGTGCATCGATACCTATTCCATATCCCGACAACGACCAGCGCGCGTACAAAATTCCAGTACACAATGCATGGCGTACACCATCATCATCCTAAAGACAAAGACAGGCTGGCAATGCCACCGCTGCTCAGTATCACACTTGCAACGATCCTGGTCATTGTCTTCAAGACGATCCTTGGCGACTATGCTTTTCCTTTCACTGCGGGATTTCTTGCCGGCTATGGCAGCTACCTTTTGGTTCATTACCTGGTTCACATCCACAGACCGCCGAAGAACATCTTCCGCACCCTTTGGATCAACCATAGTATCCATCATTACCGCGACGGCGAGATCATTTTCGGGGTGTCATCTCCGATTTGGGACTATATATATGGTACGATGAGCCGCAAGGAGTCTGTAGAAAAAGCGTGATTGCTTATTTTCCACAGATTTCGTAGCTTAATTACACCAGACGAAATTTTAAAACGGCGTTTCCATTTCGGAGGTGCCGTTTTTTGTTTATGGCATGTTTTTATGGAAGCCCACGGTACCAGAAAAGAAAGTGTTATGAACAAACCCACCCGAAAACATACAGGCCGCAATGTCTCCAGGAGACATGGGTCGCGAAATTCGACTTCACGAAAAGGTAAACATGTCGGCAGCGACGACGACTTTCAAAAATATGCTGCCGAGGTAGATCGTATCCTCGAGTTAGAGTTTGCAGATGACGATCCGAATGGCATTCGCCTGGCCCACAACTAGGGCTTCCCTTTTCCCTATTACCTTTTACCTTTTTCCTTTCTCTTGTCCATGTTCTTCTTAACCTGCTTCGGCAGCAAGCCATTCTTAAGCCCGTCGACGATGGAGATCGTCCACAGGTTGAAGACGGCTTTTCTTTGATTCCGCCGTACATCAATATCACCTGTTAATGTTTGATCGTTCTTTACAGCGGTATTCACCAACATCGTTTTAAATACATCGATATCCTTTCCGGGTTCTTTCTTCAGGCCAACGACCTTCAGATCTTCATAGTCGAAAGTAAGCTGGCCTTTGGAACCGATATCGTCATAGATAAATTTAAAGTCCAGCCTGTTGAGTTTTCCGGAAGAGATCTCGAAAAATGCGAGGTCCGATAAAAGTGGATTGAGCTCCTTAAGCGGAACGTTCCTTATGTTTCCCTCGGCAGAATATTTTTCGGTCTTTTTTAACGGCAGCTTGAAGGTTGCCTTGACTTCGCCGGTCTTCATAACGTGTGCGCTGGCTTCAACTGTTGAGTAACCCGAGAGATTCTTGAATTCACGGTTATTCACGCTGTTTATCGTTGCCTCAACACCTTCGAATGATATGTGTGCCGTATGAAAGGCGTTTGCCGGCAATTCTTCGTAGGTAATTGTACTTTCTGTGATCTTTATTGTGTCGACTTCAATCCCGAACTTCAAAGATTGGAAAGAGACCATCGGCAATGGAAATTTCTCCTTCCGGTTGAACGGATATTTCTTGTTTTTATAAGCGTGAACCTTCGCTCCTTTGATCTGCACGGAAGAAATCATGATGGCGGTGTCTTCCATGTGGACTCCCATATTTACACCCCTGGCATTAACACTGGCCACAATTAGCGTAACGCGTGTTTCCTGGCTCTTGACCTTTTTTGCGAATTCTGTTTTGTTGAGAAGAGGTTCGAGCTTTAATGAATCGATATGCAATATCATCCGCTCCCTGTCGAATGTCGCTTCTTTGATAGTGAAAGTATACAAGCTCCCTACTTCCTGGATCTTCAGATCCTGTACGGTTGTCTCAATATTCCTGAATTCATAGGAGCCGGGATCCCTCAGGGCTTTGGGATTGATCGCCAGAAAGTGAATAGCCAGTCCAACTTTCGCGTGATATTCGATGGTCGTATCTTTTTTAATGCTTACGTCGAAGTTCTCGAATGTGAGCATGTCCACATATATGCCTCGTAAAGCGATCGAATCGGCGCGGACCTCGCCTTTGACAGTATCTCTTGTGATTGAAATAGTTCCGTTTTCAAAAAGGATGCGCTTGATGCCGAGCTCTTTTTTTCGGAGGTAGGGAATAACGCCGATGCCTCTGATTGAAACATTGTCGATGTGTGCTTTGCGCACATCTTGTTCCCAGGTCACGTCGCGAAGCGTGATGCTTCTTGTGAAGAGGTTAACGCTCCATGATCGGATGTGAATTCCGGAAGCCTCGAGCCGGGCCCTGATTTCCGGATCGAAGATGCGTGTGAGTATGGGGCCGGCGGCCGCCAATAAAATAGCAGCACCGACAACAATGATCAGTGCTGCTTTTATTAATCGTTTATGGGAGAATTTCACCCTAAACACTCGATCCGCGGATAAGGCGGAGTAGGATGGCAATAATTGCGATAACCAGCAGCAAGTGAATAACCGAACCGAGGCTATAAACAAAGAAGCCGAGTGCCCACGCGATAATGAATATTACTGCTATTACATAAAGTAGATTGCTCATGATATCTATATAGTTGGTTTACCCGGTTTCACGTCAAATTCATGCCACCGGGAAAACGCGCTTTCTTAGGGTAAACGGGCAGAATCCTGGAAACCTTCGTTAAAATTTGGGGGAGCCTTACCCTAGTTTCCGGGGAATATTTTCTACAGTTTTAAGATGGATTCCGCCGCGACCAGCCAGTGGGGCCGTTTTTCCGCACAATCTGCCCGCTGGCATGCTTTTTCGCTCAGGGGAGTGAAATAGCAAACAATTATGAAAGAGATTCTCGTGCTGCTGGGTGTGTTTGCCCTTGGATATGTGTTTACGATGGGGCTTGTGTTTGCACTCTTGAAATTATTCTTCCCCTTTCAGCCAGCCGACAAGGCGGCCCTGGAAGGCCCCGTAACAGTAGTTAAGGTAAACAGGAATGTTAATAGGGCAACAACACGCTTAAGAAAAGTAAGACTTGCAAATGGGTAAAGTCCTTGTAGTCGACGATGAGGTCGACATATGTACGCTTCTTAAAAGGCATCTGGAAAAAGGGGGCCAGGAGGTGTCATATTGCTTGACAATCAAGGATGCATTGAAAAACCTTTCGGTGAATGCCTACGATATGATTTTCGTAGACCTTAACCTGACCGATGGATCCGGCTACGATCTGATCTCCGGAATAACCGACATCAACCGTAACGCTGCGATCATCGTGATCAGCGCTTATGACAGCGAAAAGCAAAAGGCCTTACAAGCCGGCGCCAGTTTATTTGTACCGAAACCATTTACGAACAAATCGATATCAGATGCATTGCAACGACTGCAATCACAAAATCAACAACCCTAAATCTTATCTCCTAAACTTGATTCATTATGCTCCCAGTACTGATCATTGACGACGACAAGGACATCTGTCTGGTTCTCTCAAGATTTCTGAGTAAGAACAACTACGAAGTAGATGTTGCTAATAACGGCGAAGAAGGTCTGAAGCAGTTGCGTGCGAAAGAATACACGCTCGTGCTTTGCGACTATCGTTTGCCCGATATGACCGGCGTTGATGCTTTGAGAAAAATAAAACTGCTTCGTCCTCAGACGGCTGTTATTATCATTACCGGTTACTCGGATGTGAAAACAGCCGTTGAGACGTTCCGTTACGGTGCAAGTGACTTCGTTACGAAGCCGTTGTATCCTGACGAACTCCTGGTCACCATCCAGGAAACGATCGCTAAAAATGAAAAGAGGAAGGCTGGCGAGATCCCTAACACGCAGGGAGCCGACGGCAAGGGTGAAACGACTTCAAGGAGATCCCGCGAAAGCGGCCCGCCTCCAACAGAATATATCGTTGGTCGCAGCATCCAGGCTACAACCGTGCAACGCCACGTTGAACTCATTGCCCCATCAGATCTTTCCGTGATCATTCACGGTGAGACAGGTACTGGTAAAGAGTTTGTTGCGCAGGCGGTTCACCGTCTTAGCAAACGTGCAGATAAACCATTTATCGCCATCGACTGCGGTGCGTTACCAAAAGAACTTGCGGGCTCCGAATTGTTCGGTCACATTAAAGGTGCTTTCACCGGCGCCGTAAACGATAAGGAAGGTAGCTTCGAACTTGCAGACCAGGGGACGATCTTCCTCGATGAGATCGGTAACCTGTCGTATGAAAACCAGGTGAAGCTTCTCCGCGTGATCCAGGAACGTCGCATCAAACGTATTGGTGCAACCAAAGACATCGCTATCGATGTCAGGATCATCGCAGCGACGAACGAAGACCTTAATAAGGCCGTTAAGGAAGGTAAATTCAGGGAAGACCTTTATCACCGTCTGAACGAGTTTAAGATCCAGCTGTCGCCTTTGCGTGAACGCAAGGAAGATATTATGCACTTCGCTCAGCATTTTCTGGCGAAAGCCAATCATTCGCTCAACAAGAACGTGCAGGGATTTTCTGCAGCTGCTGCGGATCTTATCACAAACTACTACTGGCACGGTAACCTTCGTGAGCTGAATAACGTGGTGAAACGCGCGGTGCTCCTCACACAAGGAGATACAGTACAGCTCGATAGCTTACCACAAGAGATCGTACATGCCAACAATGCACCGGCAAGTACCAATGGTCATGTGGAGGAAGAGAAAGTAGGGTTGTTGAAATCAATCGCGGGCAGTGCGGAACGCCAGGCGATCATCGATGTACTTGAAAAGGCCAACTATAATAAGTCGAAGGCCGCGGAGCTTCTTAAGATCGACCGCAAGACGCTTTACAATAAGCTGAAGCTTTATAACATCAACGTTTAAAAGTTAATAAACGGGTAATAAAAAAGGCTCAGATTTTTCTGAGCCCTTTCTATTTTGCCTCGATCAATTCTATGTCGCAGTTAGTTGTTATGATTGAAGTTAAGTGCGAGATACAATTGAGCAACTGAGTTCTTTGAATTGCCGAGTAATTGTTGCGCAGAGCTGCTGTCAGCGATCTTCACCATACCGTAGTTGTAACGGGCACCAACCTGTACAGCTCCGAAGTTAAGGCCGAGACCACCAACCCAACCCCAGTCATAAGACTTCAGGTTATCGCGGTTGATTGTTTCGGTGCCGTTTCCGACGTTACCGCTGTAGTTGATGTTAGCACCCAAAAGGTAGCTACCATAAACACCGGCGTGAATTTCAGCCGAAGGCCCAAGTTTGATAACAGCAAGTACCGGCAGATCGAGATAGTTAAGATTGAACTTAACAGTAGAGTTTACGATGCCACCATAATCAGCTTGTGATCCTTTAGTGGAGAACAACAATTCTGGCTGGATCGCAAACGCTTCTGATGAAAGAATTTGACCGTAAAAGCCACCGTTGAAACCGAATCGAGCATTGTTGTCGTTAACGTCTTTCACATACAGGTTGCTGACGTTCAGACCACCTTTGATACCAAAGCGTGCCGTCGGATTAGGATCCGATGATTGCGCCATAAGCGTGCCGCTTGCCGTCATAATGAGAACGGATAAGGTCAGGAGCAATTTGAATTTCATTTTTGTATTCATACCAAAACAGTTTGTTTTTTCATTTACTTTTTATAATACCGTAGCATCCATAAATACTACGCCAGATTTTTACAATGAATTAGACCCGATTAATACGCCCCTGATTGATTTTTATAGAAACTTCGACCACAATTGTAGACGGGCCACCCCAGCGTTTTTTTAATGAGCAGAAACTACGTTAGAATATTATTCTTAGGGATACTGGTCGTATTGATCTCAGTAGCATTATTGACGTTCAGTAACCTCAATAACTACACGGAAGAGGTACGATCGATACGTCATTCTAATCGCGTTCTAACCGCTATACAGGCTGTCATGTCCTCTGTTCGTGATGCAGAAACAGGACATCGCGGTTATCAACTTACACGCGACACCACCTATCTCGATCCATACTATGCATCGCTTCGTTCGCTGCCTTCTCAAATAGCAACTCTGGATAGTCTTCTCGCCGATGACGAGATCCAGTCCCTTCGTGTAGACACACTTGAGAATAAGATCGAAGACCAGTTCGCGATCATCAGCCAGATCTTGTCTAACGCCCGGCGGAGCTCGCTATACATGGATCGCTACGAGAGCAGTTTGCTTGCGCATGGAAAAGACAACATGGGTCAGATACGGAAGCTCGCCCAGGCGATCACCGATCATGAGGAGTTGAAATTCAGGAACCTGATGTCTAATGAAACAGATTTCAGGACAACTACTCCTATCGCTTTATTGCTGTACACATTGATCGCACTGGCCGCGGTTACATTCCTGTTCACACGTGTACTCGATTCATTGAGAGGCCGCGACCAGGCCGAAGAACGCTTAAGGGAGTCGATCCAGAACCTGAGGAAAGAAGGTCTCGCAAGGGAAGAGCGCGAGTTGGTATTAAGCGAAGCTGAAACACTTGCCAACATAGGAAGCTGGAAATGGTATGAATCAACGGGAAGTATCGTATGGTCGAGTGGATTGTACCCGATCTTTAATATTCAGCCCGGCACACAGCCCACCTGGCTATCATTTCTGCAACACGTACATCCCGAAGACAGGCAAGCCGCGGAGCAGTTTTTTCAGAACGTTAAGCTTCGTAAAGAACGTTTGGAGACAACTTATCGCATCGATATAGATGGACGATTCCGCCACCTCATGGTCGTGGCGCGTCCGAAGGAAAATCCAGGAACGCACCAGGTCGACATTCTCGGTATTGTTCACGATCTCACCGAACAGAAAGCTTACGAAGCACAGTTGCAACAATTTACCGCGGAGCTTCAACGTTCAAACCAGGATCTCGAGCAGTTTGCATACGTTGCTTCGCACGATTTACAGGAGCCCCTCCGAAAAATCCGTGCATTCGGCGACAGGCTTACGGCGAAATATCAGTCGATCCTTGAAGAACAAGGTTCCGACTATGTTGCGCGCATGCAATCCGCCGCGGCACGAATGCAGATATTGATCGAAGAGCTGTTGTCGTTCTCCCGGGTGTCGCGGCCGGGTTTCATGCCCGAAGAGCTTAATGTGAATGAGATCGCCGGCGAGATCCGCGATGATCTCGAAACACAGATCCGCCGTGAGAAGGCAACCCTGGTTATCGGCGACCTTCCGTCAATCAAAGGCGAACGGTCACAGATAAAGAGGTTGTTGCAAAACCTCATCAGCAACGGCATCAAATTTCATAAAGCCGGCGAGGGATCGCAGGTGCAATTGACTGCAACAATAGTTCGCGGGGCCGATGCCCAGAATGAATTCAATGTACCGTTGCCGAAACTACGGTACGCGAGGTTTGAAGTGAAAGACAATGGTATCGGCTTCGATGAGAAATATCTCGAGAAGATATTCACCATCTTCCAGCGATTGCATGGAAGAACAGAATATGAAGGCACTGGAATAGGGCTCGCCATCTGCCGCAAGATCGTCGCCAACCACGGGGGGTATATCACCGCCCGAAGCGAAGAAAATAAGGGCTCCATATTTATAGTTATCTTACCTATTGACTAGTGAGGTGTTGATTTATGGCTAAAACTTCAGTTAAAGTTCTGCTCATCGAGGATGACGAGGACGATGTGTTCCTGGCTCGCGAATACCTGGCAGAGAGCGCAGTGTTCAAATTTGAAATGGATTGGGAGTCACGTCCCGAAGAAGCCCGGAAGAAAATGGTATCGGGCGCTTACGATATATTTTTAATTGACTACCGTCTTGGTAGCGAAACGGGTCTCGATCTTATTCGCTTCTCACAGGAAAACGGTGTTCTTACACCAAGCATCCTCCTGACAGGGCAGGGCGATCTAAAAGTCGATCTCGACGCCACACGCTTTGGAGCGGCAGATTATCTGGTAAAGACGGAACTCAATGCATCGATGCTCGAACGAAGTATCCGTTATACCTTAAGTCAATCCAAGATCATTCTTGAATTGAACGAAAAGGAAAAACGATATCGTTCGCTCTTCGAACGATCGATAGACCCGATCTTTCTTGCAGACCAGGACTATAAGCTTATCGATATCAACGAATCGTTTTTAAGATTCTTTAAGTTCACGCGTGAAAAAGCATTGTCGCTGAGTGTCCAGGATCTTTTTCATAAACCGGAAGACTACCGTCATTTCCAGGTTACCTTGAAATCGAACTCGCAGATCAGGGATTTTGAAGTATCGCTGGTGGCCCAGGACAGTGAAAAGAAAACGTGTCTCGTAAACTGTATATTCATTCAGGATATGGGTTCATCGTTCTGTTGCTACCAGGGGATCATCCACGATCAGACGATGCGTAAGAAAGCTGAGAAAGATATGCTTATCGCGGAACGTTTGTCGATGACGGGAAAGATCGCCAGAACTATTGCCCACGAAGTAAGGAATCCATTGACGAACCTGAACCTTGCATTAGACCAGTTGAAGGACGAGATCCAGGTGGAGGAAAATTCTTCCGTTCAGATCTATTGCGACATCATTGAGAGGAACGCCAATCGCATAGAGCAACTTATCGGTGAAATGTTGAGTTCATCGAAGCCGAGAGATCTCAACCTCGAGCTCGTTCCCGTTAGCGAGGTTCTCGACGAAACTCTTACGCTTACCATCGACCGGTTGAACCTGAATCGAATGAAGCTCGAGAAGAATTACGCGTCGGATCTTCCCAGGATACTTGTGGATAAGGAGAAGATCAAGATCGCGTTGTTGAATATTATTATTAATGCCACAGAGGCGATGGAGGCAGAAAAGGGAATTCTGAGGATCGCTACCGACCTGAAAGACGGCCTGCTTTCGATCTCGATCTCGGATAATGGAAAAGGTATTCCTCCCGAAGAGATCGAAAAATTGTTCGATCCTTTCTACACGGGAAAACAAGGTGGTATGGGATTGGGGTTAACGTCGACCAAAAATATTCTGGACAGCCACACTGCAGCGGTAGAAGTGACGAGCGTGCCGCAACAAGGAACGACGTTTACGATAAACTTTAAGATGCCAGGCGACTAGCGCCACGGGCGCCATTTCACATTGACCATTTCACATTTCATTGGGCGCGTACCGATTCGCGTAATGTGAAATGTGAAATGGAAAGATGTGAAATAAAAATAGCCGGCTCTCCCAAGACCGGCTATAAGCCAATAAGACTCTTTCCACTTACGTAGTTAGCTTCTCATGGCATGCGTTCAGCTTTACCAGGTTGTTCCGCAGGCCTGGCAGTGCGCTGTTAATCCATTTCTTTAATTCGTCGTCCGTGGTCTTCTTCCACATATCTTCCAGGCGCTCGATGGTTTTCTCATGCCTGTTTGTCAATTCACGACACCACTTCTCGTCGAACCCTTTGTTGTCCGTGTTCTGAAGATCGTTTAACTTCTTACGGGCATTGTTATTCTCTTCCAGCGGGATCGTAATCCCTCTCATATTTGCAAAACCCTTCAGCTCCTTGATAAGCTTCTCGTGATCTTTTTCTATAGTTGAAGCAATCTCTTTTATCTCGTCGTTATTTGAGCGATCCATTGCCAACTGTGCAAACTTTACGTTGGCGTAATCGTTGGTGATCGTCTCGACAACGAAATCGGCTTCTTTCTCTGAGGACCTGGTTGTAAAATTTTTATCGTTTTCTTTTTTGGCGATACGTTCACTGTTTTCGCCGGGATGACATCCTGAGATCAAGGCAGAGAAACACAACGCGCCGATACCCGCTATGGATAGCTTTACGAAATATGTATCTCGCCCGATCATCAAGTAGTTATTTTAGATTAAGCTAACTGACAGGAGAATTATCCGGGATAAACTACCCTTAGTGATGAACTTCCTTGTATTCATCTCTTCGGCTACGGATCAGGTCGTGCGACATCTTGAGCATGTTTTTCTGATCTTCGATCAAATGACGTACGCTTGCAGGATATTCTTCACTGCGGTCGAGAGCTTGTTTGTAAGCTTTCTGTGCAGCGTCTTCGCCGTACTCACAAGCTTCGAGCATTGCTTTTGCATCGTCGCCGGAGAATGTTGCCTTGAGGTCCATCCATGCACGATAGATCTTGCCGGGAGCTGTGGAGCTTTCTGCAGGTTCACCGCCAAGAGCGACAACCCTGTCGGCGAGTTCTTTCTTATACTCGTGACTTTCTTCAGCTACCTGATAGAACAATGTCTTAAGCATCACATCGCTTTTATCGACGTTTTCTGCAGCTTTCTCATATCCTGCGATGCGATCGTTATTTATCTTGATGAGGTCATTCAATACCTCAATTGCAACTTTATTTTCCATAACCAATATATTTAGAAGGTCTGTTTGTAGTCAATTGAAAAAAATTCTTGTTGTTAATTCGATTGAATTGCAATAGACCAAAACTGTACCACTCCAGTGTTTTCAATGGTCACGAACCCGTTTTGTATCTTATTCGTGTACTCGCATCCCCTGATATATCGGTTTGTGTAGAATGATTTCCAGAAATGGAAAAGCCTGCGAAAAAATCCCTTTAACGGTGGTTAAGTATAAAATTCCTCACTGTGGCGGACTGGTGTTTGTGTATGTGGAAGGATTTCACAGGGAAAAAGCTACGTAATGGCCTGAAAAAGAGCTGTTTTACATACTCCAAAGTAGTTCGTCTTATGGCCGAATAATTGCTAAAAGCAACCAAAATATAGTGAACTGAATATGGCGACTGAGGAGATTTTCTATACTGACGGGCAGGATGTGGTTGTGACGTTGTCGACGCTGCAAGTAAAGGACCGGTTCTACAGGTTGAAAGCAATTAAGAAACATGGTATGGCGATACTTCATCCGGTGAGACTTCCTGGTCTGCTGTTGTTTATCGCCGGGATTGTTTTGTCTATTATGGGACTTGCAGGTGCTTTCACCGAGATGGTGCCGGCATCATGGTCTCCAACAGGTACTCCATTAAGTTTCAATGTAGTTGCTCAATGGTTCGGTGTTCTTCTTGCAATGGGTGGCTTAGCTCTTACCGTTGCCCTTCGCGAACGCTATGCAGTTAAACTCGATACAACAGAAGGTGAAGAAATTGCCGTCGTAAGCACGAAGCGTGAGCAAATCATGGAGATAGTAAGTGCGCTTAATCGCGCATTCATGATGATCGATGTTGAGAGAAGCATTGCGCAACAGAGATTTAAACGATAGCACCGGAAAAACTTATTCACATTTTTTGTTCACAATCACACAATCGTCGAAAACACACAATAAACGATAGGACGTATGATACACAGAAGGCTACCCGCTGATGAATGGAGGTTGTTTGCTTTAGTCGCAGTCTTTGTTAACGTTATATTCAACTACGCTTCTATGACCAGCATTGTTTCATTGCCGTCATTAGAAGACGTATCACACAGATACAGCAGTTTGTTCACACCCCACGATTATGCGTTCAGCATATGGGGATTGATCTATTTTGCTTTTATTATCTATGGGATCGTGCAGGCCATGCCGTCGCGTTCTGAGGATCCATTATATCGCAATCTTGCTAAACCATTTGCGATCGTTAATATTCTCGCGACAGTATGGATCATCACCTTCAGGATGCAATTGATGTGGCTCAGCGCCGGCATTATCGTAACCATGCTTGTAATGTCGATCTTCATGCTCGTGCTGTCACGCGACGCTGTGTTGAGAGACGAGTACAGCAATTGGGTGTCAGTTCCTTTCAGTCTCTTTTGCGGCTGGCTATCGGTGGCAACAATCGCGAACCTGTCTACATTATTTGTTTATATGGGCTGGGCTGGCCCTGTTATGACTCAGGTAATGATCGCCATCGTGATGATACTCGTTGCAGGATTTATCGGCATCTATGTTTGTGCACGCTGTAAGGATTTCGTTTTCCCTATGGTAATTGCCTGGTCTTGTATAGCGATCGCTGTATCGAGAAGCGGTGACTTCCCGTATGTTTCTGCGGTGGCCGTAGCGACAGCAGTGATGCCCATGATCTGGATTGCAACTACGATGTTAAGGAGGATACAGCACAGACGACACGTGCTTGCGAATAAGTTCTCTTTCTGAGATCGGGAACTACACTTTCAGAACAAAATCTTCGAGTTGGGGACGCATCGGGTGTCCCCAATCTTTTTTCAGGACTTCCGAGATTGCCTTTCTGAGTGCATTGAAATCATTCGGCTTGCGTACGTAAAGATGCGCCCCGATCTCATACATCTGGCTGATCGTGCCTGGATGCGATGATGTCGAAAAGATCACAACCGGTAGATCCTTTAGCTTTTCGTCACTACGAATTTCTTCGAGACATTCGATACCATTCTTCAACGGCATATTCAGATCGAGGAACAATACATCGGGAAGTTCCTGGGAGCGCAGCAGCGTCATCAAATGCTCGCCATTGAACGCGAACGTGAGCTCTGCGCCCGCTGAATATTCACGCAGGACGTCTGTAAATAACAGTCTGTCGTCATCATCATCGTCGGCGAGGAGTATCTTTGAGGGCGCCTGCATTACGCAAATTTAGTTTTTTTCGATCTTCATCAGATATATATCTGAGGGAAGAAAAAAGTTCAATTACTTTACCGGAGTTAAATGCGTCTCGTCGGCGGATGCGTAGAATTTTGAATTTTTTAAGGCACGAGTGGCGCCATTCTTGCGTTGAGAGTTTAGAATGATGCGAGCGAAAGGATTTTTGGTGTGGAGTGCTGCACTAATCTTTGCAGCCACTACAACGGTTGCACAGATTCAGCAGCCCAAACAACGAGACACCGTACCGCCGTTACAAAATCCGCAGCAGAACATCACTATTGTACTGGACACTCCAAAACAGGAGACCCCATCATCGGTGCCTGCCGGCAACACCCAGCTCTCGGCACCATCTAAATACAACACCATTATTAAACCAGGTACGATCACCCGCACAGGGGTTTTCACTGTTCATAAAGTGGAGGATGTCTACTATTTCGAGATACCCGACAGCCTTCTCGGTCGTGACCTGTTGGTGGTAAGCAGGATAGCCCAGGGTGCAGCCGGGGTCCGCCGCGAGTATACCGGTTATGCGGGCGACCAGATCAACAATACGGTTATTCGTTTCGAGAACGGTCCTAACCATAAACTTTTCTTACGAAGGATAACATTCGAGGAGAATGCCGGCGACACTACCAACGCCATGTATAATGCGGTGCAGCGTTCGAATCTTCAGCCACTCGTTGCAGCGTTCGGTATAGGAGCCTACAATCCCAATGGCAAGAGCAACCTCATCGATATCACCGACTATATCAATGGAGATAACGAGATCCTGTTTTTCAACGCCGCTTCCCGGAAGACTATGAAAGTCGGATCCTATGTGTCGAGCGTATCTTATATAAAAGATATTACCTCGTTCCCGATGAATCTCGAGATAAGAACGATCAAGACTTACCAGGAATCGGGTAGCGATAACAATTTTACACTCGAGTTAAATACTTCCATCGTACTTCTTCCGAAGAAACCGATGCGGAAGCGATTTGCCGACTCGCGTGTTGGATATTTTACGGAGAGATACCTCGACTATGGCGCGAATCCCCAGGGTGTAAAAACTGTGAGTTATATTAAACGATGGAGACTCGAGCCGAAGCCTGAAGATGTTGTCAGGTATATACTCGGCGACACTGTAGAGCCGGTAAAGCCAATTATATATTATATAGATCCGGCCACGCCCAAAACATGGGTCCCGTATATCATCCAGGGAATAAACGACTGGCAGGTTGCATTTGAGAAGGCTGGATTCAAGAATGCGATCATGGGAAAAGTTGCGCCTAAAGACAACGAACAATGGAGCCTGGAAGATTCACGGCACTCGGCTGTCGTATATAAACCTTCTGCTATCTCCAATGCGTCAGGTCCCACGATCACAGATCCCCGGAGTGGCGAGATCCTCGAAACGCATATCAACTGGTATCATAACCTGATGGCAATCTTACAACAATGGTATATGATACAATGCGGACCTAATGATCCCCGTGCCCAGAAGATGAATTTTGATGAAGCTCTTATGGGTGCTATCATCCGGTCTGTTGCCTCGCACGAAGTTGGTCACACGCTGGGACTGACTCATAACTTCGGCGCAAGCTCCACCGTGAAAGTCGAAAATCTTCGCGATAAGGAATGGCTGAAGAAGAACGGCATTTGTCCCTCCATTATGGACTATGCGCGATTCAACTATGTTGCGCAGCCACAGGATAGCGTAGGCTTCGAAGGATTGATCGGCAGGGTAGGGCCTTACGATATCTGGGCGATCGAGTGGGGTTATCGCTGGTTTCCGCAGACAAGGAACTCCGAAGAGGAGGCACCTATATTAAACAAATGGATCGTTGATAAGCTGCGTGACAACAGGTACTGGTTTGCTTCCGAGTTTGCGAGCAACGATCCGAGAGCTCAATCGGAAGACATTGGCGATAATGCGATGAATGCGGGAGAGTATGGTATCAGAAATCTGAAGCGTGTTGTTCCGAATCTTATCAAATGGACGTATCAGAAGAATGAAGGATATCGAAATCTGAGTACAATGTATTCGGGAGTGATGGAGCAGTATAATAATTACCTGGAGCACGTACTGAGCTATATCGGTGGGATGTATGAGACGCGTAAGACTGTAGATCAGCCCGGGGAAGTTTACCAGCCTGTGAGCGAGGTGACGCAGAACGATGCGATGAACTTTTTGGTGAGGCATATTTTTCATGAACCGAAGTGGCTTTTGGATACCGCGATCATATCGAGGTTGGGGCAAATGCCGATACAAAGGGTTAATAGCACCCAGGAGACGATATTAAATGCATTGACGTCTACAACCACGTTGATAAAGATTGTGGAAGCGGAGACGGCGTTTCCAGGGAAGACGTACAGGTTGATGCGGTACATGGAAGACCTGGATAACGTGATGTGGGACGAGCTTCGGACAAATGACACGATTACGACTTATAGAAGGAATTTGCAGCGGATCTATGTGGGGCGGCTGATAGAATTGATTTCGAATGCGCAAAGGCTAGACCGCTATGCGGGAGATGTATCGGCGATAGTGATGCAGCGGCTAGAGGAGATTGAAGAAAGATTGAAGAAGTCGATACCTAAGACGAAAGACGTGATGACGAGGTATCATTTGAAGTATCTGCAGGGAAAAGTTGCGGAGGCTTTGAGGAAGACATGATATTCTGATGCCTTAATTCAAACAGCAGAATAGCGAATATCGAACAAAGGAACCGGAGAATTGACCACAAAGATGACTATTTGGTTTCGTGTCGGGCAATACTTCGATAAGCTGAATGATCGAAGAGGCAAATCTAATTAGCCGTTCTTCTAAGTCATACTTCATGATTTTGTTGTTTCCAACAAAATTCCTCAATGGCGACAGTTCTGGCAAGACAGCCAGCACTGAGATGTACGGTAAACCTGACTTCTGCTGTTCAACTGTTCTACTGTTCTGCTGTTCTACTATTCCATTGGCACATTCAGCCTTTTGCCAATCAAAAAAAAGAGTCGTTGTTCACGACTCTTTTTTCACACAATCCCAAACGTTTAATCGTTGATCGGCTTACCATCCTTGTCGAAGCGATAGGTCTTCGTCATGGTTCCGTCTTGGATTTGGACCACATAGAGGTCGCTAGTCTGGTTTCTGTAGATCTTCGTAGTCGAAGCATCCCAGCCTTTGTACTGTGGAGCCTGAAGAGTCTCACGCAATGATGCAGGGATCTCTGTAGACTTCAGCGCAGTCATATCCTTAAGCTGAGTGCTACCGGGTTCTTGCTGCATTGTAGGCTGTTGTAAACTTGTTGAATCTGATCTCTTAAAGCTCGTGGTATCCTGAGCTTGTACAGCAACGGTACCCACGAAGAGCGCCCCTGCAGCAATCATAATTAGCTTTTTCATAATGTTATCTATTTTGGTTGTTATAGTCTTAAATAGTTTCTGCACTCACTCCTTTAGAAATCGTGCCATGCAAACCATTTTATACTAACCACCAGTTGTTGCGGCGTAATCGCGGCTGAACGGAAAATACAGTGGACGAAGTGACACCGACTTTATACAGTCAATTTTACATTGTTAAATGCCATGATGACTATGCTCCCCAAAAGCGATGACATGTTCTACATGATCGTTCACCAATTTGATCTTATCCTGAGATGAAGCTCCTTGATGCACAGTTATATTGTATGCCGTTTCGTGATACATGTATTTTATCCGGAACGATTGCCACTCATACGGAATGCATGGCTCGAACCAAATAGTGTCTCCTTCTTTTCTTAATCCGAGGAAAGATTCCAGGATCAATTGATACATCCATCCCGCGGATCCTGTGTACCATGTCCAACCACCACGACCTGTGTGTGGTTCGACACCGTAAACGTCGGCAGCCATGACATACGGTTCCACCTTATACATTTCGGTTTCTTCAGGAGTTGTACCATGATTGATGGGATTAATCAGCTGGATGAGTTCCCAGGTCTTTGCGACATCGCCCATTCTCGCGAACGCCATTACCATCCAAACCGCAGCGTGCGTATACTGGCCGCCGTTTTCACGAACGCCGGGAACATAACCCTTGATATAACCTGGATTGAGATCCGACCTATCGAATGGCGGATCGAGGAGCTGTATAATGTTTTTATTCCGGTTGATGAGATATTTATCTACAGAAGTCATAGCCGATGAGATCCGGTCGGGCAGGCCGGCGCCCGACAATACCGCCCAGCTCTGTGAGATTGAATCTATCCGGCATTCTTCATTTTTAGCGGAACCCAGTGGAGTGCCGTCGTCGAAGAATGCTCGGAGGTACCACTTTTCGTCCCATGCGTTGGCGTTAATATTTTTCTTGAGAAGATCGGCCTGCTCCTGGTAAAGCATGACGAACGATGTGTCCTGCTTGAGCTTTGCTACGGGAATGAATTTCATCAATACATCGTAGAGGAAGAATGCGAGCCATACGCTTTCGCCTTTGCCCTCTATGCCGACCATATTCATACCGTCGTTCCAATCGCCGGCGCCGATGAGGGGAAGACCTCTTTCACCGAATCGTAGAGCATGTTGCAATGCACGCTTACAGTGATCGTACAGGCTGGCCGACTGATCCGAGTTCACTGGCATATCATAATAAGATTCTTCCTTGGCATTTAACGGACGACCCTGGATGAAACCAACGTGTTCTTCGAGGATATCTACGTCGCCGGTAGCTGCGATATACCTGCTGGTAACATACGGCAGCCACATGAAATCATCGGAGCAAAGTGTTCGCACGCCACGGCCGAGCGGTGGATGCCACCAATGCTGAACATCGCCTTCGCGGAATTGTCGCGATGCGGATAGAAGTATCTGATGTTTCGTGAGCTTCGGATCGATGTGAAGTAAAGCGAGCGTGTCCTGCAACTGATCGCGGAAACCGAAAGCTCCGCCCGATTGATAGAAACCACTACGCCCCCACAGCCTGCATGACATTACCTGGTAGACCAGCCATCCGTTAGCGAGAATGTTAATTGAAGGTTCAGGAGTTTCGATCTGAATGATGCTGAGCTTACTCCTCCAGAATTCCTGTACTCGCCTGAGTGCGGCATCAGCAGCTTTTACACCTTCGAATTTTTTGATGATATCAAGAGCTTCGCGAAGATCTTTGCCCGCGCCGATACGGAACACGATCTCTTTGTCACGGCCGCTTTCCAGCTCGATAGGAACTTGCAATGCTCCACATGGATCGAAACCTGCGCCAGTTTTACCCGACAAGGATGCGCGGCGCATCGCTTCAGGATTTTCGAGTGAATGATTTCTTCCGATAAACTCGGAGCGGTCCGCGGTGTAATGGTGCTGAACGTCATCGGTATCGAAGAAGGCAACGCGGGCACTGAACTCTGCATTGTATGCATTGCGCGCCAGGATCGCGCCGGTAGCTGCGTCTACATCGGTAACAACGTGCATCATCGATGTGGGACGAAGCGCGCCAAGTACCCATTCCACGTAACCTGTGGCCGACAGTTTCCTGTTCCTTCCCGACTTGTTGCTGATCTTGATTGAAATGAATTTCACGGCTGCGTCACAATCGACGAACACTTTTGTTTCTGTAAAGATGCCGTCCTCAATATGTTCGAATGTTGTATATCCAAAGCCGTGATGAACGACGTAACCTGTGACGCCATTGGTAGGATATGGCATTGGTGACCAGAATAATCCAGTCTCCTCGTCGCGGATATAAAACGCTTCCCCGCCGGTATCACCAACGGGATCGTTGTTCCACGGGGTGAGACGATACTCGTGGGCGTTTTCCATCCAGGTATAGCCGGCGCCGGTTTCTGAAACGATCGTACCGAAATTCTTATTCGCGATCACGTTGATCCATGGGAGAGGTGTTGGTTTATCGGGACGCGAGATGATCACATACTCTTTTCCATCAGGAGTAAAACCACCGTTGCCGTTAAAGAACATAAGATCAGCCGGGGTCGTGATCTTGTCGCGCGAGAACGAATAGTCTTTCGTCGCCGACAACATTGGTATCGTCGACTTCACCGAAGAACGTTTGTTCACCTGGTCGGCCAGGGTACCACGTGTATCTGAGATAATAACGCGGGCTACTGTCTGGAAGAGGATCCTGTCTTCCGCCGAAACCTGGTCGATAGGTTTCACAAAGATCCGTCCCTGCCTGTCGCTCGTATTGATACCTATCCCGGCTGCGATCAAACCTTGTATCTGATCCTGCAATACCTGGCGATATCCACTCGGATCTTCGTTAAGAATGACGAGATCCGCTGCCAGTCCTTTTAAATGCCAGTAGGCTTGTGCTTTGATAACCTGGCGAACAAGCGTGAGATTCACGTTGTCTGAAACTTCGAGAAGTACGATTGGCAGGTCACCTGAAATACTGTGTGCCCAGAGACCAGACTGGCCACGTTGATTTTTCGAGATCACACTGGCCGCTGCACGCAATGATGGATTGTGATAGATAACCGAGCTCGCAAGTTTTCCGAATAATTGAGCGTCAGCTTCTGTGGCGCCGATCTGTCGTAATACTACCTGGCTGTGTGTCCACGACAATTCGAATGCACGATCGCGCATGTGGCGGTCCTGGTATTTGTCGATGAGTCCCTGGCAACCCTCAACTGTCGGCGCGATACCTGTGATCATATCTGCGGTGATCGATTCGCCGGCGCCAAGGGTGATCGTGTATTGAATAGACATCACCGGATCGAGAACGGAGCCTTGCGATGATGAAAGGGGTTGTCCCTGCATCACAACAGGATTTTGAATGGAGCGTCCGCGTCCAATGAATTTACTTCGGTCGGTTTCGTAAGAGATATTATTTGCGTCTCCATTGTTCAGCTTCATCAAATGGAACATCCACGGTGGAGTTTCCTCGTGCGAGCGTGGTCTGCGCGTACAACGGATAGCATTCTGTCCTTCATTGATCTCCGTCTGGACAAAGAGATTGCTGAATGCCGGGTGAGCTGAATCGGCGGCGGGATTTGCAAGTACGACTTCGAGATAACTTGTGATCTCTATCGTCTTCTTTGTCTTCGAACGATTCGTGAGATGAACACGTCGTACTTCGATGTCGTCTTCCGGGGATACGATGATCTCGGTATACGTTTCTATATCGTTATCACGGCGACGGAATTCTACGCGACCTTGTGAGAAAATTGCTTCGTAGTTGTCGGCTTCGTATAGTGATGGCTGATGACTTGTGGACCAGAATTCACCCTTCTCGACATCACGGATGAAACAGAATGATCCCCATGGGTCGCGTGTTCCATCTTCACGCCAGCGGGTAACTGCAAGATCCTTCCAGCGACTGTATCCGCCGCCTGCGTTCGTTACCATCACGTGATAACGTCCATTCGACAGCAACTGAACTTCCGGAACCAGCGTATCCGGGGTGGTGATCACCCGCATATCGGATATCGCAGCGATAGGAGTGATATCTTCGGTATCGGCTGAGCCTGTATAGAATCCGGTTGTCTTTGGAACCTGCTCCTGTAACAACAGTAAAGAGGTTTGGAACTGCAGGTCGGCTTCGAAACGTCGCTGCATTGGCTGATTCAACAACAGATACGCGAGCGAAAGAAACCCCATACCCTGGTGATGTGCCATGAACGTTTGGATCACGGCACGGTTTTGATCGCGCGACAGACGTACCGGTGTGTAATCGATTGCCTCAAAGAAACCATATCGTCCTTCGATACCTTCGGATCTCAAACGCTGAAGATTTTTATAGCTCGAAACGGGATCCACCATCAAACCCATGACGGTTGCATAAGGTGCAATGACCAGATCCTGGCCGAGCCCGCGTTTGAAACCAAGACCTGGAACACCAAACGCCCTGTATTGATACGTGAGACTATTGTCGACGAGGTTGTAACACGATTCCGACACGCCCCATGGAACATCCTGTTGTTGTCCATATTCGATCTGACGCTCCAACGTGCCACGATACGTTTCATCCAACAACGTGTTTTCGTAGTTTGGCATCACAAGCAAAGGCATCAGGTATTCGAACATACTTCCGCTCCAGGAGAGGAGGACTGAAGTATCTCCCGCGGTCGTGAGTCTTCTGCCGAGGGCAAACCAGCTCTCTTCCGGAATTTTTCCTTGTGCAATGGCAACGAATGAAGTGAGACGTGCTTCGGATGCAAGCAGATCGTAGAAGCTTTGGTCGCGGTGATGATCGTCTACGTTGTAACCTATGGCAAGCAGTCGCTGCGATTTGTCGAAAAGGAAATCATATTCCATGTCGGCGAATTCGAAGCATTGAGCAGCGAGGCCGTTGAGGATCGTAATTCGTTCATGAGCGACTTTTGCTGAAGCTCTTATTGCTTCGCGACAGCTTTCTACCCACGTCTTTTCTGTTGAATAGAGATCGTGTAACGGGAATTTCTCGAGTTCCGCGTCGTAGGCCGCTTCCAGTCTTTGTAACTCCTGGAGCGTCGGGATGCTTTCGAATAATTTGAACTCCTGGAATTTCTCAGGAACAGGACCTAACGACAACCACGGAGCTAACGTATGAAGCTCATTGTACATTTCATCGAGCTGATTGTCGAACGCGTTTATCCACCAGCCGGCTTCGGTTAACGGTGTGAATGATTGGGGGTCGACGATTTCCCGGAAACGCGTGCGCAGTTCATCCAGCAACTGTGTAACCTGCGATACGCTGGATACGGAAGCGGGGAATCGCTCGTCGAAATACTTTTTGAAGGCGTCGAACCTGTTTCGTTCATCTTTCGAGACCGCATTCATCATACAATACAGCGTGTCGCGAAGTCCGAAGAAGATGGAAGTATCGACGATTCTCCTGTTGGCAAGGGCGTATATCCCCTGGCGCAGCGTTAGCAGGTGACCGGCAAAGTTCCCACTGTCGACCGTGGAAATATAACGTGGGTTGAGTGTTCTTAAAGTCGTTGTTTCATACCAGTTGTACAGGTGCCCTTTATATCGTTCAAGTTTATAAAGAGTCTTAAATGTATCCTGCGTTCTCTGGATCATCTGCGCAACGCTGGAATAACCGAAATCGACGGCCCCGAGGTTCGACAGCAAGGAAAGCCCGATGTTTGTGGGCGATGTCCGGTGTGCAATTACCGGCACCGGGTATTGTTGTAAGTTATCCGGCGGAAGCCAGTTGTCTTCAGCAGTAACGAGGTTTTCGAAGAACGACCACGTCTTTCTCGAAAGCAATCTGAGATAGGTGATCTCTTCCTGATCGAGTTTTGCCTTGCGGGGTTGTCGCGGTCGGCTGATAAACCACGCGATGAACGGTGCCGCAAACCACGCTGCCAGAAATGGGGAAGCCCATATCAACGATGAGGGCGCATAGCTTTTGATCAGATAGAACGCCACCAATGAGATCAATGGCGACGGCCACATCTTAATAAAAGATGTGACGAGTGTGCCTTTCCTCAATCCTTCAAAATAAGATGCATTCCATTCCAGGAGGTTGCGCTTGCTTATGTATGTTCTCCAAAGCGTTCTCACAACCGCATCGGCGCTACGCCATGCTTCGTATGGAAGGCAAACCAGGTTGAATAAGGATTGTAATATGCTTTTGTGTGTCGCCCCGATCGCATTGTTGATGTGCTGACCGAGCTCGATCTCTTTCGGTTTGTGTGCCGCGTTCCATGCAGACATCAGCATCGATGGCAACAAGGTGATCAACAGAATTCCCAGAGTCCAGAACCACGGATTGCCCAGAAATGTCCAGCCGGCAATCAGCAAAAGTGCCAATGAAAGAGGAACAAAACTTCGACGGAGATTGTCGAATATCTTCCATTTCGACAAAGCATTCAGGGGATTCTTTTCGATCCGCCCGAAACGTCCGGGGACCCATGGAAGAAACCAGGATGCTATCTGCCAGTCGCCGCGGATCCAGCGATAACGGCGTTCCATATCTGCATCGTAGCGAGCAGGATACTCTTCGTAAAGCTGCACGTCGCTCGCAAAAGCGCATCGCGCATATGATCCTTCCAGGAGATCGTGGCTTAAGATCCTGTTCTCGGGGAAGCGATCGTTGAGCGAAGCTTCGAATGCATCGACATCGTAAATACCTTTCCCGATAAAAGATCCCTCTTCAAAAACGTCCTGGTAAACATCGGATGTTACCTGGGTGTATGGATCGATACCGGTATCGCTCTCATTCAATCGCGTATAGGCAGACCGCTGTGCACGTTGAAGACTGATGGCAATGCGGGGCTGGATGATTCCATAACCCTCGACCACCCTTCTCAATTTCGGATCGAGGACAGGTTTGTTAAGCGGGTGCGACATAAGGCCCACCAGCTTCCATGCGCTCTCACGCGGCAATTGAGTGTCGGTGTCCAGTGTGATCACATATTTAACAGTTTTCAGCTGACGCAAGTCGCCGGCAATTGCTGAAAAGCGATCCTCACCTTCGCCTCGAATAAGGTGATTGAGGTCCGCAAGCTTTCCACGCTTACGTTCGAAGCCCATCCACACCTTATCGTGCTTATTATAAACGCGTGGACGATGCAGTAAATAAAACGGTCCGACTTCGCCTTGTGTGTATTTGGTATTCAATCCTTCGATACCATGCTTCGCAAGATTTAAAAGTGTTTCATCCGCCGGTGTAGTCTCCGAAGGTGCATCGCGAAAGTCGGTGAGAAGGGCGAACAATAAATTTGGCGTGTTGTTTCCAAGAAATCTTACTTCGAGATCATTCAGTAGTCGTTGAACCTGGTCACGATCGGAAAGCAGTGTTGGGACGACAACTACTGTTCTCGACTCATTCGGGATGCCGGAAGAATAATCGAGCCGCGGAAGTTGGCGGGGTACCACGAGCAGTGTCGAGAGCCAGTTTGTTAGAGCAATAGCAAGATGACTTGAAGCCAGCACCACCAGGATCCCGGTGATCAGGCGGATCCAAACAGGTAGTCCGGCGGGCACTTGCGTCCAGAGCCCGGCAGAAAATGCTACAGTCATTAACAATGCAGAGATCACATACAGCGGCGATTTGCTGGTCCTGCATGTCCGCTTGAATTTTTCACCAAACGTCTCATTGATCCTTGCTATTCGTTCGGTATCGCAAGCTCCTTTGCCTACGAGGTAGTATCCGACGTGAGATCGCTTTTCGTCGGCAGGATTTTCTTCAGTTGACTTCCGGGAAAGATTTAAAGCGATACGTGCAACTTCCTGTTCGGACAAGGCACACTTCTTCGCGATCTTTTCTACCTGGTGACGATAGTTGTCACGGGTGTTAAAATCCATTCCCGGGTATACCGGATCTTCACGTAACACCTGCTCGACCGCACTGACTGTTTCGACGAACTCGCGCCAGTCTGTCTTCGCCAGGAAACGCAGGCTATTGATGCTGTTGGAAACTGAAAGCTGATCGGCAGCCTGTTGCTGGTTTTCCGTCAGCACCATGGAATTGATGTTGTGACCGGTGCCTGAGAGATGTTGTTCGATCCACGTCAGGGGCAGCGTAAGGTCAAGTCCTTTCCACTGTAACCGCCGCGCGAACTCTGCGACGAATGCTGCAACCATTGGAGGCTTCGAACGAGCCATATCGGCAATTACGAGCACGAGATCTTTCGGATCTCTTTCGACGGTTTCGATGATCACGTTTGTCCAGTGATTGGCGAGTGCCGCATCGATCCTGTCGACGGCGATACGGGCAGCGACACGACGGAGATTCTCCAATAACGCGAGGCGAAGCATAATGGGTATTGCCCACAGTTCGCCGATGGTAAGCTGACTTGTTTTTTGGTAAGATGCGATGAAGCTGCTGAGGCTTTGAATGTCGACATGACCATCGCTATGGGAAATAATTTCGATGGCGAGATCATAAACGCGGGGATACCCGGCTAACGAGCCGCCACGCAATTTCGGGAGGCCTTTACTGTAACCTTTAGGAAGATATCTTTTACCGGTACGGATCTGTTCTTCGATCAGGTAGAAGTTATCGAGCAGCCACTCGCCGGCGGGTGTGATGGTCTTTTTATCCCGGACACTGTCCTGGAGTAAGGCGGTTACACGAATTAAGATCTCCTCGTTATCGGCAAGTCTCTTAAGAAGTTGTTCAGGTGCTTCGTCGTGTGTAACGACGTGCGAAGTCGCCAGTTGGATCGCATGCTGGTCCATTTGGTCGGTACTGAAGAGTTCCGATCGGAGCGGTGGCTTTTCATTTACGTCTTCGCGATTGAGACTGTCCTTTTGGAAATATTGTCTTAATGGAAAAAATAGTTCATCTATGGCGTTTGACTTCACCTTCATGGCACACGAGTTCGCTTACAGTAAAATATTATTTGAACATCTCAACCAATTCTTCGTGAAGAAAAGGCTTGTATAAAATCCGGAAAGCAGACGCGGATGTCTTGGGCACATCCATCGCGCTGATCAGGTTGAGGTGAACGTGAGGGTAATTGAGAAGAATGTAATCGGTCTTTCCCCAGCCAAGGCCGTCCGGCAAATTGTTGTCTAGAAAAATATAATCGGGTTTTTCCTGTTCAAGCAGACGCATTCCCTCAGCAATCGTGCTAGCAACAAATACGTCGATCTTCTTCGAGGAAAAGAAGTTCTTCATCAGGAGTCCGAAGTCCTGTTCGTCGTCTATAATGAGAACTTTCTTTGATTTCATGATGATATATATCACTAAAAATCAAACCAAAAATTTCCCTTCATTAACTTATTTGAAATCGCGGATAATACGGAGGGTGTGGCACACATTCCCCAACAAAATGTGGACTAGAAGGGATAGCCGATTGCGATGTTCAGGATCAGGTTCTCACGGCGCCATTCTCTGCTGCCAAGATCAATTTTGTCGAAGACCCAACGCTCACCTTCAGGCAACCACGGCTTTCGTAACGGAAATGCAACATCGAGCCGAAGTACAAAAAAATTCAGATCGAAACGAACACCCACGCCGGTACCTACCGCAATCTGGCTCATGAACGTTTTCCGGTTAAAGACCTTCTTCTCAAGGTTACCCGTTGTATCGGGGCTCAGACCGTTAGCGGTGCGCAACCAGATATTACCGGCATCGGCGAATACTGCTCCTTTGAACGACTTAATAATGTCGAACCGGTATTCTGCTGAACTTTCAATTTTAATATCGCCGCGTTGATCGATAAAGAACGTGCGCGTTTTTACAGATTCGTCGGTTCTTACGTTATATGCGCCTGGACCAAGTGAACGTGCAGGGAATGCGCGAATACTATTCGATCCGCCGGCAGCAAACTGCTTGATGTAAGGAAGCTGTTGAGAGTTACCGTATGCGTGTCCAATACCTGCAATGAATCGTGTAGCGACTTTACTTTTCCTTCCCACGTCATAGAAGTAGCGGAAGTCGATGTCGGCGCGAACATATTGCGCATATGGAAGCCCAAAGAATTCTTTTTTCTGTTCTTCAACACCAATAATATTTTGACCAGCGCTCAGGAGATTGCCCGAGAGATCTATGGTTCCTGCGAAATAGAAATTGTGTTTGCGTTTTGCTTTCGGATCGTACTTCACCTCGATGTCTTCTTTCATCTGCGTGTTGAGCGTGAAACTATAGCGTGATCCCAGGATGAACTGGTTCTGAAATGAATTGGCAAGAGCAGGACTCGCGGCAAGCAGGTTTCTGAACGCCTCCGAAGTCTTGCCTAGCTTTACGAAACTTACATCGACCGGATAAAATTCGTGTGTTTTCAAAGTCGTTTCACGCCAGAGGAATCCATAGCCTCCATTCATTGATACAAGCTGGAAATACTGGAGCCGCTGCTGGAGATTATAACTGAGCTTGAAATTTGTCATTGGGAGATATTTCGCCGAACGATATTTGAAAATACCGAAGGGCGTTATAAATCTCGGGACCGACAACGAAGCTTCGGCGCCAAGTTCGATCGCATTAAGCGCGCCTGAATTTTGCCGGCTGATCTGGCTTTCATACGCGCCACTCAGTTTGAACTGGAATAGCTCGGCGCCCCTGAGAAAATTCCGATTCGTGAAACTCAACTCAACGCCGGGGCCAACGAAGTTATTCGACTTGGAAACTCCCTGTACCTGTGCGCGAACCGATTTCTTAAGCAACGGCGTTACAAAGATGTCGGCTCTTAGCGAATTCGAATCTCTCTTGTCTTCGTGGAATTTTATATTCACGAACTTGAATGCACGCAATCCCATTAAATGACTGAGTGTATATTCTTCATCGATACGACGATAGATACTATCGGGCCTCAGGTTTATAACATCGGTTATGATCTTCGGTGCAAAATTGTGCTGGTTGTCGATATATGTGAATCCATCCACCTTCACCGTATCGGCTGTAGTCTTAAGTGAGTCGTTGTTGAGGTCATAGTTTGGAAACACCTTGATCTCCGTAACACGGTATGTTCTTACAGCCTTCTGTGGCATCCCCGGTTCGAAATGAAGGTCCAGATCGATGCGTCGTTTGCCAACAGTACTATCGGCATCATACAATAAATAGCGGTCGTCGAAGAAATACATCCCCTGGTCTTTCAAGACTGCCTCGAGACGGTCCTGTTCCGCTTTCAGGCGGCTAAGCCTGTAGCGTTGTTTGCGTTTCACGAGAGTGTTCTCATCCATTGCCTGCACCAGCTTCGGATATTTCAGACTATCGAACAAATGCTGTTCGATCTTATTGATCCGGAATGGTGGATAAATGATTACATTATAAATGGCGGTGCTGGTCTTCTTCTTCGGGTTTGTGTGAACCTCGCTCGACACAGTTGACCTGAAGTAACCTTCGTTCTGTAATTCGGCCTGGAGCATTTCTGCGGTCCGTTCCGGAGTTACATTTTTCAATAGCACTGGCTCGCGCCCGAACTTCTTTTTCAGGAAACCTTTCTTGTGGTAGAACACGACGCCGGGCCGCATCCAAAGAAATTTCTTATTGGGTTTTGGGATAATGAGTTGATCGAGGTCTTCTTCAACGCGAGCCAGGCGATTCACACGACCTTGTGGCTCGAACTTTATCTTCGCGCCGTCATAAAAGGTCTCGCCATCTTGAAGATATTTTGTCCCTGTGCAAGCCTGCAAGAGAATCCCTATCAGCAATATGATCCATATTTTTTCGCTGCAATTAAGGCGTCGGTTTTTCATTTGCTTTAAATAATTCCCGCAGCGTGTTATAATCCTTGATATAGATGAGTCCCGCGCCGGTCTCCGTTAACTCCCCGTCGATCATGTCATAGTTACTGTTCCTGAAGCCCGTAATTCGAAACCGGCCGTCTGCCGTCATTTTGTATTCCAGCGCAAGGTCGCCGATATAATCAGTCACGTTATTCGACCCGGCATTTTGTCCTTCTATATCGACGTTCCCGGAAAGCTTTACAACCAGGCGATCGCCGAATAAACTCTTTGTCACTCCAAGCTGAGCTTTGGTTGTTCCCTGCGCACCTCCTTGTGCATTCACATCTTCATACGACTTGATATCGACCGACAACTGTACACCTTTTACGTTCGAAGACAGCCTGTTTAATTGCTCTGAAAGAATACGACTCACGCTCGTTCTTGCGGCGTTGGTTGATCCTGTATTGCTTTCCAGTGGATTGTCGGAGACGAATCTCTTGAGAATGATCAGAGCAAATACTTGTTTGTTGAGGTCCGATTCGCGTGAGTTGATATCCTGGATCTTCGAATAAAGCATTCCCCCGAAAGCGTTTCGTTTGTCGGCCGGCATATCGAGACTGAAGCTGATCTGTGGTGCGAGCAATGCTCCTTTAATGATCAGGTATACAAGAAACGGCAGACGCTGGTTGAAATTTGTTGCAGCGTTCGGATCAGTGGCCTGGTTTGATAAAAGTTCCAGCGGCGAGGTTTCGACGGTATTGGTGGCACGAATATCCATCTGAGCATTCAATGGATCACCTGCCCACGTTATCGTACTTCCCTTTTCAATATTGAACTGTCGTTTCACCAGGTTATAAAACGATAGATTGTAAGATCCTTTCGTGATCTCATAACGTCCCGATAAATTCATATTCCCCGAGGAAGTCATATCGAAGGTGAGGCTTGAGCTTCCCTGAACCGAGAGTTTATCACCTGTAATAGGATCGATCACAATATTGAGAATTGCTTTGTCGGTAAGATCAATAACGGCCGACACTTCGATACCGGAGAAAGCAGACTTCACGCTGTCGGAGGCATCCAATGAATTGAGGAATGGATCTTTAGCTGCGTCTTTATCCACGAAGTTCACGATACCTTTCGCTTCCATCACACCCTTCTCGGACGTGGGAACGATATACGTAAGATTGGTATCGTCGCTGAAACTAAGTTTTAGATTCGCTTTCGGTGCCTGTGCGCTTCCGCTGATGCGAGCCGTCGAGTTGATCTTCACTCTTCCATAGAAGAGATCGTTTTCATGTTCCTTCGTATCGAGTACCTGGAATTCTTTTGTCGTAAGTGTAAGATCAAAAGTGGGATTAACATACGTCTTGATATTGATGTTGCCTTTCAGTGTAGCTTTGTTCCCGACCGCATCCGATATCGTGAAGTCACTCAGGTTGATATTGTCGTTGCGAATCGAGATGGTTTCGTTCTTCAATGAAAATTTACTGCCGAGATAAGCAGGCGTGAGGTCCACCTCGTAGAAAGTAAGATCGCCGGCAATGTCCGGGTGCGAAGGTTTTCCTTTAACATCGATCTTGCCTTTCATGATCCCATTGGCAGTCAGCAATTGTCCCATCGAAAACGCCTGTACCACTTCCATGTTCAATTGTTCGATGTCTACGACAAGATCCAGTGCTTCCTGTCCTGCGGGGCCGCCGTATGTTCCTTTGGTTTCGAATTTTGTCCGGTTACCGCGCAGGTCCATCTGAACATTATAGATATCTTTCTCGTGATTGAGCGCCAGGGTAAGATCACCTAACGACTTTTCGAAAACGGTGAAACCGGAAATGGAAAGTTTCGAACTGAATTCGCTGCTCCCCGATGTCGTGAACTTAAAATCACCATTCAGCTCCCCGCTGGCTGGCACAATGCCGGAGATGATGTGAGTGAAATTGCTCAATTCAAGATCTTCGAATCTCACATCAACGGCAGGATCTTTCCTTGTGTCGCCTTCGAGGATCACCTTCTGACCTTTCTTCGTGATCTCGAAATGGTGAGCTGCGAATGCTCCCTTGCCAAAAGCCAGGTAGTTATCTGCAGGAATATTCCAGGGGCTATAATTGAACAGAAGACTATCCATCATATGAACGTGCATCATATCTCCCTCGCGTGCGATCTGCGCGCGGATCCTGTATTTTTTTTCTTTTACTGAATCAAGGACGTTGAGCGTAGCACGAATGGAATCGTCGGCGACACGTCCCGCGAAATTGATCTGATCGATTTTAATTGTGTCGATCACAAGATTTTCGACTTTGGCAAAATACCGGATCATTTCAGGATTAGATCGAAGCACCATCACCAGCGAATCGGCAGCCACCCGGTTGTATTGCATCTTCGGCATCCTGAAAGCAAAATTCATCCGGTGCTCCCGACTATCGAATTCACCGTGGATAACACCAGGTGTGAATGGTTCCAGTTCGGGGACCAGGACCTCCGTTAAAAGATCCGTGTTCTTGATCTTCAGATCGAAAGTGAAATTCTGTGGCGGCCCTTCGGGCTCAGATTTCCTGGGACCATTGCTGAAGTATCTTTGAAAGTGATGCTGAAGTACGTCGCCGACACTGAAAATGTTGAAGCTTCCTTCGAAGTCGCCGGTAAGGATGTCGGAGACTATCGACATCTTGCTATGCCCTTCCTGGTCGAGTGAAGCAAAAAGCATCGAGTCGACAGCGTAAAGTTTTTCTCCATTGAATACAGCGACCTTGCGGATGTTCAGGTTACCGTTCATGATTTTGAAATCACTCGTCGTAAGATCGACATCGAGCGTTAATCGTGCTTTGAGTGGCATCTCTGAAAGCTTAAGCTCTTTGAAATCGATATTCTTGAGATCGAACTGCGCTTTGTAAACCGGAATGTTCCCGTTGTAGTCCAGATCGGCGTCCAGCACGAAAGCCAGGTTCTCATCGTCCAGTTGAGCTTTCCCGGAGAACAGGTATTTATCGATCGTGCCATTCAGTTTGAAATCGTGAAACTTGTAGTTATTGTAAGCGAGTTCTTTCACGACGAGATCCACTTTGGTATGGAGCTCTTCCAGGCTCAATCCAGATCCGTCTACATTCAAATCGAAGCTTACGTCGCCGAGCGACGGTTGACCACTCAGCATCCCTGCTTTAATGGACCTCGCGTTGATCTTTGCCTTATATTTCGGCAACTCCAGTTCGCTTTCTGTATTCACCGTTCCCAGGTTGGTTGCGAGCTTCGCGGTAATAAACTTTTTCTTTGCAAGGACAGCTTTCACATTGCCATTCAGCGTAACCCATTTCGGTGTTACAGGAAGCAGCGTGTCTCCAAGGACCAGCTTGATATCACGACCCGATGTATATAAATCGATGTTGAGATCGTCGCTGTTTCCTTTTGCCGAAACGTAGGTGCTGTCGAGTGTACGAAGCTGAAGGTTATCGATAGCTGCCCTGTCGACATTTCCATTGGCTTTCAATTCCAATTGTATTTTGGTGTCTGTGGGAAGATTCACCGGCAGGCTATCTAAAAGATGCGGCTGAAATTGAAGGATGTCGGATAGAACGATCATCGATCTTGTAATTTCAATGTCACCTTCTCTTTTCTGGTAATTTCCCTTTCCTGTCACGTTCAATTCGCTTGCTCCGTAGACGACCCTAACATCCTTCACTTCTATATTTTCACCCTGCATTTTTGCGAAGCCTGAGAGTTCCTTAATTGATCCATAGGTTTTTTCTACCACGGTGAATTCTTCTATGTCCGCTTCGATGGTCGTGCTGTCGTACTTAAGATTTGTGATTCGTGATTTGAGATTAGAGATGTGTAACTGTAGCGAATGGGTTATGTACGAAATATTCGTGTTGTTGATATCGACGTCATCGAAAGCGAAGCTTAGCGCATCGAAGTCAATTTTATCGGTATCGATATCGAGCTCACCGACTTTGGCATCAACCAGCATCTTTGTCGTTCTGTCATCATATCTGGCTTTCACGTTTTCAAGCTCTACGTCGTCAATTGAGAAGGTCCACGGTGCCGCCGTTGTATCCATGGGTACATCGATGGTATCGCCCGACGCGAATGCCTTTACGATATAGTCGAAGTTGAAAGCGCTATCCGGAAGTGTTCTGTTAATATTTCCTGTGGTATTGCTGATCTCGACCTGGTTTAGCAGGATCTTATTATGAAACAGTTCCCACATCGACGCATCAACAGCGATCCTTTCGGAATATATCAGCGTATCCTTCTGCTGATCTTCTAAATACAAACCTTCTACTACGATCGTCTTTGGAAAATTGATCGTGATACTTTTAAGCTCGACTTTGGTTTTGATCTTGTCCTGCAGGTAAGTGATCGCCTTTTGTGCTATCCGGTTTTGGATAGATGGCACGCGCACCAATAGTATTACTATAATCAGCAGCACCACGACGCTGAATAAAGTCCACCCAATAATCCGGGAGATTTTTAAAACAATTGATTTTAAGTGCACAGAGTCGCCGTAACTAAAACTATGCCGACAAATCGCGTTTACCGGGTTTGTTTATCGATTTTTTTACACGTGTAAAGGGTGTGGATTTTCCATGTTAAGATGGGGATCGATTGAGGAACTGTGTCTACACACAATTTTTCAAAAAGCGCGAAATCAACCCGATTTACGCACTTGGCACATTGGCGCCGTTGTTGCCAATGGAGAAATCGTAGGTTGAAAGATTAAGAAATAGTTGGTATGAAAAGCTTTGGTGCAATCGTAATAGTTCTCGGTGTTATAATGACAACCCTTACAGGATTCAACATTGTCACCAAGAAGAAGGTTGCCGATTTGGGATCTGTAGAGATCACAAAAGAAGAAAAGACCCCGGTATACTGGTCGCCGATAACAGGAGGAGTTCTCATCGTTGTAGGACTTGTGTTGGTGATCGCGGGGAAGAAAAAGATTTAAGAAGAGGGGTGTAGCCGGGATCTTCCCGGCATGGATAAGTAGTAAATTAGTAATGACGTTACTTCTTGCTACGCCGAAAGGGTGCTGATGCCAATCACGCACCCTTTCACTTTTTTATAGTGTGCAACGTGCGATGTGCAACGAAGGAACCTCAAGGTGATGATCTATTAAACAAACTCTCAACTCTAAACTCTAGACTGCAAACTACAGACTGATTAATTTTTCTTCTTCCTGAACATCTTTTTGAAGATACCTTCCTTCTCCTCTCCGAAATTCTTGTTCTTCTCCTTTCTTCCACTCAGCTTCCTGAAGATATTCCTGTCCTCTTTGTAGAAATCGCAGTCGATCTTTTTTGCGAGTCCTTCCGGCAGCGGCGCAAACCTCGCCCGTGTAATCGAATCCAGTGACCTGTCGGCACTGCTCAGTTTAAAGAACTCCCCGACCAGGGGAAGGGCGGTTTTCGCTCCCTGGCCCAGCGCTGTGGTCCTGAAGCGTATCGAAGGGTCGTCTCCGCCAACCCATGCACCAACCACAAGCCGGGGTGTGACACCAATGAACCATCCATCGGTGTTCGACTGCGTAGTACCGGTCTTTCCGGCAATGTCTGTAGTAAGGCCGAACTGCGAACGAAGACTGGCACTCGTACCTTCATTCACGGCTCTACGAAGCATGTGCAACATAAGCTGTGCTGTTTCTTCCGACATTGCCTGCGATGATGTTTCCGCGTGAAATTTTTCCAGCACTGTACCGTCGTGCGCGGTGATCGAAGTGAGATAGAATGGCTTCGGTACTTTACCTTTTGTCGCGAAAGCGGAATATGCCGTTACCATTTCCATAACAGAAATATCTGCGGTACCAAGCGCCATTGAAGGAACGGCCGCCAGGTCACTTTTTATACCCATGTTGTGTGCGAGCTGAATAGTATTGTTCATCCCGGCTTTTTCCAGCACGCGAACGGACACGGTGTTCACCGAATAAGCCAGCGCGCCGGGCATTGAGAACTTCAGACCGTACTTTTCTTCGTCCGTATTTTTTGGTGCCCAGCCTTCCATGTTGTTATACACAGTTTTTTCAGCGGTGATGAAAGAACAGGGTTTCACACCCTTTTCGACTGCCGCCGCATAAACGATGGGCTTGAACGTGGATCCGACCTGTCGTTTCGTTTCCTCTCTTACATGATCATATTGAAAGTACTGGTGATTGACTCCACCCACCCACACGCGGATCTCGCCGTGACGGGGATCCATGGCAAGCACACCGGCATTGAGGAACATCAGGTAGTACCTGACAGAATCCAGGGGACTCATCGTTACTTCTTTCTCACCTTCATAAGTGAACAGCGACATTGGTAACGGTTTTTTCATGATCGCAATAGTTTCATCGTGAGACTTGCCGCTCTTGCGAAGACTTTGATAACGATCGGATCTTTTTACGGCCGATTCAAAGACGTTATTATTCCCCGCCCACGGTTCTTTTTTCCCCCAATGTTGGTCAAACCTCTTTTGAATCTTTCCCATCTGTTTGGTGACGGCTTCTTCGGCAGCGCGCTGAAGCCGCGAATCGATAGTCGTATAGATTTTCAGTCCATCGATATAGAGGTTAATTGTCGTATCGTTTTCCTTGTTGTAATTGTCGACCCACGCGAGCATCTCGGCTCTCAGGTGTTCCCTGAAATACGGAGCCATCCCGGAATGATGAGTGATCTTATTGTAGGAGAGCCGGATCGGTGCTGCCGACAAAGATTCCTTTTCCATTTCTGAGAGCTTGCCGTACTTCTCCATTTGGGATAACACAACGTTTCGTCGATTTCGTGACTGCTCGGGGAACAGTCGCGGATTGTAGGAGTACGTGGCTTTGAGCATGCCCACGAGCACGGCGGCGTTGCCGGCGTCGAGCGATCTTACGGATGTAGAGTAGAAGCGCTGTGCGGCGGCTTCGATGCCAAAAATATTTTCACCAAATGGAACGGTATTGAGATACAAAGCGATGATCTCATCCTTCGAATAAACTTTTTCGATGCGTTTGGCTATAACCATCTCCCGCACCTTATTGACGGGCATCGAGAGCATTGCATATTTCTTTCGTGGATACAGGTTTTTAACAAGCTGCTGCGTGATCGTGCTTCCGCCGCCGGCCGACTCTTTTTGCAGTAAAAGAGTTTTGAACATCACCCTGCCCAGGCTTCGAAAGTCGACACCATTATGTTCGTAGAAGCGAACGTCTTCTGTTGCAACGAGGGCATCAACAACCGGCTTCGGAATATTTTCAAATTCGACGTTGGATCGCTCCTGGACGAAGAATCTTCCCAGCAGAACGCTGTCGGCGCTGTAAACCTCCGATGCCACGGGGTTATCGATACGTGCGAGCTCTTGTTTCGATGGCAATGGGCCGGTAGCGCCGGTGATTACCAAAAGATAGAGGATAACGAAAAACCCGATGAATGCCAGGATACACGAGGCGAGAATGATCCCGGCGCGACGAACAGTAAGTTTCATTAATAGCTTTTTCATTTAAGAAGATTCGAACTGGTACGCGTAGTCGCCAATAATGATAATCGGGGTAGCGAGCAGCAGTGGATTCTTCGTCAGTAGTCTCAACGCGGCGTCCAGCGAGGTTATTTTAATGCGATCCGCATAAGTTGGATCGAAAAGATCGGCAGGATCAACTTCAAGCATATCGATGATATCCGAAAGCTGATCCTGTGTAAGTCTTTGTGATTTGAGATCGACATAAGTTATCGAGACACCTTCCATCGCGTCCACGAAAGCTTTTGTCTTCTGGTCGTCATCTTTGTCGGAATTGAAGATGAGTGTGATCTCATTGAGATTATTCTCAAACATAAAGGAACTACTTGGCCAGGAATGAGCTCAACATCCAATGGTGTTTTTCGAGTTGGTTGATGAATACCTTCACCATTTCTTCAGTTCCGGAATCCCGTTCTTCCGACGCGACCTCGACAACGGAGAACATGTATTGCAATAATATCCGGTAGTCACTGAGGAGTTCGCGCACCATGAGCTCGGAAGTGAGATTGGTACTTGTTTCTTTGATCTCAGAGGTTTCGAGATAATCTTTAAGTGTGCTTAGCGGTGTTTCGCCGAAGATGCGGATGCGTTCCGCGATATCGTCAATATTTTTGATGGCCTCCGTATACTGGGATTCGAACTGCTCGTGCAGATCGAAGAAATCGGATCCCTTAACATTCCAGTGATAATTGCGAAGCTTCTGGTAGTGAATGGCGTAGTTTGCAAGCAATGCGTTGAGTGCGCGGGTGATCTTTTCGGTTTCAGCGCTGCTCCAGCCCAGCTTTACGGGCTTCGCTTTTACTTTGCCGGTATCTATCTGTGTTTGTGGTGCGTTCTCGGGATGTTGAACTTTCATAACGTCTTTGGTTTTGTTGAGATACTTTAAAAACTGAAATGGAAGGGCAGTGTGGAATAATTATTCCCAGTGCCCTTCCATATACATTTTACCCCGTGAAGTCTGGATCCAATGACCTTCCACCCACCTGGTATGCTTTCTTCTATTTATCCATCGTCCTTCCCTCCACACATACATACCGTTTTTCCGGCTGAAACTCCAGTGTCCTTGCCGCCAGTGATATTTGGGCCGGACGCCCAGAGGTTCCACAATCGTGGTTGGCTGAGTTTCCTTTACAGGAATTCTCTCTTTGCAGCCTGCTGTCAGGAGCAGAGTTAACGACGCAAGGATAATATACCTTGTGTTCATAACCTGCTCGATTGCTTTACTTCTTGAACAAGCTTGCTCCGAAGATCAGCGTGAGTAGGAATAACACAACGAACAGGAAGAACAGGAACTTAGCAATTGAAGCTGCACCTGCAGCAATGCCTGTAAATCCGAATACCGCTGCGATCAGCGCTACTATGAAAAATGTTAATGCCCAGCGTAACATGTCTATTAGTGGTTAAGTTTGAAATGAGAACTAATTACCCTCCAATGGTATCTGCTTCAATCCGTGCACGACCGGGAATCTGAGAAAATTGTAGCTGAATAAGTTCAGATACTTGTCGAGTTTGCGAAGTATCACAACAACTGCGTTGAGTGCGTGAACTTCGGTCTTGAATACTCTTGACCCCGATTTTCTGTCCTCCTGATAAACGTCTTCCACGAGCTCATCGAGATGAGCTATTGGTCTTGTCACTTGCTCGTTCTTACGGTTCTTCGCGGCCAGGAGTTGAAGCGGACCCGGCAGGATAGAAACTAGCTGCTGAGACTGCTCTTCATTCAACCCGCTTTGAATCCTCGAAAGAACCGTATCCACAAGCCGTACCATTTGCTTAGTAGACGGAATTCCCAGGTCGCGCTTTACGTGCCTGAAGAAAATCACTGAATTTTCTTCTGGCGAGTAATTTTCGGATGAAGCTGTTACCATTTTGTACGTCGATTGAAAATTGATTTCGCGATTCTATTCCAAATATTCATACCATTTTCAAAAACGCCCGAATTGCCCGCGATTGCACGCGTTTGCTGTAAACGTTGTAGAAAAGGGTCCCCGAAAAACATAGGAGTTATTACCCATGTTTAGACCCCAACATGATTTCTTGTTTTTATATCACCTGAATTAGCCGTCTGGCATAATCTTTTCTCATGTAATTCAAATTTTAAAGTCATGAACGCAAAAAATTTAATAGGTGGATTCTTAGCTGGCGCTGCAATCGGCGTTGCAGCTGGATTATTGATGGCACCGTATAGCGGTGCAAAAGCAAGGAGAAAACTCGTAAGAGGTTCAATGAAGGTTAAGAAGAATGTAGTCGATTATGTGGAAAACTCGATCGACAGCCTTCGTTCACAATTCAATGACAAGATCGATACCATTGCGAAACGTGGTAAGGAAACTATCAACGGCGCAGCGGAACGGGTAAAAATGTAATCGGAGAACAGGAGATAGTTATCCAGGTGTCGTGAAAAATTTCGTATCACTCTTTTCGATTTCGATTTTCCTTCTCTTCATGTGGCAATGTAATCCCATGTTCGAGAAGAAGGACGAGCCAACTGTGCCCGTAAGCCCGGTGAAGCTCGATCTCGAATCGCAAAAGAAAAATATCGCGGAAAATCTCAGGGAATGCAGCGACAATATCAATCGCCGCATCCAGATGATCGATGAAAAAATGATCAAGGCCGATGATGATCTGAAAAGATCCCTGCGGGAGCTTCGAACAAAACTCACTAAAGAGAAGAGGCGCGTAGACAAGTCGTTGACGGAAGTTCAAAAGTCGTCGGAAGATACCTGGCAAGTAGTAAACAAAAAGGCATCAATAATCCTTACAGAGGCCAAGATCCAAACACAGAAGGTTGAAGAGCGAGTCGAGGATTTAATTGAATAAACTAAACGTGTATAATTATGAACAACAGGGCAATATCGTTTTTAACAGCACTGGGCCTGGCACTTGCAGTGATCCTAAGCCAGGTGTTAGTGGGCTGTAATGCAACCAACACAACAAAAGGCGGCGTCATTGGCGCAGGTGCCGGTGGTGCAATCGGCGGTGTCATTGGACATAAGTCGGGCAACACAGCAGTTGGTGCTATTATAGGTGCAGCTGTGGGCGGTACCGCTGGTGCTCTCATTGGCCGTCATATGGATAAGCAAGCTGAAGAATTGAAGAATGACCTGAAAGGTGCTACCGTCGAACGTGTCGGCGAAGGTATCCTTATCACATTCGATTCGGGCTTGTTATTCGATGTAGACAAAGCAGATATTCAAACTGCAACCAGGTCTAATCTCGATCAGCTCTCTCAAACGTTGAAAAAGTACGACGATACAAACATTCTGGTTGAAGGACATACCGATGCTACCGGTGAAGATTCCTACAACAAGAAGCTGTCGGACAAACGTGCGGAGTCTGTCGAGCAGTACCTGGTCGCCAATGGCGTTGCAGATAATCGTATCACGACCAAAGGTTATGGTGAATCACAACCCGTTGCCGATAACGATACCGAAGCAGGCCGCAGGCAGAACCGTCGTGTAGAAGTTGCAATCTATGCGAACAAGGAGATGAAGAAGGCTGCTGAAAAAGGTCAGCTTGGCGAATAATTTATCGATGATGAATTGTAACGGTAATGGCCATTCTTTTCGATGGCCATTCTTTTTTATAACTGTATAACATGAAGATCAGGTCTCCCGAAACATACTGGCTGCTGAAGAACGGCTTGACCAATTCTTATCCGTCTCTCAAAGAAGACCTCGAATGCGACATCCTCGTTGTTGGCGGAGGAATTACCGGCGCTCTCATGGCCTTTCAGCTTTCGGGTGAAGGTTACAACGTCGTTCTCATCGATAAAAACGACGTGTGCCTGGGGAGTACTTCTGCAACCACCGCCATTCTTCAGTACGAGCTCGACGAACAGCTTCAGGATCTTATTCAAAAAGTAGGAGAAGAGGCCGCCGTAACCACGTACAAAGCCGGTGTGGTGATGATCAACTGGCTCAACGAGCTCGTTCATCATCTTCATTTTGATTGTGGTTTCGAGATGAAGAACAGTGTCTACTTCTCCAGGAACGAAGAAGACCAGATCTCGCTCCGCAGGGAATTCGAGTGTCGCGCCAGGTATGGATTTGGCGTCGAGTGGCTCAGCGGGCCTCAATTGCTGAAACATTATGGCGTTGCCGGAACAGGCGCCATCGTTTCCGACAAAGCCGCGTGTGTGGATGCTTACGCGCTAACGCACAAACTTCTGCATCATGCAGTGATCAACTCCGGACTTCGCGTGTACGACCACACATCGTTGGCTGAAGTCCGTACGGAAGAAAAAGGTGCGGTCGTATTTACCGACGGAGATTATAAGATCAGCTGCAAAAATGTTGTATACGCAACAGGCTATGAGAGCGAGCAATTTCTCCATCAGCCTGTGGCAAAACTTGTAAGCACATACGCTTTTGTGAGCGAGCCGTTGAAAGTTGTTCCGCCGGCGCTATATACGTCGGTATTCTGGGACACGGGTGTACCATATTTCTACATGAGAACAACCACAGATGGACGGTTGTTGATCGGCGGCGCGGATGAGGATTTCCAGGATTCCGTACTTCGCGACACATTGATCGACAGAAAAGAACAGGAGTTGCTGGATCTGTTCCGTGTTACGATGCCGGATATGTCTATTACACCCGACTTCAGTTGGGCTGGAACATTCGGTATAACGAAGGATTCGATGCCGTACATCGGCCGTCACCCTGAAAACGAACATTCATATTTCGTATTAGGCTACGGCGGAAACGGGATCACCTTCAGCTTAATGGCGATGAAGATGATCTCCGATTCAATAGCAGGAAAGGAAAATCGGTTCAATGAATATTTCAAATTCGACAGGTAAAAATAGTTTGGAGTTTAGAGTTTGGAGTTTAGAGTTTAGAGTTTTGGAGTTATGGAAGATTATGTTGAAAAGTTAAAACAACTCACCGGCAAATGTAAAGTATGCATGCTGGGGACGTTTGAAGAGATGAGGGTTCACTTTCGCCCGATGGCGCATGTGGACGTTGATGATATGGGTAATTTCTGGTTCTTCACTTCTATAGAATCCGAGAAGGCCACGCAGATCACCAACAATCCAAATGTGTATCTCACGTATGCATGTGAGGAAGACAGCACATACCTCAGTGTGGAGGGAATCGCGAGTGTATCGAATATCAACAGGGACAGGATGAAGGAATTGTTTACGCCACTGCTGCGCTCATGGTTTCCAACCGGTCTCGACGATCCCAACCTGGCGTTGATGATCGTACATCCCCTCGAGATCGATTATTGGACCAACAATGAGAACAAGGTGCTGACATATATCAAAATGTTGTCGAGCGCGGTAACCGGCGTGCGTGCACCTGTAGGCGAACACGGAAAACTGGTAAGATAAACTAAACAGAACATTGACATGAAAACACAATCTAAAACGGGAACGATCGAGCAGGAATCGCTTGAGTCTGTTTTCAAAACTGAGATGACGGAAGTTTACTTCGCGCAACAGCGCTTAGGTAAGGTTTATGAAAGAATGGCGGAAGCAGCCCAGGACGCCGAGCTGAAGAAAGTTTTCGAAAATCAAATCCACAACACGGCGTTACAAATGGGCCGCCTGGAGAAATGTATGGAGATGCTCGAGCTTAAACCCGATGCTGCCTATGCAGATGTTATTTCAGGGCTGATCAAAGCCGCCGATAAGATCATATCGGAGTTTGGTGAAGGATCTGTAAGAGATACGGCGCTCATCGCAACAGCTCAGAAGATTGAACACTACGGAATATCAGCTTATGGTACCCTAAGAACTTTTGCCACACTCATGGGACGGGTTCAATGTGCCACACTGTTGGAAGAAAACAAAGATGAGGAGGCGGAAACAGATGCGGCCCTGACGAGAATAGCGCTGACCATTAACCAGACAGCACACGAGCAGGCATAGAAGAGTTTTTCTACAATTTTTGGGTGTGCTATTCCACACCATACCTTTAAGAAACCCCGGGAACGGGGTTTTTTTATTGGCAGCAATGTTGGTATTAGCTAACCGGGACAATAATCTCAAATGTTATGGAAATGAAGCCGCAATCTCAGGACTCAACAATGGCAATGACAACCTTGTCGGAAGCAACAAATAAAGCGGTTGAGAAAGGTTTTACCGAATCTTTTAAAGTGGTGGGAAAAGGCCTGACAACTGAAGCCGAAGAAAAATTCTATAGCCCGGAGGACGTAAAGATCTCAAACTTCTACCGCTTCGAGGGTTATTCAGATCCGATGGACAATGCCATCCTTTATCTTATTGAAACAAATGATAATGTAAAAGGAACTTTGATCGACGCCTATGGCGCTTATGCCGACGCGAAACTGTCAAAGTTTGTCCACGACGTGGAGGACATCCAAAAGAAAATCAAGAAGTAACAGATCTTAAAAATATTGCGCCATGATTCGCCCTCCGAAAATCACCGTAAAGCCTGAACAGCCGATGTTATCACTCAACAGGCTTTGCTTCGGAATGATGAACAATGACTGGATTCTCGTTGCATCTTCCAGCGTTAAATTGATATTAAGTGTTCTTCTTTTAGTACAGGTTTATACCAAACCGATTTAACAATAACTAACTTGCTGTTGTCCCTCAAAAAACTTCAGCAAACATGAAAAAACTCTCTAACGACGCTGTCAACTTTGACACAGCCGATATTCTCGATGGCGGCGGCAAACCAAATGGACTTGAACGCGTATTCGAAAAGATATCCAACTCCATAACGCGGGCAGTTGGTCGTCCCATCGCCTCAATTCTCTCAATCCTCCTGGTGCTTGTATGGGCCGCTACCGGTCCGCTCTTCGATTTTTCGGAAACATGGCAGCTTATCATCAATACATCAACAACCATCATCACTTTTTTGATGGTGTTTGTGATCCAGACATCGGCAAACAAAGACACTATTGCGGTACAGATTAAATTAAACGAGCTGATCGCTGCGAATAAACAGGCAAGCAACCGCCTCATCGATGTCGAGGATCTTTCTGCTGCGGAGCTCGAGTTGCTGAAGAAGTTCTATGTGAAGCTCTCAAAACTGGCAGAGAAAGAGAAGGATCTTTTCAGCTCTCATTCTATCGACGAAGCCGAACGCGTTCACATAAGCAAAAGAAAGAAGGACGGTGATCCTATTGAAACAAAGCCACCTGTGGCTTAAAGTTCTGAGGAGCTCCGAATAATCGCGGCAAGCTTGTAGATACTCCCAGGCTGAATGATGGTTTGTAATCTCCCGAGCGGATGTAATAATTTATGTCGACGGATAACGTAGGGAATACCAGGTTATCATTCAACATCCTTATGCCCGCTTTCAAACTCGGGAAGATGTTCTTCTTTGCAATGATCCTTGGATTGGTGCCGATAAAAGTAAAGTCGGCGCCATGGTACAACGCAAACTTGAACCCATAGAAATACCAGGGTGTAAAGTAAACCGTCTCAAGCCCCAGGACGATGCGTTCATCGCCTGTCGGCACGAACCCGTGCGAATCACGCCAACCACGACCCAACACAAGATCGCGGTATACCGTTCGATCGTATCCTTTGGCGTAGCTGGCATTCAGGAATTGCCTCACCCTCGTTTTCCCCGCATCCATAAGATTGCTGAAGTAACGACCGTTTACGTTGAACACACCATCTTCCCAAATCTGTCTATTCTTGAACCCACCGATGGTCGCATCGGCATAGAAGTACCCCGCTTTATCGTAGTAACGGCCCATGCCCGCATGAAGGTCTATATATTTTCGCGTCGAGAAATCATTATACTCCGGACCGAATGTTACGCCCGCCCAACTATTGATCGGCACGTCTTCAGTTTTACCAAAACCCTGGATCAGCGAGCCTTTGATATAGTTTGTTTTGAAAACTGTCAGACCGGCCAGGATCGAATTTCTATCGTAGAAGAAGAAGTTTGAATCCTGCGAGATCAGTGGCCTGCTTGTAAACCGATAGTCGTTGGTGCGAAGTGCAACGATGAAGTTTGTCCGCGTTGCCAGGCGAAACGAACGGGCGACCCAAACGTCAATACTCTCTTGCGCGTACGGCTGTGGAAGCGTGTCATTCCTGTTGATAACGTAATTTTCTTTTGTCCTGAAAACTTCGAGGCCGCCGGCATATTTCATTTTTGGTGTAAGGAAATCACGACCGGCAGAAAGCAGTATCCTGTTGCGCAGGTAATTGTTTGTATAAGTTATTTGGCCCTGTACGAAACTGCGTCCAAAGTTTGGCTCGCGTAAGAAAACCTCGTAGCCGTTAACAGGACTTCCGTTTGTTCTGCGGAAATAGGAAACCTGTAATTGTTTCGCATATCCGAGAATGTTGATGTCGTATACGTCGAGACTAAAATTATTGAATGTGCTGTAGGACCCCGACGCACCAACCGATGCGAGGTCCTGGGTGACTACGACAACGTCCACCTGGTCTGTCGTTCCTTCCGCGGGTTTCAGATAGATCCTCGCGTCACGTATGGTCTTGAACTGGCGAAGCAGACGTTCGTTATCCGCAAGGCGATAAGGATCTACCTTGTCTCCGACTTTAAAAAGGAGGTTGTTTCGTATGATGAAATCACGAGTGTCGGCGTGAAGACGGTTAACCCATTTACCTATTTTGGAGCTCGCTTCGAGGACGGTATCGCGCACCGAGCCTTCGAGAAGGTCGGCCTTCTTGATCCTGATCGACCTTATCGTCATGCCATTGTATTTCCCGTAGGAATCTTCACTCTTCATTAATACGCTGTCCACCGTTTGGGCTCGTCGTTGTTTCCTGATGAGCAGCTCGTGGAGTTCTTTGGTGACGCGGGTCCGGTCGGCGCGTTCTTTAAGAGAGTCGTAAAACTTAGCGGATTTTTGGTAGGGATCTTCGCGCATGCGCACCTTACGGCCAATGATGACCGTGTCGGCGGGGACAACAAAACTGGTATCGTCGAGGATGACCTGGTAGCCCTTTGGAACGAACAGCGTATCGATTTTTATGACCGGATTTTCCTGGGCCCTCGATTGGCTGACCAGGGCTAAAATTGAAAGGGAGAAGAGAAATGCTCTGATCACGATAACCTTCTAAAAACGCGAAGAGGTAACAAAAAGTATGCTACCTCTCCGCCTTGGATGGCCAAGTTATTTAAAAAAAATCGATATTATAAAAGCAGGATCAGCAACAAAACGACAATGAGAAGTGCACCGGCAGAGATATAAACACCGCCGCCCACTGCGTTCATTTTTTTCTGGATCTGCTTCACCTCTTTAGCATATTTTCTTTTCTCGCTGCGAGGCATATTTTCGATATCCATCGCTTTAATTTCTTCAAGCCTGTTCTCAAGACGTGTCATTTCGGCTTCTTTAGCAGCTGATGGGCTTGCAGGAGTTCCGTTACCTGTTGATGCATAACTTCCAATGCTAAATATCATCGCCAGCGCGAGGAGCATTGCAGTAGCTGTTTTTCTGGATTTCATAGTTGTTTTATTTAAGAATGTGTCTTCAAGTTTTAGTCAGGTCGTCTATCCATTACCGTGGCGCTCACACCCGCAATGACAAGCACGGTACCGATAGTTGTTAAAAGACGGATCAAAGCAATTTCCCTGTTGGCAATACCTTTTTCAATCGCTAACACCGACCGGTTCCTGCTGGCTACACTCATCGACAATGCCGCGATGAGAGAAATACCCGCAAGAATTAAGATTATCCCTAACCTTTTCATGGTATCGACTTACCAAATTGGATACCGGGGTTTACAATTGTTAGAATGCGAAATGGAGCCCCTTAAGCTTTACCTGTGTCGACTTTAATGCCCAATTGCTGCTTAGCTTTTTCTACAAGGCATCGTCCATCATAATCGCTCACAGGGATTTTTAACTGGCATGTATTTTCCTAAAGGTGGTTTAAAGCCCTTTGACTGTAGATGAGCTTTAAAAAATTTCTCCTGCGACTTGCAGACATTGCCCGCTTCGTCGCGCGATTCTTCAAGGAAGCCTTTTTTCCTCCGTACGAAACGAAGGAAATACTGAATCAATCATTTCGATTTGGAAACAAATCGTTGTTCCTGATCACGTTTACGGCATTTCTTGCAGGTATCGTATTTACCAAGCAATCGCGACCATCACTTGCGTCTTTTGGCGCAGAATCATGGTTGCCTTCACTTGTTTCGCAAGCCGTCGTCCGGTCACTCGGTCCCCTGATCACCGGTTTGATCTGCGCCGGCAAACTCGGATCTAATATTGGTGCCGAGTTGGGAAGTATGCAGGTTACCGAACAGATCGATGCTATGGAAGTGTCGGGTACGCGGCCATTTGCATACCTGGTTGTGTCGAGAGTAATGGCCTCTATGCTGATGCTTCCATTACTGGTGATATATGCTGACATCGTTGCATTACTTGGATCGTATACGATGGTATTCTTTATTAATAAATCGAGTTTCCTTCTGTATTTCAACGAAGCCACTGCTTCGATCAGCTATCTCGATGTTTTTTCGTCGCTGATCAAATCTGCATTCTTCGGTCTAGCCATGGGCCTCATCGGATGTTATGCGGGTTATCATTCAGACAAAGGAACATCGGGTGTTGGGCGTGCGGCAAACACTGCCGTGGTCGTATCCATGATCTCAATTTTTGTAATCGACCTGATCAGCCTTCAGGTTACAAGCTTATTCAGATGATGGAATCGAACGTAGCCGAACAAAAGAAGCAGACAAAAGTCGATCGCTCAAAAGCGAAGAAAGTCGTAGAGATCCGCGATCTCCACATCGGCTTTGGCGACCGCAATGTTCTCGATGGTGTGGATCTCGACCTGTACGAAGGGGAGAACCTGGTGATCCTCGGACGATCAGGCTCCGGTAAATCGGTGCTGATCAAATGCATGGTTGGACTGCTAAGACCAGATTCCGGCACTATCAAGATCCTGGGACAGAATGTAACCGACCTCAATGAAAAAGAAATGAACGAGCTCCGTAAGCAACTCGGATTTTCTTTTCAGCTGAGTGCCCTTTATGATTCTATGACGGTACGCGAGAACCTCGAGTTCCCGATCAGAAGAAATCTCGGCATCGACGACAAAAAAAAGCTCGACCAGATGACGAAAAAAGCACTCGATGATGTGAACCTCGGACGAGCAATAGACCAAATGCCTGCAGAATTGTCGGGCGGTATGAGGAAACGTATCGGTATCGCGAGAACATTGATCCTGAATCCGAAGATCATGTTGTATGACGAGCCCACAGCCGGACTCGATCCGGTGACATCGATGGAGCTCAATGAATTGATCATGGAGGTGCGACAGATCTATAAAACCTCTTCGATCATCATTACACATGATATTAGTTGCGCACGACAGACCGCAGACCGCATCATTGCGCTGTTTGACGGAAAAAATAAATTCGAAGGAACGTTCGAGGAGCTTAAAAAGAATGAAGCTCCGGAGCTGCGTGCCTTCTTCGACTACTTTAACGAATAAAAGATATGGATCCTAATGTGATTAAGCAGAATATAAAACTCGGCGCTTTCGTTTTAGGCGGATTGCTGTTGTTTTTCACGGCTATTGCTTTTATGGGGAAGCAGGGAACGCTGTTCAATAAGACGTTCACCGCTGTTGCCGTGTTCAAGAACGTTGAAGGCCTGAAAGATGGCGACGCCGTTTGGTTGTCGGGCGTGAGGATCGGTATCGTTAAAAGTGTTCGCATCGCTGACGAAGGAAAAGTTGTTGTGACCATGTCTTTGCGCGAGAAGCAGAACGAGTTCATTAAGAAAGATGCGACCGCCAATGTCGGGTCAGATGGATTGGTCGGTAACAAGATTGTTGTTATCAGGCCGGGAACGTCGTCACAAATCATTCATGATGAGGACACGATCAATTCTTTTTCGCCTACAGATACACAGGAACTTTTCAATATCGCGAAAGACGTTGGAGTCAATACAAAGAATATTACTGAGGATCTTAAAATGATCACAGCCAAACTTAATAAAGGTGAGGGTATTGTGGGCGAGCTGCTTCACGAAGGGGAACTATCGACCGAGCTTCGCCAGCTGGTGAATTCGTTGAAGATGGCAAGCCAGAATACAAATCGCGCGACGGCCGACCTTCAGAAGACGATGTATACCATTAATCATGGAGATGGTTTGCTTACAAAGCTGATCCAGGATTCGACTTACACAGATGCGTTTGAGAAGACGTTGACTAACGTGAAGGAGGTGGGGGAAAATTCGAAAGTGATCTCGGGTAACCTGAAGGACATCATTAAGAAAATGGATAATGATAATAACGCGATAGGCGTATTGCTGGCGGATAGTGCTTTTGCGCATAAGCTTCGCACCACGTTAAAGAACGCCGAGGATGCTTCGGCGAAGCTCGATGAAAATATGGAGGCGTTGCAGCATAATTTTTTATTGAGAGGTTATTTTAGAAAACAGGCTAAGGCGCAAGCAAAGGAGCAGGGGAAAAAAGAGGGAGGAGAATAGATTTTAAGAGTTTCCGGTTTCTGGTTTGTAGCCTGTAGTCTATAGTTAGGGTTTCGGGTTAGTGTGTTCTAAGGTGGTGATACGGATGTCATGTTTATGGACTTCAGTCTGTATTGCTTCGAGCTTGTTTTCAAGTTTTTCAAATCTTTGATCCATCTTTTCAAATTGCTTTTCCATTTTGATTTCGAGGTTGTCGATCCGGGTGTCCAGCCGTGTTTCGAGTTTTTGGACGTCAATCTTTATCGTTTTTATCTCGTGAATGATGGCTGAAAGTCGATAGCCACCTACCCAGATCATGCTGGCGGCGGTCAGGAAGATCGAGATAATTGAGAGTATTGTCGAGAGCTCCATTTTTTAATGATCTAGGGTTTGTTTTGCTCGATCGTGGTGACGCGTACATCCATTTTGTGAAAATCTTCTTCGAGCTTATCAAGCTTTGTCTCTATTTTATCAAAACGTGCATCAACCTTGTCAAAGCGATTATCAACAGAAATTTTGAACTCATTGAAATTCTCTTGTAAGGCTTCGATCTTCGCGACCAGCTTACCATAACCAAAAAATATATTCCATAAAACGCCTACCAGGGTTATTACAAGACTTCCGTAGGAAATTACAATCGAGTTTGAGATCCGTTTCTTCTTTTTCATACCTCAAAGATCACCATCCCATCACCCCCTCACCAAATTTTCCTTCCCCAGAAAACCTTACAACTTTTGACCCCTTTGGTACCCGAAAATTCCCTAATTTTTCCTTGTAACCATTTCCACACGTTCCGGTAATAAACCCGAAACTTGACCAAAACAGGGACCTGATGACAGACGAGCAGATCATGGAAGCCGTACGAAACGGCGACCTCCAACAGGCATCCCTGCTTTTTGACCGCTATCACAAGCGCCTCTTCAACTTCCTTGCACGCATGACCATGGACCGCGAGCTGGCGGAAGACCTGACGCAAAATGTATTTCTCCGGATGATCAGGTACCGGACGAGTTACAAGCCCGGTCACAAGTTTCAATCCTGGATATACCAGGTGGCGCGGAACGTTTTCACCGACCACTACCAGGTTAGCAAGAAGAAAAAAACGGATCATATGGATATCGAAAAAGTAGGAGAGTGGGTGGCCGACGAAAACGACGGACATACCATCGACGAGCAGGAGAAATTATTGCACCAATCCATGCAGCTCCTTAGCGAAGAACAACGCGAACTGCTCATCCTTACCAGGTTTCAACATATGAAGTATGAAGAAGTAGCCGAGATGATGGAGACCACCGTCGCCAACATCAAAGTGAAAGTGCACAGAGCAATTTCAAAATTAAGAGAACATTATTTTCAACTGGAAAAGATCTGAATATGGAACGTGAAAGATTGGAGGGCTTACTCATCGACTTTATAGACGGACGTCTTACGGAATCGGAACGCAAAGAAGTAAAAGAACTTCTTAGCAACGATCCGAACGTGAGAACCCTCTATGAACAGTTGAAGCAGGTAACAACTGCCATGGATCGTTCTGCAGAGATCAGTCCTTCGGCACGACTTAACCGCGCATTCCAGCAGATGCTGATGGAGGAGGAGGCCCAATTGAAAGCTCCGAAGCAAAAGCAGGTGTTCTTTTCGCCTGCAGTGCTTCGTGCCGCGGCCGCGGTGCTTTTGGTAATGATGGGGATTGCCGTTGGATACTATGTAAACGAGCATCATCAGCAGCAGGTGGAGATCGCAAGGATCAAAGAGGAGAACAGAAAGTTCAAGCAGGATATGCTTGCCATGATGGGCAATCAAAATTCAGCGTCTCAAAGGATGAGAGGTATCAACGTCGCGCTTAATGATATCGATAGGGCCGACGATGATGTGGTGAATGTTCTCGTGAAAACGATGAATGAAGACAAGAACACAAACGTGCGTCTTGCCGCACTCGAAGCACTCAGCAAGTTTCACCAGGAACCGAAGGTAAGGAAGGCCCTGATCGCCTCTTTATCGAAACAAACCGATCCGATTGTTCAGATCGCTTTGATCCAGCTCATGGTGAAAATGAAAGAGAAGGGAGTGATCAAAGACCTTAACAAGATCATAGAAGATGAGAATTCTATCGAACCGGTGAAGGACGAAGCACACTCAGGAATTTTAAAGTTATCGTAACGGAAGCAGAACGATTTAAAAAAAAGACATGAAAAAGTTAGCAGTCATATTATTGGTTTTGATCGCAGTTGGTTCGGCACGAGCGCAGGAGTTTAAAGTCGCGAAAAACAGCGGTCGCCTGGAATTACACCTTGGCAACGCGTCAATTGAAGGATACGACGGCAAAGAGATCGTCTTCACTCTGAAAGACTACGAAAAGAATAACGATCCCCGATCACAGGGTCTTACATCGATCAATAGCCTCGGATTGAAAGACAATACGGGCCTGGGTTTCAATGTAACGGAGAAAGACAACGTCATCAGCGTTTATACTCTCAAAAAGAACAATTCTCCCGAGTTGCGCGTCAAAGTCCCGAAGGGAGTCATCGTTGCTCTCGAGCACACAGGCACCCAGGGTGGCGATGTGAGGTTCAAGAACATGGAGAACGAGATCGAAGTATCTGTTCAATACAACAGTGTGGAACTTGATAATGTAACAGGCCCACTCACCATCAAAACACTTTATGGCCACGTCGAGGCAAACCTTGGTGCCAACGTAAAAGATCCTATCTCGATGGTCTCTGTGTATGGTTATGTGGATGTCACAATTCCTGTTTCAACAAAAGCAAACCTTCGCATGGAAACATCTTATGGAGAGATCCTCGTAGATCCCGATTTCAAGATCGACTTCTCGAACTCCAGTGGCGACCGTGTAAGAGGCACTCTTAACGGCGGCGGCGTAAACATCGATCTCAGCAGTAACTACGGAAAAATTTATCTCCGCAAAAAATGAAAACATTAATCACAACAGCCACACTCGGCGTAGCACTGGCCGGGTGGCTCTTCGCCGGCAGCGCAACTGCTCAGACCCGGATCAACAAAACTGTGCCCGTGGCCAAAGGTCAAACGATACGAATGAAATTCGACTACCCTGGTGTTAAGATCAGCACCTGGGATAAGGACGAGATATCGATTGGAGGAACAGTGAGCATCAATAACGGTGAACACGACGACGCCTTCAAGATCAACGTGAAGAGTTCCGGGAATACCATCATGATCTCAAACGAGATCGAGAATATGAGCCGGATACCACAACGCATCACAGTTTATGAGGGCGACCAAAAGATGATCTTCAAGGACCGGGCCGAATGGGAGAAATACCAGGAAACACACGGCCGGAGCAACCGGGTGAACATGGGCATCGATATGGATATCAAGCTCGAGATCAAAGTTCCCCGAAACGTCGATACAGATATTGAAGCAGTATACGGAATGGTAGAGATCCCCGAATTCACAGGTCCATTAACTGTGCAAGCCACATATGGCGGAGTAGACGCATCACTCACCGAGAAGAATGTCGGGGAACTGATCGCCGAAACCAACTACGGAAATATCTATACCAACCTGGAGATGAAGATAAGTCAGGACAATGCGCGCGAAGAGGATTTTCATACGCTTGTAAGAGCAAACCTCGGCACAGGTCCACGCTACAGATTCGAATCTCCATACGGAAATGTTTATTTAAGAAAAAAGTAACCTGTCAGACACTCTCAGGTAATAGAATAAAAGAAATATAAAATGAAAAAGGTTTTAACATTCGCATTAGGTTTGATCATCGCCGGCGCAGCGACAGCACAAGAATATAAGATCGCAAAAAGCACCGGACGTCTCGAGATCAACGAAGTGAACAACGTCACTATCGAAGGATACAACGGTAACGAGATCGTGTTCAGCTCACTCGACGGCTCACGTGAACGAGATTCACGCGCCGCAGGTCTTCGCGCAATCAGCTCCAACGGGCTCGAAGACAACACCGGCGTAGGTCTCGCCGTTCGTGAAAATGGGACGACCTACGAAGTCTACCAGCTCAAGAAAATGGATGGACCCCGCGTAAAGATCATGGTACCAAAAGGTGTATCGATCTACTATCGTCATACATCTCCACACGGCAGCGACGTTAAAGTGAGGAACGTTGAAAGTGAGCTCGATATTTCTACGGTCCACAACAGCATCATGCTCGATAATGTTACTGGTCCCGTTAAAGCCGGAACCGCCCATGGAAGGATTGAAGTCGTGTTGAACGATAATTTCAAAGGACCTCTCTATTTTTCTTCAACACACGGACTCGTCGATGTCTCTGTGCCAGCTTCTGCAAAAGTGGATATCTCGTTAACTGCAGGCCATGGTGAGATTTTCGTTGATCCAAATCTTAAGCTCGAGGTTCCTAAAACCGGCGAGTGGACCAGGTACGGTTCAAGCAAGATTGATGGCAAGGTGAATGGTGGAGGAACGGAGATGAATCTGGCCACATCGCACGGAAACATTTATCTGAGGAAGAAGTAATGAGGACATAGAATTCAGGAGACAGGAGTTAGGATTCTGTCTCCTGACTCCTGCCTCCTAATTCTTACAAAGTAAAAGCTATGAAGACAATACTCTTTCTTATACTCACCCTCTCCTTCGGAGTCACCTTTAGTCAAACTCCTTTTGAGAGAACGTTTCCGCTCGCTGGCGCGAAAGAACTCCTGGTAACTTTCGATAACCCTGATGTTGTTATTCAAACCTGGAATAAGAACGAAGTCCTGGTCAAAGGAACAGTCAGCATCAACAGTGGTGAAAACGATTCGGCTTTCGACCTTCAATCGACCAACACGGATGGCGTGCTCAACATCATCTCGATCATCAAAGACAAAGAAAATCTCCCGCACCACATAGTTATCAGGAAGGGCGAGGAAGAGTTTGTTTTCAAGGCGAAGTCATTCGATGATCCGGAGGTCCAAAAGTTTTTCGCCGAGCACGGTCGCGAATATTCATATATGACCAACGGTCTTCTGATTAATATCAAACTTACCGTCTTTGTACCTGAGCATCTTAAAACAACCATTGAATCGAAAAACGGTCTCGTGGAGTTCAAGTCGTTCGACGCGCCATTGAGGATTCTCGCAAAGAATGGAAAAGTGGATGCAACAATCCCGTCAAGCATCGGAAGTCTTACTGCCCGTACAAAAAATGGCGAGATACTAAGCAACCTCGATTTCAAATTCGATCAGCAACCTTTTGGTACTCGTGAAAACCGTGGTGATAAATGGACTGAGGTCAGCGCACATCCCGGCAAAGGCCCCGATTATTTTATCGAAGCAAAGAACGGCACAGTATACCTGAGAAAGCCATGATGTAGTTATCGATACCAGATAACCAACAACCAATAACTAATAACTATTTGGTCGTCTAAAATACCTTAGAGATGCCTGTAGCAAAGTTCCTGATGCTAAGAACGATCACGATCGCTCCAACCAGCAGGAACAATCTTTTTATAGGAAGCTTTTTGGGAAGTATCGCGCCGACAGGAGCTGCTGCAATTCCCCCGAGGATCAATCCCAGGATCACCTGCCAGTAAGTTTGAATATCGAGGAACAGCGAAAAGGTGAATGCACTCGCGAACGATACGAAGAACTCCGTGAGGTTTACAGATCCAATTGTGTATATCGGGTTCCTGCCACGTGATATCAGTGTGGAGCTAACGATCGGTCCCCAGCCTCCACCGCCTATCGAATCAAGAAATCCGCCGGTCAAAGCAAGCGTACCGATCCTTTTGATCGGCTTCTTCTGACTTTCATTCGCGAATACTTTCATAATAATGCGAATACCGAGATAGAAGGTATACACTGCAACAACAGGCTTAATGTAATTGCTGTATTGAGATAACGACGATAAAACGTAAGCACCGAGTATTGCGCCAATAACACCCGGTATCACCAAAGTCTTAACAAGCTTTTTGTTGACGTTACCAAATCGCAGGTGAAACCAGCCTGACACACCACTCGTGAAAATTTCTGACGTGTGAACACTAGCCGATGTTGCCGCCTGGCTAAGTCCAAGCGAGGTTAGAATAGTTGTCGCGCTGACGCCGTATGCCATGCCCAGCGCACCGTCGATCACCTGCGCCACAAAACCGCCAATCATCGCGATGAAGAACGGGGAAGAAATCAGCTCGTTGAAACTGAGACTTCTCCCTTCGTAAACCGGAAAATACTGGAGCACAAGGAAGAGAACGATCACGCCCAAAAGGATCCCCACAGGAAGGAGCAACGAATACTTGTTGTACTCAAGATTGCCCGTCACGACTTCCGGGTTGCGCCTGAAAAGACTTAATACTCGTTCCCTCATCCTGCGAAAATAGCTCATTGCCACCAAAAGTCTATCATTTCTATAGACAAATCCCCCGAAAAAGAGACGGAGGACCCCGAAAAGCCCTCCGTCGCTGAATTTCGCCCTTTTTTCCCTGAACGGGCTCCTAGAAGGTGTGCTTCAAAGTAACCCCGTAGGTGCGGGGATCGCCGATCACGCCGGCATACTGGCCGGCATTTCCGCCAGCTACCAGGAGCTGCTCGTAATAATCTTTATTGAACAGGTTCCTCGACCAGATTGAAAAGGAAGTCCCCTTCGTTACCCTGAAGCCAAGGCGGCCGTTCACCAAAAGATAGCCGTCAATATTCAGGTAAGCCGAAGGAGTCGGACTCGAAGAAAATTCAGAGCGATAGTAAGTGTCGAACGCCAGGTAGAACTTGCCGGCCTGACGGAGGAAGTTGGCGTTCGTAGTGAACTCACCGCCTACTGAACTGGTCCACTTTGAGATACCAGGCAAACGGCTGCCTGAGATATCTTTAAATGCCAGCTGCTTTCCATCCTGGGTGAGGCCGGTTTCCTCAAGGGGAAGAGGAGCGTTCGTGAACGTCACGTACTTGCCGTCGAGATAAGCTGCAGATCCATAAAATGTGAAATGGGTTCCCGCACGGAGATTTGCATCCAGCTCGAGACCTTTTACATTCACCTTTTCTGCATTGGCGATATAACCGCGGTTCACGCCAAGTTCCGGCGATTGCACGTTGGTTTGATAATCGTCGATATCTGAATTGTGATAAACAAGGTTAACCGTTAAGTTATCGGCTGGCGTCGTCTTTACACCGAACTCATAATGTTTCACATATTCAGGTTTGATCACAGCAAGATCCAATGCTGGTTGACCATTGATCGTAGGGATACCTGCAACGTTTACACCGACAGGCTTATAGCTTGTTGAATATGTACCGAACGCATTGATGCGGTCGCTTGCCTTGTATGCCAGCGTGATGTTGTAAGTGAAATTCGTTTCATCAGCCGATGTGTTATAATACTGGCTCGTGTAAACGAGTGCTTTCAGATCGTTAAGCGCTTTATCGCTTGTTTGGAGTCCACCGTAAGTTTGCCTGTCGTAGATAACATCTTTTTTATCGTAGTTGTAGCGAACACCAGGCTGAAGATGAAGTCCATTGACGATCTCCCAATCCACGTTCGCGAATGCTGCCGCGCTGGTCGATTTGATGGATGACCAGGTCGCTATCCCGTAGCCTTCGAAAAGACCGGGTGTTTTCCACTGACTGCTGGTTGTGCTTTGTGAAAAGCGCCATTGTGCATTACCCGATTCTTCAGTACCATGAACAACATTCTCCTGGCCCATGTAGAACAAACCGACAACGCCACTCACTTTATCGGAGATATTTCCCGCGTAGCGGATCTCTTCCGACCACTGATCGTGGTTAGACTTATTTTGCGACTTTGAAAGAGCTTGCAAACCGGTGAAGTCCCTGTCGTTCGATGGATCCCAATACCAGTAGCGCCACGCAGTTGTCGATGTAAGAGTACCATTGCCGAGCTTATAGTCGGCGTTCAATGAAACACCTCCAAGGTCGTTCCATGATCTCCAGGGAGTGTCGGTATCTATCTTACGATCGAACGCGTTCTGACTTGGAAGCTGATATCCGAGGTCGGAAATAATTGAGTTGAACTGACGATAGGCAGCACGTTTTGTTTCAACAACGCCGGCCACAACCTGCGCGTAGCCGTCCGGTCTCTGATTTGTTCCATCGCCGGTTAACGTGACTGAAAGTTTGCTTGAAGGTTTCCAAAGCAATGAACCGCGAAGGCCCAGGTTATTAAGAGTGTTTGTGTATTGACCCGTTCTGACGTTGAGGATAGTACCATTGCGTTGTGTTCCCGAAAAAGAGAGACGGACAGCAAGTGTCTTGCTCATCGGTCCTGTTACCGATGCTTTTGCCTGCACGTAATTGTAGTTACCATAACTCAACTCGAAGTCTGCACCGGGCGTGAAGCTCGGCTTGCGCGAGGTGATGTTGAATGCGCCTGCCGTCGTGTTCTTTCCAAACAACGTACCCTGCGGACCACGAAGAACTTCAATCTGTTCTATGTCGACAAAGTCGAGCACTGCTGCTGCCGGGCGGGCATAGTAAACGCCATCGACATAAAATCCCACGCCGGGATCGAGACCATCATTGGTAAGACCAAAGGGAGATCCGATACCGCGGATGTTGATGCCGGTGTTACGGGGATTCGAAGTATACAATTGAACAGACGGGATATATTCCTTAATACGATTCACGTTGAATGCACCTGCCTGGGCTGCAAAGTTTCCACTTACAACCGATACGGCAATCGGAATTTCCTGCGCAGTCTCTTCGCGACGACGTGATGTTACAGTCACTGCACCCAACACATTGTCTGTTACTACCGTGATCTCGAGAGGCTGGCCGTCGAGTTCGAAAACTTCGACTTCCTGTTGCTTGTAGCCCACCGAACTGATCACAAGCGTGAACGGCAGCTGCACGGGCGCGCCAATGCTGAATTGTCCGTTGGCATCCGTTGTTGTTGCCACAGCGGTGCCTTTAACAAATACAGTTGCGCCAATGACCGTTGTGCCGTCAGAATCGGTTACTGTCCCGGTAACCGGATTTTGAGCCAAGGCATTGCCAGCCAATAGCAGTATTGGAATGATTGATCGTAAAAGTTTTGTCATCTTATTTTGATTTGGAAGTTAGAAGGGGTTCAGGAGATAGATATCCGAAGTCTTTAAGGTCATTGAGTCCGTTGTTGAGAACCCATTGAATAAATGCCTGTGCTTCGGGTGTTGCCGTCCGCTTATCAACCGAAAGGTGGATATGCTCTACCGGCAGGTTATGAATGTCTTTCGGATTTGCATTTGAAATGCGGTCGATCAGGTTAGATCTGTTGCCAAATATTTTTTCGTCGTCGGTAACACGATCATTTCCGTTTATGTCCACCGGGATGGGAGTAATACCACGAACGGGTGCACCTGCTTTGTCATAAATAAGCGGCGCGGGCAAATATGAAACCGCGGTTGTATCGCGAAGGATCGCTTTCAACAGATGCTCATCAGCACCGGCGATGCCTTTTCCGGTAATGTCTTTCTGCTCAAACTTAAAGTAGTTCGCAAATACAGTTGGCGCACTTGCCTTCTGCATGCGGGTATACGTGGTGTAGGGTGCCGTGATCTTTTCCTGCGTGTCTTTATCGGCATACAGGTCGTGAAAGAAGATCTGCCTGATCGTTGCGTTGGTAAATCCTTTTACAACATATGTTCTTGCGAACTCCGAGCGACTGTTTGCTACGGGCAGGATCGCATATCGTCCCACATAAGTATAGTCGCGGTTCTTTTTGATCTCTTCAGGTTGCTCCAGCGCTTCGATGAGCACATCGTATTGCGACGGGTCCTGAAGACCACGGGATTCGATAACGATCTGCACATTGGGATTGACTTTTATATATCGTTCGATCCAGTTCTCCACGAGTGGATAGGTAAACCGGGCGCCGGTGATTCTGACAACGGCGGAATTTTGCGTTTGGGCACGCCCTTCGAGGAAGGATGAAAGGGCCAGTAACATTATAATAAATGCCAGGGGCCGTATGATTGATCTTGTGTGCATGAGGAGGCAAAACTAAAAAGTATTTACATAAAGTCTATAGAATTAATAGATTATTAAGAAATCTTCTGGAATTCGCTTAATTCGCATCGAAAATGGCATTGTTAGATAAGCATCTGGTGGTGAAAAAGTCCACCCTCCCGGGCACGGGCAAAGGTCTTTTTACAAAAGTGACGATCCCGAAAGGCACGCGGATAACCGAATACAAGGGCAAGGTTATGACCTGGAAAGAGGTACAGGCCGATGTTGACGATCATATCGGGTATGTGTTCTGGTTCAGCAACCAGCATGTGATCGACGCATGGAAGACGAAGAAGGGTGTGGCGCACTATGCGAACGACGCGATGGGAATTACGCGTGTTCCGGGGGTGAAAAATAACTCTGAATATGAGACTGAAAAGGGTCGCTGCTATATTGTGGCCACCCGTGATATTCCTGCCGGCGCGGAGATCTTCGTGAGCTATGGTGCTGAGTACTGGAGAGCGATACGCTATAATCTAAAGCACTATCCGGATTGATCACTGGATCTTGAGAGCTTCTTCGATGCCCTCTTTTACTCTCTTTATTTTCACCATTTCGCTCTCCAGGTAAGCTCTTGTTTGTTCCTGGTCTGCAGTATCTGCCGGAGGATTGAATTCGTGCATCCAGGTCATCATCATATTATTTGCCGAATCGAGCTGCGCGATCTTCTTTTCGAGGGCTGCCTTCTGGTCGCCGCTTGCCGTTTCGAGCTGCTTTTGAAGATCTTTCTTCTTGTTATAGAGATCCTCCGTCTTAGGCATTACCTCGTCGTGGATGTCCATAACCTGGTTATATAATATAGTGTTGGTGCTATCGCCTTCCGTGGCTTCCATATCATGAGCTTCGTGGTTGGCGTGCTCTGATTTGTTACAGGAAACGATTGTTAAAGCCAGTATGAATATTAAGAAGATGTGTTTCATGCGGGTAAAGATAGCTGTACGCCGAGGATACGCAAAGAGGCGGAGGATACGCGAATCCTTTGTATTTAATGACTCTCTTTGTATCCCCTGTTGCCGTCGCGTATCCTTTGCTCCCTCTGCGTTTCCTCTGCGTACACCCTCAACTAACACTAGTTAGTATACAAATTTTATATTCTTTTGACGACCAGTTTGGTTGGTTCCGATTTTTGCCCGTTCTTAGCTGTACGAATAGAGATCAAAATGATCAGCAACCGATTTTATTTTTACTATTATTTTTTTGCGTCCCACCGGGGGATCAAGGAATCGGTTTGTTGAATAAAAAATAGCAAATACGAAACTAGAAACCCCGAGAGCTCCTCGGGGTTTTTTGTTGGATAGATTTTCAAATGAAGAAGAAGAGATCAAAGATTGCAATCCAGGGAATAACGGCCAGCTTTCACGAGGTGGCTGCACTCACATACTTCGGCGATACGATAGAAACCGTCGAGTGCCTCACGTTTTTCGATCTCTGCGAAGCACTGAAGAATGAACGGGCCGACTACGCCGTGATGGCTATCGAAAATTCTATCGCGGGAAGCATTCTTCCGAACTACTTCTTGTTACAGGAATACCACTTCCAGATCATCGGAGAGCTGTACATACCGATTCACATGAACCTGATGGCGTTACCCGGTACGAAGATCGAACAACTGAAGACGATCGAATCCCATCCGATGGCGATCCGCCAGTGCAGCGATTACTTACATCGCCTCAACAATGTGGAGATCCGCGAAAGCGACGATACTGCGTTATCAGCAAAACGTGTTGCCGAAAAGAAACTGAAGGGCGTTGCGGCGATCGCCAACGAGTATGCCGCGAAAAAATTCGGACTCCAGATACTCGAGAAACGAATTGAAACACATAAGAAGAACTTCACAAGATTCCTGGTGCTAAGCCGTCGCAACGGAACTCCTGAGGGCGCCAATAAAGCATCCATCAGTTTCGAAGTTGCCAACGAAGTTGGAAGCCTCGCCGAAGCACTCATGACTTTCAAAGGAAACAACATCAACCTCTCGAAGATCCAGTCGATACCTGTTATCGGTAAACCAAGCGAGTATTCGATCCATGTGGATGTAGAATGGAAGAGTCGTAAAAGTTATGATGTGGCGATGAGAACCGTGATGAGGCAAGTGAGAAATCTCAACGTGTTGGGTGAATACAAAAAAGGTAAAATAGAATACAAATGATCTCGTTTGCGAAACGTATTGCTAATGTGGAAGAATACTACTTCAGTAAGAAACTTGCTGAGGTTCGTAAACTTGATACTCCCGATTTTCCTGTCATCAATCTTGGAATAGGAAGTCCCGACCAGGCCCCTTCCGAAAATACTATTGATGCATTGATCAATACTGCTAAGAACAAGGGAAGTCACGGCTACCAGAATTATAAAGGCATCCCCGCCCTTCGCCAGTCCATTGCTGGTTTCAACGAAAGAACATATGGTGTAAAGCTCGATACGGAAACACAGATCCTTCCACTCATGGGATCGAAGGAAGGTATCATGCATATCATGATGGCGTTTGTTGACGAAGGAGATGAAGTTCTTATTCCCGATCCCGGTTATCCTACCTATGGGAGCGTTGCCAAGCTGGTAGGAGCGAAGGTGATCCCTTACTCCGTGCCCGTCAATGTTAATGAGCTTCGTAAAAAAGATCTTTCCAGGGTGAAGATCATGTGGGTGAATTTCCCTCACATGCCTACGGGTCTTACCGCATCAAAACAGGAGTTAACGGAACTCGTCGACCTCGCCCGTGAAAAGCGATTCATTATCGTCAACGACAATCCATACAGTCTCATTCTCAACAACAACCCGATGAGCATTCTCGCTGCGCCAAATGCTTTCGACGTTGCTCTCGAGTTGAATTCACTTAGTAAGTCACACAACATGGCCGGCTGGAGAATTGGCTGGGTTGCAGGACGTGCCGATTATATCGATGCCGTTCTCCGCGTGAAATCGAATATGGACTCCGGGATGTTCTTAGGTCTTCAGCAAGCGGCTGTCGAAGCGCTCAAAAACGATAAGACCTGGTTTGAATCGGTGAACAAGACATACGCAGAACGTAAGAAAGTTGCGGAGAAAATTCTCGACGAACTGGGCGCAACGTACAGCAAAGATCAATCGGGATTGTTTGTGTGGGCGAAAGCATCGGATCAGATCCAGGACATTGAAAAATGGATCGATGAGATTCTATACGGTACAAAAGTTTTCATCACACCCGGATTCATCTTCGGTAACAATGGAAAACGAAACATCAGGATCTCTCTTTGTGCAACCGTCGATAAATTGAACGAAGCATTGGATCGCATTCAAAAGTGGAATAAGCAATGAAAGTAACCATAGTCGGTTTGGGATTGATTGGCGGTTCGATGGCGCTCGACATCCGCAAAGCCGGTTTCGCGACCGAGCTCATCGGTGTCGATATTCATTCGAAGCACATACAGGAAGCTCAAAGCCTTAAGCTTGTCGATCGCGTTCTTCCCGAAGACAAAGCGCTGAACATTGCCGACCTCGTGATACTGGCCATTCCTGTGAACACGCTCGGTGCGTTGCTTCCTTCAATACTCGATACGATCAAAGACGACGCAGTTGTGGTCGACGCCGGCTCTACCAAGGGCCAGATCTGCCGCGTGGTCGCAAGTCACCCCAGGCGCTCGCAGTTCGTTGCTGCGCACCCGCTGGCTGGTACCGAAAATTCAGGCCCTACCGCCGCTTTAGCGGGACTGTTTGCCGGTAAAACGAATATCATCTGCGAACGCGAGAGATCTTCGGAGCAGGCAATTGCCCTCGCAGAAAAATTATTCGGTGTTCTCGGCATGAACACTATTTATATGGAACCCGATGAGCACGACAGGCACGTTGCTTACGTTTCACACTTGTCGCACGTGAGTGCGTTCCTTTTAGGTCATACCGTGCTCGACATCGAGAAGGACGAGAAGCAGATCTTCAGCCTCGCCGGTAGCGGTTTCGCATCAACAGTACGTTTGGCGAAAAGCTCTCCCGATATGTGGGCGCCGATCTTCGAACAGAATATGGAATACTTAAGCCAGGCGCTACAGGAATATATAATGCACCTGCAAAAGTTTCAGTATCATCTCATGAAGCGCGATACAAAAGAAATTTATAAGATCATGAAGAACGCGAACGAGATCAGAAGAGTACTCGATAAGAAATAGAACTGTCTGATATCCAATTCAACTTTCAGCAACTAATAACTAACAACTAATAACTAAAAACTAATACGATGTCTACTGCAAAAAAAGGACTCCAGGTGGAGTCAATCACAAAATGGCTGAAGATCGAAAAGCCATTGATCATTAGCGGACCATGCTCTGCCGAAACAGAAGCGCAGATGGTCAGCACTGCAAAACAACTTGCAGCTACCGGTAAGGTGCACGCACTCCGCGCCGGTATCTGGAAACCACGAACAAGACCTGGTCAGTACGAAGGTGCAGGCGAAGAAGGTTTGAAGTGGTTGATGCAGGCAAAGAAAGAAACCGGTCTTCCGGTTACGACCGAGGTTGCGAACGCAGCGCACGTTGAAGCTTGCTTGAAAGCTGGTGTCGACATTCTTTGGGTTGGAGCACGCACAACTGTAAACCCGTTCTCTGTCCAGGAGGTTGCCGATGCATTGAAAGGCGTCGATATTCCTGTGATGGTTAAGAACCCTGTGAACCCGGATCTCGAATTGTGGATCGGAGCACTTGAACGTCTCAGCCGCGCCGGTATCAAAACGATGGCCGCTATTCACCGCGGATTCTCGTCATTCGAAAAAGGACCATTCCGCAACGCACCGATGTGGGATATGTCTATCGAATTGAAGACACGTGTACCGGAACTCGAGATCATCTGCGATCCAAGTCACATTGCCGGCGATCGTAACCTGATTGCCATGGTATCTCAAAAAGCACTCGACCTCGATATGGCCGGTCTGATGATTGAAAGTCACATCAATCCTGATGCAGCATGGAGCGATGCGAAACAACAGGTAACTCCTGCAAACCTCGGCAAGATCGTTGAGGCATTGGTGGTTCGCCAGGTGACTTCAGAAAACAAATCGTTCAAAGACACACTGAGCGTGCTTCGCGACCAGATCGACCAGCTCGATGACGAGATCTTCCAGAGACTTGCATCACGTATGAAGATCTCTGAAAAGATCGGTCAATACAAAAAAGACAACAACGTTACGATTCTCCAGGTTAACCGTTGGGAAGAGATTGTTAAGAGCCGTGCGATCATGGGTGTTGCCATGGGCCTCGACGAAGGATTCACACGTGACATTCTTCGTTTGATTCACCACGAATCGATCCAGGTTCAAACGAAAGTAATGAACAAAGAAGAAGCGAAGGTTTAGTTATTGGTCACTAGTTGTTAGTTACTAGTGAGAGAGTACACGCCCGTCTTGTTCACTGTAACCTGACGTAGCTTCTTTGTTGATTCAAAATCATCGTAGATAGTTTTTAGATTAGTCCAGAAGCCGGTGTTCGCGCCGGCTTCTTTTATCAAACTATCGAAATCGCGGGAAGGAAAAATATGCACAGGGATCTTTGCCTGTCCACTGTTCCTCGATTCCACCGCGAGAATATAAAGCTCCTTGATCTTATCGTCTGTGATCGGGATACAGCCAATGGTCACGCAATTGCCATGAATGTATATGGCACCTCCCGGTGCCTTCTTATCACTAAGAATTTTATCGGATGCGTTGGGATAATTGATCCCCAGCGAAAGATGAAATACGCTGAATGGATTGAAGTGATTGATGTGATAAACACCCTCCGGGATCTGTAAGTCTCCCTCTTTTCTTTTAGGACCGAGTTTTCCTGATGTTGTACAAAAATCGTACGTGGTGAGGAGCTGCCAGGCGTCAGACTTTGCAACCCATACTTCGAGTATTTGTTCTTTCTTGAAGGCGCGTATGAAAAGCTTAAATCCACGTTCTATTTTCTTATCGCTCAAAAGCTTCTTTACAGTTGCCTCTTTTTCTTCATATGCAGATTTCACCCTGTCGAATTTCAATTGTTGTTCTTTGAAATCAGGTGGATCTATCATGAGGAGTAATACTGTGGCGATTAGAAATTTCATGGGAGCGAAGTGCGGTTAACACGTATGCCGGGATCTGAGACCGCGGGCATCAACAAAAACAAATTAACGCGTATCATTTTGATAATCCGGAAGGCGTTAATAAATATAATATGTTGCTAACTTGCGACACTCTCAAAATACCCCTAAAAATATGCGTTCTTCCTGGAAACTAGTCGGTATAGCTGCCGCTGTAGTGCTTGTAATCGCGGCTATTTTCTACTTCGAAAAGGCTACCGGAAAAGAGCCGGCCAGCACAGCCATAAACCCCGCCTTCGGCGAGTACATTTCATCGTACACTGCCGGCATCGTGAGCTCCGGCACAGCCATCCGGATCGTGTTGGCTCAAAATCCGAGCGATTCTACCATAACAAAAGTATTCAATTTCAGCCCATCCATTGCCGGCGAAGCCCAATGGCTCGACAACCGTACCATCGAATTCAGACCGGAAGGCCGCCTCGCCTCGGGGCAGGTGTACGAAGTCCAGTTCTCGCTGGGCAAGGTGATCGATGGAGTTCCGTCCGACCTTCGCAGCTTCGAATACTCATTCCAGGTAATCCCGCAGAACTTCGAAGTGCAGGTGGTAAACTTTAAACCATACATCAAGACGGAGCTTAAACGCCAGATGATCGAAGGGCTCCTCACGACCGCCGATTTCGCCGAGAACGAAAACGTGGAAAAGATGTTGACCGCAGAACAGGAAGGTAAGTCACGCCGCGTAACGTGGACGCACAACTCCGATGGCAAACAACACTCATTTGTTGTGGAGGATGTCGAAAGAAAAGAATCCGCAAGTAAGGTCGACCTCAAAGCTTCAGGAAGCGCACTGGGCATTTCCCAGGATCATACGGAAGAAGTAGAGATACCTGCACTCGGCGATTTCAAAGTAACGAAAGCGTGGGTTGAACAGGGGACAGCTCAAACCGTCGTTATCCAGTTTTCTGATCCGCTCAACGAATCACAAAATCTCGAAGGATTGATCCGTCTCACCGAGCTTCCCGATCTCGATTTCGAGATCAAAGACAATGAGATCCGTGTCTATCCTCCCGTACGACAAACGGGTTCGCGCACCCTGGAGATCGAAGCCGGCGTGAAGAACATACTTAACTACAGGATGTCGGAAGGATCGACATTCGATCTTGCTTTCGAACAGCTGGTTCCCGCCGTGAGATTTACAGGCAACGGAAATATTCTCCCTGGCAGTGATGGGCTCGTACTTCCATTCGAAGCCGTGAATTTGAAAGCTGTCGATATCAAGATCGTAAAGATCTTCGAATCGAATGTATTGCAGTTTCTCCAGGTGAATTCACTCGATGGGAACCAGGAGCTTCGTCGTGTCGGCAAGCCAATCGTTAAGAAAATGGTGTCGCTGGAAAATTCCGGTGTTTCCGATTTCGGCCGCTGGAACCGTTTCACAATAGATTTATCCACCTACCTGAACGCAGAACCAGGTGCGATCTACCAGGTAACGGTGGATTTCAAAAGGGCTTACGCTTCGTTTGCCTGTGAAGGAGAAGAAGAGGTCAGCTTAAGCGAGAACGCCTTCGAAAATCAGTCATGGGATTCCGAGCCAGAGGAAAGCTATTGGGATTCTTATGAAGACTATTACAGCGATGATTACAATTGGGAGGAGAGAGATAATCCCTGCTCGAATTCATATTACGTGAATAAGGCGATCCGTCGCAATGTGATTGCAAGCGATCTCGGTATTATCGCGAAACGAGGAGGCGGCGGCGAAACTGTGGTTATCGTTAACGACCTCAAGACAACTGCTCCGATTACAGGCGTACAGGTCGATCTCTATGATTTCCAGCAACAGGTAATTGGAACAGCTTCGACCGGAAGCGACGGAAAGGTAACGATCGCATCCCGTCAAACTCCGTTTGCACTGGTGGCGCGCAACGGAAACCAGCGCGGCTATTTAAGACTATACGACGGCGAATCTTTGTCGCTGAGCAACTTCGACGTCGGTGGGGAAAAGATCAATGACGGACTTAAAGGCTTCCTCTACGGTGAGCGCGGCGTTTGGAGACCCGGCGATTCGTTGTATCTCACCTTCGCTTTGGAAGACAAGATGAAGGTCCTTCCTTCAGGTCATCCTGTTGTATTCGAACTTCAGAATCCGCAAGGGCAGGTTGTCAACCGCCTCGTAAGGTCGAACAGTGAAAATGGCTTTTATATGTTCGCTACAGCTACATCGCCCGATGCGCCAACGGGTAACTGGTTGGGTCGCGTTAAAGTCGGCGGAACAGATTTCACACAGGCGATCAAAATCGAAACTGTGAAACCGAACAGACTGAAGATCAATCTCGACTTCGGTGTCGATAAGCTTACAGCTGGTAACAACAACATCAAAGGAAATCTGCAGGTGAACTGGCTTCACGGAGCTCCCGGAAAGAATCTCTCTGCAGAGTTTGAAGTAACACTCGTTAAAGGAGAAACGAAGTTTCCGAAATTTGAAGAGTATTCATTCGACGATCCTTCACGTGACTTCTACGCAGAGTCGCAGAAAGTATTCGAAGGTGTAACTGACGAAGAAGGTCGCGCCGTGGTTAATGCTTCCCTGAATGTCGAGGGAACTCCTCCCGGTATGCTCAATGCGGTGTTCCGTGGAAAGGCATTCGAAGAAAGCGGCAATTTCAGCGTCGATCGTTTCAGCATCCCATTCTATCCTTACGAGTCGTTTGTTGGTATCCGTGCTCCGAAGGGCGATGCAGCACGTGGTATGTTGCTTACCGATACCACTCATCGCGTCGACGTGGTTACTATCGACGCAGATGGCAAACCTGTTTCGAGAGATGGAATTGAAATGGCGCTCTATGAATTGAGCTGGGCATGGTGGTGGGATGAGTCTTCGAACGGAAGTGTGAACTACATGTCCGGCAGCGATGCTAATCCTGTTGCCCAGGGAAAGATCCGCACCGTCAATGGTAAGGGTGCATGGTCGTTCAAAGTGAAATACCCGGCTTGGGGAAGATATTTCCTGAAAGCATATGATCCGGTATCTGGTCACAGCACCGGTAAGATTGTGTATATCGACTGGCCAGGTTGGGCAGGAAGAGCCCGCAATGAGTCTGCGAGTGCAACAATGTTGAGTTTCACTTCAGACAAAGGTTCATACAACGTTGGCGAGCAGGCTAATCTTGTTATTCCTGGTGCCGATAATTCGCGGGCGTTGATCAGCATAGAGAATGGAAGCAGTGTATTGAACACTTACTGGCTCGAAACGAAAGCCGGTGATAACCAGTTCTCATTCAAGATAGAGCCTACGATGGCTCCGAACGTTTTTGTTCATGTAAGCTTGCTTCAGCCTCATGGTCAATCACAAAACAACAGGCCTATCCGTCTGTATGGAGTGATCCCGATCGGTGTCGAAAATCCGGAGACACGATTGTCACCGGTTATCGAAATGCCCGATGTGCTCGAACCCGGTAAAGAAGTAACGATCAAAGTATCTGAGAAGAGCAAAAAGAAAATGACCTACACCCTCGCGATGGTGGATGAAGGTCTTCTCGACCTTACCCGTTTCAAAACGCCTGAATTGTGGAGCAGGTTCTATGCTCGCGAAGCTTTGGGTGTGAAGACCTGGGATCTCTACGACGAAGTGATGGGCGCCTATGGCGGCAAGATCGAACGCCTTCTCGCAATTGGTGGTGATGGTGAAGCCGACAATAAAGAAGACGATCCGAAAGCAAACAGGTTTAAGCCTGTGGTTAAATTCTTCGGTCCAATTACACTCAATGGCGGAAGCAATGAACATAAGTTCGTGATGCCACAATACATCGGTTCCGTTAAAACTATGCTTGTTGCCGGCTACGAAGGTGCTTATGGCAGCGCAGAAAAAGCGACACCTGTTCGCAAGCCGTTAATGGTCCTTGCAACGTTGCCTCGTGTTCTCGGCCCCGAAGAGAAAGTGAAGTTGCCTATCACCTTATTCACGATGGAGAAATCGATCAGGAATGTGAAAGTGGATGTAAAAGCAACAGGACCCGTTACCGTTGGCACTGCATCGCAAAGCGTGGCGATGAACAGCAGCGATCTCACTGTTGATTTTGATCTTGCCGTGAAGAGTGAAACCGGAATTGCCAGGATCGAAGTAACTGCTTCGTCAGGAAGTTATTCTTCGACCGATGTTATCGAGATCGAAGTCCGGAATCCAAACACGCCCGTTACCAAAGTGGTGAACACGATGCTCGAAGCTGGTAAGACGTGGACACAAGCTGTTGGCAAAGACGGCATCACCGGCACCAATTCAGCTGTTCTCGAAATTTCTTCGTTGCCTCCGATCAACCTCGGTCAGCGACTGAAGTATCTTATTCAATATCCTTACGGATGTATCGAGCAAACAACTTCTTCTGTATTCCCGCAGCTCTACCTGGATCTTGTGAAAGAACAGAACGATTCCGAGAAAGCACGCGTGCAACGGAATGTGAAGGCAGGTATCGAACGACTGAAGTTGTTCCAAAGGAGTGATGGCGGTTTTGCTTATTGGCCTGGCAATGAAGAGAGCGATAGCTGGGGAACAACCTATGCCGGACACTTCCTGGTGGAAGCCGAGAAGAAAGGTTACTTCGTTCCAAACGATATGATCCGCAAATGGAAGAAGTTCCAGAAGAACAAAGCCACGGCTTATCGCAAACATCACGAACAATTCAGCAGCGAGCTGATCCAGGCTTACAGGCTGTATACACTCGCCCTGGCCGGCGATGCCGATCTGAGCTCGATGAACCGCTTACGTGAACAAGGCAACCTTCCTGCACAGGCAGTCTGGATGCTTGCGTCGGCTTATGTGAAAGCCGGTCAGCCCGAAGCTGCGAAAACGCTCGTGGCGAAGCTGCCTGTATTGGTAAAACCATACACCGAAATGGCGTATTCATACGGGTCCGATCTTCGCGATGAAGCCATCATTCTTGAAACGCTGGTGATGCTGGACGAGCGTGCTAAAGGTTTTGAGTTGGTGAAAACCCTCTCCGAAGCCTTAAGCAATCCAAACACATGGATGAGCACTCAAACAACTGCGTGGTGCTTGAAATCTATCGGCGCATTCGCCGGTCGTCAGCCCGAAGGTGAGTTGAAGTTTACATATTCATTCGACGGAAAGGAAACTTCGGCTTCGACGAAGCTCACGCTTGCACAGGTTGACCTCAACACAGAAGCAGCAAAACAGAATTCATTGAAAGTCGTGAATGAAAGCAAAGGTCCGCTGTTCGTTCGGGTAATCACGCAGGGAACTCCCGCACGTGGCAATGAAACGGAAGCTTCAAACAACCTCGATATCAGTGTTGCCTATATGGATATGGATGGAAATGCTCTCGATCCGACCACGCTCGAGCAGGGCACACAGTTTATCGCAAGTGTTTCGGTAAGTAACCCCGGTCTACGTGGTGCTTATAAAAATCTCGCGATCAACCAGGTGTTCCCTTCCGGATGGGAGATCAACAATCTTCGTCTTGATGAGGCCGAGAACAGGTTGAATGGCGATAAACCAACTTACCAGGATATCCGCGACGACAGGGTTTATACATACTTCGATCTCAATTCATCGCAGCGTAAAACATTCCGCGTACTGCTCACGGCAACTTACGGCGGAACGTATTACCTGCCCGGCGTGAATGTTGAGGCGATGTATGATAAAAACATCTACGCGAGAACTAAAGGCCAGGAAGTACAGGTGGTGCGGGATATCAATCCATAGCCACGTTATTTATACTCTGTTGAAAGTCACAAAGAAAAAGGTACTATGGGCTATTGCGGTTGTAATAGCTGTCACATGGTACCTTTTTTCTTTGCCCTCGCCGTTGTTCGACGTTCCTTATTCAACGGTTCTTTTAGATAAAGAAAATAATCTTCTCAACGCGTCGATCTCTAAAGACGGTCAGTGGCGATTTCCAATTCGCGAAAAAATTCCTGGCAAGTTTCACGACGCTATCGTGATGTTCGAAGACAAACGTTTCGAATCTCATTGGGGCGTCGATCCGGGTGCATTGTATCGCGCGACCACCCAAAATCTTAAAGCAGGAAAGATCGTGAGTGGAGGAAGTACCTTGTCGATGCAGGTGATCCGCCTTTCGAGGAATAATCCGAGTCGCACCTTTTTTAATAAGATCATTGAGATCATTCTGGCAACACGCCTCGAATTCAGCTACTCAAAGAATGAGATCCTTTCATTGTATGCATCTCATGCACCTTTCGGCGGAAATGTTGTCGGTATCGAGGCCGCCTGCTGGCGTTACTTCGGACGACAGCCCGATGAGCTAAGCTGGGCAGAGGCCGCCACCCTGGCCGTATTGCCCAACAATCCCTCTATGATCAACCTGTCGGTTAACAGGAACGCATTAAAAAAGAAGCGCGACCGGCTACTTACACGACTTTACAACGCCGGTAAGATCGATAGCCTGAGCTATGATCTCGCGTTGTCGGAACCCGTTCCCGAAAAACCTTTGACTCTTCCGCGGCTGGCACCGCATCTTCTGGATAGAACGATACAAAATTCCTTAGGTGGCCAGCGGGTGGTCACAACCATCAACGCTTCGGTTCAGCAACGCACGATCGACATTCTCGAAATACATTCGGAACGGTTGACAGGAAACCAGGTCTTTAATGCCGCGGCGTTGATACTTGATGTTCGTACAGGCAAGGTGATCACTTATGTCGGCAACGTCAACTCAGGTGCAGAACATCATGAGAATGTCGATGTCATCCGGTCGCGGCGAAGCACAGGAAGTATCCTGAAACCGTTTCTCTTCGCGGCTATGCTGAACGAGGGAATGATGTTGCAGAAATCACTCGTTCCGGATATTCCAACGATCATCAACGGATTTAGTCCAAAGAATTTTTCACGTGAATACGATGGCGCCGTGCCTGCCGACCAGGCTTTGATAAGATCCCTGAATATCCCTGCTGTTCATGAGCTGAGAGAATATCGTTACGAGAAATTTTATAACGTTTTGAAAGATGCAGGCATTACAACGCTCGATCAGCCTGCCGACCATTATGGATTGTCGTTGATACTCGGTGGCGCCGAAGCAACACTGTGGGACATCACAGGTGCGTACGCATCAATGGCGCGAACGCTTGACAATTACTTTCAGCGGCCTGGGAGCCGACGATATTCTGAAAGCGACTACCATGAACCTGTATTTGTTGAGGATACTGTGGCCTCGAAAAATCTGGAACAAGCTGCTGATCTTCATCTCGATGAGCATAGCATTTTTGATGCCGGATCACTGTGGTTGACTTTCGAGACATTGAAAGAAGTTTACAGACCCGGAGAAGAAACGGGTTGGCGGAATTTCTATTCATCGAAAAAGATAGCATGGAAGACCGGCACCAGCTTTGGCTTCCGCGATGGCTGGGCGGTGGGTGTAACACCCGACTACGCAATAGGTGTTTGGGTTGGCAATGCCGATGGTGAAGGTCGCCCTGGTCTCACAGGAACAGAGACCGCCGCACCGATCCTGTTTGATATCTTCTCGCAGCTTCCTCAAAACTCATGGTTCCGGAAACCGAACTCTGAGCTTTCCAGTATTGCGGTATGCAGTCTTAGCGGCGCCCGCGCTTCGGAGTGGTGCACGACGACCGATACCATCTCCGTTGCCAAAGCCGGGCTGAAAACAGGATCCTGCACAAATCATAAACGCGTTCACTTGTCAGCCGACCATAAATACCGGCTCCATGCAGGCTGCGAAACATTAGATAAGATCGAGTCGGAGAGCTGGTTTGTACTGCCTCCGGTGCAGGAATATTACTACAAGAACCACCATCTCAGTTACAAAACCCTCCCGCCATTCAGGAAAGACTGCATGGATCCGGCCGGTATCGTCGCAATGGATATGATCTACCCCAAGGCGGATTCCAGGATCTTCATTCCCCGCGATCTCGACGGAAAGATGGGAAACGCGGTATTTCAGGCTGCCCACAGGGATCCGCGGGCGACCATTTACTGGCACCTGGACAACCAGTTCATCGGCGCAACGTCCAGGTCACATAAGATGACAATTTCTCCCGCGGAAGGCCAGCATCGCTTAACTTTGGTTGACGAAATGGGAGAAACGCTCATTAAGGACTTTAGCGTGATATCAAAATGAAGATCTTATTGTGCCTGCTGATCTCTTTCAGCACCTATGGAAGCCATTATGTTGTAATTGGCGCTTTTAAAAAGCAGAAGAATGCCGTCAAGCTTGCTAACAGTCAAAAAGCTGCGATCAGGTTCAATGAGCAGAAGCGGTTATACTATGTCTATGTTTTTAAAACAGAAGATCATGATGTGGCGATAACCAAAGCAAAAAGCCTTCAATACGAAAGTGAGTTCAAAGATGCGTGGGTGTTTTCTGATCCAATAATAGAAGAACCGGCGGTTGCAGAAAAAGAAGACGTCATTAAAGAAGATATTATTGGAGAAACGGTTAAAGAACCCGCCAAAGAACCTGTCAAAGAAGAAGTACTACCGCCGCCTCCCACCAACACAGCTTCGAACCCTGCCTACGAAAAGAATTTCTTCTTCCACGTGATGTTCGAAAGTGGAAGCAATGCCAACGGTGCAGAGATCACAGTCATCGAACCGAAGAGCCAGCGAAAGGAATATGTCGTTAACGGTAACGAAAATGTGAAGTTAAAGGCCGTTAACCAATCCGGCGCCATACGCCTCGAAGTAGATCTTGTAGGCTATCGCAAGATCATCCAAAACATCAACTTCAATCATCCCGATTCAATCGAGGGTGCTACTGTCGAACCCACCCGTGTGATTGTTCCGTTTACTTTGGTGCGGCTGAAGAAGGGAGATCATTCGATCCTTTATAATGTTCTGTTTTATAAAGATGCAGCCATCATGCGGCCTGAATCGAAAATTGACCTCGACGGAGTGCTGGCGATGATGAATGAAAATCCGAAGTATAAGATTAGGATCCATGGCCACACCAACGGCAACGCTGCCGGGAAGATTATGGAAGCAGGAGAGTCGGGCGACTTGTTCTCTCTTAATGGTGCTAAGGAAGGCACCGGGTCGGCCAAGAAATTATCCCTGAAAAGGGCGGAAGCAATACGCAACTACCTGGTGAAAGCCGGTGTGGAACCTGGCCGCATGACCACGAAGGCATGGGGCGGGAAAAAGCCGATTTACGACAAGCTTCATACCCAGGCCGCCTCCAATGTAAGGGTAGAGGTAGAGGTTATTGAGGAATAAAAACCGGGCGAATGATGCAAAAGATTGCCCGCAGGCGGCTGAAGTCAGTTTTTTGCGTATTTTCAAATCTCCAAGAACCATATGAAGGCTGGTAGATTTTTCATTGTCGTGCTCGTTACCCTGATGGCCAGCACGATCACATTTGGACAGAAGCAAGAGGCTCCGCCAACCGAACGCTACGTAATTATCGGCGTTTTCCGTATCCTCGATAACGCAATCCGGTATACCGACAGGGCGAACAAGCAGAATTTCAGCGCTGGCTATACTCAGAATCCGAAGAACAAACTCTACTACGTTTATCTCTTCCATTCCATGGAGCCGAAGAAGGCCCAGGCTTTCATGATGAAAGTCCGCCTCGAAACCGAGTATAAGGAAGCGTGGGTGTTTAAAGGAAGCCTCGGCGTGGCCATGACGGATGTGCCCGTTACGAAAGAGCCCGAGACGAAGGATCCCAACGTCAAAGAACCCGTAGTTACTGAACCTAAGGACACGCCGAAAGACTCCGTGTCGGTAACACCGAAAGACTCCGTTGCAGTGACACCGAAAGACTCTGTAGCTGTAACCCCCGAAAAACCCAAAGTCGATTCAACGGCCGTTACGACCATGGAGCCTAAGCCAACAGGAAAACCGTTCTTCTTTAAGCTGGTTTCTGCCGACACACAACAGCCTGTCGATGGTGAGATCCATATCTATGAGCCAAACGGCGCATCACAAGTATACCAGGCATTCCCTGCCAACCAGGTGGTTTACCTGCCAGCTCCAAAGGACCCGTCGCAGGTGTATGCTATCACAACACTTTCGGCAGGCTTCCAAGAGATGCGCCGCTCTGTGAACTACGCCGATCCTACTGCTTCTTCTGCAGAGACGGGCGGAAGTGGTGAATCCATTATTGCACTTCCTGTTGTTCACGTGAAAATGGGCGACTATATCGAATTCAAAGACGTGCGTTTCTACCAGAACTCGGTGATGTTGCACCCGGAATCACAGGAAGAACTCGATGGTCTGGCCGAGTTGCTGAAAGAAAATCCACGTTACAAGATCAACATACATGCACACTGCAACGGTACACAGGATCGTAACATCATCGTTCGCGAGAAAGACAGTAAAGAATTCTTTGGTGATAAGCACAGTGGTAAAACGCGTAAGACAGTTAGCGACAAAGAACTCACCGAGCTTCGTGCACAACTCGTGAAAGATTACCTCGTAACACAGGGCATTTCTTCAAAACGGATCCTGACTAAAGGCGAAGGCGGAACTACTCTTATTTACCCGGTCAACAGTACACTGTCGAATAGAAATGACAGGGTAGAGGTTGAAGTGAAAAGGGGGAAATAAAATAGTTGTTGGTTGTTGGTTATTGGTTGCTGGTTATTGGTTGCTGGTTATTGGAAATTATTGTTGCCAGTTACTTACTAACCCCTCCAACAACCAACAACTATTAACCAATAACTACTTAAGGTCTTCTTCCAGATTCTTGGCGATAAGACGGGTGATTTTATCAAGATCTTTTCCGCACATCTGGAGTTTGTCGATAAGCACTTTATCATCCTGGCGCAGCTCCATCTTTTCGATCAGATTCAACAATCCCAGGATGCTGACCACGGGGGCACGCAACTGGTGTGCATTGGCATACGCATATTCGGCAAGCTTTTGATTTTGCCATGTCAGCCGTTGTGTTCTTTCTTCGATCTTTGTTTCGAGCGATTTATTAAGATCGCGGATCTCTTCCGTCTTCATACGAAGAAGCTCGTTCACTTCCGCTACTTTCTTGCGTTGCCTGAACCAGACGAAAGCAAGGGCTCCTGCTGCCAGCAGCGCTCCTGTAAGGGAAGTTAACATCAGTTTTTGCGTCCTGATCTGTGCGTGCTGCAAAGCCTGCGTTGCCTTGAGCTGCTGATTTTCAATGTCGAGTGCGCCGGATTCGAACTGGGCCTGGAGACGAGCGATCTCCAATCTTCTCTTTTCATGATAAATGCTGTCTTTTAAAGCGATATGAGTTTCCATAGCGCTCATCGCTTTCTTCATGTCGCCAACATTGACATACAGATCCGAAGCCGTTTTATAGTTGTTGATCTGCAGATCGGGTGCCGAGATCTCGTCAGCAAGGATGATCGCAAGATTTATGTAATCCAACGCTCTCGAGCTTTGCTGTAACGCACTGTATGTCTTTGAAAACTCCTGGTAGGTTTGGATCAACGACCGGACTTCTCCCTGTTCTTTCCAAAGCTTTTCAGCATTCGTAAAATATCCCAGCGCCTGGTAATAATCTTTCTCGCGGTATTTGATCTGGCCAAGTCCTGTGTAAGCATAAGCTATTGCACGCACGTCGTTCGATTTGAGTGCCTGCGATAAAGAACGATCGAAATAATTTGAAGCAGAATCGTAGTGGCCAAGCAGGTAGAATGCTTCACCGATATTGTAAAGGGTTAAGTTGTATTTAGGCTTATTGTTAACGTCCCACCGCATCGACATCTGTAAAAACGCGATAGCCTTATCGTAGTCACCCAACTTTTTATAAACCTCGCCCATGTTATTGTAAGCTTCGGCTAGTCCGGGATGATCTTTGATCTTTTCGGCTTCGAGCGCAGAGAGATGATAATAATTGAGAGCAGGCTCATAGTTGCCGGTAACCCAGTATGAGCTTCCGAGAACACTCAGCGCCCGCGTATAGCCTTTCGCATAATGAATCGCCTTCGAGAACCCGAGGGATTTTTCGGCAAGAGACCGTCCCACGCCGGGGTGCGATTTCAGGAACGCAAACGCCATCGCATTCAATCGTGCGATGTACGAAGTGTCTTTAGGATTCTGCTTCAGGAAAAGTTCAACGCTATCCGGTAAAAGCACGTCCGCTTTCGCCGATAGGAACATTCCCGTTGAGATCAACAGCACCAGTAATCGTCTTCCCATTTCTTGCTCTACGAAGTAATCGCCTTAAGTACGTCGTGCTGTGTAATGATGTGTACCTTTTCTTTCTCGTCGCGGACAAGAAGCGCTTTATTATCTCTGTTAAGCATCGACGACAATACATCGAGTGTACTGTCGAGAGCAACGAAGATCATCGGTTTATCCATGATATCGCCTACCGATTTGTCTTTAAGCTGGGGATCGAAAATGATCTTCTCCAAAAGATTTGAAGAGACGATGCTTCCGACAAAGTCGCTGCCTTCAAGAACCGGCACCTGGTCTACACCTTCACGATTCATGATCATGATAGCTTCACCAATCCTGGATTTCTTCGAGACGGTGAACAAGCTGTCTTTTCCATTCCTGGACGCGATAATATCCTTGGCTGTCGAGAAAGAGCGTTCCAAAAATCCGTGGTCTTTCATCCACTGATCGTTGTAGATCTTATTGAGATACCTTGTTCCGTGATCGGGTAACAGGATCACCATGGTGTCGGTCTCCTTCAGGTTAGCCTGTGCATATTCCAGCGCACCATGCAATGCAGAACCGCTGCTCCAACCTACGAACATACCCTCTTCACGCGACAACCGACGAGCTGCAATCGCTCCGTCCTTGTCGGTCACTTTAATGAACATATCGATCACATCGAAGTTCACATTCTTCGGAAGAATGTCCTCACCAAAACCTTCGGTGAGATATGGATAGATCTCGTTGCGATCGAATATTCCTGTCTCCTTATATTTTTTGAAAACAGATCCGTATGTGTCGATACCAACGGTAACGATGTCAGGATTCTTTTCTTTCAGGTATTTTGCAATACCGCACATCGATCCGCCTGTACCCACTGTTGCAACCAAATGCGTGATCTTTCCTTCAGTCTGTTCCCAGATTTCCGGACCCGTTGTTTCGTAGTGCGCCGCAGTGTTGGAAAGATTGTCGTACTGGTTTGGGTAGAATGAATTCGGTATCTCGCGATTGAGCTTACGCGACACCTGGTAATAACTGCGCGGATCTTCGGGGTCTACGTTTGTGGGACACACAACAACTTCGGCGCCTACCGATTTCAGGATGTTGATTTTTTCCTGTGATTGCTTATCGGCCATCACGAAAATGCACTTGTATCCTTTGGCAACAGCTGCCAGCGCGAGGCCCATCCCTGTATTGCCGCTCGTTCCTTCGATGATCGTGCCCCCTGGCTTCAACAATCCCGCTTTTTCAGCATCCTCGACCATCTTAATGGCCATCCGGTCTTTCATTGAGTTTCCCGGATTGAAATACTCGACTTTTGCCAGCAGAGTCCCCTTTATTCCCCTCGAGACCTTGTTAAGCCTCACCATTGGCGTATTTCCGATGGTTTCGATGATTGAATTATAGATCATGAATACGCTTTAAGTCGTGAACAAAGATACAGAATGCATGTAAACGGGAAACCCTCGCTGAGGGTTACTGAGTAGGCGGCAGAGATTATTGACTAATTGGCGATCCCCCACCTAAAAGGTAGAGTACTGCCATTCTTACAGCGACACCATTCTCTACCTGGTCCAGGATAATCGAATGATCGGAATCTGCTGCGTCGCTGCTCAATTCAACACCGCGGTTTATCGGTCCCGGGTGCATCAGGATGATTTGTTTTTTCAAACCATCCAGCATCTTTTTTGTGATCCCATAATACAGTGTGTATTCGCGCAGGGAGGGAAAATATTTTAATTGCTGGCGCTCAAGCTGGATCCTCAGCACATTCGCAACATCACACCACTCAAGTGCTTTTTTTACATCTAGTTCCACCTGTACACCAAGGCTTGCAATGTACTTCGGGAGCAAAGTGGGCGGGCCGCACACCATGACCTTCGCGCCAAGTTTTTGCAGCGCGAAAATATTCGACAACGCTACGCGCGAGTGAAGGATATCTCCGATGATTGCCACCTTCTTTCCCGCAACGTCACCAAGTTTCTCGCGGATCGAATAACTGTCGAGCAGCGCCTGGGTCGGATGCTCGTGTGTTCCATCACCAGCATTGACAATATTTGCTTTTATGTGTTTCGCCAAAAAATGCGGGGCTCCAACACTCGCATGCCTCATCACGATCATATCCACCTTCATAGCGAGGATATTATTCACCGTGTCGAGAAGAGTTTCGCCTTTTTTAACAGAACTGTTACTTGCCGCGAAGTTGATCACGCCTGCAGACAAACGTTTTTCAGCGAGCTCGAATGATAACCTCGTGCGCGTAGAATTTTCGAAGAAGATATTCGCGATCGTAACATCGCGCAACGGCGCTACATTCTTAACGGGACCGTTGATGAGATCTTTAAAGTAATCGGCAGCTTCAAAAATGAGTTCGATGTCCCTGGGAGTAATATTTTTAATTCCCAAAAGATGTCGCTGGCTCAGTTTCGAATCTCTCATCTTACTCTTTATTGATCAACCAAATTTTGTTTTGTTTATGTCCCTGGGCTTCGAGCTCCACCAGCACACGCTGGGTCTCGAGGGTATCGACGTAAATGCCAACATAGTCGGCAGCAATCGGCAGGTCGCGGGTATGCTTACGATCAACCAATACCAGCAATTCAACTTTCGATGGCCTTCCGAACTGGATCATCGCATCGAGGGCAGCGCGAACCGTACGGCCAGTGTACAACACATCGTCGATCAGGATCACGTTCCTGGCCTCGATTATGAAGGGGATACTTGTTTCTTTAGGGATTGCGGGCGCCTCACGTCTCCGGAAGTCGTCGCGATAGAGGGTGGCATCGATGTAGCCGAAATTGATCGGCTTTTTGCAGATCGCCTCTACTTTTTTGTGGATCATTTCTGCCAGGAACAGGCCGCGGGGCTGCATGCCCAAGACTACCGTGTTGGCGAAATTGTCGTGATTTTCAACTAATTGATGGGAAAGGCGGCTGAGAGTGATGTCGAGGTGGTCCGAATCGAGGATTAGTTTCTTCCGCATTTCAGGTGCGAAATTACTAAAAATCACTTGTACGCGATCTTATTAACAAAGAAAACACGACGGGCGATGTTTACGCCGTCGTCGCGACGTTTCCTGATGTTCTGAATGCCGCTGGCGTAGAAGGTGCCGCCATACCAGTGTTCAAGCTTCGTGTCGCGGGTGTCGCGCTCCCTCACCAGGTCGTCGGAAAAGCCCGTGTGCAGTTGATCGTACGATTTACCTTCAACAACCTCGTTGCCCTTTATGACCTTTGTGCGAATGACATTATCGAAGAGATATACAAGGGAAACCTTGTCTTGTTCCGGGTGGATTTTAACAAACTGCTGCAGTTCCATCGTCCTCACGTCGTTTATCTCGAAGCTGTTGTCCCATTTGAGGTTGCCGGCTTTGTCGAAGCCGATAACAACGGCGTGAGTATACTGGTAACCGTCAAAAACAAGATCTCCCCGCGAGTAGGCCGTTGATGCGGGGCCGGGACCATACCGAAGCGGTGTAGCGTAAAAAGAGCGTGCGCCGAACATTGAGCTGTTGTTCGGATAACTGTAATGAGGATAGAATGCTTCGCCCAGCAAGACAACCTGGTCGCCATTGCTAACCAGTTCGTCGACCATCAGCCTGTAATTGAACTTGATCTTCTTGCCGCGGATCTTTCTGCGTTGAATACGTTCCTTGATACGCTTCTCTCGCTTAGCCTTCATATAATTGAAGAAGTGTTCGAGATCGGCGTAGTTATAATATTTGATAGTATAGTTTCCTTCGGGATCGATGTTGGCGATGAAGATACCGCGTGAATATTCAGTAAAACGTCCATACACACCAGCCACGATCTGGTGGCCGCCGGACTGGCTAACGGTACGGCCGAAGGTGAGGATCTTGTCTTCATCGGGTTCGAGCCACGTTGTTTTCGTGAGCCCGCCATATTTATCATAGTTGCGGATCCACAAGCTCCTTTTGCGATATGGATTTTTACCGGAGACGACAACGTCGATGCTGCCGTCGTTGTTTGCGCGGATCTGGTTTAGCTCGCCTGGTTCATTGAAGAAGCCTGGAAGTATTCTTGATTGATTGTTTGAAAAACCGAAGTACAGCACGAGCGGACGGTTAGCGAAATATCCGCCGATGAGCGCTGCTTCCCTTGTTACAATGAAATGAGTTGGGTTCATCGCCAGAAGAGTTTTTATACTTCTAACCGAATACGCACCATTCTTCTCGGAGATCGAAAGGAAGAGAAATTCCGCCAGCGGATTGAATCGATCTTTTAAAAGGAAATGGATCTTTCCGTCAAACTCCTTGGAAGCTGCGATGTAGATGTTTCGTTCCACGGGAATAACTCCCTTCCATACTTCTTTGAATGCAGTATCGAGACGAACGAGGTCGATGAAGTTTTGATCTTTTGCAAATGCAAGGGCATATAACAATAAGCCGTCGTCTCCTAACGATACGGTGGAATAGCCCGCATTTTGATTATGGGCCATAGGGATCTCGAACCGCACCTGGCTTACCTGTCCGTAAGCAGTTGCCGAAACGAGAAAGAGAACGGTGACGAAATTTAATTTAATACGCATTGACCTTAACGAGATAGAAAACAGAACGGGTTCTGTCCTCAAATCTCATCTCCGGATCTTTTACTGTTTGATATCCCCATACGTAGAATTTGTTGTTGAACCAGTGGCGAACTCCGCCTTCGCCCTTGGTTTCTTCACGAACAACTTCATTGGGTTTTTTTAATAAAATATGAACAGTGTCTGATGAGATCTCGTCGTTTTTAAAACGAGCTTTCACAATAAGATCGCTCTCCAGTTTTGTCGCAATCACGATCTTGTTTTTGTCACTCCAGAAATCGGCAGTCTGCTCGAGTTGAGGTCTGCGGGTATCATCAGTTTCGAGGCTGTGATCCCAATCGAGCTTGCCATCGGGAGTGAATGCAAGAACGGATGTCGATTGCATGGAGAAATCACTGTGAATGGGTTGATTGTAGAAACTATATGGGGAATTGTAAAAACGCGATGCATATGGACTGTATCCATAATATCCGCCAAAAGGCGAATAGTATGGGCTGCCGTAGCCATAATTATATGGGTAAGGACCTGTGTTTGCAGCTGTGATCGTGGTGTATGCTTCGGCGAGTAAATAGAATCCGGTGGTTTTTTCTTCAACTCTCACGTTAGACACATTCGCTTTGAATTCAGGGTCGCGGGATTTTTCACGATAGCGCGCCGACATTGCCTTGATCTTCTCTGCGCGTTTTGGTGACAGGTAATCGAGGAAGTGATCGAGCTGCGGGAAATCGTAATAATGTATCGGCTGTTCCTTGAAAGGATCGGCGAGCACGGAAAAGAATCCGCTGGCGATCTTCGAATTATTGAGAGCATAGGTTCCCGCGATCAAAAGCTCGTCACGTACCAGCGAGCTCGTAAGACCGGAAAGAATAGTTTTGTTGGGATCGATGGCGATCTGGTCTTCCATCAACTGGGTTCCTGTTGCATCGAAGGTGCGGAGGACGAGCGTTTTGTCCTGTTTTGACTGGCGGTTGGTGACCAGCGTATTGAACGTATTGTTTTGATTGGTACGAAGGTCGAGCAATTCCGTGTCCGATGTAAAAAATCCAGGAACCACTTTCAATTGCGATTCACGGATGTCATAAATAAGAACCGCAGGTTCCCTCGACACGTAGCCTGCAAGGATCGCATGACGATCGAGAACGCTGAAGTGTGTTAGCCGAAGCATGAACTCGTGTTTGATATCGAAACGCGCGATCTCTTTTGTGGCGAGATTGCATTCGAGCAGCAGCAGTTGATGTACTTCGTTTTCGCCGGTGCGGAGAAGCACGTAGACATAGTCTCCCGTGTATTCGTAGCCAACGAGGCTCATTCGGTTCGGTACGTTGGTTTCCAGGTAGCTCGTTTCTGCAAGCGCTGTGTCGAGAAGATGGATCTCAAGTAGTTTTTCGCTCTGCAGAAACTTGTTCTTGTCCCGCACAAGGGCGATACCCTTCTCTTTCAGGTTGATGATCGTCCAGGATGCATCATTATTCTTCTGCTCGAGCTCAAATCGAGTTACCTGGTTGATCTGTGCAAACGCCGCCTGCACGAACAACAAAAAGATACCGATAATAACAACCCGATTCATATTGAACTCCCTACTTTCCGCCACTCATTTTAATGATCTTATCAAACTCTGCTTTCTCAACAGACTGAACCGACAACCTTGGAACCCTGGCTAACGTCATGTCCTTAAGGTCGCTGTCAGCTTTGACCTCAGCAAGCGTCACGGCTCTTTTTAGTTTTTTCTCAGGCACCAGGTCCACTACAAGCCATGCAGCATCCCCCGGCTCAGGGTAGGCTTCCTTTTGGACACGGGCGATGCCGATCACCGCCTTTTCGTCACCGGTATGATAGATGAACGCAAGGTCGTCTTTTTTCATCGCACCGATGTTGTTGCGGGCGCGCGGATTTCGTACGCCATCCCATGTAGCCTTTCCTGCCCTTTCCAGGTCGTCCCAGGAGAAAGATTCAGGTTCCGTTTTCAATAGCCAGTAACGCATAGTTCAGGTTTTGCTTTCGATACTTCTAAAATAATAAATGGATTCCATAATATTGGGCAGAAATGAAGGTCCTCCTGCTACGGTTTTCATCTATCGGCGATATTGTTCTGACAACGCCGGTTATCCGCACAATAAAAACGCAGGTCGACAACGCGGAAGTCCATTTTGCCACGAAAGCGTCTTACAAAACTTTACTCGAATCCAATCCTTACATCGACAAAGCCCATTATCTGAAAGATAGTCTTACCGGGCTGGTTGAGGAATTGAAAAAAGAGAAGTTCGATTTCATCGTCGATCTGCACAACAATCTGCGTACACGGATCATCAAATTACGATTGGGGGTAAAGTCTTCGTCGTTCGACAAGCTGAATTTCGAGAAATGGCTGATGGTCAACTTCAAGATCAACAAGCTGCCGAATGTTCACATCGTTGAGCGTTATCTTGCTGCCGCCGCTCCACTGGGTGTGAAAAATGATTCTCTGGGTCTCGATTATTTCATTCCAGAAAAAGACCAGGTGCCCATTGAGTGGCTTCCCGGAGAAATGAGGAACGGGTATGTGGCCTACGCTATCGGGGCTCAGCACTATACAAAGAAACTTCCGGTAGAACGAATGATCGAGCTTTGCGATAAGATCGGCAGGCCGGTGGTTTTACTCGGAGGTAAAGAAGATTTCGAGAATGGGGAAAAAGTGCTTGAGTTTTTTCAAAAGAATCCCGGTAAGAAAACTGTCATCTATAATTCCTGCGGTAAGTTCAACCTGAATCAGTCGGCAAGCATTGTGAAACAGGCTCAATATGTTTTCACACACGACACAGGCCTGATGCATATTGCGGCGGCACTCAAGAAAGAGATTTTCACTATCTGGGGAAATACGATTCCGGCATTCGGGATGTATCCATACCGCACCCGGTTTGTTTCGCTCGAGAATAATCACCTAAGCTGCCGACCTTGTTCAAAGATCGGCTACAGCAAATGCCCGAGAGGTCACTTCAAGTGCATGTATGATAACCCGTTCGACTTCTACTTACCGTAAAAAATCACTTCAGTTTTGCGTGGAAGTACAATTGATGGTCGGGCAATAGATCGGGGTGACCGATCTTCACGAGATCTTTGAGAATAATATCCGGTCTAAGATATCCCAACTCCAGGAAATCGTTTCCTCCCTTTGCACCGAGTCGCGCGTTGTAATTGTATACTTCTTTTGTTTTGAAAGGTTTGAACATTGCATAGCGCTGATCGGCCGCTTCGAGTTGCTCGAAAGTGTCGAATGCCCCGACGATCCACAGGTCTGCATCTTTCGCTCTGTCATAAACCGATTCGAAGCTGATCTCCAGCCAACCGTGTGTTGAATCGCTGGCCCAGAGATAATTGTTGCCTGCATCTTTCAATAGCGTCGACGCGTAGTTTTGTCCGCCGGGCATGAACCATGCGTCGCCATAAACAGTACCACAAAGCACCGATGGCTTTTGCCCGACGGAAGCGAGTTTGTCGCGGGTACTTTTGTATTCGGTTTCTATTGCATTGAACACGGAATCTGCAATCTTCTCTTTTCCAAAAAACAATGAAGTGAATTTGATCCATTCGGCGCGACCAAGAGGATCGCCTTCAAGGTATTCTCCATTGATCACAACGGGAATACCCATTTCTTCGACCTTCTTGAGCTGACCGAGGTCCGCGGACATTGTATAACCCATTACCATCGATGCCTTGAGTGTATAGAGCAACTCCAGGTTCATTCCTTTATCGATTCCGAGATCTTGCACGAGGCCGCTATCAATACGCGCACGGGCTTTTTCAGAGCTGATGTAATCGGGAGACGGAAAGCCAACGAGCTTATCGGTGACACCTAAATAGTCGAGATGCGGTATGTGTGTGGTTGAAGTACAAACAATAGTTTCAATGGGTACTTCAACAACTTTAACGTTGGCCGGATGTGAAGGAGCAGTTTTTCCTTTCGGCACCAGCAGATATTGATAGGCTGTGGTCGCACCCTGGTATGGATAGTTGACGGTCACCCACGTAAAGTCGCCATCTTTCTTTACAGAGAATCCTTTCGCATATTTGATATCGATCGAGGGGACCGATTGCTCTTCGGTTTTTTTTGAGCAATGCGTGAAGACAAGAAAGATGAAAAGGACGAGCCACCCATGTTTTACATGGAGAACGGCTTTGTCGTTTTTACGAAGGAATATCATTTGAAAAGGGGATACTGTTGTAAGTCGGGCTGCCGCCATTGTCCATACGGATTCAAAAAAGAGAAACCGAAAGAAGAGCTATAGCTCCTTCATCAGTATCTTATAAAGATCGATCATCGAATCGATGTCTTTCTTATGAACTCTTTCATTGGGTGAATGAGGGCCATGCGAAGGAGGCCCTATAAATACCCAATCGAAAGGAAGATTTCCGCGCTGTAATTCACCACCATCGCTCGAGCCGGAGCCTTCTACTTCCAGTTGGTGCTGGATTTTTTTCCTGCGCGCGATCTTCACGATCTTATCTACAAAAACTTTGCGCGGCACGTTTCTGTCACGAAGTGAGATGGCAACACCAAGGCCGGGTTCCACACCATCCGTGGCCCACGTAACATCTGAGATCAACGCCTGACGAACACCCCATTTTTTGTAAATGTAGTCGGCGAGATATCCAACGGAGCCGCCGCCGTGCTCTTCCCAGCAACTGAAAACTATAACGCCGTCCGTCATGGTCTCGGCAACTTTCAATGCACTGTAAATACCCAGTCTGTCGTCGAGGTAGGGTGATTCGATGAACTCTTTGTCTTCACGAAAGTTCGGCTTGTAAGTAAGCGTTGTTCCGCGATCGATCGTTCTTCCGAATTTGTAGAACGCATGATTGTCGGCATCGAATTCTATCTCCGCTTCGATATCGCCCAGGGAATCTTCGCCGACCAGTATCGTCCCCGCAGGCGCATCGGGACTACCGATAGATACGAGTTGATTTTCATACCTGACCGTGAAACCTATGGAGTCCATATGTGCAAAGATTGCGGTACGCGGCTTCCCGAATTTCACGATAAGGCAATCCTGGAACTCTTCGCCTTCGATAAGCTGTGGCTTCGACTTCCATTTCTTCTTTTCCTTCTGAATATACTTTATAAGGAATTCCTTAACGGGAGCTTCCGAACCCGACGGAGCATGGATAGCACAAAGGTTTTCGAGTAACTTCATGGCCACAATTTATTGGTTAAATTAGAATCATGCACTACAACCTGTCCGACACAGATTCAATTGCTAACGTATTCCTGCTGGCGATGCGAAACGTGAAGACACAGACAGATCGCGCAGTTTTCCGTGACAACATGCAAAAGCTCGGGTCGATATTGGCTTATGAGATCTCTAAAAAACTTTCTTTCAAACCGGAATCGGTACAAACGCCCCTGGGGACGGCACGCGCCAACGTTCCGGCTCAATTCCCCGTTCTGATAACCATACTCCGCGCCGGACTTCCTTTCTTCAACGGCTTCCAGGAATTCTTTCCCCAGGCAGATGCCGGATTTATCGGGGCTTACAGGCAGGAGGGCGACAGTCGTATTACAATAAAAGTGGATTACAGTGCGACTCCGGATGTACAGGGAAAGGACCTGATCATGATCGATCCGATGTTGGCCACGGGCCGCTCTGCCATCGATGCAGTAAGCCTTATTCTCAAGGCGAAGCAACCCGTCGATCGGCGGACAAAGCCGTCTCATATTCACCTGGCATGCATGGTAGCCGCACCAGAAGGACTTAAATACGCGACGGAGAATCTTAAGAGCACCGGCCTGCCGTTTACAATTTGGTCATGCGCGGTTGACGAGCGGCTCGACGAGCGGTCTTATATTGTTCCCGGCCTCGGTGATGCCGGCGATCTCAGTTTTGGGAACAGGATTTGAGTGTGAACCTGAGTTTTAGAATTTTATGTGGGACGATATATTAAAAGCCATTCCGGCAGTCTTTTTACCAAGTATGCTTAAGCTGATACTTGGACCATTAGCCGGCTATGGTCTGAAGCTGAATATTTTTGTTACTATGATCGCAAGTCTCGCGGGTATGATGACCATCGTTACTATCATCACATACTCCGGACAATTGTTTCGCGCAAAGATTGAGAAGTTCTTCTCGAATCACTTAAGACATGGTAAACTGTATAAGTTTATTGAAAAGTGGGGACTGTGGGGAGTGGTCGCGTTAACCCCATTGATATTAATGCCCATACCCGGGGCGTTGCTGGCTCTTGGATTTCAACAGAAGCACACGAAGCAGGAGATCTTGCTGTACATGCTGATCAGCGGCGCGGTGTGGAGTGTGATCTTTACGCTCGTGATCTACTTCCTGGGACACAAGGTATTACCTGATTTTATTAAATGATGTGAAAAGGAGGTGAGGAGGTGGAGAGATGAGGATGTGAAGAGTCTGGCTACCAAACTTCGCGTCTCTTCACCTCCTCACCTCTTCACCTCCATCTCTTCACCCTCATCAGGAAGCATTTCTATATCGCGTATCAGTACTTTCTTCGCGATCGCCTGGCCGGTTTTTGTGGCCGCCAAACCTCCCAGTGCTGTTTCTTTATATCGCGTTTCCATGCTTGCGCCGATCTCACCCATTGCTTCGATCACTTCATCGACCGGAATGACGCTGCTCACGCTTGCGAGCGCAATTTGAGCTGAGCTGTTTGCGATAGCGGCGGCACTTGCATTCCTGACAACACAGGGAACTTCGACGAGGCCTGCCACGGGATCACAAACCAACCCAAGCATGCACTGCACGGTGATGGCTACCGCATTGAAGATCTGGTCCGTGTCGCCACCGAGACAATAGACAATTGCGCCGGAAGCCATTGCGGCGGCCGTCCCGGTTTCGGCCTGGCAACCTCCGACGGCGCCGGCTATCGAAGCTTTCTGTTCCATGATCAAAGCGATACCTGCGGCGAGCAGCATTGCCTCGAGGATCTTTTTATCCGGAATTGTATGGATCTCCTGTAGTGTGACCAGAACGCCGGGCATAATTCCACTGGCGCCGGCCGTTGGGGCCGCAACGATGCGTCCCATGCACGAGTTTACTTCCTTCGCGGCGAGAGCCCGCGACACAAGGTTTTGAAATTCTTTGGAAAGTACCGGCGTCGGGTAGTTGTATACTTTTTTCGCGCCGTTGTTGATCATGCCGGAACGCGACGTCATATTTTCGGAAAGGCCGGTTTGCACGGCTTCTTTCATCACTTCCCAGGCGCGGGAGAGACCTTCAATCGTCTCAGCGTCTTTTCGTCCTCTCTGGTGGCGTTCATACTCAAGCACCACGTCAACAAGACTCATGTTGTTTTTCGTGCTGTGCTCTTTCCACTCTGCAAATGAATCAAACAGGTAAGCCATGGCATCGTCCCGACGAACTTTAGTGAAGCCGGGTTGTAAAAATGTAAAGTTATCGAATTCCTATTACTTCAAACCGTTGCGGTGTTAGTTGAGTTCCCGTAACTAACAACCGTTGTGTTCCCTCAAGATGGGTTAGTAAACATGGGGTAGAGCGTTACTACTTTGGTTCCGCCCGTCAGAATTAGTGTATTTTTCACATAGGTAGTTTAGGAAACAACTATATTGAACCGATGCCTAAACTGTTGATTGCCATCTGTGTATTGGTGGGCGCGTCTTTTGTTGTACGCGCACAGACTCACAATTTCTGGCAGGTGCTCGCGGAAGTAGGTTTCCAAACCCGTAAGGATGCTTATGGGAACATCGTGGAGACGCCCGTTTTCAGCAAGAATCTCAAGAGTTATAACGGCAAGAAGATCAAATTGAAAGGCTTCGTTATTCCTATCAACGAAGTTGGCGACCAGGATAAATTCATGCTATCGTCGTTGCCCTTTAACGTTTGTTATTTCTGCGGCGCTGCAGGTCCCGAGACTGTGATCGAAGTGATGTCCGACGACGGTGTCCGGTTCAGCTCAAAAGCTATTTGGGTCGAAGGCATCCTGTATCTGAATGATAATGATCCGGACCATCACATGTATATTCTCAAGTCGGCGCAATTGATAGCCGTTCCTCCCACGGACGCGAAGCTCAAATAGAGTCCAGTCCAAAATAATCTCACTAATCTCTATCTTACCATCATGAAACTCCTCGCAATTCCATTGCTGGCATTGGTATGCCTTACATCTTTCGCTCAATCTCCCGACGAGAATACTGTTAAGTTGCTTTTCGACGAAGCATTGGCGAAGGGAGAATCGTATCAGATGCTGGAGCATCTTTCCACGAAGATAGGCCCGCGTTTATCCGGATCACCAGGCGCCGCCGCGGCGGTAGAATGGAGCAGGCATGTGATGCAGGGATACGAGTTCGACTCCGTGTGGCTTCAACCGGTGATGGTTCCTCATTGGGTGCGTGGACAAAAAGAGGAAGGACGGATCGTGAACTCGAAGAAGATGGGAACGGTGCCGGTAAATATCTGTGCGCTGGGCGGTTCAATAGGAACGGGACCGAGTGGCGTGGCAGCAGGAATTATTGAAGTGCAGAATTTCGAAGAGCTCAAGCAACTCGGTGCCGCGAAGATCAAGGGGAAGATGGTATTCTTCAACCGCCCGATGGATCCGACGAAGATCAACACATTTGCAGCATACGTGGGAGCAGTCAATCAACGCGGTAGTGGAGCGTCGGAAGCAGCCCGCTACGGCGCGGTTGCCGTTGTGGTGAGGTCGATGGGTTCCAACATTGAAGATTATCCTCATACAGGTGGAATGCAGTATACCCCAAATGTTCCTCAGATACCGGCTGTTGCCATAAGTACAAAACATGCCGACCTGCTCAGTAAACTTTTGAAAGACGATGCGCAAATGCAATTCTATATAGAGACGCATTGCGAGACATTGCCCGATGCTCCTTCGTTCAACGTGATCGGTGAGATTAAGGGAGGTGAATACAGTAACGAGATCATCGTTGTGAGCGGGCACCTCGACTCATGGGACCTGGCGCAAGGGGCTCATGATGATGGCGCCGGTTGTGTGCAGGCGATTGAAGTCTTGAGATTGATCAAGGCAACCGGCTACAAGCCGAAGAGAACTATTCGTGCAGTGATGTATATGAATGAGGAGAACGGTTTACGCGGAGGATTGAAGTATGCGGAGCTGGCTGAGAAAAATAATGAGAAACACATTGCCGCTATTGAATCGGATCGTGGTGGATTCACTCCGCGCGGTTTTTCGATGACGGCGAGTGATGCAGAGAAGGAGAAGATCCGTTCCTGGAAGCCGTTGCTGGAGCCGTATGGACTTTCAGACTTCGGGCAGGAAGGTGGTGGCGCGGATATCGGGCCGCTCGCGAGATTGAACGTGGCGTTGATCGGTTTTTTGCCGGACTCACAGAGATATTTCGATTATCATCATACACCACAGGATACTTTTGATAAAGTGAATAAGCGGGAGTTGGAGATGGGAGCGGGGAGTATGGCGGCGTTGGTGTACTTGTTGGATAAGTATGGGTTGAAGTGATTGGTGTTTGATGAATTGGTTAATGTTTACGATAAGCGTGTTTCTTTTCCGGCGTCTTAAGTAAACAAGAACTTTGTCAGTATCGACACGATGATCCCGATGAATCCAATTATTTCTATCCATTCGATCATAAGGCTTCTTTTTTAACAAACATATTTCGATCAATACAATCAAAAAAGCTTTTCCCTGGCTTCACCCTTAAATCGTCAGGAAAACCTTGCAGCATATTTTCATAAACAAAAAAGAGGCCCTCACGGAGCCTCTGATTTCTTCAACCGAGATTCATCACCTCGTCTATCGTCTGTCGTCTATCGTCTGTCGTCTAATGCGTATACTCTTCAATCGGCAAACAGCTGCACACCAGGTTTCTATCGCCATAAGCATTATCGACCCTGCTCACACTCGGCCAGAATTTCGCCTCGCGAACATATGGCAGCGGATACGCAGCCTTCTCACGCGAATATGAACGATCCCAGCTATCTGCAATAATGATCGCAGCCGTATGAGGCGCATTCTTCAGCACATTGCCCTCCTTAGGCTGTTGCCCGCTTTCCACTTCTGCAATCTCTGCGCGAATAGAGATCAACGCATCAACAAAACGGTCGAGTTCTTCCTTAGTCTCACTTTCAGTCGGCTCGATCATCAGCGTTCCTGCAACAGGGAACGACACGGTCGGTGCATGGAATCCATAATCCATTAAACGCTTCGCAATATCTTCAACTTCAATTCCTGCCTTCTTGAAATCGCGACAGTCAACAATCATCTCATGTGCACAACGTCCATTCGAACCTGTGTATAGGATCTTATAGTGCTGCGACAAACGATCTTTAATGTAGTTCGCATTCAATATCGCCATCCGTGTTGAGTTGGTGAGTCCATCACCACCCATCATCGCAATGTATGCATAAGAGATCGCAAGGATGCTCGCGCTTCCCCAGGGAGCTGCAGACACCGCATGGATCGCTTTGTCGTGGTGCAGATCAACGATAGCGTGACCGGGAAGGAATGGCTTCAGCTTATCGTTTACGCAAATAGGGCCCATGCCTGGACCACCACCACCGTGTGGAATACAGAATGTCTTATGAAGATTAAGGTGACAAACATCGGCACCGATGTTAGCCGGCGACGTAAGTCCAACCTGTGCGTTCATATTGGCGCCATCCATATAAACGAGACCGCCATTTTTATGAATTGTCTCACATATATCGATAATGCTTTCTTCAAACACACCGTGTGTCGACGGATAAGTAACCATCAGGCACGAGAGCGTGTCTTTATATTGTTCCGCCTTAGCCTTAAGATCGGCAACGTCGATCTTGCCATCAGAATCAGATTTCACAACAACTACATCCATGCCGGCCATAACAGCCGATGCTGGATTTGTTCCGTGCGCTGATGCAGGGATCAATGAAACAGTTCTGTTCTTATCGCCACGCGCTTCGTGGTATGCGCGGATAACCATAAGACCAGCATACTCACCTTGCGCGCCGCTATTCGGTTGCAGGGAAACGCCGGTGAAGCCGGTGATTTCTTTCAACGAGTTTTCGAGGCTTGTGATCATCTCTTTATAACCTTCGGCCTGGTTTGACGGAACAAATGGATGTATTTGTCCGAGTTCCGGCCACGTTACAGGGATCATCTCCGCTGTCGCATTGAGCTTCATCGTACATGATCCCAGGGAGATCATCGAGTGAACCATTGAAAGATCTTTGTTCTCGAGCTTTTTAATATAACGAAGCATCTCGTGTTCCGCATGATGCGAATTGAATACGGGATGAGTTAAATATTTTGATTTGCGCTGGAGCGCATCGGGCCAGGAAACCTCCGACGTTGCATGCGATGCCTGCTTTCCTTTGAAGATCTCAAGGATCGCATTCACGTCAGTAAGAGTTGTGGTCTCGTCTAATGAGATACCGATGGTGCCATCAGCAAAGTATCTGAAATTGATCTCCTTTTTCTCGGCCGCAGCCTTGATCGCTTTTTGATCGGCAACCTGGAGTTTCAGCGTATCGAAATAATTTTTGTTGAGCTGCTTCACGCCTGCATCAGCCAGTCCTTTTTCAAGGATTCTTGCAAGACCATGGATGCGTAACGCAATCTTCTTCAGTCCGTCTGGACCATGATACACGGCGTACATACCCGCCATTACCGAAAGAAGCACCTGTGCAGTACAGATGTTTGAGGTTGCTTTCTCGCGACGAATATGTTGTTCGCGGGTCTGCAACGCCATACGATAACCAGGCTTGCCATGAGCATCGATCGAAGCTCCGATAATGCGTCCCGGCATCTGGCGCTTGAACTCGTCGCGGGTTGCGAAGAACGCAGCATGTGGTCCACCGAAGCCCATCGGAACGCCGAAGCGCTGTGATGATCCGACAACGACATCAGCACCCATTTCACCGGGTGATTTCACAAGCAGCAAGCTCATGAGGTCGCTGCCCGCCGCAACGAAAACTTCATGTTCGTGCGCTGCTGTAATAAGATTGGTGTGATCGATGATCTCCCCGTTGTTGTTCGGAGTCTGGAGATAGATCGCGAAAAGATTTTTGTCGGTGAGGTCGGCTTTAGTAACATCTGCAACCTCGAGCTCGATTCCCAGGGGCGTTGCACGTGTCTTGAGCACATCGATCGTCTGCGGGAATGTGTTGATATCCACGATAAACTTCGACGCATCTTTCTTGTTTGCCTTGCGTGATGCAAAGAACAAGTGCATTGCTTCGGCAGCAGCCGTGGCTTCGTCAAGAAGTGACGCATTTGCAATTTCCTGTCCTGTAAGGTCGATCACCATTGTCTGGAAGTTGATCAATGCCTCGAGGCGGCCCTGCGCGATCTCTGCCTGGTAAGGAGTGTAAGCTGTATACCAGCCCGGGTTCTCGAGAATGTTTCGGAGGATAACACCGGGTGTGATGCAGTTGTAATAACCCGTACCGATGTACGACTTATAGATCTTGTTTTTTGAAGCTATCTTCTTGAAACTATCCAGGAATTCGAATTCCGACTGTGCGGCGGGAAGCTGCAGTGATTTTTTCAGCCTGATGTTCGCAGGAATAGTTTGCGCGATGAGCTCGTCTACCGAGGACGCTTTTATCACTTTAAGCATTTCCTGAATCTGGTCGTTGTCAGGACCAATGTGACGTGATTCGAATTTTTCGGTATACGACGAGTCAGCCTTCATGAGATTTGTAGTGGTATTGTGGTGATGTGAGGGATAACAAAAGAAAAGAGTGCAATGTTCAAAGTGCAACGAGTGACTTTCTTAACGCCCGCACGTTGCACCTTGCACATTGCACGTTGCTAGAATCTTTCGAACTGCGAGAAGAAAAAGTTTCCTTCGATCTGCGCATTTTCGTCAGAATCACTTCCGTGGATCGCATTCGCATCGATTGATTTCGCAAAGAGAGCACGGATAGTTCCGGGAGCTGCCTTCTTTGGATCTGTAGCACCGATAAGCTTACGGAAATCTTCTACTGCATTGTCCTTTTCGAGAATCATAGGGACAATCGGTCCTGATGACATATACGACACAAGCTCTCCATAGAAAGCGCGTTCCTTATGGATAGCATAAAACTGACCCGCGAGTTCAGGGGTGAGTTTTGTCTTTTTCATCGCTATAATTTTGAAGCCTGCCTCCTCGATCTTTTGAGTAATAGCGCCTGTATTTCCAGCCAACGTCGCGTCGGGCTTGATCATCGTAAATGTTCTGTTTCCAGCCATAAGTGTTTATTAGGGATTTTAGGCCGCAAAAGTATCAAACCGAGGCGTTGCAATCAACCTAGTTTATCTTCATTTTTGCCCCTTCCATGAAAAACATCCAGGCTTTCAGGACTCTTCTTGACCGCCCGCAAAGGGCAATCATCGTCACCCATTTTAAGCCGGATGCCGATGCACTCGGTTCTTCGCTCGGACTTGCCGGTTTCCTCAAGAAAAAAGGCCACCAGGTGCAGGTAATTACTCCCAGCGATTATCCCGATTTTCTGACCTGGATGCCCGGTAATGAGGATGTTCTGGCCCTCGACCGCAAACCTGAGACCCTTAAAGCGGCGACCGAAGCCATGAATTCGGCCTCCATTATTTTCTGCCTCGATTTTTCCAGTCTTAGCCGCATAAACGATCTCGGCGCCGTCGTTCGCCAGGCACCAGGCACCAAGGTTATGGTAGACCATCACCTGGAACCGGAAGATTTCGCGGAATACATCCAGTGGGACACCACTTCAGCTTCCACTGCCGGGCTGGTTTTCGAGCTTATCGAAGAGCTTGGTGAGGTTAACCTGATCGATAACAAAATTGCCAGCTGTCTTTATGCCGGTCTCATGACCGACACCGGCGGCTTCAGGCACAACAATACCCATCATCGCGAATTTTTGATCGCCTCCCGCCTGGTGGCCATGGGCGCCGACCCGCACCAGATCGCCAAAGACGTATACGACACCAATACGCTCGAACGTTTGAGACTTGTTGGCTATGTGCTTTCTCAGAAACTGAATGTTTTGCCGGAATACCATACCGCTTACATGACTTTATCCCAGGATGAACTCAAGCAATTCGGCGCACAGACCGGCGATACTGAAGGACTCGTGAACTACGGCTTATCGATCAAAGGCGTAAAGCTGTCGGTGCTCATGTACGATCGGAAAGAAGAGATCAAGCTGTCGTTCCGTTCCCTCGAAGATTTTTCCGTGAACGAGATGGCACGCAAATATTTTCAGGGGGGCGGCCACAGGAACGCTTCCGGTGGCACCACGAAACTTTCACTTGAACAAACACTCAGGAAATTCCTCGAAATACTTCCGGAGTATAAAGAACAACTTCAGAAATGAAAATCAGGGCGACGATATTCCTCAGTATTGCTGTAATGTCTTTGCTGTGGTCTTGTAAAGGGGACACGAAAACGACTCCGAAAGGATATGTTTTCAAAATAGTCAAAGCTGGCGACGGAAAAACAGTAAAGCCCGGGCAGATCGTCATCGTCGACATGGTTATCGTCGATCAGAACGACTCTGCCTGGTACGACAATCGGAAGGGAGATTATCCGGAGATGGTGCAGATCGCCGATCCATCTAAGATGGATAGCGAACGCGGAATTGCCGAAATTTTCCGGATGCTTTCGAAGGGTGATAGTGTCGAGTTTACAATGCGCGCCAAAGAGATGTTCCTCTTCATGTGGCGAATGGATCCGCCTCCAACCGTCGATCCGGAGAGCGATTTCACATATCGCATAAAGGCCCGCGAAATTTTCGACTACGAGGAAGGTCAAAAATTTATCGCCCAACGGGACTCGATCCATGAGATCCATGAAAGAGAACGAATGGCAAGGGAACAGGAAGAGCAAAAGAGATTGGATGCAGAGCTAGAAGCTTACAATAAAGTTCAGATCGGGAAAGACACCGTTCTCATCGACAACTATTTGAAAAGCAAGAATGTGAAGTTCAGGAAACACCCCTCGGGAATGCGCTACATCCTTAAGAAAAACGGCGATGGGCCGCATGCGGCAAAAGGAGATATCGTGAACATGCGATACAACGGACAGTTTCTCGACGGCAATGAATTTGATTCGGGTGAATATTCGTTCAGGGTTGGAAATGCGGAGGTGATACCGGGATGGGATCTGATCGCTCCCGATATGCAGAAAGGCACCGCCCTCACGTTATTCATTCCATCGACCCTCGCTTATGGAAGGGGAGGCAGGGGACACATCGGTCCGGACGCGATACTGGTTTTTGAAATTGAACTATTGAGCATTAATAAGTGATGATATGAGGAGGACTTTCGGATTTTTGATTTGCATTTCATTATTGGTCGCAGCGTGTAACAAAACCACTTCACCTGGGTTATCGACTGCCGAGCAACTTGACAAAGACATCAACATGATCGACGAGTATATCGCATCGAAAGGCCTTACCGTCGTAAGTCTCGACAACGGTATTCGTTACATAATCACCGAAATGGGTACGGGTGCTCTTCCCACAGCTCAGAATTGCGTGCGCTTTCGTTATGCAGGCCATCAATTGTATGATACAGCAGCATTTGGAAAGAATATGGAAGATGGTTTAAAGTCACCTCTTGTAAGTCTTGTTGCCGGAATGCAGATCGGCATGAAGCTGATGCCCGTCGGATCGAAGGGAACGATCTTCATGCCCTCGGGGTATGCCTATGGAACAACGGGAATCTATGATGCCTCAAGCAAGACGTACATTGTAAATCCCAACACTCCTCTTTGGTTCGACGTGGAAATCCTCCAGCTGTATGACTACAACACGCTCGGTAATTATTGCTACGAATAACCGTCACAAGCTCGAAGAGATCCAGGCCATTTTAAAAGGGGGGATCGCTCTTAAGACGCTTAAAGACATCGGTTGTACCGAAGAGCTCGCCGAAGAACAAGACACCATCGAAGGCAACTCTTTTCAAAAAGCAGACTACGTCCACAAACATTACCATGTCGATTGCTTCGCCGACGACACCGGTTTGGAGGTAGAAGCGCTCGATGGCGAGCCGGGTGTTGATTCCGCCCACTATGCGGGCCCGCAACGAAGTCACGACGATAACATCAACCTGTTGCTCCGGAATCTCGCAGGTAAATCAAATCGCAGGGCACGCTTCAGAACGATCATCACGCTGATACTCGACGACAAGGTTCACACCTTCGAAGGCATCGTGAACGGATCGATACTCACTGAACGTCGCGGTACCGACGGCTTTGGGTATGATCCCGTGTTTTTACCAGATGGTTTTTCGAAGACCCTCGCCGAGATGTCGATGGATGAAAAAAATCAGATCAGCCACAGGGCAGTGGCAGTACGAAAACTTGTTAATTTTCTGAACACACTTTCATGAAGCGGGCATTTACCATCGGCATCACGGGCGGAAGCGGTTCGGGAAAGACATTCTTCCTCAACGGGCTCTCGAAGCAATTTGCTTCCGACGATATCTGCCTGCTGTCGCAAGACAACTATTACAAGCCGATAGCGGAACAGCATCGCGATGAGAATGGGATCGAGAACTTCGACCTTCCCGGGGCTATCGACAGACACGCGTTTCATGAAGATGTATCGAAGCTGCGGGCCGGCATCAGCGTGAGCCGGAAGGAATATACATTCAATAATACAGGTGCAACGCCTGACATCCTTCATTTTAAAGCGGCACCATTGCTGGTGGTGGAAGGATTATTTGTCCAGTATTTTGAAGAGATCGAAAAAGAGCTCGACCTGAAGATCTTTATAGAGGCCAAGCCGCACGTGAAGATCGCGCGAAGAATAAAACGCGACCAGGTGGAGAGGGGATACGACATCAACGACGTTCTGTATCGCTACGAATTTCACGTGATGCCTGTCTACGAAACTCTTATCGAACCGCTGAAACACAGCGCCGACCTGGTTATTCCCAACAACAGTCATTCTTCACGCGCGTTAAGTGTTGTTATCGAATTTCTGAAAAGTAAGCTGGCAGTGTCTGAGTTCTGATTTTTTGATTAGGTTTACATCCTGGTTATGAGTAAAAAGTCGATTTATAGGGTTACAATGCTGATCGCCGGCTTTATTGCCGTTTGCGCGATATTGCTCAGCCCGGGCTTTTCTCAGGGAAAACCGGAAAAAAAGACTGCCGAAAAAGAGACTGTACTCATACAGGCACCTGCCGATGCAATACCAGGTAGCGCTGTCAAGATCGATCAGCCGGAGATACCGCTTCTTTCCAAAATAGAAGAAACTGAAACGAAAAATTTCCTTCCCGAGATCAGTGTGAAGGAAGTAACGAAGTATTTCAAAATATTGCTTCGAACGTTAATTGCGCCGAACGCGCCCTAAGCTTTTTCATTCTACATTCTTTGCGTTAAGTACCTGTCTATCGGTACTAACACCTCTTTAACTTTTACCTATTCACTTTTAACTTAATTAAGATGCGTAACAAAGGCGTCGTCATTGTATTGACAATTATCATTACTGCGCTCTGTCTTTACTATCTGTCATTCACACTGGTGGCATATAAAGTAAACGAGGATGCTGCAGCCTACGGAACCGAAGCGAACGGTAACGTGGATCTCCTTAAAAAACAGAAATATCTCGACTCGATATGGAATAAGCCCGTGTATGACCTGCTCGGTGCTGAGTTCACATACAAGGAAGTGAAAGACAACGAGCTTGCTCTCGGTCTCGACCTTCAGGGTGGTATGCACGTCGTGCTGGAAGTTTCTCCTGCCGATATTGTGAAAGGTCTCGCAGGTAACACCACTGATCCAACATTTACCGACGCGCTTCAAAAGGCACGTGAACGTCAAAAGACAGACCAGGGAAGCTATGCCGAATTCTTCCGCCAGGAATACAAGAAGCTGAATCCAGGCGTACAGCTTGCTTCATTGTTTGCAAGCTCTGCAAATAAGGATCGTATCCGTCAGAATGCCTCCGACGACGATGTTGTGAAATTCCTCGAAAAGGAAATTGAAGAAGCGATCGATCGTTCTTACACCATCCTCAAAACACGTATCGACCAGTTCGGTACATCTGCTCCTTCGGTTCAGCGTTTGGCTGGAACAGGCGGTATCCAGATCGAAGTTCCGGGTGCCGACAATCCACAGCGTATCAAGAAGCTTTTGCAAGGCGTCGCTCGCCTCGAGTTCTGGGACGTGATCGAACCAAACGATCCGGTTATGATACCGGTGATCAGCTCGATCAACTCGGTACTTGTGAAAGAGCAACAGGCAGAAAAAAGCGCTGCAAAGGCAGCAGCTAAAGAAACTACGCAGGAACCAAAAGATCTTTCATCGTTGAGCGCAGACACAACGAAGTCTAACGAGCTCGAAGATGCCCTGGCACAATCGGAAGCCGATTCAACGAAAGCGATGAACCTTCTGGATTCACTTCGCAGTTCCGGCGTTTCTCCGTTGATCGCATTGGCGAACCCTGAAGCGGGTTTCCTCTATAATCTCCGCGACACAGCTACGATCAACAAGTGTTTGAAGAAAGAAAGTGTGAAGGCTATCCTTCGTTCAAAGAACATCGGTTGGTTCTGGGATGTAAAGCCGCAGCCCGAGATCACGCCTGGTGTTGACGACCTCTTCCTGAACTTCGTGAACCTTGGAAGAACGGGTAAGCCACTTCTTTCAGGTGAAGTGATCACCGACGCACGTGCCGACTTCGACCAGTATGCACGCAACGCTGTAAGTATGAATATGAGTGCCACCGGTGCGCGTATCTGGGCCAAGATGACTGCTGCAGCTGCGGCAAAATCTCCCCGTGGACGTATCGCTATCGTGCTCGATAATTATGTGTACACCGCTCCATCCGTACAGGGTGAGATACCTAACGGTAACTCGCAGATCACTGGTAGCTTCGAGACAGAAGAAGCAAAAGACCTTGCAAACGTATTGAAGGCAGGTTCACTTCCTGCGCCGACACGCATTGTTGAAGAAGCGATCGTTGGTCCTACGCTTGGAAAGGTTGCCGCAGACCAGGGTATTCTTTCAATGGCGTCCGGTCTTATCCTCGTTGTGCTCTTCATGGTTGCCTACTATTCTAAAGGTGGTTGGGTAGCTAACATCGCATTGTTGTTCAACGTGTTCTTCATCCTCGGTATCCTTGCCCAGGTTGACGCAGCCCTTACCCTTCCCGGTATTGCAGGTATTGTCCTCACACTCGGTATGGCCGTGGATGCGAACGTACTGATCTACGAACGTATCAAGGAAGAATTGAGACACGGTCGCAAGCTTATGGACGCGATCAATAAAGGTTTCGAACGTGCCTTTGCTACGATCTTCGACTCGAACCTTACAACATTGATCACCACCGTGTTCCTGATCATTTTGGGCCAAGGCCCTCTCCGTGGATTCGGTGTCACACTCGCCATCGGTATCATCACATCGTTCTTCACTGCTGTTTACATTTCAAGGGTGATCATCCACTGGATGACGCGCAAAGGCGATGCAAGCAAAATATCGTTCGATAGCGCTATCGCCCGTTCTGTAAGCCATCGTCGTAACTTCGACTTCATCGGTGTAAGAAAGATCAACTACATTATTTCATCAACATTCATCCTGTTGGGTCTTGCCGTGATCCTCTTCAACGGTCTTAACCTCGGTGTGGACTTTAAAGGCGGTCGTTCCTACGTTGCAACGTTCGGTCAGCCTGTTGACGCTACCGAGATGAAAGCTTCTTTGACCGATGCCTTCGAAGGCGCCGGCACTGAAGTGAAGAACTACGACGGAAACACTTCATTGAAAGTAACAACGTCATGGTTGATCGACGATGACTCTGAGGAGGCAACAGAAAAAGTTAAGAATGCATTGATCAGCGGTCTTGCAAAAGCGACTGGCAAAGAATACCAGGAAAATCCTTCTAATCTCGATAACGCTCATTTCACGATCGGAAGCTCAACGAAAGTAGGAGCAACGGTTGCAGACGATATCAAGAATTCGGCGTGGAAAGCAACCTTGTTCTCGATGATCGGTATCTTCCTGTACATACTCCTCCGGTTCAGGGGCGTGTCATATTCTATCGGTGCCATCGTAGCTACCGTTCACGATACTTTCTTCGTGTTCGCAGCATTCGGTATCGCCGGTCTGTTCGGTTTCGCTTTCGAGATCGACCAGGTGTTCGTGGCCGCTATCCTTACGGTGATCGGTTACTCGCTTAACGATACTGTGATCATCTTCGACCGTATTCGTGAATACCTGTCGTTCGGTGCAAACCACGACAGACCTAAAGTGTTCAACGACGCGATCAACAGCACTTTGAGCCGTACTTTGATCACATCGGGTACTACGCTCGGTATGGTGCTTGTGCTGCTCATCTTTGGTGGTGAGGCGATGCGTGGATTCTCTTTCGCACTCCTCGTTGGTGTTGCGATTGGAACTTATTCGTCGATCTTCATAGCAGCGCCTGTGGTTCTCGACTTCGATCGCCAGGCTTCCAAATACAAGGAAAGACAGAATGCTCCCGCGGTGAAAACTGCTTAAGGCAAACACTGCTAACGAATTCACTCCATTTAAAAGGGTTGCCCGTCTTAGGCGGACAACCCTTTTCTTTTTTACCTTGCCGGTAATGAAGAAATATCTTCAAACCATCTTAAGCAAATTTACCAACAGGCAGTTCCTTGTTGTTGCAGCCATCCTTATCGGGATGTGGGCTGGGCTTACTGCTGTTGTCCTGAAGATATTCGTGCACTATGTAACTGTCGGTATTCATAACATCTCGCTGTCATATAGCTGGATCTACCTGGTAACACCCGTTATAGGTATCCTGCTTACCGTCATTTTCTTTCGTTACGTGATAAGAGAAAAGTTATTTGCAGGAACGTCGCACGTATTGTTCGCTATAGCCAAGAAATCAAGCAAGCTCGACAAGAAGGAAACATACAGCTATGCCGTATCGAGTGCTATTACGGTCTCGATGGGGGGATCGGTGGGTCTCGAGTCGCCGATCGTTCAAACAGGTTCAGCCATCGGATCTACGTTCGCCTCATTTTTCCCCGTCGGTTATCGCGACAGAACTTTGATGCTGGCCTGTGGCGCGGCCGCCGGTATCGCCGCAGCATTTAATGCTCCCATCACCGGCGTTCTCTTCGCGCTGGAGGTATTGCTGGTCGACATCAGTGTATCCTCTTTCATACCGCTCCTCATCTCCGGTGCAGTTGGAGCTCTCTGTTCAAGGATCATTCTTAAAGAGGGAATCCTACTCTCGTTTTCTAATGTAAGAGACTTCGACTACCACAACGTCGGGTTCTATATGCTGCTCGGTATTTTGTGCGGACTTGTGGCAGTATACTACGTGCGGGCATTATTGTTTACCCAGGATATTCTCACGAAATATTTATCAGGTACATTCATTCGCCTGTTTGTCGGTGGATTGCTTTTAGGCGGACTCATCTGGATCTTCCCCTCATTGTTTGGCGATGGTTACCCGACCATCATGCAACTCGCGCATCAAAAACCGGGAAGCCTGTTCGAAGATAGTTTGATCAGCCGTTTTGAAGACCGGCAGTTGATATTGATCATCACGGTTTTTGTCCTTTCTCTGGTAAAAGTATTCGCTGTTGGCTTAACACTGGGCTCCGGTGGTAATGGCGGTAACTTCGCCCCTTCATTGTTTGTGGGTGCGTGCCTGGGCTTCGCTTTATCTAGCGTGCTTGTCATGGCAGGATTCGAGCGTGTTACCGTCGCCAACTTCACCTTAGTGGGAATGGCCGGCGTTCTTACCGGTGTCTTTCATTCCCCGCTCACCGGAATATTTCTGATCGCCGAAGCTACCGGCGGCTACGAACTTATGATACCCCTCATGATCGTGGCGGCTTTCAGTTCAGGGATAGCACGATTCCTCAAACAATCATCGCTCGATGAAACCATCCTGAAGCGCCGCGGTGGAAATTTCTCCTTCGACAAAGACACGCAGCTTCTCGCGCGCTTGTCGATGACCGATTGTATTGAAAAAGATTTCACCCCGGTTATGACAAAGTCGACATTAAGAACCCTTGTCGATGTTATTGCTCATTCGAAGCGCAACATCTTCCCGGTGATCGATGATGAGCAAAAGCTGTTGGGTGTTATCGTGCTCGAAGATGTCCGCGAAACGATGTTCAACACGGCTTTGTATGATACGGTCACGGTCAATCAACTGATGCGTCCGCCACAAATCACTGCGTTGATCGATGAAGAGATGGCTTCGGTAATGGAGAAATTTGATAAGAGTACAGTGTGGAATATTCCAGTACTTGATGGTGGCAAATACGTGGGATTTATCTCTAAATCGAATATATTTTCAAATTACCGGAAGAGATTAAAGGGTTAATGTAGTCTCGTTGCTCATCGCACGTTGCACCTTGCTCGGCCGCACATTTTATAATGTTTTTCTAACATTTAGGCACCAAATCTGCTCTGCTATCGTTCGTAGTTTTAAGATGATGAATATCCTTTTAATCGAAGACGAGCCCAAAACACTTCAATTCATCAAGAAGGGACTTGAGGAAAATTCGTACAAGGTAGATACTGCCGAAGACGGACGTACCGGCAAGCATCTCGCTCTTCGTAATCACTACAGCCTCATCATCACCGATGTAATTATGCCGGTTATGGACGGACGGGCGCTTTGCATGGAACTTCGCGAAGCCAAAGTTCAGACGCCTATTCTCATGCTCACGGCACTGGGTGCAACCGACGAGATTGTGGCAGGTCTCGATAGCGGCGCCGACGACTATCTCTCAAAGCCTTTCGAGTTCAACGAGCTGCTGGCGCGCATCCGTTCTCTTACAAAACGACAGCGTATGGCGGAGGAAAGTCTCCTCACGGTTGGTGATCTCGTTATGGATGTCGAACGCCGTACGGTGAAACGTGAGGGCAAGGCCATCGAACTTACCGCCAAGGAATTCGCCCTGCTCGAATATTTTCTCCGCAACAAAGGCAAAGTGATCCCCCGCGTGGAACTGGCCAAAAACGTCTGGAACGTCGACTTCGATACAGGGACGAATATGGTTGAGGTTTATGTGAATTATCTCCGAAAAAAAATCGACCGCGACTTTGAGAAGAAGCTTATTCATACCCAATTTGGTATGGGCTATGTCTTAAAGGCCGACTGAGTTGCAGATCCGAACCCGTCTTACCCTTCAGTTTACTGTACTCGTTACGGCTATCGTACTGCTTTCGTTCTTTCTTATCTACTATCTTTGGAGCCAGCTCGCCGAACGTGAATTCGATAAACGACTTCGCGAAAAAGGAATTACCACCGCCGTTCTCCTTCTCAAAGTAAACCAGGTCGATTCTGCCCTGATCACCGTGATCGATCGCGCAAAAGCGGATAACCTTTACCACGAAAACATTGTGGTCCTCGATAGCCTCGATCGAATGTTGTATGTAAATACCGATAAGTTCGAGCTGACGATCGACACAACTTTGTTCCGACGTATCCGGAAGGAACGCGAAGTAAGATTCAGACAAGGCGAGTTCAATGTGCTCGGTTTCATGTTTCGGGATAAGGGAAACTACATCGTTGTTGCTGGAGCCGTTAACCGCGAAGGGCTTCAGCGTCTCACCGATCTTCGGACATTGCTCATCACCTTGTTTGTCGTGATCGTCGTCTTCGTCGCATTTGTCGGTTGGTTCTTCTCCGGTCGTGCCGTACGACCGATTCAAAAAGTGATGAGTGAAGTGGAGGGGCTTTCCGCCGCCGATCTCAGCAAGCGTCTGGCCGACACCGGTCAACCCGACGAAATTGGAAAGCTCGTCGCCATCTTCAACGGGATGCTTTCGCGTGTGGAGGGTGCGTTCAGTATTCAAAAGACATTCATCGCGAACGTTTCGCACGAACTAAAGAACCCGCTCACAAAGGTCACTTCGCAACTTGAGGTGACATTGCTGAAGGACCGTGACAATAAAGAATATCGCGAAACCATATCATCGGTACTCGACGATATCAAAGAACTGAACCAGATGTCGAACAGTCTCCTGGAGCTTGCAACCCTGAGTCGCGGCGAAAGTTCTTTCTCGATGTCGCCTGTGAGGCTGGATGAGATATTGTGGGAAGTGCGCGAGCGTCTCGAAACCGTAGAGAATGGCTACCAGGTCAATATCGAACTACGGGATCTGCCGGAGGACGAAACGAAATTGATCGTTAACGGTAATCCCCACTTGTTAAAGACGGCGCTTCGCAACGTCATTGAAAATGCGTGCAAGTTTTCGCCGGAGAAAAAATCGCAGGTTGTGCTCACGTGTCACGAAGAGCGACTGGTAGTTGCGGTGATCGATCGCGGGCCCGGTATCGGTGAGCAGGACCTGCAACGTGTTTTTGAACCTTTTTATCGCGCCGACGCAACGTCGAGGACAAAGGGCTATGGAATTGGCCTGTCGTTAACGCAACGGATCATCGCGTTGCATAAAGGAACGGTGGAGATCGACTCGAAGGAGGGCAGAGGTACGCTGGTCCGCGTCACATTTCCCATTACATAAAATCTTCGGCGTTGAGTTTTTAACAAGTTCTAATTTCTTTCTAACCCAGAGAAATTCTAAAGGCGCAAACGTCTTCGTTCATTTGATAACAGTTTTTTCTAGACCTACACACAGGTTTACCAGCTTAGAATTGGTAAAGTAGGTTTACAGGTTTTTGGTAAAGGGTGGGCGTGTAACTCACAGCCATAAAGAATCCCGGCCCCGGTTGAATAACCGGGGCTTTTTTTATTCCCGGTACCCAGGCCATAAAAGCGCAGAAACTATTTTGATTCTATTTTTTCGACACGCGCCCCGGCAGCCAAAATTCCCTGGAGCGTATCGGTACGCATGAACTGCTCGAGCTTTATGAAATACTTCCCGCGGCGGAGTTCCCGGTTCTCGATAGCAAATGAATGATCGTAGATGTCGCCAAGACCGCTGTCTCCATTTGGTTCGCCGGTCTTAACATCGAATAAATAATTTGATACCAGCTTACTGGCAATCCTGTGATGGGTTGAATCCTCGAGCGTGTAGTTCACGAAGATCCGTGAATACGGATAATCCAACGTGTTGCGGATATTGCAGTTCACAGCGTATCCGCCGTCGGCCTCTATTTGAAAAGCGAAACTCACGGTGTCTTTTACATTCCATGCCTTCGATTCAAAGTCTTTGTAATCTTCAAAGACACGACCATCATCACAGGCAGAAAGAAGAATAACAACTAAAAGAAAAAGCAAAACAGATCTCATCCCTTCGGTGATGGTGGGTTGTTATTTGGACGATTGCGGTTCTGATTACCCTGACTACCCGGGTTTCCTTGGTTTCCCGGGTTGCGGCGTTGCTGATTGCCGTGATGTTTCTTCTTATGCTTACTCTTGGACTTATCCTTGAACTTCTTGTCAAGATCCCTCAGGTCGCTATTCAACGGACCTGCTGCCTGCTTCTCTTCTTCCTGGTTCTTTTCGAGCGTTGCGGGCTTCTTGCCTGAACGATTCCATTCGAGGATCTCATTAACACGCGTGATGCTGATCGAATACCAGTTCGTTTCCTCTTTATACCCAAACCACATGATCTTGCGGAAGATATCTGTCTTCTGGAGGACAGCTTCGCCCTTTTGTGTGAGTAATGGCGCTTCGATCTCTGGTATATCTTTCAACGCCTCCATGTATGTTTCCAACTCGTAGTTGAGGCAACATTTGAGGCGACCACACTGACCCGACAACTTACTTGGATTCAAGGAGAGATTCTGGTAGCGTGCAGCACTCGTTGCAACGTTCTTGAAATCGCTGAGCCATGTAGAACAACAGAGCTCACGACCACATACACCGATTCCGCCGAGGCGGCCGGCTTCCTGTCTCAACGAGATCTGGCGCATCTCTACGCGTATCCGGAACTCGTTAGCAAGCATCTTGATGAGCTCACGAAAATCGACGCGGTCGTCGGCAGAGTAATAAAATGTCGCTTTGGTATTGTCGGCCTGGTATTCCACATCCGACAGCTTCATCTGGAGGTTGGTCTGGCGGATGATCTCGCGGGTGCGATAGAGGGTAGGCAGCTCGCGCTTTTTTACCTCTTCAAGTTTTTCAAGGTCTTTCTGATGTGCAAGCCGATAGATCTTTTTGATCTCGCCGTCGTTGGCCACATTCTTCTTCTGCATCTGCAGACGTACCAGCTCGCCCTGGAGCGATACGTGACCGATATGATGTCCGTTAGGCACCTCCACCACGATGGCGTCGCCGGTGGTCAGGTTGAGTTTTTCAGTGTTGCGAAAGAAGTCCTTGCGTCCGTTCTTGAACCTGACTTCCACGACGTCGTATTTGCTTTCACCGGGCATCTCCATGTTGGAAAGCCAGTCGAAGACGTTCATCTTATTGCAACCGCCCGTACCACAGGCGCCGTTATTTTTACAGCCGCCGACTTTTTCACCTTTGGCCGTTCCGCATGCGCATCCCATAAAAAAATAGTTGAGGCCTTTTGCTACTTCTTCCCTTCTTCAATCCTCTGTAAATCAAGGCCTATATCCTTACGGAAATATAGCCCATCCCAGCTAATGGCGGAAATCCGGTCGTATGCATTTTTGCGGGCTTCGGCAAGGCTACTGCCCTCACCTGTTACAGAAAGCACCCGTCCGCCGTCGGTAACTACATTTCCGGCAGCAGTTTTTGTTCCTGCATGGAAAACACCCTTCTGTTCGTGGCCTTTTATGATATCGCCTTTCCGGTAATCCCCGGGGTATCCACCTGCCACCAAAGAGACGGTGAGGGCGTAAGAAGGCTTTGAATTGATGCGGTGTCCCTTGAGCTCGCCTTTGGCGGCAGCGACGAGTGCAGGCACAAGGTCGCCATCGATCCGCAGCATAACGACCTGCGTTTCGGGGTCGCCCATACGTGCGTTATATTCGATCACATACGGATCGCCGCCAACATTCATCAATCCAATGAAGATGAACCCGCGGTAGTCGATGTCTTCTTTTTTCAGGCCGGCGACGGTCGGGATGATCACACGTTCTTCGACTTTCTTCATGAACGTGTCGTCTGCGAATACGACAGGGGATACAGCGCCCATGCCGCCGGTGTTAGGTCCCTCGTCGTTGTCGCCAACGCGTTTGTAATCTTTGGCGGCAGGCAGAACAACGTAATCTTTTCCGTCGGTGAGAATGAAAACTGAAACTTCGATACCATCGAGGAATTCTTCGATGAGAATTCGCGAAGATGCTTCACCAAATTGTTTTTTCAGAAGCATTTCTTCGATAACAGAAACAGCTTCATTAAGATCGTTAGTGATCACCACACCTTTACCGGCGGCCAGGCCATCGGCTTTAAGGACATATGGAGGTTTTATTCCCCTGACAAATGCGACCGCATCTTTGAATTCGCTCTCAGAGAATGTCCTGGCTTTCGCAGTAGGAACATTGTTGCGAAGCATGAATTGCTTCGAGAAATCTTTGCTGCCTTCCAGCTTTGCTCCTGTTTTGCCGGGGCCGACGATAAGCAGGTTCGGGAGCCTGGTCTGAAAGTAGTCGCGAATACCTTTTACCAGCGGAACTTCGGGGCCGACGACGAGCAGGTCGATTTTTTCGTCGACGCACAATGAGTAAAGTTTATCGAAATTATCGACGGCAATGGCAACATTGGTAGCAATGGATGCTGTGCCGGCATTGCCGGGTGCAACCAACAGCTTAGAACATAAAGGGGATTGCTTGAACTTATTCGCGAAGGCATGTTCGCGGCCACCGGAGCCAATGAGGAGGATATTCATCCTGCGAAATTAACGTGCAACGTCCAATGTGCAACGTGCAATGACGGTTTTTCGGTCGTCATTGCACATTGCACCCGGCGCTTTGCACGGTCAATTTGCGTACTCAGAGAGGAACTTGACCCTCATGAGGCGAAGATTATCCTCGTTGAAATCCGGATCTTCATCCTTCAGTTCGGCCACGGCATCTTCGATGCTGTCGGTTTCAGAATTCAGAAAATAATCGAAGATCTGTTCCTGTTTCTCTTCATCGAGGATCTCATCCAGATAGTAATCAAGATTTAGCTTCGTGCCGGAGTAACAGATGTTTTCGATCTCAGTGAGAAGCTCATCGAAAGAAATATTTTTCGAGGAAGCAATCTCATCGAGGTTGATCTGCCTGTCGATCTGTTGAATAATGAAGATCTTGATCTTCGACTTATTCACAGAGGTTTTTACAATAACATCACTTACGGTCTCGATGTCGTTTTCGTCCGTGTATTGCTTGATGAGGGCTATAAATTCTTTACCGAACTTATTCACCTTACCCATACCGACGCCATTCACCGAAGCGAGGTCATCTTTGGTGGTAGGGAAACTGGTTGCCATCTCTTCCAGAGAAGGATCCTGGAAGATCACATACGGTGGAAGGTTTTTCTCTTTGGCGATCTTCCTTCGAAGTGCCTTGAGCATTTCGAACAGCTTCTCATCATAAGATTTCGCAGGGCCTGGAGTTTTGTCAGACTCTTCTTCCTCTTCGATGGCTGTCGTAAAGTCGTGATCGCGGGCCAGCTCAACGTGATGAGGCTTATCCAAAAAGTTCTTTCCTTTCTCCGTGAGCCTGAGAACGCCGACATTCTCGATATCTTTTTCCAGGTATTGGAAGATCAACGTCTGGCGGATCACTGATTTCCAGAAATCGTTCTCGTCGTTTTTACCGGCACCGTAGATCTTAAGATCAAAGTGACTGTAGCTTTTTACATATTCATCTTCAACACCGCGGATGACGTTTACGAGGTGACCGATACCAAAACGTTCGTTGGTTTGCTGAACAGCATGCAAAGCGATCTTAACGTGTTCTGTTCCATCGAACCGCTCGCGGGGATGAACGCAGTTGTCGCACATACCGCAGTTCTTCGGTTCGAATTCTTCACCGAAGTAGTGGAGCAGTTGTTTGCGACGACATACCGGTGACTCCGCATAGAACTCCATCTCCTGTAAGAGAATGCGGGCGTTCTCTCTTTCCTGGACGGATTTATCTTTATTGAACTTCTCGAGTTTACTGAGGTCGTTGTGACTGTAGAACATCAAGCAATGACCTTCGAGACCATCGCGGCCGCCACGACCGGTTTCCTGGTAATATCCTTCGAGTGACTTAGGAACGTCATAGTGAACAACGAAACGGACATCCGGTTTATCGATACCCATACCGAAGGCGATGGTCGCCACGATAATGTCCACTTCTTCGTTGAGGAAGTCGTCCTGGTTCTTTATACGAACGTCGGCATCGAGACCTGCGTGGTATGGGGCAGCTTTGAAACCGTTAACGTTGATGAGCTCGGCAATTTCTTCGACTTTCTTGCGGCTTAAGCAATAGATGATCCCCGATTTGCCTTTATGTTCTTTGAGGAAGCGAATGAGTTGCTTCTTTGTTTCTTTTTTCGGACGAACTTCATAGTAAAGATTCTTGCGATTGAAAGAAGAGATGAATACATCGGCTTCTTCCATCTGGAGGTTCTTCTGAATATCGAGCTGAACTTTTGGAGTGGCGGTAGCTGTGAGTGCGATCACGGGCATATCGCCAAGCTGGGCGATCATTGTTTTTATCTTCCGGTATTCAGGACGGAAGTCGTGTCCCCATTCAGAGATACAGTGTGCTTCATCGATAGCGATGAATGATACATTTACTTTCTGAAGGAACTCGATGTTTTCTTCTTTGCTCAGTGATTCGGGTGCAACGTACAGTAACTTGATAGCGCCGGCTATAGCATCTTTCTTGAGGCGTGTGATCTCGCTTTTACTGAGTGTGGAGTTGAGGAACCGTGCATTGATACCATAGGCATTCAATGAGTCAACCTGGTTCTTCATGAGTGCGATGAGTGGTGAAATAACGATGGCAAGGCCGTCGTTCACCATGGCAGGCAACTGATAACACAAAGATTTGCCTGCGCCCGTTGGCATGATCACGAAAGTGTTCCTGCCATTGAGAATGTTTTTTATTACTATTTCCTGATTTCCTCTGAACTGGGTGTAACCAAATATCTCTTTGAGTTTATCCTTCAGCGAATCTTGTTCTTCCGCTACCAACATAGCAATCGTTTGTGAGTGATGATTTCTCTATCTTTGTCTCTCTCATTTAAAACAAAAGACAGGGAATTGAATTTAACAAAAAATATCCGAGAAACAGCACGTGAAGTGCTATTAAATGAGTCGCGTGCAATTGAAAACCTGACTAATTTCATTGACGACAATTTTGAGCGGTGTGTTAACGAAATTTATTCGGCAAAAGGACGAGTTGTCGTTACAGGTGTTGGTAAAAGCGCCATAATAGCCAATAAAATTGTGGCTACTTTTAACTCGACAGGAACGCCTGCATTATTCATGCATGCGGCTGATGCGATTCATGGCGATTTGGGTATGATACAGAACGACGATATAGTCATCTGTATTTCCAAAAGTGGCAACACCCCCGAGATCAAAGTCCTTGTGCCGCTATTAAAACGCAGGAGAGTAAAACTTGTTGCTCTTGTCAGCAACACTCAATCATATCTTTCTGAGCAAGCCGATTTGACGTTGAATGCAACGATTGCAGAAGAAGCGTGTCCACATAATTTAGCTCCGACCACAAGCACTACTGCACACATGGCGATGGGAGATGCTCTTGCAGTTTGCCTTTTGAACCTTCGCGGATTTTCGAAAATGGACTTCGCAGAGTTTCATCCGGGCGGGTCACTTGGAAAGCAACTTTACCTCAAAGTGTCCGACGTCGTGTCGAAGGTAGTCCCCAAAGTGAAGAAAGAAGCCGCACTGAAAGACGTTATCCTTGAGATATCAAGTCGCCGTTTAGGAGCCACAGCCGTGGTTGACGACAATGAAAACGTACTTGGCATTATAACTGATGGGGACCTTCGCCGAATGCTCGAGAAGCGAAGCAACCTTGAAGGCATTCAGGCGTCTGATATTATGACCGTATCTCCCAGGAAAATCGACCTCAACGACTATGCAACGTCTGCGTTGCAGCTCATGCAGGAAAAAAGTATTACTCAATTACTGGTGATGGACGGTCAAAAACTGGCTGGCTTCGTACATCTGCATGATTTACTCAAAGAAGGTATCGCATAAATCCGATTTGAGTGTTATCTTATTCCTTATAGTGTGCTTTTTAAATGAATAAAGATCTTTTTGTCGTCCTGATGGCGGGCGGTGTAGGAACGCGATTTTGGCCCTATAGCCGAAATTCCAAACCCAAGCAGTTCCTGGATGTATTGTCAACCGGCAAAACACTTTTGCAGTCGACTTACGACCGGTTTGCTCCCTTGTGCCCGCGCGAAAATATTCTCGTTGTAACGAACGAAGAACATGGCGCCCTTACCGCACAGCAGCTTCCCCAACTGAAAGCCGATCAGATACTCACCGAGCCGATGCGTAAAAACACCGCGCCGTGTATCGCGTATGCCTCATATAAGATATACCAGAAAAACAAGAACGCTGTTATAGTCGTCAGTCCTGCCGATCATCTTATACTGAACGAAAAAGAGTTCCAGGATACGATCATCAATTGCTACAACTACGCACAGGGTCAGAACAATCTTATCACCCTGGGCATCGAACCAACCCGTCCCGAAACAGGATACGGTTACATCCAATATATCGATACCGACGGACCACTGAAGAAAGTAAAGACCTTCACAGAGAAACCCGAATTGTCGTTGGCCAAAACTTTCATCGAAAGCGGTGACTTCGTTTGGAACGCCGGAATTTTTGTGTGGGGCGTCAGGGCAATCCTCAATGCCTTTACAAACTATCTTCCCGAAATGAGTGAGGTGTTTGAAGAAGCATCAACGAGTTTTTATACTCCCGACGAAAAGGAAGCGATCCAGCAGGCATATTCGCAGTGTAAAAATATCTCCATCGACTACGGGATCATGGAGAAAGCCGATAATGTTTATGTGGCGCTCAGTAAGTTCCCATGGTCAGATCTGGGGTCGTGGGCATCGCTTCACGACATCTCCAATCGCGACGGCAGCAACAACGATGTGAAAGCCGACGCCCTTGTTTACGACGTTAAGAATTCAATTATCAGGGCACCGGAGGGAAAGCTGGTGGTGGCCCAGGGATTGGATGGATTCTTAGTCGGCGTGTTCGATAACGTTGTTATTGTTTGTGAGAAAGACAAGGAAGAAATGTTCCGGAAATTCGTAGCCGATGTGAAAGCGAAGCACAACGGGGAGAAGTTTATTTGAAAATCTGAGATTTGAGATTTGAGATTGGTGGGTTATAGGAACTACCCATCACCGACTACAATCTCAAATTTCAAATCTCAAATTTTTCGATCCGAGTGATAGATGGATTTTGAGTAGTTCCCGCTACCGGTTACAATTTTCAAAATTTCAAATGTTCTTCTGCCGTATTGCTTCATAGATCGCTATTCCCCCTGCTACGGAAACATTCAACGACCCGACTTTTCCTTTTAACGGGATCTTGACCAGCTGGTCTGCCGCTTTTAAAAGATCCGGAGAAATTCCATCTTCTTCAGAACCCAGGATGATCGCAACGGGTGACTTGAAATCCGCATGGTAGATATCGGAAGTCGTTTTCTCGGTACATGCAATCACTTTAATACCATTGTCCTGCAATTGCTTCACGAGCTTTTTCATGTCTGTAGCGCGGCAGACAGGCAAATGATTCAAAGCGCCTGACGATGTCTTGATTGAATCGGGTCCGATCGGTGCGCTGCCTTTTTCAGGTATGATGATCGCATCGATACCCGCACATTCTGCTGTACGCGCAATAGCACCGAAGTTGCGCACATCGGTTATTCGATCGAGAATGAGAAGAAAAGGATCCTTGCCCTCACTATAGCACTTGTCGACAATATCTTCGATTTTCTGATATTGAATGGCAGCAAGAATGCAAACAACCCCCTGGTGATTTTTGGAACCGAGGTGATTGAGTTTTTGAACGGGAATAAATGAATAGGGGACTTTTCTTTCTTTCGCCTCGGAGATCAGTTCTTTTATGAGATCATTGCTGAGCCCGGCCTGAACGTAGATCTTTTCAATTTCACGTCCCGAACGAATGGCTTCCATTACGGCTCTCGTTCCGAAGATCGTCTGTGTTTTTTCCATCAATTTCTTACTGCTGAATTTATTTGCGACTTGCGCCACATGTCGATCGTATAGTACCATGTTTCTGCGAAGCGCTTGTTGCGTTCGAGTACATAGTAATTTGGATCGTAGACGCTGCCGCTTCTAAAGAATGTGAACTTCACATTCATCTGTTTGTAGGTCCACACTTCGTATTGGCCATTGCGATTTACCTCATCGGGCAAGCCAAACACGAGATACATCATACCGCGGTCTGTCTTCCAGCCCTCCTTGTATGATGTGAAATAGATATTCGCGAGCTCTACCCGGCGGAAATAATTCTTGATCAGGAATTTCGCGCGATCTTTGTCGCGGGTGATGTCCAAAACGATCTTATCGAACGCGGTCTTATCGGCGCCTGCGGCTTTCAGTTTATCAGCTTCCTCCTTTGTGGAGATAAACACAAGCGACGTGGAAAGGTCTTCCACCTTTGTCATCTTCGGATACGATGCGCTCTCCACCCTGAATGATATTCCGCGAGCCGCATTGGTATCGGATTGAATAAGATACAATCCCGGCCTGGAGAACTTCACCTGCTGACCCGACACAAGGTTGAACGTGGAGTCGACTTCCATGATCGGATCTACCGGTTTTTCCTTTTCTGCGAAAGGAGGGGAGCCTGCCGGAAATCTTTCCGCGTAATGATACACCTTCAGCTGCGGGGCAAAAGTATTCGTAATCGTCACCTCCGTATTCACGGGGATATACGACTGGAATACGGGCTTGCCATTGTACCAGAGCAGTCCGTCGGGAGGGTAGTTTGCTTCGATCTGGCGGAAGTCCATCCTGACCTCCTGTGTCTTTTTATTGATGAGGCGGGCTGCCAGTATCCAGGGTTTTTCCGGCACCCTGAAGCCGATCTTCCCGTTTAGTGCGTTGCCCGAGAAACGGCCATCCAACGGGCTTCCGGCGCGTTGTCCGTATGAGTCGCGCTTTTCCCATTCGACTTTGAATGTAATGGTGTCTACCTGGTAATAGGCGAAGATAGAGTCGGGAGCACGGACGATCTTAATGTTAAAATCCCCCGCCTGGTCGGGATCGTACCAGTTACGGAGGTTAGAACCTGCAAGTGGTTGGGCAGCAGCCACGAAGCCTATGGCTACGAAGAGAATTGAAAGGATAACTTTCATACGAGGTTTCAAAAATACAATAATATTTAGGAGTCGGGAGTCAGAATACAGGAGTAAGGAGCCTGACTGCCGGATTTGCAACTTCTGACTACTGTCTCCTGTCTCCCGTCTTCTGACTATTTTTGCGGAATGAGCAAAGTCTTTACCACAGAAATTACTTCGGAGGACATCCCTTCGGATAACCCCATCCATCAACGCCTTTTAAAAGCTTATGTTGTAGCCGAAGATCACATTCGGGGCGATGTACTCGAGGTGGGTTGTGGGGAAGGCCGTGGTATCGACAGGATATTGCCAAAGGCAAATTCATATTCTGCCATCGACAAGATCGCGGATGTGATCGACAAACTGAAGACTAAATACCCAACAGGGAAATTCTATAGTGGAAACATTCCACCACTTACTCCTTTTGCCGACAACTCATTCGATGTGGTGGTGACGTTCCAGGTGATCGAGCACATCAAAGACGACGTCAATTTCTTGAAAGAGATCCATCGTGTTTTGAAACCAGGTGGTGTGGCGATGATAACCACACCAAACCGGCCGATGTCGCTATCGAGAAATCCATGGCATGTTCGCGAGTACACTGGAAAAGAGCTCGGTGATCTTGCGAAGAAATTCTTTGCCCGCGTCGATGTGAAAGGAATTGCAGGCAATGAAAAGGTGATAGAGTACTACGAGCGCAATCGCACGTCGGTACAAAAGATCATGAGATGGGATGTTCTTAAAATGCAATGGTGGTTACCCGCATCCATACTCAGGGTCCCCTATGAAATGTTGAACAGGAGGAATCGGAACAAACTGAAGGATTCAGCAGATGCCCTTGTGATGTCTATCAGGCATGAGGATTACCTGGTTTCCGGAACGGCAGACGGTGCGTTGGACCTTTTGGTGTTCGCTTATAAATAAGTGCGATGTGCAAAGTGCAGGGTGCAAAGAACCTGATATCCAGGCTTTGCACCTTGCACGCTGATCATTGCACCTTGCGTTATCTTCCTGCCGTAGGATCGAGGTTCGTGATATGCTTTTGATACATCTCCTCGTATTGCTTCGCCAGCTCTGTCTCACCATTTTCCAGCATGATCCTTTGAAGATCACCGATGATGAACATTCTCTTGCGAAGCTCGAGCGTTACACCTTCGCCTGATTTGATGATATACGTCGCCATTTCATCCGCACGCGTGATCATCGTCTTCGCGATCCCGAGAGCCTTTTCCTTTTCACCAAGTCTGAACAGCAACTCGACAGTTGTTGTCATCGTGAGATCGTAAGGCACGGCAGCGTCGGGCATCTTCTCGAGACTGAAATAGAGAACTTTCTTGGCCTTCTCTTTCTTGTCTTCGGCCTGACCTTCTTTGGTCACAACTTCAGACATACCCGCAGTCTCCGCTTCATATTCGTCGAGCAATGCTTCTGCAAGTGAGTTCAAAGAGCTGCGGTGGTTCTGTACGAAGCCACGATAATCTTCATTGTAATACGCTTTCGGATTATCTAAACCACGGTAGCCAAACTTGTTGATCATATTGTCGTACGCAACTTTCGTGTTCACATAATCTTTCTGTGGATTAGGATTACGGGCAGGGATGAGGCGCGAAGTCATACCCTCCTGGATCGCGTACTGACTGAGATCGACATGGATCTGTGCAAGCGATGTAGGATTGAAGTAGATGGGGCGCTCCCAGTTGTTAGTTGCCATAACGTCGAGGATCGCGAGATCTTTTTTCTCGAGACCCGACTTCGTTGTCTTGAACAGCATCATCGGTGTGATGTAAGGCTTCTGTTCGTCGGAGATGAATCCGAGTTCGTCAACACGTGTGGTATCTACAGGCAATCCAAGATTGCGGCTGGGGACGATGTTTCCATCTTCACCCTTAAGCCCCGCGAAGTCTTTGCTTAACGCTTCGATATATTGCTTCACATCAAGAACCTTGATCTTGTCATTAGGAACAACACGCAGGTAATCGTTAGGACCACCCTGCACATATTGCTTCAACGAGAGCGTGTAAGGGAATGCTTCCGATTCGTATTGCTTGTGCATTGTCTGGTTGATATACCAGTCGGTGTTGTAATAGCTCAACACCACAACGCGAACATCGGTCCTGACACCTTCAACTTCCTGTGCATACCACAGAGGGAAGGTATCGTTATCACCGCCGGTAAAGAGAATAGCGTTCGGTGCACAGGATTCGAGATAGTTACGCGCCGAATCGACAGAGAAGAAACGATCTGAACGATCGTGATCGTCCCAGCCTTCTGCCAGCATAATTCCAGGGGCTGTAAGGCCAATCAATGTTGCAGCGATCGCCCGCGGTCTCGCACTCTTAAATAACGCTCCGAGCCATTCGGCAATAGCAATTACAGAAAGACCGATCCAGAAAGTGAATGCATAAGTGGAACCGGCATAGATATAGTCGCGTTCACGGGGTTCAACAGGCGGCGAATTCAGATAAACAACGATCGCAACACCCAGCAGCAGGAACAAGAGTCCGACAACGGCGAAGTTCTTCGTGTCTTTGACGATCTGGTGGAACATGCCGATAAGACCGAGGATGAACGGGATCATGAAATAATTATTCCTTCCGCGATTTTCCTTGATCTCGGCGGGAACATCTTTCGCAAACCAGTCGGACGGCGTTAGCCAGCGTGCGCCTTGTTCGTCGCTCTCACGCCCTGCAAAGTTCCAGAAGAAATAACGCACGTACATTGTTCCGATCTGATGCTGGAACATGTAGATAAGGTTTTGCCCAAACGAAGGAACTTCGCCGTCCTGGAGGCCGGTCAGGTTCTGGTAAGTTGCCTTGTGCTCGGGAGCCCACATACGTGGCAGAAGCGTGTATTGATCATAGATGTAATCGATCTTATGATCTGTGATCTCGTATTTGTCTTTTCCTTTGGTATAAACAGGTGCACCAACTTTGAAGTCGATCACTTTAGCGGTGTAATAAGGACCGTACAACAACGGGCTGCTGCCATATTGCTCGCGCTTCAGGTATCGCACGAAGCTCATCACATCTTTGGGAGCGTTCTCGTTGATCGGAGGATCGAAGTTTGAACGAATGATGATCGTGGCATACGAACAATAACCGATGAGGATGAATGTTGTTCCAAGGAAGAACGTGTTGAGGAGAGGGCGATTGTTCTTCTGACTGTAGCGGATTCCGAAGATGAGAGCTCCGGTGAGGAGGAGAATGAAAACGAGCGCACCTGATCCGAAGGGTAGCTTGAGATTATTGACAAAGAAAACTTCGAAACCACCTGCGACGCTTGGAAGACCGGGGATGATCAGATTGTTGATGAAGATAATAAGACCACCGCTGATGATCAGTGCAGCGATCGCTCCCCACCACGTTGTCTTGTATTTTTTGAAGTAGTAGATGAGCCCAAGTGCCGGCAACGACAGCAGGTTCAGCAAGTGGAAACCGATCGATAGACCGATCATGTAAGCGAGGAGGATGATCCATCGGTTGGCTTTTGCTTCGTCTTCGATAACATCCCACTTCAATATCATCCATACGACCAGGGCGGTGAAGAAGGAAGACATCGAATAAACTTCGGCTTCGACGGCCGAGAACCAGAATGAATCTGAAAATGTGTATGCGAGAGCGCCAACTGCGCCGGCACCCATCAATACCCAGATCTTGTCTTCGGGGACCTCGGAAATGGAATTATAACCGTAAACTTTCCGGCCAAGCAAGGTGATGGACCAGAAGAGGAAAAGCATTGTGAACGCTCCGCCGACAACGCTGAGCACGTTGATCCAGTAGGCAACCATGGTTTTGTCGCCCATTGCGAGGAACGAGAACACGCGGGCTACGAGCATGAAAAGGGGCGCGCCCGGCGGGTGGGAAACTTCGAGCTTATACGATACGGCGATGAACTCCCCGCAATCCCAATAGCTGGCAGTTTCCTCGAAGGTGAGCCAGTAAGTGATGAACGCGATTGCGAATACTATCCAACCGGTGATATTGTTTGCTTTCTGAAAGGTCATAGGGGGCGAAAATAACTATTTTTTGTGCGAGGTGCGACGTGCAAAGTGCAACGGGCCTGCCGATTTAAGCGCTTTTTTACCTTTTAACTCATTTGTAGACGATAATGTAAAACCACAGCCAAAAGAAGAACAGCAGCACATAGGACGTTAAAACGATGAGAGCCGCCACATCTTTCTTTTTACGGGCAAAATGGTGTACACCGGTTATCAGCACGTACCAGTAGACCAATTCAAATACGTTGAGCGCCCTTAAGGGATAGGCGTAGCGTGTGTCGATATCTTCGTAACTGAACAAATTCATCAGGGAAAGCGGATAAAACCCGCGAACATCCGCGTAGGTGGGGTCGGTATCGATAAAGAAATACCAAAAGATCTTGATCAGCTCCGGAACGAGGAACACGAACTCGGAGACGATAGCGATGCCCCAGCACTGGCTGAACGTTACCCGGTAGCCCCACATAAAACTTCCGACCCAAATGATGAACCCGATCACAGTAAACTTCCACAGGTAAATTAAAGGCACCGACAGGAACCGGATCGCGGCAATTGCCTGCAGTAATCCCCCTTCGGGACGATCGGCCAGAAATTCGAATGCTGCCGTCTCATTCTCTATGAGCACGATCTTAATATAGAGAACAACATAGGTCGACAGGCATAGTAATAAAAAGGTGAGTTTCTTGTCGGCCGAGAAAAACGATTTCGAGGTAAGGGACGTTTCCATGCAAAAAGTAGCGGGAGGCCCGACTTCGTTAAAAACTACGTCGGGTATAAGGGTTTTTTGTTTATTTAGGTCGGGATATGAGTCTTACACGGTTATTATTCGCAAAAGGTGCTTTCCTGGTTGCTTTGTTCTCTGCTTTTCATGTGCAGGCGCACGGGCAGGCAAAAGATACGACGATCATTCTCATATCCAATTTGGAGACACAGCTCGAGACCACCCAGGCACTCGACGATCTCTATAATTTTAAATTCGACAAAGCGGAGGCGCAGTTCCAGGCCCTGAAGAAAAAATACGGATGGCACCCGCTTCCTTACTTTTTGATAGGACTCGGTGAGTGGTGGAAGATCATGCCCGACACAAAGGACACGTCGCATGACGAAAGATTTCTTGCATACATGGATAGTTCGATCATGAAGGCAAATAGTCTTCATGAAAAACATTCGGAATACCGTATCGAAGCAGCATTCTTTTTGGCAGCGGCATATGGTTTCAAAGGACGATTGTACTCCGACGAAGAACGGGGAAGCTGGCGAAAGGCGGCGAGTGCCGGCAAGGAAGCGTTGGACTATCTGGAAGAATGTAAGGAGCGGGAAGATCTGAGCCCGGAGTTGTTGTTTGGAGATGCGCTCTATAATTATTTCTCTGTCTGGGTTCCTGAGAATTACCCGATGGTGCGCCCGCTGCTGTGGTTCTTCCGCAAAGGTGATAAGGCGCTTGGGCTGAAACAGCTCAAGGAAGTTTCCTACAATGCCTTCTATACAAGAACGGAGGCGATGGTGTGGCTGATGAGGATACTGAGCAGTTATGAGAACGACCAGGTGCGGGCGTTTCAGCTTGCCGACTATCTTCATAAGACGTATCCCGACAATCCATATTTTCATCGTTACTATGCACGCATGTTGTATAGTCGCGGTATGTACACCGACCTTGAACGGGAATCGAAGTCTATTATCGCACGAATAGATAGTGCGATGACTGGTTATGAAGCGACGAGTGGAAGATATGCTGCCTTCTTTTTGGGACAGATGTACCAGTCGCGGAAACTGCTGGATGATGCGAAGAAATATTATGCGCTGGCGATGAAATATGCAGAGCAGAATAACGCGACGGAGACGGGATATTATTTGTATTCTGAAATTGCGTTGGGTGAGATAGCAGAGAAGCAGGGTGATAAGAAGCTTGCGAAGAAATATTTCAACGATGTGAAGAAGAGAACAGGCCGCAAAGATGAGGCGTACAAGGATGCAAAGAAGCGGCTGCAGGCATTAGAGAAAGGAGATTAATGCTGCACTTTTGACGCGGATCTCCGGTAGCGACAATTCCATTTAGTTTTTTTACTTGATCCAATCAATAGCGAATCTTAGCGATTCGACTGTTATCGTAGCGTTATTATTTTTTTCGCTCGTGTATTAATCTCACGCATGTTTTCATTTTGATAAGCTAATCATACTGATTCAAGGGATCGTAACGTAATGTTTGATCCGCTTTTTAATTTATTGGCAATCGTGTTTTCCCGACACTTGATCTTTCGTTGATTTTTTAAAGACATAATATCATTCTGAATGAGTATTGCTTTTTTGATAGCTATTAGTTTGACTATTCGATAAACCGATTTTTTCTCAATCTCTATTTTTTAATGCGGGGAGTAATGAAAGTTGACAGTTTGGGCTGTGTGTCTCTCCTAACATTCGGTCATTCGTGTCACGATAATGCTCAGGAGATTTTGTGCGTTTGTGGGCGTTGTCTTTATCCACCCCAATTATGCCCAAGATCACTAGCGCTGCGCTCGCGATATTTTCGTGCGCGTTTCTGTTTGCCAATTGTAGCAGATCTCCCGTTTCTGAGACGGAACTCGTTAAATATGTAGCAGACGAGGACAATGGATTGACAAAATCCGTAAAGGCCGGCGATGTCAGTATCTCGGTGTCGTTTCAACCTACTGATTTGCTCGTGGCGCGCGAGCTTCGTGGCAATCAAAATCCTACAGCCGACCAAATGCGCAGGGCGGTTTCAAAATATTCTGATCAATACTATTTCGTAGTGCGCCTAAGCCAGGGACAAAAAGAACTTGTGACGCCGGCACAGGTTGGATTGGCTGGATTTGGTGAGCTCCTTCAAACACTTTCTTTCGAAATGGCGGATAAGGTGTCTGTGATCGATGCATCGCGCGATACACTCGAGGTTGCCGACTATGTCTACAACAGGACATTTGGAGCAGCAACTTCATCAGATCTCTTGTTCGCTTTCCGGAAAGAGAAAACTCCGCAGAATGACAAAGGCTTTCTTGAATTAAATCTCGAAGACTTTGGGTTGGGTACGGGAAAGCAAACTTTTCAGTTTGAACAGGATGATATCGATGATGCGCCACAAATATTTTCCGCAACTCAAATATCCGGACAATGATCACACGACTCACCTGCATTTGGTTGTTTTGTTTAATGGGGACAAGCGCAGCTGATGCTATCGCTTCTGATGTTAAACTCCCTGAGGGTAATGTTCCCGATGCTATTGAGCTCGCGGTGCTGGAAGATATTTACACAACGATGGGAGGATCGTCGTGGACGCATGCGACCAACTGGCCGACGAGCTGGCCGGCGACAGCAACGAGTGCGCAGTTTGGAACATGGTACGGTATCACCGTAACGAACAATGATATCACGGCGATCGTGATGCCTTCGAATGCATTAAGCGGCACGCTTCCTTCGAGTTTTGGAGATCTTGCTGAACTGACTTACGTCGATCTCAGTGTTAACTCTATTACCGGTGGTATTCCTACAAGCATCGGTAACCTGACTAAAATGTATCTGCTGGTACTCGCGCACAACCAGCTTACGTCGATACCTTCCCAGATAGGCAATGCGACAGCGCTTCAACACCTGGTGCTCTATCAAAATCAGATAACGTCGTTGCCTTCATCGATCACTGACCTTATAAACCTGAAGGAGCTTAGCCTTTTTCAAAACCAGATCACTGGCAGTCTTCCATCCGATATCGGTGATATGGATGCATTGGAGAATTTTTCCGTAGCGGGCAATAGCATGTCGGGTACAATTCCAACAACCATCGGGGATCTTCCGGCGCTTAAGACATTAGACCTGAGCAGCAATGATTTCACTGGTTCGATACCGACATCGATCGGTAATCTTACAACGCTTATATGGTTGGCGCTTGCAGACAATCAATTAACGGGATCGATACCAACTCAGATAGGATCGCTGGTCAACCTTACTCAATTGAGTCTTCATGTGAATCAGTTGTCGGGCTCGATCCCATCACAGATAGGAAATCTTACAAAACTTCAATACATCAATTTGGATCAGAATGGTCTTACTGGTTCAATCCCATCATCTTTCTCGAACCTGGTTAAGCTGGAAACAATTGAGATGAGGCAAAATCATCTTGACGGACCGCTTCCTGATTTCGGTAATATGAGCGTGTTGCGTGGACTGTATCTTGAAAACAACAAGATTACGGGAACGATACCATCAACACTTGGAAATGCGACGAGCTTAATCGTTCTGAGTCTTGGCGGCAACCTGCTGACAGGAAGCGTGCCGTCGGCACTTGCTAATCTTCCAAACCTTTCGAGTCTCGGCTTGAACTCCGCATATCTTTCGGGACCTATTCCAACTGCGCTCGCAAATAGGAGCGCATTGTACCTGTATGCAGCCCAAAACAACTTTACATTCTCCGATGTGCTTCCTTATATCGCGATCAACAATAAAGTTCAGTTTGATCAGCAACGTGAGATAGATACAGAGAGAATGATCAATCTTCCTTTAGGGAATACATTACACCTCGTAGCACCTATCGACAGATCAGCTTCACCGGCATGTACTTATCGTTGGATCAAAAAGGTAGGAGCAGGATTTACAGTCATTAATGAATACTCTACAGGCGGTCACACAGTAGATATCACGGGTTTGACGTTGGCGGACGACGGTGCACAATACTTCTACCAGGTAATGAATAGTTCAGTGCCTGGCGTTGTGCTTACTAGTAAACTCGTAACGGTGAACGTGATTATTTGCCCGACGGTTATTGCCGATTTCGAAACTTCTGTGGATAGTTACACCTACACATTTACGCCTGCAGTAACTGGAGCAGAGTCGTGCACTAAAACATATCTCTGGGATTTCGGTGATGGACAGACTTCACCGGACCCAACATCATCGCACGTGTTCAATACGACAGGCACATACCTGGTGTCTCTTACCCTAAGCTATAAGTGTGGTGAATGCGATTCGACAGCAGTTGTTGTGCAGGACACCGTGGAGGTTTCGAATACGAGCATTTGCACGGCGATCTATTGCGATGGTTATGGCAACGTAGGCATTGGAACGATGAGAACGCAGGGTTTCAGGTTGTCGGTGGATGGGAAGATCCGCGCGAGCGAGATCATTAAAGTTTACCCGCAAGGTCAATGGTCCGACTTCGTGTTTGAAGACAAGTACCGGTTGAGACCATTGAGTGAAGTTGAAAGTTTTATAAAGACGAATGGTCATTTGCCCGACATACCGTCGGCGAAAGAAGTAGAGAAGGAAGGAGTGGAGCTGGGGTCGATGGACGCAAAGCTGTTGCAGAAGATAGAGGAGTTGACCCTGTATGTGATCAAGCTTGAAAAAGAAGTTGAAACACTTAAGGAAGGCAAAAGAAAATGAGAACAATCCGGTATTTTATTACTGTTTGCCTAATCGCAGCCTCGCTAAATGTTGCTTATGCGCAGATGCCATCGCAAGCTGAGTATAATGCATTGATGGCATTGTATTCATCAACGAATGGCATTGGTTGGACAACCAAGACTGGCTGGTCATCGGCGAATCCGACTGTGTTGCAGAGTGTGAGCGGATGGTACGGCATAGAGGTCGATGTAAACGGGCATGTCATAGGGCTTGACCTTCACGGAAATAACCTCGATGGTCCATTACCGACTGAGATTGGAGATCTCGGCTTCCTGATATCGCTGTCCCTTTTCAACAACCATCTTACAGGATCCATTCCATCGGAGATCACAAACCTGTCGACTACAAAATGGATGTCGTTAAAGACGAATGCATTCACCGGACCTTTGCCATCGGCAATTGGATCGATGACGGCACTGATATCGTTAGATGTTTCCCATAACCAGTTAAGTGGAGCAATTCCTTCGTCGTTTGTAAACCTGAGCAATCTCGAGAATGCTTATTTCACCGCAAATGGTTTTACTTCGTTGCCTTCAGGCTTGGGTAATCTTACCAAGCTGGTTGATCTGGATCTGGCCCAAAACTCCTTTACCGGAGCAATACCGGCTGACCTTTTTGATCTGACAGCGTTGATAGCATTGTCGATTTATACTAACCAGTTCAGCGGGCCGCTTTCTTCTGACGTCGGAAATCTGACGCATCTACAGCGCCTTTATGTCTCCAATAACCAGTTGAGTGGAACTCTTCCGTCGTCTATAGGAAACCTGACGCAGCTTAAACAGTTCGTTGCATCGAACAACCAGTTTTCTGGTGCCATACCATCTTCTATCGGGAACATCACAACTCTCAATGAATTATATCTTGATGGCAATGATTTAACGTCGATGCCATCTGGTATATGGTCGTTTCCTAATTTGTGGACCCTTAACCTGGATAATAATAACATAGGAGGTACAATTCCTTCCGACATAGGAAACCTTCCTATGCTGAGTGGCCTCGCTTTAGGTGGTAATGAGTTCACGGGCGCGATACCGGCTTCAATGGGTAGCCTTTCAAGCCTGGTGGCTTTGGAGTTAAACAATAATCATCTTACTGGTAATGTGCCGGCTTCCCTTTCTAACCTGACGAGCCTGCAAAGAATCAGCATAGGTAACAATGAACTATCGGGCACACTACCTGCGTATGCAGGTAAACTTACGTCTGTTACGATCGGTGGGGCGAAATTTACGTTCTCCAGTTTTCTTCCGATGCTGTTGGCGAACAATCCGGGAATATTTAATTCCTATTGGCCACAGGCATTGGTTGATGAAGCGAAAACTCTCAATGGTCAACTTGGGGGTTCGATAACATTAACGACATCAATCGATCGTTCAACTGCCACAGCGAGTGTTTACCAATGGTTCAAGAAAGTAGGGTCGGTAACTACGGCATTGAACACTGCCTCTAGTTCCGGTCATACGTATCAAATTACCAACCTTCAACAATCAGATGAGGGGACACAATATTTCTATACAATAACAAATCCATCAGCTCCCAACCTGACGTTGACGAGCAATCTTCAGACGCTTCATGTTATTGTTTGTGAGGCACCAGGAGTAAGCTTTGCAACGGCTGTTGATGCATACACTTATACATTCACGCCAACCGTAAACAACACGGGTTCATGCACGACGTCGTATCTCTGGGATTTCGGTGATGGACAGACATCGCCGGACGCGACGTCGTCGCACGTGTTCAATACGACGGGCACATACCTGGTGTCTCTTACTTTAAGCTATAAGTGCGGTGAATGCGATTCGACAGCGGTTGTTGTGCAAGACACCGTGGAGGTTTCGAATACAAGTATTTGCACGGCGATCTATTGCGATGGTTATGGAAATGTGGGCATTGGAACGATGAGAACGCAAGGCTTCAGGTTGTCGGTGGATGGGAAGATCCGTGCGAGCGAGATCATTAAAGTTTACCCGCAGGGTCAATGGTCCGACTTCGTGTTTGAAGACAAGTACCGGTTGAGACCATTGAGTGAGGTTGAAAGTTTTATAAAGAAGAATGGTCATTTGCCCGACATACCGTCGGCGAAAGAAGTAGAGAAGGAAGGAGTGGAGCTGGGTTCCATGGATGCAAAGCTGCTGCAGAAGATAGAGGAGTTGACATTGTATGTGATTGAACTGAAGAAGGACAACGACCAAATCAAGGCGCAGAATGCGGCAATGAGAAAAGAAATCAACGACTTAAAACAAAAATGATAAGCCATGAGAAAGTTCATACCCCTGTTAAGCATGTTGTTGCTGCCATGGATATCATCGGCGGCAATTGACGAACGTTCACCGTTGCCTGAAGGTAATGTGCCCGACGCCGTAGAACTGGCAGTGCTCCAGGATATCTACACCACACTTGGGGGATCTTCATGGCCACTGGCAACGAACTGGCCGTCGAGTTGGCCGGCAACAGCAACAAGCGCTAATTATGGAACGTGGTATGGTATTACCGTTACGAATAATGACATCACGAAGATCGAGCTTAATCAAAACGGTCTTTCAGGAACAATCCCTGCCAGTATTGGCAACCTCACAGAACTTACATATCTCAACCTGAATGTCAATAGCCTTTCGGGAGCAATACCGACCAGTATAGGCAATCTTACCAAGCTCACGTATCTCAATCTTTGTTGCAATCAACTTACATCAATTCCCGACGAGATCGGTGATTTGACTGCATTGAAATCCCTCTTCCTGTATGCAAACCAGATCAATGACGTTATCCCGACGACTATCGGCGACTTAACGAATCTTGAGGATCTGTACTTCGGGGGCAACCAGTTTCATGGCAGCATTCCCACTGAAATAGGTAGTCTAACTTCATTGAAATACTTGATATTAAATAATAACTCTCTTACTGGGTCGATTCCATCAACGATTGGAAATCTTACACATTTGATCAAACTGGACTTAAAAGTCAACGGGCTGACGGGTGATATTCCATCAAGTATCGGAAATCTAACTTCCCTTACCGACCTGGATATCTGCTGTAACCAGCTAACGTCGATCCCGACCACAATTGGTAATCTGAGCTCATTGCATTTGCTATATCTCTATGGAAATAAAATCACGTCGTTACCCTCTGAAATCGGTAATGCTACCGCATTGGTGTCAATGATTCTTGATCATAATGAAATGACGGGCAGCATTCCTTCAACGATTGGAAATCTTACGTCGCTAACAACATTATCTCTCAGTGAGAATCGCTTTTCAGGATCTATTCCTTCATCAATTGGAAATCTTACAGCGCTAACATCATTGAGTCTCCAGGTGAATTTACTTGAGGGACCAATACCAACATCAATCGGGAATCTTACAAATCTTACCAACCTCCTGTTGTGTTGTAATAAGTTCACAAACTTCCCGAGCCAGATTGGGAACCTGACTGCGCTCAATACATTGAATATGTATGGCAACCAGATTGAAGGGACGATTCCCACGTCGATCGGAAATCTTGTTAATCTCAAGAGTTTTTTTATTGACAACAATAAACTGACCGGGAATCTTCCAACTCAATTGTCAAACCTTACACAGCTCGAAAATTTCTCTTTTTCAGAGAATGAGATTACCGGTACAATGCCTGACATAGGAACGTTCAGAGAAGTTTATTTTCAAAATAACCGTCTTACGTTCTCGGGCTTTCTTACGGCCTTGAGTCATTTCGATGGCGCCGTTGCTTTCCAGTATTGGAATCAAAAGAAAGCGGACGTAGAGAAAGACGTTCATGCACAAGTGGGTGGCACACTAACGCTTACCACGAGTGTAGACAGGAGTACGACGCCGGCGAGTGTTTACCAGTGGTTCAAAAAAGTTGGCGGAGTAACTACGGCGTTGAATGCTGCATCTACTACCGGCCACACAGTATCAATACCTAATATTCAATCCTCGGATAACGGCACACAATATTATTATACGATCACGAACCCGGCCGCAACAAACCTGACGTTGACCAGTAACCTTCAAACACTCGAGACTACGGTTTGCGATGTGCCGGCGGTGACCTTTGCGACCACTGTTGACGCATACACTTACACATTCACACCAACTGTAAACAACGCGGGTTCATGTACGACGTCCTATCTCTGGGATTTTGGTGATGGACAGACTTCGCCGGATGCGACTTCGTCGCATGTATTCAACACTACAGGCACATACCTGGTGTCTCTTACTCTAAGCTATAAGTGCGGTGAATGTGATTCGACAGCAGTTGTTGTGCAGGACACCGTGGAGGTTTCGAATACAAGTATTTGCACGGCGATCTATTGCGATGGTTATGGAAATGTGGGCATTGGGACGATGAGAACGCAGGGCTTCAGGTTGTCGGTGGATGGGAAGATCCGTGCGAGCGAGATCATTAAAGTTTACCCGCAGGGTCAATGGTCCGACTTCGTGTTTGAAGACAAGTACCGGTTGAGACCATTGAGTGAGGTTGAAAGTTTTATAAAGAAGAATGGTCATTTGCCCGACATACCGTCGGCGAAAGAAGTAGAGAAGGAAGGAGTGGAACTGGGGTCCATGGATGCAAAGCTGCTGCAGAAGATAGAGGAGTTGACATTGTATATGATTGAATCGAAGAAGAAAACAGATGAGCTCGAGGTGAAATTAGAGACGGTGATAAAGGAGAATGAGCGATTGAAAGAACAGGTAACGAAATCAAAAAAATCAAGACAATAGAATAGCTATGAAACCACTACGATTCCTGAGAAGACCATTGGCGATCTTCCTGCTGATCTTCTTCGTTGGCCAACTGGCGGCACCGACTGTAAGCTATGCGCTTACGGCGGGTCCGACGGCGCCGGAATTCTCGAGTTTTGAGCCAGTGGATACGACGGATATGGTGAATCTGGCGACAGGGGATTTTATTTATAACACTCCCATCATCGAGGTTCCGGGACCTGAAGGCGGTTATCCATTGTCACTTTCTTACCACGCTGGTATCAAGAACGATCAGGAAGCTTCGTGGGTAGGATTGGGTTGGACGTTGAATCCGGGGGCGATTAACAGGAGTGTGAATTCATATGCGGATGATAGCAATGAGTCAAAACGAAAAGTAAAAGATTATTGGAACGGAGGTGAAAGTTCAACAAGGGTGTTTTCTGTTGGCGCTTCTATTGCCAACACAGGCTTTGGGATGAGCTACTCTTTGGCCAAAACACAAGACACTTATAAAGGTTTCAGTACTAATGCGACAGCTGGATATAGCTTCAATCCGGTACAGGATGTATTTAAAGGTAAAGCGGGGATCATAGGCAGTCACGTATCAAAATCTCTCTCTCTTGATTATTCTATCTCTTCTAAAGGAGATAAAACTTTTAGTGTTGCTGGTGTTCCTATCTACAGTAATCAAAAAAATAATACCGCAGGCAGGATTTCATCCTGGTCCAGTTCCAAAGAACGTTGGACAATAATGCTGCCGACAAATCCATTCCTGAACGGAAGTGCAAGTCTGAAGGATTTTTATACCCGATACTGGTCTGATGAAGCTCAGTCGCTTTATACATACGGGTCCCTTTATCCTGGGGACGCAAATGCGCAAATTGGTAACGATCATTATGAACGGGAAACAGAAACGGAATTTCAGACATATGCTTTCGACTCTTACGATATGTTCGACAATCAACCGTTCGGATCTGATACAGAAAGTCCTGTTAATAATTTCTCTGATCCCACTTCGCAGGTAGGTGGTACGTTACCGGCATACGATGACTATACCGTGTTAGGACAGGGCACCGGTGGTTCTATCCGTCCCTTCATTTTCGAGACTGGTGACTTATTCGGACAAAGTCTCTATAACAGGGACTTTGACGGACAGCCTATCAAGGATTATCCCTTATTGACGTATGAATCAATGAGAGGTTTTACTACCAAGAAAGTTGGTTTCAGGTTTCTCAACGATTTTAGTAACAGGTTAAATATTCAGCAACCAGCATTTATGGGATCGAACGAGACACTCGCTGTTGGTTCCAATACAATTACTGCAAATCCCGATGGCTTTAACAACACGGGAGACAATCAAAAGCTAGCAGGGTCCCGGCATGTTGAATGGTTCACGAACCAGGAGATCGCAAGCCTTGACGCAAAGGGTAAGGGGTTCATGGATTTTTATGAAAACCCGTCGGATCGAATACTGGATTTCCCGCTTTACGAAAATTATCTGCAACCCGAATCTTGCCTGCCTTATAGCGGAAATCTTTCATATGGCCGCGGCATCGCATCGTTTAAGACTGATAAATACGAGGATACAAATGATGTGTACGAGGATGTAGTCACACCGCAGTTTTATGAATTAACACCAACCAACATCGATCTGCGGAAAAAGATCGGTGGCTTTATGGTAACTAACGAGAGCGGAGTTACATACCATTACGCTCTTCCCGTATATGCTTATAACGAGTACACGCGCAGCAAGCTTAAAAATCCACGCAAGAGCGCGTCAACTTTTCGCGAGCAGAAGAATGATGAGCCATACGCATATACCTGGTTGTTGACTGCCATAACTGGACCTGACTTTGTCGACACTAATTCCAATGGAATTCTCGACAATGAAGATGCCGGTTATTGGGTGAAGTTTGACTATGGACGTTGGGCCGATTCATATCAGTGGCGCACCCCTCATAGCGGATACATGGATGATCTTGAGGCTGAGTATCAAACATTCTCATATGGCATTAAGGAACTGTATTACTTAGATGCAATTGAAACGCGTTCTCATAAGGCAATTTTCGTAAAGTCGAAAAGAAAAGATGGCCGCGGAGTTACCAGTCGATTAGAGGGTGGCAGCAATCCCAGACGCTATCGAATGCATTTTGCCTGGGGCAATGAAAGTTCTGGAAACCTTAACTTCAGTGTTTCCCCGGTGGCTACGATGAAACTGGATGGAATTTATCTTTTCGATAAGAACACGCTTTCAACATTAGACATCAGTAAAGAACGTGGAGAGAAGTACAATGAATCCCCGTTCAACAGTCCGATCTCATACAAATTCACAGGTGATAACTATGAATTTGAAACTCCGTGGAGGGCGATCAAAAGGCTGGATAAAATTACAAGTGGCGTTGATGGGATCGACGTAAAGTACCATAATCCAAAACTGGTGTACGACGATGATGATTTTCACGATATGCCACAGTTTGAGGCGAAGGCGTTAAGAATTATAAAATTCGACACCGATTATTCGCTGGCCAAAGGCACGCCTAACAGCATCGGATACTACAGTGATTTTGCTTCACAGTTTTGCGATAACACGGCAGGCGTGGCACCATCACCTCTCGACGTCAGAATAGGCAATGACTATGAGTGGCCAAAATCATTTGGCAGTACTTTATCAAGTAAGAAATGTTATCCTACAGCATTTAATGTTACCAATAATAACAACTCCCCTGGTTGTAATGAGGACAACCAGCTTTTTTACAAGAATATGCTTTCAGGCTATGGAAACCTCCTTAATTGTTCGGACGCTGAGTCAAAGTATGCAGGCGACAAGGTCACATATTTATTAACTGGAAAACTTACACTCAAAGGAATAAAATTCCTCGGTGTAGGGGGCGCAGACCTGCTTCCACCCACCACCTTTGCTTACGAAGAGAATCCAAACTATGACAAAAACCACTACGACGAGTGGGGATTCTACAAAAGCGACTATGTGGCAACTTCCAGCGGTATGGCTTCCAGAAAAGTTACAGAAGCATCATCCTCACACGCTGATGCATGGAGCCTGGCCAGTATCAATACGCCAATCGGATCCACGATTAAAGTAGAATACGAGCCAAATACTTACACAAGATCTGAATATAATGACTTCACGACATTGAGTATTGATCACTTAGAGATCAATACGACGAATAATATTAAGGTCTATTTCAAGGAAAAGAATATTGACCTGAGCCAACTCTTTCAGTTAAATCAATCACTGGATTTGCGTGCAGCCCTTGTGATCCAGCAATATTTCAGTTGGGATGGCGGAGGACTTCTGGCAGATATCGGATCGAGCAGCGACCCGCAGTCGGTACTTGATGCCGCGTATGCCGAATTAAAAACGGGACATTATGGAAGCCAGGGTGTGTTGCATAACGCGACAACCGACATATTTGTCTCCAATTTGACAACCGACAAAGTTGTCTCGACTTCATCGGATTATATAACTGTAAGTTGCCCGACACTCAAGTCGGAGCTCGTTGCTTCGGCAAATGACGGCTTTGATGCTTTCACTTATTTTATTGCGGGTTTTGTAAAGACAAACGATCCTGCATTGAAGTTGGCCGGGGGTTCACGTGTGAAAACGTTGTCGATCTACGATGGTGTAAATGAAATTCAAAGCGCACACTACGATTATTCACACCCGGTTGGACTGGCATCATCTGGTGTAACATCATACAAGCCCTACAACATGACATCCGTCTTATTGCCGGTAGACCACGACTTCTTTGATAAGCTGGCCCTGGAAGAAGGCTTTGAAGACGAGATGTGGGAAGTTCAGTTGTTGAAGAGTCGCTTTCAAAATGAAGTAACGAAACCATATAAAAACCTTCTTACTTATATCCACGATGCACCGCCTCCCGGTTCGCTCTATGAATATGTGAAAGTATCCTACACACATGGAAGCCAGGAAATGGATAACTACGATGTTAATCACCATCGCGTTTTCGATGAGGATATGCTCGTGAAGACGTTGATTGATGACCCCGCATCAACGGACGTTAATAGTAGGCACGTTGTTATCGAGAGCAATATTTCGGGAATTGGTTCCCCAATCAGTAGGGTAATTTACAATGCGAATGATGAACCAGTGACAACCACGTCGTATAACTATCTATATGACGACAATGTTGAGGCATTCGAGGAACCAATCCAGGCAAGTCAGCAAGGCATAACTGAACAGTCATTCCACAAGCGCTTCCTGGTCAAAGACGAAAAACTCACAGTTAAATGGGTGAAGAAGTGGTATGAGAAAATTCTCGGCGGTGTCCTGGGCGGCGGTCATGAAGAGACCGTCATCGAAACAAAGTTTGCAAAACGTAAAGCTGTTGTTACCAAGCGCAAAGACATCACTGATGTGCTGACGAGCATCACAACAACAGATCACAAAAAGAACATTACGTCGGTAGATCAAAACCTGGAGTTTGACTTCTATTCAGGGCAGACGACGAAAAAGCAAACCAACGACAGCTACGGACAAACTTACGTTGCTACTACGGTACCTGCATATACAAAGTATCCGGCCATGGGATATAAAATTTTTGATGTGCTGAATAAAAACATGTTAACACAATCTGCCAGCACGACAACCCTTAAGTTAAATGGCGAAGACGATCCGGGTCTGCTGGATGCAACAGTTCAGACATGGAGCAATACAGTACCCAATTTAACTGGAACTTCGCATGAGTCCGTTTGGCGTAAGCAGAAGAGTTTCAGCTGGAACGGAAGCGAGGCTCTAGCATCGGACGGAACGTATCCCTTCGGCGATTTCAACGCTCATCCATTTAACTGGTCTAACCCTGACGCGAGCGCGCAATGGGAAAAAGTTGAGCATGTCACATTATACGACAAGCACTCTCATGCTCTTGAATCGGCAGATATCAATGGAAATAAGACTTCGGTCAAGTTGGATCCCGGAGCATTCAAGACAATAGCCTCAACGATCAACGGAGGTTATAATGAGACCGGGGCATCAGGTATGGAGTTTTCGAATGGGAATACTGCAAAAGAAGGCGACGTAGACCGCGGTCAGGGCACAGTGGTTGCCACCAAGTCACACACGGGAAAAAACAGTTTGCTGGTCAATTCCGGGCAGACTGGATTTAGTTATACTCTTGAAACAGCAAAGGCGGATCTTACTAAAAGATACCTGGCCAGCGTATGGTTGTATGCCTCGGGTGACGGCGAGTTGCAGGCACAGTTGAATAACGTTGGCATTTCCTCGATAGTAAATGGAATAGAGAAACAAGCGACGCCAATCCTTCAAAAGAATAAATCGAAGAATTGGTATCTCATCACACTCGTGATTGAGCCGGCAGGCAATCAAACTCAGATCAAATGTTTCAATAATACCGTGCGTGGAGTGTTTTTCGACGACTTCCGTGTGCATCCAATTGACGCGTCAATGACCACCTACGTGTATGATGAACTGACGGGAAATCTCACTTACATCCTCGATGTAAATAATCTCTATACTCACTTTGAGTATGATGCGATGGGACGTCTCATCAAGTCATCAAAGGAGCTAATGAATTTCGATTTCGGCCCTGGTAAAGAAAGTTTCCGGGCCGACCATAATCTGGGTGAAGTGAAATACAATTATGGAAAGAATAACTAGTCAGGATACCACTATGAGAAAGCTAGCGACCTTACTGTTGATTGCCTTTGGACTTTTGGCGTCAATGCATTCCATGGCGCAAACACTTACTGGACAATTTGCGGATGTGTGCCCTGATATAACTTACACTTACACGATCAGCTATCCCCCCGGTTCAGCATGCTCTGTAGATCCTTCAAATCTCTTGACATGTAGTGGATGTTATGGTGCGAGTCGGTCACCTGATAATAATTCAATAACATTGAAATGGAACTCATCAGGGGTGTGGCAATTAAATGGGAAAGTTAATTGCCATGACCCGGACGATGTAAATGTGGTAACGAGCAAGGATCTTTTCATGATCGTATCACCGCCGGTGCCATATGAACTTCCCAGGATAACCTGTGCTGATGATCTAACTACAGATTATACGTATATGTATAATATTATCCAACCATCGATCAATCAGTGTGCAGGAACCACTCACACGTGGGCCGTAGTTGAAAATAGTACGGAACATCCCATCGTTGTTTATCCCTGGAGCACACAGTCGGTACCATTCAACCAAAGTCTTGGAGGGGTAAATGATAGCGCACCAGGAACCGAGACCACGGGTACGGACTCAGAGCATTCTACTGTACACCTATATTGGAATCCCGGATTTGCCGGCGAAGTTACGGTTACTGTGTACTATAAAAGGAGGACACACAATATATCGGGTTGTCATCTTGATGATGACGCCAGTCTTCAATTTCAGCAGACCTTTTATAGAAACATCGACAATCCAAACGCTACGTTCAGTGCTCCGGCCAGTGTAACCCCAACGGGAAATATTGCGCAGATCGATTTTGGCGTTGAAAAGGGAGATATCACTACTTGTTGTTGGGGTACACGGGAATATCCAGGCGGTTTGTACGGAGCGCGATATTACCGCAATTCAACCCTTGTAGCTGAAACAAAATCATGTGGAGGGCACCAGGAGGAATTGGACTATACATATGGGCTCGACATGTCGACTTTTACGGGTACGGGCAATTTGGAAGTAACTTTTACCGCAGAGGTACAAGATCAATGCGGAGTGTGGTGGTACGCAGGTTCGAAGACGGTGACAGTTAGCCCGCAATGCCTGGTGTTGGCAGGTCACGAAAATGATATGAAGATTGGCGTTAACGGCGGGGATGACACAGAAACGCCGGGTCAGTTTTTAATAGACAATGGTCCGACGTACTCGCTAAATTTTACCCCACCCGATGTTGTGCCAACCTACACCCTTGGCAAACTCTTGAAAGACTATACGTTGAGGTCTGATTTCGGTACTCAGGGAACTCTCGATACCACCAGTTCATTGTTCACAGTCGATCGTGAGATCGGCTCTTATCATATTTTCTTTAATAAATTAGAAGGACGCGGCAATTGTCCTGACCTAAGTGTTGCGCTCAGGCTCAATGGAAAAGATTGGATTCTTGATAAGGCTGGTTGCCCAGTCATAATTCCGGAAGCGTTTACAGATGCAACTCTTGATTTTCATTTGGTGTCTGGTTCGTATGTCTTTGAACATTTCGCCGGCACGGTAAAGAGTAAAAGTTATATTGAAGTTCATCCTGGAGTAACCCTTACTTCAGGAGCGGAGCTTCAACTTGAACCTGGAGTTCCTCAGCCGACTAACGACAATAATCTCAACTTTGTCGAGAACGTAAACTTCGATGAGTATGGAAGAATATTAACTGCCGGAAGGACATATTTCGACAACCAGGGAAATCAAACACAAGCGCAGACAAAAGATCTGGCTGCCGATGTTGTGTTGGCAACTCAAACTATCTATGATGCATTTGGACGTGCCGCAATTTCCACATTGCCGGCGCCCGTACGTGTTCGTCAGGGCGATAATGGAGAAACGCCCGCTTGCCCAGAACTCTCTGACAACGGACTTGTATTTGATTTCGTAGAAAACTTCGTAACAAAATCAGCTACTCCATACAACGCGGCAAATTTCGATCTCGCAAAGGAGAATAATCCTGATGTAGTGGATAACTCTGTAGCGGGAACTTTGGGATGGTATTATAGTACGAATAATAATGACGGCGTTTCAGCAACAGGTGACAATGAGAAGCTGAATGAAAGTTATACACCTGTTTCCGGCTATCCATATTCAAGAACTATCTGGCATAACGATGGTAGTGGAGATGTGAAGAGTGTTACATCACCTGGTGATGCTTTTAAGGCAGGCGGAGGAAATGTGGGTACAACGAATAGTTCGTCCGTTTTGGGATCAGATCCCCTGCTAACTAAATATTTCGATCTCTACGATGAGGTAATAACTCGTCCGGGCTCTCTGGGAAATGAATTCTATAAAGTTGAGACGATTGATGCCGACGGCAATAAAGCCGTAACTTATATGGACAGGAGCGGAAAAGCCCTGGCGTCATTGTATTATGGAACGAGTTCTAACGTGATCACGAAGAGTTATAACGTTTACGATAATGCAGGGCGTTTGATTGTGTCAGTTCCACCAAACGGCGTTGATGCGTTTGAAAGAACTCCGGCTACACCTTATTCGCAAATAGAGAAGACAACATATCAGTACAACCAGAAAGGATGGCTGTTAAGCCTGAATGAACCAAACTCCGGATTGACGCAGTACATGTATAGAAAAGACGGAAAGATCCGGTTCTCACAGAATGCGAAACAGGCTGTAGATGGATATTACAGTTATACCAATTACGATCGTTCAGGTCGCCCTATTGAGTCAGGAGAATTCCATCCAAATGGATCGACTTTGGGTTTTAAAACTCAAAGCCTGATTGATGTACTTGAGAATGTGACGGATGGTGGTCTTACTCAAAATGGAAGAACATTTGTTACGGCAATCGTGTATGACCTGAGTGCATATAATCTTCCGGGTGATACAGATGCACAGGAGATTGTAAATCTTGGACGGGCACAACGATTTGTTCAGGGTGCCGTTTCCTGTACATTCAATGATAACGTAAAAACCTGGTATAGTTATGATGAGCAAGGACGTGTGGAATGGATTGTTCAGCAATTGAAAGATGAGTCGCTCGGTGATAGCGAGAAAATCAAGACACTCGATTATCGCTATGGGCCATCGGGTGGTTTGCAGGAAGTAGTATACCAGAAAAACGTTCCGGATGAGACGTTTACTCATTACTATGAATATGACTACAGCGGCAAATTGAAGAAGACCTATACCGCTCACCACGACGTTCTTCAGTATAAAAGCAACGGTGAGTTGGACAATCCTCAAATTCTGACTTTACAATCTGCCCAATATTATTATAAACATGGACCTGTAAAACGCGTGGTTTACGCAGATAATGTTCAGGGTATCGATTATCTCTACACGATCACAGGTGCATTGAAGGCGATCAATGATGCTTCAAAAACTCACGATCCCGGCGGCGATGGTACAGACGTGTTTGGAATGACCCTGGATTATTATAGTGGTGACTATGTTACCAATAGTTATGTGCCAACGTCCGCAAGCTTGACTGCAGAATCGGATAGCCACATCGGACTCATTAAAGGAAATACATGGCACAGCCCTATTGAGGCGAATAAAACCGTCGGCTACGGTTACACTTATGATAGCCGCTTACAATTTAACACCGCACGCTGGACTGATGGAACTGTGGGGATTCCGTCTAACGCCTACAAAGAATCGGTGCCTGACTATGATCTTAATGGGAACATCGGCCATTTAAACAGGTATAATAGACTGGGAACCAGTATAGGTACATTTGCATATAACTACAGTGGGAAACCCAACCAGTTAAGCTCTGTAACGAATTCGGGTAATCCATTCCGGACTTATCAATACACCGAGATTGGTGAAATGAAACGCCAGGTGGATGAGGTCAATGACAAAGCGATGAACGTTACCTATGACGCTGCCGGCCGCATTGTCGAAGTAAAGGACGACAACAATAAACTGATTACAACCTACACTTATGACGATCGTGGGTTCAGGCATTCGAAAATTTCATATAATGAGAACGGTGATCCCGTATTAAAATCCTGGTATGTGCGTGATGCGTCGGGAGCAATTGTTGGAACATATGAGAAAAATATCGCCCAGGCACAACCGATAACCCTTACTGAATTGCCGGTTTACGCGGGTGCCCGTATCGGTATGTACAAACCTCAATTCGATCTTACATTCTATGAAATGCAGGATCACCTGGGGAACGTAAGGGCAGTTATCGGCCAACCCTTCCCGCAGGAATATCTTGCTACTTTGGAAGACTCACGTGTGAATGCAAATGAGGAATCTGATTTTTCAGGTATGACGCCAGTGACGGCTCCATTCTCCTATGTGAATCACACACCTTCATCTGTTACCGTAAACGGCGATACATATTCAACACCGTCAAGCAACAAGGTGATCCGAATCAACAACGCGGTAACTCAACATCCGATAGGCGGAGGTATAATGCTATGGGTGCACCCCGGCGATAAGATCGATGCGAGCGTGTACGCGAAATATCAAACATTCGGAAGCAGCACTGAAGTGCCGATCACAGGTATGGCAAGTTATCTGTTAACCGCATTTGGAGGATTGGGGCCAGTGATCGACCACTCTGGTATGTTTGGCTCGCTAAATTCGCCCAGCGGTACGGTGTTCGCGCCATTGGCAAGCTTCGATGAAAATCAGCCGAAAGCGTTCCTGAGTTATATTCTCTACGATAGAGATATGGTGCCGTTACAGACCAATCACGATCAGCTCTCGACGGCGGCAAAGATCCCGACGTCAAGTCCGCAAACGCATCAGCATGAACAACTATCACTCGATGACATAGTGATCGAAAGAGAAGGATTCATATTCATCTACGTATCGAATGAGAGTAGTCAGAATATGGATGTCTATTTCGATGACCTTTATGTGAAGCACACTTATGGCAACATCGTTGCAGGTGGAGATTATTATCCATTTGGTTTGGAGATAAGTGACAGAACGATCACGAGAGAGAAGTATCGTCATGGGTATCAGGGACAGTTTGCGGAGAAGGATGACGAGACGGGATGGAATCATTTCCAGTTGAGGGAGTATGATCCGATGGTGGGAAGGTGGACTGCAACAGATCCTTATGGCCAATACTCGTCTCCTTACATAGGCATGGGTAACGATCCAGCTCGAAGCATGGATCCAAATGGAGGTTGGGATTGTCCAACATGCCCAAAAGGGCCTGAATACGATGCATACAGAGACTCACCTCAGAAGTTTGCATATCGCGAGGACGTGGGTGTGTATAATGATTGGGACGTTACCGTCATGCCAAGTTGGCATGATGAGTTCGAAGATTTCCTACGCGATATCAATCCAATTGACGACGCCCAGATATATGCAGGTTTTGTTTGGAAGACAGAGTTGGATTTTGGCGCTGTCAAAGTTGTCGCTCCTACAGGAGTGCAGGTATCTGCGGGAATGGAAGACGGTCCGCACGCCGATTTCGTTACCGTCGAACAAACTTACGTAAGCACAAAGTCGGGCCCCGTAGAATTTAGAATCACTCCGTTTAATGGAGTTCCGCGTGGTGACTACAATCCAGGGTTTCGAGTATTGGCCGGCCCGTCAGGAGTTATTGCAATCCCCGTAGAAGGAATACCTATTCCAGTAGGGACGTGGAAGGCGCAAGGAGAACTTCAAACAGACCTTTATGGAAGAACATCAATTGGAGCGAGAGGCGCTGCTGAAACACTGTCATTCCCTTCTTTTTCCACTAAAGGGACAGGTATTAAACTCGAGGTAAATGCGGGTTTCCGACTAAGGTTAAAAGTGCCAGAAATATTCAAGTAATTTGTGTTCAGCATTTGCTAAGGACAATGAAAAATTTTTTAAGGATCATCCTTTTGATACTTATATCGATTTCAATTCTTCAAGTAACGGCCTTTTTATACGGACCGTTCTTTATGACGGAAAAAAAATGGCTGTCCTTATTCGTTAGCCTGCCTAGCCTCTATTTTATGATAACGAGTTTCAGGTTTTTGACCGCCATTGTAGGGATAGGCTATCACAGGTATCAAGCGCCTTCCGTATTTCGGTCAAAAGTAGTGTTCGGCCTAAATTTCTTTTCAACACAATTGGTAGCGAAGCGTTTATTTTTTGTGATTGGTGTCAATGGCAAGGAAAAGATTGTAAGCGGATTATTTTTTACCGTACCGAGTTTTCTTATTGCGTTTAAAAATCCTCTTAATAAAGTGAGGCTATTAAACTTTGGTAACATGATGATCCCATTTATTTGGCTTGCCCTTAACGGCATATTGTATAGTGCTCTATCATACTTTTTCCCGCAATGAGGATTGGACGGAACACCCCTGTTTTCAAAAAACTACTTGACTAAGTATGAAAGGAAATATTCGGAGCAACAACAAATATGATTATGAAAATATTAGCAAATATTCTTTTCCTTTTGATATCTGTCCCCCTCTCCGCCCAACCCACTTCCTCTCGCATCGCGTATTGGAAGTTCGACGGAAATCTTTCCGACGCCTTCGGCCACAACGGAACGTGGACTAACACTCCCGCTTTTGGTGCCGACAGGAACAACGAAAGCAATAAAGCGCTAAGTATCGACTTCGCCAGCTATGTCACCGTCAGCTCGCAGAACGATTTCGATTTCGGTACGGGCGACTTCTCCATATCCGCATGGTTTAAACGACCCGCCGCCGGCGCCGGCGTTATTGCTTCAAAGCAGGCAAGCGGAACCTATAAGGGTTGGAGCCTTTACTTCGATAATGGAAATGTTACGTTCGTTGCGGGCTCAAGTCCTAACTTCAATGTGATTAAAACGAGTACTGCGTATGGTGACAATGAATGGCATCACGTGGTTGCGGTAAAGAAAGGATCCAACGCTAACGACTGGCACATTTATGTCGATAGCCAGGAAGACACCCATATCGATCAGAATGATTTAAGTTTAGGCAGCACCGACATCACCACAACAGGTGCGTTCGTTATCGGGGCCAGAGATCCAGGTGGCCTGGCTTCCTTCAGCGGCCTCATCGACGACCTCATAATCTACAATCGTGCACTCACCGCTCCCGAAGCCACTGGTATCTATGAACCTTCTAACGTTTGTAACAATATCTACTGCTCCCAGGAAGGTGTCGGCATAAATACCGGCGAGGTTCCGCAAGGATATTCTCTCGCCGTCAAAGGTAAGATCATCGCCGAAGGTGTTAAAGTTCAATACGAGGACAACTGGCCCGATTTTGTTTTCGATCCTGATTATAACCTCAAAGATCTCCAGCAGGTAAAACAATTTATCTCGAATAACAACCATTTGCCCGGGATCCCTTCTGCTAAAGAAATTAAAGAAGAAGGTGTCGATGTTGGCGATATGAACGCCCGGCTCCTTCTTAAGATCGAAGAGATGACTCTCTACATGATCAAAATGGAGGAGAGGCTTCAAAAGCTCGAGAATGAAAATGAAAGGCTGAAAGCAGAAAGGCATTGATCGTTGCGCTTTGCTATAACCATATTATTTCTAACTCTATTCTTTTCTGCAAGTGCCCAGGATAGCCTTAAGCTAAACCTGGATACACTCAAATTAAATATGCGTCCGACCAGGACGGACACCGTACTCGATAAAGCCGATCACATTACCAATAAAGCCGATAGTCTGGTCAGATCTCCATTGCAATTCGGACAGAAGTTTGTTTCGAAAACAAAAAACAAGATCGATAGCATTAAAGACAAAACACCTAAAACCGGTCTTGCCAATCTTCGAAAGAAAGCAAACAGCAAAGCCGACAGCCTCGGCAACCTGAAACCCGATCTTTCGAAGATCCCGAACTATTCTCAGATCACCGACAGCCTGAACATTAAAAAACCTGAAGTCAATACACCTGATCTCAATCGGCTTAAACCCGAACAAATTCAAACAGGGCAGAATAAGATCAATGAAGTCCAGGGTAAGGCCGGTGAATTGAATTCAGACGTCAACGAAAAACTCAATAAGCCCATTGGAAAAGTTAATGAGGCAATGGGCAACCTGTCCAAAGAAGCCGAAGGACAGGGCAATCTTCCCCAGGATCTTCATATCAAAACCGGCAGCATAAATACAGGAAAGGTAAATACCAGCAACCTGAATCTTCCGGATACAGATATTAAGTCGAAGCTGCCGGATGTAAAGACCCCAAATACCAGTGAACTCACCAATGATATCAAGAATCCTTTGAACGAAGTTAAAAGTGATCTCAACGAAGGGAAGAGTAAGGTCACGAACGAGATAGGCGACATTCGCGAAAAAGGAAAAGATAAGATCGAAGACATCACACCAAACGATAAGATCAATAAAATCAAGTCGTCTTCTGAACTCCAGAAAGTGAAAGACGGGCAGGAGGATGTGCTGAAGAACATTGATAAAACAAAAGGATACACCCAGGACGCGAAAGAGATTAGCAAAGGCAACATCGAGAAAGCAAACACGATAAAGTCGGATATCAGCAGGAAAGTTTCTGAGCAAAAGGAACTCACAGACGCGACCAAGGATCTTAAGATGGCCGAAGAACAAAAGAAGCAACTGGCCATTGCAAAGAACAAGGAAGAGTTCCGGAAGCAGACTGTTGCACGTGCGCGCACTGTTGTGACGCAGCAGTTTGCCGCGCAACAGCAGAAGATCGCCTCTTCAGTCGCGAAAGTTTCTGAATATCATTCCAAACTTGGAACCATCCATAGGAAGATCAAAGACCTGCCTGCCCGGCCGGTGAAAGAAAAACGGCCTCCTTTGATCGAACGATTTGTTCCGGGGCTTACACTGCAGGTGCAAAAAGGTCAGAACTGGATGACGGATATCAATCCAACATTGCGTTTCCGCGTCAGGAGCATCTTTTCCGTGGGTGCGGGCTGGAATGAACGGCTCGTTTTCGACAATCGTTTCAATACCTTTTCAGATCAGCGAATTTTCGGACCGCGCTCCACTGCGGAATTTTCAATCAGGAAAGGGCTATCGTTAAAGCTCGACGCCGAGCGAATGAATGCTTTCGTTCCGGTTATGCATAGCCAGCCCGATATAGGAGAAAGAAAATGGGTATGGAGCTATTTGGGTGGGATGCGGAAAGATTTTTCAATCAGCCGTGCTTTGAAGGGAAACGTTCAGTTTATGTACAAATTTTATGATCCAAAAATAGTTAGCCCCTACCTGACCCGGTTTAACGTCCGCTTTGGCTTCGAAATTCGCATGAAAAAGCAGAAGTCACCTAACGGAAAATAGCCGCGTCTTTCATTTCCATATCTTTGCATCGTGGATCTCCGCGACTTTATCGTAACACCGTTTATAATTATAGGCGTGTATGCTTTTGCATACTGGCTGCGCCCACGGCTGTGCGATGAGGTAAATTATAAATATTTTTTTCCCGCGTTAACGGTTAAGATCGTTGGGGCGCTGGCTCTTGGGTTCCTGTACCAGTTTTATTACCAGGGAGGCGATACGTTCAACTATCATACGCATGGAAGTCGCGTTATTTGGGAAGTCTTTTCTGAAGATCCGTATAATGGCATTCGTCTACTGTTTTCAACTCATGAGCATGGGCTTGATAAGTTTTCATCGCACATCGAGTTTTATAATGATCGGAGCTCCTTCTTTGTCGTTCAGCTTGCTACGCTTTTGGATTTCGTTACATTTTCAAGCTACTCAGGCACCGCTGTCCTTTTTGCATTTATAAGTTTCCTCGGCATGTGGTGCCTGTTTGTAACATTTTACGACATGTACCCGCACCTGCATCGTCGCATAGCTATAGCGACTTTGTTTGTTCCTTCCGTACTTTTTTGGGGCTCAGGTATCCTGAAAGATACCATCGTAATGGCCTGCCTTGGGTTTGCGACATGGCTTATAAAAAAAATATTCATCGACCGGAAGGCGTCGTTGTCATCGACGTCACTTTTAATAATCTCACTGGTCGTGATTTTTATCGTTAAAAAATACGTGTTGCTCTGCTATATGCCTGCAGTTATTTTTTGGGTTTATACCAAGAATCTCGAACGGGTTCAAAGTATGATAGTCCGGCTGATGATCTTTCCGGCAATATCCCTGTTCGCTATTGTGAGCGGCTATTATGCAATACAGAAAGTTGTTGAAGACGACCCAAAATACGCCCTGGATAAAATCGCCAATACGGCGCGTGTCACCGCGTATGACATCGGGTTCTGGTCAGGACGAAATGCCGGCAGCCGTTATACTCTTGGGGAATTGGACGGCTCGCTCAGTAACCTCATTAGTCATATGCCGGCGGCCGTCAACGTATCGTTGTTCAGACCTTATCTATGGGAAGTAAAAAATCCGTTAATGTTGTTGTCCGCTGTTGAGGCGCTTGTGTTGCTGTTGATCACATCTTTCCTCGTGTTGCGATCACCGGTGAGAGCGATAAAGTCGCTGGGGGATCCAAACGTCGTCTTCTGCTTGTTGTTTAGTGTCTCATTTGCATTCGCCGTTGGCGTCTCCACGTACAACTTTGGGACCTTGAATCGTTATAAGATACCGTTGGTTCCTTTCTATCTCCTCGCGTTGGTGGTGATAAGCGATCATTCGAACAAGCGAAGGAAGTTGGAAGAGTTAAATGCTACGGAATAATTATTCTCGACTTTCTTTCTTCCTGCAACGCCGAGTCGCCTTCTAAGATCCTGATCAGTGATCAGTTTTCTCAGGCCATCAGTCCATTCCTGTGGTGTCCTGCAAACCAGGCCATCTACATTATGAGTGACAATCTTTGTGTTCACGCCTACGGGTGACACTATTGTTGGTATCTCCATTGCCATATATTGGAGTGCCTTAAAACCACATTTTCCTTTCGACCAGATATCATCCGGTAATGGCATGATCCCGATATCTATTTTTGCGAGATCTTCTATCTCCGTTTCTTTTGACCAGGTTATTTGACTGAACGGACTTTTTCCGTTAGAGATGGTGACAAATTCCGTGTCTGGAAATTCCTTCCCGACGGCATACAGCACCGGCGCTATCTCGTAGAGATATTTCAATGTTGAATGAGAGCCTGTCCAGCCAATAACCAATTTTCCACCACGACTTTTCATAACAGGCTTGTGATAGTTGGTATCTATCGTCGTGGGATTGAGCACAACGTTATTGTTGAACCGGCGGGCAAAATCACAGAGGAAATCGTTTCCACAACTTACTTTATACGACCACCTGCAGATAGACCTAACCTTTCGCCGCCAGCGTAATATCCTTGTTAGAATACCTTCATCTGTTTTGTCCGTGAGCCAGATCGCATCGTCGAAATCGTATATGATCTTTTTTTTGAAAACTTTTGAGATCAGCCATTCGAAGACAGGCGGCCCGAATGGTGCAGCTTCACGATGAATAAAGACAATATCGTATGGTTTCATCTTAAGCAGATCCGCCAGCCGTCCCAGGAATCCTTGCACAACAGCCTTAACTTTTTTGAGAGTATTACCTTTCGAATAGATGATCTTCCAACCTTCCGGTGAAAGAAAACTGCTGATTGTGAACTGATGGCCGGCGTTACTCAATATTTCAAAGTATTGCTCGAACCTGAATCGCTGCGACGGCGACTCGCCGATCGGGTAGGGTGCGAGAAATAATATTTTCATACTAACTTTGCACACAAAAATGGGCAAATAATAGCAATCGAAGGAATGACGGAGCAAATAATCGATTCGCGAAAACGAAACATCCTGAATGGCAGAGAGCTTTGGCAGTACAGGGAATTGTTTTACTTCTTTACATGGAGAGACGTGAAGATCAAGTATAAGCAAACAGCGCTCGGTTTTTTATGGGCTGTACTTCAGCCCGTTCTGATGATGGCGATATTTACCCTTTTTGCGAAAACACTTTCTATAGATTCAAAAGGCATTCCTTACCAACTCTACGTTTTTTCTGGACTCTTGATGTGGAATATTTTTGCCACGGGGCTGCTCGGCGCCAGCAATAGCATCATTAATAATTCACTCATCATAAAAAAAATATATTTCCCACGACTGGTTATACCAGTGTCGTCGGTGCTTGTCTCCCTGTTCGATTTTTTGATGGCCTTGATCTTAATTATTCCAATGGCGATCTATTTCCGCCAGCCCGTCCATCTAAACGCAGTCTTTCTTTGGCCCCTGGCTATCATGGTTGCCGTGATGGCAACTCTCGGGCTTGGTTGCTGGCTCGCCGCGCTCAATATTAAATACAGGGACTTCAGGTATGCAATACCCTTTGTTATACAGATCATGTTTTTCGTGTCATCGGTTATTTATCCGTTGTCGATGATGCAGAACCAGACTCTTCGATATTTACTGTCGGCTTCACCCATATACGCGGCCATTGAGTTGTTTCGGATACCATTTACCGGTGTGTGGCCCGACGGCCCTTATATGTTGATCAGCCTCGGCTCTGGGCTCTTCTTTCTCTTCGGGGGCCTTATTTACTTCCGGAGAACCGAAGATATGTTTTCAGATATCGCATGATAGTTCAAAGGTATACCGCTGCCGATCTCGAACGTTGGAATGATTTTGTTGCAAAAGCAAAGAATGGCACTTTCCTTTTCGATCGCCGGTACATGGACTACCATTCCGAAAAATTCAATGATTACTCGCTGCTTATACTCGATGGTGAGAAATTAGTGGCCGTGTTTGTCGCCAACGAAAACAGTAACATTATCGAATCTCACGGTGGCCTCACTTACGGTGGCCTGGTCGTAGAAAAGGAAGCGACACTGGAAGAAGTCCTCGGTTACTTCTTTCATATTCTTAAATTTTATTCCGGTTCTTATAAGTCGATCGTATACAAATCTGTCCCTGCCCCTTTCGCAAAGACGACATCGCAGGAAGATCTATATGCAATGTTTCTTCTGAAAGCACAATTGATCAGTCGCTTGTCTAATTCGGTGTACGACAGGGACGCCGCGATACCCTATCGGAAATCTAAAAGAGAAAATGTCGCGAGACCGCAGAAACATCAAAAAGAATACTCTATTGTCAAAACAAACGACCCGTCTGAGTTCTGGAAGAAAGTTCTCATTCCCAATCTGAATGAAAAGTTCGGATCATCGCCTGTTCATTCTCTTGAAGAGATGCAATTGTTGATGCAACGCTTTCCTTCAAATATTCAATTGTTCGAAATTCGTGGTAACGACATACTTGGCGGGGCTCTTGTTTACGTCATGGATGATATCGTTCATACACAATATGTGTCGGCAACAGCAGATGGGAGGAAAGCGGATATTCTTGACGTGCTTATCGACTACCTAATCACAACAGTTTTTGCCGATAAATCAAAGGTAAGTCTCGGTACCTCCAATGAAGACCGGGGACAAAAATTGAATAGAGGATTGATGTCGTGGAAGGAGGGCTTTGGTGCCCGTACGCTTGTTCACGATATTTACCTGGTGGAAACCGCGAGTTATACAGAGCTGGCAGAATACGCGTAAATAAACATCAGCCGCCCTGTAGTATTGGCTTCACACGCCAGCCGGGTACCGGATACTATGCCGCCGTTTTTTATCCTCAACAGGCGGATAAACTCTCATTTTTTTTTATCAATTTTCGGGTTCTCTATGAGTTCGATCTTAGAAATTAGGGGCCTTTCCAAGAAGTTTAGAATTAACCACGAATCAGGCCCATATCTGACTGTGAGAGATTCCCTTCGCAACCTCTTTAAGTCTACTAAATCGAGCAAAGAGGACTTCTGGGCATTACGGGATGTTTCATTCAATGTCGGATACGGCGAATCGATCGGAGTTATTGGCCGGAACGGTGCCGGCAAATCAACATTGTTAAAGGTTCTCTCAAGAATAACACCACCAACGTCTGGTCAGGTTATCACGCGTGGACGCATGGCGAGCCTGCTTGAAGTAGGTACCGGGTTTCACCCGGAGCTTACAGGCCGTGAAAACGTATATTTCAACGGCTCGGTGATGGGTATGAAGCGAAAAGAGATCGACGACCGTTTTGACGAGATCGTAGAGTTTGCGGGAACAGAAAAATTCCTCGATACACCATTGAAGCATTATTCGAGCGGCATGCAGCTTCGACTTGCATTTGCCGTGTCGGCTTTTCTTGAACCTGAGATCATGGTAATAGACGAAGTACTTGCTGTCGGTGATGCAAAATTTCAAAGGAAGTGCCTCGGTAAAATGGAAGATGTTACAAAGAGCGGCCGGACGATCCTTTTTGTCAGCCATAATATGGCCGCTGTCGAAAATCTCTGTGCCCGTACAATATGGCTGGAGTCGGGAACGATTGTGGCCGAGGGACCAAGCAAGGAGATCATACCGATGTATTTGAAGACCGGCGCCGTTGACGGACAAGAGCAAAACAACTCTGCGGACCAAACATTTGCACAGGTCGATAAGCCGGCACAGATCGACAGGCTTGAATTTCTTACACGCGGCCAGCACTCACAGGTATTTTATATGGGTAACGACCTGGAAGTGCGTTTGCATTTCCGGTCCAACATGACCCTCGATAATCCATTGATGGGTATAATCGTTTACGATTCAGCGGGAACTCCTGTCCTGTTTTTTAACAACAAAAATTACGACGCGCTTTTTGGGAAGTATGATCGCAGGAGCGGCGTAATAACAATGCAAATCCCAGAGCTCAATCTAATGCCCGGTTTCTATACCATCGATGTGCATTTCGCAAGTCTTGTCGCAGATCTCGACGTTAAGAAGTCATGCTTCAATTTCCAGATCATTTATCAGTCGTTTGCATTAGCCGGTGAGCCACTGATTGAAAAATACAATCGCGTGTTTTATAAAGATATCCGTTGGGGTCTCACATCAAAAGAATCGGCGTAATGTTGAATTCATTGAAAAAAATATTGAAGGGAATTGCGGGTGGTATCGGCTACGATCTCATTAACAGAAAGACATTCGGTTACGATATCATGCGTGATATCGTAACGTTACTCCAGGCTACCAAAAAGTATTCGGTGCTCGACATCGGCGCGAATGTTGGCGATACCTCAATTGAAATGGCTCGTATATTAACGAACGCCAACATCTATTCGATAGAGCCTGATCCAAAAACGGCGGCAATTTTAAAGCAAAACACAGCCGCATACCCGAATATTCATGTCTTTAACGTGGGCTTCGGCGAAGTCAATGAAAGCAAGATCCTTAACGTGAATAAAGGTTCCGGTGGAAATTCATTTCTGGAAGTATCTTCGAACATAAAGGCATATGAAGGCGACTGGACCATACCTGTCGGAACGGTCAGCGCCAGTGTTCAAACTATCGACTCATTTTGTGCCGAACAGAAAATAGATATTATAGACCTCGTAAAAATCGATACACAGGGTTATGAAATGATGATCCTGAAGGGTGGCGAGCAGATGCTCAACGCTTCGAAGACCAAGCTGATATACATAGAGGTATTGTTCGTCGAATTGTATAAGAACCAATCTTTCTTTGCTGATATTTTCAAAGAACTGGAGAAGCGCGGGTTTAAACTGATTGGCTTCTATAATAAATTTCACGATCAGAATAAGCCTCACCACCTTCTTTGGTGTGACGCGCTTTTCGGAAGTGTTACCCTCATAGGCGATAAAAACGGGCAACGTTAACTTTGCAAATGCTGTACAGGTTAAAAAGAAAGCTTAAGTCGATCTATCTTCATTCACACATTAAGAAGTTTGCGGAGATCGAAGGCATCGATAAAAATTCGGCGCTGCTGAAACCCTTTTTTGACGAGTACATCAATAAAGTGTCTGTGGCGAATATGGCGGCATCGCTCGAGTTGGCTGCAACGTTGTTGTCTGTTCTTGAGACAAACAAATACAAAAAGATCGTCGATCTGGGTTCCGGATTCAGCTCGTTCGTTTTTCGCCATTATGCAAAATCTAATCCTGGAGTCGAAGTTTATTCAATAGACGACGACGCTGCCTGGCTCGAAAAAACACGCGCTTACCTCGAGAGAAAGGAGGTCAGTACTTCCAATCTCCTCACATTGGATGAATTCCTCTCAAAGAATCTCAACGATTTCGATTGTATCCTTCACGACCTGAATTTCGTGGAAGTCAGGGTCAACTATGTTATGACACTATTGTCGAAGCTTAGTGCAAAAGGCATTCTGATACTCGATGACATGCATAAACCGGATTATAGACTTGAGGTGTTAAAGATGATGGAACATGAGCCTGTCAACATCTACGACTTAAAGGATGTTACACATGATTCCTTCGGTCGGTACTCCATGGTGGTCACTAAAAAAGTGGTTTAATGCTTTTGAGTATCATCATACCTACAAGGAACCGTGGGGCGGTCTTTGATGAAACCTTACAAGCAGCAATAAATGCAATCAAACATTTAGACGGGGAAATTCTTGTCGTAAACGATTTCCACGAAAAACGTCCTTCGATCCCCGACAGTTCTAACGTACGCATCATCGACAACCCCGGCCGCGGTGTAGCTGCCGCCCGCAACGCAGGTGTGCGATCAACTACCGGTGAAATTATCCTCTTCCTCGACGACGATATCGTGATCTCGGGTCAATCCATAGATCATATCATATCCGTTCACCGGGAAATGAAAGATCTTTGTCTCAATGTAAATTGGGAATACCCGCCGGATATGATGAAACAAATCAGTAAAACGCAATTCGGGCGGTTTCTTATTGCATCCCGCATGACATCCTTTAAAGGATGGTACAACGACGCTTCCTGGAAAGAAAATGAATTGTTTCCATCAAAGGCTGTCGCAAGCTTCCATTTATCAATGAGAAGAACGGACTTTGAAAGGACACCCGGATATAACGAAACGTTTCCACACGCCGGCTTCGAGGACTACGCATTTCCACAGGAATTAAAAAAGGCAAGATTATCTCTCTTTATCGATGCACGCACCACGGTGTATCATAATGAGATCGATCGCATGAATTTCGATAACTGGCTCGCAAACCAGGAAAGGCGGGCGATAACCCGTAAAGTTGCTGTGGAACTTGGTTATAGCGAGCTCGCCCTCAATTACACGACCTCTAAACGCGTCCTGCTGTCTATAATCGGGGCGGGTATCGGCATTATCCGTGCAATGATATATGCGATCCCTAATCTGAGATTTTTCGATCCGTTGTTCTTTAAATTGGTAGGGGCTTTGGAGGCACACAAAATTTACCGCGGTTACACTTTACATTGATCCGATGAAACTTTCCCCCAGGATTCGTTTTCTGAACTTCTTCAGAAATTTTTTTAGGATACGCCCGGTGGAAGATGCCCTGGTACTCCTCACAACTGGAAGATCGCCCGACAGCTTCTTTTGTAAGCTTGCTCCCAATCCATATCAGTATCCGAAAAATACTTTCAGAATTCTCAAACGTAATGGGATCAGGATCAAACTCAACATCAACGATTACCTGGGACACTTCATCTACTTTGGTTTTTACGACGCTTCGTACCACAGAATGTTTCAACTTTGCAAACCGGGTAACATTGTCGTCGACGTGGGTATGAATATCGGATGGACGACACTGAACTTTGCAAAATTATCCGGTAGCGGGACCATCTTTGGATTTGAACCGGACCCGAAAAATTATAATGATTGTAAGTACAATCTCGCACTTAATAATTTCACGAATATCATAGACTTTCCCCTTGGGCTTTCGGACGTCAATTCGCAATTGACCATGGAGGTTCGCGAAGCCACCAACCGGGCTGGAAACAGGATAAGCCCGTCTTCACAGGGACATAAGATAGATGTGGTGAGGTTGGATGAAGTTGGTGCCATTGAAAGGGTCACGCACATAGATCTCATTAAGATAGATGTCGAAGGATACGAATTAAACGTTCTGAAAGGTGCAACTGGCGTCCTTCAGCGTCATCATCCCGTTCTGTTTATTGAGCTCGACGATAATAATCTCAAAGACCAGGGACATTCAGCTAAAGAACTAATAGAATTCCTGAATAACAATGGCTATAAGAATATCATCTCTGCTGAAGACGATCATCTTGTATCGCCAGCCGACAATTTTGGCGATTGTCATTTTGACATCATTGCGCGATGAAGGGCAGGGTCTGTTATATAGTCTCTGATATTTATAAATCATTAAGCTTCGAATGGATCGCGTTGCGACTGAAAGACCAGTATGAACTGTCCTTTATTTTATTGAACCCTGGAGAATCTCCAATCGAACAGTTCCTTAAGGACAATTCTATTAACGTTCACCGTGTTGCTTACGAGGGGAAAGTGGATTTACTTCCCGCAACATTCCGTGTTTACCGCCTGCTTCGAAAGCTCAAGCCTTCGGTGGTCCATTGTCATTTACTCGATGCTCAACTGGTTGGTCTTAGCGCCGCGAGAATGGCCGGTATAAAACGCAGAATCTATACGCGCCACAACAGTAACTTTCACCATGCCTATCATCCCCGTGGCGTTTACTACGACCGTATAAGTAATTTTTTGTCAACCAGGATCATTTCAATAAGCCAGGCAACAGATTACACCCTTCATAAACTGGAACAAGTAAGGAAAGATAAAATACGGAAGATACCCCATGGCTTCGACTTTAGTGCGTTCGTAAACGTGAGCGCTCATCGTATCGACGATGTCCGCCGTAGATGGAGCATTCCGGATAATACGATCGTAATCGGTGTGATTGCGAGGCACATAGAGTGGAAGGGTATTCAATACATTATTCCGGCATTTAAAAGAATTGCTGAGAGCTATCCGGACGCAATTTTGGTGTTGGCGAACGCGACCGGTCCATATCACCAAAAGATCGACGACGATGTCAGGGGTCTTAGGGTGATTCAAATTCCATTTGAAGAGGATGTAGCCGCACTTTATAAAACGTTTTCGGTTTATTTGCACACGCCTGTCGACGCCATCGTGGAAGCATTCGGACAAACATATGTGGAAGCATTGGCGGTGGGAATTCCATCTGTTTTTACGTTATCAGGCATTGCCCCCGAATTTATCCGGGATGGACGAAATGCATTGGTTGTGAACTTCAAAGACAGCGCCTCCATCTTTGAAGCAATTCAGCGTTTGATCCCTGATGAAGCGCTCCGGATCCACCTGATCAGAAATGGAATTGAAGACGTACTTTCACACTTCGGTATCGATAAAATGATTACTCAACTCGGTCACCTGTACGATGAATGACATTCTCTTCAGTATTGTAGTACCTACGTATAACCGCGCTAAGTTCATTCGCAGCACGATCAGTTCTGTGCTTGCACAGACCTACACGAACTTTGAAATTGTTGTGGTAGATGACGGAAGCACGGATAACACCGCAGAGATCATGGGAACTATCAACGATCCCCGCATATCCTATTATAAAAAGGCGAACGAAGAGCGTGCCGCAGCCCGAAATTTCGGAATCGGCGTCGCCAAAGGCTCATATGTTAATTTCCTCGACTCTGACGATTACGTTCATCCGAATCATCTTGCTGAAGCGCTCCGTTTTCTTCAAAAGCATCCGGATGCCAAAGCTTTTCATCTTGGCTATGAATTTCGCGACACCGCAGGAAAGGTGATCAGGGTCGTTGATGATCAAAAGCCAATTAATGAAAACATCATTTTTGGGAATTCACTTTCTACCAATGGAGTGTTTGTAGAGAAACAGACCTTACTCGATAACCCCTTTAATGAAGATCGGGTCTTGTCGAGTCTCGAAGACTGGGAACTGTGGATACGTCTCGCATCGCGGGTTCATTTTTACAATATACCTGGAGTAACATCTGTTGTTGTCCAGCATGAGACACGCAGTGTGATGACTAAAGACATCCCGGCGATAGAAGCGAAGGTGAGCCGGTTTATTGAATATGTGCTGAAAGATGAAGTCAACAATTCAAAGTATGGCAGCAGACTAAAAGATGCTACTGCCAGTGCTAAAACGTATGCGTCCCTTCACATTGCTATGACTGGAACGCATAAACGGCTTTCGTTGCGTTATCTGCGCGACGGAATTTCCGATAGCAGGTCGCAACTGTTTACAAAGAGATTCGTCGTGGTGTTGATGCTTTTGTTGGGTATAAAGCGACCAAAATGAAGAACATCCTCGTTATCACGTACTGGAATTTCGAGGATGCGCTCATACAAACATATACACTTCCATATGTCCGGATTATGGAAAAGTATTTGCCTGCCGATAGTAAGATATATTTAGTCACGCTCGAAAAAGATCACGAAAATCTAAGGGGAGAAAAGTACCGGAAAATTACCTCGGCCATGTCCACTCGTATAGTATGGCTTCCATTCGCCTATCATCGTTTTGGTGTACAGGCAATGTTGGGATGGGTCAGGATCCTGACTAAATTATTTCTGTTGATTCTCTCAAAAAAGATCTCATTCATTCACTCGTGGGCAACGCCTGCCGGGGCCGCAGGTTATGTGTTATCTGTTCTGACGGGTAGAAAACTCGTGCTCGACAGCTACGAACCCCACGCCGAATCGATGGTCGAAAATGGAACATGGAAAAAGAACAGCCTTAGTTTTAAGGTTCTTTTTCTTTTCGAACGTCTGCAAAGTAAACGTGCAAGCTATGTGATCTCCGCAACAGAAGGGATGCGACAATATGCACGTATAAAATATCAGGTTGAATTCAAGAACTTCTGCGTAAAACCCGCATGCGTCGATCTCAATTTGTTTTCAAGGAAGAATCTGAAGAAGCCTGCTCTGCTTAAATCGTTAGGACTGAATGATAAGATTGTCTGCGTTTACGCGGGCAAGTTCGGAGGAATATATTTTATAGACGAAGTTTTCAGTCTCCTGAAATATGCGCATCAACGGTGGGGCGAGAAATTCCGGGCGTTGTTGCTCACCGGACACTCACAAATTGAGATCAATGAATTTTGTGACCGGGCCAGCCTCGATAGGGGCGTCGTCATCAGGCAATTTGTTCCGCACTCGGATATTCCCGACTATATGGGCCTCGGCGATTTTGCACTGACTCCCTGCAAGCCTGTGCCTTCAAAAAGATATTGCACACCCATTAAAGATGGAGAATATTGGGCGCTTGGGTTACCGGTTATCATCCCCGAAGATATATCCGATGACGCGGACATTATTCGAAGTAATAACGTCGGTGCCGTAATAAGGACGTATAGTCCCGAATACTTTCCGGGGGCTCTGACTATCATGGAGGAAATTCTCCAGGAATCATCGGAAACCCGCTATGCAAGGATTCGCGCTCTCGCTGAGAAATACCGGAATTTCTCTTTAGCCCACGACGCTTACAGAAACGTTTACGGAGATGATTTTAAGTAGATTTGCATATCAAATTCGAAACGAGATTCAATGACCAAAGTGCTTATAACCGGCGGGGCCGGTTTCGTCGGTAGCTCTTTAGCCGACAAGTTCCTCGAAGACCCGACCTATGAGGTAGTGATTGTCGACAACCTGCTCACGGGTTCTATGGAGAAAGTCCCTGCCAATCCCCGGTGCAAGTTCATTAAATGCGACGTCAATAATTATAACGACATCAGCGCGATAATGACAAGCAATCGCTTCGACTACGTTTTTCACTATGCGGCCGTGGTAGGCGTGAAGAGAACCATCGAAAATCCCGTACTGGTTCTTAAAGATCTCGACGGGATCAAGAACATACTCGACCTTTGTAAGAATACAAGTGTCAAAAGAATTTTCTTCTCCAGCTCATCTGAAGTTTACGGTGAACCGGTAGAGCTTCCACAGAACGAAGAAACAACGCCGCTCAATTCGCGACTGCCATATGCCGTTGTGAAAAATGTTGGAGAAGCTTTTTGTCGTTCTTACCAAAAAGAATTCGGACTTCAATATTCTATTTTCAGGTTTTTCAATACCTACGGTCCAAAGCAAAGTACCGATTTCGTTATCTCAAAGTTTTTGAAATCGGCCTTAAAGGGAGACGACATCCCGGTTTATGGAAACGGATCACAAACCCGAACCTTCTGCTATATCGACGACAACACGTCGTGTGTTAAGAAAATACTGGAAGACAACCTGGTGATAAACGACGTGATCAACATTGGCAACGATACAAATTATACCATCCTGAACCTTGCCGAAATAATCATAAGCATCACGGGTTCAAAATCGAAAATTGAATTCCTTCCTCCGCTCAAGGAAGGAGATATGACGCGCCGTCATCCCGACACAACAAAAATGAGAGCTATCGTAAAAAATGAATTGACCTCATTGGAGTCGGGCATCAAAAAGATCCTCGAATCAAAAGTCACCTTTTAATGCCATGAGAATTTCGGGTTCGATATTGGTGATTGCCCTGCTTTCAATACCGAAGATTGTTTTTGCGCAATGTCCAACACCCGATTTCACCATCGCATCCACAGCATGCCGCGATCAGAATCTCGATCTCGTTAATCTTTCAGGAGCAGGTACCTTCGAATGGGATTATTGTACTGGTGATCTCGCCGGCACTCCTGCAACCAATTCTGCTTATACACTCGCTGGCGCTAATGGTCGTCCATCTTTCGAATACGCAAAAGATGGAAATCTATGGTATGCGTTTGTAACCGGCACATTTACCAACCGGCTTTATCGCCTCACATTCGACGATCCGGGTCAGATACCGGCATCAACTGAAAATCTTGGCGATCTTGGCGGAAAACTCGCAGGTCCTTCTTGCATACGCATAATAAAAGATAATGGCAATTGGTATGGCCTCCTCTATAATGTAAACAACGGCGAACTCCTGAAGTTGTCATTTGGAAATTCATTGGGCAATCAGATAACCGTATCGAGTCTTTTTACCGGCATCGGCAGCACAAATTCGGGCCTGGCGGTAGGATACGACGAAAGCAACGGTTGGGTATGCGTATTAAGCGACGGAGTAAACAGTTTCAGGATTATCAGGCTCGGGACCAATTTATCTTCACCCACGGCACCGGATATCCTGACCACGACATCTGTACCTAATCCAAATGCCCTGTTTGATGTTGACCTCGTCAAAGATTGCGATCAATGGTACGGCTTCTCGGCAAACCTTGGAAGCGGAAATATCGTCCGCCTGTCATTTGGAACATCATTATTTCAGCAACCAACCATTACAGATATTGGAAGTATTCCCGAGGGAAATGGTCGTGTTCGTGTAATAAAGGACGGCGAACGATACTTTTTGCTTAGCCCGACACTCAGTGGCTCCTTCTATAAAGTTGAACTCGGTAAGGATCTTTCGAATATTACCCCCATTGTACATAAAGACGCAACACTTCCCGCCAACGCAATGGCCGTTGGTGCAGTGCTCAATAATAGTAACTGGACAATCTCCGTGGTAGAACAGGGCGGAGGAGGGGTTAGCTCAGTGAACTATCCGAATAGCTGTTCTGTGACGGAGCTCAGGCATAACGACACCGCTCCAAAGATCCGTTACTCACAACAAGGCACATACAATGTTTCCCTCACGATGACCAACACCAGTGGTCGTTCGTCTACTGTTACGAAAAGTATTAATGTGTCGAACTCCGTAGCCCCCGACATATCAATAACCACCCTAAACAACTGCGTAGGTAACAATGTTACATTCACAGCAAATAGCGTTGCCGGTGGTATCTCGTCATACGACTGGAATTTTGGAGATGCTACGGCTCATTCCGGGGCTACACAACCGAATCACATCTACGCTGCAGCGGGGGACTATAAACCTTCTCTTTTCATCAATGCCTCCAACGGGTGCACCAACAGTACGCAAACGGATATTAAATTATATGATGCTCCTGTCGCAGCATTTACAATTCCGTCGGGACTGGTGTGCACCAATAACGAATATACTTTTGTCAACAATACCACTGGCAACTACGATGGCCTCTTAACTTACCAGTGGGCTGTCGATGGAATTGACGTTTCAACCACCAGAGACCTGCTACAATCATTTACAACAACAAGTGACAAAAATGTGAAGCTGACGGTGGGTATTCCTGGCTGCTCCGATAACCTGACCAAAGCGGTGACCGGCATTGATGTGGGGCCAACTGTCGCATTCACGTTCAATGGTCAGTGCGAGAACGCGGATGTCTCGTTTGTCAATGGATCAACAGGTTCAATAAGCGGCCACTCCTGGGATTTCGGCGATGGTGCTCAATCAACGGCAACAAGCCCGACATACCGCTTTGCAGATCCGGGGATTTATAACGTAGCGTTGAGCACCACTGGCACTAACGGATGCGTAAGCACAACTCATCACGATGTAACGATCTACACATCGCCTGTTGTTTCTTTTGCTCTGGATCTTCCTCCTTTCTCTTGTTCCGGTACACCTTCGCAGTTCCATGACATAACAACACCACCTTCCGACAGCAATATCCAAACATGGAACTGGACCTTCGGCGACGGCGGTACAGGTACCGGAAAAAATCCAACGCATACCTATGTGAATGCCGGCCCTTACAACGTCAACCTTTCTGTACTTACTGATAAAGGATGTTCAGGAAACGTAACACAACCAGTAACGATCACTCAATCGCCGGTGGCATCATTCGATGTTGATCCAGCATGTGTCAATCAGGTTACCAAGCTTAAAGACACTTCAACCGGGGGCGTTATGGGCTGGCAATGGAAGATCGGAACGGTTACGTACACGGCTCAAAATCCCACACATACTTTTACCCTTCCCGGAAATTATCCCGTGCAACTCAATGTCACCGGCCAAAACAACTGTGTGAGTACAATCACCAAACCGGTAGTTGTCCCGGTGGTTGCTGTTCCCGATTTCCAGGTAACGAATCCTTGTGCCGATCAGCCGTCTCAATTCACCGACGTCACTTCGAGTGTCGCAGACCCGGTGATCGAAAGCAACTGGACATTCAACAACAATTCGAATGCGAGCGGCGCCGAAGTTGAATTTGCTTTTGCGACCTCCGGAACCTTCAGCACTTTATTGCAGGTCAAAACACAATCAGGCTGCGTTTACTCTGCATCGAAGAACGTGCTTATTCATCCTTCGCCTGTTCCTTCGTTCACCGTGTCTGACGATAGCGGACCGTCGCCACTCGAGGTTACGTTCACAAATACGTCATCGGGAGCGTTCTCCTATCATTGGGATTTTAAAGATGGCAGCGCACCCACGAATGAAATTTCCCCTTCACATACATTTATCATGTTGGGAGATTATCCGGTGGACCTCGTCGCTACAAATACGGACGGTTGCAGCAAGACGGCATCGAAAGTCATCAGTGTCGTGAACCCGTTGAATGAGCTTGCACTTGAAGAGTTCACAATCGTGAAGCCATCGGGAAGCAACAGCTATCGGGGTTACATTCGCGTTCGCAACAATGGAAACTACAGCATCGACGGTTTCTATGTCACATACAACGTCGGTGGAGGTATAGCCCTTAAAGAATCGGTAGTCGCTTCGTTAGCCAAAGGCGCCGTCGGCACTTTCCAGTTGAACAACGAGTTTCTAAGTCCGGGCCCATCGGCGTACGTATGCGCGGAGCTCGACAACGACACGAATATTACCAATAACAAAGCCTGCGAAACATTCGACGATATCGCCGTTATACTGGGTTCTTATCCCAATCCCGCGAACGTTTATTTGAATGTGGAAAGTATCCTGCCGCAGGCGGGTCCCGTTCACATTCGATTATATACGTCGTCGGGTGGACTTGTCTACGACCATTCATTTGACGCAGGCGCTGGTCTTTCACGTCTTTCGCTCGACATTCAAGACCTTTCCCCGGGAATTTACGTAGCGGTGATCACAGCCGGGGTTTCTACAACATCGCACCGGATTCTCATTGCCAGATAATTTTTTATAATTTTGCGTGCCTGCCGGTCGGCAGGACCAAATTTTATTCTGTTTTTAATGACTAAGGTGAAATTGGATTCTATCGATAAGAAGATCCTGGAAATACTTCAGACGAACTCTAACATCACAAATGCCCAGCTTGCACAGGAGATCGGGTTGTCGCCCGCGCCAACGCTCGAGCGTGTTAAGAAGCTCGAAACAGCAGGCGTCATCAGGAGCTACCATGCCGTTATCGACACTGCCAGTGTCGGCATGGGCGTCAATACTTTCGTGATGGTTTCTCTGAAAGGACACAACAAAGACAACATCGAGAAATTCATGAAGGCAATCCGTAAGATCGACGAGGTCGTGGAGTGCCATCATGTTACCGGCAACGCCGACTTTATCCTGAAAATAGTTTGCACCGACATTCCCGCTTATCAGAATCTCATGCTCGAGAAGGTTTCAAATATTGAAGTCGTCGACAACATGCAAACAATGGTGATACTTTCTACCTTTAAGGACAGTAAAGTGGTGCCACTGCCTTTGTAATGGAAAAGAACCTGATACTTACCGCCAGCCAGGTAAACCAGAAGATCAAACGGATGGCATTCGAAGTTTATGAACATAACTTCCGTGAGAAAGAAGTTGTGTTTGCAGGCATCGAGGGTCAAGGGTACACGCTGGCTACGTTGCTGGCCAGGCAACTCGAGGAGATCTCCGACATCAAAGCGAAGGTGGTTAAAATAGGTATCGATAAATCCGCACCTCTTCAAAGCGAGATTCAGCTTGATGCTGAGCCATCATCTTTCAAAAAGAAAGTTGTTATCGTTGTTGATGATGTTCTGAATACGGGAAAAACTTTTGCTTACGCATTAAAGCCGTTTCTTACCGTTGAAGTCAAGAAGCTTGAAGTCGCAGTATTGGTTAACAGGAGCCATTCGCTTTTCCCGATCCAGCCAACATATACAGGTTACGGTTTGTCAACAACACTAACCGAACACATAGAAGTTATTCTCGGTAAGCAGGCCGCTGTTTACTTACATTGATTTTGCAAACGTAATGTCGACAGCGAAAAAACAAGACATCAAGAAAATCACCACGCACCAGCTGCAGGAGATGAAAAACCGTGGCGAGAAGATCGCCATGCTCACGGCATACGACTATAGTATGGCCAAGATCATCGACGGCGCCGGCATCGACGTTATTCTCGTCGGTGATTCCGCTTCGAACGTGATGGCCGGTAACGAGACCACGCTTCCCATCACTCTCGACCAGATGATCTATCACGCCACTTCTGTTGTCAAAGCAGTGAAGCGCGCTTTGGTTGTCGTCGACATTCCATTCGGCCATTACCAGGGCAGTTCGGGCGAAGCCCTTCGTTCTTCTATCCGCATCATGAAAGAATCCGGCGCTCACGCTGTGAAACTCGAGGGCGGTGCAGAAGTAAAAGATTCTGTGTTAAGAATTCTTAGCGCCGGCGTGCCCGTCATGGGTCACCTCGGTCTTACGCCGCAATCAATTTATAAGTTCGGAACATATACCGTTCGCGCCCGTGAAGAAGCCGAAGCGAACAAGCTCATCGAAGATGCACTGTTGCTCCAGGAGTGCGGTTGCTTCGGATTGGTCCTCGAAAAGATCCCGGCAACACTCGCTGCTAAAGTAAGCTCAAAGCTGACTATCCCGGTTATCGGCATTGGCGCCGGTGCCGATGTCGACGGACAGGTGCTTGTTATGCAGGATATGCTCGGTATTACCCAGGAGTTCAAGCCAAGGTTCCTGCGTCGTTATGCCGATCTGAATTCGGTTATAACCGGGGCAGTGAATAAGTATGTAGATGATGTTAAGAAGAAGGCGTTCCCGAACGAAGAAGAAAAATACTAGTCTAGTTTCGAGTTTCTGGTTCGGGTTTCCGGATCGGGGAACCAGAAACTAGAAACTAGAAACTTAGATCTTAAACTATTTACAGACCTTCGGAGTCTCCTCATCGGTTAATTCCCCAAACCATACGACTCCATAATTTTCATAAAGGGCAATTCCAATTGCCTTCCACTCCACCTTCTCCCAGGTTCCCAGGTTTACGATAACGGGGTTGTGACCCGGACTCTTTTTCCACCCTTCCAATCCTTCCTGCGCATTGGCGGTGCCAGACGTGTAATAGGCGATCTCGTAACCGGCGCTTTGATACCCGGCGATTTCCATAGGTTTGTCCCACATGCATTTTGCCTGCTTGTGATCAGGAGTATAGCAGCATGAACTCCATTTTCCTTTATCCGACCAGCTATGGGGATTGCACGTGGCTGCATCCTCATAGGAATAATTGTCCATCAGGTCGTGGACGTGCGTTTGGGCGGTTTTTGTGAGTTTTGCAGACAGGGGAATAGGTTTCAGCTTTTTGCTCTTCCGGTACTGGTTTATCAGGTCGTAAAGCTTCTTTTCTTCCTCAGAAATGCAGATTTCCTGTGAGAGTGCCGGGATCGCCACCAGCGAAAACAGCAGGATAAAAAGGGGGTTAATCTTTATCATATTCAGGGCCTTAACGAACCATTCCTGTACCAAATTTCTTTCATTATGACGTTAATTTTCTAATTTTCGACCCCACAAATGACTAAAAAGTAATGAGCGAACAAAAGATCACCATCAGTAACGGTAAACTCACCGTTCCGGACAGCCCGACAATTCCTTTTATAATGGGCGATGGTACAGGTATCGATATCTGGCCTGCTTCACAATTAGTATTCGATGCAGCGGTAGAAAAAGCCTATAAGGGAAAGAAGAAAATTGTATGGAAAGAAGTACTGGCCGGCGAAAAAGCATTCAACCAGACGGGTTCATGGATGCCGGAAGAAACTCTCACCGCTTTCAAAGAATACCTGGTCGGAATTAAAGGGCCGCTCACAACGCCTGTAGGCGGTGGTATCCGCTCACTCAACGTGGCATTACGCCAGGACCTCGACCTTTACACTTGTCTTCGTCCAGTGCGTTGGTTCAAAGGCGTTCCGTCGCCGGTGAAAGATCCACAGAAAACCGATATGGTCATCTTCCGCGAAAACACTGAAGATATCTACGCTGGTATCGAATTCCAGGAAGGATCTGAAGACAACAAGAAATTCCTGAGTGCTTTCAAAGAAGCATTCCCTAAAATGTATAAGAAGATCAGGTTCCCCGAAACTTCCGGTATCGGCATCAAGCCTGTTTCAAAAGAAGGGACTGAACGTCTCGTGCGTGCTGCAATCCAGTATGCGATCGACAACAAGCGCCCCAACGTAACTCTTGTTCATAAGGGTAACATCATGAAGTTCACCGAAGGTGGTTTCCGTGATTGGGGTTATGCTCTCGCGAAAAACGAGTTCGGAGCAAAAGACCTCGACGGCGGACCATGGCAGGTGATCGAAAAGAACGGTCACAAGATCGTTATCAAGGATTCTATCGCCGATGCATTCCTCCAGCAGATCCTTCTTCGTCCCGACGAATATTCTGTTGTTGCTACTCTTAACCTCAACGGCGATTATATCTCCGACGCGCTTGCAGCGATCGTTGGTGGTATTGGTATCGCTCCCGGTGGTAACATCAACTACGTTACAGGTTATGCCATCTTCGAAGCAACACACGGTACCGCACCTAAATATGCCGGCCAGGACAAAGTGAATCCAGGCTCGGTAATTCTTTCTGGTGTGATGATGCTCGAATATATGGGCTGGACGGAAGCTGCTAACCTGATCTACAAAGGTCTTGAAGCTGCTATCGCGTCGAAGAGAGTAACTTATGATTTCCACCGCCTCATGGAAGGAGCAACGCTTCTGAAGTGTTCGGAATTCGGTAAGGAAATTGTGAAAAACATGTAGTTCGAGACTTATGATTTTGAAATTTGAGATTTAAGATTTGAGATTTAAGATTACGGTTTAGGGATTTTTGTACGACGATAGTTGTCGAAGTCCCACTGGCTCTCAATCTCAAATCTCAGATCTCAAATTTTAAATCTTAACTTGTCTTCGTGTTAACCAACCCCGTCGACCACTCCCGGTTACTATCCCTTGATTTTCTTCGGGGACTCATCATGATCCTCCTGGTGCTGGAAAGCACGGGCATCTACTGGCAGCTCATACAGTCTACCGAAGGATCTTCAGCCCACGCCTTCTTTATCCAGTTCGAGCATCATCCGTGGAATGGACTTCGTTTCTGGGATCTCGTTCAACCTGCCTTCATGTTTATGGCAGGAACAGCTCTCGCATACTCGTTGAACAAGCAAACCCTTGAGGGAAAATCATGGTGGCAACAGTTTTTGAAAACTCTGAAGCGCTGTGGCTGGCTTTTCTTCTGGGGAGTGTTGGATTATGCTGTTCGCGATAACGGGCTGTCGTTTGAACTATGGGATGTATTGACCCAACTATCTTTCACAACACTCATAGCGTTTTTGATCTATCGCTGGTCGCCCGCGGCACAGATCGGTTTCAGCATCGGCTTGCTCATACTCACGGAGGCGTTGTACCGTTTCTCGAACATACCGGGCTTCGACCAGCCATTTGTAGATCAGCATAACTTCGGCAATTATATGGATCTTGTTCTGATGAATAAGGTCAATGGAGGAGGCTGGGTTGCAATCAACTGCATTCCTACGGCGTGTCATACAATTTGGGGCGCCCTTGCCGGTAAACTTTTGTTGAGTAACAGAACGCGTCCCGAGAAAATGAATACGCTGGTTATTGCCGCTATCGTTGGTTTGATAACCGGTTATCTTCTCGATATCACTTCGATCACGCCCATCATCAAACGTATTGCAACAAGCTCTTTCGTGCTCGCATCGGCAGGCTGGGTGCTCTTCGCTTTAGTGATATCCTACTGGTGGATCGATATCAAAAATCACCGTAACAACCTGAAGTTCTTCCTCGTGGTGGGAATGAACTCCTTGTTCATCTATCTCTTCATCGAGATCGTTGCCTCGCGATGGTTCAATGGATATATCGGCGCGCTAACACTCAACACGCCGTTTGTGACTTCGCTTGTATTGTTTGCGCTGGAGTGGGGGATGTGTTACTGGCTTTATAAGCAGAGAATATTCTTTAAGGTTTGATGGTGGTTGTTGGTTGCTGGTGATTGGTTATTGGTGTCAATTAAGAGATAACCAGTATCCAACCGTAAGGTCCAATATCTCCCCCTACTCCCTACTTCTTACTCCTGTCTCCTTACTCCTGTCTCCTGTCTACTGTCTCCTGTCTCCTGTCTCCTGTCTCCTGTCTCCTGTCTCCTGTCTACACTTCCAGCATCTTCACGGCAGTAACCGCAGCTTCTTCACCTTTGTTTCCATACTTGCCGCCTGCACGTTCCAATGCCTGTTTCTTATTGAGGACCGTGAGCACGCCGAAGATCACCGGCTTGCCCGTTTTGATATTCACTTCAGTGATACCGTAGGAAACTGCCTGGCATATATAATCGAAGTGCGGGGTTTCTCCCTGTATCACACAGCCAAGACAAATAACAGCGTCAACGTTTTTCTTTTCGGCCGATCTCAAAGCACCAAGAGTGAGTTCGAATGTTCCCGGAACATTAACGCGTTTGATCTTCGTCTTATCGGCGCCAAGATCGATCAGGCCTTTGTAGGCACCGTCATAAAGCGCTTCGGTGATCTCCTCGTTCCATTCGGCAACGACGATCACGAAGTTTTTTTTATCGATTTTGATCTTTGATTTTCCTGAAACGGATCTGAGAATGCCTGCCATGATTATCCGGTTATATTAAAAAAATAAGGGGGCTGACACCCCCTTTTTATTTTACGATGCTGTTTCTAGCCGGGCCTTAAACTTCTTCGCCGTAGTTACTTCCTGCGCATCCCAGAACTCGTTGATAAGACGATCATACGCCGCAATAGCTTTGTCGTTCTGGTTTTGCTTTTCGTATGCCAATGCTTCTTTCAAAAGATAAGCAGGCGTGAAATATTTGTTCGGCTTATAGGTCGATGCCTTGTGGTATGCATCTGCCGCGTTAGAGAAATCATTCTGTTCCATGTAGGCATCTCCAAGCAGGCTGTAAGCTCTTGCTTGTACAAGAAGATCATCCGACTTGAAATCCTTCAGGTAATAAACTGCTAAAGAATACTTACCCTGCTTCAGGCTGATCACGCCGGCGTAGTAGTTAGCCAGGTTCGCCGCAGGCGTCATGCCATACTCGTTGATGATCGTTTCGAAACCCGACACGTTAGCAGTGCCTTTCATTGCGAGGTCAAGACTGTCGGCTTCAAAATATCTTACAGCCTGGAACATTTCCGCCTGAGCAACTTTGTCCTGCTTGTCGACCCACCAGCGGAATCCGAAAAATCCGCCAGCTACGATCACCAGCACGGCAACAATGCCGATGATGATCTTTGGGTTGTTTTCAATCCAATGCTCAACGCCTTCCAGTCTTTCTGCAAGTACTTCTGAGTCCTCAACTACCGATTTGTTTTCTGCCTTCTTTGCCATGTTGGGGGTAACAATTAAAACCCCGAGCTCCCGCCCCAGGCGGATAAAGTTCGGGGTCGCAAAACTATAAATTTGTGGCTACATCACCTAATCTATGATGAAAGGGTAGCCCTCTTCTGCGTAAATGTATTTCAGGGCATCCGACGCGTCTGGGTACTTCGATTCTTCAGCGAATTTTACGCTTTCGTCCACCTGCCCAACGATTTTCTGGTCTATGGCGTCGAGTTCTGCCTCTGTAGCAAATTTCTTATCGAGGATCTTCTTACGAATAACTTCGATCGGGTCGCGCTGCTTGTATTCTTCTACTTCGTCTTTCGTGCGGTACTTCTGGGGATCCGACATCGAGTGGCCCTTATAACGATACGTTCTGAATTCCAGGAAAGTCGGGCCTTCGCCTGCACGCGCGCGTTCTGCAGCCCTTGCTGTTGCATCGTGAACTGCTTCGGGATCCATGCCGTCTACCGGCTCCGCAGGCATATCGTATGCGTCGGCCAGCGTATAAAGCTCAGTTACATTGGAAGTACGTTTCACGGATGTACCCATCGCGTAACCGTTGTTCTCAACTACAAAAATGCAAGGCAGTTTCCAGAGCATCGCGAGGTTCAACGCTTCGTGGAACGCACCCTGGCGAACGGCGCCGTCACCGAAGTAACAGATACACACGTTCTTTGTCTTGTTGTATTTTTCCGCGAAAGCAATGCCTGCTCCAAGAGGTATCTGAGCGCCTACGATACCATGGCCGCCAAGGAAATTTTTCTCCTTATCGAAGATGTGCATCGAGCCGCCATTTCCTTTTGAGCTGCCGGTTTCTTTACCGTAAAGCTCCGCCATGATCGCATTCGGGCTTGTACCAAGCGCCAGCGGGTGTGCGTGGTCGCGGTAAGCTGTAATCCACTTATCGTCTTTCGTGAGCGCCGTTACTGCCCCGGCTGCGCACGCTTCCTGTCCTATATAGAGGTGACAAAAACCACGGATCTTCTGCATTCCGTAGAGCTGACCGCATTTTTCTTCAAATTTTCGCATCAGCTGCATGCTTTCGTACCAAAACATGTACGTTTCTTTCGGGAATGCAGTTTTCTTCTCCGCTTTTTCGGCCTTTCCGTTGGCCTTCGTTGCTGTCGCCATACAAATGTTAATTAGACGCGAAAATAGGCGGAATAGTAAGGAATTTCCAAACGGAGTTATCTGTTAGTTTTGGGCGTTGGAACTCAAGAGAATTAACCTTTTCAATTTCAGGAACTACGAACAGCTTTCCGTCTCGTTCGAAGGTCAGGTGATTTGCCTCCTTGGGAAGAACGGAAGTGGCAAAACGAATCTCCTCGACGCTATTTATTATTTGTCGTTCACAAAAAGCTCGCTCCTGGCATCCGACAGCCAGAACATTAAAAACGGCCAGAATTTTTTTTCGATCAAAGGCACTTTCGTGGATGATCGGGAAGTTCTGTGCTCCTTCCAGGCAGGTCAGAAGAAGACCGTTAAAGAGAATGGAAACGACTATGCCCGTCTTTCCGAGCATATCGGGAAGTATCCGGCTGTGCTGATCGCCCCCAATGACATAGAACTTATCTGGGATGGGGGCGAGGTCCGGAGAAGATTTGTAGATAGCATGATCTCCCAGGTAAACCGTGAGTATCTCGAGAAGCTCATCGCGTATACCGCTCACCTCAAGATGAGAAACTCCTTATTGAAGCGATTTGCTGAAAAAGGAAATGTTGATCACGACCTTTTAGAAAGTTGTGACAGGCAGCTGATCCCTTGCGGGGATTTTATAGCGAAGACGCGCCAGGAATTCCTTGCAACGTTCTCACCTTATTTTCAAAAGCATTACACTTTTCTTTCGGGAAGCCCCTCCGAATCCGTTGCCATCGCTTATCGGTCGGGCACCGATGAAAATTCACTTTCCGACTCTCTTCAAAAAAATCTGAATCGCGATATCATCCTGCAGAGAACGACGACGGGGGTTCATCGCGATGATTTTCTGTTTACGCTCGACGGTTTCGAGTTAAAACGACATGGATCGCAGGGCCAGCAGAAATCTTTTTTGATCGGCTTAAAACTGGCGGAATTCGAGGTGCTCGCGACGCATAAGGGCTTTAAACCACTATTACTGCTCGACGACATTTTTGATAAACTGGACGACGACCGGATCAGCCGTTTGATCGGGCTGGTTGGGAGCGGTACCTTTGGTCAGCTGTTCATCAGCGATGCCCGCCCCGACCGGAGCAATGAATTATTAAATCATGCCGGGATAGAGGCAGAGAAATTTTTGGTAGATAATGGACAAGTCAAAAAACAATAAGGCCAACACTCATCATGTCGGGGATGCAATCCGCGACTTGTTGAAAACATACCAGCTCACGTCAAAATTTGATGAGGCTACGGTGGTGGCTTCGTGGGAAAGGCTTGTGGGCAAACCGATCGCGAAAAGGACTAAAAGGGTGTCTGTCAGAAATAAGGTTCTCTTTGTGGAGCTCGACTCTCCGTCGATGAAAAACGACCTAAATCTTCACAAAAGCCAGATTCTTGCTGTTTTTGAGAAGGAATTTGGCAAGGATGTTATCCGAGAGCTTGTAATAATGTAATAACCGGCTAATTTTGCACTCCCTAATTTTGAAACGATTGCGAAATCGGGCTGAATTAGGCGTTCTTTTGATGTTTAAGTCGTCGGGGAGATACTCAAGCGGCCAACGAGGACAGACTGTAAATCTGTTGACTTATGTCTTCACAGGTTCGAATCCTGTTCTCCCCACAAAATTAAAGCGGGAGTAGCTCATTTGGTAGAGCGATAGCCTTCCAAGCTATAGGTGGCGAGTTCGAGCCTCGTCTCCCGCTCTTGATAAGATGTGCAAAGTGCCGGGTGCAAGGTGCAATGAAATAGAATCAGACCACATTGCACATTGATCTCTGCACATTGCACTGGGTTAGGCCGTTGTAGCTCAGTGGTAGAGCACCTCCTTGGTAAGGAGGAGGTCGTGAGTTCAATCCTCATCAACGGCTCTCACTCACCGAAGCGTCGGCGAAGGTGAGTCTTCATCTACCGTAGCAACGGCTCGGGTGGATCTGGAACGAACGTTTTTTTGAAATTTTGTGTAATAAGAAGTCTTGTGCTGGTGCCTAGCGAACACCATTAATGTACAAGCATCTTGTTATCCACTTGTATGCGCTTCGGCGGAGAAAGTGGAAAACCTATCCGAAAGGCTTAAAATGTTTAGGGTGTAGTACTGGAACTGTTATCAATTTTTACACTTTAACTTTTAAACTTTTAACTGGGATTTTCAAACATGGCTAAGGAAACATTCGATCGTTCGAAACCTCACGTTAACGTTGGTACCATCGGTCACGTCGACCACGGAAAGACCACGTTAACTGCTGCAATCACTCAAGTATTGGCTAAGAAAGGTCTCGCAGCAGTGCGTGACTTCTCGTCAATCGACAACGCTCCTGAAGAAAAAGAGCGTGGTATCACAATTAACACTTCACACGTAGAGTATCAGACTGAAAAGCGTCACTACGCTCACGTAGACTGTCCAGGTCACGCCGACTATGTGAAAAACATGGTTACTGGTGCTGCACAGATGGACGGTGCTATCCTCGTGGTAGCTGCTACTGACGGCCCGATGCCTCAGACCCGCGAGCACATCCTTCTTGCACGTCAGGTAGGTGTTCCTGCTCTCGTTGTGTTCATGAACAAAGTTGACCTTGTTGACGATCCGGAGCTTCTTGATCTCGTTGAGATGGAAGTTCGCGAACTTCTTTCTTCATACCAGTTCCCTGGCGACACTATGCCTGTTATCCGTGGCTCTGCTCTCGGTGGCTTGAATGGCGACGCTAAGTGGGTGGCTAAGATCGAAGAACTGATGACTGCGGTTGACGAGCATATTCCGCTCCCTGTACGCGCTGTAGATAAAGATTTCTTGATGCCTGTTGAAGACGTATTCTCGATCACTGGTCGTGGTACTGTTGCAACTGGTCGTATCGAGCGTGGTGTGATCAAGACTGGTGATCCGGTTCAGATCCTCGGTATGGGTGCAGAAGGTCTTACCTCTACTATCACTGGTGTTGAAATGTTCCGTAAGATCCTCGATAGGGGTGAAGCTGGCGATAACGTTGGTCTCCTCCTCCGTGGTATTGAAAAAGAGCAGATCTGCCGTGGTATGGTTATCTGCAAGCCGAACTCAGTGACTCCTCACGCGAAGTTCAAAGCAGAAGTTTACGTATTGTCTAAAGAAGAAGGTGGTCGTCACACTCCTTTCTTCAACAAATACCGTCCTCAGTTCTATTTCCGTACGACTGACGTTACTGGCGAGGTGAAGCTCCCTGCAGGCGTGGAAATGGTTATGCCTGGCGATAACATCTCTATCGAAGTTGAGTTGATCAACAAGATCGCGATGGAAAAAGGTCTTCGTTTTGCGATCCGCGAAGGCGGTCGTACCGTAGGATCTGGTCAGGTGACTGAAATCCTCGATTAAGCGGGATTTTTAGCGAATTCTGAGGGATTCCTTGATTTTTCAAGGAATCCCTTTTGTTTTCTGCCTTTTTGCCCTACCTTTGCAGTCCTTTTGAATTTGCGGGTGGTGGTGAAAGGTCAAAAGGACTCGTTTTGGGGCCAAAAAACAAAACACACACGGGTGTAGCTCAATTGGTAGAGTAGCGGTCTCCAAAACCGTTGGCTGGGAGTTCGAGTCTCTCCACCCGTGCTTCGTCGACCGTAGCTTTGGCGTAGGTGGACAGTGAATAAAGAGGAAAAGATATAAAGTAGTAGATCAATGAATAAAGTGAAAGACTACATCATGGACTCGATCGACGAGATCCGCAACAAGGTGACCTGGCCTAAGTTCAGCGAACTTCAGAGCAGCGCGATCCTCGTGCTCGTAGCGTCGTTGATCTTTGCTATTGTTATTGGAGCGATCGACATCTCTTTTAAAGAGTTGTTGGCGAGATACTATAAAAACTTTTAATCAGGCGGAATGGGTGAACTGAGATGGTATGTTCTCCGCGTGATCAGCGGCCAGGAAAAAAAGGTAAAATCCTACCTGGAGACTGAAATCGAAAGGTCTAAGCTCACTGAGTTTATTCCCCAGGTGCTCATTCCTTCCGAAAAAGTGTATGAAATGAGAAACGGCAAAAAGCGCGTGAGAGAAAGAAATTTCTTCCCGGGCTATGTCCTGATCTCTGCGGACCTCACAAACGGTGAGGCTTATCATACAGTTAACAATATTCCCGGTGTGATCGGCTTCCTTGGAAACAATGGTTCTACAGCTTCCTCTAAAGAACCAGTGGCTCTCCGCCAATCAGAAGTCAATCGTATTCTCGGTAAGGTCGATGAGATCGACCAGTTCGAGGAGAAGCTGGAGAAACCTTTCATTAAAGGAGAGTCTGTTAAAGTAATGGACGGTCCTTTCAGCGGCTTTACTGGCGCAGTGGAAGAGATATTTGAAGACAAAAAGAAACTGAATGTAATGGTGAAGATCTTCGGTCGTAACACACCGGTGGAGCTTTCTTACATGCAGGTAGAAAAATTAGAGTAAAACGTCATCCCGGTTTTGCCGGGAGCCCTAAAACATAGAATAGCAATTATGGCTAAGGTAGTAACAGGTTATTTGAAACTTCAGGTTAAAGGCGGCGCGGCAAACCCTGCACCTCCAATCGGTCCTGCCCTCGGTTCGAAAGGTTTGAACATCATGGACTTCTGCAAGCAGTTCAATGCAAGAACCCAGGACAAACCCGGCCAGGTATTGCCGGTGCTCATCACCATCTATAACGACAAGTCATTCGACTTCGTGATCAAAACTCCTCCTGCGGCAGTGTTGATCATGGAATCGATCAAGATCCAGAAAGGGTCGAAAGAACCCAACCGTGCTAAAGTCGGTTCTATCTCATGGGATCAGATCAAGAAGATCGCTGAGCTTAAGATGCCCGACCTGAACGCGTTTAAGGTTGAATCTGCGATGAAGATGGTTGCCGGAACAGCACGCAGTATGGGAGTTACCGTAAGCGGAAAAGCTCCCTGGGACAAATAACATCAGTCATTAGACATTGATCATTGATCAGAACAGAATATTGAATTATGGCACGTATATCTAAAAAAAGAAAAGCTGTAATGGCGAAGTACAACGCAGAGAAGGAATACTCTCTCGCTGATGCTTCAGCCCTCCTGAAAGATCTGAGCTTCACGAAGTTCGATTCTTCAGTAGACCTCGACATCCGTCTTGGTATCGACCCCAAGAAGTCAGACCAGATGGTTCGCGGTGTTGTTGCATTGCCACATGGCCTCGGAAAAGTTGTACGTGTATTGGTGCTTTGCACGCCTGACAAAGTTCAGGAGGCTAAAGACGCCGGTGCCGAGTACGTAGGTCTCGATGAGTTTGTAACCAAGATCGAAGGTGGTTGGACGGATATCGATGTGATCATCTGTACTCCTACCGTGATGGCAAAAGTAGGTAAGCTCGGTAAGGTGCTCGGTCCCCGCGGATTGATGCCTAACCCGAAGTCAGGTACCGTTACCCTTGAAGTTGGAAAAGCTGTGAGAGAGGTGAAGGCGGGTAAGGTTGACTTCAAAATTGACAAACAAGGAATTATCCATGCAAGTATTGGTAAGGCTTCTTTCAGCGCAGACAAGATCAAAGACAATGCGACTGAACTTATCAGTATGGTTGCTAAACTGAAGCCTGCATCGGCGAAGGGCACTTATATTCAAAGTATAAGCATCTCATCAACGATGAGCCCAGGTATTCGGGTAGATAAGAGTAGTATTGCTGGTCTGTAATTTAAAAACAAATGACCCGGGAAGAAAAAGCGCAAATCATTGATGAGTTGTCTGAGAAGTTCTCTCAGCACAATCACTACTATGTGACCGACGCTTCAGGTCTGACGGTTGAGCAAATCAATGCTTTCCGCAGACTGTGCTTCAATGCCGGTGTGGAATACAGGGTGTATAAGAACACTTTGATCCGCAAGGCACTTGAAAAAAACGGTGACAAGAACGTAGACGAGATCGCGAAAGCGTTACACGGGTTTTCTGGTGTGATCTTTTCAAAAGAGGCAGGTAATGCCCCTGCGAAAGTGATCAAGGAATACCGCAAGAAGATGGAAGGTAAACCTGCTTTCAAAGCAGCGTCTATCGCTTCAGACCTCTTCGTTGGTGAGGAAAACCTTAACGCATTAAGCGAACTGAAGAGCAAGAACGAGCTCATCGGTGAAATCATCTCTCTGCTCCAGTCTCCTGCCAAGAATGTTCTGTCTGCCCTGTTGAGTGGCAAGCAGACTGTGGCTGGACTCGTAAAGAGCCTGGAAGCACGAGCAAAATAATTGTTGAACCTGAAATTAAACACTTACTAAAATGGCTGACATTAAATCACTTGGCGACCAACTTGTAGAACTCTCTGTTAAAGAAGTAAGCGAACTCGCCTCTTATCTCAAAGAAACATACGGTATCGAACCTGCAGCTGCTGCTGTAGTAGCTGGCCCTGCTGCCGGTGGTGCCGCTGGTGGCGCTGCTGCTGCTGAGAAAACTAACTTCGACGTTATCCTCAAGAACGCAGGCGCGAACAAGCTCCAGATCGTTAAGCTTGTTAAAGAACTCACTGGTCTTGGCTTGAAAGAAGCTAAAGACATGGTTGACGGTGCACCTAAAACTATCAAAGAAGGTCTTCCTAAGACTGAAGCTGAAAATCTCAAGAAGCAACTCGTTGAGGCTGGTGCCGAAGTCGAGTTGAAATAATTCTTGAAGATTCTGACGCTGGGTATCGTCTGAATATAATTTCAGGGCCCCTAATCCGCCTCTGGCGGATTAGGGCTAACCCATTTCTACCCGTTCTGTTTATTATTAGGTGCTAGTCCAGGTAACATTTAAACACAAGTACCCTTGGCAAAGAAGACGACAGCAAACAATAGGATTGATTTCTCGAACATCGAAAAGGTTCTCGATTATCCCGATTTCCTCGACGTTCAACTTCAATCTTTCAGAGACTTCCTTCAAATAGATACGCCGGCTGAAAAACGCCAGAACGAAGGTCTCTATAAAGTATTCGCAGAGAACTTTCCCATCTCCGATTCACGCGAAAATTTCGTGCTCGAATTCGTAGACTATACAATCGATCCTCCGAAATATTCGGTCGACGAATGTATCGACCGCGGACTTACTTTCTCTGTACCGCTCAAGGCCAAACTGCGCCTCACCTGTAACGATGAGGACAATGAGGACTTTGAAACAATCGAGCAGGAAGTATTCCTTGGCAATATCCCGTACATGACGGAGAAAGGTTCGTTTGTGATCAATGGCGCCGAACGCGTTATCGTATCACAACTTCACCGCTCTCCTGGTGTGTTCTTCGCGATGAGCAAGCACACTAACGGTACTAAACTGTATTCAGCAAGGATCATCCCTTTCAAAGGATCCTGGATCGAATTCGCTACCGATGTGAACGCAGTAATGTATGCTTACATCGACCGTAAGAAGAAATTCCCCGTAACCACGTTGCTCCGCGCAATCGGTTATGGCACAGATAAAGATATCCTCGATCTCTTCGGCCTCTCTGAAGAAATCGAAGCAAACAAAAACACACTTAAGAAAAGCGTTGGACGTAAACTCGCTGCCCGTGTTCTCAAGACATGGACTGAAGACTTCGTGGACGAAGATACCGGTGAAGTGGTATCGATCGACCGTAACGAAGTGCTCCTCGAGCGCGACCACGTTATCACAGCAGAAGATGTTGATGTCATCATCGAATCAGGTACGAAGTCTATCATCCTTCACAGGGACGATGTGAACGTAGCCGATTACCTGATCATCTTCAACACCCTCGCAAAAGACAACTCGAACTCTGAAAAAGAAGCGGTTGAGACAATCTACCGTCAACTCCGGAACACTGAAGCGCCAGATGAACAAACTGCCCGCGACATTATCCAGAGCCTCTTCTTCTCTGAGAAACGTTACGACCTCGGCGAAGTAGGCCGCTACAGGATCAACAAGAAACTTGGTCTCGATCTCGGTTACGACCAGCGCGTACTCACTACTCAGGATATCATCCTCATCGTGAAGTACCTCATTGGTCTTATCAACTCTAAAGCCGTTGTCGATGATATCGACCACTTGAGCAACCGTCGTGTTCGCACAGTGGGTGAACAGTTGTATTCACAGTTCGGCGTAGGTCTCGCGCGTATGGCGAGAACTATCAAAGAAAGAATGAACGTTCGCGATAACGAAGACTTCAAGCCTGTTGATCTTATCAACGCGCGCACATTGTCTTCTGTGATCAACTCATTCTTCGGAACGAACCAGTTGTCACAGTTCATGGATCAGACCAATCCTCTGGCGGAGATTACGCACAAGCGTAGGATGTCAGCCCTCGGGCCAGGCGGTCTCTCCCGTGAGCGTGCAGGCTTCGAAGTACGTGACGTACACTACACACACTACGGCCGTCTCTGTACGATCGAAACCCCTGAAGGTCCGAACATCGGTCTTATCTCTTCACTCTGCGTTCACGCAAAAGTGAATAAGATGGGATTCATCGAAACTCCTTACAGGAAAGTGGAAGGTGGAAAGGTGAATCGTAAAGACATCATCTTCCTCACTGCTGAAGAAGAAGACACACACAACATCGCTCAGGCCAACGTTAGGTTGAAGTCTGGTGGTGAGTTCGAAGAAGAAAAAGTGAAGGCCCGTTTTGAAGGTGACTTCCCTGTAGTTGAGCCGAAAGAGATCAAATACATGGACGTTGCTCCGAACCAGATCGTGTCTATCGCCGCTTCGATGATCCCGTTCCTCGAGCACGACGATGCTAACCGCGCCCTCATGGGTTCGAACATGCAACGTCAGGCCGTACCATTGTTGAGGCCTGAAGCTCCAATCGTAGGTACCGGTCTCGAAGGAAAGATCGCTATCGACTCACGCGCACTGATCCTCGCAGAAGGAACCGGTGTTGTTGATTTCGTAGATGCCAAGAAGATCGTTGTGAAGTACGACGTTACTGAAGAACAGCAACTCGTTCGCTTCGACGACGAATTCAAAACATATAGCCTGATCAAGTTCCGCAGAACTAACCAGGACACCTGTATCAACCTCACGCCGCTCGTTAAGAAAGGTGAGAAAGTTGTTGCAGGCCAGCCGCTGGTGCAAGGATATGCAACAGCAAACGGAGAGCTCGCTCTCGGAAGAAACCTTCTCGTTGGTTACATGCCATGGCAGGGTTACAACTTCGAGGATGCGATCGTTATCTCTGAGCGCGTTGTTCGCGACGACGTTTACACTTCGATCCACATCGAAGAGTTTGAACTCGAAGTTCGCGATACGAAGCGTGGCGAAGAAGAACTCACGTCGGAGATCCCGAACGTTAGCGAAGAGGCTGTTAAACACCTCGACGAGAACGGTATCATCCGCGTAGGTGCAGAAGTTAAAGAAGGCGATATCCTCATCGGTAAGATCACTCCTAAAGGAGAAACAGATCCTACTCCTGAAGAGAAACTCCTCCGCGCGATCTTCGGCGACAAGGCCGGCGACGTGAAGGATGCTTCCCTTAAAGCGCCTCCATCATTGAAAGGTGTGGTCATCGACACGAAACTCTTCTCACGCCCTAAGCGCGACAAGGATGTTCGTTCGAAATCCAAGAAAGAGCTCGATTCACTGAAGAGCCGTTACAGCAAGCAACTCACTGAGCTGCGCGCTGAAATGATCAAGAAGCTTACTACACTTCTTACTGGTAAAACCAGCCAGGGTGTGAAGCATAAATTCGGTGATGAGCTGATCAGCAAAGGCGTGAAGTTCTCTGCCAAGGTGATCGAGAGCAATCTCTTCCCCGACAAGAACATCTACCGCGACGAAAGTAACTACAACGTTCCTGAAGAAGTTAACCTGATCTCTGACATCAGCCTCGAAAGCTGGACAACAGATGATCATACAAACGACCTCATCAGTGAAATAGTGAAGAACTACCTCAATAAGAGGAATATCATTGCAGGTGAATTCAAGCGTGAACGTTTCACTCTTGAAGTTGGTGATGAACTCCCTGCAGGTATCGTTCAGCTCGCGAAAGTTTATGTTGCTAAGAAACGTAAACTGAAGGTCGGTGATAAGATGGCCGGACGTCACGGTAACAAAGGTGTGGTTGCAAGGATCGTGCGTGAAGAAGACATGCCGTTCCTTGAAGACGGAACTCCGCTGGATATCTGCCTGAACCCGCTCGGTGTACCATCGCGTATGAACCTCGGTCAGATCTATGAAACAGTATTGGCATGGGCTGGTAAAAAGCTCGGCAGAAAATATGCAACACCAATCTTCGACGGTGCACACCTCGACGACGTGCAGGCAGAATTGAAAGAGGCAGGTCTTCCTGAATACGGTCGTACTTACCTGTACGACGGTCTCACCGGAGCTCGCTTCGATCAGCCTGTAACTGTTGGTATGGCATACATGCTGAAACTTGGTCACCTTGTCGACGATAAAATGCACGCACGTTCTATCGGACCTTACTCGCTCATCACTCAACAGCCATTGGGTGGTAAAGCACAGTTCGGTGGACAGCGTTTTGGAGAAATGGAAGTTTGGGCGATCGAGGCCTTCGGCGCGTCGCACATCCTCCAGGAGATCCTTACTATCAAGTCCGACGACGTGATCGGTCGTGCGAAAGCATATGAATCTATTGTAAAAGGTGAGAACATGAGGAAACCGAATATTCCTGAATCATTCAACGTATTGGTTCACGAATTACGCGGTCTTGCTCTTGAAATCACCATGGACTAACGATAAACGACAGACGAGATGACGAGAAACGAATCGTCACCTCGTCATCGTCAATCGTTTATCGTCCGTCGTTTATCGTCACCTAGTAAAATGAAGTATTAACCTGAAAACAAGCACTATGTCTTTCAGAAAGAATAAAAAGATCAACAACGACTTCTCGAAGATCACCATCAGTCTTGCTTCTCCGGAATCAATCCTGGAGAGTTCACATGGTGAAGTAACGCAGCCGGAAACCATCAACTACCGTACTTATAAGCCGGAGATGGGTGGTCTGTTCTGCGAACGCATCTTTGGTCCTGTAAAGGACTGGGAATGTCATTGTGGAAAGTATAAGAGAATCCGTTATAAAGGCATCATCTGCGATCGTTGCGGTGTAGAGGTTACTGAGAAGAAAGTACGTCGTGAGCGCATGGGCCACATCGAACTGGTTACTCCTGTTGCTCATATCTGGTATTTCCGTTCACTCCCTAATAAGATCGGTTATCTGCTTGGTCTTCCTACCAAGAAGCTCGACCAGATCATCTACTACGAACGCTACGTTGTGATCCAACCTGGTGTTAAAGAAGAAGATGGTGTGAACAGGCTCGACTTCCTCACAGAAGAAGAGTATCTCGATATCATCGATAAGCTTCCACGCGAGAACCAATTGCTCGACGATAACGATCCCAAGAAGTTTATCGCGAAGATGGGTGCTGATGCACTTGAAATGCTGTTGTCTCGTCTCAACCTTAACGAACTCTCTTACGAGCTTCGTCACCAGGCTGCTACCGATACATCACAGCAACGTAAGGCTGAAGCTCTCAAGCGTCTGAAAGTTGTTGAAGCTTTCCGCGATGCCAACACACGCGTTGAAAACCGTCCTGAGTGGATGATCATCAAGATGGTGCCGGTTATTCCTCCGGAACTTCGCCCTCTTGTGCCACTCGATGGTGGTCGCTTCGCTACGTCTGATCTTAACGACCTTTATCGTCGTGTGATCATCCGTAACAACCGTCTCAAGAGACTGATCGATATTAAAGCTCCAGAAGTTATCCTTCGTAACGAGAAGCGTATGCTCCAGGAAGCTGTCGATTCACTCTTCGACAACTCAAGAAAAGTGAACGCCGTGCGTTCAGATGGTAACCGCGCTTTGAAATCCCTCAGCGATATGCTGAAAGGTAAGCAAGGCCGTTTCCGTCAAAACCTCCTCGGTAAACGTGTCGACTATTCAGGTCGTTCGGTTATCGTTGTTGGTCCTGAGTTGAAACTTCATGAGTGCGGTCTTCCTAAAGATATGGCTGCTGAATTGTTTAAACCATTCATCATCCGCAAGCTCATTGAAAGAGGAATTGTAAAGACTGTTAAGTCTGCCAAGAAAATAGTTGATCGTAAAGATCCTGTGGTTTGGGATATCCTTGAAAACGTATTGAAAGGACACCCTGTGCTCCTTAACCGTGCCCCAACGCTGCACCGTTTAGGTATCCAGGCATTCCAGCCCAAACTGATCGAAGGAAAGGCTATCCAGCTTCACCCTCTCGTTTGTACGGCCTTCAACGCCGACTTCGACGGTGACCAGATGGCGGTTCACGTTCCGCTCGGACAGGAAGCGATCCTCGAAGCATCGTTGCTGATGCTCTCTTCGCACAACATCCTCAACCCGTCAAACGGTGCACCTATCACTGTACCTTCTCAGGACATGGTGTTGGGTCTGTACTATCTCACAAAAGGTAAGAAAGGTGAGAAAGGCGAAGGCAAGGTGTTCTATTCAGCTGAAGAAGTGATCATTGCTTACAACGAAGGAAAACTTTCGAAGCACGCGATCATCAAGCTGAAAGTAAACTTAAGAGATAAGAAGTCAGGTGAGATCGTTAAGAAGACGATCGAGACTGTTACCGGTCGTGTGATCTTCAACACAGTTGTTCCTGAAGAAGCAGGTTATGTAGATGAGCTGCTTACCAAGAAAAAACTGCAGACGATCATCGCCGATGTATATAAAACTGCAGGTCTTTCTAAAACCGCAAAATTCCTCGATGATATCAAGGAGATCGGTTTCCAGATGGCTTACCGCGGCGGACTTTCAATCGGATTGAACGATGTGATGGTTCCTGCGCAGAAAGAGAAGCTTGTGGCAAGCGCCCAGGAAGAAGTTGACGCCGTATGGAACAACTACATGATGGGTCTTATCACAGACAACGAACGTTACAACCAGGTTATCGATATCTGGACACGTACGAACACGTTGCTGACGAACGCTCTCATGAAGCAGCTCGAAGAAGACCAGCAAGGTTTCAACTCGATCTACATGATGATGCACTCAGGTGCCCGTGGTTCGAGGGAACAGATCCGTCAGTTGGGTGGTATGCGCGGTTTGATGGCGAAACCTCAGAAGAACCTCGCAGGTTCTGTCGGTTCGATCATCGAGAACCCGATCCTCTCTAACTTTAAAGAAGGTCTCGACGTGTTGGAGTACTTTATCTCTACACACGGTGCTCGTAAAGGTCTTGCCGATACAGCGTTGAAGACAGCCGATGCAGGTTACCTGACTCGTCGTCTCGTTGACGTTGCGCAGGATCTTGTGATCACTGAAGAGGATTGCGGAACACTCCGTGGTCTGAAGGTAACAGCTCTGAAAGACAACGAAGATATCGTAGAGCCATTGAGCGAACGTATCGTTGGTCGCGTAACAGTACACGACATTTACGATCCGGTAACTGAAGAGCTCATCCTCGCTTCGAACGAAAGTATCACCGACGAGCTCGCCAAGAAGATTGAAGAATCATCGATCGAAGAGATTGAGATCCGTTCACTTCTCACTTGCGAATCGAAGATCGGTGGTTGTGCGAAATGCTATGGCCGTAACCTCGCTACCGGTAAAATGGTGCAGGCAGGCGAAGCTGTAGGTGTTATCGCAGCCCAGTCGATCGGTGAACCTGGTACCCAGCTTACACTCCGTACATTCCACGTGGGTGGTGCTGCGTCTAACATTGCAACAGAAGCAAGCATTCATGCGAAGTTCTCAGGTGTTGTTGAATTCGAAGGTATCCGTACCGTAGATACAACAGATAAAGACGGCAACCCTACGAAAGTAGTAATGGGCCGTACCGGTGAGATCAAGATCATGGACGAAGCGAAGACACGCGTGCTTATCAGCAACCACGTGCCTTACGGTGCATTCCTGCTCATTAAGGATGGACAGAAAGTTGAGAAGGGTGATGAACTCTCTAACTGGGATCCATATAACGCGGTTATCCTTTCAGAATTCGACGGTGAGATCGAATACGAAGCGATCATCGAAGGTATCACTTACAAAGAGGAGTCGGACGAACAGACCGGCCACCGTGAGAAAGTGATCACTGAGACCCGTGATAAGACTAAGAACCCGGCGATTGTGGTGAAGGGTAAAACTGACACTAAATCGTATAACATCCCGGTAGGCGCTCACCTTGCAGTTGACCAGGGAGAACAGATCAAAGCCGGCTCGGTGTTGGTGAAGATCCCTCGCGCGGTTGGTAAGTCTCGCGATATCACGGGTGGTCTGCCACGTGTAACTGAATTGTTTGAAGCACGTAACCCGTCGAACCCGGCGGTTGTTAGTGAGATAGATGGTGTTGTAACTTATGGTGGTATCAAACGCGGTAACCGCGAGATATTCATCGAGTCACGCGATGGTGTACAGAAACGTTATCTCGTACCTCTGTCGAAACACATCCTCGTACAGGACAACGACTTCGTGAAAGCCGGTCAGCCTCTGTCTGACGGTGCTATCACTCCTTCGGACATCCTGTCGATCAAAGGACCTACTGCAGTACAGGAATATCTTGTGAATGAAATCCAGGAAGTTTACCGTCTGCAGGGTGTGAAGATCAACGACAAGCACATCGAAGCTATCGTTAGCCAGATGATGCAGAAGGTCGAGATCATTGACTCCGGTGACACAACATTCCTCCAGGGAGAATATGTTGACAAGCTCGAGTTCCGTGAAATCAACGACCAGATCTTAGACAAAAAGGTTGTTACAGATGCTGGTGACTCTGCCAAGCTTAAACTTGGACAGATCGTAACTCCTCGCGAACTCCGCGATGAAAACTCTGCGCTCCGCCGCAAAGACCAGAAGCTTGTTGAAGTACGCGATGCATTGTCAGCGGTTTCAAGACCAACATTGCAAGGTATCACACAGGCGTCGTTGAAGACTGAAAGCTGGTTGTCAGCCGCTTCATTCCAGGAAACGACCAAGGTGTTGAGCGAAGCTGCTATCCGCGGTAAGGCCGACCAACTCATGGGCTTGAAAGAGAACGTGATCGTAGGTCACCTCATCCCTGCAGGTACAGGTCAGCGCAGGTTCAGCGACCTGATCGTAGGCTCCGAAGAGGAATACGACAGCCTTGTGCAGTCTACTTCATCTCCCCGCAAGGAGAGAGAGTTTGCAGATTAATATGAATGACTAATCAAAGGCCGCAGGTTGAAAGATCTGCGGCCTTTTTATTTAAAGACTATGGCTAACGAGAAAGAACAAAAGCAACAGCAACAGCAGATTAACATCGAGTTGACTGAAGAGATCGCAGAAGGTATTTACTCAAACCTTGCAATGATCGCTCACTCGAACAGCGAGTTTGTAATCGACTTCATCCGGTTGATGCCAGGTGTTCCGAAAGCGAAAGTCAAATCGAGAATTGTTATCACTCCTGAGCACGCCAGGAGATTGCTGGCCGCTTTGAAAGATAACATCGAGAAGTACGAAGCAGCATTCGGGGCGATCAAAGCATCGAACGATCTGCCGAAGTTCCCAATGAACTTCGGAGGCACCACGATGGGAGAGGCCTAGCCTTCGAGTCGTTGTCAGAACGTGATTGGTGCTGTTGTCGGACGCTACGGTATTCTTTTCTTAAATTCAGGAATGAAAGTGCTTGCAGTCTCCATAACTGTTTTGATGTTGTTTACATTCCTGGCCTTCCGCTCGTTCGAAAGAAAGGCGGCATATATCCAACCGCGAGACTTCCCGATAACGATGTGTGGATCTGCGTTTCAGGCAGACCTGTTAATGAATGCCCCGGTAGCCCTCATCGATGGTTTGGGCGATCTCCATCATAAGATCTCGACTAACGACAGCCTTGCACAAAAGTACTTCGACCAGGGACTTCGTCTTGTTTATGGATTCAACCACGTTGAAGCACTGAGGGCTTTCAAAGAAGCGGCACGACTCGATCCATCGAGCGCCATGACCTGGTGGGGACAGGCGCTTACGCTTGGTCCGAACATCAATGACTGGAATCCGAAAGATCGTGAAGCGATGGCACTTGAAGCGATAACGCGGGCAAAAGAGCTTGCGATCAGATCGTCACAAAAGGAGAAGGATTTTATTCTTGCAATGGCGGTGCGTTATGATGGCAAACCGCATGATAATCGGGACCAGTTGAACTTCGCTTACCGGGACGCGATGGAAAAGCTGTCGAAGAAATATCCGCAGGATGCCGAAGCTCTTGTGCTCTACGCTGATGCGATCATGACATCAATGCCATGGGATTACTGGAACAAAGATGGTTCGCCGAAGAATCAAACACCTTCAGCGAGGGCCGCTCTTGAACTGGCGATCAAAAAATTTCCTCGTCATCCGGGGGCTCACCATATGTACATTCATTTGGTTGAAGCATCGTCGAAGCCGGGAGACGCCTACAGGAGCGCAGAGTTCCTGGAGACAGCAATGCCTTCGGCGGGTCATATCGTTCACATGCCATCGCATATCTATGCAAGAGTGGGAGAATACCAACGATCAAATAATTCGAACAGGATGGCGATAAAAGCCGACGAAGTTTTTCTTTCACGCAGCGACGACCAGGGCATGTACCGTTCCGGGTATTATCCGCACAACATTGACTTCCTTTATTTCGGCGCGCTGATGACAGGCGAATCTTCGGTGGCAATGAGTGAAGGCAACAAGTTGTCGTTTCATGTTAAAGGTCTTCAGAACACGGTTCCTGCTTATTACGACTACTATACACCTGCTCCAATTATCGCGATGGTGAGATATGGAAAATGGAATGACATCCTTTCACTGCCCTTACCGGATGAAAAATATTATATCACGGCAGCAACACATCACTTCGCAAGGGGTTTGGCTTTCTTACGAATATCGAGAGTCGGGAATGCCGAAGCAGAACTCTCTGCGCTCGAAGCGATCGACAAGCTTGATACACTGAAAACTATTTACGCTTTTTTCAATTCAAATAACCAGATCACAGATGTTGCCACCAAACTTCTGAAAGGCGAGGTTCTGATTGCGCAAAAGAAAACAACCGAAGGACTTCGGCAATTGGAGGCGGCAGTTGCAGCCGAAGACAATCTGCGTTACAACGAACCCTCGGACTGGCGATTGCCTGCCCGGCATTTTCTTGGTGCTGCCTTGCTGGATGCAGGTAAAAAGGATGAAGCCATCAAAGTTTATGACAGGGACCTTGCCATAAATCCTGAGAACGGCTGGTCGTTGAAAGGACTTGTCAACTGCGGAGTCGACGTTTCCAAACGATTTGACAATGCCTGGAGTAAAGCTGATATTGTAATTTCATCGTCCCGGTTCTAAATCACCATCAGTATGGAATATTACAGCGACCTCGTAGATGCCTTGAAAGGATTGAAAGCAAGGGGTTACACGCTCGATTTCAACCTCAAAAAAGACAGGATCGTTACGGCCGACAAGCATTGTCTTCCACACGAATTCGAGGTCGACGAATATCATCGCTTCGAAGGAATGTCGAACCCCGACGACAATAGTATCATTTACGCTATTACGACAGACGATGGGAGGAAGGGAACTCTTATAGCAGCTTACGGCGTTTATGACGATGACGCTTCTAAAGCCCTCATCGAAAAGCTCACAATAAAAGGTCACTAAAAATCAAACTCTCCCAATCATGGACGCCAACATTGGAATTAAACCCGAACATCGCGCTGCAGTAGCGGCATCGCTCAGCAAAATATTAGCAGACGAATTTGTGCTCTCGCTGAAGACGAGACGCGCGCACTGGAACATCGAGGGCATCGACTTTCACGCGAAGCACCTGTTTTTCGAGGGGCAGTATAATGAGCTCGACGAGGTGATCGATACCCTTGCAGAACGCATTCGGGCTGTCGGACATTATGCGCCGGCGACCCTCAGGGAATACCTGAAGCTGACTCACCTTTCTGAAGAGATCCGGGAGAAGAACGACAGCGCTGGTTTTATCAAGGAACTTCTGCGGGACCATGAGAGCATCATTGTCCACATCCGTGAAAATGTGGATGGTTATGTGACGGCTTTCCGGGACGCAGGGAGCAGCGACTTTCTGACCAACCTGCTGGAAATGCACGAAAAGATGGCCTGGATGCTAAGAGCGCACCTGGCGTAACAAGCGGAGACCATATCACCCAAAATGCGGGAGAGATGAATCTGACCCCGGGAAAAGTCGCTTTTGAGACTGGTAATGGGTGGGGACCGGGGGATAACGGAGCGGTTCAGGCTTCAGAAAACCTCGAAAATAAGCTCAAATCGCATAAAAAATCTTTGGGGCACCCCTTTGTAAGCATCCTTTCTTTAGATACCTTTGCAGTCCAAATTTTTAAAAAGGTAAATAAAGAATTTATAAATGCCTACCATTCAGCAACTTGTAAGAAAAGGCAGGAAGAAATTGACGTTCAAGTCGAAGTCTCCCGCTTTGGATTCTTGCCCGCAGCGCAGAGGAGTGTGTACACGTGTGTATACAACTACGCCTAAGAAGCCAAACTCAGCGCTTCGTAAAGTAGCCCGCGTACGCTTGAGCAACAGTAAGGAAGTTAACGCCTACATCCCGGGAGAGGGTCACAACCTCCAGGAGCACTCAATCGTGCTGATCCGTGGTGGCAGGGTAAAGGACCTTCCGGGTGTTCGTTATCACATCATCCGTGGTGCGTTGGATACATCTGGCGTGAATGGTCGTCTTCAGAGCCGTTCTAAGTATGGTGCAAAACGTCCTAAGGCTGGTGCTGCAGCAGCTGCTGCTAAAGGTGCTCCCGCAGCTAAAGGCAAAAAATAATAAGTTAACACGATGAGAAAGTCGAAACCAAAGAAGAGATACTTACTTCCCGATCCCAAGTTCAAGGACACCCTTGTAACCAAGTTCGTGAACTATCTGATGGAACAGGGCAAGAAGAGCGTTGCATACGGAATTTTCTACGATGCTATCGAGCAGGTGGAGAAGAAATCGGGTGGTGAGCCTGGTCTCGAAGTATGGAAGCGCGCTATGAACAACCTGATGCCAGCGGTAGAAGTAAAAAGCCGTCGTGTGGGTGGTGCTACATTCCAGGTACCTGTTGAGATCAGGCCTGAGCGCAGGATCAACCTCAGCATTAAGTGGCTTATCGATTTCTCACGCATGCGCGGAGAGAAGACGATGATGGATAAGCTTGCTGCCGAAATCGTTGCTGCGTCGAAAGGCGAAGGTGCTGCGATGAAGAAGAAAGACGATACACATCGTATGGCAGAAGCGAACAAGGCATTTTCACATTTCAGATTATAACAGAGGCGAACGAGCTAAATGGCCAGAGACCTTAAATACACAAGAAATATCGGTATTGCTGCCCACATCGATGCGGGTAAGACAACTACGACCGAACGTATCCTTTACTACGCTGGTGTGAACCACAAGATTGGTGAAGTGCACGACGGTGCAGCAACGATGGACTGGATGGAGCAGGAGCAGGAGCGTGGTATCACCATCACTTCAGCTGCTACTACCGTAAACTGGAACTATCGCGGCAACAAATACCACATCAACATCATCGATACACCTGGTCACGTGGACTTTACCGTTGAGGTAAACCGCTCGCTCCGTGTATTGGATGGCCTCGTTTTCCTTTTCAGCGCGGTTGATGGCGTTGAACCCCAGTCAGAAACAAACTGGCGCCTTGCCGACAACTATAAAGTTGCACGTATCGGTTTCGTTAATAAGATGGACCGTTCAGGTGCCGACTTCCTCGGTGTTTGCCAGCAGGTGAAAGATAAATTAGGCAGCAAAGCAGTTCCGCTTCAGTTGCCCATCGGCGCCGAAGATAACTTCAAAGGTGTTGTTGACCTCGTAAACAACCGTGGTATCGTTTGGAACGAAGAGGACAAGGGTATGACTTTCACAGAAGTTCCAATCCCTGCCGACATGGTTGAAGAAGCTCACGAATGGAGGGAGAAACTTCTCGAAGCTGTTGCTGAATACGACGAATCGTTGTTGGAGAAATTCTTCAACGATCCGAATACGATCTCGGAAACAGAGATCCTCACAGCCCTCCGTAAGGCCGTTATCGACATGAAGATCGTTCCTATGGTGTGCGGATCTTCATTCAAGAACAAAGGCGTTCAAACGATGCTCGACTATGTGATGGAAATCCTTCCTTCACCACTCGACAAAGACGTGATCATTGGTAAGGATCCTGATACTGAAGCCGAAGTTGAGATCCGTCCCGATGAGAAGGAACCGTTCGTAGCTCTTGCATTCAAGATCGCTACCGATCCCTTCGTAGGCCGTCTATGTTTCATCCGTGCTTATTCTGGCAAGCTCGATTCAGGTTCTTATGTTCAGAACACACGTTCAGGAAGCAAAGAGCGTATCTCGCGTATCTTCCAGATGCACGCTAACAAGCAAAATGCAATCGACTCTCTCGCAGCCGGTGATATCGGTGCGGTAGTTGGTTTCAAGGATATTAAGACCGGTGATACACTTTGCGATGAGAAGCGCCTTGTGCAGCTCGAATCAATGGTGTTCCCTGAGCCCGTTATCGGCTATGCTATCGAGCCTAAGAAACAGGCCGATGCAGATAAGCTCGGTATGGCTATCGCGAAATTGGTTGAGGAAGATCCTACACTCCGCGTGAATACAGACCACGAAACTGGTCAGACTATCCTCCGCGGTATGGGTGAACTTCACCTTGAGATCATCATCGACCGTATGCGTCGTGAGTTCAAGGTTGAGATCAACCAGGGTGCTCCCCAGGTTGCTTACAAAGAAGCGATCACCAAGTCGATCGAACATAAAGAAGTTTATAAGAAGCAGACAGGTGGTAAGGGTAAGTTCGCGGATATCGTATTCGAGATCGGACCACGCGACGATGGCAAAGAAGGTTTCTTGTTTGAGAACGATATCGTTGGTGGTGTTATTCCTCGTGAATTCATCCCTGCAGTAAGTAAAGGTTTCGAACAAGCTATGGTTAACGGACCACTTGCCGGTTATCCTCTCGATAACATGAAGGTTCGTCTGTTCCACGGTTCGTACCACGATGTCGATTCAGATGCATTGTCGTTTGAAATGGCCGCTCGTCTCGGCTTCAAGGAAGCTGCATCTAAGTGCGCTCCACAGTTGCTCGAGCCTATCATGGGCGTTGAAGTTATCACTCCTGACGAATACACAGGTTCTGTAACAGGTGACCTGAACAGACGCCGTGGTGTGATGAAGGGTATGGATACCCGTAACAACGCACAGGTTATCAAGGCTGACGTACCTCTGAAAGAGTTGTTCGGTTACATCACCGACCTTCGTACACTCACTTCGGGACGTGCTTCGGCAACATTAACATTCTCGCATTATTCACCGGTTCCTAAAAACCTCGCCGATAAAGTTATCGAAGAGCTTAAAGGCGCTGTAGCTAAATAATTGAACTATGAACCAGAAAATCAGAATCAAACTCAAGTCTTACGATCACAACCTGGTTGATAAGTCATCTGAGAAAATCGTTAGAGCTGTTAAGGCTACAGGTGCCGTTGTTAGCGGACCTATTCCGTTGCCAACTGAGCGTGAGAAATTCACGGTACTTCGTTCACCACACGTGAACAAGAAGTCACGCGAGCAGTTCCAGCTTTGCACTTATAAGCGCCTGGTAGATATCTATTCGAACTCTGCCAAGACTGTAGATGCTTTGATGAAGCTCGAACTCCCTAGTGGTGTTGATGTAGAGATCAAGGTGTAGTACCTCATAAGAAGCTATTTTGTGAAAAGCCTTCTGCCAACCGGTGGGAGGTTTTTTTTTGTCTATTGAAAGGCATCACCCTACCTTCCGCTGTTCGATCTTCGGCGTTCAGCTGTTCTGCTGTTTGTGGGTATTCCTGTATCCGCAGAATTGAACCGCAGAAATATCGATCAATAGAATAGCGGATATCGAACCAGGGTTTAGTAGGCCCTCACCAATTTCCCCTCCATGTAATTCGCATAGCTCTTATTGGCCACCTTGGTGCCCCCAGGCGTAGGGAAATCGCCAGTGAAATACCAGTCACCCGAGTGATTAGGGATTGCCTTATGGAGATTGTCGATCGTTTGGAACACCACCTGGAGCTCTGCCTTCATATCGGAAGGACGAACAATGTCGGTGATCTTCTCTGATATCTCCTCATAAGTATACTGATCGTAAAGACGCTTAACGTAGTTGATCGGATTCTCATCGTTCGCAGCATTTACGCATTGCTCATAAACTTCGCCCAGGAGGAAATCTTTACCCTGCTCCTTCAGCAACTGAACAACAGCGCGGAACGCAACGAACTCGCCCATCTTGCTCATATCGATGCCGTAGCAATCGGGGAAGCGGATCTGTGGCGCCGATGAGACAACCACGATACGTTTTGGCTGAAGCCTGTCGAGCATGCGAAGGATACTCTTCTCGAGTGTAGTTCCACGAACGATAGAGTCGTCGATAACAACGAGTGTGTCTTTGCCTTTATTCACGACCTCGTATGTAGTATCGTAAACGTGCGATACCATTTCATCGCGGTGATTGTCGTCGGCAATGAATGTGCGGAGCTTAACGTCTTTCAACACGATCTTTTCGACACGTGGACGGAAGCTGAGAATTTCTTCGAGTGAATCGACGGTTGGTTTACCATCGACGATGATCTCTTTTTGCTTCGAGATCAGATAATCCTCGATACCGGCCATCATTCCAAGGAATGCGGTTTCGGCGGTATTAGGGATGAACGAGAATACGGTGTTCCTAAGATCGAAGTTGATTGCCTTGAGGATCTGTGGAACAAGCAAACGTCCGAGCTGCTTGCGTTCCTGGTAGATCTCCGGGTCGGTGCCGCGGGAGAAATAGATACGCTCGAAGCTGCATGACTTTTTCTCCAGAGGTTTGATGATCTGGTATTGACCGAAGCCTCCATTTTTATTGATGATAAGCGCGTGGCCCGGTTTGATCTCTTCGATCTGGGCGTAGTCAATATTGAATGCTGTTTTGATCGCGGGCTTCTCGGAAGCAACCACAACGATCTCTTCGTCGGCATAATAGTAAGCGGGACGAATACCGGCGGGGTCGCGGACAACGAATGCGGAGCCTGCGCCTGTGAGACCGGCCATTGTGTAGCCGCCATCGAAATCTTTGCATGCCCGCTGGAGCACACGCTGGATGTCGATCTTATTTTCGATGATCTCCGAAATTTCGGCGTTGGTATACTCGTCTTTATATTTCTCGAAAGTCGCCTGCACTTCGTCGTCGAGGAAATGGCCGATCTTTTCCATTACCGTAACGGTGTCTACCTTTTCTTTCGGGTGCTGACCGAGGTCGACCAGTACATTGAAGAGCTCGTCTACGTTGGTCATGTTGAAGTTACCGGCCATTACGAGGTTACGGCTTCTCCAGTTATTTTGTCTTAAGAAAGGGTGAACGTTCTCGATGTTGTTAATCCCATGGGTTCCGTAGCGGAGGTGTCCGAGCCAGAGCTCGCCCATGAAGGCCACGTGTTCCTTGAGCCACTGCTCGTCGCGAAATTTCTCTTTACCCTCTTTCTGTGCGTTTTTGTATTTCTTACCGATCTTCTTGAAGAGATGTGCGACCGGTGATGTTTTTATTGATCTGTACCGGCTGATGTAGCGGTAGCCGGGTTTTTGGTCGATTTTGATGTTGGCGATACCTGCGCCGTCCTGTCCCCTGTTCGATTGTTTCTCCATGAGGATGTACATCTTGTTCATGGCGTACGTGGGGCCGTACTTTTCGATGTAATAAGAGAGAGGTTTGCGCAGGCGAATTAGTGCAATACCACATTCATGCAGGATCTGATCGCTCATCGGTGGTTGTTAAGCCTCAAAGTTAGCAATTACCATCTAATAACTCAGCCCGTCTGCAATGCCAGGAGCGATGAAGAGGGTGAGCAGTATAGCAACCAAAATAAAGAGCAAAAGATTTGTTGGAAGGGAGATTTTTAACTCCGGATTTTCCCCGGGACGGCGAAAAAACATGTAGAACGGGATTTTCAGGTAGAAAAACAGGGACGCTGCCGTGGCCACCAATCCAGTGACAAAAAGGGCCAGGAAAACGGGGTTCCCGCCGGCGCTGTATGCCTTCCAAACCCCCGTAAAAACGAACAGTTTGCCCATAAACCCTGCAACGGGAGGAAGTCCGACCAGCGAAACAAGCGCGAGGGTGCCGGTAATGGCCGTGATCGGGTTCGTATAGCCCATGCCCGAGAAATCGGTAAAAGCAGTCTTGTCTTTTGTCCCGATAGTAATGAAAACTGCAAAGTTCATCGTGGCGAATACGATCGCATAAAAGATCAGTGCGTCGATGGCATTTACGGAAATGGCGGCAAGCATGATTCCCGCCTGGGCAACCGACGAATAAGCCATCATCCTTTTCGCATCCGTTTGCGAGAGGGCAGCCAGTGTGCCTATGATCATTGAAAGTATCGCTGCTGCTGCAATAACGTCGCTCACATCAATAGACTGCGCGAGATTTATGATGGCGCCCAGGGCCGCTAGTTTCGGCACCACGGAGAAATAGGCAACGATGGGAGCAGGGGTGGCCTGGTAAACATCGGGAGCCCAGAGGTGGAATGGCGCGGCCGTGGTCTTGAAAAGAAAACCGGCAAGCATCATGAGAACGCCGATGGTCAACAGGTGTGAACCTTCTTCGCCACGTTCAAACGCGGGAATACCAGTGACGCCGTACCAGTAGGTCATTCCGAAGATCATAATCGCTGTGGCGATCGATCCGTAGATGAAAAATTTCCAGGCGGCTTCCGCGCGACCCTTTTCAGGATCGAGACCAGCCGTGAGAATATATGAGGAGACAGAAATGACTTCAAAAGAAAGGATGATCGTAATGAAGCTTACAGACTTCGTAAGAATGAAAGCGCCGGTCAGAAGAAAAAGAATGAATAGATAATATTCCATTCTATGATGCCTCCCCGAGATGAGAATGGTGATGACCGCTGCGACACTCATGATGACGGGGAAAATATGAGTTGCAACCAGGCTCAACTGCACGATAATCCCGATGATGGCGACGTAAAAGGACCAGCTTTTGGAAAATTTGAAAAGAGAGAAGAAGATCATCACTATTGCGGCGATGGTCAGGATGATCTCTGGTATATACAAGGTGGCAATGCCAATGATTCGATCGAAGTTTATCGGTGTCATTGGTTATCGAACTTTAAAAATTAAGACCTTTGATAAGGTCGACTATCTGCATACTGAATGGATCAATATACCGGATCAGCAATTGCGGAAAAATTCCGAGAACAATAATGAGTATGCTTAATGGTATCAACATCAGCTTTTCTCTGGCGTTGATGTCGTCGAGGACATATTCGCCTTTCACGGCGTACGGTCCAAAGAACATCCTTTGGATCGTCCACAGGCAATAGCCTGCTGCTAATATCAAACCCATTACGGAAGTAGCCGCGATCCAAACGGGGATGCGCTGAGAAGAGAATGCTCCCAGGAACACCATTACTTCCCCGACGAAGCCACTGAGACCAGGAAGTCCAAGTGTGGCGAAAAACGCAACGAGTACGAAGGTTGTATAAACAGGCATCCTGGAGGCGAGGCCCGAATAGTTTGATATTGTACGGTCGTGTGCGCGATCGTAGATAACTCCCGCGATGAGGAACAACATTGCCGATATCAGGCCGTGGCTGCTCATCTGGAAGATAGCCCCGGTAACGCCTTCGATTGTTCCTGAAGCAAGTCCCAGCAACACGAATCCCATATGTGAGACGGAAGAGTAGGCGATAAGACGCTTGAAGTCTTTGGAGGCGAGCGCATTCATTGCGCCATATACGATCGAAAGCATTCCGAGAACCGCTACTAATATGCTCATGGCAAATGCGCCATCCGGGAATATCGGATAGGCAACGCGAAGCAATCCGTAGCCACCGATCTTCAGCAAAAGTGCTGCGAGTATAACCGAGATTGGTGTGGAGGCTTCAACGTGTGCATCCGGTAGCCACGTATGAAGGGGAACCATCGGCAATTTGATGCCGAAGCCGATCAATAGTAAGAGGAATGCCCAGTTGCGTGCAGGCCATCCCAGGATCATTACAGGTGTTTGAACGGAGAAGATCGATGCCGGGGAGCTCGTATAAAGATCTGGCAACGCGAAAGAACCGGCGGAAATGTAAAGTCCGATGATGACGAGCAGAATAAAAATGGATCCTAACAAAGTGTAAAGGAAGAATTTGATCGAAGCATATTCCCTGTTTGGCCCGCCCCAGATACCAATGAGGAAATACATGGGCAATAGCATGAATTCAAAAAAGAGATAGAACAACAGCAGATCCAAAGCACAAAAGCTTCCGATAACGGCTCCGTTCAGGATCAACAGCAACGCAAAATATCCTTTGGACCGATCGGTCACATTCCACGAAGAAATTACTGCGATCAATAAGATTAAAACAGAAAGGGCAACCAGTGGGAAACTCAGACCGTCGAGTGCAATAAAGTATTCTGCTTTGAGACCGATGCTCAGATCGATCCAGGGCACACGTTCTGTTAACTGCAGACCTGGAGCCGCGTTGAACTGGTTAATGATCATCAATAAGATCAAAACCTGCACGAGGCTTACGCCCAACGCTATCCAACGATAGTAGGTTTTGAATGCCGGTGGCAACGTCAACAACACCAGTGCTGCCGCAACGGGAAGAAAGATGAGGAAGGTGAGCAGGTGTTGTGCCATCATTTGAACAACCAAAATATGAAAATAATGAGCGCAATGGCAGACCAGGTGAGGTATGATTGCACACGACCACCCGTGCCGCCTCGCAAAAGATTGCCGGTTGCCCGGCTGATCCATGCTACCGCAGATACCGATCCGTCGACAATATAGCGGTCGAAATAACCTGAAGTCTTCGCGATGATTACCTGGGTGTAAACGAATCCATGCACAATACCGTCGATTACATGGCTATCGACTTTTGAAAGAGATGACGACAGACGAAGGAACGAGGTGACGAACAGCTTATCGTAAATACGATCTAATGAGAAGGATTCATGGAACTCTGCTTTGTGATAGGTAAATAAGAACCATGCGAGACCCAGTGAGATCAATAGCCAAACAACAGAAACAGCGGCGATGATCCCGCTTTTTGGATGAAGGGCATGAAACGGCTGCGTATCGATCCACTGAAGGAACATCCCGGGACCTGCTATATTCAAAGAAAAGAATATCCACAAAGAAAGTACGGCAAGCAGCGATACCGGCCACTGCATAACCGGCGGAGTTGGAGAAAGATCGGCTATAGAAGTCTGACGGGTTCCGAAGAAGACGCTCACGAACAAACGGTAGCTGTACAATACCGTGAGCATCGTCGAGATGAAGAATGTGATCACGTAAGTCCACAAGAGTAAATTACCTGTCTCCCTCGCCCGGTGGATCATTGGAACAATGATCATCTCTTTTGAAATGAAACCGGAGAACAATGGAAGTCCGCAAAGCGCTGCCAGGGCAATGCCTGTGGCAATGAATAATTTTGGGCGCTCTTTGTTAAACCCGCCCATATTGCGAATGTCCTGCGGATCGAAATCTTTTTCGTGTGCAACGTGATACAGACTGTGAATGAGTGCGCCCGCTGCGAGGAACAAGCATGCCTTGAATAAGGCGTGCGCGAGAAGATGAACGAAGGCGCCGTCTTCGCTTCCAGCGCCGATAGCGAGCATCATCAATCCGAGTTGAGAAATGGTTGAGTATGCAAGGATCTTTTTGAGATCGAATTTCTGTAAAGCTATCCAGCCCCCGTATAATGCGGTGATGGCTCCCGTGATGGCAATAACTGTTGAAACTTCCGGTGTTAAAATGAAAGGCATCCTCAGTAAAAGGTAGACACCGGCCGCCACCATCGTTGCTGCGTGAATTAATGCCGAAACGGGCGTAGGGCCCTCCATGGCATCGGGAAGCCACGTGAGCAATGGAAACTGTGCCGACTTACCGACTACGCCACCGAAGATGCAAATGCCTGCGGCGACCGGAAGGTGTGTCTGGCCGATGATGCTTATATCGAGCGAGTTTGCGGAAGCGAAGCTCAATGCAATGCCAATGATGAAGAGCGCGTCCCCCACTCGATTGAATATAAATGCCTTTGTGGCTGCGGCTCCGGCAAGTGAACGGTTACGCCAATGACCGATGAGCAGATAAGAGGAGAAACCGACAAGTTCCCAGAAACAGAAGAGCACCAAAAGATTTCCTGATATTACCAGGCCCAACATCGAGAAGGTGAAGAATCCCAGCGACGCGAAATATCTTCCCCCGTGATGATCGTCGGCCATAAAACCAACGGAGTATAGATGAACGAGGAACGAGATGAGAATAACCATCGATAGCATCGGTAACGATAACTGATCGCTGGTGATGATGATGTCGTTGGTCCAGGAACCGACAGTAAACCATGATAACCTCAATTCGGCTTGTGATTGCCAGCCTTTGGCGTACAACACAGCTGCGGCGATCACAGACACGAACATGAGCAGCGTTCCAACGATCGGGGAAAGCCACATGAAGCGTTTTGGGATCAGCAAACATAAAACACACGACACCAGGGGCATTGCCAGCGCGAGCAGCATGAAGGTAGTGATGGTTGTGTCGTGGGCTGAATTCAATTCTGTTCTTTTAGATCGCTGATCTGATCGGGCGAAGAGGTTTTATAAAAATGAAATACACGCAGTACCAGTGCTATTCCAACGGCGGCTTCACAAACTGCAACAACGATAATGAACAACATGAAGAATTGGGCGTTGACGTCGTCCGGGTATAGTCCGTTGAATGCGATCAGGTTCACGTTCGCGGCATTCAGCATCAACTCGATACCGATCAGCATCATGATAAGATTACGGCGTGTGGTCACTACCATCAACCCCACGCAAAAAAGGAAGGCACCGAGGTATAGAGCTGCTTCTGATGTATTGATGCTCATGCTAACTTTTCTTGAGGTTAGTGGCAGCCACTATAGCGCCGACCAGGCTTACCAGCAACAATATTCCCGCAAGCTCAAAGTCGACCAGGTAGTCTGTTACCAATGTGGTGCCGATCTGCTCCGGTGAGAGACGTTGAGGATATGTGGTTGCACCGATCGTGCCGAGTGAATAGATCAATATTGATATCAGAACTATTCCAACGAGAGACGACGTGACGAGGTGAAGAGGTGAGGAGGTGACGAAGCCTGGCGTTCTGTTCGTCAGCATTATTCCGAAAATTATGAGCAACAAAACTCCGCCGGCATAAACAAGGATCTGTACAACTGCGAGGAACTCTGCATTGAATGTCACGAAGATCCCTGCGATGCATAGAAGACAAATGATCAGCGACAGTGCCGCATGAAATGCTTCTTTCATGAAAAGGATTGCTGCAGCAGAGATGCCTGCCAAAATCACAAGTATATATGTGATCATTCTTTAGGTGGAGAAGGCGGTTTCATCTTTGGCCTGAATACGGGCTTGGCACCGGTAGCAGGAGGAGGCGTTGGAGCCGTCGCGTCGGTGGCCGTCTCCGCTTTCTTGATGGGCGGTAATGCCGCCTTCGTTTTCATATGAACGTCCCACTCATTCTTCTTTATCGCTATCTCGTCCTGGCTCAGGTTTGCAAAAGGAAAGTTATGCTCGCGTATATCCAGTACGCTGAAATCGTACTCTTTGGTCATCGTTAAACACTCTGTCGGACATACCGTTGTACACAGTCCGCAGAAACAGCATTTACCCATGTCGATATCGAACTTCGCCGCATAGATCCGCTTCGACGTGCCATCGGATGTTTTACCAAATTCTTCGGGCGAACGGATAGGTTCGATCGTGATGCAATTAACCGGGCAGATCTTCGCACACTTGTCGCATACGATACAGTCGTCCATTTCATTGTACAACTTGTAACGCCCATTGTCAGGCACCGGGATCGTCTCGTGCGGAAACTGGATGGTGGTGATGCCCACCTGATTCTGGAAATAGCCGGGACTTGAAATGTCGACCGACTTTTTACTTCTGCGGGCATGGAGAATATGCCTTCCGGTAAGTCTTAAACCTAAAAGAAGGGTTGAAAAGGAACTCGCGATATTGCTCCAATACGCCATTAGAGCAAAAATAGTGAATGAAGATGAGTAATGTCTAGTGAGTAATGGCCGATGAATTACGGTTTCTTGAGAGTAAAGTAGAATGTTGAGCCCTTGCCCACTTCACTTTCTATCCAGATCTGCCCGCCGTTACGTTCAACGAACTCCTTACACAGGATAAGACCCAGTCCCGTTCCCTTTTCGTTGGCGGTTCCGCGAGTGCTGTAGCCGGTGGTTTTTTCGAAGAGTATTTTTTGGACTTCCGGGGTTATACCTACACCATTGTCGCTTACCGCAACCTCGATGAAAGCACCTTTCTCGCGGGCAGCAACGGATATTAATCCGCCAACTTCCGTGAACTTAATGGCGTTGAGGATCAGGTTTCGGAACACCAGGTTCACCATGTTGGTATCGGCTTTCGCAAAAGTGCCGGGCACGATAAGATTCTTCATTTCGAGGCTCTTTGTCTGCGTTGCCGCGAACAGCTTGAAGTTCTCATCCACCATGTTGTACAGATCCACTTTGTCTTCATGGATCTTAAGCTTATCCATCTGCAACAGCGTCCAGTCGAGGAGGTTGTTGATCAGTGTCTTCGTGTGATTGAACTGAACGCGAAGCTCTTTCGTGATCTGCTTGAATTCTTCGGCGTCGAGCTGCTTTCTTTCGGCCAGGTCGAGAATACCGGCAAGGGCATTCATAGGCGAACGAAGATCGTGTGAGATGATCGAGAAGAATTTATCCTTCACCTGGTTCAGCTGCTCCAGTTCAACGCTCCTTTTCTTGATCTCTGCCTGGTGATCCATCAAAAGCCTGTTAATACGTATACGACGACGGCCACTCCGGTAGATCGAGAAAAGCAACACGGCAGTGAGTGCCATCACGACAATAAGAATGTTGAAGAAGAAATCCTTTCGTTTGAGGTAGATCTCCGTTTCCTCCTTCGATTTTGTGAGGAGGGCGATCTCGCTGTCTTTGGTCTCTGTTGCAAAACGAAGCTGGCTCTGATATAATTTCTGAACCATATCCTGGCTCACGATACTGTCTTCGAGAGACTTGTGAAGTTTGTAATAATGAAGTGCATTTTTGAAATCACCTCTTTTCTCTGCAAGGTCAGAGAGCTGCCGGTAGCTGTCGGTTTCAAGCTTGTGAGCGTTCAATGTTCTCGCGGCCTCAGACGCTTTCAACAACAATGCTTCAGCTTCTTTGAATTTTCCCTGGGCCAGGTACACTTTGCTTTTACCGAGATTGGTTTCGGCCACACCGAATTCATTGTCATATCTTTTCTGCTGTGCATATGCCGAATCGTAGTACATGATTGCGTTATCGTACTCGCCGATCTTCTCGGATAAAATTGCAAAATGTACGAGCACCCTGGTCTCGATGATCACAAGATCCCTTTCGATGATCACTTTCATCGCTTCGGTCAAAAGCTTCCGTGCCTCATCATAATTTCCCTGGCGGATATATACGTCTGCTTTCTCGTCGAGATTGTAAGCCAGGCCGTCCATGTCGTGAATCGCGTCGCCGATCTTCCTTGCGATTTCGAAATGCTGAAGGGCGATGTCGTACTGACCGAGTTCTTTGAAAACTGTGCCCACATTATGCAGCGATTTCACCATGCGAAGTGAATCGTGAATTGCAGAGGCGATCTTATGCGACTGGGTAAAATAATAGTAAGCTTCGTCGTAACGACCGAGATCGTGGTAATCGTTGCCTATAAAATTCAATACTGCGCCGATAGCAGCGCTGTCTTTTTGTTCAACAACGAGTGCGAGGTTTGTGTTATCATATTTCAAAGCCGTGCTGTAGTCTCCTGAAAGCGCCGCAAGCAATGAAAGCTGGCTGTAAGCTTCAAAGCTCAAATGAGCGAGGTTCTTCTCCGAAGCGAGCTTTGCGGCAGCGTCGGCATTGGAGACCGCTTTCTCGTGGTTCACGTATTGATAGGCGGCGGACAAGTCGATGAGCGCCCGCACCTTCGCAGAATCCGAAGAAGCATTTTCCACTTTCAATTCCAGGTCGTTGATCTCATTGACGTGATCCGCCTGGGAAAAAGCAGATGCTGCAATGAGCATCAGCAGGTATGTAAATGATTGTGTACGCAATTTTAAGAAAGCCATAGTTTCCAAAATCCGGTAATGATGATAAGCATCAGCCCCGCCGGGGTTAAATATTTCCAGCTCAGGTTCATCAGTTGATCGATGCGAACCCGGGGATACGTCCATCTTACCCAGATCTGTATAATAGTTAGAATGATAGTTTTTGTTACGAGCCAAACAATGCCCCACACAGAACCCGTTGTGAGTGCAGCAAGTTCAAAAGATCCGATATTTGGCAACGGCGTGTTCCAGCTTCCGAAGAAGAGAACGGCTCCAAGCATACTTACGAGCAACATCATCGCATATTCGGCAAGCATTACGATAGCGAAACGGAAACCCGAATACTCGGTATGATACCCGGCAATCAATTCCGACTCTGCTTCGGGAAGATCGAACGGTGCACGATTGCTTTCAGCCAGAGATGATATGAAGAATATGATGAATGCTATGAAAAGGAACGGCATCTGTACAACATTCCAGCCAACGATACCAAGATCGCTTGCCTGTGCCATCGATATTTTCTGAAGGTCGAGTGTATTGTTGAACATAGCCACGCAGAGTACCGATAATGTCAATGGAACTTCATACGACACGATCTGCGCAACGGCGCGAAAGGCGCCGAGGCTGCTGTATTTGTTTCCCGAACTCCAGCCGGCCACAATAATACCGATCACATCGAGACTGACTATAGCAAGCAAGAAGAATACGCCTGTCTGTAATTCAGCGCCGGTCCACGTAGGGCTCAAGGGTATCACGGAAAAACCTGCGAAGATCACGATGAAGATCAGGATAGGGGCTGCTTTAAACAATATACGATCTGCGGCGGCCGGAACGATGTCTTCTTTTTGCAAGAGCTTTAAAAGGTCGGCGATCGTCTGGAGCAGTCCATAGTACCCGACTTCCATAGGGCCCAATCGGTCCTGCATGAATGCCGAGATCTTACGCTCTGCATAAACCACCATGATCAGGTAGAAGATGAGAAAGGGCAGTATGAATAGTAAGGTAGACATATAAGAACCCCCTAAAATCGCTAATAGCTGTAAATCAAAATGTTAAAAAGGGTAACAAAACCTACGTGCCAAATATGACCCTAATTCCAGAGCGGGTGCTTCTCGAGCTTCACTGTCTCATCGAAAAAGATCCGGGTTGCAGCCTCAAACGCTTCAGTGTAGTCCGAAACATAAAAATGACGCTGGCCCGCCCAGCTGGTCCCGATTTCATTCAACAGGTCCGCAGATTCTAAATATTGCTTAAGCGCCTCGGCTACCACCACCGATGAATCGAGGACTATCATTTTGTCCTGGTAGTACCCGAGGATCTCCTGCCTTATTAACGGATAATGCGTGCAGGCCAGTATAAGGGCCTCAATTCCCTCCAGGGCGGGGTCGGCCAGGTACTGGGCAATGATCTCGTGGCTGATCTGGTTATTGAAAAACCCCTCTTCGATCATGGGGGCCAGAAGGGGGGTTGCTAGGGTCTTCAGCTCGATCCCGGCGCGGGCCTCATCGATCTTGCGGGCGTAAATCCCCGACTGCACGGTCCTCTTGGTACCTATCAGGCCGATTTTCCGGTTGGGAAACTCCCTCACCACGGCCTCGACCATCGGGTCGATAACATTAATAATATGTGCGTCTTTCCTTACATACTCCCGCAGGAGCTCGTAGGCGGCAGAACTGGCCGAATTGCAGGCGATAACGATAACCTTACAGCCTTTTTTGAGGAGGACATCAGCAATTTTGATGGAATATGCCTGGATTGCGGCTTCAGACTTGTCGCCGTAAGGGAGGTGGGCAGTGTCTCCAAAGTAGACCAGGTCTTCGTTGGGAAGGAGTTGACGAATAGCATGAGCTACCGTCAACCCTCCAATGCCGCTATCGAATATGCCAATAGGTCTTTCTTTCATGCCCGCCATTTGGGCAAAAATAGAACCTATTTAACGTTAGATGAAAACTTAGCTAACACTACTTCGCGTACTTCGCGGTGACGGCAGTAGTTGCAGCGGTAGTGTTTAAGGAGAAGACCAGCTTCTTCATGAGTTGGCGCTTTCTCAACTTCTTCGTTGTAGATCTTCATGGTATAATATCCACACTCAGGACACTCTTCGGCGTGCTGGTATGCCATATACTTTTCGATCTTCTTGAAGCCGGTTTTTTCGTCGAGCCACACGTCGTAGTCAACAGAGTGAATAGCACTTGCTTCTTCAGCGATCTGCGCTTCATCCATATGAGCATCTTCTTCTTCCTCGCTGAGGCGGCGCATTTCATTGCCTGCAGGAGAGATACGCGGCTTCAGACGAAGTTTCACGAGTCGTTTTTCGAGACGAGCCGGGTAGTAGATACGTACAATGCTGCTGAAGAAGAAGTAGGCAATGAAGCCCCCGCTTACAGTGATGAAGAGTCGTACCCAGAACCAGAGCATTCCACGTTGAATGATCCGCTCGGTAAGGAATGTGTTCGCATAAAAGAATCCGGCGATAATGAGCATGAAGATCGCGTACCAGAAGAACTTAATCTCATTCGCGTTCACATAATCATACTTGTCTTTGTACTCCTTGATCTGGAGCAGACGGAATTCATAGTAGAGGAAAATGAGGGCGCCAAGGATGATGAATCCGGAACCAATCAAAAACATGTATTCGTTCCAGTTTGAGAATACCGCCGACAGGCTAGAATCAGGTTGCATGACTTAACTTGGGTTTTGGGTGTAAAGCGTTTAAAATTAGCAGATTTTCTCGTTACCGTGAAAATATATTATCTATTTGTAATATTGCGCCAGAGTCGATTTTTAGGATCAAAACATAACTTTTACATCGTATGGCATACAACCTCTTAAAAGGAAAAAAAGGAATCATTTTCGGCGCTCTGGATGAGAATTCAATTGCCTGGAAGACAGCCCTGAAAGTAAAGGAGGAGGGAGGGTCTTTTACGTTGACCAACGCCCCTATCGCTATGCGTATGGGTAAGATCAACGAGCTGGCAAAACAGTGCAATGCCGAAATCATTCCCGCCGATGCCACTTCGGAGGCTGATTTGACCAACCTATTCACTAAATCGAGGGAGATCCTTGGAGGAAAGATCGACTTCGTCCTGCACTCTATCGGCATGAGCCCGAACGTACGCAAGGATAAAGACTATGGCGATCTCAACTACGAGTGGTTTTTGAAGACCCTCGATATTTCCGGTTTATCGTTTCACAAGGTTTGCCAAACGGCGGAGAAGACCGACTCTATGAATGAGTGGGGATCTATCGTTGCCCTTAGCTATATCGCATCGCAGCGTACGTTTCCCGATTATTCGGATATGGCGCAGGCGAAATCTGTTCTTGAATCAATTGCCCGCAGTTATGGAGCGCGTTTCGCAAAACTGAAGAAGGTTCGTGTAAACACTATCTCTCAGTCTCCAACGAAGACGACAGCAGGCGCGGGTATCTCCGGCTTCGACGTGTTCTTCGATTATGCACAAATGATGTCGCCGCTCGGTAATGCTTCCGGTGAAGATTGTGCGAACTATATCGTGTCGTTGTTCTCCGATTTCACACGAATGGTTACAATGCAGAACCTCATGCACGACGGTGGTTTCTCCACGTCGGGAATTACCCAGGAGCTTATTGACCGATTGACGAAATAATTATTGGTTATTGGTTGTTAGTTGTTGGTAATAGTTGCTGGTTGTTGTTATTGGTTTCTGGTTATTATGGTTTAGAAACACCCGACAACTTTCACCAACCAGTAATCAACGACTCTCCACCAACTGTCAACAACCAATAACCAACAACCAATAACTAACAACTAATAACCAATAGATGGTTGCTTTTCCACCGTGTAAGATCAACTTAGGTCTGAGCATCATCCGGAAACGCGCCGACGCCTATCACGACATTGAGACAATCTTTTACCCTGTTCCGTGGACGGATATCCTTGAAGTAATTCCTTCCGACAAGTTCGTGTTTACCGCAACGGGGAATGCTATTCCTGGAAAGGAGGAAGATAACTTATGTGTTCGTGCGCATAAGATCCTTAATGCACCGCCTGCGAAAATCCATTTACATAAGATCATCCCGGCAGGTGCAGGGTTGGGTGGAGGATCTTCGGATGCGGCGTGGACACTCAGATTGTTGAATGATGTTTTTGAACTGAAGCATTCGAAGGAGGACCTGAAGAACTACGCAGCACAGTTGGGTAGCGACTGTGCTTTTTTTATTGAGAACCGTCCAATGCTGGGCACTGGAAGAGGGGAGATATTGACACCTGTTGATGTTGATCTGAAGGGAAAGTTCATTGTGATCATCAAACCCGATGTGCACGTGTCGACCACCGAGGCGTATGCGGGTGTTGTTCCAAAGGAGAGAAAACCAGGCTCTGAGTGGACGAATGATTTTGAAGAGAGTGTCTTCAGGAAGCATCCGATCCTTGCATCGATAAAATCGACACTCTACGAAGCGGGTGCATCTTATGCGTCGATGAGTGGATCAGGATCTGCTGTTTTTGGGATCTTCTCTCAACAACCCTCAGACGGGAAATTAAATCCGTTTACTCCGTCTTTTGCTGGCTGGCTTTAAGCACCGGGTATAACATCACGGCAGACAGAATAATAACTGTTCCTAAATAAAAACTCCAGCCCATCACTTCGCTTTCGCCAAAGATGAGCAGGGCGAGAATGATCCCATATACCGGCTCGAGGTTCAGCGTAAGCTGTATGAAGAAAACGGAGAGCCGCTTCATCAGCTCTATGGAAACGGCGTAGGCATAAACGGAGCAAGCAAACGCCAGTATAGCTATCCAGAACCAATCCATCGCCGAAGGGATCAATGAATTTATATCATTCGTGTTTTGGGTCAATCCGATAAATAACGCCGTTGTAATACATGCGCCGACCATTTCATAAAAAGTGATGGTCGTTGGTGTCATCCTTTTTACAAACAATGAATTCAATACGCCGAAGATCGCAACGGTGACGCCCGAAAGTATTCCAAGAAACAAACCGAACGGATGCTGGAAATCGAATGAAAAGATCACGTATAATCCAATCACCACCACAACGCCAAGAAGCACTTCGATAAACTGGATCTTCTTTCCCTTTACGATTGGTTCAAGCAGGGCGGCCCACAACGAGCACGTCGCAAATCCTACGAGGGCCGTGGATGGATTGGATAACTTAACGGAGAAGAAGAATGTAAGCCAGTGGGCGGATACAATCGCTCCCGTGACAAACAGTTTGAAAAGATCGGGGCGGGCAACAGAAAAGCTCTCCTTCCGGAAAATCATCAACGCGCCCATGCCGGCGGCGGCAAGCAATGTGCGATACAGTACCATCACGTCCGCTGTAACCGTAATAAGTTTTCCAAGTATCGCAGTGAACCCCCAAAGGAATACTACGAAATGTAAGTTGATGTAATCTTTAAAAGACGCTGAGGGCGTTGACATTTAACGCGGAACGTACCTGTACATAAAGGCAGCGATCACAGCAAATGTAATATTTGGCATCCATGCCGCAAGCAACGGAGGCAAAGCGCCTGTTTCGGCAAACGTTCGCGTAAGCAAAAAGAATATCAAAAAGACAAAGGCAAGAATAAATCCCATCACGATCTGGAAGCCCGTTCCGCCGCGACTCTTCCTGGCCGACACCAATACTCCCATGAATACAAGCACGAAGATGGTGAACGGGGCAGCAAAGCGGATGTGTCTCTCTACTTCATATGTCTCTACACCTGTTGCACCACGAAACCTTAGCTTCTTGATATGTTCAGTGAGCTCGGGTATGGTCATGCCATCGTACTTTCCTTCTTCATTTTCGAAATCAACGGGCCTTATGTTCAGAAGGGTGTCCATCTCTTTTCCTGAAGTCTCGAGTTTTGCCCCGGCGGCAGTGGACCTGACCATGAACACGCTGTCGACGAACTTACGTCTCCACGACTTGACGTTCCATGTATTCTTCGTTGTGTCCCACGTAATGTTGTCGGCCGTGAGTTTTTCAACGAGGCGGTTGTCCTGGAACCGCTCGAGTGTAAACTGGTAACCGATGTTGTTCTGGGTGTTGTAGTTCTGGATGAACATAAACACGTTTGGCTCGACCTGCATGTGGATGTTGCTTCGGTCGTAGTAAGGCCTGTTCTTAAAATATGTAAGCTCGAAATCCAGTCGTGTCTTGTTGGACTTCGGTATCACCCAACCATTCAATACGAATGTGATGCATGCAATGATGAGCGCTCCAATGAAATAAGGCAGTAGAAAGCGGGGGAAGCTTATGCCGGAGCTTAGCATAGCGATGATCTCCGTGTGTGCGGCAAGTCTTCCTGTTACATAAACTATTGCGATGAAGACGATGATAGGTGATATGAGTCCCGCGATCCATGGAACAAAATCGAGGTAGTAGCCGAGTACCGTTATAGTGGAGAGATTGTTTTGTGTGAACTTATCGACCTTCTCAGTCAAATCGATCACCACGATAATTGCCACAAGTATCAGCAGCACGAAAAAGAACGTGGAGAGGATCTTCTTAAGAATATATGCGTCGAGGAGCTTCATCAGAGTCTTTGAGAGACAACCTTAACCATCTTTTCCTTCCATTCACGGAAGTCGCCGGCCAGTATTCTTTCTCTCGCCGAACGCACCAGCCAAAGGTAGAAAGTCAGGTTGTGGATTGTAGCAATTTGCGCGCCTAAAATCTCCTTATTAATGATAAGATGACGCAGGTAGGCCTTCGAATAAAACGTGCTTACATAACCACCAAGCGCTTCATCGATACACGACAGGTCGTCTTTCCACTTCTCGTTCCTTATGTTGATAATACCTTGTGTGGTGAACAGCATCCCGTTGCGTGCATTCCTCGTCGGCATCACGCAGTCGAACATATCGATACCGAGAGCGATACATTCCAGGATGTTCTCGGGTGTTCCAACGCCCATCAGATAACGCGGCTTTTCTTTTGGAAGGATGCCACAGACAACAGCGGTCATCTCATACATATCTTCATGCGGTTCACCAACGGAAAGTCCGCCAATGGCATTGCCCTGCTGATTTTGTTCGGCGATATAATTCGCGGAGGCGATGCGAAGATCTTTATACGTACTTCCCTGGACGATCGGAAACAGGGCCTGTGAGTACCCGTACTTCGGCCCGGTTTCGTTGATGCGTTTCACACAACGGCTAAGCCATTGATGTGTTAAGTCCATCGAGCTTTTTGCATAGCTGTATTCACATGGATATGGAGTGCACTCGTCGAAAGCCATAATGATGTCGGCCCCGATCGTGCGCTGGATATCCATCACACCCTCTGGAGTGAAATGATGTGACGACCCGTCAATGTGCGACTTAAAATGAACGCCTTCGGAGACGATCTTTCGGTTGGCTGCGAGCGAATACACCTGGTAGCCACCACTGTCGGTGAGAATGGGCCTGTTCCATCCGTTGAATTTGTGAAGTCCCCCTGCTTTTTCGAGTATGTCGAGACCCGGGCGGAGGTACAGGTGATACGTATTTCCAAGGATGATTTTCGCGTCGATGTCATGCTCCAGTTCCCGTTGGTGTACGGCCTTTACTGATCCCGCGGTACCTACAGGCATGAAGATAGGAGTGGGGATTTGACCATGGTCGGTCGTGATCATGCCGGCGCGGGCATTTGTCTGGGAATCCGTTTTTTGAAGCTCAAAATTCATTCCGGCGCGAAGGTAACACGATTATATTTGCGCCGTGCTTCTGTCTATAGTTTTCTGGGTCTGCGCTGCTATCGTCGCCATCCAACTGGTTTACCTGATCATTTTTATTGTTGCTTTTGTAAGGGATCATAATTCCCACGTCACAAACAATCAAGCCGGTGACGTGACCCGGGGCAGACAGGTTTCGGTGATCGTTTGCGCTCACGACGAAGAAGAAAATCTTCGGGAGCTGATCCCGGTACTCCTTTCGCAGGACCATCCCGACTACGAGGTTATTATTGTAGACGACCGTAGCAACGATGGCACTTACGACATGCTGCTGAAGTTGACCACGGAAAATCCGAAACTTAGAATGGTGACGATACGCGAAACGCCCAAGCACATGAATGGAAAGAAATTCGCGTTGACGATGGGAATCAAGGCCGCCAGGTACGACTGGGTTTTACTTACCGATGCAGACTGCCGCCCCGGACCAGGCTGGGTGAATGGCATGACACAATATTTCGGCGAGGGCAAGAATATCGTCCTGGGATTTTCACCATACGAAAATTATCCGGGTGTGCTCAACGCCTTCATCCGGTTCGAATCGTTCATTACCGCTATTCAATACTTCGGTTTCGCAATATTGGGCAAGCCATATATGGGCGTCGGCCGTAATCTGGCATACAGGCGACAGCTCTTCCTGGATACAAAAGGTTTCAATGATCATATGGACATTGTTGGGGGCGACGATGACCTGTTTGTCAACCGCCATGCTACCGCTTCCACCACGAGCGTGGCAATGGGCGAACACGTCGTGGTCCGATCGGTCCCAAAGAAGACCTGGAAAGAGTTTTTCGATCAGAAGATCAGGCATCTTTCTGTGGGCAAGAAGTATAAGTTTGGCGACCGGTTATTGCTGGGCATATTCACGATCACGTGGTTGATATGGCCCTTCACGCTCGTTTCGTTACCTTTTTTAGGAGTCGATGCGGCGATTATCGGGGGATTAATTTTAGCCCGCTGGATAGCCCTTGCAACACTTTTCACCTTCGCTCAACGTTCGTTAGGAGAGTCCTTCGAGACCTGGAAAACGCCTTTTTTAGATTTTATTTACGCGTTTTATTATCTTGTCGCTGGCCCGATCGCGTTAGTCACTAAAAGGGTACGATGGAAGATCTAGAAGAAGGCAGGTTCTCAACAAAAGCGCTGGAAGACTTCAAGCTTATAGACATGGCCGTTGGCGGCGATGATAAAGCTTATGCGAAGTTGTTAACCCGCTACAAACGTCCTGTTTATCACATGATCCTGAAAATGGTTCGTAACGTGGACGACGCCGAAGATCTTACGATCGAATCTTTTGCGAAAGCATTCCGGAGCCTGCATCGTTTCAAAAAAGATTTTACGTTCAGCACATGGTTGTTCCGCATCGCAACGAACAACACCATTGACTTTATTCGTAAAAAGAAGCTGAATACTCTCAGCATCGAAAACACCTATACTGACGACGATGGTCAGTCGGTATCGATCGACGTGGAGGATCTGAACCCGGATCCGCAGGAAGAGACGATCAAGGCTCAGAAGGAAGAGCTGATCCAGGTGTTTGTGAATATGCTGCCCGCGAAATATCAGAAGCTTGTAAGACTTCGGTATTTCCATGAACTTTCTTATGAAGAAATCGCGGCAGAATTAGAAGCCCCCCTCGGTACAGTTAAAGCTCAACTACACAGAGCCCGCGAGCTTATGTACGATCTTGTGAAGAACAAGAAAGAGCATATCTAGTTACTAGTTAATAGATATTAGTTAACAGTTACTCGTTGCTGGTTTAATTGTCGGTGAGCACGGTTTCTATCTCGCTCAACAGCTTTTCGAAATCTGGATGTGCATTGTTGTTAAGAATGATGATCGTTTTGTTGATATCGATATAACGGACGATATGAGTTTTGTAACCGGGATTGCCTCCGCTGTGACGAACAACTTTACCCAATTTGGAATTTGTTTCCAGCATCCAGCCGAAGCCATAGTTTGATACGGAGTCTTTGGTAGTCTTCATCGGGGTGAAAGCTTCGGCCAGCGTTTCATTACTCACCAGCGTACCTTCGTATAGCTTCTGATCCCATTTCAAAAGATCTCTGGTAGTAGAGCTAACCCGCCCGGGACCTTTTCGATTCCCTAACCAGATACCGTAGTTGAATTGTATCATCGAATCGGCGCGCACATACGCGTTCTTTTCGGTTACCCAAAGATGTCCCCACGCCATATTTCGCAGCATCGATTTTTCTTGCTGCGTCCGAATGTCGGTGTTATTCATTTTTACGGGCACGAAGATCCTTGTACGTGCAAATGAAATGAAGTCGACACCGGATGCTTTTTCGGCAACCGATGCAAGAAGCATATATCCGGTGTTGCTATATTCGTAGCTCGCACCGGGCTCGAATCTTTTTTGTGGCGCATATTTGATCAGGTACTCGATGCATTCCTTATTTCCCGCCACCTTCGTCTTATCCCAGTGAGCATCCATAATTGCCTGGTAATCGGGAAGTCCGGAAGTATGAGTTAAAAGATGTCTGATCGTGATGTTTTTGTAGGGAAGCCCCGGGATGTATTTTTCGAGGAGATCGTCGTAAGCCAGTTTATTTTCTTCTTTCAGCATCATGATCACCATCGATGTAAATTGCTTGGAGACCGAAGCGATCTCGAAGATCGAGGTGGTATCGAGCGGTTGTTCCGTATCGAAATTGCTGTAGCCGAATGCTTTGTGGTAAATGGCGTTGCCACTGTCGGCGATAAGCACAACACCGCTGAAATCATTTAACTTCGCGACGAGCGAATCTATCTTTGGTGTTATTTTTGAAGATCGCGATTCTTCTTTTTTCGCACAGGAAGCAATGAAAAGAAGGATGGCGATGGAAAGCCAGTAATATCTCATGTCTAATATTATCGAAAAATATTTTAATCTGTCGCCAGTGCAGCGCGAGCAATTTGAAAAGCTTGGCCCCCTGTATGCAGAATGGAACGAGAAGATCAACGTGATCTCGAGAAAGGACGTAGAGAATCTTTACGTCAATCACATCCTGCATTCACTTGGCATTGCGAAGGTGACAAACTTTCAACCCGGAGCCGAGGTATTGGACGTAGGCACTGGTGGAGGATTTCCCGGGATACCGCTGGCTATACTTTTTCCGGAAACGAAATTTCACCTGGTGGATTCCATTGGAAAGAAGATTACCGTGGTTAAGGAGGTCTCCAAAGCCGTTGGCTTAACGAATGTTGAAGCAGAACAGATACGTGCAGAAGATATAAGGCGTAAATACGATTTCATCGTGAGTCGTGCCGTAACGCGTATGAAAGAATTTTACGGTTGGGTAAGGAATAAAACCAAACCGAAATCTCTGCACACTTTAGATAACGGGATCCTGTACCTGAAGGGGGGCGATCTGGAGGAAGAGATGAATGAATTAAAGAAGCCGTACAGTCAGTACGACCTTACCGATTTTTTCCAGGAGGAATTTTTTGAGACCAAGAAAGTGATCTTCGTTCCGTTACAATAGCTTGTAGCCGAAGAATGATCCTGCAACCGAAGAGTTGATGCCAAGGCCGGTAACGACCACACTCACGGTTTCGCCGGCATTCAACTTGAACATGAATGTTGAGTTGTACTGGTTGTTTGAACCCAACGAGACGGGATATTTGGTTCCGTTGTAATATAAATTAACGCCGGCACTTGCTCCTAACAGACCTGTTGTTGTTCCGTCGAGCACAAACATATACGTTCCCGATACCTGTGCCTGGAAGGTGGATGTGCCTACTACGTTGAAATCATCGAATACATCCGTCAAAGCCATCGTCACCTCACTCACCGCAAGTACAGTGCTGTAGGTATATCCGGACTTGAAGGAATAGTTCGCCGAGATGCGTGAGTTAATTGCAGCGTCGCCGTTGTCGACATACATTTTCGTAGCCGCGTCGGTATTCGCAGTAGGTGTTCCAAGGTTCGTGATCTTCTGGCCGTTAGCGTCAGTACCTTGAGTTAATACCTGGTTAAGGTTTTGAGTTTCGTTGATCGTTACAGGTGCCCCTGGCGATGCAGAAAGAGAAAGGGCTTTCGTGGCGGCGTTATATGACAGGCTTTGAAGCTCGTTTGTTGCATCGCTGTCGCCATCGTCTACACTGAAGCCGACGCCCGCGCCATTGTCGATGGTGATGGTGCGTATGTTGCCGACCGTGCTAAGGTGCAGGCTTTGCTTGTAGGGAGAAAGGTCTATAGGAACTGCAGTAGGGTCGTTGGTGAGGGATAGTTGGTCTGTGGAGGTGTTTATCGACAGATCCTGTTTGTAAGGCGCGAGATTTACATTGTTACCACCTGAGATCGCAAGCTGATCGGAAGCATTGAGGGTTAAGGTCTGCGCATCTGTGTTATCCAAATACGGTGCAAGATCAATCGGCGTGGACGTCGGATCGCTTGTAAGACTGAGGTTATTTCCTGTTATCGACAGATCCTGTTTGTAAGGTGCGAGATTTACGTTGTTACCACCTGAGATCGCGAGCTGATCGGAAGCATTGATGGTCAAAGTCTGCGCATCGGTGTTATCCAAATATGGCGCGAGGTTGATCGGCGTGGATGTCGGATCGCTTGTAAGACTGAGGTTATTTCCTGTTATCGACAGATCCTGTTTGTAAGGTGCGAGATTTACGTTGTTACCACCTGAGATCGCGAGCTGATCGGAAGCATTGATGGTCAACGTCTGTGCATCGGTGTTATCCAAATATGGCGCGAGGTTGATCGGCGTGGATGTCGGATCGTTTGTAAGACTGAGGTTATTGCCTGTTATCGACAGATCCTGTTTGTAAGGCGCGAGATTTACGTTGTTACCACCCGAGATCGCAAGCTGATCGGAAGCGTTGATGGTCAAAGTCTGCGCATCGGTGTTATCCAAGTATGGAGAGAGGTTGATCGGCGTGGATGTCGGATCGTTTGTAAGACTGAGGTTATTGCCTGTTATCGACAGATCCTGTTTGTAAGGCGCGAGATTTACGTTGTTACCACCTGAGATCGCAAGCTGATCGGAAGCATTGAGGGTTAAGGTCTGCGCATCGGTGTTATCCAAGTATGGAGCGAGGTTGATCGGCGTGGATGTCGGATCGTTTGTAAGACTGAGGTTATTGCCTGTTATCGACAGATCCTGCTTGTACGGCGCGAGATTTACGTTGTTACCGCCTGAGATCGCAAGCTGATCGGAAGCATTGAGGGTTAAGGTCTGCGCATCGGTGTTATCCAAGTATGGAGCGAGGTTGATCGGGGTCGCATCATCATTACCCGTGATCATCAAGACATCACCTTCGATATTCAAATCCTGCGGAGGGCCTGACATCCCGCTCCCCGAATACTTCGCATAAAACGCATAAGGCACACTCATAAACTGTTGCGCGCCCATATTCTGAAACGCACTCCCTCCATCAGCGTCCATCTCAACACGCAACCACTTATTCCCCAAACTCCATGTGATGTTTTCAAAGGTCCCTGTTTCCACAGAGCCCGACCCGATTACCAAAGTGAAAAGACCGAAGGCATTGGTCGTCACCGTATGAACTTCCGCATATTCAACATCACCATCGTGATTGTCTTTCACAATGTTGATCCGAATCGATATTTCTTTTTGCGCCAGCGGCTTACCATCATTATTGCGCGCGATACCCTGGTAATTAATTCCGGGTGGCGACTGTGCGTATGCTGCCCCCGCAGAGGCAATCAACGCTAATAACAGGATCGGTAAAAGTATTCGCCTCATATGTCACCTGGAGGTTTTAACTATCGAGATCGTATGAACATCGTCGTTTGTCAGTTTCACTTTGACCATGTAAACTCCTTTGGCCAGGTCGCCGAGGTTCACTTCATTCTTCTCTCTCGGTATCACGGTGGTCAGCACCCTTCCCCACAGGTCAATGATCTCCATCGACGCAATCTTTACTTCACATCCGTATGCTTCAATCGTAACTATGTCTATTGCAGGATTGGGCCAATACTTGAACTCGAGATCTACACATGGAAGAAGTTCCGGTTGAAGAAATCCCTGTGTTATAAAACCTTTGTCTGTACTGAGTGTGGTGATGGCCGGTTCACCGATGGACGTAGCTATGAAGGCATCGCTTAGCCTGGCATCGATGCCCACGAGGTTATTTACACTTGGGGCGATAGATTGCTGCGCCCTTACAAGAGAAGGCATCGCAAGAATCAAAAACGCGACAAAAAGTGGCTTCATAACTATCTCTGAACAAGAAACTTAGATAAAATGCCTGAATTGATGCATGAGATGCATGTTTTTTTATCGTTATGTCGTCCAATTTTGATGAGTGGCAGGTTTTCCTTATCTATGCTAATATTACCGTAGTGTGAAGCGCCTCTTCGCTGCCTTTATTCTGAGTGTTTTCCTGCTCAACGTGTTGGGTAGCTACGGCATTATGCTTGGACTGAAAGTCAACGCCGGTCAGAAAATGACCGAAATGCTCGATTCCGAGATGTATGATTTAGGTTCATCTGTCACTTTTAAGATCCCATTCACAGTCCCTTATGGAACGGAGTCGAAAACTTACGAGCGCGTAGACGGCCAGTTTGAAAAGGACGGCATCGTATATCGTATCGTAAAACAGAGGCTGTACCAGGACATGCTTTATATAGTATGTGTGAAGGATGCCAAATCAAGCAAGTTAAACAATGTTCTCTCCGACATTGCCCACGGCTTCGCGGGCCAGGATGATGGCGACCAGAAAAGCGTTACCCAGACGCTGATCAAAGATTACGTTAACACGGAGATTTCACTTACGAATGCAATCGGAGGCTGGCAACTCGATGTTGTTCAGTCAACAGCTACCCGTAATTTTTTCGACTCTTACTCTCCTTCGTTCGTCCATCCGCCCGACCGGTTGGTATAACGCTTTTCCCGGATCATATTCTGGATGTTTCAAGCAATGAAATGCCCGCGCGGCATGATTGCCTTTATGATTTTTAAAAACCCTTTAACCTTTTATAAATGAAGAGAAGTTTACTGTCAATGATGTTGGCAATTTGCGCGTTACCGGCTTTAGCGCAGATACCAACCGATGGATTGCTCATGCCGGAGAAGACTCTATGTACAGGATTCATGTATCAGCACGATTCGTGGAAGGAGTACTGGGAAGGATCGCTTAAACGCGACAACGGAAACGTTGGGAAATTCACAGGACAAACTGTAATGTGGTATGGAGTTTATGGTGTTACCCCTAAGCTCAACGTAATGGCTTCGCTGCCATTTGTCGCAAATAAACTTAGCGCCGGCACTTTGATGCCGATGAGTGGACTGCAGGACGCTATGCTCTCAGCCAAATACAAAGTGCTCGGTATCAAAGAAGGAAAGAATACATTCTCAACATTCGTTGTAGGAACATTCTCAACACCTTTGTCCGACTATACGCCGGATTTCTACCCGGTGTCGCTAGGAACACACACGACTAACGTTGGTGGTCGTTTGACTTTGAACTACTCAACGGAGCTTGGCATCTATGTGAATGCATCCGGTGGGTACACATGGAGAAGCAACACGAAGCTCGATCGTCCGGCGTATTATACCGATGGACATTACTACAGCACAGATGAAGTGCGAATGCCTAACGCTGCCGATTATCGTATAGATATCGGTTACCACAAAGGAGCTCTGCAGGTAGTTGCATCTTATATGCAGATGAATACCCTTGGCGGCGGCGATATCCGCAGGCAAGACATGCCGTTCGTATCGAACAAAATGAATGCACAGCAGGTTGGTGGCCTGGTAATGTATTACCTCCCCTGGCCAAAGAACTTCGCAGTACGTGCTATGGTGAACCAGACCGTTGCAGGACGCAACGTCGGTCAAACTACATCTGTGATGGGTGGTCTCCTTTACACCATCTACTTCAAGAAACAAACAACTGAAACACCCACCGATAATCAATAAGTGATGAAAAGGATATTAACAATTTTGATAGCTGTGTCTTTGTTTGTCGCCGGTTGCGACAAGGACATTCCTCTTAACCAGGAATTGAAGACGCTGAACCCGAAGAGTATCGATGAGGATGCGAAGAACTGGACGTTGTATCTGATCGCCGATCCTTCAACGCAAGCACCGTGCCCTGCACCTGCTAATGCGGAAGGAAGTGATGGTTTCAAAACAGAGGTTGCAGCAGTGAAAACGTTGCAAGACGGTCTCACCGATGCTCAAAGGGCTGCAATCGAATACTGGAGCGCCGGTGGTGTTCTCCGTTGGAACGAGATCTTACGTGGTCTTGTAGCGAGGTATAACCTGCCTCCGGCACCGCTTGCCAACGGAACATACCCTGCGCCAGATGCGAGCAACCCGTTCGCCGATCCTAACTTCCCGTTTGCAAACCCGCCGTATGCAGCACGTGCTTACAGCTATGTTTCTGCAGCGCAATACGACGCGCTTAAGCTTGCATGGCGTTATAAGTTCCAATACAACAGGCCCGCGCCTTACAATGTTTCGGGTAGCGGCGTTGAAGCCATTACTGTTACAAAGTCAACCCTGCCTGGTTATCCTTCTGAAGATGCGGTAATGTCGGGCGTGAATGCGGAGGTTTTGAAACTTCTATTCCCTGCCGCTGTTGAAGAAATTACTTTGAAAGCAATGGAGCAGCGCAACGCAGCGATCTGGTCGGGCAAAGCAACGGCTACCGATGTCTCTGCCGGCTTAGCTCTTGGCAATGCGGTTGCAGCAGTATATACCACGCGTGCAAAAGGCGATGGTATGGGTGCAGCCGTTGGTAACAAAGATATGTGGGCTGCTTTGAAGAAGGGCGCTGAAGATCGCGGTGAGATCGCATGGCAGAGTCTTGAAACACCTCCTCGTCCTCCAATGCTTCCGTTCTTTGGACTGAGAGCAACGAATGCAACAACACCAGGTGTCAAGGCGTGGATGATGACTAATGCCGACATTATCGCTGAGCGCCCGTTGGCACCTCCCCCAACAGCTTCTGAAGAGATGGCTGAAGAAGTTGCCGAAGTGAAATACTATTCAAAGCACGTTACCCGTGAACGTCTTGCGATCGTTCATAAATGGGCCGACGGTGCAGGCACATACACGCCTCCCGGCCACTGGGATGAGATTGCTTCTCATTATATAGAAGCTGCCGACATGAGTGAAGTTCGTGCGGCGCGCGTTTATGCATACCTGAATATTGTAATGCATGATGCAGCCGTTGGATGTTGGGAAACGAAGTTTTTCTACTTCAATCCACGTCCTTCGCAAATGGATCCCGGTATCAAGACCGCGACGGGTGTTCCAAACTTCCCTGCTTACACATCGGGACATAGCACATTCTCAGGAGCTGCGGCTTCGGTGCTGGGTTATCTTTTCCCTGAAGGAAAGAATTTCTTCGATGAGCAGGCACAGGAAGCATCGTTGTCGAGGTTGTATGGTGGAATTCACTATCGCAGCGATTGCCAGAACGGTTTGGATCATGGCAAGCGTATAGCAGATTATACCATCAACTATGCGAAGACCGACGGAGCGAACTAAAAGATAATTAGTTAGAGGTTATATAAAGATGAGTTGAAAGGGGAGTGGATGCTCCCCTTTTTTTATTGTCTGCCTGCGATGATTGAATAGTACACGAGCTCTTCCTGTTTCGTGAGTATATCATCAGAACACCATTCGCTGATCAGGTTTTCCTGACGATTTTAAGGGCGATCGACTTTAAAGTTAGGGAAGATATTTTGTCGCTTTTATGTTTGTTGCGGATAAACCATAAAGCAATGATTTACGCGATCGCACTTGTCTTCATCGAAAATGCTTTCTTTTCGTGGTTGTTTGACGTGGCGCCGAAGGCTGCATTCGTGGCTGGAGTTATGTGGGTCTTACTGCGGTGGGCCACGAAGTTTGGAAACTACGAAGCGCGATTTATCCGGATCGAGTCGGATCAGAAAGAAATCAAATCGGAGCTTCATGTTATGAATGGTCGGCTTGGAAAAGTAGAAGGTCAGCTGGAAATGGTGATCGATCTATTAAAAAATAGAAAATGACATGTATGATTTGTGCAACAGCTCTTGTCTTCATCGAAAATGCTTTCTTTTCGTGGTTGTTTGACGTGGCGCCGAAGGCTGCATTCGTGGCTGGAGTTATGTGGGTCTTACTGCGGTGGGCCACGAAGTTTGGAAACTACGAAGCGCGAT